>Ga0209257_1000057_pt1 | contig 396985 bp, 385 predicted proteins | sample AraplaCvi_mCL_r2_FD_184277 | JGI IMG/M metagenome (GOLD analysis project Ga0209257, IMG submission 184277) | Arabidopsis root microbial communities from North Carolina, USA - plate scrape MF_Cvi_mCL_r2 (SPAdes) (version 2) | ecosystem: Host-associated > Plants > Roots > Endosphere | place...
GTTGCTACAACTGCCACTCGCAGATGATCCGGCCCTTCCGCTCGGAGACGCTGCGCTACGGCCACTACTCGGTGGCGGGCGAGTTCGTCTACGACCATCCGTTCCAGTGGGGCAGCAAGCGCACCGGCCCCGACCTGCACCGAGTGGGCGGCAAGTACAGCGACGAGTGGCACCGCATCCACCTGAACAACCCGCGCGACCTGGTGCCCGAATCGAACATGCCGGCCTACACATGGCTGGAAAAGACGCCGGTCGACGCGTTGGCCCTGCCGGACCACATGCGCGCGTTGCGCCGCGTCGGCGTGCCCTACACCGATGGCGAGATCGCCAAGGCCACGGAAGAGGTCACGGGCAAGACCGAGATGGAGGCCACGGTGGCCTACCTGCAATCGCTGGGCCTGGCGCTGAAGTAGGCAACAAGGGACCGAAACCATGATCGACATCACCACCTTGCGCATTGCAGCCACCGTCGTCTGCTTCGCGCTTTTCATCGGCATCGTGATCTGGGCCTATTCGCGTCGCAACGCGCGCGACTTCCAGGACGCGGCCCGCTTGCCTTTCGAGCAGGACTGAGGAGCGCACGACCATGAGCGATTTCATCGGCCATTTCTGGTCCGGCTACGTTGCCGCGATCTCGTTGCTGAGCATCATCGGCTGCGTGCTGCTGTTGTGGTTCACCGCGCGCAAGCGGGTCGCGTCCAGCGCGGACAACACAACTGGCCACGTCTGGGACGAGGATCTTCGCGAAGCCAACAATCCGCTGCCCATGTGGTGGATCGGCCTGTTCGTGCTGACCATCGTCTTCGGGCTGGGTTACCTGGCAGTCTTTCCGGGGCTGGGCAGTTTTCGCGGCCAGTCCGGTTGGAGTTCGCAGGAGCAGTACCAAGCGGAAGTAGCCAAAGCCACGCAGGAGCTCGCGCCCGTCTACGCGAAGTACGCAGCCATGCCTGTCGAGGAAATAGCGCAGGACCCGCAGGCCAAGGCCATCGGCGAGCGGCTCTTCATGAACAACTGCGCCCAGTGCCACGGCTCCGACGCACGAGGCAGCAAGGGCTTTCCCAACCTGACCGACAAGGACTGGCTGCACGGTGGCGCGCCCGAGAAGGTCATCGAGAGCATCACGAAAGGCCGCGTGGGCGTGATGCCGCCGATGGCGGCGGCCGTCGGCACGCCGGACGACGTGAAGAACGTGGCCAACTACGTGCTGAGCCTGTCGGGCGAGCCACACGACTCGGTGCGCGCCGGCCTCGGAAAGTCGAAGTTCACGGCCTGCGCGGCATGCCACGGCATCGGCGGCGTAGGCAACCAGGCCCTCGGCGCACCCAATCTCAGCGACAAGATCTGGCTTCATGGCTATGGCGAGGCCGCCATCATTCAGATGATCAATTCGGGCAAGCACAACGAGATGCCTGCGCAGGAAGGCCGGCTCACCGAGGCGCAGATCCGGATGCTCGCGTCGTATGTCTGGGGGTTCTCCAACAGCACGACCACGGCCACGCCCTGACACCGGCGGCTGACCATGACACGGAAGATCATTCCCATCGTCAATGCCGGCAGCGACGAAGTCGGCCTCTACGAGGCGACGAAGAAGGTCTACCCCCGCACCGTGCGCGGCACTTTCGCGCGCTGGCGCTGGGCCATGGTCTTTCTCACCCAGCTGTTTTTCTACGGACTGCCATGGGTGGAATGGGGAGGTCGGCAGATGGTGCTGTTCGACCTGGCTGCTCGCCGCTTCTACATCTTCGGGCTGGTGCTGTACCCGCAGGACCTGATCTATCTCTCGGGCCTGTTGGTCATCAGCGCGCTGTCGCTCTTCCTGTTCACCGCGGTGGCCGGGCGGCTGTGGTGCGGCTACGCCTGTCCGCAGACCGTCTACACAGAGATCTTCATGTGGGTCGAGCACAAGATCGAAGGCAACCGCACGGCGCGCATGCGGCTCGATGCCGAGCCCATGTCGCTCGAGAAGCTGGTGAAGAAGTGGTTCAAGCACATTGTCTGGATCGGCATCGCGCTATGGACCGGCTTCACCTTCGTGGGTTACTTCACGCCCATCCGCGACCTCGGCATGGCCTTCCTGCAGACGCAGATGGGGTCGTGGGAGGTGTTCTGGGTCTTCTTCTACGGCTTTGCCACTTATGGCAATGCCGGTTTCATGCGCGAGCAGGTCTGCAAGTACATGTGCCCCTACGCGCGCTTCCAGAGCGCCATGTTCGATCGCGACACGCTCATCGTCACCTACGACCCCCGGCGTGGCGAGCCGCGAGCACCGCGCCGCAAGGGCCCAGATCCGCGCACCATGGCGCTGGGCGACTGCATCGACTGCGGCCTGTGCGTGCAGGTTTGCCCGACCGGCATCGACATTCGCCAGGGCCTGCAGTACGAATGCATCGGCTGCGGCCTTTGCGTGGATGCCTGCGACACCGTCATGCAGAAGATGGCCTACCCGCCGCGATTGATCCGCTATGACACGCAGAACGGCATGGAAGCCGGGTGGTCGCGCCGCCAGTTGCTGCGGCGCGTACTGCGACCGCGCGTGCTGGTCTACACGACGATCCTGGCGGTGCTTGTGATCGGGCTTCTGGCCAGCCTTGTCGTGCGTGCGCCGTTCAAGGTCGACGTGGTGCGCGATCGGGCCTCGCTGGCCCGCATCGCAGAGGGCGGCCGGCTCGAGAACGTCTACCGGCTCCAGATCATGAACGCCACCGAGCAGCCGAGGCACTACCGCATCGCCGCCGTTGGGCTGGACGGCCTCAGCGTCTCGCCCGACGAGCCGGTGACGGTCGATGCGGCCGGGTCGCGCTGGGTTGCGGTACGGCTGCAGGTGCCCTATGGCGCCGTGCCGGCCGGGTCGCACACGGTGCATTTCCGTATTCGCGACGAGGACGGCGGAACGCAGGTTTCGGAAAAGGCGGCCTTCCTGGTGCCGCGCTGAAAGGTCGACATGAACGCAACAACGACAACGGCAACAACGACAACGGCAACAACGAACGAGCAGGCGGCCGGGCCTTGGTGGCGCTATCCGCTGCTCTGGATGGTGATCGGCGGTCCGGTGGCCGTGATGATCGCGAGCTTCGCGACTTTCTGGCTGGCCTGGCGCAGCCCCGATGCGCTGGTGTCCGAGGACTACTACCGCGAGGGCATCGAGATCAACAAGACCCTGGCCGCGAAGAAGCTGCTGCCCGCGCTGGCCGGCCGCAACCATGCGACCACGCCAGCGGACGACATGCCGCAGCCGGCCCGGAAGGCGGCGCCATGAACGGGTTGCGCCAGCTCGCCGGCGTCTTGTGGCCATCTTTCCTGGTGGCCTGTGCCATGGAGGTGCTGGTGTTCGCGCTCGTCGATCCGGTCCACGCGTTCTGCGGCGCCGACGCGCTGCGTATGTCGCGCCAGGGCGTCTATACCGCTGCCTTCTTTATCTTCTGGCTGATGGCGGCGGCTTCGAGCGCCTGCACGGCATTGCTCGCCATGCCGTCTGCTCCGGAATTTTCGGATGCACCCCAGCGGACGCCTTCGCAATGACTCACGCCGCTTTTACTCCTGCGTCCGGGGAGATTTCGTTGCCCGTCGACCTGCTGCGCCAGTTCGACGTTCCCGGGCCGCGCTACACCTCCTATCCCACCGCGGACCGGTTCGTCGACGCCTTCGGGGCCGAAGACTATGCACAAGCGCTGCGCCGCCGGCGCGAGGCGGGCGCGCAGGCGCCGCCACTGTCGCTCTACGTCCATGTCCCATTCTGCGAGTCGCTGTGCTACTACTGCGCCTGCAACAAGATCGTCACCCGGCATCATGAGCGAGGCCGGCAGTATCTGTCCGACCTGGCGCGGGAAGCCGGACTCCAGGCCGCCCAACTGGGCCGCGGCGCCACCGTTGGCCATCTGCATCTCGGCGGTGGCTCTCCCACCTTTCTCGACGATGCCGAACTTGGCGAGCTCATGGAGTTGCTGCACCGTTCCTTCGCCTTCGTGCCTGGCGGCGAGCGCTCCATCGAGATCGATCCGCGCACGGTCGATGCGCAGCGCCTTGCGAACCTGGCCGCGCTGGGCTTCAACCGCCTCAGTTTCGGCGTACAGGACTTCGACCCCGCCGTGCAGCAGGCCGTGCATCGCATCCAGCCGGCGCAGCAGGTCTTTGCATTGATGGATGCGGCGCGCGCGCTCGGCTTCGGATCGATCAACGTGGACCTGATCTACGGGTTGCCTCGGCAGAACGACGCGTCCTTCGAGCGCACACTGGCCCAGATTCGCGAGCTGCGGCCCGACCGCATTGCGCTCTACGCCTATGCGCACCTGCCCGAACGCTTCAAGCCACAACGGCGAATCGCGGCCGAGGAACTGCCGGATGCCGCCGCGCGGGTGCGCATGCTTGCAAGCGCGATCGCGCGGCTCACCGAAGCGGGCTATGTCTACATCGGCATGGACCATTTCGCGCTGCCTGACGACCCTCTCGCGATCGCCAAGAGGGAAGGGCGGCTGCAGCGCGACTTTCAGGGCTACGGCACCCGGCCCGAAGGTGACCTGATTGCGCTCGGCGTCTCGGGCATCGGCCGCGTGGGCGCCACCTACAGCCAGAACGCCAAGAGCCTGGATGAATACCGCGATCTCCTCGATCAGGGGCGCTTGCCCGTGGTCCGGGGTCTCGCGCTGTCGCGCGACGACCTGCTGCGGCGCGAGGTGATCATGGCGCTGATGTGCCGGGGCCGGATCGACTTCAACGCCATGGGGGATGCGTTTGCCATCGACTTCCGGCGCTACTTCGCCGTCGAGTTTGCGGCGCTCGGCTCGCTGGTCGCCAACGGCCTGGTGCGGTTGAGCGACCACGATCTCGTCGTGACCGAGCAGGGCTGGTTCCTCGTACGGGCAGTCGCCATGGTGTTCGACCGGTACTGCCGCGCGAACCGCACCCGCTTTTCCCGCGTGGTCTGACCATGCAGCTCGCGCTCGCCGGTGCCGCGCTTCTCATGGGTCTGGCCGGAGGGCCGCATTGCGTAGCGATGTGCGGCGCAGCTTCGTCGGCGGTGATACGGATCGTGCCGCTCGCGCCGGCGGGTCAGGGCGCGATGCCTGCGCTCGCGGCGCCGGGTGCCTTCCATCTTGGCCGCATCGCGAGCTACGCGATGGCTGGCGCCGTCGCGGCCGCCAGCGTCGACAGCCTGGCGCTGGCCAGCACCCAGGTTGCCGCCTTGCGGCCGCTGTGGGTGCTGCTGCACGTGTTCGTGTTCGCGTGGGGCGCGATGCTGGCCGCCACGGGACGACAGCCGCGGTGGGCGCAGCGCGTCGGCCGCTCGGTCGAATCGCGTCTTCGCCCCCACGTCGGCGGTACGTGGGTGGGTGTGCTTGCGACAGGACTGCTGTGGGTTGCGCTGCCTTGCGGGCTGCTCTACTCGGCGCTGATGCTGGCCGGGTTGGGCAGCGGGCCCCTGCAGGGGGCGGCGCTGATGGCGCTGTTCGCTGTCGGGAGCGGCCTTTCGCTGCTGGTCGGGCCATGGCTCTGGCAGCGTTTGCGCCTGGCCGGTGGCGCGGGGCGCCAGACCTGGGGGGCAAGGGTGGCCGGCGCGCTGCTGGCCGCCGTGGCGGTGCATGCCCTGTGGTCGGATCTTGTTCGCCAGATCGACGCCTGGTGCCGATGAGCCGCGAGGCCTCCTTTGGGGGCGCATCGGCGGCGAGGGTCTTTCCCGGCGTCAACCCATCAGCGTGCGCAGGCTCGCAAGCGCCACCTTCGGATCGGCGATGCCGTGGTAGATGGGCGGCACTTCGAGATCCAGGTCCATGAGCCCGTAGACCCCGTGCATCGCGCCGCGCACCGAGTACTCGACCGTGAAGACGACGTCTTCCGGAATCTCCACGTACTGGCCCAGCAATGCGAAGTTCTTCGCGCCGGCCGGGATGACGGGCGGGCGGTCCGACGCGCTGCGGCATGCGAACTCGCTGGTGATGTAGGGCATCTTCACCGGCACTACGGTCGTGGTGTTCCGCACCTCTTCGAGGATGTCCTCGAAGCCAAGGTGATGCATCAGCTCCGTGAGAATTTCCTGGCCGCTGGCCTGAGCCATCGTCTTGTCGACGTGGTTGCCCTGGGTGTCGATGAGAAGCCCGTAACCCCACAGCGTGTAGACCCCCTCGGGTTGGTCCTCGAAGTGCGGCGCGTGCGGCACGACGATCGACATCAGCCAACTCGAATCCTTGAAGGTCATGAGTCCGCCGGTGCCGGGCGGATTGCCCGAGAAAGCCTGAATGCGCCGGATCAGCAGGGGGCTGCGCATCGTGAGCGTGAACGACTCCCACTTGCTCTCGTCCACGTTGCCGCAGAAGGTCTCCGGCCGGCCGAGGCCCGGCGCCTTGCGTGCCATGTTGCGCCACAGGGTCCAGGCCCCGTCGCTCAGGCCGCGTACGAGTTCGGGCGCCTGCTGGTCGTTGCCGTTGCGCGAGTCGGCGGTCATCGAGCCGATGGTGACGAAGGCGCATTCATCCTCGCCTAGGCGATACGCCAGGGGTCGGCCTTGCTTGATGCAATGCAGGGTCTCGAGCCGCAGGCCGTCTGCGCCGGTGACGAAGTCCGCATCGGCTACGCGCACGCCGTATTCGAACCGCACCCCGCGATCCAGCAGCCACTTCACCATCGGGCGCACGATGGTGTCGTACTGGTTGAATTCGGTGCGCCGCACGCCACCCAGCGTGTGGATGCGCGGCAGCTCCTGCAGGAAGCGCAGCATGTAGCGCTTCAGCTCGACGGCGCTGTGCCAGTTCTGGAACGCGAATGTCGTGCGCCACATGGCCCAGAAATGGGTGTCGAGAAAGTGCGTGGAAAAGCATTCCTCGATGCGCCGGGTTCCCAGCACGCGCTCCGGTGTGGCCAGCAGGCGCATCAGTTCCGCCCGGTCCTGGAAATTGAAGCCCAGGTCGTTGGCGTCGAGGATGCGGCGATTCCGGTCGATCAGCCGGGCGTGCGCGTCGGAGCGCCAAAGCGCATTGAAAGCCTGTATCTCGTCGCGTACCGTGCGGTTCGGCGAGCGGGACGAGGGAATGCTCTGCAGCACGTTCCACAGACATGTGTAGGTCTCGTCGGTGAACATGCGCCCGCCGCGTGTCACGTAGCCCTGGATGGCATTGCCACTGCCATCGAGCGCGCCGCCCGGCGTCGGTGCTTCCTCGAGGATGCGGATGCGCGATCCGGGCATGCCGGCGTCGCGGATCAGAAGCACGGCTGCGGAAAGGGCGCCGATGCCGCTGCCGACGATGCAGGCCTGTTGGAACGAAGTCATGTTGTGGTGCCTTTTTTCTAGCGGGTGAGTGAAGCGGTGCACGGAGGTATGAGGCCGTGACATGAAGCCGTAGGCTAGGCACGCATGGCCGGCTCGGTCTTGCGCCGGATCAAGCTTTGGCGCTGTCGGGTTCGGGCTCTAGAGCGGTTGATGCAGCGCAAGGCCGCGCAGGACGAAGGGGCCTAAGGTCGCCCCCATCACGTCCCGCCAGCCCAAGGAGATCCTTCATGCAGACCCCGAAATCCATCCTGCTCCACCTCGACGGTTCCCCCCGCACGGCGGAGCGCATCAAGCTGGCGCGCCAGCTCGCCGAGACTTTCGATGCCGAAGTGACCGCCCGGCCGTGCACTCTGTCCGCACTCATGCGCTACCCGTACGCCATCGAGGCCGCGGCGGAAGCGGTCGCGATCATGCAGGAGATCGACAAGGATGCACGCGACAAGATGCACGCTACCTTCATGACGCACGGCGCGGGCTCACAGCGCCTGCACTGGGCCGAACCGGAGAGCGACGGCCCGTGGGGATTCGCGCGGCGCGCGCTCTATGCCGACCTGCTCATCCTCGGCCAGCGTGACCGGAACGACCCGATGGACAGCGAACTGCCCGGCGATTTCCTGCCGAGCGTGCTGGTGCAAAGCGGCCGGCCGGCGCTGATGCTGCCCTACACGGGCCCGATCGGCCCCATCGGCCACAACGTGCTGGTGGCATGGAAGGAAACGCGCGAGTCCGCGCGGGCCGTGACTGCCGCGCTGCCGTGGCTGCGCAAGGCGGCGCGAGTGCATGCCGTTGCCTACGGCGAGGACGCGGAAGCGTCCCTGCAGAGATTGCAGGACTACCTGCGGATGCAGGGCATCCAGAACCTTGCCCTGCATTCCGGTGGGGAGAAGGACGACGACGTCGGCAACAAGCTGCTGTCCTTCGCCGCCGACCTGAGTTCCGACCTGCTCGTGATGGGCTGCTATGGACACAGCCGGGCGCGCGAATGGGTGATGGGTGGCGCCACGCTGTCCATGCTCCAGTGGATGACGCTGCCCGTGTTGATGTCGCACTGAGGCACCCCGTGCGCATCGATTTCCTCGGCGGCACGGGTACCGTCACCGGCTCGAAGTACCTGCTGACCCACAACGACAAGCGGCTGCTGGTCGATTGCGGACTCTTCCAGGGGTTGAAGCAATTGCGCCTGCGCAACTGGGATGCATTGCCGGTCGATCCATCCACCATCGATGCCGTGCTGCTGACCCACGCGCACATGGACCACAGCGGATTCGTGCCGCGCCTTGTCCAGCTTGGGTTCAAGGGCAAGGCGTATTGCACGTCGGCCACCCGCGAACTCTGCGACCTGCTGCTGCCCGACTCCGGCCGCCTGCAGGAAGAGGATGCCGACTTCGCCAACCGCCACGGGCACTCGAAGCACAAGCCCGCGCTGCCGCTGTACACCGAGCAGGATGCGCGGGTCGCCCTCAAGCGTTTCGAGGCCATCCCGTTCGGCCAGGAGTGCTCGCCGTGGCCGGGCTGGTCGTGGCAGTTGCGCAGGGCGGGCCACATACTCGGCGCCGGCAGCCTGCGTGTGGGCTGGGACGGCGGGAGCATCCTGTTCTCGGGCGACCTGGGGCGCGGCGACGACCTGCTGATGCGTCCGCCCGAAAGCGCCGAACCAGCGGACTACGTGGTGGTGGAGTCGACCTACGGCAACCGAAAGCATCCGGCGACGGATACGCTGGTCGAACTGGCGGGCGTGATCAACCGCACGGCCGCGCGCGGCGGCATCGTGCTCATTCCAGCCTTCGCCATTGGGCGCGCACAGACGCTGCTGCATTGCATCCAGCTGCTCAAGCAGGCGCGGCGCATTCCCGAAATGCCGGTGTACCTGAACAGCCCGATGGCGGCGGACGCCACGCGCATCTATCGCAAGCACATGGACGAGCACCGGTTGAACGCCGAACAGTGCGCCGCGATGCAAGGGAAGACCATCATCGTCAACACGATCGAGGAATCGCGACGGCTGAACTTCCTGGACTTTCCGTCGATCATTGTGTCGGCCAGCGGCATGGCAACCGGCGGGCGGGTGCTGCACCATCTGAAGGCCTATGCGCCCGATGCCCGGAACACCATCCTGTTTGCGGGCTTCCAGGCGGCGGGCACGCGCGGTGCGGCCATGGTGGCTGGCGCCGATGCGGTCAAGATCCACGGCGCCTACGTGCCGGTGCGAGCGGAAGTTGCAAACCTGGAGACACTGTCGGCCCATGCCGACCGCGATGAACTGCTCGCCTGGCTCGATGCCCAGCAGGCACCTCGCAGGGTGTTTGTGACCCACGGGGAGCCTGCGGCAGCCGATGCCTTGCGACTGGCCATCGAGGAGCGCCACGGCTGGCCGTGCACCGTGCCCGACTACCGCGAGTCGCGCGAGCTCTGAAGCCCGGCGCGCTTGTGGCTTCTCCATTTGTCTCAGCCGCCGGGACGGTGGCCTGCGGGCAAGACTGCGCCTGGACAACGCTCTCGCGCTTGATGCGGATCAAGTCTGGTCCCGGTTCAGCACACGGTCTCAGGGGACAAGCACTGCCGCGCCCTCGATGCGACCTGCGCGCAGGTCGTCCAGCGCCTCGTTGGCCTGTGCGAGCGGATAGGTCCTGACGTGCACCTGCATGGGGTGCTCCTGCGCAAAATCCAGGAACTCCCTGGCATCGGCGCGCGTGAGGTTCGCCACCGAGATCACGCTGCGCTCTTCCCACAGCAGCCGATACGGAAAGGCCGGAATGTCGCTCATGTGGATGCCGCCGCACACCACCCGGCCGCCCTTGCGCAGGACGCACAACGCGGCGGGCACCAGGTCGCCGGCGGGCGCGAAGACGATGGCCGCATCCAGCGATTCGGGCGGCCGCTCGTTCGAGCCTCCAGCCCACTCGGCGCCCAGTCGGCGTGCGAAGTCCTGCGTCTTCAGGTCCCCCGGGCGAGTGAATGCGAAGACCTCGCGCCCCTGTGCGATGGCGGCTTGCGCCACCAGGTGCGCCGCGGCGCCGAAACCGAAGATGCCCAGACGATGCGAGTTTTCGCCAGCCGCCTTCAGGCTGCGCCAGCCGATCAGGCCCGCACAGAGCAGGGGGGCGATGTGCACGGCGTCGGTCTCGGGCATGCCCAGCGGCAGGCAGAAGGCCGCCTCGGCGATCACGTGGCTCGCGAAGCCGCCGTCGCGGTGGTAGCCGGTGAAGCGTGGTGCGTCGCAGAGGTTCTCGTGGCCGTCCTCACAAAACGAGCAGCAGCCGCAGCTGTGACCCAGCCACGGCACGCCCACGCGGTCGCCCAGCCTGTACCCAGTTTCCCCGGAGCCGATTGCTTCCACCACGCCCACAATCTCGTGCCCCGGCACGATCGGCAGCACGGGCAGCGGTAGTTCACCGTCGACGACGTGCAAGTCGGTGCGGCAAACGGCGCAGGCCAGCACGCGCAGGCGCAACTCGCCCGGGCCGGGTTCCGGGATGTTGCGCCGCTCCATCTCCAGCGGCAGCAGCGCGGCGTTCAGCATCATGGCGCGCATGGTCGGCGTGCCGCTAGGGAAGGGGTCGCGGGCGATTTGCATCGCAGAGGTCGTATGCATGGCAGGACTCGCTGACGAGTGCGACGCGCATGCTCAGGCGTCCACGAGCAGGTCGTTGACCACCACGGAGACGCCGGGTGTGGCCCACGCAGCGCCTTGCACCGCGTCGCGCTCGGTCCACGAGTGGACGGTGCCGCGCAGCGTGACGTGCGAGCCATCGACCAGGATGGAGAGCTTGTGGGCTTCGCGGTCGGCCTGACGCGAGAGCGCGTCGTGAATCTTCTTCTCGACGTCGGCGGCACTCACCTTGGGCTTGACCTTCACGAGGTTCGACACGCCGGTCACGCCCATCAGGTTGCGCACGGCGATCTCGGCGGCGCTGCGCTGGTATTCCCACTCGACTTCACCGGTGAGCGAAAGCCAGCCTTTCTCCACCATGGGGCGGATCTTGTCGTCGGGCACGAGCACGTTCCATTCGAGCGCACGTTCGGCTGCCAGCGCGATGTCGGCATCGGTGCGCTGGTTGTCGAAGGGCAGCTTCACCGTCAGTTCGACAGCCAGTGCCTTGACGCCATGCACGCGCTGCGCGGCGCGCTCGACGGCGTACTTCTCGGCGTAGCTGGCCAGGTGGCCTGTGAGGGTGACCACGCCGTCCTTGACGATCACCCCGATGTCGGAGGTCTTGACGTCTGGCGCCCAGTTCAACTCGGCCTGGATGTCGTCGCGCAGTTGGGTATCGGTCTTCATGGGAGATTCCTTGCAGTGGATGAACGGAGGAGAGAAGCGGTCGGCGCCCAAAAGCGGGGGCAACCGTGGAATCCACTGTAGGAAGCGCGCGGACGGCCCGTATTGCGCTGGATCAAGGAGCGCGCGGAGTGTGCCCGGCGGCTCAGGCGATGGCGTCCAGCAGCAGGGCCTGAAGCACGAAGCGCCGGTTGTCCGCTAGAGGTGTCTTGTCGCCCAGCAGCTCGGCGAGCTGGTCGGCCGGATGGGCCTTCGTGGCGGCTCCATCGAAGACCGGTATGCCGGCGTGCTGGCCGATGCGCTGCACCAGCACGGGGTCGAGGCCCTGGCATTCCACTGCGTCGTAGAGACGGCCGAGCATGCGGGCCGTGTGTTGCACTTGCTGCGGTGCGCTCGCGAGCGACAGGCCCGGGCGCATGACGGCCACGTGCGCCCCCAGCTCCTCGGCGGCGCTGCGGAACAGCGCCTGCGACTCATCGGGCGCCGTTTCGCACAGCAGTCCCAGGTTCTTGCCGCGCAGCAGCCTAGGCGTGTTCCCGTCCAGCGCGGCGCGCTGAAGCAACCGCGCGCGGCACAGCAGACTCGTCACCTCCAGCGGCGAGAGCGATGACGGCGCAGCTTCGAGAGCGCAGGCCTGATTGGCAAGGGGCATGGGAATGGTCATATGTGACCTGCCAAGACTAAGTGCGCCGGGCCCTCCGGGGTTTGATGCAAGTCAAGGTGCGGGGCGGGCACGTTCGACTTGCTACGCGCCGCATGTCCTTGATACACGCCGGACACATTGCATTCACCGAGCGTTACCCATCGATTCCGGCCGTTGTCATTGCATTGCCGCGGGCTTCCTAGCATCCATCCATCGACACGCGACAGACAACCAAGGAGTCCCAGATGCTCAATACCGCCACCCCCTCGATGACCGCCGCGGTCGCGCCCAGCATCGGCCGGGAGTGCCCGGGACAGCACAGCACGGCAGACACACTGAAACTTCTCTGCGAGCAGCTCAAGCCGCAGCGCCGTGTCGTGCACACGGGCGACACGATCTACCAGGCGGGCGAGCGCTTCGGCAACCTCTACATCCTGAATTCGGGCTTCTTCAAGATCGTGAATCTTTCGGCCGACGGGCGCGAGCAGGTGGTGGGCCTCAAGTTCCGAGGCGACTGGCTCGGCTTCGACGGCATTTCCAGCGGGCGCTACTCGTGCGATGCGGTGGCCATGGACACCGGCGAGATCTGGGTCGTGTCGTATGAGGCCCTGCTGGCCGCTTGCGCCACGCAGCCCGCTTTGCTGCAGGTGCTGCATGCCGCCATGAGCCGCGAGATCGCGCACGACCGGGACTCCCTGATGTCCGTCTGCACGCTGCCCGCCGATGCCCGCGTGGCCGACTTCCTGCGCTACTGGGCCGAGACGCTGGCCGAGCGCGGCATGCGCACCGACGAGATCACGCTGCGCATGACGCGCGCCGAGATCGGCAACTACCTGGGCATGACGCTGGAGAGCGTGAGCCGCGCGCTGTCGCGGCTGGCGCGCGACAAAGTCATCGGGTTCGCAACGAAGGGGCGTCGCGACGTGCAGATTCCCGATGTGGGTGCACTGTCGGCCTTCGTGCAGCGCTGCCTGGCGCCGGCGCCTGCAATGCTCCAGTAAGGATCGCCGCAAGCACGCCTTCAGGCACGGCCGGCCAGCAACTTTGCCATGGCCCTTGCAAGTTCGGAGCGCGTATAGGGCTTGCGCAACAGTTCCCAGCTCTGCGGCACTTCGCGGTCGGCATCCAGCAATTCCGACGAGAAGCCAGACATCAAGAGCACCGCCAGCTGCGGAAAGCGCTGCTGCACCTCTGTTGCGAGCCGCGTGCCGCGCATGCCGGCGCCCAAGGCGATGTCGCTCAGCAGCAGATCGAAGGGCCCGGCGCCTGCATCCAGTGCCGACAACGCCTGCTCGGCCGTGGCAGCGGTGAAGACTTCACAGCCCAGCGTGGTCAGGAAGGTGTGCACGACTTTGCGGACGTCTGCGTCGTCCTCGACCAGCATCACCCGCAGGCCGGGCGGAATTGTTTCGTCGGTGAGTTCATCCTCATCGATGGGCGTGGCCGCGGCTTCTTCCAGCTGCGGCAGATAGAGCGTCACGGTAGTGCCCTGTCCGACCTTGCTGTCGATCGAGACTGCGCCCCGGGACTGATTGACGAAGCCGTACACCGTGCTCAGGCCCAAGCCGGTGCCACGGCCGGCTTCCTTGGTGGTGAAGAAGGGCTCGAAGGCGCGCTCTTTCACCTCCTCGGACATACCCGTGCCGCTGTCAGCGATGGAAACCGCGACGAAGCGCGCGAAGGCATCGCCGTGTAGGTCGTTGCGCTGGCCGTGCAGGGCCGTCGGCAGCGCACCGCACACCTCGGTGCGAAAGCGCAGCGTGCCACCCTCGGGCATGGCGTCGCGCGCATTGATGGCGATGTTCAGCAGCGCGGATTCCAGCTGACCGGGGTCCGCCACCAGGGGCGGACAGCCCGGTGCGGTGTCGATTTCGATGCGGATGCGCTGGTCCAGCGTCCGACGCAGCATGTCGGCCAGCGAGTGCAGCAGCGCATGCGTGTCGACAGCGCTCGGCTGCAGCACCTGTCGGCGTGAAAACGCCAGCAGCTTGCCGGTGAGCTCGGCGCTGCGCCGCGAAGCGCGGATGGCGGCACCCAGAAGTTGCTGCGCATAGCTGTCCTGCGCCAGCGCAGGCAATTCTTCCAGCACCTGGAGGTTGCCCTGGATGACGGTGAGCAGGTTGTTGAAGTCGTGCGCGATGCCGCCTGTGAGTTGGCCGACGCTTTCCAGGCGCTGCGCGTGGTTGAGCGCCTCTTCGGTCTGCACGCGCTGCAAGCTGGTGGCGAGCAGGCTGGACAGCGACTCGAGAAAGCGCACTTCCTCGTCGCCGAAGCGCTTGGACTCCTTCGAGCGCACAGACAGCATGCCGATCACGCGGCCGCGATCGCTCAGCGGCACGGCCAGCGCGCTGACCAGGCCGGCATCGAGATAGCCCCGGGGCACGGCGAAGCGGTGCTCCAGACGGTAGTCGGGCACCACGACCGGCCGGCCGTGGGCAAACACGAAGCCGGGCGGCGTGTTGGGCCGGTTGGCGACGCGTGTTCCGATCTCCTCGCCGGCGACCAGGCCGACGCCGCTGGCCACCCGGAATTCGAGCCGGTTGCTGTCGAGCAGCCACACCATCGCGACCTCGACCTGCAAGGCCGTTGCGATGATCTTCGGCACGTGCTCGAGCACTACCTGCAGGTCGCGAGTGTCCACGGCGAGGCGACCCAACTGGGCCAGGTGCTCGCTGTAGCGGGCGCGTTGCAGCGCCTGCTTCACGCGCGGGTAGGCACCGATGTCGCGGATGGCGGCCACCACGAAGGGCAGGCCATGGCTCTGCAGCGGGCTCAGCGCGATCTCGACCATGACCTCGCTGCCGTCCTTGCGCTTGGCCACCAGCTCCATGTGCGTGCCCATGGGGCGAGGGCGGGGCGCGCGGCCATAGGCTTCGCGGTACGAGGCGTGGCGCGGGCGGATGCTGTCGGGCACCAGCACGTCGACGTTCAGGCCCACCAGCTCGTCCACCGCGTAGCCCAGCAGTGCAGCCGCCGAAGGGTTGGCGAGCAGGATGCTGCCCGACTGGTCCACCAGCAGCAGCGAATCGGGGTAGGCGACGAAGAGCGAACGGAACACGCTGCCTTCGTCGAAATCCGAGAGCGAGCCGGGGGCGGTCGCATCGGGCAGGAAGGGCGGGTTGTTCGCAGCGTCAACCATGGGAAACCGGTGGCACCAGGATGTAGCCCGCGCCTCTCACCGATTTGATGAGCTGCGGATCGTCTGCGTCCGCCTCGATCTTCTTGCGCAACCTGCCGACCTGCACGTCGATCGTGCGGTCGAAGGGGGCGGCTTCGCGTCCACGCGTCTGCTCGAGCAGGAAATCGCGCGACAGCACGCGGCCCGGGTGACGGGCAAAGGCCTGCAACAGGTCGAACTCGCCACCGGTCAACGGCACTTCCCCGCCTTGTGGGTTTCTGAGGTTGCGCGCGGCGGTGTCGAGTTGCCAGCCCGCGAAGTGCAGCTTGTCCGGGGAGGCCGTGGCGGCCGCGGGCGTCTCCGGCATCAGCCGGCGCAGCACGGCCTTCACACGCGCCACCAGTTCGCGCAGGTCGAAGGGCTTGGTCACGTAGTCGTCGGCACCCACTTCGAGGCCCACCACCTTGTCGACCGCATCACCCCGGCCGGTGACGATGACGAGGCCGCAACGCCAGTTCTCGCGAATGCGGCGCGCGATGGAAAAGCCGTCTTCGCCGGGCAGGCCGAGATCGAGCAGTACGAGGTCGGCGGGATCGGCGTCCATCAGCGTCATGAGGCTGCGACCGTTGTGGACTTGGGTGACACGAAACCCGTGGCCCTGCAGGTAGTTGGCCAGCAGCAGCGTGATATCGACTTCGTCATCGAGGACGGCAATGTGGGGTGCGGGTTTCATGCGCTGGCAAGGGAATAGAGCACGAATTTCTTGGGCATTCTGAATCGATATGAGCGTAGCACGCAAGCGCTTGCTGGGTCCGCAAGCACCGCTGTCGGCTATCGCGTCCAGCGCCAGTTCTCGATCTCGGGCATGTCCCGGCCGTGGCGCGTGATGTAGGCCCGGTGCTCCAAGAGCCTGTCGCGCAGTTGCTGCTGCACGTGGCCCGCGCTGTCGCACAGCCTCGGCACGCGCGCGATGGCATCGGCGGCGAGATGGAAGCGGTCGAGCCGGTTGAGCACCGTCATGTCGAAGGGCGTGGTGGTCGTGCCTTCCTCGCAGTAGCCGTGGACGTGGAAGCCGGGATGGTTGCGCCGCTTGTAGATCAACCGGTGGATCAGTGCCGGGTAGCCGTGGAACGCGAAGATCACGGGCCTGTCCATGGTGAAGATGGCGTCGAAGTCCTCGTCTGAGATGCCGTGGGGATGCGCCGCGGGCGATTGCAGCGCCATCAGGTCAACCACGTTCACTACCCGCACCTTCAGATCCGGCACCTTTTCGCGCAGCAGGTCGACAGCCGCCATCGTCTCGAGCGTGGGCACGTCGCCGGCGCATGCCATCACCACGTCAGGCGCGCCGCCTTCATCGTTGCTCGCCCATTCCCAGATGCCGAGGCCCGCGGTGCAATGGCGCGTTGCAGCTTCGATGTCCAGCCATTGGGGCGCGGGCTGCTTGCCGGCCACGATGACGTTTACATAGTTGCGGCTGCGCAGGCAATGGTCGGTCACTGAGAGCAGGGTGTTGGCGTCCGGCGGCAGGTACACGCGCACGACCTCAGCCTTCTTGTTGACCACGTGATCGAGAAAGCCGGGATCCTGGTGGCTGAAGCCGTTGTGGTCCTGTCGCCAGACGTGGCTCGTGAGCAGGTAGTTCAATGACGCGATCGGTCGCCGCCAACCGATACCGCGCGACACCTTGAGCCACTTGGCGTGCTGGTTGAACATGGAGTCGACGATATGGATGAAGGCCTCGTAGCAAGAGAAGAAGCCGTGCCGCCCCGTCAGCAGGTAGCCTTCGAGCCAGCCCTGGCAGAGGTGTTCGCTCAGCACCTCCATCACGCGGCCGTTGGGCGAGAGGTGGTCGTCGCCCGGCCATATCTGGGCGGTCGTGGTCCGCCCGGTCACCTCGAACAGTGCTCCGAGCCGGTTCGATGCGGTTTCGTCCGGCCCCACCACCCGGAAGTTGCGCTGGTGCTCATTTGCCCGCATGACCTCGCGCAGGAAGTTGCCCGCGACGCGCGTGGCCTCGGCATCGATCGAGCCCGGAGTCGCCATCGGCACGGCATGCGTGCGGAAGGGCGGTATCGCCAGGTCCTTCAGCAGCAGCCCGCCGTTGGCATGCGGATTGGCGCTCATGCGGCGCCGGCCCGTAGGAGCGAGTGCGGCGATCTCGGGGCGCAGGGCGCCGCGCGCATCGAACAGTTCCTCGGGCCGGTAGCTGCGCAGCCATTGTTCAAGCAGCTCGACGTGCCCCGGCCTGGCGGCAAAATCGGTGAGCGGCACCTGGTGCGCGCGGAAGGTGCCTTCGACCTGCACGCCGTCCACGTGGCGCGGCCCGGTCCAGCCCTTGGGAGAACGCAGCACGATCATGGGCCAGCGCGGCCGCGTGCGAAAGCCGTCCTTGCGGGCGTTCGTCTGGATGGCGCGGATGCTGTCCAGCGCCGTGTCGAGCACGGCCGCCATCTGCCTGTGCATCTCGGCGGGCTGCTCGCCCACGACAAAGTACGGTTCGTGGCCGTAGCCGCGCAGTAGTTGCGTCAGTTCTTCCTCGCCAATGCGGGAGAGCACCGTGGGGCCGGCGATCTTGTAGCCGTTCAGATGCAGGATCGGCAGCACTGCGCCGTCGCGTTCCGGATTCAGGAACTTGTTGGAATGCCAGCTTGCCGCCAGCGCCCCCGTCTCGGCCTCGCCGTCGCCGATCACACAGCAGGCCAGCAGCGAGGGGTTGTCGAACACAGCGCCATAGGCATGCAATAGCGAGTAGCCCAGTTCGCCGCCCTCGTGGATGGAGCCGGGCGTCTCCGGCGCCACGTGGCTCGGAATGCCGCCGGGGAACGAGAACTGCGTAAACAGGCGTCGCATGCCGTCGGCGTCCTGCCCGATGGCCGGGTATACCTCGCTGTAGGTGCCTTCGAGCCAGGTGTTGGCGATCACGCCCGGTCCGCCGTGGCCCGGGCCCGCGATGAAGATCGCGTCGAGATCCCGCGCGTTGATGGCGCGGTTCATGTGCGCATAGATGAAGTTCAAGCCCGGCGTCGTGCCCCAGTGCCCGAGCAGGCGCGGCTTGATATGCGCCAGCGCGAGCTTCTCGCGCAGCAGCGGGTTGTCCATCAGGTAGATCTGGCCCGCCGAGAGGTAGTTGGCAGCGCGCCACCACGCGTCAAGCAGCGTGAAGTCGTCCGGATTTGCCGTGGCAGGGGAGGAAGCCATGTCGAACTGCTTTCTGGGTAGGGACGCGCCAGTATGGGCGTGCGAGCGCCCACCGGGTTGATGTCGCTCAAGGCGATAACAACCGATACAGGGCGCGCGGTCTTGTGTTGCCTTGATCCCGCGCAAGCCGGGCGGGGCGGCGCCGCGTCAGCATTCGTGTGAGCGCCCTTCGGGCGAGAGGACACACCATGAGCACCGACTTCACTTTTCCGCTGGCGCTGTGCAAGGCGCAATGCAGCATCTGGCTGCACTCGCTCGAGATGTTCGAGACGATCGGATCGCGCCTGCTGCAGGACGGCATTGCGCTGACCCGCGCGGAGGCTGATGCCGTCACGCGCGCCGAGGACTGGCACGCGCTGGCCATGGCGCCGATGCGCGCGTTGCAGTGCCCGGATACGGACGGGGTTGCCTGCGCTTCGCCGGTGGTCGAAACGCCACCATCCCGGCGAACCGCGGTGAGCGATGCGTTGCGCACCCTCCACGTCGCGCTGGCCAGGACACCCTCCGTACGCCAGCGGCATGCCGGTCGCAAGGCCACCGCGACGCGAGGCCGAGCGTGACGCTCTCGACCATCTCCGTGCACCTCGACCACACCGAGCGGTGCGAGGCTCGTACCCTGCTTGCGGCGAGGATCGCAAGACTGCATCGCAGCCACCTCATGGGCATCGTGCCGACCGGGTGCACCCCGGCGCCTTCACGTCCTTGCTCGGAAGAGCCGGCCGGCAGTGCCCTCGTCGAGGCCTCCCTGTACCTGCGTAGGCGGGCCGAAACCGTTGCGCACGTGTTTCGTAGTCGGCTGAGGCCCACCCCGTTGTCCTGCGATGCGCGGCTGGTGGACGGCGAGCCTGTACAGGCTGTCGTCCATCTCGCCAGGGCCAGCGACCTGGTCGTGGTGGGGCAGGCGGACGAGGCCGCGGCCGTGGGCAGCGCGGAGCGTCGGCTGCCCGAGGAAGTCATGCTGAACGCGGGCCGGCCCGTTCTCATCGTTCCGAGCACGGGCTGCGTCAAGGAAGGCCTGGACAGGATCCTGGTGGCCTGGGACGGGAGCAGGGAGGCGTCGATATCGCTGCGCGGTGCGATGCCACTGCTGCGCAAGGCAGCTCACGTCACGCTGGTATCTCTCCTTCGGGACGGTGACGCGAATCCGGCGGATGCGCTGAACCCGGTGGAGATGAGCGGCTGGCTGCTGCGGCACGGCGTCCAGGCCAACGTCGAGCGCCTGACCACATCGCTGCGCTTTGCCGACGTCCTGCTGGATCGCGCCGAGGCGTTGGGCTGCGAATTGCTCGTGATGGGGGGGTATGGCCATGCCCGCGTGCGGGAGCAGTTGCTGGGCGGCGTGACGCGCGACATGCTGATGCAGGCCGGAATTCCCCTGTTGATGGCGCACTGACGCGCGCGGCTACAGCAGCCCCCGGTCGATGGCCGCGATCACCGCGCGATCTCCGCTGCAGGCCGGACGGTAAGCCCGTTCAGCAGCGTCGTCATGCCCACGGTGCGGCGTGCGGCGCGTTCCGCGGCTGCCCGCTGGGCCTCGTCGGCCACCCTGCCAACCAGGGTCACCACGCCATTGGTCACGCGCACGTCGACATCGCAGGCGTTGACGGCCGGATCCCAGTTGAGCTGGGCGAAGACATCGTGTCTGAGTTGAATGTCCGGGTTCATGGCAATCCTTTCTTGAAGATCAGGGCAGGGCGGGTGTCCTTTTTTCTCGGAGCCGGCCGGGCAGGCGAATTCTCCCGCCGCGCGGTGATGCCGGTCTTGCGCCACATCAACATCGTTCCAACTCGCTGGCGGCTTGATGCGTGCCGAACCGGTGCGCCATGGCGCGTGGAGACTTCCGGTCATCTGCATGTATTGCGCGACGGTTCCCCGATTCCCGTGCTGCTGGTGCATGCCTCGCATGCAGAGGAAGCCGACCTCGCGCCGGCAGAAGCCTCTGTCGCAACCGCCGCCTGAATCACGGCGGGCCGCATGGCCCGCACGCCTGTGGAAGACCGTCAAACCTCGCCTGACCGTCGGGCTCATGCTGGCGGCGGCGCTGGCTGCTGGCCTCTTCGTTCGGCTGGCGCGACGAAGACATCGTTGAGGTTGCGCGCAACCTCAACGGGCGCTTCTACGGGTTCACGCCGACAAAGGCGGTGGGCTTGCTGAAGTCTTCAGCTCCAACACCATCCGCCGCAGGCCCGATGCGGGCGGCTCAGCCGGATCGGCCTTGAAGCCCATCGCAGCCGAAAGCTTCAGCATGCGGATGTTCTCGCGCAGCACGAGGCCGACCAGCCGCTCGATGCCTCGGCGGCGCGCATGCTCGATCAAGCATTCGAACAGCATGGCGCCCAGCCCTCGGCCTTTGAGGTCGGAGCGCACGATGATCGCGAACTCGGCCTCCACATTGTCGGGGTCGCTCACCGTGCGGGCCACGCCCAGTGTCTCAGCGCCGCCCTGTGCGTCGGTGGCCTCGGCAATAAAGGCCATTTCGCGGTCGTAGTCGATCTGAGTCAGGCGCGCGAGCTCGCTGCGCGGCAGTCCCTTGCGGGTGGTGAAGAAACGCATGCGGATGTCTTCCGCATCCAGCGACTCGAGAAAGCGCCGGTGCTGCGCCTCGTCCTCGGGCCGGATCGGCCTGACCACGATCGCACGACCATTCCAGGTCTGCGCGCGCACCCACTGCGCGGGGTAAGGCAGGATGGCGAAGCGCTCCGCGCCGCTCACCGGCGTGGGCGAAAGCCGCACGCGCGCGTCGAGCGCCAGCGCGCCGTCCTCGTCGACCCAGAGCGGGTTGATGTCCAGCTCGGCCAGCTGCGGCAGATCGGCCAGCATCTGCGACACCGCGATGAGCACGTCGTACAGCGCATCGAGCCGGGCCGGCGGATGGTCGCGAAAGCCCGCAAGAAGACGTGCCACGCGCGTGCGCGACACCAGTTCGTGCGCGAGCGCGCGGTTCAGGGGCGGCAGCGCGATGGCCGTGTCGTCGACCACCTCGACCGCCGTGCCCCCTTGGCCGCAGAGGATCACGGGGCCGAAAACTCTGTCTATGCTCGCGCCGACGATGACTTCCTGCGCATGTGGTCGGTGCACTGTCCGTTGCACGGTGAAGCCATCGATCCGCGCCAGCGGCCTGGCGGTTCGCACCGTGTCGAGCATCTCGCAGGCGGCTTTGCCCAGGGCAGCTTCATCGCACAACCCGAGCCGCACGCCGCCCACGTCCGACTTGTGGGTGATGTCGCGCGAGAGGATCTTGAGCGCCACCGGGTAGCCCAGCCCGCGAGCCGCCTCGACGGCCGCCTCGGCGGTCGCTGCCACTGCCAACGTGGGCACCGTTTCGATTCCGTAGGCTTGCAGCAGCGCCTTTGCCTCCTGCTCGCCCAGCCACTCGCGCCCCTCGGCCATGGCGGCGGCGAGCGTTGCCCGCACCGATGCGCCGTCCGGCGCGGCGTTGCGGCTGGCGCTCGGCGTTTCCATCAGGGTCTGCTGGTTGCGCCGGTAGGTCTGCAGCATCGCGAAGGCGTGCACCGCCTCTTCCGGTGTGGCGTAGTCGGCCACGCCCGCGTCCTCGAAGAGCTTGCGCGCCTGCGCCACCGCGTTGTCGCCGAGCCAGGTGCTCATCACGCGCGAAGCGTGGCTGCGCACCAGCGGCAGGCAGGCGCGCGCAATGTCCTCGCTGCGCACAATGGCCGTCGGCGCATGCATGAAGAGCACCGCGCCGGCCGATTCATCAGCCAGCAGGGCTGAGAGTGTTTGGGCATAACGCTCGACCGGTGCGTCTCCGATGATGTCGATCGGGTTGACATGTGACCAGTTCGCGGGCAGCACCGCGTCGAGACGGGCCAGCAAGTTCGTACTCGGGTCGGCGAGCGTGACTCCTTCACGCGCGGCGGCATCGGCGGCCATCACGCCGGCGCCGCCGCCGTTGGTCATGACCGTGAGCGTGCTGTGCCGGTTGCCGCGAAAGCGCGACAACGTTTCCGCGGCGATGAAAAGCTCCTGCAAGGTATCGACGCGCAGCATGCCGGCTCGCCGGATGGCGGCGTCGTAGACGGTGTCGGAACCCGCCAGCGCGCCCGTGTGCGAGGCCGCGGCCTTCATGCCGTTGCCCGCGCGTCCGGCCTTCACCACGATCACCGGCTTGTTGCGCGCGGCCGCCCGTGCGGCCGACATGAACTTGCGCGGCGATTCGATCGCCTCCACGTACAGCAGGATCGACCGCGTGCGCGCATCGCTGGCCAGGTGGTCGAGCAGGTCGCCGAAGTCGACGTCGCAATGGTCGCCCAGCGAGATCAGGTGAGACAGGCCGACGCCGCGGCTACGCGTCCAGTCGAGCACGGCCGTGACCAGTGCACCCGACTGCGAGACAAAGGCCACGTCGCCCGCCAGCGCATCGGTGTGCGCGAAGCTCGCGTTCAGGCCAATGTGGGGACTGAGCAGCCCAAGGCAGTTGGGGCCGAGCAGCCGCAGCGTGAAGGGGCGCGCCGCCTCCAGCGCGGCCTGTTTCTGCTGCGCGCTCAACCCTGCCGTGACGATCACCACCGCGCGGGTGCCGAGCGCGCCGAGTTCCGCGATCAATGGCACCACAGTGGCCGGCGGCGTGCAGATCAACGCCAGGTCGGGCGCGGCGGGAAGATGCACCGCGCTGGAGAAGATGGGCACGCCATCGAGCGAGCCGTGCTTCGGGTTCACGCCGTACACCGGCCCCGCGAAGCTGCCGGCGCGCAGGTTGCGCCAGACCGTGGCGCCGACGCTGCCTGGTCGATTGGAAGCGCCGAACACGGCTACGGAGGCCGGCGACAGCAGGCGGTCGAGGTGGCGAATGCTCAAGGGAGGCTCCGAAGTGATCGTCCATGGTGCGACGCAGCGCCGGCCTTGGGCTTGATGCACGTCAACCCGAGGGCGCGCAGACCGGACGGACCCTGCACAAGGCGCGGATTGTGGGCGCAGCGGCAAGACCCGACGGGTGATCTCGCAGGTGGGCGATGGGAGTCAGGCGTGTTGACCTGCATCAAAGCCCGGAGCCAGTGCAGTCCGCAAAATCGTCCGCACTATTCACGAGGTACGAATGCAATCCCTGCTTTATTCCGGCGCTCTCGATCTTTCCTGGTGGGGCGTGGTGCTGGCCGCGCTGGCGCTCACGCACGTCACCATCGCTTCGGTCACCATCTTCCTGCACCGCCACCAGGCGCATCGCGCTCTCGACCTGCATCCGGCGGCGAGCCATTTCTTCCGCTTCTGGTTGTGGCTGACCACCGGCATGGTGACGAAAGAGTGGGCCGCGGTGCACCGCAAGCACCACGCCAAGTGTGAAACACCTGAAGACCCGCACAGTCCGCAGGTGTACGGGCTCAACAGGGTGCTGTGGGGCGGTGTGTTCCTCTACGTGCGCGAAGCGGGGCATGCGGAAACGCTCGAGCGCTACGGCCACGGCACGCCCGACGACTGGCTGGAGCGCAATCTCTATTCGAAGCACAAGATCCTCGGCATCGTGCTGATGGGCATCGTGGACATGGCACTCTTCGGCGTGGTGCCGGGCGGCCTGGTCTTGCTCACGCAGATTGCGTGGATCCCGTTCTGGGCGGCCGGCGTGGTCAACGGCATCGGCCACTACTGGGGCTACCGCAACTGGCCCGCCCGTGACGCCAGCACGAACATTTCGCCGATCGGCATCCTGATCGGCGGGGAGGAGCTGCACAACAACCACCACGCCTTTCCCAGCTCGGCCAAGCTCTCGAGCAAGTGGTTCGAGTTTGACATTGGCTGGCTCTACATCCGCACGTTGCAGGCCCTGGGGCTGGCGACGGTGAAGCACGTGGCACCCACGCCGCGCCTTGTTGCGCCCAAGGCAAATGTCGATCTCGCCACGGTGCAGGCAGTCATCCGCTGCCACTACGACGTGCTGTCGAACTACACGCGCTCGCTGAAGAAGGCCTGCGCAGTGGAGCTCGATCGACTGCGCCGCATGTCGCCTGAAGCCGCGCGTGCCCTCAAGGCGGTGAAGCCATTGCTGGGCAAGGACCAGGGCCTGCTCGGCCCGTCGCGTTACCAGCAGGTGATGCAGGCATTGAACACATCGCAAGCGCTGGCTACGATGTACTCGATGCGTGGGGAACTGACCGCCTTGTGGAGCCGTTCCACGACCACCGGCGAGCAGCTCGCCCGGCAATTGCAGGACTGGTGCCAGCGCGCCGAGGTGAGCGGCATCGCGCCGCTGGCGGATTTTTCGCGGCGCCTGCGTTCCTACGCCTGAACGGCCCTGCGCCCAGGAGATGCAAATGAAACTTGCGCCGGTGCTTTCCGCTTCGTGCGTTGCACTGGCGCTGGCCGCCTGCGGCAGCTTTCCCGGGCGCACACCAGCCGGCAGCATGCTCACCGGAACTCTCGCGGGTACGGCGCCCGGCAGCGTGGCGGCCAGGGCGATGGACGACAACGACCGCCGCCGCGCGGCGAGCGCACTTGAAACGCTGGCGAACGGCGAGTCCTCTGTCTGGCGCAATCGCGAGACGGGCGACAGCTTCGTGTTCACGCCCACGCGCAGCTTCGACCAGCGCGGCGCCCGGTGCCGCAACTTCAAGCTGGAAGTGTCGGTCGGCGGGCGGTCCGACAGCATCGGCGGCAGCGCGTGCCGGCAGGCCGATGGGGCCTGGCGCATCCCGGGCTGAGGCACGAGGACAGGGGACCGAGCCGTGGTCCGGCGATTCGATGTCTGCAATGGCGACGCCGACGGCCTCTGCGCCGTCGTGCAGTGGCGGTTGCACGAGCCCGGGCCGGCTGAACTCGTAACGGGGCTCAAGCGCGATATCGCGCTGCTCGGCCGTGTTCAGGGACAAGCCGGCGACGAAGTCAACGTGTTCGACATCTCGATGCAGCGCAATCGCGGTGACCTGCTGCGCCTGCTCGATGACGGCGCACGCGCGCGCTACTTCGACCATCAAGCCGCCGGCGATGTGCTGGTGCACCCTAACTTCGAGGTGCAGTTCGACGAGAAGAGTGCGGCCTGCACCAGTCTGCTGGAAAGGCGCTGGACGAAGTTTTGGCGGGCGCAGCCGCTCAGTGCGCCATCCAGACCGGGACCGTGGCCGATTCCAGCATCGCGCGGGTGGCGCCTCCGAGCACGAGTTCGCGCGCACGGCTATGGCCATAGCCGCCCATGACGATCAATCCGGCGCCGATCTTCCCCGCCAGCGACAGCAGCGCTTCGCCAGAGTGCCTGCTGTCTTCCAGGGCCCGGTGCTCCTGCACCTGCCCAATGCCGTGCAGGCGCAGGTAATCCCGCAGCCGGGACATCGGCGGCACGGGGTCTTCGCTGTCTGCAGAAGCCACCAGGTGGACCTCCTTCGCCGCCTGCAGCACGGGCAGGGCCGTGGTGAGTGCGTGGGCGGACTCGCGTGTCGGGCGCCAGGCGACCAGCACCTTCTCCGGCTTCGGGGACACCCTGCCGGCAAAGGGAACGATCAGCGCAGGCTTGCCGCTGCCGAGCATGACTGCCTCGACGAAGTCGCCGGGCACATCGAAGCCGGCCGCGTCCCGCGGATTGCGTTGCCCCAGAACCATGAGGTCGCAGGTGAGCGCGCGGCGGACGAAGCTCTCGATGACGGGTTCGCCGCGCAGTTCGCGCCAGTCGCTGCGGTTGGCGTGGTCTTGCAGAAGGCGCTCGAACACCGCTGCGGCATGGGCGCGGTGGTCGGGATCGATCTCTCCGGCCATCGGCATCGACGGAATCCCGCCCATCAACGGCAGCACCGCCAGCACGGACGGGGATACGGCGAATAGCGCGGTCAATGCCGACTCGTGCATGGCAGCGAGCCGGTGCGCAAGCCGCAGCCGTACTTCGGCGCGGTCCGTGCCGTCCAGGTGAACGAGGATTGAGCGCAGTGTGTTCATTTCAGGAACCATGCGCAGCGGACATGCGTTCGGTGTCCGCCAAGCCCGCTTCCAGCGGAATGCCAGTGGCCTGGAGCAGGGCGGTGCGCCCCGGTTCCGTGGTCCCGAACGGGATCCGGATGGTGATGTCGGTAATCGGGTAACGACGTGCCATGGATTCTTCTCCTGAATCTGCGGCCCGTGTCGGTACCGCGTCGCGCGATGCGGATGTATTTGGTGAATCAGGGGAACTCTAGATGTCTGCCGAGCCCGGCGTCTTGCGTTGGATCAAGGTGCCGGAAGGGCATGAAGCTTCTCACCCCCCGAGCCAGGCCGCTACGCAAGCGCAGGCCAGGCTCGCCGCCAGCGCGGCCGCCACGCGCAGCGCATAAGCCCTGCCGCCGGCAGCCAGCGCCACTGCGCAGCGTGTGAGCGTGTTGGCTCCGACCGCCACGAGCACGCCGCGGACGAACTGATCCGCGGACAAGGCGCCGGCCGCATGCAACGAGGCGAGCGAGGCCACGGGCGCGTGCGCGTCGACCAGCGCCGCGAGTGCGATGCCGACCTGCAGACCGGTGTCGCCGAAGTGTCGCTGCGCCGTGCCGACCAGGAGCGCAACGAGCGCCAGCGCCAGAGCGACGGCCAGTGCTTCGCGAGGGCGCAGCGCGCTGCGCGTGCTGGCGGGCGGCTCGATCGCCGCGGATGGTCGGGAAAACAGAAGCGGCAACAGGCCCGCGGCCGCAGCGCCTGCCGCGCCGGCAAGTGCCATCGGCAACAGCGCGAGCCCGGCCTGCGGCGACAACGCGGCGGTCATCGCCAGGGCCAGCACCCACGTGGCCACCGCCGACAAGGCCGCGGCGCCGGCCAGCAGGCCGGTGTGCAGCGGCTGATCGCGCGCACGGTTGCCGAACGAGGCCACGGTGGCCGTGCTCGACACGAACCCTGACGCAAAGCCCGCGCCCAGCAGGCCGCCGCGCACGCCAAGCCATCGCACCGCGGCCTGTCCCGCGGCCTGTATCGCCATGATCAGCAGCACCATGGAAGCCAGCGGCCGCGGATTGATGCCGCCGAGCATCTCGATGGGCCGGGAGGGGATGAGCGGTAGCGCGATGAGGGCGAGCGCTGCCAGCAGAACGCCGTCGTGGAGCTCCTGCTCGCCGAGCAGTTCCGTCGCAAACCGGTGAAGCCTGCGGCGCGCCGCCAGCAACAGCGCCAAGCCGGTTCCACAGGCCGCACCCAGCGAGGGCTCGATGACGCACAGCACGCCGATCAGGTACGTGGCGAACAGGGCGATCTCGGTGGTCATGCCCGGGTCTTGCGAGCGGCTCTTCCAGTGCGACACGGCTGCCAGGATGGCGACGAGCGCTCCCCCGATCGGAACGAGCGTCAGGACGGGCAGGATCTGCGCGATGGCCCCAGCCAGCGCCACGATGGCGAAGGTGCGCAATCCCGCGGCCGCGCGCCGGTCGCCGTCACCCTTGCGGCGCTCGCGCTCGACGCCGACGATGAGGCCGATGCCCAACGCCACGGCGAGCCCGACGATCGCAGTCGATGGGCTGGTGGTGTTCATGCCTTCAGTGTCGCCCCGGGCGGCGTCGCGTCAAGACTCCGCAGCCGCCGGGCCCTGCACGAGATCACGCGGGCTTGATCTTCCGCAAGCCGGGAACACCGGGTGGTGCCGAGGATGGTTCCGTCTCCGTTCCGCCGAACACCATGTCCAGAAAAATCCTCTTGCTGCAAGGCCACCCCGATGCGTCAGCCGTGCATTTCGGCCACTCGCTCGCCGAGGCCTACGCGCGAGCCGCGCGGGCCGCCGGCCATGAAGTCCGGATCATCCGGGTCGCGGACCTGGAATTTCCACTGCTGCGCAGCAAGGCGGCGTGGGACACCGAGGCCATGCCACCGATGTTGCAGCCAGCGCAGGATGCGATTCTGCGGGCCGAGCACATCGTGCTGTTCTTTCCCTTGTGGCTCGGCGGGATGCCGGCCATCACCAGGGGTTTTCTCGAGCAGGTGCTTCGCCCGGGGTTTGCGCTCGCACGTTCATCGGAAGGCAGCATGAGTGCGAAGCTGCTCAAGGGGCGTTCGGCGCGCATCGTCGTGACGATGGGAATGCCGGCGCTGGTCTATCGCTGGTATTTCCGCGCCCACAGTCTCAAGGCGCTGGAGCGGAACATCCTCGGTTTCGTGGGCATTTCGCCAGTCAACGAAACACTGGTCGGCCTGGTCGAGGGCATGGACGACGCCCAGCGCGGGCATTGGCTGCGCCACTTCGCGGTCCTGGGGCGCGAGGGCAGGTAGAGGCCGTCCTGCACAGCGATGCGGGGATTCCTTGCGCTATCTCAAATGGCGAACGGGCGCACGCGCATAACGTGGCGGCATGAAAGCACTCGTCTACCAAGGCCCCGGCCTCAAGTCGCTCGAAGACCGTCCCAAACCGGAAATCCAGGCCCCGGGCGATGCGATCGTGCGGATTCTCAAGACGACCATTTGCGGCACCGACCTGCACATCCTCAAGGGCGATGTGCCGACCTGTACGCCGGGCCGCATCCTCGGGCACGAGGGTGTGGGCGTGGTCGAGGCCGTCGGCGCGGGCGTGACGGCCTTTCGGCCAGGCGACCATGTGCTGATCTCGTGCATCTCCTCGTGCGGCAAGTGCGAGAACTGCCGCCGCGGCATGTATTCGCACTGCGTCACCGGCGGCTGGATCCTGGGCAATACCATCGACGGCACGCAGGCCGAATACGTGCGCATCCCGCATGCGGACACCAGCCTGTACCCTGTGCCGCCCGGAGTGGACGAGGAGGCGCTGGTGATGCTCAGCGACATCCTGCCGACCGGTTTCGAGTGCGGCGTGCTCAACGGCAAGGTCGCGCCCGGCAGCACGGTGGCCATCGTGGGAGCAGGACCGATCGGCCTGGCTACGCTGCTGACGGCCCAGTTCTATTCGCCGTCGCAGATCATCCTGATCGATCTTGACGACGGCCGGCTCGAGGTTGCGCGCCGCTTCGGCGCGACGCACACGATCAACAGCACCGACGGGAAGGCAGCCGAGGCGGTGCTCGCGCTGACCGCCGGGCGCGGCGTGGACGTGTCGATCGAGGCAGTCGGCATACCCGCCACCTTCGTGCTGTGCCAGGACATCGTGGCGCCTGGCGGCACCATCGCGAACATCGGCGTTCACGGGCATCCGGCCGATCTGCATTTGGAGCGGCTGTGGTCGCAGAACATCGCGATCACCACGCGGCTGGTCGACACCGTGTCGACGCCGATGCTGCTGAAGACGGTGCAGTCCCGCAAGGTAGACCCGGCCCGGCTGATCACGCACAGGTTCCGGCTCGACCAGGTTCTCGATGCCTACGACACCTTCGGACGCGCTGCCGAGACGCGCGCTCTCAAGGTGATCATCGAAGTGTAGGAGCCTTGCGGAGGCATTCATGAATTTCAAGACCATCCTCGTCCACCTGGACCACTCGAACCGAAGTCCTGCGCGCGCCGCCATGGCCTCCCGGTGGGCCCGGGCGCACGAGAGCCACTTGATCGGGCTCGTGCCCACGGGCTTGTACGACGGCGTGATTCCCGCCGACGCCATCGCCACCGGCATGGCCGACTACATCGCCGAGTCGGCCGACTATCTGCGGCGGCGGGCCGAAGCCATCGCACGGGAGTTCAGGGAAGGCATTGCCGGGGCGGGTCCCTTGTCGTACGAGGTGCGGTTGGTCGATGGCGTCACGATGGATGCAGTGGTGCGGTACGGGCATGCGAGCGATCTGTTGGTGCTCGGACAGAGCGATGACTCGAACGGAAAGGACACCACGGGACGGGGGCTCGCCGAGCAGGTGTTGATGGAAGTGGGGCGGCCGGTGCTGCTCGTTCCTTCGGCCGGCATCTTCCCTGATGTACCGAAGAACATCGTCGCGGCCTGGGACGGTTCGCGCGAAGCCGCCATGGCCCTCCGGGCGGCATTGCCCGCGTTGCGCGGTGCACGACGCGTCACGCTGGTGTCGCTGCGCCATCCGCGCGACGAGGACAACGCGCAGCGGTTGCTGGTGTCGGACATGATCCAGTACCTGCTGCGTCACGGCGTGCGGGCGTGTGCCGAGTCCGAGGTGACCGAGATCGACATCGCGGACGCGCTGCTGTCGCGGGTCTCGGACCTGGGCGCAGACTTGCTGGTAATGGGCGGCTACAGCCATTCGCGCCTGCGCGAGCGCATTCTGGGCGGCGTGACGCGGCAGATCCTTGCGCAGATGACAGTGCCGGTCCTGATGGCGCACTGATATACCCGGGCGTCATGGCGCCTTCTCGTAATTTCTTAAGGCCATTGAATCGAAAAGACGCCATATGGACACCACGCTGGTCTGCGCACTGCGAGAAGCACTCCAGCGGGAGACCGGGCAGCCGGTGGCGCTGGTCGAGACGCACATTTCCTGGGTGCTGCTGACGCAGACGATGGCCTTCAAGCTCAAGAAACCGGTGCACCTGCCGTTCGTGGATTTCAGCAGCGTCGAGGCCCGCAGGCATTTCTGCCAGGAAGAACTGCGGCTGAACCGGCGCTTTGCACCGGCGCTCTATCTGGACGTGGCGCCGGTCTGCGGCACGAGCGATTCGCCGCGCATCGGCGGCGCCGGAGTGCCGATCGACCACGTGGTCCGGATGCGGCGATTTCCGGAGTCGTCGCTGCTGCGTGATTTGCTGCCGGCGGGGCGGTTGGAGTACGGACTGCTCGACGGCTTCGCCCAGCGGTTGGCGGCCCTGCATGGAGCCGCGGAACGGGCGACGCCGACGTCCGGCTTCGGCAGCCCCGACCTGATCGCCCGCGCCGCGACGGACGTGCTGGCCACCTTGCAGTCGCAAGGGCAGGGCGACGAAGCTCACCTTGCCGCGCTGGGCACGTGGGTTCAAGAGCAAAACCAGGCGCTGCGCATGGCCTGGATCGCCCGCCAGCAGAGTGGGGCCGTACGCGAATGCCATGGAGACCTACACGCGGCCAACGTGGCCCTGGTCGACGGCGCACTCACGCCTTTCGACTGCATCGAGTTCGACCCGGCACTGCGCTGGATCGACATCATGAACGACGTCGCGTTCCTCTCCATGGACCTGAAGGCCCACGGTCGCGGCGATCTCGCGTTCCGCTTCCTGGATGCCTGGCTGCAGCACAGCGGCGACTATCCGGGACTGCAGGTACTGCGCTTCTACGAGGTCTATCGGGCGCTGGTGCGGGCCGTGGCCTCGGGACTGGGGCCAGGGCGAGCGGACGGAGACACACGGCCCGACTACATGGCGTGCGCGATGCGGCTGGCGGCGCAGCCTGAAGGAGGAGCCCGCCTGATGATCACGCATGGCTTCTCGGGCTCGGGGAAATCCAGCATCGCCTCGCAACTGCTGTGTGCCGCGGGAGCCATTCGCCTGCGTTCGGACGTGGAGCGCAAGCGCCTGTACGGGCTCGATCCGCTGGCGCGCTCGGCTGCCCTTGGCGTCGACATCTACGGCGCGGAGGCGACCCGCCGAACCTTCGACAGGCTGCGCGCCTGCGCCCGCGACGCGCTGCTGGCGGGGTACCCGGTGATCGTGGATGCGGCCTTCCTGCGCGTCGCCGGGCGACGCAGCTTCGAGGCCCTGGCGACGGAGCTGCGCGTGCCTTTCGCGATCCTGGATTGCAGCGCCTCGCCGGCCACGCTGCGCCGCCGCGTGGTCGCTCGCGATGCGGCTCGCGCGGACGCCTCGGAAGCGAGGCTCGAAGTGCTGGAGCGCCAACTGGAAGGGCACGACCCACTGGAAGCCGACGAACGTGCTGCGGCGATCGAGGTGTCCACGGAAGAGGGTGTGGACATTGAACTGGTCGAGGCGCGCTGGTGCGCCTCGACCGTGTTGCGCTGAATCCTCACTGACTGGCGAGTACCCCGCTCGGCAGCGTGAAGCGCTCGTGTTCAGTCTTGGCGCTCTCGGGTGCACGAACAAGCAGCACCGGTACGGGCGACATGCGCAGGATGTGCTCGGCGCTGCTGCCCATGACCCAGCGGCCGACCCCCCGTCGGCCATGGGTGCCGATGACGATCAGCTCGGCCTTCGAAGCCTGTGCTTCGGCGATGATCTGGTCGTACACGGTGCCCTTGAAGCTGTCGAGCAGCGCGACGTCCGCCTCGACGCCTTCCCCGGCCGCCTTGGCCCGTGCGTCATCGAGAAGCTTCGCAGCGTTGCCGCGCAGCTCTTGGAGCCAATTGCCGGCATAGCCCGCGTAGGCATCCATGGCCAGCGCGAACGACAGCTCGTCGATGACGTGCGCCACGCGCAGGCGACCACCCGTGAGCTTTGCGAGCTGGATGGCTTCGGCCAGGCCACGGGCGGACGTGGAACTGCCGTCGATGGGAACAAGAATTCGCTGGTACATGGCACGACTCCGGTTTGTTGATTGGATCGCTCCAGTATCCGGACGGGCTCCGCGGCACGGCTTGATATCGATCAAACGCGAAGTCCGTGGCCGAACGGGGTTTGATCTGGAACAAGCCCGCGCGCCATGAAAGCGCGACCCTCGGGACATGCACAGGAAGAAACTCATGCCCCACGCCACCGTTCGCATCATTCGCCAGGAGCACGCCGCGCTCGCCGCCATGCTTCGCTCCATCGTCATGCTGCTCGAGCAGCACCGCAAGAAAGGCACATTGCCCGACTTCGCGACGCTCCGGGCCATGCTCTTCTACGTGGACGAATTTCCCGAGAAGCGCCACCACCGCAAGGAGACCGAGCTGCTGTTTCCCAAGCTTCGCGCAAGGACGCCGATCTCGCGGGATCTGCTGGACAAGCTCGACGGCGACCATGCAAAGGGCGAACGCAGGATCCGGAACGTGGAGCACGCGCTTCTCGCGTTCGAGATGCTCGGAGAGTCGCGGCGCGAGGACTTCGAGCGCACGGTCGGCGAGTACGTCGACTTCTATCTGGACCACATGGCGCTCGAGGAGCGCGAGATCCTGCCGCTCGCCGAGCGCGTGCTGACCGAAGACGACTGGCACGACCTGGACGAGGCTTTTGCTCAGAACCGCGATCCGATGACCGGGCATGCGCCCGACCTCGAATACAACGCGCTCTTCACGCGCATCGTCAACATCGTTCCCGCGCCCATCGGGCTGGGCCCGGCCCTCTAGACCGGCTTTCCGCGCTGCTCCACAGCGCGGACCGCCAGCAGCCCAAGGATGACGATGACGAGTGACGTCGCCTTCCCATTTCAGTGCCGGTGGCTTGCTTCCAACGCTGTCTGGCACGCGGCGCACCGGATGGCGGTGGGCTGCGCGAACAGCCGCGCGCGCGGAATTTCCGCGCCGCAGTCTTCGCAGACACCGTAGCGCCCGTCCGCCAGGCGCGCGAGCGCAAGGTCGATCTCCTCGAGCCTGGTGCGATCGATCTCGATCTCAGCCAGCTTCACGTCGGTGGCGCGCTCCGCCTCGGCCTCGTCGGCATGGGTCGTCACGTCCCGATTGCCGCCCGATTCCAGGAACTGGGCCGTGGGCGCCGAGGCGCGGAGTTCGTCGAGGACCTGGCGCTTCAGCATGTCGAGCTGCCGATGAAGTGCACGGCGGTCGGCGGTGTCGAGGTGTTTCATGGCGTGTCCTTGCGATGAATGGAGCTGTAAGCGGGGCTTCGCGCCGGCGTCAGGTGCTGCCGCGGCGCGAGGCCGGAAGGCGGACCGCCACATAGGCGAGCCGGCGGTCGCGCATCATCAGCAGCGCGACCGTGTTCCCGGGCGGTACCTGCCAGAGCGCCCGCTTGAGGTCTTCGATGCGATAGAGCTTCGTCGTGTTCACGGCCACGACCACGTCGCCCGCGCGGATGCCTTCGCTGCGGGCGAGGCCGCCGGCCTCCCGTACCATCAGGCCGCTGTCGATGCGCAGTTGCAGTCGCTGCGCCGCAGAAAGTTCCCCCAGGCTCAGGCCCAGGCCGTCGTTCCATTCGGGCGTCGCGGCTGTGAAGGACGTGCCTGCGGAGGCCTGCATTGCCAGCGCCACTTGGAGGATGCGGGCCTTGCCCTGCCGCCACACCTCGAGCTGCATGCGGCTGCCGGGCGGGCGTTGCGTGATCTGTTGCGGAAGGTCGATGAAGTGCGCGATTGGCTTGCCGTCGAGGGCCAGCACCGCGTCGCCTTGCGCGAGCCCTGCAGCTTCCGCGGGACTGCCGGCCTCGACGCGGACGACCAGGCCACCAGTCTTTGCTGGCAGGCCGAAGGACTGGGCCAAGGCCTGCGTCATTTCCTGGAACTCGGCGCCCAGGTAGGACCGGCGCACCGAGCCGTGTTCCTGGAGTTCGCCGGCGATGCGCAGCGACAGGTCGATCGGCACCGCGAAGGACAGGCCCATGTAGCCGCCGCTGCCGCTGTAGATCATCGAATTGATGCCCACGACCTCGCCGCGGCTGTTGAACAGTGGGCTGCCCGAGCTGCCCGGATTGATGGCCACGTCGGTCTGGATGAAGGGGATCTCGCCCGTACCGCCCATGACACGGCCAACGGCGCTGACGACGCCCGCCGTCACGCTGCCGTGGAAGCCGAAAGGCGAGCTGATCGCAGCCACCCAGTCGCCGGGGCCGAGCGCCGACGAGTCGCCGATGACGGCCACTGGCAGGGCCGTCGCATCGATCTTCAGCAGTCCGACGTCGGTGCGCTTGTCGACGCCCATCACGCGAGCCGTGAAGCGGCGGCCGTCGTCCAACTGCACCTGCACCTCGTCAATGTTCGCGATCACGTGGGCGCTCGTGAGAATCAGGCCGTCGCTGCGAATGATCAGGCCCGAGGCGAGGTCGCGGATCTGGCTGATCCGCGTGCTCGCCGGCAGAGGCCAGGCCAGCCGGTCGGCGAAGTCGTGTTCCGGGGCGATTTCCAGTTCGATGTCCTCCGGGCTCTCGTCACGTCCGATGCGCAGCGTGCTGATGTCGACCACGGATGCACTGCGGCTCGCGACCAGGGATGAAAAGCCGGCCACGGGGGGCACTGGTGCAGACCGGGTCACCGACGCCGGCCCCGTCGCGGCGCAGGCGCAGAGAAGGAAGAGGCCCGCGATGAACGAACCGGCGAGGCGGGTGGTGCGTTGCATCGCACCCGCATGAAGGAAGAGGGCTGTCACGTCGATCCGGTCCCGGCCTTCAGATCGATTGCGGCGACAGCATGACGGGGCGCGCCACGGCTTGCGAATCTTCCGCACTCCTGACGGCGGTGCCGAAGGCCTGAAGACGCGCCGCGCAACTGCCGTCGTCCACCTCGCGCATCGTGACCGAGGAACTCAGGATGGGGGCACGCTTCAGGATGTCGCCGATTTCGGCAGCCGCGTTCGGCGCCCCCTGGCCACCCATGACCGAGAGCACGGCAACGTCAGGCAGTCGGCTGCGCTGGCGGGCGACGAAGCTGCGCATGGGACCGGCCAGCCTCAGCATCCAGATCGGCGACACCAGCACCACGGCGTCGAAGTCACCGGGCGGCGGACCGTCATAGCGGATGGCAGGCTGTCGGCGGAAGAAGGAGTCGAGCATGCAGCGCAAGCTGCCCAGGGCACCGCTGCGAGGACGCACGTCGGTGACGTTCGCGATGTGCCAGTTCTGCTGGTTGCACAGGAGTTCAGCGACCCGGCGAGAAGTGCCGGTGTAGGAATAGACGATCACAAGGATGTTGTTCATGGCTGCCTCTGCTGCGTTCATGGCAGTCAATGTAGGCAGCGTGGGGGGGCGCGGACTTGCGCCAAATCAAGAGGTGAGGGTGTTGTCGCAGCACGCTGCGAGCCGTCGGGATTCTTGATTTGGCGCAAGGGCTCGCACGAGTTGTGCAACGACCATCGAAGCACCGGGGAACATCCCGCCCTGAAGGAAATCATCATGAAAATCCTGCTTGCCGTCGACGGCAGCGACTACACGACTCGCATGCTGTCTTACCTGACCAGGCACAAGGAATGGGCGAATGCGGGCCACGCATTCACGGTGTTCCACGTCGTGCTGCCCGTGCCGCATCGCGCCGCGGCCTTCGCGGGACCGGACATCGTGCACGGCTACTACGAAGACGACGCGCGGGTGGTCATCGAGCCCGTACGCGCCCTGCTGGCCGGGAGCGGCATCGAGGCCCGCTTCGAACACCGGATCGGCCACCCCGCCGAGGAGATTGCCGCACTCGCGCAGAGGGGCGAGTTCGATCTCGTGGTCATGGGTTCGCGAGGCCATGGCGCTCTGGCGAACCTGGTGCTGGGCTCGGTTGCCACCAAGGTGCTGGCCGCGTGCACGGTGCCGGTGTTGCTGGTGCGCTGAATGAACGCCGTCACCTTCGCGCGGGGCGCGATCGTCGCCGCCTTCTTCGGCGCATTCGCGCTGGCGGGCGGAACGAATGCCTGGTCGCAGACGCGCTCTTGCCTGGAGCGAGTGCGGTCGGCGTCACAAGCCGCCGATTTCTCGGCGGCCGCAGCGCGGCAATCGCCTGCGGCGGTGAGCGTCATGGTCACGGGCCCTGGCAACGACCGGGCCGCTGCGAGTGACCTGCGGCCCGCTATGCCATGGGGGCAGGGTGTGGGACGCGGCTTCGCATCGGGATTCGTCATCGGCAGCGACGGCTACGTCCTTACCAGCGCGCACGTGGTGAGCGGCGCCCAGGCGATCCACGTCACCACGGCCGACCAGCGCCGCTTCGACGCCGAGGTGGTGGGGATCGACCGCCCGACCGATGTCGCGCTGCTCAGAGTCGCTGCGACCGGCCTGCCGGTCGTCGTTCTGGGCCGCAGCGGCGAGCTGTGCCCGGGCGAGTGGGTTGCCGCAATGGGCGCTCCGTTCGGCTTCGAACGCAGCGTGACCGCCGGCATCGTGAGCGCCAATCCCCGCTATTTACCTGGTGGAAGCGGGGTGCCGCTGATACAGACCGACGTCGCGCTGAACCCGGGCAACTCGGGTGGACCGTTGTTCGACGAACGGGGCGAGGTGGTGGGCATGAACTCGATGATCTACTCTCCCGATGGCGGGTACTTCGGCGTGTCGTTCAGCTTGCCCATCGACACGGCGATGCACATCGCGGACGAACTCCGCACCAGCGGGCGGGTGACGAGGGGCCACATCGGCGCGCGTACTCAGCCCTTGACCGCCGAGCTGGCGCCAGCCTTCGGCCTCGATGCCGCACTGGGAGCCCTGGTGGTGAGAGTCGATGCAAACAGTCCGGCCGATGAGGCGGGACTTCGCAGCGGCGACGTGGTGCTGGCCGTCGGCACAGCTGCCGTGATGAGCTATGCCGAAATCCAGAACCGCGTGGCGGCAGCCCGCAAGGGCAGCCAGATCACGCTGAAGGTCTGGCGTCACAAGGCACCGCTGACGATGTTGGTGGGCGTGGCCGAGAACCCACCGGATACCGTACCCAGGCCGGCCGCGCGTGCCGTGGCGGGAGAGACGCGGTTCGGGCTCGAACTGGTGGAGCGCAAGGGCGTACTGGGCATCAGCCTGCCAGCGCCCGGGCTCTATGTGGAGTCGGTCTCGGGATCGGCCCAACTGGCGGGATTGCGCTTTGGAGATGTACTTATCGCGGTCAACGATGTGGAAGTGGCCAGGCTGGCGGATTTCGATTCGGCGATCAGGTCCGTTCGAGAAACCGATACGGTGGCGCTGCTGGTCATGCGCGGATCGGTTCGAAACTATGTGCCGATTCTTCCTCGCAACTCGCAGCGCGCGCCGGGGACTCGGCACGCAGGCGACGCCGCCACGTTGACGCCCTGAGTCCTGCGCGATGGAAAAGTCGACCAGTTGCGGCGTTCTGGTGCTCGATGCAACTGGGCAGTTGCTGCTATGCCATGCAAGCGACAGTCGGTATTGGGACATCCCCAAGGGCGGACGCGACGCGCGGGAGCAGGGCGCCCAGACGGCCGTGCGCGAAGCGTTCGAGGAATGCGGGTTGCGGCTGTCGCCCGCGCAATTGAGGGAGATCGGACTTTTCCGTTACCGCAAGGAAAAGGATCTTTGGCTCTTTGCGGTGCTGGTGAGACATTTCGAGGCGAAATCCTGCGTGTGTTCAAGCTTCTACACGGATCGCCACGGAAGACAGCGCCCCGAGATGGAAGGGTTCCGCTGGGTTGCATTCGAGCAGCTGTCCCGGTTCTGCGCCCCAAGTCTTGTCACCGTGCTGACGCAGGCGCTCTCGCTGGCCGCCATTCATGGGCAGTTGCTCTATGAGGTCGGTCCGGTCGACGCGGTGCCGGGATCGCGCAACCTCTCCGGGATTGATCCTGCGCAAGATCGCTTGCAGCCGCTCGCTCAAGAATGACCGCAGGCCATTCCAAAAACGCCCATCACGAGGTCACCCCATGAACATCACATTGAATGCAGCCCTGCAAGTTGTCGGGTTCTGTATCGGAACGCTCCTGGCCACAGGTGTTCTCGTGTTGGCGGAGCTGAGTGAGCGCAACGCCGCGCCGGGCAGTCTGGCACTCATCTCACACACGACGAAAGATCCACGATGAAATCCAACCGCCGCATCTTCATGCTGACCATTGCCGCGACAGGGGCCGCAGCCTCCGTCACGGGAGCGTTCGCGCAGGCCCGGCTCGACGAAAAAGATCCGCAGGCCGCGGCCCTGGGGTACGTTGCCGATTCGGCGAAGGCCGATGCGAAGAAATTTCCAAAGCATGACAACGCCCAGCTCTGCAACGGCTGCGCGCTTTGGCAATCGAAGCCGGCGGACGCGCAGGGAAATTGCGCGTTGTTTGCAGGGAAACAAGTGAATGCCAAAGGCTGGTGCAGCGCTTGGGCAAAGAAGGCCTGACGACGCTGCGTGTGAACCGATCGTGAAGGGCTTGGCGGGAGAGCGATCACACGTCTGTACCTGAACGAGATTCACGCTCGTTCTCGACCTCCAGATTGCATCGGGCGAAGAGTGGGTGACCCAGTTCGCCCCGCGACTCGAAGCCGCAGACCGCCGAAGCGCTGTATCGCCGAATCCTGGCTGACGATCCTTCCTACGCCCATGCCTATCTGAACCTCGGGTTCATGCTGTGTGAATCCGGCCGTGCCGAAGCCGCTGCGACGCTGTATCAGCTTGCGAGAAGGGCAATGTCAAATTGCGTGCATAGTCTGGTCAGCGCCATTCGTGGTTTCTCAACAGTCACCACCGAGGACGGCCCGGCCTCTGTGGAACCTGGCGGGGCGGCCGGTCTGGCAGCCGCGATGTTTCGTCGCTTCCCAGCGGATGCTTCGGGCGTGTTGACGATTCTCTCGGGCGGCAACGTGGACGCGAAAGTCTTCGAACGCAGCATTGGCCGTGTGCCCCGCTGAACGAGTGTCAAATCAAGGTGATCTTTTGCCGGCTTTCAGCTGGCGTATGACCCGTTGGAAATTCGCAGTGAAATTCTTCAAGTGCAGCTCCGGCTTCGTTTCGCAGATCCTGTTCGCAGCAAGGTGCTCGGCCATGTTTGCGGCGGTGTGCGTGCTCCCCGGAGGATGCGCCACGGCAACACCCTCAACGCCTGCCGCGACAGCGGTCTTCCCCGGCGCATCCTGGGCGGCGGCACCCGAGCCTGAACCAGGCAGCGCCTGCCGCCGCGAACTTGACGCCACCCGCAGCTACCTGCGAACGCTGGATACAACCGCTCTCATGGCGGTACAGGATGGCCGTGTGCTGTTCAGTGAGGGGCCGGTCCAGAGCGTCAGCATCGTGTTCTCGGTGCGCAAGAGCGTGCTCTCGATGATGTACGGCAAGTACGTGGCCAACGGCACCATCGACCTCGATAGCACGCTGGCCGACCTGAACATCGACGACGTGGGCGGCCTGCTGCCCATCGAGCGACAGGCCAAGCTTCGCGACCTGCTCGCCGCGCGTTCGGGGGTCTACCACGCAGCTGCAAATGGCGGTGATGACGCGGCGGCAGCGCCCCCGCGTGGATCACATATGCCCGGCAGCTACTTCTTGTACAACAACTGGGACTTCAACGCCGCGGGCACCGTCTTTGAACGCCTGACCGGGCGCGACATCTACCGGGCTTTCGCAGACGATCTGGCTACACCTCTGCAGCTCGAGGATCTCGACCTGGCCCGCCATGCACGCAGCGGCGACGCGCGGCGCTCGCAGCACTTGGCCTACCCCTTCTACCTGTCCACACGCGACATGGCGCGTCTGGGCTACTTGATGCTACGCTAGGGCAATTGGCGTGGCCAGCAACTCGTGCCGGCCGACTGGGTCAAACAAGTGACGAGCCAGACGACGCCCGCTGCACAGATGCACCCGCCGCACACGGCACGACGCGGCTTCGGGTACGGCTACCTGTGGTGGCTGTTTGAAGAGCCGCAAGACTCGCAGCTGAACGGCGCGTACATGGCGTGGGGCGTGCATGGCCAGTACATCCTCGTGGTGCCGAAACGCGATATGGTGATCGCGCACAAGCGCCAAGTGCCGGTCGCGGGCAACTGGAACGTCAGCTGGGTCGGACCGGTAGCGTTTCTGCGGGCAGCGCGGATGTTGGCCGCAGCACCGTGCCGCATGGAGGAGTGGTGAGTATGCTGCTCGCCTGATGTGACGAACGGCGAACGCCGCCGCCCGTTCCATCTTGACGGCAGCTAGGACTGGCGCGTTCAGCCCAAGGCTTCCATCGTCTACCGAGAGCCGCACTCCCGCTGCCTATGCAGCGACGAGGCGGGGGGAAACTTCTGTCCGTTGCCGAGCAACCCGCGCCCCGAGCCAATCACGTCCGAGCCGTCCGCCGCACGCAAATCCATTCCGGCGCATCGATCCCGGCTTGGCTTGCTGACCTCCCTTGCGTTCGTCGTGTTGATGGTCGACCAGGTCACCAAAGCCTGTGCGCTCTCCGCAATGGCCCGATCATCCAGCGCCTCGCGCAGATACGTGCCCGTTTTGGCAAGGTCGTCCGCGCCAGCCGAGGAACTGGAGGTTCCTTCATTCCAAGGCGAACGGTGCCGTGGCCCACATATGAGGCCACGTTGAGAACATGGCGGGTGGACTGCAGCACTTGCAGGTACTCTACGAACGTGCTTCAGGTAATCTCGGTCGCGTCCTGGATGCCGAATACGTGCCTGCGAAGCAGTGCAGGGTCCGTGCACGGCGCGCAGCTAGCCTCGGAGTTGCCTGCGATTTCGGTGGTGACGCCCTGGCTGATCTGGCTCTGGACGCGCGAGTCTTCCAGGAGTGCGGCGTCCGAGTGCATACCCGAACGGATTCCGAACCACTTCGTAGCCCAGACTCTCAAGCGGCCCGGACACGGAGCGTGGAATGCGATTCGAAATCAGTGCAGCAGATAGAAGCGATAGTCCGAGCCGCCAACGGACGCCCTCCTTCGACAGCCCTGCGCTGGCGGCGCGAAACGCCCCCACTCGCAGAATGAAGCTCAGCGCTTTTGCGATGACCATGGTGCGGGCTTGCTACGCCCCGCGCCGCAGGACCTTGCCGGGTCGCGCTTCAGTCATCGCGGCGTCGCGCATCACGGCCGCGCCGTTGACAAAAACGTGAGTCACACCTGTCGACCTGACGTTCGGGTTTTCCAACGTGGAGTGACAGTGGATTCGATCGAGATCGAAGACTGCTAGGTCCGCGTAATATCCAGCCCGGAGTTCTCCCCGATGCTCCAGCTGGAAACGCCGTGCTGGAGTCCAGGTCAGGCGTCCTACCGCCTCGACAATATCCAGAACGCGCTGATCTCTCACGTACTTCTGAAGGAACGACGCTGCCCACGAGAAAGCGATCGGCGAGAACCGCAGGTCTTTCAAAGCGCCCACTTCACTGACGGACACGCCATCGGAAATCACCATGCAGTCGGGCTGCCGGATCAATGTGTCAATGTCTGCTTGGCTCGATACCCGCCCGCACCACATCAAGCGAGACATCTCGGCACCTTCTTCCAGGAGGAGGTCGCAGATGCAATCCCAAGGCGTGGATTGCCGCTCGACGGCAATCTGCTGAATGGTTTTTCCCATGTAAGACGGGTTCGCTCCGCAATGGTAGAGAACCAGCCAGTCCCACCGGTGGTCGGCGAGCAACTTCCAGTTGGGAAATGCGTTCTCCTGCAAGCGCGCACGGGAAGGTCCGGGTCGCAGTAGGGACCGCAGTTCGTCGCTTGGCAGCTCAAGTGCCCAAGCCGGGAGAGACGCAACGACTTTCGTGGGCCCCCATTCATCGGGAATGACATCGAAGCCCACATCGGCGCCATCCTCGCGCGCCCAGCGCACCATCTCCAGCAGACGATCCGCCGCGCCCTGCGGCGCACCGTACTTCGGAGCTATGTGAGACAGCTGGAGTTTGGACCGGGTCGTGCGAGCGACGCCGAGCGCTTCACCGACTCCCATTTCGATCAACCAGTCGCGGTTGCGGACGTGACTGGCGTACACCACGTCGAACTCCGCCGCAATCGCACCTGCCTCCAAGAGCTCCACGGCGCTCGCGTGCATGCCTGGCGCGTACTCCAGCCCAGTGGAGATACCAATCGCGCCGTCGTCTAGAGCTTGGCGCAGATACTTCCCCATCGCTGAGAGTTCGTCCGCACCGGCTGCGGAACTAGCTGTTCCCTTAACAGCAAGGCGAACGGTACCGTGGCCAACGTATGAAGCGACGTTCAATACGGGGCGCGTGGCCTGTAGCACGTCGAGGTACTCGGCGAACGTGCTCCAGGTGATCTCTGTCGAATCTTGCACCGCGAGAAGGTGCTTCCTCAGCAAAATAGGGTCGGCGCAAGGTGCACAGCTATGACCGCAGTTGCCGGCAATCTCGGTCGTGACTCCCTGAGTGATCTGACTCTGGCCACCCGAATCCTTGAGAAATGCAGCATCCGAGTGGGTATGAATATCGATGAACCCAGGTGCAACGATCAGGCCAGAACAGTCGATCCTCTGACGCGCAGGTGTGTCAACGATGCCTTGCTGCACCCACACGATTCGTTCTCCTGCGATTGCCACCGTGCCTATGAAGGGCTCCGCTTGGCCCTCGCTGGCGACAACCTGGCCGCCGATGAGTAGGTAATCGATCACCATGCGAGTTGGCCTCAGTTGTCGATGCGAATGTTCTTCGCCTTGATCAGCCCGGACCACCGACCTTCTTCGGCCGCCATGAAGCGAGAGAACTCGTCGGCATTTTTTGGCTGGACCACCATGCCCCGGCCTCGCAGGTCTTGCAGCACCGTGGGGTCCTTCAAGACTTCTAGGATTTCCTTCGCCAGGTAATCCTTGATGGCAGAGGGCGTCTTGGCGGGCGCCGTGATGCCATACCAAAGTGAGACATCGATTCCAGGAAGGCCCTGTTCTGCAAGGGTTGGGACGTTGGGGAAGGCGTCCATCCGCTTATCTACTGTCACCCCCAGAATTTTCACCTTGCCCGATTTTTCGAACTCAACGGCACTCAGCGCCGACAGGAACATGAGATCGATCTGTCCACTGAATACTTGAGCCATCGCAGGAGCCGTTCCCGGAAAGGGAACGTGCAGGAGTTCCACGCGTGCGGTCTGCTCCATCAATGCGATAGCGGCGTGCGCAGTGCTTCCAACCCCCCAGCTTGCTGCCGACACTGAGCCGGGCTGTTGCTTTGCCGCGCGAACGAGATCCGGAACAGTGGCCGCCTTCGAGCTCGGGTTGGCAACGAGCGCAAAAGGCATGACGCCTATGAATGCCACTGGGTCGAGATCCTTCGAGGAATAGCCGGTGTTTTTGTACACCATCGGGTTCAGCACGTTAGTCTCCGGCAGCGCCAACATGAGGGTATAGCCGTCAGGCTGCGCATGAGCGACGGCCGTCGTGCCGATGATTCCGTTCGCGCCGGGCTTGTTGTCTACCACCACCTGTTGATTTATTCGCGCCGAAAGCTTCAAGGCCATCAGCCGTGCGATACCGTCCGTGTTGCCCCCTGCGCTCCAAGGTACGACCAGCCTGATTGGTCGGGATGGGAACTTGTCGGTCTGTGCGGAAGCCGGCAGAAGGATGGCCGCCAGCAGGGCGCCGAATGCGAGATTGCGGAAAGACATGGTGGGTTCCTAGGTAGTGACGTTCCAAATCTAGTTGGATCGATTTCTGCCCCGCATGCCACTTTGTCGGAAAGGGAAAGACCGGTTACGGACTTTCGGATGCACTACTTATCGCGGGCCCAAAGGTGCCGCGCGCCGCAGGACACGCAGGTCCTGGATTTTTCAAGCCGGAGGGTCAGAGGAGGGCGCGCGTGCACAAGGTCACGCAACTGCGTCATCAGGCGCCAGGTGAACACCCTCACCCTCAGTGGCAGACCACGACGAACTCGCATTGTCCCAGCGTGCAATTCGGCCATCGCGGACTTGAAGAATCTCGATGGCTCGAGTGTGCTGCAGCGTTGAGTGTTCAGGCGACTTCCAGCGCAATCGCGCGTCACAGATAACCAGGTCGCCGGCGACTGCGCGAACAGTCTTGCGAAGGTCGTAGTGGGTGTATCTCGAATACCGATCACGGATGATCGGACGCAGCTGCTCCTTGCCGGTAAGGAGGACTGCGCCGAGGTCGGCGATAACGTCATCCGTGAAGATATCTAGGATGAGATCAGGATCCAGGGTGCTGCAGGTCGCCACCACTTGATTCAGCCAATTCTGTGCGGTCTCCGCATCGAGGGCTGCACAGCCGTCTTGATAGCTCTTCCAATCGGTCATGGGAATATCTCCGGTAAATAAAGGTGGAATCAGGTCGCCTGACGATCAAGCCTCGTAAGCCACGCCGTCGCGGCCAGGGTCGGCGCCACCCTCGAGCCGTTCGCCGTTGATGCGGATCCCGTGCACAGATGCAATCGTGTACCCGAAGGGGTTCCGAACCACTTCGTAGCCCAGACTCTCAAGCGGCCGGGACACAGAGCGTGGAATGCGATTCGAAATATCGATGATGTTGCTCGTGGACGAGAAGCGTGGAGCAGATACGGCTTCTTGCATGTTCATCCCATGATCCGCAACGTTCAGGATTACCTGCAGTACTCCCATCGCGATCTGCGTTCCGCCCGGCGCGCCGAGCACAATTTCGGGCTCGTCTCCGCGGAACACAATGGTGGGACAGGCCGAAGTGAATCTTGCTTTTCCGGGTGCGATGCTGCCCGTTCTGCCTGGTCGCGGGTCGAAAACACCCATGCAGCCGTTGTACATGAAGCCAAGGCCGGGCGTCATCACACCGGATGGCATCGCGAGCGAATGCGTGATGGCGGCACAATTGCGTTCCCCATCCACCACGGACAGGTGCGTCGTGTCCTTGGGAACAGTTGCCCCCAAGTTGAGACGGGGCACGTCGGCCTTCTCGCCGGCTTTGATGGCGGCAGCAGCCTGCGCCGCGTAGGCTTTTGAGAGCAGGCGATCCAGCGGCACCTCTAGAAACGCCGGATCGCCGAGATGACGGTCTTTGTCGATGGTGGCGCGCTTCATGGCCTCACATACGATGCGGATGTATTCCGGCGTGTTGTGCCCGAACGCCTTCAGGTCGAACTGCTCCAGAATGTTGAGCATCTGGAGCAGCATCGCGCCGCCACCGGGGGGCTGGTTGGTGGTGATGCGCCGGTCCCTGTAGATTCCTACCAGCGGAGCGTTCTCGCGTGGTGCGTAAGTCGCGAGATCTTGCAAAGACAGCAGGCCACCGTGGGTAGCAAAGTCCTCCACCATACGGTGGGCGAGCTCACCGCGGTAGAAGGACGCTGCTCCATCACGCGCGATCGTTTCCAGCGTGTTCGCGTAGTCCGGGTTTCGCAGCGGTGTGCCGATGGTCTTAGGAGTGCCGTCCGGCCGGCAGAAAAGTTCCCGACCGGAGGCCGAGTAGAGGAGCCGATCTCTGTTGCTTGCTCGACCAGCGAGCGGCTCGTCGATCCAGAACGCATACATTGCCGGCCGTACCATGAACCCGTCCCGGGCCCATGCAATGGCTGGCGCGACCACTTCTCGCCACGGAAGGCGGCCATGCCGCTCGTGCAGGCGCTCCAGCCCGCTGAGCGTTCCCGGAACGGCGATGGCCTGGTAGCCGATGTCGTTCAAGCGGCCCTTGATGCTGAAGCCGAAACCGTCGCGCGTCTCACCCTCCAGCAAGTGCTCCCACATGTCTGCGCGAGCGCCAAGCGGCGCGGGAGCGTGGAAGTCCACATACTCGTGAATGCCGGCTTCTGGGCGGTGTACGACGGCCGTGCCGAAGCCGCCAATGCTGCACATCAGCGGATCCACCACGGTTTGCACAAGGGCGCAGGCGACTGCTGCGTCGACCGCGCTCCCGCCTGCCCGCAGGATTTCAACGCCCGACTCGGCCGCTTCAGGCTGCGGACAGCTCACCATTCCTTTGCTGCTCATGTCGACTCTTGTATCAAGTTGAGCCCACGGCGCCGATGGCCGCTGCCGCTTCTCCGGGCGGAGTGTGCTATCGGAGCGTCACGCGTCCGGAGTGTTATCGACCTCCTGCCGTTCCACGCTGGGCAGCTTCTCGTACTCCTCGATGTACCGCGGCACCGGGACGTCCTGCCGCCCTTGGGGATCGCGGATGGCACCCGCGAAGACCTGCTTAATCAGCAGTTCACCGGCCCAGCAATCGCGGTCCAGATCGAACTCGAAATCCGTGGGCGGACCCGACCGCATCTTTGCCACAGCCTCGGCAATGGGAATGCGCATCACCGTCGTGCTGTTCAACTCCTTGGAGTTCGGAGGCCTCACATCGGCAAAACGGCCTTTCAGGACGTGGCGCGCGTAGGCCTCGAAGGAGGCGACTTTCTCCTGTGGATCCGTCACTTCTTCTGGACGCCCGAACACCACCACGGAACGGTAGTTAACGGAGTGGTTGTAAAGTGCGCGTGCCAAAACCAGGCCATCCACATGAGTGACAAGGACGCACACCTCCCCACTCAGCGCCGCGCTGAGCATGGTGCTCTGGTTGGAGCCGTGAATGTAGATGTAGTCACCAATCCGGCCGTAGCCAGTCGGCAACACGCGGGGCGCGCCTTCGTGGACGTAGGCCACATTGCACATGAACCCTTCGTCCAGGATGGCGCGGATGGCCTCCTTGTCGTAGATCCCACGGTGCGGACGACGGGTTAACTTCGTCCGTTCTGTCACTTCATACGTCTCAGTCATCGACTTTCCTTCGGATTGCGGGGCTCTTCCCCTGGAGCGCGGGGTGCGAAAAAGTGTCTTGCTAAATATTCTTGACGGATCTAAGTGTCACTGTCGGGCCACTTCGCGGCATTGCTGCAGGCCACTTTGGGAGCGTGCATGCTGCACGGCCGCCTCAAGCCTCAATCTACTTCGCGGGTCTGACCTATGCCGGTCGCCTCGCGATGAAATCCCCGCGGATCTGCTCGTATGCCGCTCCTGCACGCAGCACCTTGGCGTCGCCGCCGTACCGTCCGATCAGCTGGATGCCCATGGGCCAACGGCCGTTCGGATGGAAGCCGGCGGGTACCACCAAGGCCGGCAAGCCGCCCAGGGTGGCATAGATTGCGACCTCCATCCAGCGGTGGTAGGTGTCCATCTCTCGTCCTGCGATCTGTCTGGGCCAGCGCTCCCCCGCGTTGAACGGCCAACACTGCGCGGAGGGCAGCACGAGCAGGTCCCACCGATCCAGCATGGTGCGCATGTGCTGGTAGTAATTCGTGCGAACCTGGCTTGCCTGACGGAAATCGGTGAAGCTCATGCCGAGCGAGCACTCGTACTCCCACTGAGCCTCCGGCTTGATCTTCTCCTTGGCACCCGGCAGTTGCATGAGCGCCCCGACACGTGGCCCCGCGCCTGCGCGGCGCCAAGTCAGCCAGCATTCCCACAGCTGCTTGGGATCGAACCCCAATGGCACCTCTTCGACCACGGCGCCCGCCGCTTCGAGGTGATGCAGCGCTTCGCGACAGGCGTCCAGCACCCCGGTTTCCATGGCGAGGTGGCCGCCAAGGTCGCCCAGCCAGCCTATGCGCATGCCCCTGAGAATCCCCGGATCGACGGCCTCGTTTTCGTTACAGCCCAAAGGCATCTGCATGGAAAGCGGCGAGCGCGGATCGAAACCGCTTTGTGTGGTCAAAAGCCGCCCCACATCGCGGATGCTACGGCCCATGGGACCCTCGTTCGAGAGCAGGTCGATCCACACGTCCGACATTCCAGCCTGGGGCACCCTTCCTTGCGACGGGCGCATACCGAAAACATGGTTCCAGCCTGCCGGGTTCCGCAGTGAACCCATTCCGTCTGACCCGTCCGCGACCGGGAGCATGCGCTGCGCCAGGGAAACGGCCGCGCCTCCGCTGCTGCCGCCGGCGCTCACTGCCGGATCCCATGCATTGCGGGTCACACCCCACAGAGTGCTGAACGTATGCGAGCCCAGTCCGAACTCAGGCGTCGTCGTCTTGCCGATCACGATGCAGCCTGCGGCCTTCATGCGTGCAGTCAGGATGGAGTCGCTCGTCGGCATATTGCGGGCCAGTAGCTCGCAACCTTTCGTGGTGGGGAAGCCAACGACGTCTGCGAAATCCTTAACGGCCACGGGGATGCCATGCAGCCAGCCCCGCACCTCGCCGCTGGCCAGTTCGACGTCGGCAGCATCGGCTTCAGCCAATAGCTTCTCGACCGGAGCCATGTTTACGATGGTGTTGAAGATGGGGTTGAGCGCATGAATGCGATCGACCGTGGCCTGCATCAGCTCGCGGCAAGAGAACGACCGGCGCCGCAGGCCATCGGCGAGTTCGGAGGCCGTCAGGTCGGTCAAGGCAGGCCTCACGGAGGCGGTTTCACTCATCATTTCTCCTTGGATCGCGGCAGGGCGCATAACAGAATCCCCCCACGTCGAGCCACTTAACGTCGTCCGTCATATAAGTGGCATGCCACTTGCGTCATCAGCGAGCCACACTCGGCAACATGCCGAAGCCTCTTGGCGCATTCTTAACGGTGAACAGCGCGATGAACGGGCCACTTTCAATCGATGAATCGAACCACTTCGGTGCACAGCCCAAGCCCCGGCGACGGCGAGCGCGGGCATCCAGGGCACGCCTGCTCGAGACCCTGGTGATCAACCGGCAAAGCCCGGTGACCGTGGTGGACCAGGTTGCCACCGGAATTGAACACCTGATCGTCACCGGCGGCCTGAAATCAGGCGACCTCCTGCCGTCGACGCGCGAGCTCGCCCGAACGCTGGACATCGGCAGGGCCACTGCGCTCAGCGTCATCGCCAGGCTCAGCGCGGAGGGGTTCGTCGAGACCCGCGTCGGCTCTGGCTCCCGAGTGCGCGAGCGATCGGCCGACTTGTTGACCGGGAGTGCCGCGCCCGCGCCAAGCGTGCTCAAGCGCAGCCATGTGCCGGGCGCCGTGGCCATCCAGCAGCAGGTTGCCTTGCTGGACACCTTGCCAAAGCATGTCTCGCGCAGTACCAGTTTGATGGATTTGCAAAGCCTGTCGGTGGCTACGCCTTTCGCTCCAGGGATGCCGGCAATTGATCAGTTCCCGTATCACTCCTGGAGCGACTTCTGTGCAAAGGCCTGGAAGCACGCAACGTCCGCCATGCTGGAAACTCGCGACCCGGCCGGCTACAGGCCGCTTCGGGAGGCGCTATCTGGCTACCTTGCGAGTGCTCGTGGAGTACGTTGTACAGCGGACCAGATCATCATTGTGTCTGGTGCTCAACACGCGTTCGACCTGACCTTGCGCGTGCTGACGCAGCCGGGTGACCGGGTGCTAATCGAGGATCCCGGATTTCTTGGCGCCAGAAATGCGATGTTGTCGGCAGGCTTGAATCTGAGAGGCATCCCGCTGGATGAAGAAGGTGTCATGGTGCCGGATGACAACGGCGGCGCCAAGCTGCTCTACACCACCCCGTCGCACCAGTATCCGATGGGTAGGACCATGAGCCTCGCGCGCCGCCGGGCACTCCTCGAGTGGGCGCGCCGGACATCCTGCTTCATCTTTGAAGACGACTACAGCAGCGAATTTCGGTATGACGGCAAGCCTTTGCCCTCCCTGCAGGGGGCTGACGAGTACAGCCGGGTGATCTACGCTGGAACGTTCAACAAGATCATGTTTCCGTCCCTGAGGCTGGGTTACCTCGTCGTCCCGGAAGAACTCGTTGATGTTTTCCTGGGTATCCGAACCTGGTCGGACGGCTGTCCTCCGGGCGTGATCCAGGCTGCCATGCTCCAGTTCATCGAGCGGGGAGCTTTTTACTCGCACATCCGTCGGTTGCGAGAGATCTACACAGCACGCCACTCGCTGCTGTGCGAGCTGATCTCCCAGAGGATGGGACTGATGCTGTCGGTCATCTCGGATCCGGCTGGACTGAACCTCGCGGCGGTCGCGAAGCGCCCGATGGACGACGTGGCCCTCTCACGCCGTGCTCGCAATGCGAATATCGTCTGTCCGCCCCTGTCTCAGTACTTCGTCCATGTGGAACCGCAATGTGGGTTTCAGTTTGGCTTTGCTTCAAGCAACGAGGCTCAGATGAAGGCGGCCATCGACCGGCTCGAAGTGGTCTGGGGCCAAGGCGCATCGACTGCTGCTTAACTGGTCTGAGAAACTGGCGCGAAGTGGCCTGCAGCAGGAGGCCTTCGGTGCATACGCTTCTCGGATCACGAAGGGAACAGCTTATGCTTCAGACTCGAATTGGCTACGAACTTGCTCAAGATGACACAGAGGCACGCCGCCTAGCGCTGATCGTGCTACGCACGGACCGCACCATCGAGGGCGAAGTGCGATCAAGCCTTCCGACCTCGCAGCCCACCTCTCTGTACCACAGCCGCATCTACAACGACTTCGAGATCTCTGCCGCGACTTTGGAAGCCATGTCGGACCTGCTGCAGCCGACGGCGGCCTTGATCCCCGCCGAGTTCAAGCCGCATGTGGTGGCTTACGGCTGCACGTCGGCCACGATGCTTCTGGGAGAGCAACGGGTCGCAAGCATCATTCGCCAAGCGCATCCAGGCGTGGAGGTGACCGAACCAGTTACTGCTTGTATTGCAGCATGTAGGTCTCTGGGCATGAAGAAGATCAAGCTGGTCACTCCGTACGAGAGTACGGTGAACCGGAAAATTGTGGACGGACTGCGCGCCCGCGGGCTGGACGTGGACTCCGTGGTCTCTTTCGAAGAGCCCGATGATCTGAAGGTGGGCGGGATTTCCACGAACAGCGTTGTCGAGGCCGCCGTCCATGCGGGCAGTGGAGTGAAGTCGGACGTCGATGGTGTCTTCATCTCATGCACCACGCTGCCGACCTTCAATGCCATTCCGATCATCGAGCGCCTCACGGGCAAGCCCGCGACTTCAAGCAATCATGCGCTGGCGTGGCACATGCAGAAGCTTGCCGGCATCAAGAAGTTCCAGAGCTCGCTCGGGCGCCTCTACGCAGACTAGCCGTGGCAGGCGTCCTCCGACGGAGTTCCCGCCTCTTGCGACATGCTTCGCCGCCGCACCTTCATTCGTGAGAACACCGTCACCTCTGATGCTCGACCTCAACGAATACTTGAATAGGATCCTCACGGCCCGTGTGTACGACGTGGCCGTGGAAACTCCTTTGCAGCCTGCCAGAGAGTTGTCGAGCCGGCTCGGCAATCAGGTTCTCCTGAAGCGCGAAGACCAGCAAGCCGTGTTCAGCTTCAAGCTCCGCGGCGCCTACAACAAGATCGCACAGTTGTCGCCCGAGGAGATGCGTCGCGGAGTGATCTGTGCCTCTGCGGGCAACCATGCTCAAGGTGTCGCACTTGCCGCGCGGCGCTTGGGCGCGACCGCAGTCGTCGTCATGCCTTTTACGGCGCCGCGCGTCAAGATCGAGGCGGTCAAGGGACTGGGGGGCACCGTGGTGCTGCACGGGGAGAGCTACTCCGAGGCATACGCTCATGCCCTGGAACTACAGGAGGCAGGCGGGTTGACGTTTGTGCATCCGTTCGACGACCCCGATGTGATCGCCGGGCAAGGCACGGTAGGGATGGAGATCCTGAGGCAGCATCAAGCGCCGCTGCAAGCCGTGTTCGTGCCAGTCGGCGGTGGCGGGTTGATCGCTGGCGTCGCTGCGTACGTCAAGGCGCTCCGCCCGGAGGTTCAAGTGATCGGGGTGCAGACCGTCGACTCGGATGCCATGGCGCGATCGGCTCTAGCTCGCAAACGCGTCACACTGGGCGACGTGGGCTTGTTCTCGGATGGAACGGCCGTGAAGCACGTGGGCGCGGAGACCTTTCGCATCGCCAGCAGCCTTGTGGACGACTATGTGACGGTGGATACGGACTCCATCTGCGCGGCGATCAAGGATGTATTCACGGACACTCGCAGCATCGTGGAACCGGCCGGGGCGCTGGCAGTGGCCGCCGTGAAGCAGTACGTCAAGCAGCGAAAGACGCGCGGAGAGACGTATGTAGCCATTCTCAGCGGCGCCAACATGAACTTCGACAGGCTTCGGTTCGTTGCGGAACGGGCGGAGATCGGTGAAGAGCGGGAGGGCCTGCTCGCGGTCACGCTTCCCGAATCACCTGGAAGCCTGTTGCGCTTGTGCAAGACCATCGACACCCTGTCCGGCCCCGCCCGCAGCATCAAAGAACTTAAGTACCGTGTATGCGACGCCAAGGAGGCCTCGGTGCTGGTCGGGTTGACGATCCACTCCGCAGGGGAAACCACACGCGTTGCAGAAGTCCTAATGCAGGCTGGCTTCTACGCTCAAGATCTGACGCACGATGAAATGGCCAAGGAGCACATGCGTCACATGGTTGGAGGGCGCTCGCCGCTCGCTACGGGTGAGCGTGTGCTGCAGTTTGTCTTTCCAGAGCGTCCGGGTGCCTTAATGCAATTTCTCTCCTCTTTGCCGTTTAACTGGAACATCACGATGTTTCACTACCGCGACCAAGGCGCCGACTATGGCCGGGTGTTGGTTGGCCTACAGGCGCCTAGCCTAGCCGAGGACGATTTCCGTAGTGTTTTAGAGAGCGTGAGCTATCCGCATGAGGAACTGACATCAGCTCCTTCCTACCGTTTTTTCCTGGGGCCACGCAGCTAAGAGCAAGACCAGCCGTCGCCGAGTGCTCGTGCAAGACCGATTTTTGCTGAGCCCCTAGTAACTCTGCTGATTGCCGTCCAGCCATACAGAACGCGATGGCGCCAGCCGCTGCCGTGTTTTGCTGGGGATCGCTCGATCATGGGTTACCAATCCGGACGGCCATGGACAAGATTGGCAGGATCCGTCGGCTGCATGTAGCCCATTACTTCCACGTCGCAGTTACGGGCAGTTCAGGGCAAGACGTACACCCACCACAGCCGACGATTACCGCGGCGCTCCCCCCTTAGTTCTCACTTAGACGTCGCGTGCTCACGCTACTTCGGTGCGGACCCGCCTGAACCTCGACGCAACACGCTGCAGTGCCGATGGGGTGTTTCTGAGGTGCCTTGTCTTCTGATACGTCATCGCAAAGTGGCGTGGCCCAAAAACCATAAGTGGCTATTAAGTCGGCCAACTTTCAACTTAATCTCAACCCGCACCAGCGTGATTGGCACCCAATCAAGAGCTCCCGAGGTGCCGACCGGATTCGAGACCAACAAATGATGTCAATGCCTAACGAGTCAGTCTTGGAGGGAGTGCTAGTTCTCGACGCGGCCACTTACATTGCGGCGCCGTTGAGCGCGTCGATCCTTTCGGAATTCGGTGCACAAGTCATAAAGATCGAACATCCGCGTTCTGGGGATCCGCTACGGCAATTTGGGACAAAGGGGACTGATCCCAGTGCCTCCATGCAGTGGCTCAATGAGAATCGCAACAAACGCTCCGTCACTCTGGATCTGAGCAAGCCGGAAGGCCGCGATCTGTTCATCGCCCTTGCGCAGCGAGCAGATGTAGTGGTCGAGAACTTCCGCCCCGGCACCTTTGAGCGCTGGGGCTTAGATTGGGAAACGCTGCACGCGGCCAACCGGCGTCTGGTGATGCTGCGTCTTTCGGCGTTTGGTCAGAATGGTCCCCTAAGAGAACACATCGGACTCGCACGCATTGCGCATGCATTCAGCGGCGTCCTGTCCATTAGCGGCGAAGTGGACCGCCCACCGGCAAACCCCGGGCCTACCTCGCTCGCAGATTACGTGGCAGGGGTCTATGGTGCACTAGGACTGATGCTGGCGCTGTTCGAGCGGGAGCGCTCTGGACTTGGGCAAGTCGTGGACTTGGCGCTCTATGAGCCCATGCTTAAGACGATGGACGAAGCATTTGCCGTGTTCAACCGCACCGGGTTCGTGCGTCAACGATTCGGATCGCAAGTTGCCACTGTTGCGCCAACTGCGAACTATGAGTGCGCTGACGGCCGCTTTGTCACCATTGGCGTACCGGACGACAAGATGTTCGCGCGCCTTTCCACCGCGATGTGCGCGCCGCATCTGGCGGACAGCAACTCTAAATTCGCCACCAACGCGCTGCGAGTCGAGCACAGGGACGAGATAGAGGGCATCGTGCGCACCTGGGTACAGTCGCATGATCGCGACGCAGTGATCCGCCTGCTTCAGGAGCGCGATGTTCCTTGCGCGCCGATCCTAGACATAGCAGAAGTCGCGGCTCACCCCCAAGTAGCAGCCCGTGAAAACTTCGTGACGCGTCCAGACGGCGCCGGCGGTACGGTCACGATGCAAGCACCTGTTCCCAAACTGTCGCGAACACCTGGGCGTGTTGTCACATCGGGTCCATCGCTAGGTGAAGCGACTAGCGAGATCTTGCAACGATTGCTTGGACTGAGCGACTCGCAGCTTGCCGACTTGCGGTCAAAAAAAGTCATATGAGTTCGCTTTTTTATCGGCGTTCCACGCTCGAACTTCGCCGTTGCGACGGTGTGATGGTGGTGGCACTCAATCGTCCTGAGGCGCTTAACGCGATCAACCGCACGATGCGGGACGAGCTGCGCCAAACGCTCGACGAAACGCGGCGCGATCGTGATATCGCGGCTGTCGTGCTGACCGGCAATGGCAGAGCGTTTTGTGCCGGGCACGACGTCAAGGAGCTATTGGCCCTCTCACCATCCGCAGCGAACGCCATCATGCTGGAGATCGGTGACCTATACCGCGCTTTGCGCGCCTACCCGAAACCCTTGGTCACTGCCCTCAACGGACTTGCCCTCGGTGGCGGCGCGGCGCTGGCGCTTTTCTCCGACGCGCGCCTCGCGACCCCTCAGTTCGAACTCGGTTTTCCGGAGATTGACCGAGGGCTTGTTACAGCACTCGGACCTTGGCTGCTAGGGCTCTTCCTACCCCCGGCACTTGCACATCAGATTGTGCTCAGCGGCACGAGCCTGTCAGCTCAGCAATGCGTACATCGTGAACTTGTATCAGGAATTGTCGACCCGAGCGATTTGGTTTCGACCAGTGTCTCCAGCGCATTGTCGCTGGCAAAAAAACCACAAAGCACGTTCTCAATAACCAAGGCGCGCTTTGCGGCGGTGACCGAAAACGGATTTTGCGAGTCATTGGAAGCAGGGGCAAAAATGCAAGAGCTCGCGCAGGCGGCACGTGCCGCTGAGAGCGTATGACGACGTTGGCTTTGTTACCTCAATCAGTGCCAGCTCTCTGATTCTGTGTGGCTCTCCCAAGACCGGCCATTGACAACAATTTCGCGCTCAGTCAGCTATGCGTCTGAGCAAAGTGCTTTAGCGCCCCCTGTCAGGCCGTAACAGCAGCCTGTGCACGCGTGGCCACGTTCGATTAGCAGGAGAATGTATGAATAACGCGATACTAATTGACCAAGTTAATTACGAAAGTGTTCCTATTGAACGGGCACGATACAGGGCTGTATTGGCAAGCGGAATTGGTCACTTCTTGGAGTGGTTCGAATTCGCGACGTACGGCTATCTAGCAGTAATCTTTTCAAAAAACTTCTTTCATTTCGCTTCGGAGGGCACCTCGCTGTTGCTTTCCCTTGCGACGTTCGGCGTCGGGTTTGTCGCACGCCCACTCGGCGGCATCGTTTTGGGACAACTCGGCAATCGCTTAGGGCGGCGCTCATTGCTTGTCATGACGATGTGGACAATGGCAGTCGCAACCTTTGCGATTGGCTGCTTGCCAACTTACGACAGCATCGGGCTTTTTGCGCCTGGATTGCTCGTTGCGCTGCGCCTGATTCAGGGCTTTTCTCTCGGTGGCGAGTGGGCCGCGGCCGCCATGTATATGGTCGAGTGGGCACCGGAGTCGAAACGCGGGTTCTTCGGAAGCTTGAATCAGGTGTCCGGGGCGCTAGGGCTCCTGCTCGGTTCAGTCACCGTAGCGGTACTCAGCTCGGTCCTGACCCAGGAAGCGCTGACGTCTTGGGGATGGCGAGTCCCGTTTTTCTTTGCCGCATTGATCGGTCCGATTGCCGTATTCATTCGAAAACGGATTGGAGAAACACCCGTCTTCGAAAAAATGAAGGCGGAGCGCGCTTCGGGCAAGAAACCAGTCGCTGGAGCGAATCAGTCGCGTAAGCTGAAAGGTTCCGCTGTAACGTTCTGTTTGGCCGCGTGCTGGGCACTCCTTTTTTACATCGTGATGAGCTTTATGCCCACGTTCCTCCAGAAGCAAGTGAAGATTTCTGCATCAGACACATTCTGGATTACAAGCATCGGGATTGTTGCTTTGTGTCTATCGACTCCGATAATGGGGGCGCTGTCGGATCGAGTGGGGCGTCGCCCCGTATTGTTCGTGGGCTGTCTCGCCTTTACGCTATTACCTTATTTCTTGTTTTCGTATTTGTTGGCAGGAGTCGACTTTCGAGATGCGGTGATCGTCCAAGTCATTCTGGCGTTGATGCTGTCTCTCTTTTGTGGGCCAGGCACAGCCACGATGACTGAGATCTTTCCGACCGAACTTAGGGCCGGCTGGATGTCGTCTGTCTACGGTGTATCTGTCGCGATCGCCGGGGGATTTGCACCGATGATTGCTACGTGGCTCATCGGTGTCACGGGCTCGGCAATTGCGCCCACAATACTGGTCGCGGTATTCGCGTTGATCGGCATCGTCACCGTAGTCGCCATGCGTGAAACTGCCTTTGCCGAGCTGGCATGATGGGACGGACATCTCTGATTTTCAGTTCGTCGCAGTATGCACAGTAATTGTTCGCCTCTTCCGCCTCGATGTCAGCAAGAGGACTCGAACGATAATGCGTCGACTATGTCATTGAGCTGGCTCAGGCTGGGGCGTCCATTCCGAATCTTCGCGTTCAAAAAGCAATTTTCAGCGCCACCTCGCAGCCCGGTTTGGCAGAAATTTATAAAGCGCTCCCACAGCGCGACGTATTGGATTAAGACCTGCCGCAGAGTTTTCCTCTTCTCAAAACCGAATTCCACTATTGTGGGAAAGACAACATTTAAGGTTTATGTTGGCTGTGGCGGCGCCGTGTGCATCGTGGACGAGCCGAAGCGAGACTGCGTTGGAGATCACGACGCACTGCCGTCGATGGGCCAGCGCCACTTGAGCCACGGACGCCCGGGCTCTGCGCATGCGGCCAGCACTTGCCGCTTCAGTTCGGCCGCGTGGCGCCGCCGGCCGCTGCCGTGTTGACGCTCAGGGAGCGCTCGATCGCGAGTCGATCGATTGGTCGATCCGGATGGCCGTTTTCCGGCAGAAACCGATGCTCGGGTTCGAGGGGCCCAATGCCAGACGGCTCATAGGCGGAATAGCGCGGATGGAGGTCACCCGAAGGAGTTGACCGGCGTCACTATCACGAAGAGCCGCGCGGGTGAAGGCCCACGTTCTTGCCGCTGTGTGGCTGTTCGCAAGAGAAGTGGACACAGTCGCCTGGCTCGAGCACCAGCATTTTGTCGCCGATTCGGAATTCAAACCGCCCGTCCAACAGGTACAGCATTTCCTCGCCTGCGTGCGTCAGGACCTCCGGGTTCATCGGCTCGCCGACCGGGTAGACCAGTTCAAAAGCGCTCATCTGCTGATCGATGAGCTCTCCACTCATGAGGTGGTACGAGTATCCCCGAGCAGTGAGTGACGGTTCGCCACCGCGGTCCTCCTGGGACTACTACAAGGTGGTTGCCACCGTCCCTGCGGAGCAAGCGTTCCAGCCGCTCGGTGCCAGTGCGTGCCCGCTGGTCAAGAAGTAATCAGTTTCCAACCCGTTCCAAGGAGAAAAAAGTGAGCGATTCCATCCGAATGAAACTCGACGAGGTCCACGAGCTCGCAACAACGCTGTTGCTCGCCCAGGGCTTCAACCAAGCCCACGCCAACGCCATCGCCAACACGGTGACTGCGGCCGAGCGCGACGAGTGCCGCCATCACGGCTTGTTCCGCATTCCCTTCTACGTCAATGCGTTGCGCGCTGGGCAAGCTTCCGGTGATGCGGAGCCGACAGTCGACGACCTTGCACCAGCCGTGGTGCGAGTCGATGCCCACTATGGCTTTTCACCACTGGCGCTGGAAGTCGGCGATGAGCTCCTCGCCAAGCGGGCGCAGGAGACGGGCATCGCTGCACTGGCCGTCAACAACGCCCTCAACGTGGCGGCCTTGTGGCCAGAGGTCGAGCGCCTGGCGAACCGTGGCTTGGTCGCGTTCGCGTTTGTCGCCGCAGCGCCCTACGTTGCGCCGCATGGCGGCACCAAGCCGCTTTACGGCACCAATCCTATGGCCTTCGCCTGGCCTCGACTCAACAAACCGCCGATGGTCTTCGACCAAGCTTCAAGTGCAAGCGCGCGTGGCGAAATCCAGGTTCGTCTGCGTGATGGCAAGCCGCTGCCCGAAGGCTGGGCGGTAGGCCCGGACGGGAAGCCGACAACGGACCCGAAGGCCGCTCTTGCCGGCGCCCAGCTGCCGTTCGGCGGTGTCAAGGGCGCTTCCATCGCGATGATGGTCGAGTTGCTCGCAGGTCCGCTGGTCGGTGATCTGCTGAGCTACGAGTCCGGCGAGAAGGATGCCGCGAACACCGGCGCGCCATGCGGCGGCGAGCTGATCATTGCCATCGACCCCGTTCGATGCCTCAAGAACGGCAACCGCAAGGCGCAGTTGGAACATGGGGAGCGACTGTTCAGCAAGATCCTCGAGCAGGAGGGAACGCGCCTGCCGTCGCAGCGGCGGTATGAAGCTCGCGCACGTACGGCAGTGGAGGGCGTCACCGTGCCGAAGTCGCTGTACGACACGCTGAAGCTGTTCAGCACGGGCACCTACGTGCGGCAGGAAAATGCCTACGAAGGCGATGATCTGCTGCGCGGAAAGCCGGCGAAGGCTGTGGCGTGAACATGGCCAACGCGAGCCAAGCCTCTGAGTACGGGCCAACGCCGCGTACCCAAGTTCGACGTCGGCCGGAGCGGGCCAGCTACGACCGCGAGCTGGTTCACTCGATCATCGACGAAGCGATCGTCTGTCACGTGAGCTTCCTTTACGAAGGGGAGCCGTGCATCATTCCGACGACGATCCTTCGCATCGATGAAGACATCTATCTCCACGGCAGCCCGACGAATCGAATGCTGTGCGTCCTCGCTCAAGGTGTACCGGCTGCCATCGCCGTCACCCACATCGATGCTGTTGTGGCGGGGCGGTCCGGGTTCGGTTGCAGCGTGGACTATCGATCCGCCATCATCTACTCCAGCGGGCAACTCGTGGAGGGACCGCACAAGGCGGAGATCGTCGACAGCGTGATTCAGTCGGTCGTGCCGGGTCATCGGGTGCGTGCGCCAAAGCAAAAGGAGCTCGACGCCACGATGGTGCTGCGCTTCCCAATAGTCGAGGTCTCTGCAAAAGTCCGCGACCTCGGCGTGCGCGACTACGAAGAGGACCTGGAACTGGACTTGTGGGCCGGCACGATACCGTTGCGCGTCGTGGCCGGAGCACCGGTCAATGCGCCGGATCTGCGGCCGGGCATCAGGACTCCGGATTACGCGCTGAACTACCAACGCGGCAGGGGCTAATCGCGGTTTCGCTTACCGCGCACAAGGACCAGCATGTGCATTCGCGGCGTACGGAGGTCCGCTGCGCCGGCGTGCCCCGGCGCCCGGCCGCCGCCTCGACAAGGGCGCCGCTTGACTATCGGAACCAAGCAGCGGTTCCGGACCATCAACGCTATTCGGACAACTGGCGCGCGATGAGTGAATCAACGCGAAGACGCCTGGTGCATTGGTCCGACGATGGGCGCTTCCCCAACGTCGAGCAACGGCGTCCGGACCAGACTGGTTGTCGCCAACCAGCTCGTTGCCTGACGCAAGACGCGAAAGAGCCGGTCGGGTGTTTCAAGAGGTGCATCGCCCGCAGATGCCGTCTCGCAAAGTGGCACCGTCCGAAAGCCATAAGTGGCTAGTAGGTCTGCGAATTGCCAGCCTAAGCTCAACCCGCGCCAGAGTGATTGGCACTCCGATCAAAAGATCGCGAGGTGGCGATCTTCCTCGAAACCCACAACGTATGTCATTGCCTAACGCCTCTGTCTTGGAGGGTGTTCTCGTTCTCGATGCGGCCATCTACATTGCGGCGGCGTTGAGCGCGGCGATCCTCTCGGAGTTCGGCGCTCAAGTGATCAAGATCGAACACCCGTGCTCCGGGGATCCGCTGCGGCGCTTCGGAACGAGGGGGACTGATCCCGGCGCCTCCGTGCAGTGGCTCAACGAGAGCCGCAACAAGCGGTCGGTCCCGCAAATACGCCGGCGGCCATCAAGGACTACTTGGCCAAGGAGATTCTGGCAGTTCTGCAGGAACCCGCCGTGCTGAAAGAGCTGCGCGATCGCACGATGGTGATCACGCCGCAATCTGCCGCCCAGTTCTCGCGGTTCCTGAGTGACGAAGAAGCGCGCTGGACCAGCCTCATCAAGGCCAAGAACATCCGAATCGACAACACTAGCCCATGACCACCGACCCGTACGCCCGCGCTCAACCTTCTCCATACGCAGGCCTTCGCCTGGGCATCATCGGAGGAGGCAATATGGCGCGGGCTATCCTTGGGGGGCTCCTGCGGAATGGCCTGGATCCAGCGCAGGTGACAGTCGTGGAGCCCCATGGCGACGCGCGTGCGCGGCTCGGTACGGAGCTTGGGATCTCTGCTGACGCCGAGCCAAGTGGCAGATTGAAGAGCTGCACCGCCGTGCTGTGGGCCGTCAAGCCTCAAGCCTTTGCGGAGGCGAGCGCGCCTGTCCTCAAATATCTCGCTGAACCGCTGCACATCAGCGTCATCGCAGGGCTGGGAGTCGAATCCCTTCAGAGCCAGTTGGGTTCGGGTCGCGTCATTCGCTGTATGCCGAATACGCCAGCGGCCGTCGGAGCGGGGATTGCCGGGTGCATTGCTGCTGGGGAAGCGTCAGAGTCCGATCGACGAGTCGCCGACGATCTGCTGCGGCCAACGGGGGAGGTTCTTTGGCTCAACTCAGACGCGGATCTGGACCGCGTGACGGCAATCTCGGGGTCTGGGCCGGCGTACCTTCTCTACGTCATCGAGGCTGTCATCGACGGCGGCGTAAGAATCGGGCTTCCGAAAGAGGTGGCCCGCCGGCTTGCGATTGCCACGGTCGTCGGCACCGGTGTGCTGGCGCGAAGTTCGAATGAGGAGATCTCTGAACTTCGCGGTCAGGTGACATCCAAAGGGGGCACCACGGCAGCGGCGATCGATGTATTGAGCTCCGCAGGAGTGCACGACGCAGTTTGCGCTGCCGTGGAGAGCGCTCACCTCAGGGCGCGGCAGCTCTCGGCGATGTAGCCGTCCGGATCGAAAGTATTTCCGGCCCAACGACGGAAGGCCTGGGCTCCTGCCTCAGAGCGGCGCGTTCACCATGCTTCAACATGACGAGTATCTGAAGAGGATGCTTCAGGCGCAGGTGTTGGAATCCGCCGAGCTCTGATCGGCGGAATTCAACAGGTCGAATACAGCGTCCCCCTCGGAGAATCACTGAAGGCGCCGTTCCAAGCGCTGTTCCAGTGGTCGGTTGCGAACGCGCAGGAAATCGAGGCAGCAAAGAAACGGTTCGACCTCTCCATCGCGGGTGGCGAGCCTGCGGATGGCGCCGTCGAAGGCGCCGACGACTGACGAGCACCCGCAGCTGCTTTCGACAGGCGTGCCTTCATGCTCACGCTCGAGGTTCAGCGGCGCGATCGACACCTTTGAACTGTTCGATCATGTGAGCTAATTGGCAGCGCTCATGGGAGCGGCCTGCCTAGCCACGCGTAGCAGTACGCGATCGCTCAGTAACCAGGCCGGTGACGACGATCTCGACGACGCCGTCACCCGAGAACCTGACTGGTGGTGCAAACGTGTCCGCGAGCCTCAGGAACGGCGGCTAGTCTTGTTCTTGCGTCCAGCGACCTTCGGTGCCGCGGACGCAAGGAGTGCGTCGCGGCAAACCGCCAGGAATTCATCGGCCAGAGGCGAGTCGTCGGGACACGCTCGCGACATGACGATGGCGCCCACGGCATGCGCCAGCGCGTCCAGGGTCTTGGCTCGCGCCTGGCCAGCATCTGCTGAACCCGACGCCGCGCGCTGGCTGGTCAGTGCGGCGACGAGGTCTTCGACGCCGGCCGCAAACGCGATTCTCACGGTCTCGGGCTGGCGTGCGGTATCCCCTCCAAGGGCCGCCATCGTGCAGCCGGTAGCCCGTGAGTCTCGGTGCTCTCGCGAGAGGTATTGCTCCACGAACTCCACCGGGCCAACACCATCGGTCATCGCAACGGTCTGCGCGATGCCGCACGCCGTCGATTCCGCAATCAGGTCGGCCTTGGATTCGAACTGCTTGTAGAAGCCGCCATGGGTGAACCCCGCAGCCGCCATCAGGTCGGCCACGCCAACCCCGTCGTATCCGTGCTCACGAAACAGCGTGGACGCCGTCTCGACGACGTGCGCCCGGTTTGCCTGAGCCTGTGCCTTGGTGACCTTCATTCTTCGACAACTGTGAGTTCGTTCCTGAACAAGCCCACTATACATTGATGTCGATCATCATCCAATACTTGACATGTTGGATTATGATCATCATCATTGAGCCATCGACAGTTTCCAGCCCTCGCGCCAGAGCCAGCTCGCTCGGCTCTCGGACTCGACAGCAGGAACTTCGAAGCGTTGCGCCCGCGCTTGCGGCCCCCTTCCAGCAGGAAACCGATCATGTCCATCCTCCCTACCGTCCTCATCACCGGCGCCTCCACGGGCATCGGCGCCACCTACGCCGAGCGCTTCGCGCAGCGCGGCCACGACCTCGTGCTCGTTGCCCGCGACAGATCGCGGCTGGAGGCGCTCGCCGCCCGCCTTCGCACCCAGCACCACATCGCAGTCGACCTGATGCCGGCCGACCTGACGCAGCAAGCCGACCTGGCCGCGGTGGAAGCCCGGCTGCGCGACGATGCCCGCATCGGGATCCTCATCAACAACGCCGGCATGGCGCAATCAGGCGGCTTCCTGCAGCAGAACGCTGACGGCGTCGACCGCCTCATCGCGCTCAACATCACCGCGCTGACGCGTCTCGCGGCCGCCGTTGCCCCGCGCTTTGCGCAGTCCGGCACGGGCTCCATCGTCAACATCGGCTCGGTCGTCGGCTTCGCCCCTGAATTCGCCATGTCGATCTACGGGGCGACCAAGGCGTTCGTCCTGTTCCTGTCGCAAGGCCTGAACCTCGAGCTTTCATCCAAGGGCGTGTACGTGCAGGCGGTACTGCCCGCGGGGACCCGCACGGAGATCTGGGAGCGTGCCGGGATCGACGTCAATTCGCTCACCGACCTGATGGAAGTGGGCGACCTGGTCGATGCGGCCCTCGTCGGCTTCGATCGCCGCGAACTGGTCACGATCCCGCCATTGCAAGTCGCCGGTCGCTGGGACGCGCTGGATGCCGCTCGCCAAGGCTTGCTCTCGGACATTCGCCAGGCGCAGGTGGCCGAACGCTATCGCTCGCAAAGCTGACCGCCTCCCACCCCATCCAACCCTGCAAAACTGCCATGACTTCATCTCCGCTGAGATCCAGCCTCTACGCCCTGGCGCTTTGTGCCGTGCTTGTGTCGCCGCATGCCGAGGCCAACGGCGCCCTCTCAACGGATGCGAGCCCTTCGAGGGCCATGGGTGTTCGGCCGGTGACCTGGAAAGAGGTCCCGACGCAGTTCGTCTCTGCAGGCGGCGTGGACTTCGCGTACCGGGAACTCGGTCAGCGCAACGGCGGCGTCCCCGTCGTGCTGCTCGTCCACCTGGCCGCTGTCATGGACAACTGGGATCCGCGCGTGGTGGATGGCCTGGCCGCGAAACACCACGTGATCGCCTTCGACAATCGCGGCATCGGATCGTCGAGCGGCAAGCCGGCCAACACGATGGAACAGATGGCCGACGACGCCATCACGTTCATCAAGGCCAGGGGATTCAAGCAAGTCGACCTCTTCGGCTTCTCGATGGGCGGGATGATCTCGCAGGAGATCGTGCTGAAGGAGCCGCAGCTGGTGCGCAGGATGATTCTTGCGGGCACCGGTCCGGCCGGCGGCGAGGGCATTAGCACGGTGGCGGGCGTGGCGAACTACGACCTGATGCGCGCGAAGCTCACCGGGCAAGACCCGAAGCAGTACCTGTTCTTCACGCGCACGCCCAACGGTATCGAGGCCGGGAAGGCCTTCCTGAAGCGCCTGCAGGAGCGTACGTACAACCGTGACGCGGAGATCGCGATCGGCGCCTATGTCGCGCAGCTCCAGGCGCTCAGCGCGTGGGGGCAAAAGGCGCCGGCAGACCTCTCGGTCGTGAAGCAACCCGTCCTGGTGGTCAACGGCGATGCGGATCGAATGGTTCCGACCCCCAACTCGCACGACCTTGCACGGCGCCTGCCCAACAGCCAGCTGATCATCTATCCCGATGCTGGCCACGGCGGCGTCTTCCAGTACCAGGAAGACTTCGTGCCCAAGGCCCTGGCCTTTCTCGCGAACTGAACCTCCGGGCGAGAAGGTACGCAAGCGCACTCACGGCGCAAATCTCCTGGTTTCAAAGGCAAGCACATGACTGACACGCACCTGACCGCACCCACGCGCTTCGTGGAAGTCGGCGGCACCCGATTCGCCTATCGCCGCTGGGGCAATGGAGCTGCTTCGCAGCCTCCGATGCTGTTCCTGCAGCACTTCCGCGGTGGCATGGATCACTGGGACCCGTTGATGACCGACGGCCTGGCCACCGGGCGTGAGGTGATCTTGTACAACGGCCGAGGTCTTGCCTCGTCCACCGGGGCGCCGCGCACCCGGATCGAGGATATGGCCGATGACGCCGCGGCGGTGATCCGGGCCCTGGGCTTGCGCCAGGTCGACGTGCTGGGCTTTTCGCTGGGCGGCTTCCAGGCCCTGGACCTCACGTGGCGCCACCCCGACCTGGTGCGCAAGCTGATGCTGCTGGGCACCGGGCCGCGCGGAGGCAACCCCGAAATGGAAGAGCGTGTGCTGACCACGGCCGTCAACCCGACGCCCACCTTCGAGGACTTTCGCTACCTGTTCTTCGGCCGGTCGGACCAGGCTGAACACGCCGCTCGGGCGTTCTGGGAGCGGCGTCACCAGCGGGTGGATCAGGACCCGCCGAGCTCTTTGGCGCTGATGCAGGGCCAGATCGAGGCCAACGTGCTGTACCTGCCCCGGCTGCAAGAGGACGACCCTTTCGCCTACCTGCGCGGCATCCACCAGCCCACGTTCATCCTCAATGGCGTGCACGACGTGATGGTGCCGACCATCAACTCGTTCTACATGGCGCGCAACCTGCCCAACGCGCAGTTGTTCATCTACCCCGATGCCGGCCATGGGCCTCAGTTCCAGTACCCGCAGCGGTTCCTGCAGCACGCGGTGCAGTTCCTGAGCGAATGACGGCCAGCGCCGCCGCCGCCCCCAGCGTCGCTTGATGTCAACCACCTTCTTCGAAGAGAGAACGCCATGTTCAAGTTCAAGTTCCTGTTGTGGGCCTTTGCACAACTGCTGCAGCGAAAGATCCGCAGCAACGCAGAGTGCGCCCGCTACCTCGGCGACAGGAAGCTCGTCTTCCAGATCCGCACAGCCTCAGGCGCTGGCCGCTGGTACGTCATTCAGAACGGCACCGTTCGCTCCTTCGCCGGCCTGGCCGACAACGCGGCGTTCACGTTCACCTTCTCGAATGCGGCCAAGGGCTTCGAGATCCTGTCGGCCAAGGACGCACAGCTCGCGTTTCTGCGCGGGGTGGGTAGCAAGGATCTGGTCGTGAGCGGCGACTTCCGCGAAGTGATGTGGTTCCAAGGTCTGACCGCCTACCTGCAGCCGCCCAAGGTCGTCACGCCCTGGGAGCGCAGCCCGTTCTGACAGCCGCTGGACCTGGCGCGCACGCACGCGCCAGGCCGGCAACACAACAACAAACGGAGACAAACCATGACGACATCGCCGGGAGCTGCCGTGCCCGACCCCATGCTGCACGCCGCGCATGCAGACACAGCGCCCTATGACTTCGACCACATCGTGATCGGCTCGGGCTTCGGTGGCAGCGTCTCTGCCCTGCGGCTGTCGGAGAAGGGCTACACCGTGGGCGTCATGGAAATGGGGCGACGCTGGAAGCCTGAAGACTTCCCCAAGTCGAACTGGGATGCACGACGCTATTTCTGGCGGCCGGGTCTTCGCATGTTCGGCTTCTTCAACATGCGGCTGTTCCGCCACGTCGTGGTGATGTGCGGCAACGCTGTCGGCGGCGGCTCGATCGCGTATGCCAGCGCCTTGCTCAAACCATCGCCGGAGGTGTGGGACCAGGGCTCCTGGGCCGGCCTGCAGGATTGGAAGCGGCTCATGCCAGCGCACTACGCCACCGCCGAACGCATGCTCGGTGTGGCCGACAACACGCTGCTGGGCGAGGCCGACCGGCGGCTCGAAAAACTTGCGCGCTTGGCCGGAGTAGGGGACAGCTATTACGCCGGCCGTTCGGGCACCTTCTTTCCGCCCCCCGGCGAACGCGGTGGCAAGACCTACCCTGACCCGTACTTCGGCGGCGAAGGCCCGGAGCGCAGTACCTGCATTGGCTGCGGTGGCTGCCTGGTGGGCTGTAGGCACAACGCCAAGAACTCGCTCGACAAGAACTACCTCTACCTCGCCGAGCGGCGCGGCGCCCAGGTCTTTGCGGAGACGCGGGTGGTCGATGTTCGTCCACTGAACGGCAAGCCCGATGGCAGCGACGGCTACGAAATTCACACCGAGTCGTCGACCGCGCTCTTCGACAAGCGGCGGCGCGTCTTTCGCTGCCGCACCGTGTTGTTTGCCGCGTCGTCGCTGGGTACGGTGGAACTGCTGCTGAGGCTGAAGGAAGGTGGCTCGCTGCCGCGACTCAGCGATGATCTGGGCAAGCGCATCCGCACCAACGCGGAATCTCTCCTCGGTCTGCGCTTCCCCGGGCGCGAGCCCAGCATGTCACCGGGCATCGCAGGCGGTGCCGCCCTCTACCTCGACCGGCATACCCATGTCGGCGTCGTGCGCTACGCAGAGGGCATGGATGGCACCAGCCTGCTGATGACGGTGATGCGCGGCGCCGCATCGGGCTGGAGACGCATCCCGGCGTGGCTCTGGCGCATGCTGCGCCATCCGCTCCAGGCGCTGCGGGTCCACAACCCGATCGGCTTTGCGCGCCAGACCATGCTCTTCGTGGTCATGCAGAACAAGGAAGGCCACATCGACCTGCGCCTGCGTCGCCCCTGGTACTGGCCGTTCGGCAAACAACTGAGCACCGAGGGGGCGCCGATTCCCGCCCACATTCCAGAGGCGAACGCCTTCGTCGAACGTGCGGCCAAGGCCCTCGGCGGCCTTCCCATGTCGCTGCTCACCGAAACCCTGTTCAACGTTCCCACAACGGCCCATTGCATGGGCGGTTGTGCGATGGCACAGACCGCCGAGCACGGCGTGATGGACGCCCGCAACCGCGTGTTCGGCTACCAGAACATGCTGATCTGCGACGGCTCCATGCTCAGCGCCAACCTGGGCGTGAACCCGAGCCTGACCATCGCGGCGATGACGGAGCTCGCCATGTCCCACATCCCGGCCAAGTCATCTCCCAACCCCGTTCACGACACATCACGCAGCGACATGCCCATGCCCAAGACATCCAACGCCAGCCACCAGCTTCTGAACCAGCCCCTGACATTGCCCAACGGCACGGTCCTGCGTAACCGGTTGGCCAAGGCCGCCATGAGCGAGACACTCGGCACCTACGACAACCGGCCGACGCCCAGCCTCGTTCGGCTATATGAACGTTGGGGCGCCTCGGGCCTGGGCCTGATCGTGACGGGCAACATGATGATCGACCGCCGCGCTCTGGGCGAGCCCGGCAACGTCGCCGTCGAGGACGAATCCGACCTGACCGTCTTGCGCCAGTGGGCAAAGGCGGCGACGGCGCAGGGCGCCGCCATCTGGGCGCAACTCAACCATCCCGGCAAGCAGTCCACCAAGGGCTTGAATGCCTTCAACCTCGCGCCTTCGGCCGTCCCCTTCCGCGAGGACATGGCAGCCTTCTTCGAGACTCCACGTGAAGCCACCGGGTCCGAGATCCACGACATCATCGAGCGTTTCGGGCGCAGCGCGGCCATCGTCAAGAAAGCCGGCTTCAGTGGCGTTCAGATCCATGGTGCCCACGGCTACCTGGTCAATCAGTTCCTGTCTGCGCATCACAACCGTCGCGACGACCAGTGGGGGGGAACCCTCGAGAAACGGCGACGCTTCCTGATGGCCGTCTATGCGGAGATCCGCCGACAAGTCGGTCCGGAGTTCCCGATCGGCATCAAGCTCAACTCGGCCGACTTCCAGCGTGGCGGCTTCACCGAAGAAGAATCGTTGGCCACGATCCGCGCGCTGGCCGAGGCAGGAATCGACTTGATCGAGATCTCCGGCGGGACCTACGAAGCGCCCGCCATGAGTGGCACGATGCAGGAACAGGCAAGGGCATCCACCGCGGCTCGTGAAGCGTATTTCCTCGACTTCGCCGGGAAGGTTCGTTCCGCTGTCCAGGTGCCCCTGATGGTCACAGGCGGATTCCGCACTGCGGCCGGCATGGAAGCCGCGCTGCGAACGGGCGCGCTCGATGTGGTGGGCCTGGCGCGCTTGCTGGCGATCGACCCCGACGCGCCTGCCGCACTACTCCGAGGTCGCGACAGCCTTCAACGCGTTCGCCCGATCAACACCGGTCTCAAGGTCGTGGATCGCATGGGAATCATGGAGGTGCTTTGGTACACGCGCCAACTCGGGCGCATTGCCAAGGGTAGAGACCCACAGCCGAGGGAAGGTGGGCTGTCTGCCTTCCTGAAGTCAGCGCTCATTAGTGGTTGGGGAACGTTTCGCACACGTCGCCTGCGCGCGCGCGGTTGAGCGTGCTCCTCGCACAAGCAGGCATTGCTGACTACCAAATGACGCGCACCAGGGCTGGATCCAAGAACGCTTCGCACGACCGCATCGTCGCGGCCGGCGCGCGGGCGATTCGCCGCAGCGGGTACGGCGGCGTCAGCATCGCTGACATCATGAAGGAGGCGAGTCTCACGCATGGCGGGTTCTACGCCCACTTCCCTTCACGCGAGGCCATGCTGGTCGAGTTGTCAGACCGAGCCGGCGCCGACGCCATCGCCATCTTCGCGCGCGTCGCGGAGGAGGCGCCGCCCGCGCAATCGCTGCGGGCGCTTCTGAGCACCTATCTCTGCGAAGAGCATTTGAGGCAGCCTGAGATTGGCTGCCCGATCGCCGCGCTGGGCACGGAAATGCCGCGACAGGCGCCGCCAATTCGGCGCGCGGTCACCCGCCGCATCAAGGAGATGATCGATCTGGTCTCGCGCGAGTCATCCGACTTCGGGCTGCCGGGCGCGCACGACCGAGCTCTGGTGATCACCGCCACCATCGTCGGGGCGCTGGTTCTGGCACGGGCGATCGACGAAGCGGCGTTATCCGAATCGGTGCTGAACGCAGTACGCGAGCACCTGATTTCCTCGCCGAGATGACTTATGCATGACCGCGCGCATTGAGCGCCCTGGCGCTGCACTGCATAACCCCGAAACCCCGCGGCGCACCAACGCCCCGACGACACACCCACCTGGCTCCGCCATGACAAAGGACGAAGACATTGAAAGCACTCACGTTCAAGCGCTACGGCAAGTCGCCCGGCATCGGCTTTGCCGAGATTGCCAGCCCCTCGTTGAAACCAGACGAAATGCTGGTGCAGGTCCATGCCGCGGGGGTGAACCCCATCGACAACATGGTCCCTGTGGGAACGTTCAAGCTCGTCCTGCGCTTCGACTTGCCCGCGACGTTGGGCAGTGATCTGGCAGGCGTGGTGGTCGAGGTGGGCAGCCGCGTAACCCGCTTCAAGCCTGGCGACGAAGTCTTCGCCAGCCTCTTCGACCTCGGCAAAGGATCTCTTGCAGAGTTCGCGGCGGTGCCGGAGAGCGCCGCCGCCTTGAAGCCGCACAACCTGGACTTCGTTCAAGCTGCGTCGATTCCGATGGTCGGACTTACCTCGTGGCAAGCACTGAAGGAGCGGGCAGGTCTGCGTCGAGGCCAGAAGGTGTTCATCCCGGCGGGCTCCGGCGGCATCGGTACGTTCGCGATCCAACTGGCTCACCACCTTGGCGCCAAGGTGGGCACCACCGTCAGCACGGGCAATGTCGAACTGGTTAGCAAGCTCGGTGCCGACGAAGTCGTCGACTACAAGAAGCAGGAGTTCGAGAAGGTACTTCGGGGCTATGACGCCGTGCTCGGCACCGTCCGGGGAGATGCCATCGCGAAATCCGTCGACATCCTCAATCCGGGCGCCAGGATCGTCTCCCTCATCGGCCCACTCGACGCTGCGTTCGCGCGCGCGAAGGGCTTGAACCTCATCCTGAGGTTTGTGTTGGGATTGATGAGCCGCAAGATCTTGCGCCTCGCGAGAAAACGGGACGTCAACTACTCATTCCTGTTCATGCGCCCCGACGGGAAGCAACTCGGGGAGATCGGTGAACTGCTCAAGTCCGAACGCATTCGGCCGGTGATCGACAAAGTGTTCCCCTTCGAGCAGGCCAAAGAGGCTCTCGACTACCTGGCGCAAGGACGAGCCAAGGGAAAGGTCGTCGTTCGTATCAAGTAGCCCGTCGTCATCGCCACGATCCGCAGCCGTGGCGGCACGCCCGCATTTTCAACACCTCGTTTTTCCATCAAGGACCATCATGCTTTTTGAACCTCTTGCCACGCCTTCGCTGCAACTCGCCAACCGCATCGTGATGGCGCCGATGACACGCAGCCGGGCCGTGGAGGCCAACACGCCGAACGACCTGATGGCCGAGTACTACGGACAGCGAGCTGCAGCCGGCCTGGTCATCACGGAAGGCACATCGCCGTCTCCGAACGGCCTGGGCTATGCACGCATCCCCGGGCTCTTCAACCAGGCGCAGGTGCAGGGATGGCGGCGGGTCACCGACGCCGTCCACGCCAGGGGCGGCAATATCTTCATCCAACTGATGCACACCGGACGCGTGACCCATGTGTTGAACCTGCCGGTCGCAGCCGAGGTCCTGGGGCCCACCGCCGATGCCTGTCCCGGTCAGATGCATACCGATGCGAAGGGCATGCAGCCGCACAGCCGCCCACGGGCCATGAGCCAGGACGACATTGCGCATGCCGTCGACGAATACGTCCAGTCGGCGCAACTCGCGATCGAAGCAGGATTCGACGGAGTCGAATTGCACGCCGCGAATGGCTACCTGATCGAGCAGTTCCTCAACGCCAATGTGAACCAGCGCACCGACCAATACGGCACCGGCATCGACGGTCGCAACCGCTTTGCAATCGAGATCGCCCGTGCCACCGCGGCGGCCATCGGCCCACAGCGCGTGGGCATTCGGCTCTCGCCTTATGGCGTGTTCAACAGTACTGGACCTTTTGCCGACGTGGACGCGCAGTACCTGGCGTTGACGCAGCAGCTGTCGGAGCTGGGCCTGCTTTACGTCCACGTTCTCGATCACTCGGCGATGGGAGCTCCCGCGGTGCCTGCCGAGCTGAAGACTCGTCTTCGCGCCGCCTTCAAGGGCCTGTTCATCCTCGCCGGCGGATTCGATCAGGCCAGCGCCGAGCGCGCGCTCGAAGCCGGTCAGGCAGACCTCATTGCCTTCGCCCGGCCCTTCATCGCCAATCCGGACCTGGTCGCACGCATGCGTACTGACGCCGCGCTCAACGTGCTGGACCCCGAAACCTTCTACACCCCGGGTGCCAAGGGCTACACCGACTACCCGGTACTTGCGGACTGAGCTGTACGGTCCGTCGACTATCAAGGAGCCATGTCATGAGCGTTCAGCAAGATCCGAAAGTGAGCTGGGAGCGAAAAGCGGATCGCGACGCGGAACCACGCCCATGCAGACTTCGCGTCAAAGGCCTTGTCCTTCCTCGAAGCCTGAAACACTGACTATGCCGGTTTGAAGGTCATCAAGAGATCGAACATGCCCTATCTCCAGCTCGACGTGAATGGAAGCTACGCAATCGCGGACAAGCAGCGCCTTGCGAATGCGCTTGCGGAAACCTACGCCCGGATGATGAGCGTGGACATGCGGCGTATCAGCATTGCCATCAGAGAACTGGGGGAGGGCGCTGTCTGGCGCATGGTCGATGGCGAGGCGGTCGAAGCCGCCGTGCTGATGTGTGACATTCGACGGGGTCGCAGCGCTGAACTTCGCCTCGCCGTGGCCAAGACGCTATGCGAAGACTGCACGGAGATCCTGGGCTTGCGCAAAGATCGATTGAACGTTGAGTTCACTCAGCATTCGGCCGATGAGATGTATCACCCCACCTTGGGCGGATACAGCCCGGAATGGACGTCGGCCGAGGAGGGCGGCACATCGCCCGCGTGATCTGCCACCAGGCAACGGCCGCATCCTGGATATGTCGACATCGCACAAAGAACTGCTGCGCATATTTGGCGACGCGTGGTTCGAATCGGTTGAGCCCGCGTCACAAGAGTTATTGCTGACGCAAGGACGCTCCATTCACGTTCGAAGCCGTGAATTCGTCGTGCGCAAAGGCGACACGGCCAATGGTCTCTTCGGCGTGGTCAGTGGTGTTCTCGCCGCGTCCTCGTTACTCGAAGACGGGCGACAAATGATCTTCGGCTTGCTGGAGCCTGGAGATTGGTGCGGTGAGGCATCGTCGCTGGACGGACTGCCGCGCACGCATGACATCCATGCCTTGCGGAACTCCGAATTGCTGCACATCTCGCCGCCTCTGTTCGAGCGGTTGATGCAGGATGCCAGTTTTGTGCGGGCGATTGCAGTCCTGCAGACGGCACGCATCCGAACCATGTTCGGCTTCTTCGAGGATGCGGCGCTGCGCAGCACGCGGGCCCGTGTCGCGCGCCGGCTACTGAGGCTGGCGCGCGGCGATGCTTCGGCCTTGCCTCGTTCCCGGCGCGTGATTCCCATCACACACGAGACCCTCTCGATGATGTTGGGCATCACCCGTCAGACCTTGTCGCTTGAACTCAAGGCCTTGGCTGCGACGGGTGCGCTGTCGCTGTCGTACGGCCGCATCGCCATCGAGTCGGAGCAAACGCTGAGCGCACTCAGCGAGGTCTGAATACGGGACGGCGACGCCCGGCTGCCGGGCGTGGGCCTCGGGACTTACCCGCGGAATGTCAGCTGGCATGCATTCGTGTGGAGGCACTGATTCCTACCATCGTGCGTCATTCATCAGAAGAGCCTACTCCCATGACCGATCGCGCGAAATTTCGTAGTTTTCAAGAAAGCACGGCCCAAGATTGGAAGGTGATCGCGGGCGAGTTCCAAGCCTTTTCCAAAGGTCTGGCCGACCGTGTCCTTCATCACCTGAGTCTGCTGCGCGGCGACTTCGGAGGTTTCCCCATCGACCGCCTCGATCACTCCTTGCAAACGGCAACCCTGGCCTTGCGCGATGGCCGTGATGAGGCTTACGTGTGCTGTGCCTTGCTGCATGACATCGGCGACACGCTGGGAACATTCAATCACCCCGACATCGCCGCAGCGGTGCTGAAGCCGTTCGTGAGCGAAGCGGATCATTGGATGGTGCAGAACCACGGGATCTTCCAAGGGTATTACTTCTTTCATCACCTCGGCATGGATCGCGATATGCGCGAGCAGTTCGTCGGGAATCCGCACTATGACCGCACCGCGGAATTCTGCGAGCTGTATGACAGTCCGGCGTTCGACCCGAAAGCCGAGACGCTGCCGCTGTCGGAGTTCGAGCCCATGGTGCGCCGGCTGTTCCAGCATCCGGTCAACAGCATCTACAAGAAGACTGCCTCGATGGCAGAGGTCTGACGGAACGGTGCGAGTGGGCCTTCGCCGGTCCCTCGCATTCCACAGCGGCTGCGTGCGCGGCCGCGCCAAGCCAAAAGATGTGCAAACGCAAGAAAAAGTTGGAGACACACGATGAATCGAGCGACAGGCCCCGCCGCGGCAAGACCACATGACGATGCGCGCAGAGACGCGATGTACCGCAAGATCACCTGGCGGCTTATCCCGCTGCTGTTCCTTGCCTACGTGGTTTCCTACATCGATCGCATCAACGTTGGCTACGCCAAGCTTCAGATGAGCTCGGACCTGCATCTGACCGATGCCATCTATGGACTCGGCGCGGGCATCTTCTTCGTCGGGTATGCGCTCTTCGAGGTTCCCAGCAACGTGCTCCTGATGCGCATTGGTGCACGCCTGACGATCATGCGCATCATGGTGTGCTGGGGTTTGGTCTCGGCGGCGACGATGTTCATCACCACGCCGATGCAGTTCTACATTGCCCGCTTCCTGCTCGGGGCCTTCGAGGCCGGGTTTTTTCCCGGCATCGTGCTGTACCTGACCTTCTGGTTTCCGGCGGCACGCAGAGCGCGCATCCTCGCCTTGCTCATGAGCGCGGTGGTGGTGGGCGGGCTCGTTGCGGGTCCGATGTCCGGCTGGATCCTGCAGAACCTCGATGGCTGGCACGGCCTGCGTGGCTGGCAGTGGATGTTCTTGCTCGAAGGTGTGCCGGCCGCGGCATTGGGCTTCGTGGTCTATGCCTGCCTGTCCAACTCGCCCGACGAGGCTCGGTGGCTCTCCGAGGACGAGAAGCGCATGATCCGTATCGACCTGCCCAAGGAGACGGCACCCCACGCGTCCACACCTCCTGTGGAAGCCGCACTTGACGCCCTGCGCGACCCAAAGGTCTACCTGCTGTCGTTTCTGTACTTCGCGGCTGTTTGCGGTGGCACCACCCTGAGCTTCTGGATGCCCACGATGATCCAGAGCCTCGGCGTCAAGAGCATGCAGACGATCGGCCTGATTTCTGCCGTGCCCTACGCGTTTGGTGCGCTGGCGATGATCCTGTACGGCCGCCACTCGGACAAGCGTGGCGAACGCCGCTGGCACTACGCGGTGGCAGTGGCCATTGGTGGGGCAGGGCTTGCGCTTACGAGCTGGACCGCTGCCTACATGTGGCTGTCGGTGGCGCTGATCGCGATCGCAATCGCGGGCTCTGTTTCTTCGCTGCCGGTGTTCTGGGCAGTCGCGACGACGCAGCTGTCGCGGCAATCGACCGCCGCCGGCATCGCGATCATCACAAGCCTGGGCAATCTGGCTGGACTGGCGTGCCCTTACATCCTGGGCGTGATCAAGCAGTCCACCGGCAGCCTGACGGGCGGCCTCCTGATCATCGCCGGCGTCATGCTGATGGGTTCCCTCGTGATGGTCGGCAGTGGTTCGATCCGGCGCGGTGCCGCCGCGCTCCGCCCTGCGCTGATCGAGAAGATGCCGGACGCCTACGCGCGCTGACCCTTGGCCGAGGAAGACGCCTTGACCCTCTTGCCGCTGGGCCCTGGCGTGCGCGCACGCCAGGCCGATAACGGAAACGGCCTCCACATGCATTGGCTTGAAGCGGGCGATGCAAGTCCCGAGACGCCAATGGTCGTGCTGCTGCATGGTTTCCCCGAGCTGGCGTTCAGCTGGCGTCACCAGCTGCTCGCGCTCGCGCAGGCCGGCTTCCACGTGGTGGCTCCTGTCCAGCGCGGTTACGGCCGCACCACGGGCTGGACCGCCAATGTCGATACCGACCCACGTGCCTTTCGCATGGACAACCTGGTGCGCGATGTTCTGGGGCTGATCCATGTGCTTGGGAAGAAGTCGGTGCACGCCGTGGTCGGCCACGACTTCGGCTCGCACGTCGCGGCCTGGTGCGCGCTGATCCGCCCCGATATCTTCCGTTCGCTGGCCATGCTGGCCACGCCGTTCACCGGGCCGCCGGCAATGCCGCTGGGTGCTGCCGACACGCCGGACCCGCGCGCCCGACAGCTCGCAGAAGCGCTTGCCGGCCTGTCCACCCTGGAGCGCCCGCGAAAGCACTATCAGCTGTACTACTCAGGTCTCGAAGCCAACGCCGAGATGCACGGCGCAAGCCAGGGCCTGCGCGAGTTCCTTCGGGGCTACTACCACCTCAAGAGCGCGGAAGGCGCCGACAAGCGGCCCGCGCCTTTGCCCGACCTGAGTGCGGCGTCGCTGGCCGGGCTTCCGACCTATTACGTGATGGATGCGGACCTGGGCATGGCCGACACCGTGGCGCGAAGCATGGCGCAGCGCGAGATGCAACCGAGCCGATGGCTGTCTGAAGAGTCGCTGAACGTGTACAGCGATGAGTTCGGCCGCACCGGCTTCCAAGGGGGGCTGCTGTGGTATCGGGCCGCCACAACTCGCGGGTTGCAGCAGGAGCTGCAGATCTACGCCGGACTGACCGTCGACGTGCCCAGCTGCTTCATCGCCGGAGAAATGGACTGGGGCGTCCACATGCTGCCCGGGGCACTCGACGCAATGCAGAACGATGCATGCACGCGTTGGGTCTCGACCCGGTTCATCGCCGACGCCGGTCATTGGGTGCAACAAGAACAACCGGAGGCGGTCAATGCTGCTCTCCTCGACTTTCTCAAAACAGGCCGCTGAAATGAAATCTGTAACCATGGAATCGAACCCCGCGCCGGACGCCTTCGGCGCAAACACGCTGCTGATCAAGCAACTGCTGGAAGCCGGGCTGTCCCGCAGCCCTTCAGAAGAGATCGTGTACGGCGATGCCGTGCGCTTCGACTACACCGAGCTGAACCGGCGCATCGGCCGTCTGGCGGCCGGGCTGGCATCGCTTGGTGCGCGTCCGGGCGACACCGTCGCAGTCATGGACTGGGACACCCACCGCTATCTGGAGTGTTTCTTCGCGGTGCCAATGGCGGGCATGGTGCTGCACACGGTCAACGTGCGGCTCTCGGTCGAGCAGCTGCTCTACACAATCAACCATGCCAAGGACGACTTCATCCTCGTCAATACCGAGTTCCTGCCGATGCTTGAGGCTATCTGGGATCGGGTGGATCCGGGTAAGCAGCTGGTGCTCCTATCGGACGCGGCAAGCCCGCGGGAGACGCGCTTGCCTATCGCTGCCGAGTACGAGGCTTTACTCGGGGGCTCGAATCCGGTGACCGCATGGTCTGATCTGGACGAGTCGACGCGGGCCACGACCTTCTATACAACCGGCACCACAGGCCTGCCCAAGGCGGTGTATTTCAGTCATCGTCAGCTCGTGCTGCACACCCTGGCCAGCCGCGCTGCTCTGGCAGGGCCGGGCGCGGGCCGCTTCAATCACGACGACGTGTACATGCCGGTCACGCCCATGTTCCACGTGCATGCCTGGGGCCTGCCCTACTTGGCCACGATGTTGGGAGTCAAGCAGGTCTATCCGGGGCGCTATGTTCCCGACCGCCTGCTGGCGCTGTTCGAGCGCGAGAAGGTCACGTTTTCTCACTGTGTGCCGACCATTTTGCAGATGATGTTGGACTCGGCGGCGGCGAGGGGCCAGCGCCTGGACGGCTGGACGGTGGTCATCGGCGGAGCAGCGCTCGCCCAATCGCTGGCAAAGGCCGCCATGGGCCGCGGCGTCGACGTGTTCGCCGGCTACGGAATGTCGGAAACCGGTCCCATCTTGACGCTGGCGCAACCCCGCTCAGCAAATTCCGGAGCGCCGACCGACGAGGAGGTCACGGCCCGCTGCCATGCGGGTTGGGCGATTCCGTTCGTCCAGTTGCGCGTGGTCGACGAAGCGATGAAAGACCTGCCGCGTAATGGAAGTTCGGCCGGCGAGCTCGTGGCCCGTTCGCCGTGGCTTACACAGTCTTATCTTGGCGACCCGCAAGCCAGCCAGGCTCTGTGGCGTGGCGGATGGTTGCACACGGGCGACATCGCGGTGATGGACCCGGATGGCTGTGTTCGGATCGTTGACCGCCTGAAGGACGTGATCAAGACCGGTGGCGAATGGGTCTCCTCGCTGCAGTTGGAGGACATTCTGTTGAAGCATCCCCAGGTGCGGGAAGCCGCAGTCATCGGAATTCCCGACCCGCGCTGGAGCGAGCGTCCTGCTGCCATCGTGGTTCTCACGGCGGATGCCGTTCCCGATGCGGACGCCATCCGTGCCCACGTCAAGCAGTTTGCGGACGCTGGCGCCATCTCGAGGTTCGCGATCCCGCAGGAGGTGACCTTCGTCGACAGCCTGCCCAAAACCAGTGTGGGCAAGCTGGACAAGAAACTGATGCGGGCGCAGCAGGCGCAGATCGAAGGTGCCGTGTAACCGGAGCGTTCCGCACAACCCGACCATCCCCCATTCGAAGGAGTCTTTCGTGCATATTCCATCTCTCAAAGAAGTCGTCAGTGCCGAAGAATGGCAACTGCGTTGCGATCTGGCCGCCTGCTACCGCCTCGTGGCGCTGCACGGCTGGACCGACCTGGTATTCACGCACATCAGTGCGCGCTTGCCCGGCGACGCCCATGACTTCCTGATCAATCCGTACGGCCTGCTGTTCGACGAAATCACGGCGTCCTCGCTCCTCCGCGTCGACGCGGACGGCAATCAGCTCACCGAATCGCCTTTCACGGTGAATCGCGCCGGCTTCGTCATCCATAGCGCCATCCATGCTGCCCGGCCGGACATCCAGTGTGTGTTGCACACCCACACCCGTGCAGGCGTCGGCGTCAGCGCGCAGCAGGGCGGCGTGTTGCCCATATCGCAGCAGTCAATGGTGATCCAGGGTTCGCTGGCATATCACGACTACGAAGGCATTGCGCTGCGCGACGAGGAAAAGCCGAGATTGCAGGCGGACCTGGGCAAGGCGAACTATCTGATGCTGCGTAACCACGGCCTGCTCACGGCGGGTACTACGATCGCCGATGCCTTCCTGGCCATGTACATCTTCGAGAGTGCTTGCCAGATCCAGATCGCGGCGCAGGCAGGCGGTCCGTTGACCATGCTCGACGAGTCCATCCAGGCGACCGCGGAAGCCGATGCGCGGGCACAGACCGGTGGCATCGGTGGCCGCTTCGTATGGCCTGCGCTGTTGCGCAAGCTAAATCGCACCAATCCGGGCTACGACGTCTGATGGAACACGTGAACCCCCAAGGAGCGGCGCACGTCAAGGTCCTGGCCTTCGATGTCTTCGGAACGGTGGTCGATTGGCACAAGAGCATCATGCGAGAGGTCCAGTCGATGAAACTCGACGTGGATGGCGATCAGTTCGCGCTAGCCTGGCGAGCCGGGTACATGCCGGCGATCCGGAAAGTCATGTACGGCGAACTCGACTGGACCTTGATCGACGACCTTCATCGGATGATCCTGGACGCACTTCTGGAGACCTTCCAGGTGACCCATCTGAAGGAAGAAGAAAAGCGGAAGCTGAACGGTGTCTGGCACCGGCTGGATCCGTGGGCCGATAGCGTGGAAGGGCTGACCCGGCTGAAATCGCGCTACACGATCTGCACCATGTCGAACGGCAACATCGGTTTGCTGGCCAACATGGCGAAGAACGCCCGTCTGCCGTGGGACTGCATCCTCTCCGCAGAGATCTTTCGCAAGTACAAGCCCGATCCGGCGACTTACCTGGGCGTTGCCAAGGTCTTCGGCGTCGAACCCGGCGAGGTCATGATGGTGGCGGCCCACCAGGACGACCTGGCACATGCGCGTGCGTGCGGGCTGAAGACCGCTTACGTCGAACGGCCACTGGAGTACGGCCCTTCGCAGCAGAAGGACGTGTCGCCCCATCCGGACAACACGGTCCACTCCAGGAACTTGGTGGAGCTTGCCGCGGCGCTGAACTGTTGAACAAATGGCCGTGAGAGCATCTGCTCATGCACGCAGCTAGATCCATCAGCGTTCGGTCTGCTCGCGGGCAAGCAATCATCGCCAGCAGCGCTGAGGCAATGCTTCCGTGCTTCACCTGTCGAGCGACGATCTCGTACGCCTCGGTCCGATTCGACCTGAGGGTGGGACGTCTCAATCTTGCGACGATTGCGCCGTTTCATCGCGTGATTGTGCAAGCGAGTCTGGAACGGGCGGTCAGAGAAATGAAGACCTGCGCATGCATTGACGGTCCGAAGCCGAGGCCATTGCGTCCGGGTTGCAGCGGCGCGCGCCTCACGCCTAACAACGCCTAACACCACCCAACGCTTTCGGCGCCTATCTCGCGACCCGCGGAGTTCCAATGGTGTCTTGCGGACGAACGCGTCTGAATACGGGGAGAAAAGAACGGCGGCATCCGGACTGAGCCCACGCATTTCGCAGCCCGGGCAGTCAAAAAAAGGCCTACATCCATGCAACACCAGGAACTCACCAGACAAGAACAGGCAGCCTTGCCGGATGCCTCCGCTGTCGAGGGGCACGGGACTTCGGTAATGCAATACCGGGACTTTCGCGAACTGAGTGCCGGCACGCCGCGCCTGGAGCGCGCACGCGCCCGTGGCGCGGTCTCGTCGCTCGTGGCCGGGCGTGGCCAGACCGCGCCGGCCACTGCCGCGATGCTTCAACGCGAGTACGCGTTTCGCCATGCGCTTCGCGACGAATGGGCGGCGGTTCCGATCGCGTTGGTGCCGCACGGAGAAAGCTCCCTTCTGATACTGAACGACCCCGGCGGCGAGACGCTTCGTCGCGGCGCGGCGCCCACCGCCGATACGGCTGCCTTCCTTGCGCTCGCACAGCGCCTCACCGCTGCCGTCGGCGCGATGCACGTTGCCGGCGTCCTGCACCGCGCACTCACGCCGGACCGCATGCTGCTTGCCGATGACGGGCACGTTCATCTCACCGGCTTCGGCCATGCCACCAACGTCGCCCGCGAAGCCAAGGCCGTGGGCGACGATCAGCTCGCCTGGGACGAGGACAGCTTCAACTACATGGCGCCGGAGCTGGGCGCGCGCATGAACCTGCGAGTGGATGTGCGTGCCGACCTCTACGCGCTCGGCTGCATCTTCTACGAACTACTGGTCGGAAGGCTTCCGTTTCATGGCGCCGATGCCGCCGCTCGCGTTCACGCGCACGCGACCCAGACCGCCCGTGCGCCGTGCGACTTGGTGGAAGGCGTTCCCGAGCAACTCTCGCTGCTGGTCATGAAGCTGCTCGAGAAAGCCCCCGGGCAGCGCTATGCGGACGCCGCCGGCGTGCTGGCCGATCTGCGGCGCTGCGAGGCCCTGCTGCGCCAGCACGGACGCGTTCCGGGTTTTGCACTCGATGCTCATTCGGCCCTGCGCAGGCCCCGCGCTGCGGATCGGGTGCTGGGGCGCAATGCCGAACTCGAGACGCTGCTGGCGCTCTACCGCACGGTCGCGGACAACGCTCGTTCGCGCGCAGCCTGGGTCTCGGGCCCGTCCGGGATCGGCAAATCGACGCTTCTGCGCGAGGCGATGGCGCGCGTGCAGCCTTCCGGCGCGCCGCTTCTGGCCACAGCCAAAAGTGAAGAGGGCGGCCGTGGCAGGCCGTATGCATTGCTGGTGGAGGCGCTCGATCCGCTGCTGCAATACGTGCTCGGTTGCGCCGAAGAAGAATTCGCGCTCTGGCGCAGCCGCATCGCCGCCGCGGCAAAACCCGTGGAGCGGACCTTGGCCGCCCTGTTGCCAGCCCTGGGCACGATCGCCGGCCTGCAGCCTGGACAGCCCGCGCCTGCCGACGCGCCTGACGCGGCCCCCGCAATCGAACGCGAGCGCGTACTGCAGGGCATGGCGCGGCTGATCGCCTGCTTCGCAACGCCCGCCCGGCCGCTCGTATTGCTGCTGGATGACCTGCAATGGGCCGACTTCGAAACGCTGCAGGTGCTCGAACGCCTGCTGTACCAGCATGACGACGCAGCCTTGCTGCTGGTCGGCACCTTCCGCGACAACGAGGTGGCTGCGGACCATCCGCTGCGCGCAGGCCGGCTTGCCGAAGTGCCAGAGGCCGTCCGCATCGAACTCGGGCCGCTGGACGAAGGCGCCCTGCGCGAAATGGTTGCGGCGACGCTGCAACAGGACGTGAGCGCCATCGGAGAACTGGCCGAGGTCATCGGCCAAAAGACGGAACGAAACCCGTTCTTCGCACGGCATCTGCTCCACCTGCTGGCCGACGAAGGGCTGCTTGTCTACGATGCGGAAGCCGCCTCGTGGCGCTGGAGCGTCGAAAGGCTCGTGGCGCACCCTGGTGCCGACAACGTCGACGACCTGATGGCGCGCCGGTTCGAGCAGTTGCCCGCGTCAACGCAGGCCGTGTTGCGTCTGATGGCGTGCCTCGGCCACCGGGCATCCGACACCGCGCTCGCGCTCGCCATGAACGTGAGGCCCGGGACCGATGCGGCCGGGCGCCTGCGAGCGGCGCTGGACGACGCACGCGAGGCCGGCAGCATCCTGCGCGATGGCAACGGCTGGGTTTTCCGGCATGACCGCATTCGCGAGGCCGCCTATGGCTCGATCCCGCCCGAGGAGAGGCCGCGAATGCACCTGCAGATCGTGCGGCGCCACATCCTGCACGCGACCGACCCCGCCCAGGTGTTCGCGCTCGCCGCGCAGGCCAGCCTTGCCCGCCCGGCCGTCGACGCGCCCCAGGAGCGACGCGACTTCGCGCGCCTCAACCTGGAAGCCGGCCGCCAGGCGAAGGCCGCGACAGCCCATCATTCGGCGCTCGGCTTCTTCCGCGCTGCGCTCGCCTTTCTGGGTGAAGAAGATTGCAGCGACGACGGCCTGAACGCGCGCGCGCTTTGCGGCGAGGCCGAGTTCATGACGGGGTCGCTGGAAGCCGCCGAGGCCCGCCTGTCGGCGCTGGAGGAGGTCGCGGGAGATGGCATCTTCGGGGCCGATCTCGCGCGCCTGCGGGCGGCGCTGTACACCACGCTCGGCAGGTTCGACCAGGCGCTGGATGTCGGCCTCGCCTTCCTGTGCAAATCCGGCATCGACATGCCCAGGCGGCCCGACGATGCCGCGGTCGACCGGGAGCACGCCACACTGCAGGCATGGATCGATCGCCATGGCATCGGCGCCTTGCGGCAGTTGCCCATCGTGGCCGATCCGCTGCGCCGCGCCATCACCGACATCTTCGCCGACCTCATTCCGCCGGCGCTGTACACCGACCACAACCTGGTCGACTTCATCCTCCTGCGCATGATCCGCATCGGCATCGCGCAAGGCCACGCCGACGCCTCGGCGGACGGTTACGTCTGCATGACACAGGTCTTTGGCGTGCGCTACGGCAACTACGCCGCCGCCCGCGAATTCGGCGCACTCGCGCTGCACCTGGTCGACGAGCGCGGCCTCGCCCGGTACCGCGGCCGGGTCTACATGGCCTTCGGGACCCTGGTGGTTCCATGGACGCAGCCGGCGCGCGCGGCGCGCGACTACATCCGGCGCGCCTACGACGTCGCCGTGGCGAGCGGCGACCACACTTTCGCGATCTATTGCGGCCGCAACCAGGCGACGGGAATGCTGTTCGCCGGGGAGTACCTGGGCGACGTGCGGGACACGGTCGAACGTGGCCTGGCCATCGCCCGCGACGCGAACTTCCAGCTCGTGATCGACGCGCTGCTGGCCCAGAAGGCGCTGCTGGCGCAGTTGCAGGACGGCACCGAGGGCGATCGCGACGCCCAGCCGCGCACACCGCAGGAAGGCGAGCCTGCAACGCTCGTGGACTTCGCCTATTGGGTGTACAAGCTGCAGGCGGCGCTGATCGGCGGCAGATTGACCGAGGCGATCGACGCACGCCGCCGGGCCGAGGCCTGCGCGGCCTCGGGCCGCACCTTCGCCGAAAGCGGCGACCTGCCGTTCTACGGCGCGCTGGCGCTGCTCGCATTGCCCACGCGCGATGCACCCCAGCAGGCGGCGCTCCAGCGGGACGTGCAGCAGCTCCAGACCTGGGTCCTGGCCTGTCCGGCCAACTTCCTGGCCCGCTACCAGCTGGTGCGGGCGGAGTTGTGCCGCATCGATGGCGATCCGCTGGCGGCGGTGGAGGCCTATGCGCGGGCGGTGACGCACGCGCGGCGACATGGCTTCACCCAGGTCGAGGCCCTGGCAGCCGAGCGCGCCGCGGCCTTTCATGCCGGCCGCGGCGACGACCTGTCCGCGCACGGCAACCTGCGCCATGCCCGCGGCGCGTGGCAGCGCTGGGGTGCCATGGCCAAGGTGCGGCAGTTGCAGTCGGCGCATCCGGGGCTCTTCGAGACCGAGGACTCTGCCGCGAGTACGCGGCGCATGCAGGCGCTGGACGCGCAGGCCGTGCTGCGCATCTCGACGGCACTCGCCAGCGAAATCGTCCCCGCTCGCCTGGTCGAAATCCTGCTGCGCACCGCACTCGAAAACGCTGGCGCCGAGCTCGGCACGCTGGCGCTGCTGCGGCACGAGGTCTGGCAGGTGCGCGCCCAGGCGCGGGTGCTCGACGGTGCCATCGCGCTCACGCAGGCGGGCGTCGCTTTCGATGCGCAGGCGCTGCCGGTGTCGATCGTCCAGGCCGTCGCGCGCACGCAGCAGCACGTCGTGGTGGACGATGCGCGCGAAAGCACGTCGCTCGCACAGGACAACTACATCCGCCACCGGCGTCCGCGCTCGATCCTGTGCGTGCCGCTGATGCGCCATGCCACGCTCATCGGCGCGCTTTATCTGGAGAACAACCTCGCCTCGCATGTGTTCACGCCCGCCAAGGCCGAAGTGCTGGAGGTGATCGCCTCGCAGGCGGCCTTCGCGTTGGAGAACGCCCGGCTTTACGAGGAGCTGATCGACCAGAACCACCAGCGTGCGCATGCCGAGGAACAACTGCGCAGCACGCTGACCGAGCTCGAGCGCGCGAGCCGCCTGAAGGCGATGGGCGAGCTGGTGGCCTCGATCGTGCACGAGGTCGGCCAGCCGATCGCGGCGGTCGATACCTCGGCCAGCGCCGCACTGCGCTGGCTTGACCGCAGCCCGCCCAACATCGGCGAAGCCCGCGAGATGCTCACGCACATCAGCAAGAGCGCGCTGCGCGCCCGCACCATCATCCAGGGTCTTCGTGCCAAGGCGCGCAACGCGGAGCCGCAGTTCGCCGCATTCGATCTCGGCGAGGCCCTGCACGAGGCGGCTGCCCTGGTCGCGGGTGCGCTCGACACCATGGGCGTGACACTCGAGATGAAGGGCCTGGACGCGCCGGTTCCCGTGCACGGCGATCGCGTTCAGTTGCAGCAGGTGGCGGTCAATCTGCTGATGAACGCGGCCGAGTCGATGGCCTCTCTCCCGCACGGCCCGCGGCCGCTGCTGCTGGCCTGCGTGAACGACGAGAGCCATGTGCGCATCGTCGTGGACGATGCCGGCCTGGGCATCGACCCCGACGCGGCGGAGCATCTGCTCAAACCCCTGTTCACCACCAAGTCGAACGGCATGGGCATGGGGCTGGCGATCTGCAAGTCGATCCTCGATGCACACGGCGGAACGCTCGCCCTGGGACAGCGCGAGACCGCCGGCACGCGTGCCGTCTTCAGCCTGCCGCGGCCAGGCCTTGCCGCGAGCTGAGCAGCTCTTGCCGATAAAAAGGACGACGACCCGATGTCCCTTCCAATGTCCACACCCATGCCCCTGCGCAGCCCCCTTCCGGGCGCCGCGCCGGATGTCCAGGCCATGCGTTGCGTGTTCATCGTCGACGATGACGAGCTGGTGCGCAATGCACTGGGCAGCCTTCTGCGCTCGATCGACCTGACGGTGCGGACCTTCGCCACAACCGAGGCTTTCCTGGCCGCGCCGCGCGCCGACGGGCCTTCTTGCTTGGTCCTCGATGTACGCCTGCGCGGGCAGAGCGGCCTTGCCTTCCAGCAATCGCTGCTCGAGCTCGGCCAGCCCCACATGCCGATCGTGTTCATGACCGGCCACGGCGACATTGCCATGACCGTGAAGGCGATGAAAGCCGGGGCCGTGGACTTTCTCGCGAAGCCTTTCCGCGACCAGGACATGATTGATGCGGTCATTGCCGCGTTGGACCGCGACGCCCGTCGCCTCGAGACCGCGCGAATGCAGCAGGCGACGCGCGACTGCTGGGAGTCGCTGACGCCGCGCGAGCGGGAGGTGGTGCAGCACGTGGCCGGCGGCCTGATGAACAAACAGATTGCTGGCCGCATGGGCATCGCGGAGATCACGGCGAAGATCCACCGCGGCCAGGCAATGCGCAAGATGAACTCGCGCTCGGTTGCCGAACTCGTGCGCAAGATGGAGGCGCTCGGTGTCGTGGAAAGCGCGCGCTGAGACTGCGCCGCGCGCCATACGTAGAGATGATGGCGCAGCGCGCTGGCGCCGGTATCCTGCAATCTTGGGCAATGGCGGGAACGGTCCCGCGCCTTCACCAGAGTACCCGCGGTAGAGAACGGGATTCCTCCTTGTCCCAGTCAGCCATCGAACTCGTTTCCATCGTCGACGACGATCCTTTCGTGCGCGCGGCGACGTGCAGTCTCGTGCGCTCGATCGGATGGGAGGCGCGCACATTCGCGTCGGCCAGCGACTTCCTGGCCTCCGGCGTGCCGAGCCGCACGCGCTGCCTCATCTGCGACATCCAGATGCCGGCCATGGACGGCATCGAGCTGCTGGAGTGCCTTGAACGCGAAGGCCTGCGCGTGCCTACGCTCTTCATCAGTGCCTTCGCCACAGCCCGTACGCGCGAGCGCGTGCAAGCCAGCCCGGCGCTGTGCCTGATCGAGAAGCCGATCGACGCCGCCGAACTCGAGGTCTGGATCGGCCGCGCGCTCGGCCGCGGCTGAGCCCATGGGGGGCCTCGCGCTACCCCGATGCATGGGGCAGGCAAACCTTCGTAGGGGTACTGCAAACGCTGGTGCGATGGTGCGCACCTTGTCCCGCGTGATGTCATCTCCCTCATGCCGACACTTGCATCGGCGACAGGAGAAAGCGAATGACAAAGAAGCCCGCAACGTCCATCAGCCCCGTCCATCCGGTGGACACATCCGAAGCGCTCGCCGGAGCCGTTCCGGATTCCGTTGCACCGGGCCGTCGCTCCCACAGCCTGGCGTTGATCGGGGCGCGCGCGATCGCGGTCGCCTCGTTCGGACAGAACGCCCATGCCGCGACGCTTGCGCCGCTGGCCTGCCCGCTCGATGACGGCATGCTGTGGGTCTTGTGCGTGTCCATGCTCGTTGGCTTCATGCTGCTCTCGGTCTTCCTCTGGATCGAGGCAACGGACCACCACGCCGGTGCGGCGCGCCTGGCACGCGCCATGGAACGTCACAGCGGCAACGCGCGCATGCCCGAGCTCGCCGAGAGCGGGCCGCGCTCGATCGCGCGGCTGGCACGCGCGATCAACACTGTTCGCTGTCGCCAGGCCGAGCGCGAGGCGGAGCATCTGGATGTGCAGGCTGCCTACGCACACGACCTGCGCACGCCGCTGACCCGCATGGGACTGCGCTGCGAGATGCTGGAGGACGACGCGCTCCGCGAAGCCATGGAGCGCGATCTCGCGCAGATGCGCGAACTGGTCGAGGCCAGCGTCGCCAGCGCGCGGATGCAGCGCAACGTGGCCGAGCCACTGCAGCGCATCGATGCCGATGGCCTGCTCGGCAACCTGATGCGCGACTACCGCGAAGCGGGCCGCGCGATCGTGCTCGACGGCCGCATCGGGCAGCCGGTGGTGGCCTGCCCGCTCGCGCTGCGCCGCGTGCTCGCCAACCTGATCGACAACGCGCTGCGCTACGGCAGCGACGTGCGGATCTGCGCTCGCGTCGATGCGAAGAGCCTGGTGCTGGCCGTGCAGGACTCGGGCCCGGGCATCCGGGCGGCGCAGATGGACGCTGTTTTCGCGCCGTGGATCCGCGCGCAACAAGGGCAGAAGGGCAAGCCGGGGTCAGGTCTGGGCCTTGCGATCGCACAGCGCCTGGCGCGATCGATGCACGGTGACCTGCAGCTGGAGAACCGTCGTGGCGGCGGTCTCGAGGCTCGGCTCACGCTGCCGCTCGTGGTCGCATGACGCCGACTCAATGCCGCGAGCGCCGCGGCAGCATCCGGTGCGGACGGGCCCGCGAACGCAGGCCCGTGAACGTCCTTGCTCAGCGCAGCGACCTGAACGCCGCACGTACTTCCTGGCTGAACAACTGCGGCTGCTCCCACGCGGCGAAGTGGCCGCCATTGTCGACCTCGTTCCAGTACACGAGGTTGTGGTACGCGCGCTCCGCCCAGCTGCGCGGGGCTTGGTAGATCTCGCCAGGAAACACGGTCACGGCAGCCGGCAGCGAGATGTCCACCGCGTTGAAGTTGTTCGAGTGATCCTCCCAGTAGATCTGCGCCGCCGAGGTTGCGCTGTTGGTCAGCCAGTACAACGAGATGTCGTCGAGCATTTCGTCGCGTGGCAGCACGCGCTCGGGCACGCCGCCCGAATAGGTCCAGGTGGCGAACTTGTCGTAGATCCACGCAGCCTGGCCCGCGGGCGAGTCGGCCAGGGCATAGCCCAGCGTCTGCGGGCGCGTGACCATCATCGCGGAGTAGCCGGAACTGTTCTTGTAGAAGTCGTCGAGTTTGTCGAAGGCCGCGCGTTCCTTCGTGGACAGCCCGGCGGGCGCGGGGCGGCCCGCGGCGAGGATCGCGGCGATCTCGGCGGGCACCGTGCCCGGCATGTTGACGTGAATGCCGATCAGGCCCGGCACCTTCTGCATCGCCATTCGGTGCGATATCACCGAGCCGCAATCGCCGCCCTGCGACACGAACTGCGTGTAGCCCAGGCGCGCCATCAACACGCCCCAGGCGCGCGCGATGTGGTTGGAGTCCCAGCCGGTGGCCTCGGGCTGGCCCGAGAAGCCGAAGCCGGGCAGCGAGGGCAGCACCAGGTGGAATGCGTCCTCCGCGCGGCCGCCGTGGGCGGTCGGGTCGGTCAGCGGGCCCACGACCTTGAGCAACTCGAAGATCGAGCCCGGCCAGCCGTGCGTCATGACCAGCGGCATCGCATTGGCGTGGCGCGAGCGGATGTGCGCGAACTGGATATCGAGGCCGTCGATGTTGGTCACGAACTGCGGCACGGCGTTGAGTCGTGCCTCGCCCTTGCGCCAGTCGTAGTCGGTGGACCAGTAGCGCACCAGCGAGCGCAGCGTCGCAAGCCGCACCCCTTGCGATTCGTCGGCGACGGTCTCGGCGGTCGGCCATCGGGTCGCGGCGAGTCGTCGGCGCAGGTCGATGAGCGCTTCGCGGTCGACATTCACGCGGAAAGGCCGTACCGAGGTGTCGTCGGGGCTGGCCCTTTCGGGGCGCAGCATGGCAAAGGCGCCAGTGGCGACGGAGGCCGCGCTGAAGGCCATCGACGCGGCGAGCAGGTGGCGGCGTGAGAGGGAAGGATGAAGGACGCTCATGTTGGATCTCAATGAAGTTGGAACCGCTTCATTGAAGTTGGAGGATGTATCTGGCATGTGTGAGGAATCGCCCGAATCGTGTATGCAGGTACCTCGCGCGTGCGCAGATAAACACCTATACAAACAGGCCGGCGTAGCGACCCCGGCAAACTTCGGATCGCCCGCCTGGTCCCTCGGTTATGCTCCCGTCCGCCCGCGCCGCCGAGGATGCGGCTTGCCCGATTCCGCCGCCTGTGCAGCACGCCGCATTTCCCGATCCGTCATGAGCGACGAAAGCTTCCTCCAGACCGCTGACCCCATCTTCTTCGGACCCTTCACGCTGCGCGTTGCGCAGCGGCTCCTGGAGCGCGACGGGGTGCCTGTGGATCTTGGGGGACGAGCAATGGACGTCCTCCTCGCCCTGATCGCCAAAGCCAATGTGATCGTGAGCAAGCAGGAACTCATGGCGCAGGCCTGGCCCGGCATGGTCGTCTCCGACGGAAGCCTGCGCTACCAGATCACGATGCTGCGGCAGGCACTCGACGACGGGCGGGACGGCGCGCGGTATCTGTCGAACGTCGTCGGCCGTGGCTATTGCTTCGTCGCCCCCATCACCAAGGCGGTTGCAGGCCCCGATGCGCAGCCGAGCGCCGAAGAAAATCCGCTCGAACCAGGTCTTCCCGCACAGCCGGTGGAGCTGGTCGGCCGCGCCAAGGACCTGGCCGCGATCTCGACACAACTGCTCAAGGGACGGTTCGTCACCATCGTGGGTTCGGGCGGCGTGGGCAAGACGACGGTCGCGCTGCGCGTGGGGCAGGATCTGCTGCGCGACTTCGGCGGGGCCGTCGTGTTCGTGGACCTTTCCATGCTGATGGACCCCGGCCTGGTGCCGACCGCCATCGCGTCGATGCTGCGGCTTTCGGTGCGCTCCGCCGATCCGGTGCCCAGCCTGATCGCCTATCTGCGGGAAAGGCGGATGCTGCTGATACTGGACAACTGCGAGCACGTGATCGCGGCGGCCGCATCGCTGGCCGAGCGCATCTTCCAGGCTGCGCCCCATGTCCACATGCTCGCCACGAGTCGCGAAGCGCTGCGCGTCCAAGGCGAGCACATTCACCTGCTCGATCCGTTGGCCAACCCGCCCGACCAGCCCGGGCTCGTCGCGCGCGACATCCTCATGTATCCCGCCACACGTCTGTTCGTCGAGCGCGCCGGCGCCAGTGGCGCGATGCCGGACCTGAACGACGCAGATGCTCCCGTCATCGCGAAGATCTGCAGAAAGCTCGATGGCGTCGCACTGGCCATCGAGCTCGCGGCCCGCCGCGTTGCCGCCTACGGACTGCACCAGACAGCCACCCTTCTCGACGAGCGCCTGGCGCTTTCGTGGCCGGGGCAACGCACTGCGCAGCCCCGGCACCAGACCTTGCAGGCCACGCTGGACTGGAGCTATGAGCTTCTCGACATGCCGGAGCGCACCGTGCTTTGCCGGTTGTCGGTCTTCGTGGGCCATTTCTCGCTGGAGGCTGCCCGCGAAGTGGCAGGGGGGCAAGACCTGACGCAGGCGCAGGTGGTCGACGCCATTGCGAGCCTTGCGGAGAAGTCGCTGCTCTCCATCCGGCGCTCCGCCGCGTCGGCCCAATACCGGCTCCTCGAGAGCACACGCGCGTACGCGCATTCCAAGGCGGGGACGGACCTGGCAGACGCAGCCGCGCGGCGCCATGCGATCTACTTCCGACAGCGACTGGAGCAGATGGCCACGAAGGACGATGCGTTTTCACGCGACACGGCTCGTGCGTCGGATCTCGCGGACCTGGGCAACGTGAGGGCGGCTCTCGCGTGGTGCTTCCACCGCACCGATGCCAGGGAGCTGGGCGTTTCTCTGGCGGTGGCGGCTGTGCCGGCCTTCATGGCGATGTCCTTGCTTGCGGAGTGCCACGACTGGTCCAGGCGCGCGCTCGGCGAACTGACGGCTGCCACGCGCGGCAGCCCCGCGGAAATGCATCTCCAGGCGGCTGTCGGCCTGTCGCAGATGTTCACCCGAGGGCACAGCGACCAGGTGCGCCATGCGCTCGAACGCAGCCTCGAGGTGGCCGAAGAGCTCGGCGACGCCCGCAGCCAAGTCGAGTTGCTGGGGCGCCTGCAGATCTTTCATGAGCGGATAGGAGACTTCGTCGAGTCGCTCAGCCATGCCAAGCGCTGCGCCGCCGTGGCGGCTTCCATCAACGATGAAACGGCGCAGGCGACGGCCAACTCGCTGGTGGGTCTTTGCCATCATCTGGTAGGAGACCAACCTCGTGCACGGCACTTCCTGGAAGCCGCGATAGCGGGTGCTGCGGTTTCGCGGCAGCACAGCAGCATCTACTCCGGCTTCGACTTTCACAATCGCGCGTGCATCGCGCTGGCCAGGACCTTGTGGCTGCAGGGGCATCCCTCGCAAGCCGTTGTCGTCGCGCAGCGTGCCGTCGAGGAGGCCCGGCACCTGAACCACCCGGTGACGCTGTGCATTGCCCTGATATGGGCCGTGTCCGTGTACATGTGGGTCGGCGATCTCGCGCAGGCCGAGCAGGACATCGACAGGTTCATCGCCTATGCCGAATCGCATTCGCTGACGCCTTACCTGGCGGTGGGCCGCGGCGTCAAGGGCGAGCTCGCCGTCAAGCGCGGCGATGCCGCACGAGGCGTCCAGGCGATTCAGGGGGCCCTGATCGAGCTTCGCGAATCACGCTACGAGCTGCTCACCACGTCGTTCAACATCACGCTCGCCGAAGGCCTGAACGCCGTTGGCAAGAACGACGACGCGCTGGAGTTGATGAACGACACCCTCGCGCTCGTGCATGCCAAGGGTGACCTCTACAACCTTCCGGAGCTTCTTCGTCTGAAGGCACTAGCCCTCTCGCACGCCGTGCCGCCGCGCATTGCACATGCCGAGGAATCATTGCTCGAGGCGCTGGCAATCAGCAGGCAGCAGGGCGCCCGTTCCTGGGAACTTCGCGTTGCAACGGACTTGGCGCGCCTTTGGGAAAAGGGCGAGCGCGGACAGGAGGGCCGAGACCTGCTCGCTGGCGTCCTCGCCCGCTACACCGAAGGCTTCGAGACGGCGGATCTGCAAGCAGCCCAACGGTTGCTGAGAGACTCGACGACGTAGAGCGTGCCCCGGGGCGCGGGGCCGTGAACCCAGCCGGCAAGCGATCGTGCTCAAGCTGCCTGACGGGGCTGCACAAGGCCGTTCGGGATGGCAATGGTCTTGGGCTCCAGGAATGCTTCCATGCCGAAGATGCCAAACTCCCTGCCGATGCCCGACTGCTTGACGCCGCCGAATGGCGCGATCAACTCGGGCGTGATGCGATTGACCAGCACCGTGCCGGCGCGCAACCGCGAGGCCACACCGAGGGCGCGCGTCGGCTGCGACGAAAAGACGTAGGCCTGCAAGCCGTACACGGAGTCATTCGCGATGGCAACGGCTTCATCCTCGTCGTCATAGCCGATCACCGAGAGCACCGGCCCGAAGATCTCCTCGCGTGCGATGTCCATGTCGTTGCGCACGCCGGCGAATACGGTGGGCCGCACGAACCAGCCCTTGTCAAGACCGTCCGGGCGGCCCTCGCCGCCGGCCACGAGCGTCGCGCCCTGCGCCAGACCGCGGCGGATGAAATGCTGCACGCGCTCGAACTGCGCCTTGCTCGCGAGCGGCCCGACGGCGGTGGCGGCGTCGCGCGGATCGCCCACGCGCATGGCGGCCACCATGGCCTGCAGGCGTTCGATGGCCTGCGTCATGTGCACGTTCGGGATCAGGAGTCGCGTGCCGGCCACGCAGGCCTGGCCGTTGTTCATGAAGGCCGCGTTCAGCGCCATGGGCAACACGGCGGCCATGTCGGCGTCGTCCAGTATCACGGTGGCCGACTTGCCCGAAAGCGCCAGGCTCACGCGCTTCATGGTATCCAGGCCCGCGCGCGCAATGAGCTTGCCGGTCTGCGTGGAACCGGTGAACGAGATCTTTGCGATTCCCGGGCTGGTGGAGATCTCGTCGCCGACATCGCCGCCGCGCCCGAGCAGTACATTGACGACGCCGGCTGGCAGGCCCGCGTCATGCAATGCCTCGGTCACGACCTGCGCCTGCAGCGGGCCCAGCTCGCTGGGCTTGACGACCGAGGCACAGCCTGCAGCGATGGCCGATGCCAACTTGCTGCAAATGCTTCCGGCCGTGCTGTTCCAGGGGGCGATGAGGCCGGCGACGCCGACGGGCTCCATCACCACGGTGGCGTCGCCCAGGCGGCGTTCGAAGACGTAGTCTTGCAGCATCCGTGCCGTGCTGGCGAAGCATTGCGAGGCGTAGTTGCTGACCCATTGCGAACGGGCCAAGGGGCCGCCGTACTCCTCGATCGTGGCCTCGCAGATCTGGTCGGTGCGCGCCAGCACGGCGGCCTCGAGGCGTTTGAGCATCTCGATGCGCTGTGCCTTGGTGCTGCCGGCCAGCCCCGGTTGTGCCCGATTCGCCGCATCGATCGCTCGCTTCGCATCGTCGCGGTTCGCCAAGGTCACTGTGCCGATGACCTGCTCGGTGGCGGGATTGACTATCTCCAGCCGCTCGCTGCCCTGCACGGGCACGAAGGCCCCATCGATGTATGCCTGATGGATGTCCCACATGGCTTGTATTCCTGTGCCTTGGAAGTGATTGCCCGACGACGGACGCGACTCACCCGCGCGCGACGTCGATCACGGCCTTTGCGAAGGCCTCGGGCGCTTCCTGCGGCAGGTTGTGGCCGATGCCGCCGCTCACCAGCCGGTGCTCGTAGCGCCCCGAGAACTTCTTCGCATAGGCGCTGGGCTCGGGGTGCGGCGCGCCGTTGGCGTCGCCCTCCAGCGTGATGGTCGGCACGCCGATCACGGGTGCCTTGGCGAGCCGGTCTTCCAGTGCCTGGTACTTCGCCTCGCCGTCGGCCAGGCCCAGGCGCCAGCGGTAGTTGTGCACGGTGATGGCCACGTGGTCGGGGTTCTCGAACGCGACGGCGCTGCGATCGAAGGTGGCCGCATCGAAGTTCCACTTGGGCGATGCGGTCTGCCAGATGAGCTTGGCGAAGTCGTGGCGGTTCTTCTCGTAGCCCGCGCGGCCGCGCTCGGTCGCGAAGTAGTACTGGTACCACCATTGCAACTCGGCCTGCGGCGGCAGGGGGATCTTGCCGGCCTCCTGGCTGCCGATGAGGTAGCCGCTGACCGACACCAGCGCCTTCACGCGCTCCGGCCACAGCGCGGCCATGATGCATGCCGTGCGTGCGCCCCAGTCGCAGCCGGCAACGGTGGCTGACTGAATCTTCAGCGCATCCATCAGCGCGATGATGTCCACGGCAACGACCGACTGCTGGCCGTTGCGCGGGGTGTCGGCCGACAGGAACCGCGTGGTGCCATAGCCGCGCAGGTACGGCACGATCACGCGGAATCCAGCGGCGGCCAGCTGTGGTGCGACGTCGACGAACATGTGGATGTCGTAGGGCCAGCCGTGAAGAAGAATCACCGGCGCGCCGTTGGCCGGACCTGCTTCGAAATATCCGATGTTGAGGCTGCCGGCGTCGATGCTCTTGAGCGGCTCGAGGCGCCTGACGGCGCCTGTGCCGGCAGATTGGGCGAAGGCGGGCACGATCGAAGTCAGCTGGACGGCAGCCACGCCGAGCACCGCCTTGGCCAGGAAAGAGCGACGGGGCAACTGAGAGGAATCGGTCATTTTGAAATTTCCTTGAATCCGAAGTGATTGATGAGCACCGGAGTGGTGGTCAGCCGGATCGCACGCGCCTTCCGAACTGATGGGGAGATTGTTCGGCGCGCGGAGCGCCTGGCGCCCGGTTTGCGTATGCCTGTGTATCTGGGCCGGCTTCGTCAACACTAAATTTCAATCGGAGCATTCGCACAGGCCGGTCGTTTGCAAAGTAATGTCGCAAGGCAAGCCTCGTACACATGCGCATACAGAGAAGGCTCGCGATCTGCGGGCCGCTCCTAAATTCGCCGTCGTCGGCTCCATCCGACTTAGTTTTTTCTCAACGTCGAATCAAGGAAATCGTCATGACAAAGTTCTCTCGCCGCATCGGCATAGCTCTGGTTGCCAGTTCTGTCGGCCTGGCCATCCTTGCGCCATTGCAAGCCGCCGCGCAGTCGGGTGCGGCAGCGCATCCATCCAAGCCAACGATCGTGCTCGTGCACGGGGCGTTCGCGGATTCGTCCAGTTGGGACGGCGTGGTGCGCGACCTGAAGACTCGGCATTACCCGGTCATCGCCGCCGCGAACCCGCTGCGTGGGCCCAAGTTCGATGCCGCCGCCGTCGCCAGCGGCGTCGATTCGGTCAAGGGGCCGGTCGTTCTCGTCGGCCATTCGTATGGAGGCTCGGTGATCTCGGAGGCCGCCAGCGGAAAGACCAATGTCAAGGCGCTGGTGTTCGTGGCGGCATTCGCGCCGGAGGCCGGCGAGACGGCGATCGGCCTCACCGGGAAATTTCCGGGCAGCACGCTCGGCCCGGCGCTTGCCCCGGCGGTGTCGCTGGCCGACGGCGGCAAGGACCTGTACATCCAGCAGGACAAGTTTCCAGCCCAGTTCGCGGCCGACGTGCCCCTCGAAAAGGCACGCCTGATGGCCGTCGGGCAGCGCCCCATTTCTGAAGCCGCGCTGAACGAACCGGCCGAGGCGCCGGCCTGGAAATCGGTGCCGTCGTGGTTCATCTACGGTGATCGCGACAAGAACATTCCGCCCGCAGCGATGGCCTTCATGGCCGAGCGTGCGAAGGCCGTGAAGACCGTGGTGATCAAGGGGGCGTCGCACGTGGTGATGACGTCGCAGCCCGATGCCGTGACAAAGGTGATTGTCGAGGCGGCGGCGGCGCTGGATCGCTGAGCGAGCCGAGCGGCGACCGGAGGCGCCACTTTACCGACGCGGGCGCCCAGCCTCGACTGGGCGCCCATTTTTTTGCCAACGCCGCGAGTCAGCGCGCGAGCCGAGTGAACACGTAGTCGTGGTTCTTCACCAGCGCCTGGTGACAGGAGAAGCAGGTCTGGTGCTGTGCCAGGTCGACAGGTTTGCCGTCGACGAAGCGACCGAATCCCCAACCGCCGGTGGTGGGGTATTTCTTCGAGTCTTTCACCATCACTTGCACAGTGGTGGCCGCACCCGGAATGGACGCGGGCGCAAACTCCGGCGACTGCACATGCTTCCATGCCAGCTTGACGAGCACGGTGCCGTCGGGGAACGGCAGCGTGTCCTGGTCGTAGGCCTGGATCGCCTTGGCGTTGCCGAGCACGACGCGCAATTCGTTCAGCGGCTCCGCCTCGATGGCGGGCGCAATCAACTGCCACTGCCGGTAGCCCTTGGGAAGGACGACGCCATAGATCGGCGAAGCGTTCGGGTTCTTGGCGGCACTGCCGGTTTCCTCGGCCGCGTTGGCGGCCACCGCGAAGATGCTGAAGGCCGCTGCAAATGCGAGGGCGCCGAGGCCGGTGCGCTTCGCCAGCCCGGCCTTGTGGGAAAAAGATTCCTTCGTGGCATCCGCACTGGGAACCTGATGCGTGTGGGGACTTTTCATGGGGAGCGATGTTGGTTGGGAATGAAATGCCAGCCGGATGCAAAGCCGGCCAGGCGACTGTGTGCACCGATGTTCTGCGGTTTTTTTCCTGTCCCGAGGCGTTGCGTATGCGCCTGTATCCCGCTTCGCGGTCAACACACTACGTTTCATGGACACGTCATCTCGCCGACGTCGAAGACTGCTGCTCGCCGAGGTAGTGCGGCCGTAGCCCTCCTAGGTCTTGGCCCTCACCGCGTGAGCAACCGCTTCCTCTCTGCGTGAATTGGAAGTCCCGATCCGAAGCGGGTATTGGTGATTGACGGGCTCGAGATCGCCGCATGCTCGCGACCTCAGGCCGCTTTGTGGAGCCTACGCGCCGTATGCCGCCATGAAGACCCGAACGGCCTCGCGCAGAAGAGTCCTGTTTTCCCGGGTATCCGGCATCTCGAGCTTCAGCAGTCCGCGGATGTGCCCGGAGCCCAGGAACATCGACAGGAACAGGTCCGCTGCCTGAAGCGGGTTCCGCACCTTCAGCGTGCCCGCCGAGTTGGCACGGCGCAGGTATGCAGCCAGCTCGTCGTTCACACGCTCCGGGCCCTCCTTGTATAACGCACGGCAGACTTCCGGCTGCGCCCCCGCGACGCCATAGACAGCGCGCAACGCGCCCAGCGCGTCCCCGCGCGCCAGTGCGAGAAACCGAGTGCCGATCGCCAGCAGCACCTTCTCCGGCTGGTCCGGGTCCAGCGTCCCGGCGCCCGGGAAGCCAGCCACCACGGCTGCCGTCCTGTCGCGCACGACCGCCTGGAACAGCCCCTCCTTGGAGCCGAAGTTGCTGTACACGGTCATCTTTGAAACACCTGCGTCCGCAGCGATGGCATCCACGCTGGCACGCTCCAGACCATGCTCGTCGAAGTGCCTTTGTGCCGCTTCCAGGATGCGCCGGCCCCGCTCGGGATCACGGGGCCGCCCGCGTTGGGGCTTGGGAGCAGGAACTGTGAGGCGGGTCATGGGCAGATTTAGTGGACTTGACAGTTTACTATATCTGCCTCACATTACTGTACTTGATAGTCCAGTAATCAGCCGACCCACACGGAGCCCATCACCATGAATGACGTCATCATCATCGGCGGCAGCTTTGCCGGCCTCGCCGCCGCCCTGCAGCTCGGCCGTGCCCGCCGCAAGGTCACCGTTCTCGATACCGGCCTGCCGCGCAATCGCTTCGCCGGCCACTCGCATGGCCTGCTCGGCCACGATCACAAGCCACCGCTGGACATCCTGGCCGAGGCGCGGCAGCAGCTGGCGCGGTATCCCACGATCAGGCTGGTCAATGCCCGGGCCGACAGCGTTTCCGGCGCCATCGACGATTTCTCCGTCCTCACTGGCGATGGCGAAAGCCTCGGGGCGCGCCGCGTGATCCTGAGCTACGGCGTCGCCGACCAGATGCCTGATGTTCCGGGCTTCGCCGAAAGCTGGGGCACGTCCATCGTGCCCTGCCCCTATTGCGACGGCTTTGAAGTCGCCGGCCAGCATTGGGGCCTCGTCTGGTCCGGTCCGCAGTCGCACCAATCTGCCAGGCTGTTCCACGATTGGACCGACAAGTTGACTGTCTTCGCCGATGGTCACGACATTGCGCCCGATATCCGGGCCGATCTGGCGCGCCGCAAAGTACCTGTCGTTGATGGCCGGATCATCGAGATCGCCCATCGCAAGGGCCAAATCAGCACTGTCAATCTCGATACCGGGCGCAATGTGGCGGTCGACATCCTGTTCGCCCAGCCGCGCAACAAGCCGTCCGCAAGCCTGCATGAATCACTGGGCCTCGCCACGGGGGATACGCCTACCGGCATCGTCCTCAAGGTCGACGAGCGCCGCCAAACCAGCATGCCCGGCATCTACGCCGCCGGCGACCTCGCCACGACCTTCTTGCCCTCGGTCACCCAGGCATCGTCGCAGGGCGCGATGGCGGGCATCTTCGCCCAGCAATCGATGCTGGTTTGAGGGCATGGATTCCCTTCTCCGGTTGCCGCGGGCTATCGCCAGAGGGGCGATCCCGGCGAGGGCGATCCGCAAGACTTGCCACTAGTGAGGCGTGTGCGTGGCGGGTCATGCCGGGCGCCAGGCCTCATCATGGAGTGTTATGAGCGTGCTTGAACTGAAGGTTCCTCCCCCCATCGTGGCGCTTGTCCTGGCGCTTCTCATGTGGCTGACGCCAGCCGTCGCGGGCCTCGTGCAGATTCCCTATCCGGCCCGTGTGCTTTGCGCCGTCGTTCTGGTGTGCGTCGGCCAAGGCATCAGCATCGCCGGAATGGTTGCGTTTCGGCGCGCCAAGACCACCGTGAACCCGATCAAGGCAAGCCTGGCGTCCTCGTTGGTCATACGAGGCGTGTACCGCTATACGCGCAACCCCATGTATGTCGGGCTCTTGCTTACCCTGTTGGCGTGGGCAGTGTTTCTGGCGAATCCGCTCGCTGTCCTGTGGGTTGTCGTGTACGTGCTGTACATCACCCGGTTCCAAATCATCCCGGAAGAGCGCGTTTTGGCGTCTCTATTTGGGGCAGAGTACGAGGCTTACAAAGGGCGGGTACGCAGATGGGTATGAGGCCTAACGGGTCTGCAAACGCTTTCCCTCTAAGTCAAACACGTTGAGTCGAGGCATCCAGTCTGAAGCAGGCACTCGTTGCCATTGGGGGATAGTTCACCGAGCCTTTCGCATATCTCGCGCGAACAAGTGCTCGCACAAGCCTCGCAGCCAACGGTTCGCCGGATCCTGGTTGTATCGGGCGTGCCAGTGCTGCTTGACCGTGAAAGGCGGCACGGGCACAGGGCAATCGAACACCGAAAGGCCGGTTGTCCGTGCCAGCGTCTCGCCGATCTGTCGCGGCACCGTGGCGATCAAGTCGGTGGTCGACACGATCGCAGCCAGCCCGAGAAATCCCGGGAGTTCCAGCAAGATGCGTCGCACCACGCGGTGACGCTGCAGCGCCGCTTCCAGCAACTGAACGCCGGTTCCACCCGAGATGCCGACGTGCGCTTCGGCCCGGTATTCGCGCAAGCCCATGCGCTTGCCGTTCACACGCGGATGCTTGGCGTTGACCAGGCACACCCAGTCCTGCGGATAGAGCACCTGCTGGAAGAAACCCGACTCGAGCCAAGGCACAAGGCCGATGGCCAGGTCGGCTTGGCCCGATTGCAACGCCGGCCCGGTCTGCTCGTCGATGCGTGCTGCCTCCAGGACGATGCCCGGCGCAACCGCGCGCACGTGCGCCAGCAGTTGCGGCAGCAATGTAATGTGGCTCGCATCGGTCATGCAGATGCGGAAGCGCCGCGTGGCGCTGGCCGGCTCGAAGGCCGGCTCGGGCGCAGCGACACGACGCAATGCCGACAGGGCTTCGCGTACAGGAACGATGAGTTCCGTCGCGCGTGGCGTTGGCTGCATGCCGTCGACCGTGCGCACGAAGAGTTCGTCCCCGAGTTGCTTTCTCAAGCGGCCCAACCAATTGCTCACGGTCGGCTGGCTCTGACCCATCTGCTCACCCGCGCGCGTCACGCTGCGTGTGCTGTAGATGAGGTCGAACAGGCACAGCAGCTTGACGCTCACCATGCCGGTCCCCGCATCCGTCGAGTAGTCGTCCGTTTCCATTTCAAAACGAAATGTAGATCATTTCATCCATGTCATTGGCGATATGAACTGAAAAAACTATCGTTGCGTCATTCCATCAGGAGACACGCATGAAGATCTACTTTCTGGGCGCAGGCGCCCTCGGATGCGCCATCGGGGGCACCCTCGCCGCGGGCGGCTCCGATGTGACGCTCATCGATCCGTTCCAGGCCCACGTCGACGCCATCCAACGCGATGGCCTGCGCATGAAGGACGGCGACAACGAGCGCACGGTGAATGTGCATGCGGTCACCAGCGTCGAAGGCTTGCCTCCGGCCGATCTGGTGATCGTGCTGGTCAAGTCCTTCCATACGCGTGCAGCCATCGAAGGCGCGTTGTCCGTCGTCGGTCCGGACACCGCCGTGATGTCGTTGCAGAACGGCATGGGGCATGAAGACATCCTGGCGGAGGTCGCCGGCGCGGAGCATGTGCTGGCCGGCAAGACCTATGTCGGCGGCGTGTTCCTCGGGCCGGGCCGCATCATCGCGGGCACACGCAACAAGCGCACGGTGATCGGCGAGCTCGATGGCCGCATCAGCGCACGGGCGGCAGCAATTGCCGCCGAATTCGAACGCGCTGCGCTGCCGTGCGAGGTCAGCGACAACATCATGGGCGTGATCTGGGACAAGCTGCTCATCAACGTGTCCACGGGCGCATTGAGTGCGATCACGGGGCAGGTGTACGGCAGCCTTTACTCGGTGCCGGAGATCGAAGCTGCAGCCCTTGCAGCGGTGGGCGAAGCAATGGCTGTTGCTGAAGCAAGGGGCGTGAAGTTGTCCATCGCCACGCCGCGCGACGCCTGGATGATGGCTGCCGAAGGGCTTCCTTACGAGTTCAAGACCTCGATGCTGCAAAGCCTGGAGAAGGGTTCCATCACCGAGATCGACTTCATCAACGGCGCCGTTGTGCGCGCGGGCCTGAAACACGGCGTGCCGACCCCCGTGAATCAGACGCTGGTCGCTGCCATCAAGGGCATCGAACGCCGTATGGAGGCGAAATGACCCGTCCGCGCGCTTACGTCGAACATGTCGCCATCTGGGTGGCAGACATCCACTGGCACATCCGGTTCTTTCACGAGGTCTGCGGCATGACGATGCGTGAGGTGCAAGGCACCGTCGAGGAGCCCATCCAATACTGGACGCTCGGCGGCATGCAGTTCATGGCCAAGCCTGGCTACGCCGGACCCGAGGGCCGCCTCGGCCACATCGGCGTGATGTGCGAAGACCTCGAGGCCGCACTCGCCGCGGCCCAAGCCTTCGGCGTCACCGAGATGCCGCAAGGCCGCAACTGGCTGCGCCTGCCGGATGGCCTGGCCGTCGAATTCATCCAGGCCAGCGCAGGCACCGTGGCCCGCGCGCTTGCCATCGATCCACGCGCCTGAACCTTTCAATCCAAGAGAGACACTCATGACATCACTGACCATCGAAGACAAGTATTGGGACGACGCCGTCGTCGGCGCCACCTGCGTCAGCCCGCCCTACGAAGTGACGGAGGCGCGCGTGATGGCTTACGCCGACCTCAGCGGCGACCACACCCCCGTACATACAGACGAGGCTTATGCCCGCACGACGCCGTTCGGCACCCGCGTGGCACACGGCCTGTTCGGCCTGTCGATCGCCGACGGGTTGAAGACCAGGAGCGACATGCGCTTCATGCCCGGCATGTCGCTGGGCTGGGAATGGAGCTTCGTTGCCCCGATCAAGCTGGGCGACACGGTGCGAGTGAGGTTCCACGTGGGCACCAAGCGCGAATCGAAGAGCAAGCCGGGCTGGGGCATCCTCGTGCTGCCGTCCGAACTGATCAACCAGCACGATGAGGTGGTGCAGAAGGGCGAGCACCGCGTGATGGTGCCAAGGAGGCCGGCATGAGCGCGTCATCGCAACAAGCGCTGCCGCTGGCTGGCATGCGCGTCATCGACTACAGCCACTTCCTGGCCGGTCCGTATGTGGGTCGCTGCCTCGCTGCACTAGGTGCGGAAGTCATCAAGGTCGAGCGTCCGGGGTCGGGCGACGCAGGCCGCCAGCATGCCTGGTTCGTCGGTGACCACAGCGGCTACTTCCTGCAGCAGAACATGGGCAAGAAGGGGTTGAGCGTCAACACCAAGGATCCCCGCGGTCGCGCACTGATGAAGAAGCTCGTCGACAGTGCCGACGTGTTCGTCGAGAACTACCGGCCCGGAGCACTCGACAAGCTCGGCCTGGGGTATGCCGAACTGGCCGAGACCAACCCCGGCCTCGTCTACTGCTCGATTTCGGCCTACGGCCATACCGGCCCCGACTCGCACCGCGCCGGTTTCGGCCTCATCGCCGAAGCCAAGAGCGGGATCATGCAGATGGTCGGCAATCCCGGCGAAGCGCCGCCTCTGCTGCGGATCTCGCTGGGCGACATGTACACCGGCATCCACGCGGTGGCGGCCATCAATGCGGCCCTTCTCGGTCGGGTGAAGTCCGGGCGCGGGCAGCACATCGACATGGCGCTGTACGACACGCTGGTGTCGATGCACGAGTACGCGGTGCAGTGCTACACGCTGTCAGGAGGCAAGGAAGTACCGGTGCAGACCGGGCACGACATGCCCAACTCGACGCTCTACGGCGTGTTCCGCGCGCAGGACGGCGACGTCGTCATCGCGGCGCAAGTCGACGATGCCTGGAAGAGATTCGCTGCGTTGGTAGAACAGACAGGTGGCCCGGCAGGCTTCGGCACCGACACGCTGCTGCACACCTCGGCGGGTCGCAATGCACAGCGCGCTGGCATCCTCGAAGTGGTGAAGCCCTGGGTCTCGGCAAGGCCGGTCGCGGAACTGCTGAAGATGCTGGACGGCATCGACGTGCCGGCCGCCAAGGTCCAGCGCATCGACGAGGTGCTGGCCGACCCGCAGATCCAGGCGCGCGGAATGGTGGTCGAGCAAGACCACCCGGTGCTCGGAAAGATCCGCCTGCCGAACCTGCCTTTCCACATGTCGGGCTGCGATACCTCGATCACGCAGGTCGCGCCCGAACTGGGCGAACACAACGCAGAAATCGCAGCCAGCCTGGGTTTCGACGCCGCACAGATCGCAGACATGCAGGCCGACGGCGTGCTCTACAGCGCATAAGGAGCTTCTCGAGATGACCGACAAGTACGCCGTCATCGGCAACCCCATCGGGCACACGAAGTCGCCCTACATCCACGGCAGTTTTGCAGCCTCGACCGGACAGGATATCGACTACAGCGCGATCGAAGGCTCTCTCGATCACTTCGCTGATGATCTGCATGCATTTCGCAACGCTGGCGGACGCGGCATGAACGTGACCGCGCCGTTCAAGCTTCAGGCCTTTGCCTTGGCCACGGAAAGGCTTGAGCGCGCGCAACTGGCAGGCGCGACCAATGCACTCAAATTCGAGGGCGACCGCATCGTGGCCGACAACTTCGATGGCCTGGGGCTCACCAACGACATCCAACGCAACCTTGGCTTCGCGCTCAAGGGGGCGCGCATGTTGGTGCTCGGCGCAGGTGGTGCAGTCCGTGGCGCACTGCTTCCGTTTCTCGAACAGCAACCCGCGGTGCTGGTGCTCGCGAACCGTACGCAGGGCAAGGCGGACGACCTTGCAAGGCAGTTCGCGGCTCACGGCAAGATCGAGGGATGCGCCTACGGCGATCTCTCGGGTGAAAAATTCGACATCGTCATCAACGGCACTTCGGCCAGTCTCAGGGGCGAGTTGCCGCCCTTGCCGGTTGAGGCCCTGCAGGGCGCACGCCTGGCGTATGAATTGGCCTACGGCAAAGGGCTCACTCCCTTCCTGCGCTTGGCGCAAAACGCCGGCGTGCCAAGGCTGGCCGACGGTGTCGGCATGCTGGTCGAGCAGGCCGCGGAAGCCTTCGCATGGTGGCGCGGCGTTCGCCCCGACACCCGCGCCGTGATCGACCGCATGACCATTCCCTTGGTCTGACAGCTCATTTCGGAGACGCATCATGAAGATCCTCATGCTTCACGGCATCAACCACAACATGTTCGGCAAGCGCGATCCGAAGCAGTACGGCACGACAACCCTCCAAGAAATCGACCAGCGGCTGCAAGCTCTGGGCAAGGCGCTGGGTGCCGAGATCGAGAGCTTTCAGACCAACAGCGAGGGCGAGATGTGCGAGCGCATCCATCGTGCCTTCTCGGAGGGCGTGGACGCAGTGCTCATCAATGCCGGTGCATGGACGCACTACAGCTACGGAATCCGCGATGCGCTGGCAATTCTGACGGTGCCCGTGGTGGAGCTGCACATGTCGAACATCCATGCGCGGGAGGCGTTCCGCCACCACTCGGTCTTCGCAGAGATCGTGCGGGGACAGATCTGCGGTTTCGGCGTCGACAGTTATGAGTTGGGGTTGCGCGCAGCCGTTTCCGCTGCGACGCCGGCGCAGAACTGATCCTCAGCTCGTGCGGGAAGCGGAGGGCGGCTTTGCAGCGGAAGCCGACCTCCGGCTGCCTGCGGCGAGTGTCCATGTGCGCGGCACTGGCGCACAGCGGAGGCGCGGCTTCAGGGTGCCAGGCGGATGTTCGCGTCCTTGATGATCTTCGCGTAGATGGCGGCATCCGCGCGCACCATCTTCTGGAACGCTTCGGGCTTGCCGCCGGCCACCTGCAGGCCCAGCGCCTCGATCTTGGCGCTCACGTCGGGCAGGTGCACGATGCGGTCGATCTCGTCCGAGAGCTTCTGCACCACCGGTGCGGGCGTCGCGGCGGGCAGGAACACGCCGAACCAGCCGTAGGGGTCGAAGGAGTGGTAGCCCAGCTCGGCGAAGGTGGGCACGTCGGGCAGGCCGGGCATGCGCTGCGTGCCGGTCACGGCCAGCGGGCGCATCGACTTGAGGTGCGGCCGCGCGGTGGCGCTGTCGATGAAGGCCGAGGCGAGCTGGCCGCCCACCAGGTTGGTGACCAGCGGGGCGGCGCCCTGGAACGGCACGTGCACCAGGTCGATGCCGGCCTGCATGTTCAGGAGCGCACCCTGGATGTGCGACGAGGTGCCGGCGCCGTAGCTGCCGAAGTTGTACTTGCCGGGGCTCTGCTTCACCATCGCGATGAAGTCCTTGAGACTCTTCGCGGGCGAGTCCAGCGGCACGGCCAGCATGCTGGGGCTGCGCGCGATCATCGTGACGGGCGCGAAGTCCTTCAGAGGGTCGTAGCTGAGCTTGTCCATGAGCGGCGGCTGCTGGATCAGCGCGGTGATGGCGATGAGCACGGTGTGGCCATCGGCCGGGGCCCTGGCGACAAAGCCGTTGCCGATGGTGCCGCCGGCGCCGGGGCGGTTCTCCACCAGCGCGGGCTGGCCCCAGACTTCCTGGAGCTTCTGCCCGATGGTGCGCGCCAGCGTGTCGGTGGCGCCGCCGGCGGGGTAGGGCACGATCAGCTTGAGCGGCTGGCTGGGATAGGCCGTCTGCGCCAGCGCCGGCGCGGCGAGCAGAGCCGCCAGGCCTGCGGCCGCGCAGAGCCGGCGCACCAGCATCGATGTCGTCTTCATGGGCTTGTCTCCTCTTCGGGGGTGGGAAAACTCAACGCAACGCCTCGGCCGTGCCCAGGATCGCGGTGGCCTGGCTCGACAACATGCCGCCGTTGCCATGCGCGAGCGCGGTGTGCGCGTTCTTCACCTGGCGCTCGCCGCATTCGCCGCGCAGCTGCCGCACGGCCTCGATGAGCGCGAAGATGCCGTACATGCCGGGGTGCACGCAGGACAGCCCGCCGCCGTTGGTGTTCACGGGCAGCCGCCCGCCCGGTGCGATGGCGCCGCCCGCCACGAAGCGGCCGCCTTCGCCCTTGGGGCAAAAGCCCAGGTCCTCGAGGAAGAGCAGCGTGTTGATCGTGAAGGCGTCGTACAGCTGCACCACGTCCATGTCCCCGGGGCCGAGCCCGGCCATCGCGAAGGCCTCGCGGCCCGACTGGCTGGCCGCCGTGACGGTGAGGTCCGCCATCGAGGAGATCTGCCGGTTCCACACCGCGGTGGCATTGCCCAGCACATAGACCGGCTTCCCCGGCAGGTCCCGCGCGCGATCGGCGCTCACCAGCACACAGGCGCCGCCGCCGTCGGTGACCAGGCAGCAGTCGCGCACGGTCAGCGGGTCCGACACCATGCGGGAGCCCAGCACGTCGTCGCGCGTGAGCGGCTCGCGCATGAAGGCTTCGGGGTTGAGCGCGGCCCAGGCGCGCGCCGCGACCGCCACGTCGGCCAGCTGCTCGCGCGTGGTGCCGAACGCGTGCATGTGGCGGGAAGCCGCCAGCGCGTAGGCCGACACCGGCAGCATCGGTTCGTAGGGATGCTCGTAGGGCTGCGGATCGAGAAAACGGCGCGCCGCCACGATCTCGCGCCGGCCGAAGGCAGCGCTGCGCTGCGCGCTGCCGTAGCAGATGAGCACCGCGCTGCACTGGCCGGACCGGATGGCCTGCATCGCGGGCAGCAGGTGCGCGATGAAGCTGCTGCCGCCCAGCATGGTGCCGTCGATGTAGCGCGGGTTGAGGCCCAGGTATTCGACTACCGGCAGGGCCCACATCGCGGCCGAGGCACTCGCGGTGCACAGCCCGTCGATGTCGCGCATCCGCAGGCCCGCATCCGCCACGGCCGCGTGTGCGGCGCGGGCCAGCAGTTCCATGTCGGTGAAGCCCGGCGCCTCGCCGCAGCCGAAGGTGGCGGCCCCGGCAATGGCCGCGCTGCCGCGCAAGGCCTTCAGTTCCGCGTTCATCGGGCGGCTCCTTCGACGGCATCGAACAGCACGAGCCCGCGGCCGTCCTTCAGCTGCACCCGCGCGCGCACGCGCTGGCCGATGCGCACCGCGGCGGGCGCGAGGTTTTCGATGCGACTCATGAGGCGCACGCCTTCGTCGAGCTCGATGAGGCTCACGTCGAGGTCGCCGCCATCGGCCGGCTTGCGCCGCACGGTCGTCACGGCATGCACGGTGCCCAGGCCGCTCGGTGCCTTCCATTCGAGCGCCATGCCGCCGCAGTGCGGGCAGCTCTCGCGCGGGTAGTACACCTGGCGGCTGCAGTCGCCGCAGCGCTGGATGAGGAAGCGGCCGGCGTCCAGCTCCCGCTGGTGAAAGGCCTGGACGCCGAGGGCGCCTGCTTGCGGCATCGCCGATTCGTTCGTGCTCATCCTTGCTCCTTGTTCGCGGGCCACTGGAACGCCAGTGGCTTCTTGTCGAGGAAACGGTTCACCGCCTCGCGGTGCTCGGCGCTGCCGAAGGCGAGCGCCTGCGCGTTCGCCTCGGTGTCGAGCAGTGTGGCCAGCGCGCCTGCATCGCCGGTGGCGCGCTTCACCAGGCTCACGGCCAGCGGCGAGGCGCCGGCAAAGCTCGCGGCCAGCGCCAGCGCGCGCGGCAGCAGCTGCCCGGGTTCGTGCAGCTCCATCGCGATGCCGAGCTCGATCGCCTCGGCGGCGCCGACCTCGCGTGCCGACAGCATCAGCTCGCGTGCGCGCTGCGCGCCCACCACGCGCGGCAGGCTGTAGAAGGCACCGCAGTCCGGCACCAGCCCCAGCTTCAGGAACGACATGCAGAAGCGCGCGCGCGGACTCGCGAGCACGAAGTCGGCCGCAAGCGCCAGGCTGAAACCCGCGCCGTAAGCGGGGCCATCGACTGCAGCGATCACGGGCTTGTCGAGCAGGATCAGCTCGCTGAACCAGCGCTGCGTGGCCTGCATGCGCTCGCGCCAGCCGGCGTTGTCGAGCTTCGCATCGGCGATGCCGCGCAGGTCGCCGCCCGAGCAGAACTGGCCGTCGGCGCCCGCGAGCACCAGTGCGCGCACGCCGGCATCGCCGCGCACCTGCGCGATGGCCCGCGCGAGCTCGTCGCGCAGGGCGGGGGTGAAGGCATTGCGGTTGGCGGGCGTGTCCAGCGTCAGCAGCGCGGTGGTGCCGTGGCGCTCGCAGCGCAACGCGGAAAAATCGTTCATCGGTCGTGCTCCGGGGCGGCGGCGCGATGCGCGTCCTGCAGCGCGCGCCAAAGAATCTTTCCGGTGCCGGACTTCGGCAGGCTGTCGAGGAACTCGACCACGCGCGGCGCCTTGTAGACGGCCATGCGCTCGCGGCACCACGCGACGATCTCCTCCTCGCCGACGCGGCCGCGCTGCTGCGGCTTCAGCACCACCAGCGCCTTCACCGATTCGCCGCGCCTGCCGTCGGGCACCGCGATCACGCAGGCCTCGTGGATGGCCGGATGCTCGTACATCGCGTTCTCCACCTCGGTGGGCCAGACCTTGTAGCCGGAGGCGTTGATCATTCGCTTGAGCCGGTCGCGCAGGAAGAAATAGCCCTCCTCGTCCATCGACGCGAGGTCGCCGGTGCGCAGGAAACGCTGGCCGCCGATCTCGACGAAGGCCTCGCGGTCGGCCTCGGGGTTGCGCCAGTAGCCCTTCATGACCTGCGGGCCGCGCGTCACCAGCTCGCCCGTCTCGCCGGGCGGCAGTTCCTCGAAGCTGACCGGGTCGACGATGCGCGAATCGACACCCTGCGTCGGCATGCCCAGGCACTGGCGCTTGCCGCGCGCGGGCGGGTTGGCGTGCAGGAACGAGGCGGTCTCGGTCAGGCCATAGCCTTCGTTGTACGAGAGGCCGTGGCGCTGCGCGAGCATCGCGGCCACGGCCTCGGGCATCGCTGCGCCGCCGCCCGACAGCAGCGCGAGGCTGGAGAGATCGCGCCGCTCGGCTTCGGGATGGGAGAACAGGTCGATCACCATGGCCGGCGGCGCCGACCAGGCGGTGACCGCATGGCGCTCGATCAGGCGCGCGGCCATCGCGGGGTCCCAGCGCGGCATCATCACCGCGGTGGCGCCGAGGAACATCGGCAGGTTCATGCCGTTTTGCAGGCCCAGCATGTGGAACAGCGGCGCGACGGCCAGCGTCACGGTCTCCACGTGCAGCTGCTTCCACACCGCCGAACTGGCCAGCGAGGCCGACAGCGTCGCATGCGTGTGCATGCAGCCCTTGGGATGGCCGGTGGTGCCCGAGGTGTAGGGGAGCACCGCGAGGTCGTCCGGTGACAGGGGCAGCGCGGCGGGCGCGAGGCCGAGCGCGATGGCCTGCTCGAAGCCGTGCAGGCGCGCGTCGTCGAGGGCAGCGCGCGGCGCCGTGACCCAGTCGGGCAACGCGTCGTCGCTCGCGGTGGCGTCGATGGCGTCGGCGTAGGCGTGGACGAGCACGGCGCGCAGCTCGCCCTCGCCTTCGCCGAGGGCGAGCGTGGACAGCAGGTCTTGCGCGACGCAGGCCACGCGCGCGCCGCTGTCGAGCGCGCAGTGGCGCACCTCGGCCGCCTTGCTCATCGGATTCACCGGCACCACCACCGCGCCCGCGCGCAGCACGGCGTAGAAGGCGGTCACGAACTGCGGGCAGTTCTGGCTCGCGAGCAGCACGCGGTCGCCCGGTTCGACGCCGAGGCGCTGCTGCAGGTAGCCGGCCAGCGCATCGACGCGCTGGCGCAGCTGCGCATAGGCGAGGGTCGCGCCGCAGTAGGCGATGGCCGGCTTGTCCGGGTAGCGGCGCGCGGATGTGTCCAGGTAGTCTGGCAACGTGGCGCGCGGCACGCGCAGGGTGCGCGCCACGCCCTTGGGCCAGAAGCGGAAATGCGGTGGCCGGGCGGCGCTCATCGCTTCTCCAGCGCCCGCGCGATGATCTCCTTCATCACCTCGTTGGCGCCGCCGTAGATGCGGCCCACGCGCACGTCGGCATAGAGCCGCGCGATCGGGTATTCGTTCATGAAGCCGTAGCCGCCGTGCAGCTGCAGGCATTCGTCGACGATGCGGCAGCAGGCGTCGGTGGTCCACCACTTGGCCATGGCGGCGGTGGGCACGTCGAGCTCGCCGCGCATCAGGCGCGCGATGCAGTCGTCCACGAAGGCGCGCGCCACCTGCGCCTGCGTCTCGCATTCGGCGAGCTTGAAGCGGGTGTTCTGCATCTTCAGGAGCGGCTCGCCGAACACCTGGCGCTCGCGCACGTAGCCGAGCGTGTCGCCGATGGCGCGCTGCATGGTCGCCACCGCGCCGACGGCGATCAGCAGGCGCTCGCGCGGCAGCTGCTGCATGAGCTGCGCGAAGCCGCGCCCTTCCTCGCCGCCCAGCAGGTTGTCGGCCGGCACGCGCACGTCGTCGAAGAACAGCTCGGTGGTATCCAGCGTCTTCTGGCCCATCTTGTCGAGCAGCGGCCCGCGCCGGAAGCCCGGCGTGCCTTCGGTCTCCACCATCAGCAGCGAGATGCCCTTGCCGCCGGCCGCCGTATCGGTCCTGGCCGCGACGCAGACGAGGCCCGCATGCATGCCGTTGGTGATGAAGGTCTTGCTGCCGCTGATGCGCCAGTGCCCGCCGTCGCGCCGCGCCTGCGTCTTGATGCGCTGCAGGTCAGTGCCGGCGCCGGGCTCGGTCATCGCGATGGCCGCCACCAGCTCGCCGCTGGCCATGCGCGGCAGCCAGCGGCGCTTCTGCGCCTCGGTGCCGTAGGCCAGCAGGTAGTGGGCGACGATGCCGCTGTGCACGTTGTTGCTGAAGCTCTGCGCCATGGCGCGCATCTGCTCCTCGCAGATCACCGCCTCGTGCAGGAAGCTGCCGCCGCCGCCGCCGTATTCCTCCGGGATGCTGGCGCACAGCAGACCGGCCTGGCCGGCTTTCGTCCAGATCTCGCGGTCGGCGTGATGCTGTGCGCGCCAGCGCGGCTCGTGGGGTACGCACTCGCGCTCGAAGAAGCGGCGCGCGCTGTCACGCAGCATCTCGAGTTCTTCATTCATCCACGGCCGGGTAGCGTTCATACGAAAACCTCCGCGCTGCACGCTGCGGTGCTGTTCGCCTTGGGAGCGGCCCGGCGGCTCACGGCCGCCCGCCCCCGCAGACCAGCACCTGGCCGCTCACGTAGTTCGACTCCGGAATGCAGAACAGGTAGACCGCGCCGGCCGCTTCCTGCGGTGTGCCGCCGCGGCCGAGGGGAATCAGCGCCTCGGCGTTCTTCAGGATCTGCGGGTTGACGCCGACCCTGATCTGCCGGCCCTCTATGTCGATGCTCGCGCCCGCGCTGGCGTCGGCCTCGGTCAGCCGGGTCTTGATCAGGCCGAAGGCGACGCTGTTGACCGTGACCTTGTAGCGGCCCCATTCCTTGGCCATCGCCTTGGTCAGGCCGTTGATGCCGGCCTTGGCGGCCGCGTAGTTGGCCTGGCCCGCGTTGCCGTACACGCCGGAGGTGGACGAGATGTTGACCACCTTGCGGAACACTTCGCGGCCTTCGTCGGCCTCGCGCCTGGCCGCGTCGCGGATGAAGTCGGAGGCGGCGCGCAGGATGCGGAAGGGCGCGGTCAGGTGCACGGCCAGCATGGCTTCCCACTGCTCGTCGCTCATCTTCTGCACCACGTTGTCCCAGGTGTAGCCGGCGTTGTTGACGACGATGTCCAGGCCGCCGTAGCTGTCGACCGCGGTGCGCACGAAGCGGTCGGCAAAGCCGCTGTCCGTCACGCTGCCGGGGCAGGCGATGGCGCTGCCGCCCGCAGCCACGATGTCGTTGACGGTCTGCGCGGCCGGCTCGGCGTCCAGGTCGTTGATGACCACGCGCGCGCCCTCGCTCGCGAGCTTGAGCGCGATCTCGCGCCCGATACCGCGGCCGGAGCCGGAGACGATGGCGACCTTGCCTTCGAGTTTTCTGTTGCTGCTGCTGTTCATGGGTTGTCTCCTCGGGGGTGTCAGGGCCAGGCGACGAGGGCCTCGGCGCTCAGTTTGGCGATGCCTTCGCGGTTGGCCGTCACGAGCTTCAGCCGCAGGCTGCGCCGGCCTTCGTGTTCGAGCTTCTCGGCCACCGTGCCGGTGCAGGCGATGCGCTCGCCCACATGGGTGAGGGCGGCAAAGCGCACGTCGAGCGAGCGGATCGCCGATTGCGGCACCCAGTTCGTCAGCAGCCGCGCGAGCCAGGCCGCCGACAGCATGCCGTGCGCGAACACGTCGGGCATGCCGGCGGATTTCGCGAAGTCGATGTCGACATGGATCGGGTTGTGGTCGCCCGAGGCGCCGCAGTACAGCGCCAGGTCGAGGCGGCTGATCGGCGGCAGCTCGAGCGGGGGCAGGGCGTCGCCGGGTCGCAGCGCTGTCCAGTCGGGGAGGGGGGCGGTCGTCATAGCGGGGCTTCCGGTCATGGGTTTCGCAGCACGGTCACGCAGCGCAGCTCGGCCACGAGCACGCCCTGCTGGTTGCGCACGTCGGTCTTGCGCACGACGAATTCGAGTGCGCCGTTCTTCTTGTCGTAGATGTCGTCGATGCGCTGCCGGAAGGTCAGCGTGTCGCCGGCATGGGCCATCGCGTGGTAGCTGAAGCCCTGCTCACCGTGCAACAGACGGCGGTAGTCCATGCCCAGCAACTCGCGGATGGCGGCGGGGTTCGGCGCTTCCATCTCCAGGCAGAAGAAGAAGGTGGGCGGCACCGGCAGGCCCGGGTACCCGGCGTCGCGCGCGGCGGCCTCGTCGATGTAGACCGGGTCGGTCTGGCCCGTGGCCTTGGCGAAGAAGCGCAGGCGGCCTTTTTCCACTGGCACCTGGAACGGCGGCAGCGTGTGGCCGATGTGGCGGCGGTCGATCATGCCCAGCCACCGCCGGGCCGCCCCAAGGCGGCTGGAGCCCCCTTGGGGGGCAGCGCAGTACGCGAAGCGACAAGCGTGGGGGTCAGCATGTCAAACGGCCTGGTACAGGGTGACCACGCAGGCGCCGCCCAGGCCCAGGTTGTGCTGCAGCGCGAGGCGCGCGCCCTCCACCTGGCGCTGCTCGGCCCGGCCGCGCAGCTGCCACACCAGCTCCGCGCATTGCGCGAGGCCGGTGGCGCCGAGCGGATGGCCCTTGGACAAGAGGCCGCCCGAGGGGTTGGTCACCACGCGTCCGCCATAGGTGTTGTCGCCCTCGACGATGAAGCGCTCGGCCGTGCCCTCGGGCGTGAGCCCGAGCGCCTCGTAGGTGATGAGTTCGTTGGCGGTGAAGCAGTCGTGCAGCTCCACCACGTCGAGTTCCTCGGGGCCGATGCCGGCGTCCTCGTACACCTGCCGGGCCGCGGCGGCGGTCATGTCGTAGCCCACCAGCTGGCGCATGTCCCGGCTCTCGAAGGTAGAGGGCGTGTCGGTGGTCATCGCCTGCGCAGCGATCGCCACGCGCGTGTCGAGCCCGTGCTTCTGCGCGAACCCGGCCGAGCAGACGACGGCCGCGGCCGCGCCGCAGGTGGGCGGGCAGCACTGGAAGCGCGTGAGCGGATCGAACACCAGCGGCGAGGCCATCACCTCGTCCAGGGTCAGCGTCTGTCGGAACACTGCGAGCGGGTTGCGCGCGGCATGCTGGCGCGCCTTCACCGAGATACGGCCGAAGGTGTCGCGGCGGATGCCGTGCTGCGCCATGTAGTCGCGGCCGGCGCCGCCGAAGAACTGCGCGGCGCGCGGCGCCTCGGGAACGAAGCCCTGCTTGTCGGCCATCACTTCGGCGAAGCGCGCCATCGGCGAGGGGCGGTCGTCGTAGGCGCCCTTGAGTGCGCCGGGCTGCATCTGCTCGAAGCCGAGCGCGATGGCGCACTCGACCATGCCGCTCTCGACCGCCTGGCGCGCGAGGAACAGCGCGCTGGAGCCGGTGGAACAGTTGTTGTTGAGGTTGAACACCGGAATGCCGCTCAAGCCCACGCCGTAGATGGCGGCCTGCCCGGCCGTGGAGTCGCCGTAGACATAGCCGACGTAGGCCTGCTGCACCTGTGCGTAGTCGACGCCGGCATCGTCGAGCGCGAGCTTGGCGGCGCGCGCCCCCATCACGGTGTACGGGGCGCTGGCGCCGGGCTTGGTGAAGGGGATCATGCCCACGCCGACCACATGGACGGGGCGCTGCATACGTGTCATGGAAACTCCTGTGGGGCGCTGTGTCGATGGGATGAAGTCTCGGCCGGCGCGCCGGCTTCAACAATCGCGGATCGGCCCAAAACGATTGGCCGAAACGTTCACCGGCGCACCCTTGGCGCTGCGCTCACGCCGGGTCGCGGTAGCGGAAGGTGCCCATCGCGCGCGCCGCCACGGCGCCACCGGCGTCGGTGACGGTGGCTTCGCAAAAACACACCGAGCGGCCGCCGCCGGTGGCGCGCCCCTGGGCCTGCAGCAGCCCGCCCGCGGGCCGCATGAAGGCGATGTGCATGTCGACCGTGACGACCTCCCGCGCATAGCCCACGCGCGAGAGCGCGGCATGCGCCATGGCGCTGTCGAGCAGCGTCATCAGCACGCCGCCGTGGCCGCTGGCGTGGTTGTTCAGCAGTTCGGGGCGCAGCGTCACCGACACCACCGATTCGCCGTCTTCGGCACGCTCGAGGCGCAGGCCCAGGTGCTCGGAGAAGGGCACGTGGCGCTGCGGTCCGCTGCGCGGCCGGTCGTCGCCTTCTGGCGGTGCGCTCGCGAGGTGCAGGCTCATGGCGTGGCCCCCCGCTTCGACGCGGCGGCGGCCGCCGTGAAGTCGCGCGGCCCCGTCAGCGCAAGGCCGCCATCGACCGGGATGACCGCGCCCGTGACGTACGAACCCCAGTCGCTCGCGAGCATCATCGCCATGCGGCTGATGTCCTCGATGCAGCCCAGGCGCTTGAGCGGCACGCGCTCGGCCATCGCAGCCATGGTGTCGCCGGTGGGCGCGAGCCGCTTCAGGCCCTCGGTGCCGGCGATCGGCCCGGGCACGATGGAGTTGATGCGGATGCCCTGCGGACCCCACTCCAGCGCCAGCACCCGCGTCAGCATGTCGACGCCGGCCTTGGCCGCGCACACATGCGCCTGGAACGGCGTCGGCGTGAAGGCCTGTCCGGCGGAGATCTGGACCACGCAGGCACCGGGCTGGCGCAGGTGCGCATGCGCCAGCCGGGCGACGTTGAAGCTGCCCAGGAGGTCGATGTCGACCACCGTCTTGAAGGCGTTGGGCGACATGTCGAGCGCGCTCGCGAGGAAGTTGCCTGCGGCGCCCGAGACCAGCACGTCGATGGGGCCGAAGCGCTCGGCGCCCTGCGCGAAGGCGCACTCCAGCGCTTCGGGCTGGCGCACGTCGGCCGGAATGCCCAGTGCCTGCGTGCCGAGCGCTTCGAGCTGCTGCGCGGCCGCGGCCACCTTGTCGGCCGAGCGGCTGAGCACCGTGAGGCGCGCACCGGCGCGCGCGAAGGCCTGCGCGATGCCGAAGTTGATGCCGCTGGAGCCACCTGCCACGGCCACGTGGCGGCCCGTGAAATCGAATGCGGAAAAGTCCATGGGGTTCATCGCTGTGATCACTCCGGCTTGAAGCCGATCTCGGCCAGCATCCTGCGTTCGCGCTCGAACTGCGTACGGGCGTAGTCGGCATAGCTCTCGCCAGTCATCAGCTTGGGCTGCATGTCGAACAGCTCCAGCTGCTGTAGGTAGGCCGGGTCCGCTGCGGCCTTGCCGAAGGCCGCGTGCAGCCTGGCGGCGATCTTCGGATCGAGGTTCTTCGGCGCCACCAGGCCCACCGGCGACTCGATCACCATGTCATGGCCCAGCTCCTTCACGGTCGGCGCGTCGTAGCGCTTCAGGCGCTCGGCGGTGAAGGTGGCGAGCAGGCGCACCTTGCCGCCCTGCACCTGGGGCCCGAAGCCGGGGTCGCCATAGACGTCGAGATGGCGGCCGATCACCGCCTGGAAGGCTTCGCTGCCGCCCTTGTAGGGCACCAGGTTGAAGGAGGTGCCCGCCTGCCTGGCAAGCCGCTCGGCGTAGATGCGGTTGATGCTGATCGCGCCCACGTTGCCCCAGCTGACGGCGCCGGGACGCCTCCTGGCGTCGGCCAGCAGCTCGGGCAGCGACTTCCAGGGCGCATCGGCGGCCACCACGATGCCGGTGGTGAGGCCGGCCAGTCCGATCAGGTAGCTGAAGTCCTTGAGCGGGTCCCAGCTCACCTTCTGCACCAGCGGTGCGCGGATCACCGAGTTGTGCATGACCGCGATCGTGTAGCCGTCGGCCTCGTGCATGGTCGCCAGCGATGCGGTGCCGGTGACGCCGCCCGCACCCGGCTTGTGCATCAGCACGATGGGCTGGCCCAGGTCCCTGGAGGCGGCCTCGGCCAGCGTGCGGAAGATCGGGTCGAAGGAACCGCCCGGCGGAAATGGCAGCACGAGCAGGATCGGCTTGTTCGGGTAAGGGTCGGCGGCGAAGGCCGGGGTGGCCGTGCTGGCGGCGAGGGCGATCAGTGCGCCAAGCGCGCCGCGCCGGCCGAGCGAGCGGAAAGTGCGATTCATGGTGTGGTGTCTCCTGTCGTTTGAATTCGCGGTTCAGGCGGCCTGCGGCAGCGGCAGGTAGCGAAAGGAACCCTGCGCACACGCGACCACGCGGCCGGCGTCGTCGGTGACCGAGGCGCGGCACCAGGCGATGCCGGCGTCGTGCTGCACCACTTCGCCGTCGGCCGTGAGGCGGCCGCGGCCCGGTGCGTGGAAGCTGGTGTTGAGGCTGAGCGTGACGGCGGTGCGCGCAAAGTCGAACAGCGACACCGCGGCGCTTGCCATGGCCACGTCGAGCAGCGTGGCCAGCACGCCGCCATGCACCGCGCCGATGACGTTGCCGAGCTCGGGCCGCTCGTCGATCACGAGGCGTGCGCGGCCGCCTTCGGAGAATTCGCGGCGCGCCTCCAGCAGCCGCATGAACGGCACCTGGCCGAACAGGTTGCGGCGGTCCGCGCCCGTGACGGGCGTCATGCCCGCACCCGTTCGCGCAGCACGTTCTTCAGCACCTTGCCGGCGGCCGACAGCGGCAGCTCGCGCAGGAAGCTGATGCCGCGCGGGCACTTGTAGCCTGCCAGGCGCCCGCGGCACCAGGCGCGCAGTTCGTCGGCATCGGCACGGGCATCGTCGGCCAGCACGACCGCCGCATGCACCGCCTCGCCCCAGCGCGCGTCGGGCACGCCGATGACCGCCGCCTGCTTCACCTGGGGATGGCTGCGCAGCGCGGCTTCCACTTCGGCGCAGTAGACGTTCTCGCCGCCGCTGATGATCATGTCCTTCAGGCGGTCGACGATGAACAGGTGCCCGTCGGCCAGCATGCGGCCGGCATCGCCGGTGTGCAGCCAGCCGTCCTTCAGCGCCGCGACCGTGGCCTCGGGGTTGCGCCAGTAGCCCTGCATCACCATCGGCCCGCGTGCCAGTACCTCGCCGACCTCGCCGCGCGGAAGTTCGCGGCCGCTCTCGTCCGCGACGATGATCTCGGCGCCCAGGCCGGCGCGGCCCACCGAGTTCAGCCGGCCGAGCACGCGCGCATCGGGCCGGTGATTCGAAGGCAGGTTGATGCACACGGCGCCCGCGGTTTCGGTGAGGCCGTAGGCCTGGAAGAACTCGGCATGCGGCCATGCCGCCAGCGCGCGGTCGAGCAGGTCGGGCGGCATCGGCGCGGCACCGAAGGCGATGCGCGTGAGGCTGCGCACGCGCTCAGGCGTGAACGAGGGATCGTCGAGCAGCGACTGCAGCATGCTGGGCACCACGACGATGTCGCCGATGCGGTGCGCCGCGATGGCCTCGATCACGGCGGCGGGCCGGAACTGCGCCATCGTCACGCAGCTGCCGCCAACGATCAGCTGGCCCACCAGGCGGCCGAGGCCGGCGACATGGAACAGCGGCGCCACCAGCAGCGACACCGAGTCCGGCGCGTTGTTGAGCTCGGCGCCGCGGGTCATCGATGCGGTCCAGAAGTTCGCGTGGCTCAGCATCACGCCTTTGGAGCGGCCGGTGGTGCCGCCGGTGTAGAGGATGGCGGCAAGCGCGTCGCCGCCGGTGCGCGTGTCGGGCAATGGCTCCAGCGCCGCACCTTCGTCTTCGAGCGTGCCCAGGCGCGCGAGCGCGGGCGCGTCGGGCGGTGCCAGCGCCTGCAGGGTTTCATCGACGAGCAGCAGCGAGGCCTCGCTGTCCTGCAGCGCATGCGCGAGCTCGGGCGTGCTCCAGCGGACGTTCAGGGGACAGGCGACCGCGCCCAGCCACCAGCACGCGAGGATGGCGCGCACCAGCTGGTCGCTGTTGGGCGCGAGCAGCGCCACGCGGTCGCCGCGCGCGATGCCGCGCCGGGCCAGCGCGGCGGCCTGGCGCGCGACGCCGTTCGCCATCTGCGCATGCGTCTGTCGGCGCACGCTGGTCTCGCTCAGGTGGGTGAGCGCCGTCATGTCGGGATGGCGCTGGAGCGCGCGATGCAGGCCTTGGGTCAGGTACACGATGAATCCGCCGGCTGGTTGCGAAGATGCGGCACAGCTTAGGCGGCACCGCGTCTCGCACCCATGGCGGGAAGCGCCAAAGGGCTTGGCGAAACCGCTCAGCGCTCCGGACCGTGCGTCAGCCGGTATTCGCCGGGCGCCACGCCGGTCCACTGCTTGAAGGCGCGGTGGAAGGTGCTGGCTTCCGAGAAGCCCACGCGGTTGGCGATGTCGAGCAGCGGCAGCGGCGTGTGCAGCAGGTAGTCGATGGCGGCGTCGCGCCGCAGCTCGTCCTTGATCTGCTGGAAGCCACGGCCTTCGTCGCGCAGGCGCCGGCGCAGCGTCTGCGGCGTTACCGCGAGCGCCTCGCCCACTTCCTCCAGCGACGGCAGTTCGCTGCCCAGCCCCTTGCGCAAGAGCCGGCGGATGCGCTCGGTCAGGCTGCTGGTGTCGCGGTACTTCACGATCAGGTTAGCCGGCGATCCGGCGAGGAATTCGCGCAGGCTCTGCGGCGACTGCACCACCGGCAGGTCGAGCCAGCGCGCCTCGAACGACATGCCGACGTGGGCCTGCCCGTAGCGGATCGGCACCTGGTAGACGCGCGAGGTTTCGGTGTTGGTCTGTTCGGCCGTGTAGCCGACTTCGAGCAGCGGGATGCGGCGTGCCACCAGCCACGACGAGGCATTGAAGGCGAACAGCATGAAGGCCTTCACCGCGTAGTCCAGCCGTGCATCGGAAGCGCGCCGCAGCACGAACTGCACATGCGCGCCGCCGCCTTTCACCGTGAGACGCGGCACGAAGTCGTGCAGCAGCAGGTGGTAGGAAGCGAAGCCTTCGCGCAGCGCCTCGCCGAGCGTGGCGCTGCGCACGAGCCGGCGCATGCATTGGCCGAAGCTGCCCGGAGGCAGCGGGCAGCTCAGGAGGCCCCAGATCTCGTCGCGCAGTTCGCGCCGCAGCGCGCGGATCAGCAGCGCGTACTGGCGCTGCGAGATGCGCGCCAGCGGCGATTCCAGCAGCGAGGGCGCGATGCCCGCCCAGGCCAGCACGCGCGCCGCATCGACGCCGCGATGGCGCGCGCCCATCAGGATGCTGTGCACCTGCTGGATGGCAACGGTGTGGTGGGTGGGCGTCATCGATGGCGGCCGCTGCGACCCGGCCGGTGGGATTGTAGGCAGCGACCCTGCGCCGGGCGCTTCAGCCGATGGCGCCGGCCGCCCGCAGCGCGGCCACGGCCGAGGCGTCGAGTCCGGCCTGCCGCAGGATCTCGTCGGTGTGCTCGCCGGCGCGCGGGGCAGGGCGTGCGGCGCACGGTTCGAAGCCGGTCATCTTGATGGGACAGCCGAGCTGCGGCGCCGCCGCGGCATCGGCCGCCATGCGCATGCCGCGCGCGCGGAAATGCGGATGCGCCAGCGCCTCGTCGATGCGCAGCACCGGCGTCACGCAGCCGGCGCCGTCGTGGAACAGGCCGCGCCAGTGCGCGAGCGGACGCGCGCCGAAGATGGCGGCGAGCTCCGCGCGCAGGCGTTCCTCGGTGGCGGCATCGCCGCTGCGGTGCAGGGGCGCGAGATCGGGGCGCTCGAGCAGGCGGCACAACTCGTTCCAGAACTTCGGCTCCAGCGCGCCGATGGCAAGCTGCCTGTCGTCGGCGGTGCGGTAGAAGCCATAGCAGGCGAGCGCGCCCGTCAGCGCGCCGTGGCCGATGCGCGGCACCTCGCCATGCTGGTGCAGGCCGGCCAGGGGCAGCACCGCATGGGCCAGCACGCCATCGGCCATCGCGATGTCGACATGCCGCCCGTGCCCGCTTCGCGCGGCATCGAACAGCGCGGCCAGGATGCCGGCCACCGCGCTCATGGTGCCGCCCAGCAGGTCGGCCACGGGCAGGTTCGACAGCGCCGGACCCGCGGCATTGCCGATCTGGTCGGCCACGCCGGCGAGCGCCGCGTAGTTCAGGTCGTGCCCCGGCGTCTCGCACAGCGGCCCGGTCTGGCCGAAGCCGCTGATGCTGCAGTAGACGATGCGCGGGTTTACGGCCGCCACCGCTTCATAGCCGACGCCCAGCCGCTGCATCACGCCGGGCCGGAAGCCCTCGACCAGCACGTCGGCCTCGCGGCACAGGCGCAGCAGCGTGGCCACGCCCTGCGCCTGCTTCAGGTCGATGCGGATCGCGCGCTTGTTGCGGTTGACGAGCGCGCGCACGGCGGGGCTCGCATAGTCGCCAGCGCCGGTGTCCTCGATCTTGACGACGTCGGCGCCGAGGTCGGCCAGGTGCATGGCGCCGAGCGGCCCGGGCAGCAGGCGGGTGAGATCGAGCACGCGTACGCCGGCGAGCGGCGCACCCTTGGACGTGCTCGCAGGGGATTCGGGGGAAGAGGTCATGTGGGCAGCAATCTAGGCGGTGCGCAGCATCGCGGCAATGGCGGCACTGCTCCCGGCGATTGGCGAAAAGCGTCAGGCGGCTGCGTCGCACGGCCTCGGAGGTCGCGGAGATATTCGACACCGACCAGGGCAGCCAGTTCATGAGTGCTACAAGCGTAGTACATACGACACAACGAAATACAAGCAAGATCGAAGTCGCCTTCATAGTGCTTTCCCGCGATCTCCGGCGCCTTGCGAAGTCGCCCCCGACCGCCAACTCAGGCCGCTCTTCGGTCACTCACCGAAGGGCAATCGGAGCACCGTTGTGTCATTGCTGAAAACGAACACCGCCTTTGTCGATCCGCTTTCTGGCCACAACCGCCCCGAGAGGCTGTGGAAAGCAGAAAAAAGCAAGCCATATTCCTGCACATCGGTCTCACCCGACGCACGGGACAAGGACACTTTTTGGTTAATGCCCTGTAACGCCATTGAAGTCGATGGTTCGCATCGCGATGCGTGTCGCCTTCCTGGATTGCCGGCCGCAAAACGAGAACGTTCATTGATCAAGCGGTGCACGCACCGAGGGCGCCAGCTCCCGCATGCAACCGCACATGAATGCATTCACGCATGCATTCAATCGAACATGGCTGGATGACAGCCAACCACTACTAGAGGAAATGATTTAACTGAGCAGACTTGTCGAAGAACAACTTCGCCACCGCGCGCACCTCAGCGCGACGGGCCAACATTTTGGCCGAGCTTGCCCCTCTCCCAGTGACGTTTCCGGCGACGTCAGAAGGGCATGTCATGTTCACACGTTACGCCATCCGCACGCTGCTTTGCGTTGCTGCCGTCCCCGCGATCTCCGATGACTCGGCGCCCACCCATGATCGCGTGTTTCTGAGCAAGACCGAGATCGAGAGCACCTTGATCGGCAAACCCATCGTTTCAAACAATCTTGCGACCGGCATGGTCTCGAGCTGGCAGTTCTACCCCGACGGCCGTGTGGACTTCGCCAATCGAAGCGGCCCCGGCCGAGCGTCGGGCAAATGGTTTCTCAACCCCGATGGTGCGATGTGCGTGACGATGATTTCGCGAACCGGGTGCCGTTACTGGTTCAGGATCGAAAAGGACGGCGCCCTCGCGAATGCCAACACCAGGGAGCCGAACGCGCCTACGGTGGCCGAGATACGGTTTGAGTAACGGCGCAAAGCGACAACCCGCCAAGCCGGGAACACACCGGTGGCATGAGGTCGGCCAGAGAGCCGGTCAGGCGTGCGCGGGCTCGCTCTTGGGCCTGGGCGCAGGTGCGGGCGACGCCACGCCGAGCCCCTGGTAGTAGTGGCCGACCTTGGTGGCGAGGAACTGCCCGAGCGGCGCCTGCTCCTGGCCGACGAAGCCGCGCGTGGGGAGCTTGCCTTGCCGCAGCAGCTCGAACACGCCGACGACGCCGGCGGCCGTGGTCAGCTCGATGGCGGTGCGGTCCTTGCCGCGCAGCGGCGCTCCGAACACCCGCCCGACGCGCGTCTCCTGCTCGAAGCGGCCGTCGCGCCGGCCCGAGGCCGAGGCGAACAGGATCACCACGTCTTCGCGGCTGTGCGGAACGGCATGCTCCAGCACCTGGCGCAGCAGGTCGCGGCGCTCGATCAGGCGCAGGTCGTGCAGCAGGAAGTTCATCGCGTCGCAATGGCCGGGATAGCGGATGGTCTTGTAGTCGAGGTTGCGCACCTTGCCCGCGAGCGTCTCGCACAGCGTGCCCAGGCCGCCGGAGGTGTTGAAGGCTTCGAAGGCCTCGGCGTCGAGCGTGAAGGTCTCGTGCCCTTCCATCGGCTGCACCGACACCAGCTGGCCGTTCACGATGGCGTCGCACGGGTTGCAGTACTCGTTGATGACGCCGTCGATGCTCCAGGTAAAGTTGTAGCGCAGGCTGTTGGTGGCATTGCGCGTGAGGGCGCCCACGCGCAGGCGCAGGTCGTAGAGCTCGTCGAAGCGGCTGGCGAGGTAGCCGCCGAGCATGCCGATCACGCCGGGCGCCAGGCCGCTCTGGGGCATGAGGACCGAGGTGGCCGTCTTCGAGATTTCGCGGATGGCCTTGGTCGCCGCCACGTCCTCGGTGAGGTCGAAATAGTGGACACCGCATGCCGCCGCTTCGGTGGCCACGCGCTGCGCGAGGAAAAACGGCAGGCAGTTGATCACCACCGAGTGCGCGCGCAGCGCCGTGCGCAGGTCCTCGGTGCTTTCGACGTCGAGCGCAATGCGCCGCACCAGCGGATCGCTTTCATCGCCGCGGCCCGGCCTCACGTCGGCCAGCGTCACGGGCAGACGGTGGTACTCCGCGATCATGTCGGCCACGGTGCCGCCGACCTTGCCGGCACCCAGGACCAGCACATTTTCGATCTTCACTTTCGTCATTTCGTCTCTCCTGCGGGGCACCGTTGCCCGGTGAAAAGAACTGTAGAAGCGAGTCTTGACGGATGGTAGAGAGCAGATCGGCGAAAGGGCTGTGCGCTTCGTCGTTTCGACGACGCGGTTCGTCAGGTTGGGTGCCTCCAATCCCGATCTCGAATGCGTGCTTCTTGCGATCCTGTTTGCCCAGCCGCTGCTGGAGGCGGTTCAACGTCTGGCGGCCGCAGGCGGGGTGCGCGATTTCGGCGAGGCACCCGACGGCCGCGACGCGGCCGCCTCGGCCACCAGCCAGTCGCGAAACGCCAGCACCAGGCGGTTTTCGGCGGCGACTTCCGGCACCACCACGTAGTAGGCCCGCTGCGTCAGCAGCGCCTCGCGGAACAGCACCACCAGCCGGTCGGAGGCCAGCTCTTCTTCGATGAGGAACTTCGGCACCAGCGCAACGCCGAGGCCATTCGCCGCCGCTTGCGCGAGCATGGCGAAGTGCTCGAAGCGCGGGCCGCGCATCGCGTGCGCGGCGCTCACCTTGACCTGCTCGAACCACTCCGACCACTGCATGGGGCGCGACGACTGATGAAGAAGGCACTGGCCCGCAAGGTCCTCGCGCGTGTGGATGCCGCTGCGGCGCTTGAACTCGGGGCTGCACACCGGGACCACGCTCTCCCCGAGCAGATAGTCGCAAGAAGCGCCTGGCCAGAAATCGGCGCCGAAGTGAATCGCCGCATCGAAGGGCTCGCGCGCGAAATCGAAGGGCTCGGTCCGCGCTGCGAAGTTGACCGTCACGCCCGGATGCAACGCGGCAAAACGCTTCATGCGCGGAATCAGCCATCGCGTTGCGAATGTCGGGAGCACCGCGAGGTTGAGCACCTCTCCCATGCCGCCCATGGTCACTACGCGCTGGGTGGCGTTGGACACGCTGTCCAGGCCGCCGCGAAGCTCGGCCGCATACACGCGGCCGGCGTCGGTGAGCACCACGCGCTGCCGCACGCGATGAAAAAGCGCCGTGCCCAGTTGCTCTTCCAGCAGCTTGATCTGCCGCGAAATGGCGCTCTGCGTCAGGTGGAGTTCCTGCGCGGCTCGCGAAATGCTGGCGTGGCGCGCCGCGCTTTCGAAGGCCAGCAGCTGGCCCATGGGGGGAAGAAATTCGCGTCTGAGCATGATGACCAAAACGTAAGATCGCTGGCGGCATTCTTGAATGAAAGGTGGCGCGTGATGGCCTGCGTTGATTCCAGTTTGACATGAAACCGTTCCGGCTTTTCGCTGTCCATCGATCGCTGCATTGACGATGGCGACGCGCCTGACGCCGGCGCCCGGGCATCCGCTTCGCCCGGGTCACAATCCACTCATTTCCGCTGCAGGGGCCGCCATGGACCTACGACTCGACGACCTGGACCGCCATCTGTTGACGCTGCTCCAAGCCAACGCCCGCGAGCCGGCCGCCAACCTCGCGCGCAAGCTCAAGATCGCACGGACCACCGTGGTCGCACGCATTGCTCGGCTGGAGCGCGAGGGCATCGTCTCGGGGTACGGCGTGCGCCTTGGCCAGCGGCTCGAACAGGCCGCGGTGCGAGCCTTCTGCGGCCTCAGCGTCAATGCGAAGAGCGCCTCCGCGACCATCAAGGCGCTCGAGCGGCTGCCCGAGGTGGAGGAAGTCTGGGCCGTGAGCGGCCAGTTCGACTACATGGTCCTGCTGCGGTGCGGCACCCCCGAACAGCTCGACAAGCTCCTCGACCAGATGGGCCAGATCGACGGCATCAACCAGACGCACACCTCCATCGTGCTGAGCCGCAAGATCGACCGCCGCAGCACGGTGGAGTGAATGGCCAGCCCCATGGATATGACCGCGATACCGACGCCTTCCTCGGCGTGCCGATCTGCGCCAAGAGTCAATTTTTCCTGCGCTTATAGGCAAGTCCATCGAGGAAAAATCGATTTTGTGATTATTCTCTCGCCCAAAAACCGAGTGAAGGGAGGGCGGGGCGAAAGAGGAAACATCGGGCACACCCTGCAATGGCTGTGATTCCGATGCCGGATCGAAAACAGATCGCGGACCTCGGTCGCCCTGCCGCGCGATGATTTTCAACCGATGGTCGACGCTGCACATCGAGCCGAAGCGCCGAGCGGAATTCTGGCGCGAGGCGAGCCAGAAGGCGAAGACGCCGGTGACCCCGAACGTGCCGTGGCCCGACGATTTCGAAGCCACGCTCACGACGCGCGGCTTCGAGGAGCTGGCGCTCAACCATGTGCAGGTCTGCTCGCCGCACGACGTCGAGTGCACGCCCTCGGACCTGGCGCGCCTCGAACGGCCGTTTCTCTTCATCGATCTCTATACCTCGGGGAAAGGCGACGTTCTGCAACTCGAACGAGGCATGCAGGCGGCGCCGGGGCAGCCGTTCCTGATCGACGGCAGGCGTGAATACCGGCTCGACCATCGGCAGTCGGTCAGCATGCTCGCATTGGCCGTGCCCTTTGCGGCGCTGGGTCCTCACGCGAGTGCCATTGAAAGCCTGATTGCCCGCCCCCAGCCGCAAAACGCCGCACTCCACCTTCTGGCCGGCCAGATGCGCATGCTCAGCGCGTGGCCGCATGCGTTCGAAAAGGCCGAATCCGAGAGGTTGTCCGATCTGCTCGTCGGGGCCGTGCACGCCGTTCTTCTTGGCGCAAGGGAAGGGGAGCTGACGACGGTTCGCAGGGAGCGCAGCTTCTTCAGGCGCAAGGTGCGGCAGGTCGTCGAGCAGATGTATGCCGATCCCGCCCTGAATCCCCAGGTCGTCGCCGAGAGGCTGGGCATCTCGGTGCGCAGCCTGCATGCGCGGATGGCCCAGGACGGAACGACTTTCGGCGCCGAGCTGATGGCGCACAGGCTGGAGCGGGCCCATGGCCTGTTGCGAGGAGCCCGGCGCGGCAGCGCCACGATCGGCGAGATCTGCGCCCGCTGCGGCTTTGTATCGGCTGCGCATTTCTCTCGGCGTTTTCGAACTCGTTTCGGCATGGCGCCGAGCGCGGTCATGGCCGATGGCGAGCGTGAATGCGCGGTCGGACACGCGGAATGCGCTGCCGAGCATGAGGAGCCGGTGGCTCAGCCTCAAACGTCTTCATGCTCGCGTCCTCCCCGCGACCCATCGTCTGCGGAACCGAATCCGGAATGACGCCCCCGCGATGCAGCCACCGGCTGCTTGCCCCCTACGAAATGACCAGACCACACAACAACCACCGCGGTACCTCGGCAGGAGTGCTCACAGGAGCCCTTGCGATGAATATCGAGGAAATCTACGCCCAGTTCAGGGTCCCCGTTCGAAGAGGGGCGCGGGTGGAATTTCAGGGGAAGCCGGGAACGATCACCAAGGTGTATGGCCTGGCCGTGCGCGTCCGGCTGGACGGAATGACTCTTTCCAGGCCGTACCTCCTGAGTGAATTGCAATGGCTGGATCAGGAGGCTCGGGAGCCCCAGGCAGGCGGCGAACCGAGCCTGGCCTGAACGGGCGCCGCCAGCGGCGAGCTGCCTATCGCAGCACCAGCACCGGAACGTGCGAGTGCGTCAGCACATGCAGCGTCTCGCTGCCCATCAGCAGGCGCGCCAGGCTGCGCCGCCCGTGCGAGGCCATCACGATCAGGTCGCACTGCTGGTTCTTCGCGGTCGCGATGATGGCTTCGGCGACCTGGTTCGACTTCATGACGATGGCTTGCGCGTTGCGAACCCCCTTGCCGAGCGCGAGGGCCGCGACCCTGTCGACCAGGTGCTGCGCGGCCTGGTCGGTTTGCGCTTGCGAGGCCTGGATGTCCCGCTGGCTCAGCATCATCGAGCCTTCGAAGTAGCCGACGGGCTCGATGTGCGCGACGGTGACGCCCACCAGTTCCGCATTGGTCAACAAGGCCAGCTCGATGGCGGTGTTGACCGCTTGCTCCGACAGCGCGGAGCCGTCGGTCGGGACAAGAACACGCTTGTACATGGCACGCTCCTTGGCCCCCGGCACCGCGGGTGCCCTCATGGTCCAGTCTAGTTCGCGATTGCGGCCATGCAAGGGCGCCGTCAGCCCCCGCGCTCCGGCCACCGATGCCGAGTCCCTCCCGAACGGCGGTCCGCCTTCTCCGCGACCACCCCCTGTGCAAGCAACTGCACCCCACGCTGTTCCAGATGCCGCAGGCACTGCAGGAAGATGTCGAGGTGCGCAGGCTCGATGCCTTCCAGCAGTTCCGTGTTCAGCTGCGCGATCCGCGGAAACAGCCGGCCGAACAGCTGCCGGCCCGAAGCGCTCAGCTGCACATGCACCTCGCGCCGGTCCTGCGCGTCCTGCCGCCGCTCCACCAGCTTCTTCTCGACCAGGCTGCGCAGTCCGCGCGAGGTGCGCACCCGGTCCAGGTGCAGGTGCATGGCGAGCGTCGACGAGGTCATCTCGCCCTCCTGCGCGAGCGTGGCGACCATGCCCCACTCGCGGCGCGTGATGCCGAAGCCCCCCTCGACCAGGCGGGTCGCCATGCCGCTGCCCGCGCGCACGGCGCGCGACAGCCGGTACAGCAGCAGATCGTCCAGGGAGCGGGGCGAGCGCAACGCTGCTGCATCGGGAAAAGCTTGTTGCATAGGAATGACGGAAGGGAGAAGGGGCAGGAAATGTGGTTCGCCCGCCTCGGCGGACGGATGGTGAATTAGATCAACTGTTTGTGTATGCGTATAAACCGGTAACAAATTTGAACGAATGGAAACAGTCCAGGCGCGCGATTTTCGCCGTGAAAGCCGCACGCGCCCCCGTTCACGACAACTGCCCGCAGGAGAACCGATGCCCGCATTTCTTTCCAGGCGCAAGCTCATCATGGCGTGGGGCGTCGCCCTGGCCGCTTGCGCTCCCTTGGTCCACGCCCAGGCGCCCGCCGCGCTGGAGGGCGGACCGCTCACGCTCGTGGTCGGCTACGCCGCGGGCGGCAGCACCGACCGCATCGCGCGGCTGATCGCCGAGCGGCTGACGCCGAAGCTCGGCATCCAGGTGAGCGTGGAAAACCGTCCGGGCGAGGGCGGCCGGCTCGCGGCCAGGGAAGTGAAGCGCGCCCCCGCGGGGCAGAACGTGCTGATGCTCGGCAACCCGGCCGTGATGGTGGTCGCGCCGCTGGTGTTCAAGGACGCGGGCTACGACCCCGACAAGGACTTCGTGCCCGTCTCGCAAGTCAGCAGCTACGACTTTGCACTGGCGGTCGGCAACAAGCTCCAGCTCGACCGCGCGATGTTCCTCGTGGGCCGACTCTGGGCGCACCCTGAAGAGGCGGTCTTCGGCGTGCCGGCCACCGGCAGCCTGCCCCACTTCTTCGGCCTGATGGTGGGCGATGCGCTGAGCGTGCAGCCCGAGATCAAGGGCTATGGCGGCTCGGCGCCGCTGTCGGCCGACCTGAGCGGCGGCAGCCTGCCGATCGCGATCGACACGCTCGACTCGCTCTATCCGCAGCACGTGGCCGGCAAGATCCGCATCCTGGCCACGTCAGGCAAGAAGCGCGCGAGCTTCGCGCCCAACGTTCCCACCTTCCGCGAAGCCGGCATGAAGATCGATGCCGACGGCTGGAACACCTTCTTCGCGCCCAGCACGATGGCGCCTGCCAAGGTGCAAGTGCTGGCCAACGCGATCCGCGACGTCATGAAAGACCCGGGGCTGCAGAAGGCGGCCGACGCGCTCTACATCACGTCCGTGGTCAGCAACGCGGCCGAGACCGCGCAGATGCTCAAGAACTATCGCCAGCAATGGGAACCGGTCGTGCGCCGCTCCGGCTTTCATCCTTGATACTCCCCCAGGCTTCGCGCACTTCGTGTCGCTTCGCCTACCCCCTCGCCGGGGGCGACACCTGCGGCCCGGCAAAGCCGGTTCCGCGGTGCCCCACGAACAGACCGGCCGTGCTTGCTTTCAGGCTGCTAGTGCGCGCATCTCGGCGATGAGGTCCGCCTTGCCCTCGAAGCCGATGCCCGGCAGCGGCGGCAGCGTGACGTAGCCGTTGTCCACCTTCACGCCGTCGGGGAAGCCGCCGTAGGGCTGGAACAGGTCGGGGTAGCTCTCGTTGCCGCCGAGGCCGAGGCCGGCCGCGATGGCCAGCGACATCTGGTGGCCGCCGTGGGGAATGCAGCGCGAGGGCGACCAGCCGTATGCCTTGAGCATCTCGAGCGTGCGCAGGTATTCGACGAGGCCGTAGCTCAGCGCGCAGTCGAACTGCAGCCAGTCCCGGTCGGGCCGCATGCCGCCGTGGCGGATGAGGTTGCGCGCGTCCTGCATCGAGAACAGGTTCTCGCCCGTGGCCATGGGGCCGGCGTATACCTCGCCGAGCTTGGCCTGCAGTTCGTAGTCGAGCGGGTCGCCGGCCTCCTCGTACCAGAACAGCGGGTACTGCGACAGCGCGCGGCCGTAGTCGACGGCCGTTTGCAGGTCGAAGCGGCCGTTGGCGTCCACCGCCAGCTGCTGGCCGGGGCCGAGGATCTTCAGCACCGACTCGATGCGTTCGCAATCTTCGGCCAGCGTGGCGCCGCCGATCTTCATCTTCACCACCGAGTAGCCGCGCTCCAGGTAGCTGGTCATCTCGCGCTGCAGGCCTTCCAGGCCCTTGCCGGGGTAGTAGTAGCCGCCCGCCGCGTACACGAACACGCGCGGGTCCGGCGTGCCGGTGCCGTAGCGGTCCGCGAGCAATTGGTACAGCGGCTTGCCGGCGATCTTGGCGGTGGCGTCCCACACGGCCATGTCGATGGTGCCCACGGCCACCGAGCGCTCGCCGTGGCCGCCGGGCTTCTCGTTGATCATCATGCGGGCCCAGATCCTGTGCGGATCGAGGTTGTCGCCGGTCTCGTCGAGCAGCGACGCGGGCTCGGCCTCCAGCAGGCGCGGCAGGAAGCGCTCGCGGATCAGCCCGCCCTGGCCGTAGCGCCCGTTGGAGTTGAAGCCGTAGCCGATGACGGGCTTGCCGTCGCGGATCACGTCGGTGACCACGGCCACGAGGCTCAGGGTCATCTTCGAGAAGTCGATGTAGGCGTTGCGGATGTCCGACTTGATGGGACGCGTGGACTCGAGGATGTTGACGATTTTCATGGTCGGTGGTTCTGGAGAAGAAAGAGGAGACAGGTCAGCGGTGCAGCGACGAGCCGCCGCAGATCGCGATGTCCTGCCCCGTGATGGCCGCCGCGTGCGGCGACAGCAGGAAGGCCGCGAGCGCGGCGATTTCCTCGGGCTGGATCAGCCGGCCGATGGGCGGCAGGCGCGGCGCGCTGCCCGCGCGGGCGGGGTCCTGCAGCATCGAGGTCTGCGTGGCGCCGGGCGACACCACGTTCACGGTCACGCCCTGCGCCGCGACCTCCGCGGCCCAGCTGCGCGCGAGCGCGATCAGCGCTGCCTTGGTGGCTGCGTACTGGCCGCGGCCGGGCAGGCCCTGCGCGACGCGGCTGCCGACGAACACCACGCGGCCGCGACCGCGCGCGGCCATCGCGGGCACGAGCGCGTCGGCCAGCCGCGTGGCCGCGTCGACATGCAGGCGCCACATCAGCTCGCCGCCTGCGTGGTCGAGCGCGCCCAGCGGGCCGACGCGCAGCACGCCGGCCGCGTGCACCAGCGCTTGTGCGTCTTGCAAGTCGCCCGTCGCACGGGCGATGGCGCCGGCATCGCACAGGTCGACCGCTACATGCGCGAAGCTCGCGTGAGACAGCGTGGGATCGGCCAGGTCGAGCCCGCTAACGCGCCAGCCTTCTTCGAGCAGCCGCGAGGCGATGGCGCGGCCGATGCCGCCGCTGCTGCCCGTCACCACAGCGTGTGGAGGCAAGGACGGGGCGGCCTCATTCGACATGGATGTTGCCCTCCACGATGATCTTCTTCGAGCGTTCCATGTCGGCCTGCTGGAACTTGACGAAATCGTCCACGCTGCCCGGCGTGAGCAGCAGGCCCTGCGCGTTCAGCGTCTCGCGCATGTCGGTGCCCAGCGCCTTGTTGACCTCGGCGTTCAGCCGCTGCGTGACGGCGGCCGGCAGCTTCGCCGGACCCCACAGGCCGTACCAGCTGTAGAACTCGTAGCCCGGGATGCTTTCGCCCACTGTGGGCACGTTCGGCAGGCTCGCGGCGCGCGCGGCCGAGGTGACGGCGATCACCTTCAGCATGCCGCTCTTGTGGTACTGCAGCGAACCGAGGATGGGGTCGATGAAGCCGTCGATCTGCCCGCCGATCAGGTCCTGGAACGCAGGCGCGGTGCCCTTGTACGGCACGATCAGGTAGTCGAGCCCGCCGCCCGCGCGCTTGAGCAGCTCGGTCGACAGGTGGCCCGCCGATCCGATCGAGCCCACCGCGAAGGTCATCTTGCCGGGGTGCGCCTTGGCATACGCGATGAGCGACTTCACGTCGCTCACCGGCAGGTTCTTGTTCACGGCCACCGACAGCGGCGCCTTCGCCACCAGCGCCACCGGCGTGAAGTCCTTCACCACGTCGTAGGGCACGGACTTCATGGTCATCGGCGCGGTGGTGAAGGTCGAGGCGTTGAACAGCAGCGTGTAGCCGTCGGCCGGCGCCTTCGACACCACGTCGGCGCCGATGATGCCGTTGCCCCCGGCGCGGTTCTCCACGATGAAGCTCTGGCCCGTCTGCTCGCCGAGCTTCTGCGCCAGCAGGCGGCCGATGGTGTCGAGCGTGCCGCCCGGCGGAAACGGGATCACCATGCGCACCGGCCGGCTGGGCCAGGTCTGCGCGAAGCCGGTGGTGGATGCGGCGGCCAGCGCGAGGGCGGCCAGCGCGGTGCGCAGGAAATGATTGCGTTGCATGTCTCTTGTCTCCTTGTGGTTTTCATCGGGGCACCGCGGCCCCGTGGGCTCAGCGCTTCGAGAGGCCCGCCTGCTCGACGGCGGCGCGCAACGCATCCATCTCGCGTGCGTTCGGCGCCTCTGTCGGCGGGCGCACGGTGGCGTTGTCGAGCACGCCGGCCAGGAACATGCCGCCCTTCATGCGCGCATGCGCCTCGCCGGTCGGCTCGCCGCCGCCGTACACCGCGTCCTTCAGCGGCGTGATGAGCGCCTGCACCGCCATCGCCTTCTTCAGGTCACCGGCCTTCACCGCGTTCCACAGGTCGATGATGAGTTGCGGGATGAAGGTCGCGAAGCCGACCAGCGCGCCATCCACGCCTTGCACCATCGAGGCCAGCAGATACTCGTCGTGGCAGGTCAGGATGGCCTTCGACGCATCGGCCTCGCGGATCGCCTGGATGTCGCGGGCGTACTTGTTCATGTCGCGCTGGCCCACCTTGAAGGCCTGCAGGTAGGGCAGGCGGGCCAGCTCCGCCAGCAGATGCGACGAGTACGAGGCGCGCGTCCACGCCGGGTACACGTGGCAGACCAGGTCCAGCTCCGGTGCGGCGCGGTGGATGGCCTCGAAGTACTGCAGCGCGTGGCCGGGCGTGAAGCCGAAGCGCAGCCAGTGGTGCGGCGGCATCACGTCGAGCGCCACGGCGCCTGCGGCCTGCGCGGCGCGGGCATGCTCGGCGGCCTCGACCAGGCCTTCGCACACGATCGACGAGATCACCGGCATGCGGCCGCGCAGCTCGTCGGCCACGATGCGCGTCACTTCGGCTCGTTCGGATGGCGTCAGCGAGAACACTTCGCCGGTGTGGCCGTTGGTCATGATCGCCACCACGCCGTCATGCCCCGCGAGCCACGAGGCCAGCTTGCGCAGCGCGGGTTCGTCGATGCGGTGGTCGGCTGTGAATGGGCAGGAAATGGCGGGAATGATCCCGCGATAATTCGCGATGGAAGGCATGCTGTGTCTCCGTGGTGGTTCAAGGTGCAGGAATGGGGTGCATCTTTTGCCGGCGGGGCGTGGGCCGTCCAATACTCGAATTGCATACAACTATTCAACCGACCGCGCTGCGCATGGGACCCGGCAACCGACCGCTCGACCTGGAATGGCTGGAAGATTTCCTGGCCCTGGCCGAGTCCGGCAATTTCTCGCGTGCCGCACAGGCGCGCTCCATCGCGCAGCCCGCGTTCAGCCGGCACATCCGCTCGCTGGAGGAGTGGGTCGGCGTCGACCTGTTCGATCGCAGCGCGCACCCGACCGCGCTCACGGCGGCGGGCAAACGCTTTCAGCCCTTGTTGCAGGAAGTGCTGGCCGGCCTGCAGGCCGCGCGCATCAAGGCCCGCGCCGCGCACGACCTCGACGCAGCCAGCCTGAGCTTTGCAGCCACGCACGTGCTGTCGCTGACCTTCTTCCCGCGCTGGCTCGGCACTGTCGAATCGCGCCTGCACACGGGCCCGATCCAGACCGTCTCCGACAGTTCGTACGCCTGCGAAGACCTGATGCTGCAGCGCCGCGTGCAGTTCGTGCTGTGCCACGGCCATGCGGGCGCGCCGGGGCGGCTCGACGAGGCGCAGTACCCGGTGCAGCGGTTGAGCGAAGACGTGCTGGTGCCGGTGTCCGCGGCGGACGCGAAGGGCGCGCCGCTGCACGTGCTCGGCACGGACCGGTCGCCCGCCGTGCTGGCCTACAGCGAGGCCTCGGGCCTGGGGCGGATCATGCGAGCGATCCAGGACAGCGAGTTCGGCAAGGACTTCGCCGCGTCGCTGTCGGTGGTCTTCACGGCCCACCATGCCGCGCTGCTGCGCACCATGGCACTCGAGGGCCGCGGCCTCGCGTGGCTGCCGATGAGCCTGGTGGCGGAAGACCTGCGCAGCGGCGCGCTGGTCGATGCCGGCGCGGGCGGCTGGCGCGTGCCGGTGGATATCCGCCTGTACCGCCAGCAGGCGCAGATGGCGCCGGTGGCCGAGGCGTTGTGGGGGCTGGTCAGCGAGGGCGGCTGATCAGTCCGTTTCAGTTGGCGCAGCGCGCCTCGAGCGCGTCGAGGAAGGAACGGTCCCAGCGGCCCTCCTTCATCGCCTGGATCGTGCGCGCTTCCGTCTCCAGGTGCGCGCGGGCTTTCTCGATCAGCAGCTCGGCCTCGTCGGGCGAGAAGGCCATCAGCCCGTCCTGGTCGCCCACCACGATGTCGCCCGGGTTCACGATCATGCCGCCCACCGACACCGGCACGTTGATCTCGCCGGGGCCATCCTTGTAGGGGCCGCGGTGGTTCACGCCGCGCGCATACACCGGGTAGTCGCGCTCGCGGATCTCGGCCACGTCGCGCACGGCGCCGTCGAGCACCAGGCCCACGGTGCCGATGGTCGCGGCATAGAACGACAGGATGCCGCCGATCACTGCGTTCGTGACGTCGCCGCCCGCGTCGATCACCAGCACGTCGCCGGGCCGGCAGAACTCGAAGGCGCGCATCGGCGTGAGGTTGTCGCCGCCGCGCGTCTTCACGGTCACAGCCGTGCCCGCCATGGTCTTGTGCCCGGGGCGGTGGTACGGCTGCAGGCCCACGCTGCCGATGTTGCGGTGCATGTTGTCGCTGAGCGCGGCCACCGGGATGTCGTGCAGCGCGGCGATGATGTGCGGCGCCACCTGCGGGGCCGACGGGTTCTTGCGGATGGCTTTGTAGGGCATGGGTTCGTCCTTGTGAATTCAGTGCAGTGCAGCCACGGCGCGCGCGATGCGCTTGCAGCCTTCTTCGAGCGTCTCGATCGACGTGGCGATGGACAGGCGGAAGTACGGCGACAGGCCGTATGCGGTGCCCGCGACCACGGCCACGCCCTCGCTTTCGAGCAGGTACATCACCACGTCGCCGTCTTCTGCCAGGCGCTTGCCCTCGGGCGTGGTCTTGCCGATCAGGCCGCCGCAGTTGATGTAGAGGTAGAAGGCGCCGGGCGGCGTGGCGCAGCCCAGGCCGGGAATGGCGTTGATGAGCGCCAGCGTGCGGTCGCGCCGCTGCCTGTACACGGCCACGCTCTCGGCCACGAAGCTCTGGTCGCCGTTCAGCGCGGCCGCGGCGGCTGCCTGGCTCACCGAGCAGCAGTTGCCGGTGGACTGTGACAGCAGGGTGTCCAGTGCCTTGATCAGGTCCACTGGCCCGGCCGCATAGCCTATGCGCCAGCCCGTCATCGCGTAGGTCTTGGAGACGCCGTTCACGATCAGCGTGCGGTCGCGCAGCGCAGGCGCCTCCACGAGGATGTGGGGCGTCGTCTCGCCGTCGAAGCGGATGTGCTCGTAGATCTCGTCGGTCATCACCATCACCTGCGGATGGCGCATCAGCACCTCGGCCAGTGCGCGGTATTCGGCGGCCGTGTAGCTGGCGCCGGTCGGGTTGCTCGGCGAGTTGATCAGCAGCCAGCGCGTGCGCGGCGTGATGGCCGCCTCCAGCTGCGCGGGCGTCAGCTTGAAGCCGTTTGCCTCGGGGCAGGCCACGGTGACGGGCGTGCCCTCGCAGGCCAGCACCATGTCGGGGTACGACACCCAGTAGGGCGCGGGAATGATCACCTCGTCGCCCGGCTCCAGCGTGATGGCGAAGGCGTTGTAGATCGCGCTCTTCGCGCCGCTGGTGGCGATGATCTCGTTCATCGCATAGCGCAGGCCGTTCTCGCGCTCGAGCTTGGCGGCGATGGCTTCGCGCAGCTCCACCGTGCCCGCCATCAGCGTGTAGCGCGTGGCGCCGCGCTCGATGGCAGCGGCCGCGGCCTGGCGGATGTGGGGTGGCGTGTCGAAGTCGGGCTCGCCCACCACGAGGTTCACGATCGACTTGCCCTGCCTGCGCAGTTCGTTGGCGCGGTCGGCGGCCGAGGTGCTGGGCGAGGGCTTGATGCGCCGTACGCGGGCGGCAATGCGGGAGGCAACGTGGGAGGTGGTGGCTTGCATGGACCGAACGGTACGCACATCGAACCGGCGAGGCCAAGACGACTTTTCACTGGTCGTATAGGCGCAGCTTATGGTGAGTCCCCCTACCGGCCGCGCAGGGGCGGTGCTAGGCTTGGCTTTTGCTTGGGGACAAGGCGTGAACCTGCGACGCCTCAAATATTTCGTGAAGATCGTGGACATCGGCAGCCTCACGCAGGCCGCCGAAGTCCTTTTCATTGCCCAGCCCGCGCTGAGCCAGCAACTGGCCACGCTCGAGGGTGAGGTGCGCCAGCAACTGCTGGTGCGCACCAAGCGCGGCGTGACGCCCACCGAAGCCGGCAAGGTGCTGTACCGCCATGCGCAGATCATCCTGCGCCAATGCGAGCAGGCCCGTGTCGACATGGAGGCAGCCGGCGAAGGGCTGTCGGGCCAGGTGTCGGTGGGACTCGCGCCCGGCACGGCCGCATCTGCACTGTCGTTGCCATTGCTGCGCACCGTGCGTGCGCGACATCCGGGCATCCTGCTGTACCTGAACGAGAACTACGGCACCACGCTGAGCGAACTCATCATGAACGGCCGCATGGACCTGGCCGTGCTCTATGGCGACAAGGCCATCCATGGCCTCACCTTCGTGCCGCTGCTCAAGGAGCCGCTGTTCCTGGTCGGGCCGGCCGCGATGCCGGCGCCCTCGCAGCCGGTGAAGCTGGCCGACCTGCGTGACATCGAGCTCTTTCTGCCGCGCCCGTACAACGTGGTGCGCAAGCTGGTCGACGCGGCCTTCGTGCGCGCGGGCATGGTGCCGCGCGTGGTGGCGGAGATCGAATCGGCCTTCACGCTCACCGCCGCCATCGCCGACGGGCTGGGCGCCACCATCCTGCCCGCGTCGATGGCGCGCGAGGTGGTCGCGAGCTGCGGGGCCTGGCAATTCCCTATCGTCGACCCGGTCATCGAGGCGCCGCTGGCGCTGTGCCAGTCCGACCATCTGCCGCTGTCCGAACCCGCGCAGGCCGTGAAGGACATCCTGCTCGAACTCGTGGTCGACCTGGCCGGCAAGGTTGCGTCGACGCCCGAACCCGAGCTTGCCGCGCTGTCATAAGCCGGCCTTATCCCGGCACAGCCATTCCGTCTTGGGCTTTGTGCCCATGGCCCGTTACCTTTCATGCATGCCGTCACGCGTTCGCGGAACGCGTCGGCCACCACAGCCCCGGCATGAAGCAGGAACAGATCAAGACGCTCATCGACGCTTTGGCCGCATCGGACCTGGCGGAGTTGGAATTCAGCGAGAACGGCAGCACGCTGCGGCTGGTGAAGCTGTCGGCGCTGGCGGGCGCGTCCGCTGCGCCGAGGCAGCCTGCCGCGCGCAGGTCGCCGAGGCACTCCCCCGAAGAAGCAGCGCCGCTCGACGCTGCCGAATGCCTCGCCCCCTTGCACGGCGTGGTGCACCTGCAGCCCGCGCCCGGCGAACCGCCCTTCGTGCAGCCTGGGCAAGCCGTGGAAGCGGGCCAGCTGCTGTGCGTGATCGAGGCGATGAAGATGTTCAACGAGGTCCGCGCCGAGCGCGAGGGCACCGTGCGCCAGGTGCTCGTGCGATCGGGCGAGGAAGTGGAAGCGGGGCAGCCCCTGTTCCGCTTCGAATGAGGAGGCACGCGCGATGTTCGATACCGTGCTCATCGCCAACCGCGGCGAGATCGCCCTGCGCATCCAGCGCGCCTGCCGCGGCCTCGGCCTGCGCACGGTGGCCGTGCACTCCGAGGCCGACCGCGATGCGATGTATGTCGCGCAGGCCGACCAGGCGCTGTGCATCGGGCCGGCGGCGCCGGGCCTGAGCTACCTGAGCCAGTCCGCCATCCTGTTCGCGGCCGAGGTGAGTGGCGCGCAGGCGATCCATCCCGGCTACGGCTTTCTTGCGGAGAACGCGGGCTTCGCCGCACGCGTCGAGGAAGCGGGCCTCGTGTTCGTCGGGCCCAGTGCCGCCTGCATCCGCACGATGGGCGACAAGGTCTCGGCCAAGCGTGCGATGCGCAAGGCCGGCGTGCCCTGCGTGCCCGGTCCCGACGAAGGGCTGCCCGAGGACCCGGTCGCCGTGCTCGCCCTGGCACGCGGCATCGGCTACCCGGTGATCGTGAAGGCCGCGGGCGGCGGTGGCGGCCGCGGCATGCGCGTGGTGCACGAAGAAGCCGCGCTGCTCGACGCCATGGCCCTCACGCGCGAGGAAGCGCGCCAGGCCTTCGGCAACCCCGAGGTCTACATCGAGAAGTTCTTGCTGCACCCGCGCCACGTCGAGATCCAGGTGCTGGCCGACAGCCATGGCAACGCCGTGTGGCTGGGCAGCCGAGACTGTTCGCTGCAGCGCCGCCACCAGAAGGTGATCGAGGAGGCGCCCGCGCCCGGTATCGATGACGCGCTGATGGCCGAAGTGGGCGAGCGCTGTGCGGCCGCATGCCGGCAGATCGGCTATTGCGGCGTGGGCACCTTCGAGTTTCTCTACGAGAAGGGCGCCTTCTATTTCATCGAGATGAACACCCGCCTGCAGGTCGAGCATCCGGTGACCGAGATGACCACAGGCATCGACATCGTGCAGCAGCAGCTGCGCATGGCGCGCGGCGAGCGCCTGTCGCTCGCGCAGGCTGACGTGCGCTGCCAGGGCCACGCCATCGAGTGCCGCATCAACGCCGAGAACCCCGACACCTTCGCGCCCGCGCCCGGCCGCATCACCGGCTGGCAGGTGCCCGGTGGCTTCGGCGTGCGCGTCGATTCGCACGCGGGCGCCGGCTACCGCGTGCCGCCGTACTACGACTCGATGATCGCCAAGCTCATCGTGCACGGCGACACCCGCGCCGATGCGCTCGACCGCATGCGCCTGGCGCTGGCCGAGACGCGCATCGAAGGCATTGCCACCAACGTGCCGCTGCACCGCGCGCTGTTGCGCGACGAGGGCTTTGCCGCGGGCGGCGTCGACATCCACCATCTCGAACGCTGGCTGCAGCAAAGGAGCGCGGCGTGAGCGCACAGACATCTTCGACCTCACCGTCCACCAGCCTGCTGGGCACCACCGCGCTGCTGTTCGAAGCGCCCGGCGACATGAGCCTGCCTTCGCAGCAGCGCATCTGGGTGCTGGCCCACGAGGCCGAGACCTGGCCCGAGGTGCGCGAGGCCGTGCCCGGCATGAACAACCTGATGCTCACCTTCACGCGTGCGCCGCGTCACCTCGATGCGCTGCGCACGCGCCTGTACGACGCCTGGGACTCCGCTACGGCCATGCCGCGCGAAGGCCGCGTGGTCGAACTCCCGGTGGTCTACGGCGGCGAAGGCGGCCCGCACATGGCCGACGTGATGGCGCATACGGGCCTGGGCATCGATGCCATCGTCGAACTGCACAGCGCGCCGCTCTACCCGGTGTATGCGCTCGGCAGCCACCCCGGCTACTGCTACCTGGGCGGCATGGACCCGCGCATCGCCACGCCGCGTCGCAAGGTGCCGGTGCTGAGCATCCCGGGCGGCGCGGTGTCGATCGGCGGCGCGCAGACCGGCGTGTCGGCTTCGGCCGGCCCCAGCGGCTGGAACACCATCGGCAGCACCTCGATGGTGTTCTTCGATCCGGCGCGGGACCCGCCCGCCATGCTGCAGCCGGGCGACATGATCCGCTTCCGCGTGGAGGGCATCGTCCGATGATCGAAATCCTTTCCTCGGCCGCGCTCGCCACCGTGCAGGACCTGGGGCGCACCGGCAGCCTGCGCTGGGGCGTCGGCACCTCCGGCGCCATGGACAACCTGGCGCTGGCCGCCGGCAACCTGCTGCTGGGCAACGAACTGGGCGCCGCCGCGATCGAGGTGCCGGTGTTCCCGTTCAAGGTCCGTTTCGCCGAAGACTGCGCGTTCGCACTCACGGGCGCCGACTGCGCCGCCCGCCTCGACGAGCAGCCGCTGCTGCCCTGGTGGGTGCACCAGGCGCGCGCCGGCCAGGTGCTCACGCTGGGCCTGCCGCAAGGCGGCGCGCAGCGCGGCAGCCGCGCCGTGCTGTGCGTGGCTGGGGGCATCGACGTGCCCGAGGTACTGGGGTCGCGCAGCACGCAGCTGCGCGGTGCCTTCGGTGGGCACGAAGGGCGCGCGCTGCGCAAGGGCGACGTGCTTCGCGCCGCCGGTGCGGGCAGCGCCTGCCGCACCGGCTTCGGCCTCGTGCCGCCCGCTCTCGCGTTGCCACTGCAGCGCGACGGCGTCGCGGCCGTGCGCGTGCTGCCCGCCGCCGAGTACATGGCCTTCGAGCCGGCTTCGCGCCACGCCTTCTGGGCCGGCGAATGGAAAATCACCCCGCAGAGCGACCGCTACGGCTACCGCCTCGAAGGCGAGCCGCTGCGCCCCATCGCGCCGATGGAACTGCGCTCGCACGGCATCGTCCCCGGCGTCATCCAGGTGCCTCACAGCGGCCAGCCGATCATCCAGATGCGCGATGCCCAACCGTCAGGCGGCTACCCCAAGTTCGGCACAGTGATCGAGGCCGACATGTGGCGCCTCGGCCAGGCGCCCATCGGCAGCCGCATGCGCTTCATCGAAACCACGTGGGACGAGGCGCTGGAGGCGCTCGACGAAGTGCGCGCGTGGCTCGACAAGGTGGCGCGTGTGGTGGCGCTGCATCGGAGTGCGCCTCGATGAAAAGCTGTCTTTCTGTTCGTCGTTCTGTTTGTTCGGGGCTCGCTCACGCCGACGGGGTACCTTGCTCCGCGAATGTCCCCCGGCCTGCGGCCTCCTCCTTTATTTCGCTGCGCAAGGCACCCCGCCGGCGTGAGCAATCGGAGCACTGGTTGATCAGCCAGCACAAGAGCTGCGCCCATCGTGCACAGGGCACCGGGTGCTCCCCGCAGCGAAATAAAGGAGGAGCCGAAGGCGGGGGACATTCGCGGAGGGGAGTACCCGGTGGCCTGTGCACGCACCCCGAAAGGAACTGACATGCAGGACACGGCATTCCGCATCCCGCAGCTGGCCGCTTGGCTGTCCGGCACCGACATCGGCCTGCTCGAACTGCGTACGCCCGAGGGCACGCTGCGCCTCGGCCGGCTGGGCGACGGCATCGTTGAACTGCCGGTGGAAGAAGCGGAGGAGCCCGAACTCCTGCCGATCCACGCCCCCTCGCTCGGCGTATTCCTGCACAGCCACCCGCTGGCCGCCGCGCCGCTGGTTCGCATCGGCCAGCGCGTGGAGGCCGGTCAGACCGTCGGCCTGCTGAAGATCGGCCCGCTGCTGCTGCCCGTGACCGCGCCGCAGCCCGGCATTGTCGAAAACATCCGTGTGGACGATGCCGCCACCGTCGGCTACGGCACGCCGCTGGTCGACCTGCACCCCCTCTGAAAAGAAGAGAAGGACACACCCATGGACATCGACCTGAACGCAGACCTCGGCGAAGGCTTCGGCCCCTGGCGCATGGGCGAGGACGAAGCCCTGCTGGACATCGTCTCCTCCGCCAACGTGGCCTGCGGCTTCCACGCGGGCGACCCGGTCATCATGGACCGCACCGTCCGCATGGCGCTCCAGCGCGGCGTCGATGTGGGCGCGCACGTGGGCTTTCCCGACCTGCTGGGTTTCGGCCGCCGGCAGATGCAGATCGAGACGAAGGAACTGGTGGCCTATGTGCTCTACCAGCTCAGCGCGCTCGATGGCATGGCCCGCACCGCCGGCCACCGCATGACGCACATGAGCTTCCACGGCGCGCTCGGCAACATGGCCGCCGCCGACGCCGCGCTGGCCGATCCGCTGGTGCGCGCCGTGGCCGACTTCGACCCCACGCTCACCGTCAGCACCTCAGCCAGCCGCGCCATCGAAGGGGCCGCCGAACGCTGCGGCCTGCGCGTGCGCACCACCTTCCTGGCCGACCGCGCCTGCGGCGACGACGGCCTGCTGGTGCCGCGCAAGCTGCCCGGTGCCGTCATCCACGACCGCGACGCGGTGCTGGTGCGCGTGCGCCAGCTTCTCGAAGAGGGCACCGTCACCAGCGTCACCGGCAAGAAGATCCCGATGCGCGTGCATTCGATCCTGCTGCACGGCGATACCCCCGGCGCGGTGGAGCTGGCGCGCGCCGTGCGCGGCGTGGTCGAGCAGGCGGGGCGCGTGGTGCCGATCTCCAGGCAATCGATCTGACGAGGCACAAGGGCACGAACATGGTGCTTACCCTTAGTCATATGCACGGATGCCGGGCGACATAAGGGCGGCTTATCTCTCCACAGCCATTCCGTCTTGGCGCCGCGCGCGGGCGCTGGCTACAGTGAATTCCAGGCAGACGTCTGTCGACTCAACGAAAGAACACAACATGCCGTTTTCCGACTACAAGACCGCGCTGGTGACGGGAGCCTCGTCGGGCATCGGCGCCGCCGTCGTCGAGCGCCTCAGCAAGGAAGGCCTGCAGGTGCATGCGCTGGCGCGCAGCGCCGACAAATTGGCCGACCTGGCCGCGCGCACCGGCTGCGTGCCGCACGCCATCGACGTGAGCGACCTCGAGGCGGTCACGCGGCTGACCAGGGAAATCGAATTCGACGTGCTGGTCAACAACGCCGGCGTGGACCGCCCCGGCTCCATCCTCAAGGCCGACGCCGAAGGCATCGACCTGCTGGTGGACGTCAACCTGCGCGCCGTGCTGCACCTGTGCCGGCTCGTAGTGCCCGGCATGGCGGCGCGCGACCGCGGGCACGTGGTCAACATCAGCTCCATCGCCGCGGCCTACAACTTCGGCGGCAACAGCACCTACCACGCGACCAAGGCGGCGGTGAGCATGCTGTCGCGCCAGCTGCGCATCGACTGCTTCGGCAAGCGCGTGCGCGTCACCGAGATCTGCCCGGGGCGCGTGGCCACCGACATCTTCGCGCACGTGCACGGCGACTCCGAGGACACCTACAAGCGCTTCGTGGAGGGCTTCGAGCTGCCGCAGGCAGAGGACATCGCCAACGCCATCGCCTTCGCCATCGCGGCGCCCATCGCGGTGAATGTGGGCCACATGGAAATCACGCCCACGCTGCAGGTGCCCGGCGGCCTGTCGACCACCCGGCCGGAAGCGCCGCAGGCCTGAGCGGCAGCAGCCCCGGCAGCCACGCAAAGGAACAGCCCATGAAGGACTTCGACCTGCTGGCGATCCTGCTGAAACCGGAGTTCGGCGCCATGCTGCTGCACGGCCTGCAGGAGACGCTGAAGATCGCGGCGGGCTCGTGGCTGCTCGCCATGACCATGGCCATCGTGCTGCTGGTGGTGCGGCTCACGCCGAACCGCATCGCAGAGCGAGTGGTGGCCGGCTACGTCTCCTACCACCGCAACGTGCCCACGCTGGTGCAGCTCATGTTCTGGTACTTCGGCATCTTCAGCCTGCTGCCCGACGCGCTGCAGGGCTGGCTGTCGGTGCACAACGCCGAGCGGCTGCTGTCGATCGTCGCGCTCGGGCTGTGCCAGGCGGCGTACTTCAGCGAAGACATGCGCTCCGGCCTGCGCGCCATTCCCGCAGGGCAGACCGAGGCGGCGCGTGCGCTGGGCCACGGCTACATCGGCTCGATGCGCCACGTGATGCTGCCGCAGGCCATCCGCAATGCGGTGCCGGCGCTGGTCAACCACAGCGTGTCGCTCTTCAAGAACAGCAGCCTGGCCATGGCCATCGGCGTGGCCGAGCTGACGCACGCGGTGAAGGAAATCGAGAGCCAGAGCTTTCGCACCTTCGAGGCCTACAGCGTGGCGACGGTGCTGTACCTGCTGTGCTCGCTGATCATCATGGCCGTGGGCGGCTGGCTGGCGCGGCGCTACCGCATAGCCGGCGCAAGGTAAGCGAGGCATCCCATGTACAGCGTTTACGAAATTCTTCGCGACAACTGGCTGCTGCTGCTGGTCGGGCAGTACCCCACCGGCCCGCTCGGCGGCATCGTCGCCACGCTGATCCTCTCGGTGCTGGGCATCGTGCTGGCCTTTCCGCTGTCGGTGCTGCTCGCGCTGGCGCGGCTATCGCCCTGGCGGTTGCTGAACTGGCCCGCTGCCGTGCTGGTGTACGTGGTGCGCGGCGTGCCGCTGCTGATGGTGATCCTGTGGGTCTACTTTCTCGTGCCGATCCTTATCGGGCGGGACGTGTCGGGCTTCACCACCATGCTGTGCACGCTGGTGATCTACGAAGGCGCCTACCTCTCGGAGGTGGTGCGCGCCGGCATCCAGTCGCTGCCCAAGGGCCAGGGCGAGGCGGCGCGCGCGCTGGGCCACAGCCACCTGGGCACTATGTGGTACGTGATCCTGCCGCAGGCGCTTTACAACATGCTGCCGAGCATGCTGAGCCAGTTCATCTCCACCATCAAGGAGACCACGCTGGGCTACGTGATCAACGTGCAGGAACTTACCTTCGCGGCCAACCAGATCAACAACCAGCTGCTGACCAAGCCGTTCCAGGTGTTCTTCATTCTGGCGATGACCTACTACGTCGTCTGCTTCAGCCTGACGCAGCTCGCGCAATGGCTGGAGCGGCGCATTGCGTACAAGCGGCTCGGCGCCGCGGCGGTGAAGTCCGCCGAAGACGGCGCGCCGCTCCCGACCCCGGTGGTGACGCAGCCATGACGCCCGTTCCACACCCCGCAGGGCAACCAGTGCCCGCCAAGGACGACACCATGATCCTGTTCTCGAACATCAACAAGTGGTACGGCGACTACCAGGCGCTGGCCGACATCAACGCCGAGGTGAAGAAGGGCGAGGTCGTGGTGGTCTGCGGGCCCTCGGGCTCCGGCAAGTCGACACTGATCCGCACCGTGAACCGGCTGGAGGAAGTGAAGTCGGGGAAGCTGCTGTTCGACGGCCACGACATCCATGCGCCCATGAGCAGCAAGGCCCTGAACAAGCTGCGCAGCCGCATCGGCTTCGTGTTCCAGAGTTTCAACCTGTTCCCGCACCTCTCGGTGCTGGAGAACATCATGCTGTCGCCGATGCGCGTGCTCGGCGTGAAGCGCGCCGACGCGAAGGCCAAGGCCGGGCAGCTGCTCGAACGCGTCGGCCTGTCGAACAAGGCGGGCGCGTACCCGGCGCAGCTGTCGGGCGGCCAGCAGCAGCGCGTGGCGATTGCCCGTGCGCTGGCGATGGAGCCGCCCGCCATGCTGTTCGACGAGCCCACCAGCGCGCTCGACCCCGAGATGGTCGGCGAGGTGCTGTCGGTGATGCGCGGGCTGGCGCACGACGGCATGACGATGATGTGCGTCACGCACGAGATGAACTTCGCCCGCGAGGTGGCCGACCGCGTCTGGTTCATGGACGCGGGGCGCATCCTCGAAACGGCCGACCCCGCCACCTTCTTCGGCAGTCCGCAGCATCCGCGCGCGCAGCGCTTCCTGTCGGATCTGCGCGCGCACTGAATCCCCACCCGCGTTTCCCTTCGCAATCTCCCAGGAGTCCACCATGTCGAACAAGACCGTCTTCCGCCTCGCCGCCATCGGCGCCTGCCTTGCTGCGTCGTCCCTGCTGGCGCATGCCGACCAGTGGAGCGACATTGCCCAGCGCAAGGAACTCAAGTGCGGCACCTTCGCCGACGTGCCCCCGTTCGCCGCACCCGACCCGAAGACGCGCGAGATGGTGGGCCACGACGTCGACCTGTGCCATGCCGTGGCCAAGGAGCTCGGCCTCACCGCCAAGGTCACGCCGCTGTCGGTGGAAGCGCGCGTGCCCGAGGTGAAGCTCGGCCGCGTCGACGTGACCATCGCCAACCTGGCCTACACCAAGAGCCGTGGCGAGCAGATCCAGTTCAGCGACCCGTACTACGTGGCCAAGGAAATGCTGGCCGTGAAGGCCTCCGACCCCGGCACGGCCAAGGCCGACTTCAAGGGCAAGCGCCTGAGCTCGACCAAGGGCTCCACCTCCGAGCTGTCGATCAAGATGAACGGCTCGGAGCCGGTGACCTTCCAGGACACGGGCTCGGCCTTCATGGCGGTACAGCAGAACAAGTCGGTCGGCATGGTCGCCAACACCATGACCATCACCAAGCTGGTGAACCAATCGAAGACCGAAGGCGTGGCGCTGAAGATGATCAAGGACCCGATGGTGCTGCAGCCCATCGGCATCGGCATGAAGAAGGACGAGCCCGCGCTGCTGGCCAAGGTGAACGGCGCGCTCTATGCGCTGGAGAAGTCGGGCGAGCTCGACCGCATCTGGGCCAAGTGGCTGGGGCCGAACACTGAATACAAGATGGTGCGCGAAGAGAAGGTCACGCCGCTGGCTGACCTGAAGTTCGAACTGCTGCCTTGATCGAAGCCGCGAGGGTTTAGGGGCGCGCTCACGCCGACGGGGTACCTTGCTCCGCGAATGTCCCCCGGCCTGCGGCCTCCTCCTTTATTTCGCTGCGCAAGGCACCCCATCGGCGTGATCGATCAGAGCACTGGTTGATCGGCCGCAAACCAGCAGCGTGTCCAGTGCACAGGACACCGGGTGCTCCCCGCAGCGAAATAAAGGAGGAGGCCGCAGGCCGGGGGACATTCGCGGAGGGGAGTACCCGGTGGCCTGTGCACACGCCCTGAACAAGACCACAAGAGCACTCAGTCGTAGTTGGTGAAACGGCTCGGTTCCTGCGTCTGCGGATTCAGCGGCTGGTAGCCCTGAATGTTCTGCAGCAGCGTGCTCGTCGGGTTCGAGCCGACGTTGCCGAAGCCGTTGAACTGGATCTGGAACATCAGCCGCGTGTCCGGCGTCGTGCGGCCCGACACCAGCCGTTCGAGCACGACGCGCCCGACCCAGCAGCAGGCGTTGTACTCCGCGCCGATCAGGCTGTCCGACATCGCGCGGTCGTGCAGGCTGTAGCTCAGCCGCCCCACCGCATACCAGCGCCCCGGGTCGCCGGGTTTTCTTTCGCCGAAGAGCCCTCTCGTCAGCTCGCTCAGCGGCCATTGCCAGTTGAAGTCGATCGTCTTCGTGCCGTCGTTCGCGGTCGTGCTGCTGTCCGCCTGGTAGCGGTAGGCTGCGGTGAGCGTGTGATACGGCGCGGGCGTGTAGCGCAGGGTGAGCGCGTCGCGCGAGCTCTTGCCGGTGTCCATGTTGTATTGCGCGACGCCGTCGATGCTCCACTTCGGGTTCCAGTGCACCAGCCCGCCGACGATGAAGTCGCCCGTGCGGTCGGTCACGGCGGTGCCGCTCGGCAGCGTGACGTTCTGGTCGCTGAAGCGAAAGCGCTGCGCGATGCCGAAGCGCGCCGACTCGGCGCCCGTGGCCGGGTCGATCAGGCGCGTGCTCACGCCCGTGGTCAGCGTGTTCGTGTCGGAGATGCGGTCGTTGCCCGAGAACGCGTTCTCGGTGTAGAGCGTGGCAAAGCTGATGTCGTTGGCGGCAGTGTCGTACACCGGCAGCTGGCTCTGGTCGCGGTAGGGCGTGTGCACGTAGAAGGCGCGCGGCTCCAGCGTCTGCCGCCAGGCGCGGCCGAACAGGCTGGCATCGCGCTCGAACACCAGGCCGCTGTCCAGGCTCACGGTCGGCACCACGCTGCTGATGGAGGTCGCGCCGCTGGCCAGCGGCGAATCGAGCTGGTAGGCGGCCGTGTGCAGCAGCAGCTTCGGAATGATGTAGCCGCCCGGCGTGACCCACGGGCGGCTGATCTGCAGGTTGCCGACCACGCGCTCTCCGTTGGGCTGCTTGATGCCGTTGAGCGTGGGCGAGTAGGCCGAATCGACCTCGAAGCGCGTGTAGTCGAGCGTGCCCGACACGTCGAGGCCGTGCCAGTCGTACTTGTTGTAGTTGGCCGTGATCTGCGGCACGCGGTTGTACGAGGGCGTGATCGGCGAGGCCGCGTACTGCAGCGTCTGGTAGGAGAGGGTGCGCGCCTGGCCGCTCCAGTCGCCCTTGCTCCAGTTGAGGTCGGCCTCGTTCGTGAGCGTGCGCGAGGTCAGCGTGGGCGTGTGCGAGAAGTCGCGCCAGTAGTCGTCGTCGCTCACGCGATTGATGTTGAACGAGGTGCTCAGCGAGTCGAGCCCGAAGGGCTTGGGGTCGAACTGCTGGTTGTGCTTGGCCCACAGGCCCCAGCGGTTGATGCCGCGCAGGCTGTCGCTGGGCATTTCGTCGATGCGGATCTGGCCGCTGTAGGTCTTCTCGAGGTAGCGGAACTCGGTGCCGAGGTTCACGCCCCGGCTGCTCATGATCTCGGGGTACAGCGTGAGGTCGCGGTTCGGTGCGATGTTCCAGTACCAGGGCTGCAGGTACTCGAAGCCATTGGTGCTGTCGAAGCCGATCACCGGCGGCAGCAGGCCGCTCTTGCGCGCGTTGTTGAGCGGAAAGCTCACCGATGGCAGCGAGGGCGTCGTCACGCCGAGGAAGTTGATCTGCGCATCGGTCGCGATTGCGACGTTGCTCTCGGTGTCGGTGGTCAGCGTGACGGCGGTGAGCATCCACGCGGGCATCCAGCCCGCGTAGTTCTCGCGCAGGCAGGTGGTGTAGGTGGCGTGCCGCGCCACAGACACCTTGGGGTCGACGAAGTCGATGCGCTCGGCCTCGCCGTGCGCGCCGTTGGCCAGCAGCGTGTAGCGCACGTGATCGAAGAAGCCCTCGAAGCTCTCGACCTTCAGGTGCAGCTCGGGGCCTTCGTACACGTTGCCGGCCTGGTTCAGGTGCACGCTGCCGATGGCCGTGGCGAGGTCGCCTGGCGGCTGGTATTCGAGCCGGTCGGCCGTGATGCGCGTGTCGCCGCGCCGCAGCGAGGCGTTGCCTTCGACCACCACTTCGAGGTCCGGGCGCCCGCTGAGCCTGTCGCCGTCGACAAGGCTCGGGCGCATGCCGCGCTCGGCCGGTGCGATGGTCTCCGCGAGCTGCGGCGTGCGGCGCAGCATCATCGGCGCCTCGGTCCATGTGTCCTGTGCCGAGGCCGCCTGCGGGCGCAGCAGGAGCAGCGACAGCAACACCATCGGCGGCAGCGGAAAACCGCGCCAGCGTAGTTTCATGAGAGAAGATTTCTTGGAAGCCGGCGCCGGGTCAGGCGCCTTGCCTGGCCTGCGAATCCCATGCAAAGCCCACGCCGTAGACCGAGCGGATCCAGTCGTGCGCGGTCGAGACGGTGGCCAGCTTCTTCCTGAGGTTCTTGATGTGGGTGTCGACCACGCGTTCGTTGACGTCGAGCGCCTCCGGGAAGGCGGCTTCCAGCAGCTTCGACCGCGTCAGCACCCGCCCGGGCTCCTGCGAAAGCGCGCGCAACAGGAGCGACTCGCGACGCGTCAGCGGCAGGTAGTGCCCGTCGAGAATCGCGCAGCCGCGCACCGCCCCGAAGGTGATCGGCACGGAAGGGCGAACGACGCTGCGGCGCTGCGCATAGCGCCGCAGCACCACGTGGATGCGCACCGCGACTTCCTTCGGGGAAAAGGGCTTGCACACGTAGTCGTCCGCACCCAGCTCGAAGCCGCGCAGCCGGTCGGCTTCGTCGCCGCGCGCCGTCAGCATGATGATCGGGTGGTCGCTGCGTGCACGGACCTTCTCCAGGATCTGCAGGCCGCTGACATGCGGCAGTTCGACGTCGAGCAGGGTGAGTGCCGGCGGCGAGGTCAGGACGCGATGCAGCGCGACCGCGCCGTCGTCGATGTGGTCGACCTCGTGCCCGGCGCGATGCAGCTCGTCCAGCAGCACCGACGCGGCCTCGCGCCCTTCCTCCACCAGCAGGATGCGGCTCATCGCGTCACTGAAGTTTCAGGACGCCCGGATGCGCCGCCCTGGCCGGGGCCTGCGTGCTCCTGTCGCGGCAGTTCTTCATGTGGTCGTCGACCGTCAGGTCGCCCTGCAGGTTGGTCAGCAGCCGCAGCGTGCGGTCGATGGCGGCGTCGTCGAGCAGCGGGTAGCCCTGCTCGGTGCGCCCGTTGTTGCGCGCCACGCGCGCGATGTAGGGCAGGTCCTGCGGCGTGATGACGACGGACGGCATCACGCCTTCGAGCTCGACGCCCTCGAACGGCAGCAGCACGAAGTACTGCACGCGCAGGTCGGGCGGCATCAGGCTGCGCAGGTGCGTGGTCTTGCGGCCGCACTGCCAGGCCGGGTCTTTCACCTCGCGCGCCAGCGAATGCCCATGCTGGCGCAGGAACCAGCGCGGCAGCGCCTGGGCCGAGGTCTTGCGGTACACCACCGCGTTGCGCCAGCCCTTTACCTCGAACAGGTACACGCCAGCCTCGCACACCAGCGCCACGTCGAAGCGGGCCGTGGGCACGGCGCTGCCTTCGTACATGGGAATGACGAGGTCCCGCAGCACGTGCAGCCGCCCGAACGCGGGCTGGAATGCGCTGGTGAGCTGCTGCATGCCGAGCGTGGTTGCCATGCTGCTCGCCGGCTCGCCGTCCGGAGCGCACACGCGGCGTGCGAGCGCGGCGGTGTCCGGCTTCTGATGTCCATGGCCGGCCAGCGTAAGCAGCGGACGGGCGGAAACTTTGTGCAAGGCAGTGGTCATGTAAGGCTCCTTCGAACTTCAAGGATTGCGCAACTTTCGGGAGACTTTGTGCAGAAACGGCAATTGCTCGGCCTGCGCCGATCGCGCGCCCGCAACCGCATCGATCGATGCGCCGTTTCCGATGCTTCCCATGAGGACGACCCATGCGAGCGCCAGCTCGCCATTGGCCGCAGCAAGCACGTGCAGGTCGAGCAACAGGCCCTGGAAGTCCTCCATCAGCTGCACTTCGGAGATGTCGCCGCGGTCGCGATGCTGCTTCGACGCCTCGAAGCCGGCCCTTGCGTTCATGACGCGCGCGTACGCGGTGTTCGCGATGTCGCTCTGCATCTGCAGGCGGTGCAGCGCCCCGGCGACCTGCTCGCGTGCCTGCACGACCGCGTGCGCGTAGGGAGGCTCGCCGGGCACTTCGATGTCCTGCGCTTCTTCCGTCGCGTCGATGACGCCTGCGGGCATCGCGGCCGGGTCCGCACCGTAAAGAGCAGCGGCCAGGTTGATGTCGTTCCTGTTGGCCAGCACGGACATCGGAAGTTCGCGCGGCACCTCGGCCGCGAAGCGGGGCAGCGACTTGTCGTGCAATGCGTCGGCGAGCATTTCATTCATTGAGGCTTCCGACATGCGGCATTGCGCGGCCAGGTACGTGATGTAGTTGGCGCGCTGCGCCTTCAGCTTGCCGATGGTTGTCTCTGCGCTGGCCTGCCGTGCTGCGAGCTGCTTCGCAAAGTCGTCGTGCGGCAGCGTGCTGCCCTGGATGAGCGCAGACTGCCGCACGACTGCGGCGTGCGTGTTCTCCAGATAGAGCAACTCGAGCGTCTTCACCTTGAGTGCGATGTAGGCCGCGGCCACGCCGGATTCGGTGGCGCCCTGCGATGCGGCCATCAGCCGGTTCATCGCGATGTCCTCGAAGCCGGCCCACCAAGGCTGCGCGCTCGCCTGCGTTTGTGTTTGCGCACGCGCCTTGTGGTCGACGAACATGCCCGCCGCGAGCACCGAGGTGGAGTGAACCATCGCGATGCTCGTGCTGGCGCATGCGATGGCCAATGCACCGCACATCGCCGCCATCAGGATTCGTGAACGCTTCACCTGTGAGTCTCCAGCTTCGTCATGCGTGGATCTTTTCAGGCGAATTGGGAGAAATTTGAAGGACCTCCGGATCGGCCTGCCGCGCGATTCGCGCACGGTGTGATGTGCGCGCACAACACTCGATGCGGCAGAGAACCGATCCACCAAATTCCTCCCGATTTGGACGAAACCATGCGTACAGCCGGTCGATACCGAACGGCCGCATCAGACCTGAAACTGGAGAACCCTGAATGAAGAAAACCCTCACGGCATTCGCTGCCCTGGCCGTCTGCGGGCTGGCCTCTGCCCAATCCTCCGTCACGTTGTTCGGCGTCGTCGACGCGGGCCTGACCTACCAGTCGGCGACCTCGCGCGACGCGACCACCGGCGCATCGGTGAAGTCCAGCAAGACCAGCCTGGCCAACTCCGGCTACAACTCCAGCCGCATCGGCTTTCGCGGCACCGAAGACCTCGGCGGCGGCCTGGCCGCGAGCTTCTGGCTCGAAGCGCCCATCACCAACGACGACGGCGCCACCGGCATCGCCACCTTCGCCCGCCGCTCCACCGTGAGCCTGTCGGGTGGCTTCGGCGAGCTGCGCCTGGGCCGCGACTACACGCCCACCTTCTGGAACGACACCGTGTTCGACCCGTTCGGCACCAACGGCTCGGGCACCAACGTCATCAGCACCGTCAGCGGCAACACCACCATCAACAACGCCAACTACGTGCGCGCCAGCAACTCGGTGGGCTACTTCCTGCCGCCGAACCTGGGCGGCTTCTATGGCCAGGTGCAGTACAGCCTGCACGAGAACGCCAGCACCGACGCGACCAGCACCACGGCTGCTTCCAGCAGTACCGCCGGGCGCTACGTCGGCGGGCGCTTCGGCTACGCCAACGGTCCCCTGGACGTGGCACTGAGCGTGGGCCGGAGCACGGTGGTGGACACCACCGCGCTGGAGCGCAAGGTGCAGACCATCAACCTGGGCGCTTCGTACGACTTCGGTCCGGTGAAGCTGTTCGGTGAGCTGTCGAACGTGAAGAACAAGTTCGACTACGCGGCAGCGGCCGACACGCACGACACCTACAACGGCTACCTGATCGGCGCGACCGTGCCGGTGGGTGCGGGCCTGATCCGCGTGGCGTACTCGCAGGTGCGCTACAACGAAGGCACGGCCGGCATCACGGGCGAGGACCCGCTGGCGCGCAAGTTCGCGGTCGGCTATGTGCACAACCTGTCCAAGCGCACGGCGCTGTATGCGACGGTGGCGCGCGTGAACAACCGCAACGACGTGAACTACACGGGCAGCCTGGTGTCGGCCAGCACCACGGGCTACGGCAGCGCGGGCGTGAGCTACACGGGCCTGCCGCGTTCTTCCACCGGCTACGACTTCGGTATCCGTCACGCGTTTTGATGACGGTTTGACGATGTGATGAGGGGGCAGCGCGGCCGGGTGGCCGCGCTGCCTGGCCCGCTGCGCTCACGAGGGAGCCCAAAGGCAGCGAGGAGGTGAAGCCGCAGTTTCAAGGCAGGTCAAATGAAAAAACAGACATTCGCGTTCGCGCGCTGGTTGCGTGCGTGCGTCTTCTTGCTTGTGTCCCTCGGATCGCTTGCAGCGGCACAGGCACAGAACCGCATCGAGTCGGTCACCGGCTCCATGCAAGCCGGCACGGAAGTGCTGCGCATCGATTTCTCGGAGCCGCTGGCCGCTGTGCCTGCAGGCTTCGCCATACAGTCTCCCGCGCGCATCGCGCTCGACTTTCCGGGCATGGCCAGCAGCCTGGGCCGTGCAGCCATCGACGTGAACCAGGGCAACCTGCGTTCCGTCAACGTAGTGCAGGCGGGCGAGCGCACGCGCCTCGTCATGAACCTGAAGCAGGCGACGGCGTTCCGGACACAGCTCCAGGGCAAGTCGCTTCTCGTGTCGCTCGAACCCGTGGCCGGCGCCGCACTGGTCGCGTCCACGCCCTTCGAGTTTGCGGAGAACCGCAACCGCGACGTGCTGCCCCTGCGCGACGTCGATTTCCGCCTGGGCACCGAAGGCGCCGGCCGCGTGATCGTGAGTCTGCCCAATGACCAGGTCGGCGTGGACATCCGCCAGCAGGGCAAGGGCCTCGTGGTCGAGTTCACCAAATCGTCGCTGCCCGAGGGCATGAACCGCAAGATGGACGTGGCCGACTTCGGCACGCCGGTTCAATCGGTGAGCATGCAGCAGTCCGGCGATCGCGTGCGCATGGTGATCGAGCCGCGTGGCGATTGGGAACACAGCGCCTACCAGAGCAACAGCCAGTTCGTGGTGGAGGTGCGTCCGCGCAAGGTCGACCCGACCAAGCTGACGCAAGGCACGGGCTACAACGGCGAGAAGCTGTCGCTGAACTTCCAGAACATCGAGATCCGCTCGCTGCTGCAGGTGATCGCGGACTTCACCAACTTCAACATCGTCACTTCCGACTCGGTCAACGGCACGCTCACGCTGCGGCTGAAGGACGTGCCCTGGGACCAGGCGCTGGACATCATCCTGGAGGCGAAGAACCTCGGCATGCGCAAGAACGGCAGCGTGCTGCGCATCGCGCCGGAAGACGAGCTCAACGCCAAGGACAAGATCAAGGCCGAGGCCCAGGCCACGTTGCAGGGGCTGGAGCAGCTGCGCACGCAGTCCTTCCAGCTCAACTATGCGAAGGCGGCCACGGTGGCGCAGGGGCTCTCGGGCACCGGCGCGAGCGCCGGTGGAGGCGGCGGCAGCTCGGGCGGCGCGACTCGCATCCTGAGCGCGCGCGGCAGCGTGCTGGCCGAGGTGCGCACCAACCAGCTCTTCGTGACCGACATTCCCTCGCGCCTCTCGCAGGTGGCAGACCTCCTCCAGAAGCTCGACGTGCCGGTGCGGCAGGTGCTGATCGAGGCGCGCTTCGTCGAGGCGACCGACACCTTCAGCAAGTCGCTGGGCGCAAAGCTGGGCGGCGGTTTCGTCAACGCGAACTCGTCGGTCGGCGTGACGCCGTCCGTCAGTACGAGCACTGCCAGTGGGGTGACCACCACCACCAGCACCAACACCTACTCGAGCACCAGCTTCGTCAACCTGCCGGCGACCAGCACCACCGGCGATGCGGTCGGCACCTTCGCGCTGTCGCTGTTCAACTCGGGCTTGACGAAGATGCTCAACCTCGAGATCTCCGCGCTGGAAGCGGACGGCAAGGGCAAAGTGGTGTCGAGCCCGCGCGTGGTGACGGCCGACCAGACCAAGGCGCTGATCGAGCAGGGCACCGAACTGCCCTACCAGGTCGCGACTTCGAGCGGCGCCACGTCCATCGCGTTCCGCAAGGCCAACCTCAAGCTGGAGGTGACGCCGCAGATCACGCCCGAGGGCAACATCATCCTGGCGCTCGACGTCAACAAGGACACGGTGGGCCAGTCGACCACCGCGGGCTACGCCATCAACACCAAGCACATCCAGACCGAAGTGCTGGTGGAGAACGGCGGCACGGTCGTCATCGGCGGGGTCTTCGAGCTGACGGACACCAGTTCGGAATCGCGCGTGCCGGTGCTGGGCGAACTGCCGATGGTCGGCGCGCTGTTCCGCACGCGCAGCCGGGTCAACAACAAGACCGAGATGCTGATCTTCATCAGCCCGAAGATGATTTCGGACAGGAACGCGGCGCGGTGAGCGGTCGATAGATACAAGGGCAGCGCGACTGTTCGAGGCCGAGGGCGAGAGCCCTTGGCCTATTCTTTTTCCTGAGCCGCAGGCAGTTCCGTGGAGGCCGATAGCCCCGCGTTGCCTCAGGTCGAATGGCGCACGGGTATGGTCATCGCTTCAGCCGAGCTGCGGAGCAGCTCGACTTTCTCTTGCTCAACCCAGTGTGTCCCGTCGCCATGGGCCCTGTTTCCGGCCTCCACGGCTGCCTGGAATGCGGCGCGTACAGGGGGTGTATCCGGCTCCCACAGCCAGTGACCCTCGACGGGGTGCCCGAACAGGCCGACGCACGGCAGCCGCCAGCGCAGGCGAATCCGTGGGCGAGAGGGCAGGGGAGACATGCCGGCGAGTCTGCGCGGCGATGTGGGAGATATCTGGGCGGGCCGAGCCGGATCGAGCCGGCCGGATCGCCATCCGCCGTGGCGGCGAGGGGCGTCCTTATTCGACCACTGGCACTTCGCGCCAGTTCAACAGCCGCAAGCTCAAGCTGGACGACAGCGACACCTTGAGGTTCGTCACGGTGCCGGTGTTGGAGCCTACCGACAGCGTGGTGCCGCCGTTGGTGCTGCTGGTGAAGCGCAGGTCCGTCACCGCGTACGACTCGGAGATGTAGGCGGCGTTGCTATCCAGTGCCGACTGCCCTGTTCCGAAGTTGATGGCGTACACCCGGCTGGTGCCCGAGGGACTACATGCATCGGCCGTGGTGAGCGTGGAGGCAAATGCCACCACGCCGCCGGTGGTTGTGGTACTGGTGATCATGCGCCAGGCAATGCCAGTGCTGCTGTCGGTGCCGAGGTCCACGTACCAGCCCATCGAGCTGCTGCCCAGGGTGGTGGTGGAGCTCAGGTCGGTCAGCGCGGTGAGGTTGCTTCGCGCCAGCGGAAAGCTCACGCCCGAAGGCAATGCGGAAGAGGTGTTGAAGGCGGAGGCCGTGCCGTCGAGCAGTGCGTAGAAGTCCTGCGCCGCCGTGGAGCTGACGTCGCTGGAGGACAGCAGCTGGCCGGTGCCCAGCAGCACGTAGCGCTTCTTCGTGGTCGGATGCACCTCGACCAGCGGCTGCGTGGTGACAGGCTGCGCATTGCCGCTGGCGTCCGTGAGCTTGGCCATCAGCAGGGGCGAGCTGTAGGTCGAAGTGCCGGTGACGTCGAAGCGCCAGACCTGCCCGCTGAGGTCGCCGGCGTAGATGGCGTCGGCCGTGCCGTCGGTGAAGTCGCGCACATAGGCGGTGGCGTGCGTGAGGCCGGCGGCGGTGCTGCCGGTCTTGACCTTTTCCAGCAGCGCGCCGGTCTTCGGATTGACGAAATAGATGTAGCCGTAGCCGTCGGTGTTGTTGTAGCCCGAGGTCAGCACCACCACCCAGCCGTACTTGGCGGTCTTCACCACCACGGGCTCGCCGTAGCTGTAGCCCATGGTCGAGTCGGTGAACTCCCACAGCACCTTGCCCGCGACGATCGATTCGGTGGTCATGCCCGCCGGATTGGTGACGTCGATCGCGTAGAAGCTCTTGCCGCCCTTGCCGAGCCCGCCGACGAGGATGGTGCGCCAGTCGGAGGTGGCGGTCGAGGTGGTGGTGAGGGAGCCGCCCGCGTAGTTGAAGTCGACGTCGAAGGTCAGCGGCGTTGCGTCGACGTAGGAGTGGTGGGTGTAGCTGGGGTTGCCCAGCGCGGTGAGGCCGTCGGAGGCGGATGTGTTGGGCGTGCCGCTCGGGCCCTGAAACAGCGCGCTCGGTACGTAGGCGAATATCTCGGTGCCCGCGTCGGTGCCCGACAGCGTGCCGTTGAAGGCGTGCAGCATGCCGTCGTTCGCGCCCACGAAGACCATCGTGGGCCGGCTCGACCAGGTGCTCTTGAAGCTCGCGTAGCCGGGGTTGATCGAATCGGAATACGTGAGGCTGGGCACTCCCACCGCCGTCACCTTGGAGCCCACGATGTCGCCCAGCAGCACCGTGCGTGCGCGGTAGGCCAGGCTGCTGCCGCTGGTGGTGGAGCCGACCTCCTGGGTCTGGTCGCCGCGCAGGTAGTTCAGGTAGTCGGAGGCGTCGCTGCCGCGGTAGGACGTGACCAGCGCGGCCTTCTGGCTGGTCGTGAGGTTCGCGTAGCGGAAGGGCTGGCCGCTGCTGCCATCCCAGGTCGCGACGCGCCGCGACGTGCTCCAGCCGGTGCTGGCGAGTTGCGTGGCGAGCTTGGCGGTGGAGGTCCACATCGTGGTCGAGGTGGTGGTCAGGTCGGTGCCGATGGTCACGCTGCTGGCGGTGAGCACGCCGCTCCAGTTCTTCGATGCGTACTGCGCGGCATACGAGGCGCTGCCCGAATCGCTCACCTGGGCGGACGACAGCGAGAGCGAGGTGGTGTAGGCGCTGACGGCCGTGGCGATGGCGGAAAAAGCCTTGGTGAGGCCCGAGACCATCTGGCTCGCGCTGCCGGCCAAGAAGTAGTTGTCGGGCCGGTACTCGGTGGCGGTGCCCATCGTGATGGTCTCGCTGCTGCTGTTCCACCAGCTCTGCGTGAGCGCGGTCGTGGTCTGGGTCGGGTCGTAGCTCGATGGCACGGTGAAGCCGCCGTACTTGGCCGCGAGCCAGTAGGGGTTCTTGTCGGCTGCGGTCTGGTACTCCATCACGTCCATCCAGTAGGTCGAGATGGTCTGCGTGCCCGTCAGGTCGGAGCGGATGTCGTTGGTGTGGGCCTGGTAGGCCAGCCCCGCCATGTAGTAGGTGGCGTAGGAGCTGTTCCACCACGCATCGACCTTGGAGCTCAGCCCCTCGAGCGTGAGCAGGTTGTTGGTGTAGGTGCGCGCGAGGTTGAGCGTGTCGCTGCTCACGGCCGTGGGCTTGGAACGGGTGCTGGTCAGCGTGCCGCCGCCCACGTTGTAGTCGTAGTGCGTGTTGGTGTCGCCGATGCCCAGGATGAAGTTCTTCTGGCAGGCGTACAGCACCGGGTCGGTCCAGGTGGTGACGGCCGGAAAGCCGTCGAGCAGGGTGCTGCGCGTGGTGCTCGACGAGGTGGTGGCCGGCGTTATGTAGCTGGTCCACGTCGACACGTTGCCCAGGTTCTCGAAGTAGCGCACCGCGGCGTAGTAGAGCTCGCTGACGTTGTCGTAGGTCATGTACGACGAGGCGGCTGTGCCGAACTTGTTGAGGTAGTTCATCACGCCGCTGTTGCTGATGGTGACGCCGCTGGTGCTGGTGGTTGCGGTCGCGGTGGCGCTGTCGGGGTTGGTCACCATGATGCCGGTCGTCGAGCTCCACTCGGCCTTGCTGTTGGTGGTGACGGTGGTCGACAGCGGCGTCGGGTAGGTCGGGCCGATGTAGCCCATCGGTGCGCGCAGCACCGCGCCCTGGTTGGTGGCGCCGCTGCCGTTGAGGTAGGAGAAGGCGCTGTAGCGGATCTTGTTGGCGTAGCTCTGCATCAGCCCTTCGGGCTTGTACTGGCCGTTGGGGTACAGCACGCAGTTGGATTCCACGCCGCCCGATGAACTGCTCGAGTCGCAGACCAGCACGCGGATGTACACGCGATAGGTGCTGGCCGCATTGTTCGACGACGAGGCGCTCACCCAGTCGGTGCCGCTCACGCTGGTGTTGCTGTAGCTGCTGCCGGTGCCGGAGAACACCATCGTGTTGCCGCGCTTCCAGATGCTGGTGTTGAACGAGGTCCAGCTCAGGGGCGTCACCGACGAGATCAGCGAGGACGCGATGTTGTGGCCGGTGGAGGTTGTCTGGCTGGTGCCGCGCAGCGGGAAGTTGGTCTGCGAGCCCTGGCTCGATCCCCAGGCTTTTTCGAGGATGGTCTGGGTCGTCGAGTCCACGCTGCGGTAGCCGCCGGTGAGCGCCCAGCGGAACGGGTCGATGGTCTGCATCGTGGCCCAGTTCATGAAGTTGCCGCTCCACTTGCCGGAGCAGGTGTGCAGGTTGGTGCCGGTCGAGAGGCCGGCCGGCTGGAAGTAGCTGCTCGCCGGTGTAGTGGAGTTCAGCGTGTACGTGTAGCACTTCAGCGGATCGAAGTAGCCGAGGTAGGTCGAGCTGTCCGCGTAGTTGCCGAGGTTGGCCACGCTGATGGCGGTCGGGTACTCGACCGACAGCGTGAGCGCCAGATTGCCCGGGACGTCCGCGCTCGCGAAGACCGGCTGGTCGGCCAGTGTCACGGCGGGGGAGGGTTGTACGCCCAGCAGCAGGGCGGCGGCGGTCAGTGCGATGGAAATGACGCGGGAACGGTTCATCGGAGTTACTCGGGCCGGGTGAACGAAGTCTGGAGAAACACCTGCGTCGAACGCGCTCCGGTGACGCGCACGCTGAGGCGGTAGACCGGCGAGATGGTCGACGCCGGCCGCTGGCTCGCCGGCAGCTGGCTGCTGCCGCCGGTGACGTTGCTGCTCGACGGCGCATACACGCAGGTGCTCGTGCTCGCCGTGCCGGCGGCGCGGCACAGGCGGTCGATGACGTAGCGGATCGCGATGTCGGAGGTCGCCCCCGCCAGGTCCGACGCCGTCGGGCTGAAGGTGGATCCGGCGAAGTCGGTGCCGCTGGGCGAGCTGCTGCTGGACAGCAGCACCAGCGGAATGCCCTGGTCGTTGGCCGTCAGCTCGACCGCGCTGTAGTTGGCCGAGGGAATGCTGGCCGCCGAGAGCGTGGCAGTCTTCAGCACGCCGCTCTTGAATGCCGTGAGCACGTTGGAGGCTGCCTGCTCGCCCTGGCTGGCGAGGTCGCGCCGGAACGCGAGGTTGCCCGCGCTCGCCAGCGAGGTGTGAGTGGAGCGCATCACGGCCACACCGCCGATCAGCAGGATGACGAGCACGATCAGGCAGAACAGCAGCACGACGCCGCGCTGGCGCAGGCCGCGCGAAGCACGGAAAAGAACAACGGGTGTCATGACGTGGGCAGCAGCAGCACGTTGCGAATAGGGATCGTCGACTCGACGATGCGGTGACGGAAGTGCTGCTCGCTGGTGCTGAAGCTGATCGTCTGCTGCAGCGAGGTGGCGAGGTCACTGAACAACGTGAGCGAGGCAGGCGAGGGCAGCTCGCCGTTGTCGTTCGCCCGCTCGGGGTTTGCGCTGCGCAGCACCAGCGCGATGCGGATGGCGACCACCTGCCGTGCGGTGGCGGGCGTGGTCATCATGGTGGCGATGTCGTAGCCGGTGGCGCCCGGATCCATCCAGGTGTCGAGCACGCCGTCGGAGTTGGTGTCCAGGCCGTAGAGCGCGTGCATCTCCGACACGCCGTCGGCGACAGCCTGCGATGCATCGGTGCCGTTGGCCATCAGCAGGTCGTAGCTGTAAAGCGTGTTGTTGCTGCCTACCCCGAACATCTGGAACTGCGTGTTGCCCGCGTTGACGTTGCCCAGCGGCGTGAAGTAGGCGCTGCCGCTGGCCGCAAGCGTCGACAGGCTGGTCGACGAGCCCGAGGCGGTGTAGTAGGTGCTGCCCAGCGGAAGTGCGTCGTTGCCGGCGCTGTCGGCGAAGGCTGTGCTCGAGTGCACCTGCTCCAGCAGGCAGTCGGTGGTGCCGCTGGCGCTCACCAGGCCCAGATCGCCTTCGGCCAGGCCCACGGTGCTGTCCAGGCGCAGGATGCTGGTCGACTTGCCGCTCGAGAGAATGAGCCGCGGCACGTCGCCCGAGGCAGCCGTGCCGCCCATTACCACCAGCACGTCGGAGCCCGCGTCGGACTGGCTCTTGCCGATCAGCACCGGCGCCACGCGCAGATTAGCGCTGCCGCTCGCGCCGCCGAGAAAGGCGGTGGCGAAGGGAGCGGGAAAGGCCGAACTGCGCGGCAGGTTGGGCGTGCTCGGGAGCGTTGCATTCAGCAGGCAGCCGAAGGCGCCCGCAAGGGTCCACGACTGCGTGAAGCCCGAGCCGGCGGTGCGCACGGCGCGGTCCAGTACATAGGCGGCATAGGCGCCGGTCTGCCCCATGTCGTTGGTGGCGGCGGTGGTGCGCTTGCTCGATTCGCCGAAGATCAGCAGGCTGGTGGCGGCCAGCGTCACCACCAGGCCGATGACGATCGCCACCATCAGCTCGATCAGCGTGACGCCGTGTTGCCGTCGTTGCACGCGGTGCCTCATGGCAGCACCACGCGCGTGACGAGCTTGCTGGCGGCATTGGCCGCGGTGGACTCGCGCGTCACGGCGCGCCAGGCGATCACGATATCGGCGGCATTGGCCGTGCCCGCGCTGTTGGTCGCGCCCGAGACGGCAGTCACCGTCAGCGTGGCATTGGGCAGGCCGCCGCTGGTCAGGGCGCTCACGCGCGTCTGCCATGCGGTGGTGTCGACCGAGATGGAGTTTTTCAGCCACATCGTGCTGGCGATCTCGTTGGCGAGCAGCGCGGCGCGGTTGCGGTCCTCGGCGTCGATGGACACCGTGAGCGAGCGCGCCAGCATGCCCGCCATGCCGAGCAGGCCGAACGAGAAGATCAGCAGCGAGACGAGCACTTCGATCATCGCGAAGCCGGACGCGGCGTGCGCGCGGCCGTGGGTGGGTGTTTTCATGTTCTCAGCTCGGGCAGCCGTCGGGTGTGCTGGACGACAGCGTCTTGGCCGGATCGCACATGTGCACCTGGCCGCCCAGGTTCACGACTACGCGCAGAGGGCGGTCGGCCGAAGTCATCGTGATGTTGTAGGTGGGCGTCGAGCTCAGGCTGCAGGTGGCGCCCGCGACGCCGGTGCTGCTGTTGGCCGCCAGCCGGCCCAGCGGGCTGAAGCAGATGGCAGCCGGCCCGCTGATGTTCACGCCCGCGCCGGCAACGGTCAGCACGCCGGCTTCGACGAAGGTGGCGATGCCTGCCGTGTCCAGCGTCGACGACGCGACGAAGTTGATCGACCAGTTGCTGCCGTTGGCCGTGGCGGTCAGGCTGGTCTTCGGGGCGGTGTCGTTGGTCAGCGAGAACACGGCCGTGCGGCTGCGGCGAACCGCCTCGGCCTGTGCCTGGCGCAGGCCGTTCTGCAGCACATCGCTCACCGTGCGCACGCGGGTGTTGGCGATCCATGCGAATACCGCCGGCATCGCCAGCGCCATGAGCACGGCCATCACCGCCAGCGTCACCGCGAGCTCGATCAGCGTGAAGCCCCTGGCCGGCGCGGCGCGCTTCATCAGCAGGCCCCCCGCTTCGACACCCAGTCGGTGCTGCAGGTCGTCCAGCCCGTGGGCACGCCGACCGTCGCGCGGTTGTTGGCCTGGTCGACGGTGAACACGAAGCCCACGGTGCTGTCGCTGCCCGTGGCCACCAGCGTGTAGCTGGTGGCGGTCACGGCGCCGTACGTGCCGTCGCACGATAGCGTGAAGGTGCCCGACATGCGCAGCGTGGACGACACCAGGCATGGCGAGGTGTAGCTGCCGGTGGACAGGTAGGTGCGGTTGTCCTGGAAGTAGCGCTCCATGTTCGCGCGCATCGTCGACAGGCCGTTGGTGGCGTCGACGATGCGCCCGCGCAGCACGTAGTCGCGGTACGAGGGATAGGCGATGGCCGCGAGGATCGCGACGATGGCCACGGTCACCATCAGCTCGATCAGGGTGAAGCCGCGCGTTCGCGCGCGAAGCCCGTGAGGCTTCTTCTGCAGCCGTTTCATGTCGGTTCTTCTCCTCATGTGCCGGAAGCAATCAGAAGCTTCCTGGACGCCGAGTCGAACATGCAATTTGGGAGAAAGCTGGCTGATGCGTTGTGGTTTGTGTGCGCTGCTGCGCGCTGCATCCGAGGTTCCTCCGACTTTGTCCCCGAGCATTCCGCCTGCATCGGATCGACCGATGTTCAGGAGAAGTGATCGATGATGTTGAAGAAGAAGTTGCAGCCCTTCGTGCTGGCGTTCCTGGTGGGCTGTTCAGCCACCGCGCTGGCGGCGTCGACGGCCACCGAAAGCGGCACCGGCAACTCAGGCGGCAACGCGGCAGTCGATGCCGCGCTGAAGACTTGCGCGGCCAGCGTGGCCAAGGATGCCGGCGGCGGCCCCGACCAGACGGCGATGACTGCCTGCATGACCAAGGCGGGCTTCACCAAGCCCGTGCAAGGCGGCGAGCGGCGGCCGCCGCCTGCTGGCGCCGCGCCTGGGAAATGACGGCGCGGCAGCCGGTGGCGCGATGCTCTTCGTTCAGTGCGCGGCCGATGTCTGCAGCGACGGCATCCGCCCCGCCTCGAGCGCCAGCGGCACCCGAACCTGCGCAAGCAGCCCGTGCGAGCCTGACCTGAGCACCACATCGCCGCCGTGCGCACGCGCGATGGAGCGGCACACGGCCAGGCCGAGGCCGCTGCCTGGCGCGCTCGAAGAGCGGGCGCGCGCCGTGCGATAGAACGGCTTGAACACATGCTCCAGCTCACTCGCGGGCAGCCCCGGCCCGCGGTCGCCGATCTCGACCACGGCGTCGTGCCCGTCGATGAGCAGGCGCACGCGCGCCAGGTGCCCGTACTTGACGGCGTTCTCGATCAGGTTGTCGAGCACGCGCCGCATGCCGATCGGGTCGACCTCCACCTGCGCGCGCTCGACGCGCCGGAGCTGAACGTCCTTGCCGACGAACACGGCCTGCTCGACCACGTCCTCGACCAGGCTCGCGAGGTCCATGCGTTCGCGCGCGCCCACCACCGAAGCATCGCGGATGAAGCTGAGCACGGAGCCGATCATCAACTCCATCTCCTGGACGTCCTCGAGCATGCCGCTGCGCACGTCGTCGGGCACGTCCTCGATGCGAAAGCGCAGCCGCGTGAGGGGCGTGCGCAGGTCGTGGCTGATGGCGCCGATCATTACCGTGCGGTCGTCGACGAAGCTGCGCAGCCGCGCCTGCATGCGGTTGAAGGCTTGTGCGGCGCGGCCGATCTCGGCGGGGCCCTCCAGTGCCAGCACCGGCGCCGACGGGTCGCGGCCCAACTGGTCGGCCGCGCGCGCGAAGCCGGCGATCGGCCGCACCAACCGGCGCGAGAACAGCCAGCCCGCCGGGGCGACGATGGCCGCCGCGATCAGGAACCACAGCAGCACGCGGCGCTGCCAGGCATTCGGAAAGGACTCGGGTGTCGGCTGCACCACCACCCAGCTGCCTTCGGGCGTATACGCCGCGGCGATGAAGTCGCCCTCGACGAACGGCGCGGGCGCGAGCCCGAAGAGCCCGCGCGCGACGGGGCGCTCGATGTCGGCGGTTGCAACGGGCGGCGAGCCGGTGCTTTCGGGCGCACGGGGTGGCTCGGCGCGAACGGGCGGCGGCGGGGTTGCCGGCGGGGGCGCCGCCGGGGCCGTGCCGGTCGAAGGCGGTCGCGCGGCGGGCTCGGCAGGCTGTTGCGATGGCGTGGGTGTGTGCGCAACGGGCGCCTCGGCCTTTGCAGGCGCCTCGCGGTGCGGCGGACTCACGACGGCTGGCGGCAGGCCTCGCGTGGTGCTGCCCGGCTGCGCGAAAGAGGGCGCGGGGCCGGGCGGTGCAGCGGGCGAAGGCCCCGGGGGCGCTGAAGGCGGCGCTGCTGCGCCTGGCGCGCCCGCCGTGTTGGGCGCTGCCGATCCGGGCGACGGCGGCGGCGGCGAACTGGCGGCATCGGGAGGGGCGCCTGCGGGCGCGCCCGCCGATGAACTGCCTGGTGGGCTTCCAGCCGTGGGTGGGGGAGCGGCTGGCGCATTGCCGGCCGGGGGATTCGTCGCGGCGCTGGGCGGCGGCTGCGGAGCGCCGGCCGTGTTTCCGCCCGGACTTGGACCCGGGCCGAAGCCGCCGCCAAAGCCGCCCCCACCCCCACCGCCCGGAAATCCCATTCCGCCCCCCGGGCCGCCGGGTCCGCCTGGGCCCCTTCCCTGGACTCGCAAGAAGCCTGCTCCGGCGAACGTGCCAGCGATGCGGCGCGGCGCGGATTGCGCAGCGTCACGCCCTTCTCCTGCCGCGGCAACCGGACCCGTGGTGCCCGCGAACGGCAGCGGCGTGAAGAAGTACAGCCGCACCTCGGCCACGTCGCGCCCTAGCAGCTGCGCCAGGTCGCGCCGAGAGCGTTCGGATGTCAGCCAGCCCTGCCCCTTGGGCTGGGGCGCGTTCACCTGCAGCGAGCGTTGAAGCAGCTTCGCATTGCGGCCCTGGGCGTTGCGGCCCGACAGCATGTGCGCGATCTCGCCCAGCTCCCATTGGCGTTGGGGTTGCGGCGGCAGCAGCACGGTGAGTGCCAGCGTCACGGCCTGCGCAACGACCAGTCCGCCCAGCAGCAGGCCCATGATTTGCCACGCCAGCGGCGGGCCCGGCCAGCGGCGTGCGGTACCTCGGGAGTTCATGCGCCGATGCTGGCACGGACGGGATGCGGTGTCACGCCAGCGTGGCTCGATCTTTGCGTTCCCATTTTTTCTCCCAGCTTTCAGGCGCCGAGTTTGTGAACCGGATGTTGCGGCCGGATTTCACTGCATTGCAATTCATTTCATCGTCTGTGAGGCTTCGGACCAAGGCGGTGTCCGACCTATGATCCGCTACCCGATCCGCCGTAACGTGAACTACCTGTCCACCCGAATCCTCATCGTCGACGATGACGCCGGCATCCGCAGCCTGGTGGCGTCCTTCCTGGAAAAGCACGGCTTCCAGGTCGACGCGGCCGGCCACCCGGCAGAGATGCGCGAGCGGCTCGCGCAGGCCGAGTACGCGCTGATCGTGCTCGACGTGATGATGCCCGGCGAAGACGGGCTGAGCGCGCTGCGCGAGCTGCAGCGCATCGGCGGGCCACCCGTCATCATGCTGTCGGCCGTGGGCACCGACATCGACCGCATCGTGGGCCTGGAGATCGGCGCGGAAGACTACCTTGCCAAGCCCTGCAATCCGCGCGAGCTGCTGGCACGCATCCGCACCGTGCTGCGCCGCACTGCGCATGCGGCCGTCCCCGGGGCGCAGGCCGTGCCGTCGGCGCCGGCCTCCGGCGCGGCCGAGGCGCAACCCAAGGTGCTGTACTTCGCGGGCTGGCGCATGGACTTCGAGGCCTGGCAGCTGCACGACCCGCAAGACCGGCCGGTGGACCTCTCCGACGGCGAGTTCCGCCTGCTGCGCGCGCTGGTGCAGCATCCGCGGCGGGTGCTCACGCGCGACCAGCTGGTGCAGTACGCGCTGGGCACGGAAAGCGATTCGTACGACCGCGCGATCGACGTGCAGATCAGCCGCCTGCGCCGCAAGCTGGCGCAGGGCGAGGTGCGCGCCGACCTGATCCGCACCGTGCGCAACGAGGGCTACATGTTCGTGCCCGCCGTCACACGCACGCGCGAGGCCTGAGCCCGCAGGCCCCGCTGCGGCAGCCGGGCCGCAACACGGTGAAATCCGCGGGCAATGCGGCGGGCTCAATCTCGGGGCTTCGCATTCATCACCTTGACCGACCCATGACATTGTTCGACTGGCTGTGTGACTGGCGCACCCTGAGCGTGCTGGCCGTGGGTGACGTCGTGCTGCTGGCGATGTTCCTGGCCTGGGATGCCAGGCGCCTGGCGTTTCTGGCACGGCGATGCGGCACCAGGCATGAGCTGCCGCTGGCGAAGCGTCTTCATGTCAATCCCGAAGACCGTGGCGTGTTCACTCGGGAGTCGCCTGGATCCGGGACCTGAGCTCGAGCTTGCTATAGGTGCACAGCGTCTCGGCGAGCATGGCCAGCATGTGGCGGGCCGCGCGCGGATCCAGCACGGCGCCGCCGTTCGTCAATGCGCGCAGTGCGTAGGCGATCTCGGCGTCTTCCGCCTCGCTCATCAGGTAGCCCGTTGCGCCCGAGGCGAACGCGCAGAGCACCCGTTCCTGGTCGTCCGTGTCCGACATGGCGACGATCTGGGCACGCGGCAGCCTCGCGCATACATCGGCGATCAGCGATGCACCGTCGCCGATCGGATAAAGCTGCATGTCGACGAACACCAGGTCGAAGGACAGCGCGGCCAGCATTTCCTCGGCTTCCGCGCGCGTGGACACGAGCACCACGCGCCGCCCCGGTGCGAGCATGCCGAGAATGCGCCGCATGCGGCTCGCGACGGTGGGGTCGCTCTCCACGACCAGTGCACCGAAGAACGGCTTTGGCTGGAGCACTCGCGAGGCGGCATCAAGGAACTTGGGATCGAACACGGATGTGCTTTCCTTGCTGAAGTGGACGCCGTATGCGCGCGGGCGCCCTAGAGCATCGCCTTCGAATGCCCGAGGCGGCCGGGCGCGTGCTTGCGCTTGCAGCTGCCGTTGCGCGGCGCCTCGTTGCCGGTGGCCGTGATCGGCGCGAGGGTCGATCGGCTGTAGTTGCCCGGGGTACCGGCTTCGTGCGCGGCGCACGTCTCGCCGGCGGCCACGAAGATGCCGAGCGCCAGCGCGCCGAAGGCCACCAGGCCCATAAGACACGATGTCCTGAAGGATCTGCCGAGCTGCGGCATGGCGACGAAGGCGGGCTGCGTCTTGTTCCATCGTGCTTGCATCTCGAACTCCGGGGGATGGCCATTTGCATGCGCCCACGCCGGCAGGCTGCTGAAGCGCAGCGCGTGCGATGCGTCGTTCGAGTTGCGATGCCGGGGACTGTTCATGGCCGGTATCGTGAGCTTCAAAACAGGAGAAAAATTGGACGGCGGCGCTCGATGGTGGCCGCGTGCTTCAGGGGCCCGCGCGGCGCGGTCCATGCGGCCAGTCGCCGCTCAGGAGCAGGCCCAGCCCCGTCGCACGCAGCGCGGCCGAGATCGGGTCGACGAAGAAGCCGCCGACGTAGGTCGACGATGTGGGAAAGACCTCGGAATGCGAGGCCATGGGCGCCGGCCGAGGTGATGCGGGCGCAGGCGCCGGCACGCCGTCGAGGGCGGCGGCTGGCATCTCGATCCACGCGCCGGGCGGGTCCGCGGTGAGCATCATGTACTCGGCCCCTTCGAACTCGCAGACCAGCGCGTACTTGCCGCCTGGAAGCCATGTGCTCGACACCACGCGGGCCTGCGGCGCGGCACTCGCCGTGCTGCCGAACGCAACGCACAGGCACAGCGCGCCAGTGGCCGCGGCGATGCGATGGAGCAGCGGCTTCAATTGCATGAGGGCCTAGAAATCCAGCTTGGCGCTCAGGCTGAAGGTGCGCGGGTCGCCGGGCTTGATGTAGTTGTCGTACTGGTATTCCCAGTAGCGCCGGTTCGCCACGTTGTTGATGGCCGCGCGGAAGGTGGTGTTGCGCCCGGCGATGCGCGTCGTGTAGCTCGCGCCGATGTTGGCGATGGTGTAGCCGGGCAGGCTCAGCTGGTTCGACGCATTGAGCATCGTGCCGCCCGTGTACTTCATGTCGGCCGACAGCTTGAGGCCGGGCACCCGCGCCACCTCGTAAGACACCTGCGCGGTCGCCACCAGCTTCGGCGCACCCGCCACGCGGTTGCCGACGTAGTTGCTGCCGCGTTCGTACGAGCTGTCGAGCAGCATCAGGTTGCCGCCGATCTGCCATTGCGAGCCCAGCCGCGTGGAGGCGCCGAGTTCCAGGCCCTGGTAGATCGATTGGCCGTCCTGCACCAGCACGTTGGCGCTGTTGGCGTACTCGGCGCCGCGCTCGATGCGGAACAGCGCGGCCGTGGCGCTCCAGCGCTCGCGTTCGGTCTTCAGGCCCAGTTCGTACTGCTTGCTCTTCAGCGGCTTGAGCAGCTCCCCGTTGTTGGCGTAGAGAGTGCCCACCGTGCTGCCGGCCTCCAGCGACTCGACGTAGCTGGTGTACAGCGTGGTGTCGGGCGCGGGCTTGAACATCAGCGCCAGCGTGGGCGTGACCACGCCGCTCTTGCGATAGCTCGAGGTCTGCGCTCCCGTGGTGCCGTAGCCGTTCTGTTCGTAGGTGGTGCTGCGCAGGCCGGCCAGCACCGACCACTTCTCCGACAGCTTCATCGTGTCGCTCGCGAACACCGCGCGCTGCGCGATGTCGCTGTTGCGGTAGGTCGTGAAGTCGGTGGCGCTGGCGTAGCTGTTGGTGTTCTGCCCGAAGATGCTGCCGGTGCCAATCAGCTGGTAGATGCTGTTGCTGCTGTAGTAGTTGACCTGCTTCTGCCACGATGCACCCAGCGTCACCTGGTGCTCGAGGCCGCCGGTGCGCAGCTTGCCCGTGGCCATGGCCTGCCACTGGTTGAAGCGATGGCCTTCCGCGCTGTCGGAGCGGTAGTCGTTGTAGCTGCCGCCGGCGTCCTGTAGGTAGGCGATGCCTTCGTTGCGGCGGCGCGTGGCGCTGCTGTGGCTGTAGCTGGTGCTCAGCGCCCAGTCGGGCGACAGCTGGTACTGCAGGCCGGTCGAGTAGAGCCTGAAGTCCGTGGCCAGGTGCTGCCCCGCGCCCACGAGTCCCTGGTTGTCGGCGTCGATGGTCCGGGGCAGCTGCGTGCCCGTGTAGCTGCCCGTGAAGATCGACGGCGTCTGGCCGGTGGAGTTGCGCTTCTGGTAGAGCGAGTCGAAGGTCCAGGTGAGCTTGTCGGTGAGCTTCGCGTCGAGCCCGAGCGACATCGAGTTGCGCCGCACGTTGCCATCGTTGTAGGTCTTGCCTTCCTCGTGCGTGGCGTTGAGCCGGTAGCCGAAGCGGCCGTCGGCGCCGAAGCGCCCGCCCAGGTCGACGTGCTCGCTCCAGATGCCGGCGGTCTTGTAGCCGACCTCGATGCTGCGCACCGGCTCGTCGGTCGGCTTCTTCGTCACGTAGTTGACGATGCCGCCCGGCGCGCCGAAGCCGTACATGAAGCCCGACGATCCCTTGAGCAGTTCGATCTGCTCGAAGTGCTCGTAGGGCAGGGTGATGGCGTAGCTGAGAAAGGGCTGGCCGTTGATGCGGTAGCCGTTCTGCCAGTCCAGCGGCAAGCCCCGCACCGTGATGTAGCTGGCCCAAGCGCTGTAGGCGCCGCTGTTGTCGCTCACCGAGGCGTCGAGCGCGAACACGTCGCCCAGCTTCGACACCTGGCGCTCGGCCATGTCCTCGCCGCGCACCACGGTGGTGGAGAAGGGCGTTTCCAGTTGCGAGCGCGCACCGAGCGCGCCGCTACTCACCTTGGCGCCGAGATGCTGCGGCGTGTCGTCCTGCGATTCGGCCGTGACCGTCACGGTCGGCAGCGATGCGGATTCCTTACCCTGCGCCTCCTGTGCATGCGCGCGGCCCACCTGGGCGGCGGCCCACAGCACCAGCAGTGTGGCGCGTGCGGGCGGGCCGAATGTGCTGCGCCTGTATGAAATCGGAGAGGGGTGCGCGACGATGGCGGCGGTGTTCTGGCGTCCAGAGCTCAACGTTGACTCACTTTGTAAATAAGAATTATTCTCATTTTAAAGACGAATCTGGCAGAAATCTTGAAGGCCGGCCCTGCTGCCGGGAGTGGCTTCTTCCCTTCAGTGCCCGTTGCCCGGCGACGGCGCCAGCCCGCGCTGCTTCAGGAAGTCGTAGAGGCTGACAGCGAGCACCTGCGCAATGGGAATCGGCAGCGTGACACGCAACACCGCGGCCCGCTGCACCGGGCACCGGTCGGAACTGTGGTCGACGCGGCTGGCGTCGAAGGTGATGTGGACGCAGCCCGCGTTGACCCAGTAGCCCGAGACTTCGTCCGCGAACACCTGCGGGGCGTGCAGGTCGTCGATGTAGGTGGCTTGCGGAGGCTGGGACATGGCGGCTCGGGAGATGCGGGAGCCCCGATGATCCGCATCAATCTGGTAGGAAAAATGGTCCCGCGCCCTCAGACGATCCGCACCGACAGCTCCGGCAGCCGGTCGATGTGGATCTCGATCAGGTCACCGCGCACCACCGGCCCGACGTTCTCCGGCGTGCCCGAGTAGATGATGTCGCCCGGCCTCAACTCGAAGGCCTGCGACAGCCGGCTGATCTGCTCGGCCACCGACCAGATCATGTGCCTGAGCGTGGCGTTCTGCTTCGTCTGCCCGTTCACCTTGAGCCAGATCGCGCCATCGGTGAAGTGCCCGACCTTCGCCACCGGGTGGATCGGCCCGACGGGTGCCGAGTGGTCGAAGCTCTTGCCGATTTCCCAAGGCTTCTTCTGGTCGCCCATCTCTCGCTGCAGGTCGCGGCGCGTCATGTCGAGGCCCAGCGAATAGCCGTACACGTGGTCCAGCGCCGAACTCGCCGGGATGTTGCGCCCGCCCTTGCCCAGCGTCACCACCAGCTCCACTTCGTAGTGGTAGTTCTTCGTGAGCGTGGGGTAGGGGTGGTCGGCCACCACGCCGGGCGTCACGACCTGGATCGCGTCGGCCGGCTTCTGGAAGAAGAAGGGCGGCTCGCGGCTCGGGTCCGAACCCATCTCGCGCGCATGCGCCTCGTAGTTGCGGCCGATGCAGTAGATGCGGCGCACCGGAAAGACCTGCTCGCTGCCGGCGATTGGGATGGCCGATGCGGCGACGTCGAACGGTGTCGACGGCGCGCGGCCTGCGCCTGCGGGCAATGCACAGCCGGCGATGGCGCCCGTGGCCATGGCGGCGTAACCGGCCAGCAGGCCGCGACGGGAAGTGATCATGAGCGTCTCCTTGGTTTTATGGAATGCAGGTGCCGTGCCTTCACGGTCGATCGATTCTGGGATGGCGAACCGGCGCGCGACCGTCCGCATCTACGCAAAAACAGGACAGAACCCACTCCACCGCATGGCGTCCCGGCGCAGCGGTGGTTCATGGCGCCGAGAAGGGCGGCAAGCGCCTCCGGATCGTCTGCGCCTTCACGATGGATGTATTGGTCTCGGCCTTGTTCGCGATGTGGTCGAGAATGCCGTCGAGCTGGTCGAGCGATTGCAGGAAGAGCCGCGCGACGAAGCAGTCTTCGCCCGTGACCTTGTCGCACTCGCAGAACTCGGGCGTGCCCTCGATCAGCTTCTGCACCGCCTGCAGCTGCCCGGGCAGCGGGCGGATGCGCACGATGGCCTGGAACTGGTAGCCGAGCGCCTTCGGATTCACATCCAGCGTATAGCCCCGGATCACGTCGCGCTCCTCGAGCCGGCGCAGCCGCTCGGACACGCTGGGCGACGACAGCCCCACGCGGTGGGCCAACTCCTTCAGGGACATCCGCGCATCGGCCGCGAGGGCCTGCACGATGGCTTCGTCTGTTGCGTCGAGCATTTTCCGATCTCCGGTGATGAATGAGTGTTGACGGCTTTTTTTCAAAGGCCAATGGCGGCTGTTGCCTTATTAAAAGCATATCCAATCCACGCTGGACGTGGCACGCTTGCTCCTTCTTTTCTACCGTTCGAAACCGAGACATGCAGACGCAGTTGCGCGGCGCGCTGGAGATGAGCGTGGCCATGGTGATTTCCGGAACCATCGGATGGTTCGTCGTGCGCTCGGGCCAGCCATTGCCCGACCTGCTGTTCTGGCGCTGCGTGTTCGGCGCGGCGACGCTGCTGGTCGTGTGTCTCGCGCTGGGCCTGCTGCGGCGCGGCCTGACGCTGCGCAGCTTTGCTCTGGCTGCATTCGGCGGCGTGGCGCTGGTCGTCAACTGGGTGCTGATCTTCGCGGCCTTCTCGCATGCGTCGATCTCGATCGCCACGGCGGTCTACAACACGCAGCCCTTCATGCTGGTCGCGCTCGGCGCGCTGCTGCTGTCGGAGCGGCTGACCGCGATGAAGGCAATCTGGCTGTGCATCGCATTCGCCGGCGTGGTGCTGGTGGCGCAGGCCAAGTCCGGCGGTGGTGCCGACGGTTCCTCTTACTTGATCGGCGTGCTCATGGCGCTGGGCGCGGCCTTCTGCTACGCGGTGGCCGCCATCGTCGCGAAGAAGCTCGACGGCATCGCGCCGCACCTCATCGCACTGATCCAGGTCTGCGTGGGCATCTTGCTGCTCGCACCCTTCGCGCACCTGAAGGCGCTGCCCGCCGACGCCGCCACCTGGGGCGTGCACCTGACGATGGGCGTGGTCTACACGGGGCTGGTGTTCGTGCTGCTGTACGGCGCGCTGCAGAAGCTCTCGACGCCGGTGGCGGGCGCGCTGTCGTTCATCTATCCGCTGGTGGCCATTGGCGTCGACTACGCCGCCTTCGGCCAGCGGCTGGGCGCGCTGCAGCTGGTGGGCGCGGCGGCCATTTTGATCGCGGCGGCGGGCATGACCTTCGGATGGACCCTGCCGGGCCTGCCGCGGCGATTGCCAGCTGCCGAAGAGCGCTGAACCGGGAAGCCGCCGCGACGCCGCTAGCTGGCGCCTTGTTGGCGCCGTCCCAGTGCGAACACCGAGTTCGGCGCGTCGACGACAAAAGGCTTGCGCGTGGCCGGCTGGCCGGACGGCGTGCGCCGGCTGTCGCTGCGTGCCGCGGCCTGCACGCCCTTGGCCTTCTGCTCGTCGACAAGGCTTTGCAGCGAGATCGACCTGAGGAACTCGACCGCCCGCAGGTTCACGGTGGCCCAGAGCTCGTCGATTTCGCAGCGGCCGACCTCGCCCGGCGCGTCGGCGTTGCGCCGGCGGGAAGATTCCGCATCGTGTTCCTCGATCGAGAGGACGATGTCGGCCACGGAAATCTCCGTCGCCTTGCGGCTGAGCGAATAGCCGCCGCCCGGGCCACGGGTCGATTCGACGAGGTCGGCGCGGCGCAGCTTGCCGAACAGCAGCTCCAGGTAGGACAGCGACACGCGCTGGCGCAGGCTGATCGAGGCCAGCGTGACGGGGCCCGAACGGCCGTGCAGTGCGATGTCGATCATCGCGGTGACCGCGAAGCGGCCCTTGGTGGTGAGGCGCATGCCAGTTCTCCTTTTCGGGGGATTACTCGTCGCGGCCGCCAGCGATGCCCAGCAGGGCCAGCAGCGACTGGAAGACGTTGTAGATGCTGAGATACACACCGAGCGTGGCGGAGATGTAGTTGGTTTCCAGGCCGTCCTTCACGCGCTTGAGGTCGTGCAGGATGAAGGCCGAGAAGATGCCGATGGCCAGGACCGACAGCGTCATCATCAGCGCGCTCGACTGGATGAAGAAGTTGGCGATGCCCGCCACCAGCAGCCCGATCGCGCCGATGAAGAGCCACTTGCCCATGGAAGACAGGTCGCGCTTGATGACCGACGACAGCGTGGCCATGCCGAAGAAGATCGCGCCGGTGCCGGCGAACGCCGTCATCACCAGGCTCGCGCCGTTGGCCAGGCCGAGCACCGAGCCGACCAGGCGCGACAGCATCAGTCCCATGAAGAAGGTGAAGGCCAGCAGCACCGGCACGCCGGCGGCCGATTCCTTGGTCTTCTCGATGGCGTACATGAAGCCGAAGGCGCCGCCGAGGAACACCATCAGGCCGACGCCCGGCGACATCGCGCGCGACAAGCCGGTGGCAACGCCGATCCAGGCGCCGAGAACGGTGGGCACCATCGACAGCGCGAGCAGCCAGTAGGTGTTGCGCAGGACGCGGTTGCGCTCCTGCGGCGATGCGAGGGGCAGACCGATGCTGTCGTGATAGGCGGTAGGGCTGTTGTTCATTGCGTGGATTCCTTGAAGCTGGACCTGTTGCCGGCTGCGCGCAATGGCGCGTGCAGTGGCGGCGCAGGGCCTGAAAATGAGAGGTGTCGTTGCCGCGATGCGGGTACCGCATGGGGGCGGCCCCGGATCGCAAGGGCGGGAGCCGTGGCGGCTCCCGGTCGCGCAGGCTTTGGGGGCCTAGGCGACGAAGGCAGCGGCCCGGGGTGGCCGCTTGGGTCGCGCGAGGAATGGCGAGACGGTGGTGGTCAGGCCGAGCTTCGGCGGCTGTTCCGTGAAGCGCAGCAGTGCGGGGGCGTCGTTGCGCGCGTTGACCAGCTCGGCGTGTTCGGCGCCGGCTTCGTCGAGGGAAAGGGCATCGTCCGACGCCTCATCGGCAGCGCCTGCCGGAGCGTCGGAGAGGGCCACGCTGACGACCAGCGTGGCGGCCTGCGGCTCCCCGTGCGAATGGCCGGCACCGATCATGCTGTGCGCAAGCACGGCAAAGCCGTAGCAGGACAACATGATGGAGAGGACAGCAGCGGCAAACCAGCGGGACATGTAGGGGCAATTTTACCTGCCGCGGTTTGCGGCGCTCGCCACGGGGGTTTCAACCGACCGGATCGCATGGATGTTCGTCAGGCTGGCGCGGCCGCGGTTTCGCTGCCTTCGGACTGCAGCCATTCGCGTGCGTGGGTGCGCAGGGCGTCGATCTGCAGCCAGATCAGGCCGAGTTCGGTGTGAAGGGTTCGCGCCTGCGGGTCGTTGCTGGTGGCGACGGCCTGCGCCAGTGCGGCCCGAGCCGCCGGCTCCGCGGCGGCATCGCCCGGCGCCTCGATCAGGCCCTTTTCCAGCCCGGCCGCCAGCCCTTCGAGGGCCGCGATCGCTCCTTCGGCCGCCGTTTGCAGCAGTGCCATCTGCGCCGAGTCGGGCAGCGCCGCACGGTGGGCGCCCAGGGCCGAGAGGTAGCTCAGCAGCGTGTGCGAGCGGATCAGAAAGCGCAGCGCCACCCCCGCGCGCGGCCGCACGTAGCCCGGCTCGCGGAACATGTCCGACACCGCCGTGGACAGCGCCGCGTCCGCGTTGTGGTCGTTGCGCCGCGCCAGCCGGTAGTCGAGGTGGTCGCGCGCGCCGGTGCGGTACTGGCCGACGATCTGCCGCAGGTAGCCGGCATGGCCGCGCATCGCGGCCGCGGCCAGCTCGTTGATGCGCCGCGCCTGCCAGTGCGGCAGCACCAGCAGCACGGCCAGCCCGGCGATCGCGCTGCCGATCGCGGTGTCGACCAGCCGCGGCACCAGCAGCACGCCGCTGTCGCCGACCTGGTTGAAGCACATCAGCACCAGCAGCGTCATCGATGCGGTGGCCAGCAGGTAGCGCGTGGCGCGGGTCGCGAAGAACAGCACGCCGGCCGCCACCGCGATCACCGACTGCACCAGCGGCTGCGGAAACAGCTGCAGCAGCGCCCATCCGGCCACCACGCCGAGCGCGGTGCCGGCGATGCGCTGCCCCATGCGCGAAATGGTGTCGCCGTAGGTCTGCTGGCAGACGAACAGCGTGGTCAGCAGGATCCAGTAGCCCTGCGCCGGGTGAATGGCCCGCATCACCCCGTAGCCCGCAACCAGCGCGATCGACAGCCGCAGCGCGTGGCGAAACAGCGCAGAGCGCGTGGTGAGCTGCCGCCGCACGCGCTCGACCGCATCGCGCCACGAGCGTGGCGAGCGGTCGAACAGGCCCATCTCGGTGCGGCCCGCGCGCGCCGACGGCTGGCTGGCACCCGAGAGCTGGCCGTCGAGCAGCGCGAGGTTGCGCGCCAGCGCCTCGACCGATGCCAGCAGCGCCAGCCGCGCGGGCGTGTCGGCCCGCGCGCGCTCGTGCTCGATGGCACTGCGCAGGTCGGCCAGCGCCTGCACGGTCTCGGGACCGACCTCGAAGGGCTCGCGCCGCGCGATCGAGTCGGCCAGCCGCTGGCAGGCCAGCCCCTGCAGGCCCAGCACGCGCTGGCAGCGGTAGAGCAGGTCGCTGTGGAAGAAGGCATCGGCCAGCGCGTTGTAGTCGTCGTGCGAGGAGCTGGCGCGCTCGTGCACGTCCTGCGCGATCAGGTAGAGCCCGCGGTAGCGCGAGAGGCGCCCGGTCGGCGCGCGCGCGCCGATGCGCAGGAAGATGCTTTCCTTCGCGGCGTTGAGCTCCGCCACCACCTCGGCATTGAGCTGCGCGAGCGCGAGCCGCTTGCGCTCGATGTCGATGCCGCGCAGCGGCTCGAACAGCGAAGCCTTGAAGCGCACGAAGTTGCCCAGCACCGTGAACAGCGTCACCAGCCGCGCCTGCACGGGCTGCGCCGGAAAGGCCGCGCACCACAGCACCGAGAACACGCCGTACCAGGCCGCGCCGGCCAACAGCAGCAGGGGCTCGCGCCCGCGCTGCACCACGCCGTGCGAGCCCAGGTTCTCGATGCCGAGCGTGGCGTACATCGCGAGGATCAGCGTCGCGTATGCGATCGCCTTGTAGCGCGCTCCCACCGCACCGAGCATCGTGAGGCAGAAGGCCGCGAGCGCCAGCCCGGCGATGAACAGCAGCGGAAGGCTGAACGCCGCCTCGACCGCGAACGCGATGGCGGCGAAGCAGCCCAGCGTGACCACCTGCGCGCGCAGCCGGCCGCGCCAGCTGTCATCGGTCTCGGCGAGCGCGCTGGCGATGGCGCCGAGGAACAGCGGGATCACCGCATCGGGATGGCCGGTCCAGGCGCAGCCCGCCATGAGGCTGCCGAGGGTGAGAAGGATGCGCACGGGCTGCGCGCGGGAAGCGAAGGACCGCAGCCGCTGGCGCAGCGCGTCGGGAGACAGGGGAGGCATGGGCGCCGATCTTGCACGATGCGTGCCACCGTCATGCGGCTAGGAGGCCGGTAGGCTGCGCAGGAAGCCGTGGCGCAGAGCGATCCACCTGGCCTGGCCGTCGTCAGCTGCTGGGCCGGCGCCGAGGCCCGCGAGCACCATCCGGTCTTCGACCTGCAGGAACTGGCGGGACGGCGCGCCGCCGGTGCCGGGCAGCACGCGCAACTTGGCATCGCCGAGATCGATCTGCTCGCCCGGTGCGGGCGATGCGGTGGATGCATCGGGCCAGGCCTCGCGCAAGGCGCGCGTCTCTTCTTCGGTCGTTGCCTGCGTCGACAGGAGCCATCGCACCCGGCCAGGTGCCGCCGCGACGAGGGCCGCGAGGTGCCCGGGGCTCGCGGGCAGCGCGTCGATCAGTGCGCAATCGCCGCCCGCGATGCCCACGAAATAGCTGTGCGTCAGCGCGCCCGATGCATCGGCCTCGCCCGTGACCCGCAAGACCCGCGCCGACAGCCGCATCACCAGACCGGCCTCGTGCGCATAACGGCCGCCGCCCTTGCCATCCGGATCGACGTGCCCGACTTCCTCGTACGCCGGCTCTTCCATGTTCACCGGCCGCCGGCCCGCCGGACCGTCCGCCAGCCGCGGCATGACGCGCGGGATGTGCGCCAGGCCGCGCGCATGGGCCATGAGCTCGGCTGTGCTTGCGAACTGCGCGAGCTGTTCGAGGATGCGGCGCGTCACGTTCATCAGCTTGAGCCCGCGCGCGGGCGCCACGGCCTCGGCCGGCCGCAGCCACATGTGCTCGACCGTCTCGCGCCCGTCGGGCCGCACGTTTTGCGCCTCTGGCATCGGCGCGAGAAAGAAGCGCGTGTCGAAGCGGCGCGGCATGCCCGGCGGCGTGAGCCAGTGGCTGAAGTAGGCGAGCCGGTCGGCCGCGAGCTGCCAGCCGTGCCGGTCGCACAGCGAAATCAGCGCGTCGGTGCCTTGCTCGGCCTCGTCGCGCATGGCGGCGAGTTGCGCGGGCGGCAGCTTGTCGAGCGCCACCGGCCGGCCCGTGCCGTCGGTCGCGAACAGCACGCCGGCTTCCTCGAAGCATTCGCGGATCGCGGCCGCGTAGTAGTCGAGGCCGCCCTCCGGCACCGCGAGGCGTTCGCTCGCGGCGCTGTCGTCCAGGCCGCCGCAGTGCCCGTGCAGGCTGCGGTCGTGGGCGTCGATCACGCCGCCCGGGAACACGCTGGCGCCGCTGTTCTGGTCGTCGGCCTTCTCGGCCCGCCGCAGCATCAGTACCTCGAGCCCATGGCTGCCGTCGCGCAGGACGATGAGGGTGGCGGCCGAGCGCACGGGGCGCGGCGAAGCGGGGCGTGGCGTGGCGTCGGAGGTGCTGGCGGTCATGCGCACATTGTCGCGCCGGCGGCTGCTGCGAAGGCGACAGCACAGGCCCTCGGCTGTCGCATGAACGACCGTGCGAAACACCATGCGCCGCGTACCTTCAATGCACATCGACTGTTGAAGGACGCACCATGCATTTCGAATTCACCCCCCGGGCGATCGCGCTGCGCGACGAGCTGCTCAAGTTCATGGACGAGTTCGTCTACCCGAACGAGAAACGCCGCGAGGAAGAGCTGGCCGCCAACGCCCGCGCCGGCCGCCCCTATGCCGAACTGCCGATGATGGCCGGCCTCAAGGCCAAGGCGCGCGAGCGCGGGCTGTGGAACCTGTTCCTGCCCGAGGCCGAGCATGGCCCCGGCCTCACCAACGTCGAGTACGCGCCGCTGTGCGAGATCATGGGCCGGCGCTACTGGTGCGCGGAAATCTTCAACTGTTCCGCACCCGACACCGGCAACATGGAAGTGCTGGCCCGCTACGGCACCAAGGCGCAGCAGGAGCGTTGGCTCACGCCGCTGCTCGCGGGTGAGATCCGCTCGTCGTTCGCGATGACCGAGCCTGAAGTCGCATCGAGCGACGCCACCAACATCCGCTGCAGCATTCGCCGCGAAGGCAACGAGTACGTCATCAACGGCCGCAAGTGGTACATCACCGGCGCGATGAACGAGCGCTGCGAGATCTTCATTCTGATGGGCAAGACCGACCCCGACAACGCCGACCGCCACAGGCAGCAGTCGATGATCCTCGTGCCGAAGAACACGCCGGGCATCACCATCGTGCGCGACATGCAGCTGCTCGGCATGTACGACCCGCCGTTCGGCCACCCCGAGATCGTGTTCGACAACGTGCGCGTGCCGGCGGAGAACATCCTGCTCGGCGAAGGCCGCGGCTTCGAGATCGCGCAGGGCCGCCTCGGCCCCGGGCGCATCCACCATTGCATGCGCGCCATCGGCATGGCCGAGTCCGCGCTCGAGATGATGTGCCGGCGCCTCGTGTCGCGCACCGCCTTCCACAAGCCGCTGTCGGAGCAGGGCGTGTGGCGCGAGCGCGTTGCCGAGTCGCGCATGCTCATCGAGCAGTCGCGCTGGATGGTGCTCAACGCGGCCTACCGCATGGACACCGTGGGCAACAAGGTCGCCGCCAAGGAGATCGCGATGATCAAGGTGCTCACGCCCAACAACTGCGTGAAGGTGATCGACTGGGCGATGCAGGCCTTCGGCGCGATGGGCCTGAGCCAGGACACGCTGCTCACCCACTTCTACGCCTACGAGCGCCACCTGCGCGTGGCCGACGGCCCCGACGAGGTGCACCGCAACGCGATTGCGAAGCAGGAGCTGGCGGCCTACCAGTAAGAAGAGGAGGAGCGCGAAAGGCGCTCAGCGCGCGGCGTCGGCCGGCGCCTCCCACGCGAAGCCGACGCCGTACACCGACCGGATCCAGTCGTATTCGGGCGTCACCGCGCCGAGCTTGCGGCGCAGGTTCTTCACGTGGCTGTCGATGGCGCGTTCCGTCACGTCCACCGTGTCGTCGTAGGCCAGCTCCAGCAGGCGGGCGCGCGAGAAGATGCGCCCCGGATGCCGCGACAGCACCTGCAGCAGCCCGAATTCGCGCCGCGTGAGGTTCAGCGGCGTGCCTTCGAGCGACGCGCGCCAGTGCACGTCGTCGAGCACCAGCCCCGGCGCCTCGCTCTGCGACGCCGAGCCCTGCAGGCCCGGTGCGGTGCGCCGCAGCACGGCGCGCACGCGCGCCACCAGTTCGCGCGGCGAGAAAGGCTTGCACACGTAGTCGTCGGCGCCCAGCTCCAGGCCCAGCAGCCGGTCGACCTCCTCGATGCGCGCGGTCAGCATGATGATCGGGTGCGCCGTGTGCTCGCGCGCGCGGCGCAGCACCTCGATGCCGTCGAGCCGCGGCAGCATGATGTCGAGCAGCGTGAGGTCGGGCGGCGTGGCGACGATGCTTTCCAGCGCGCTGTGCCCGTCGGTGAAGTGCTCGGTTTCGTAGCCCGCGTGGCGCAGGTAGTCCTGCACCACCGAGGCGATGTCGATTTCGTCTTCGACGATGACGATGCGTGTCATGACGGTGCCGCCAATGGAAGTGTGATGGTCACGCGCAGCCCGCCCAAGGGCGAGGCCGACGCGTCGATGGTGCCGCCGTGCGCCTCGATGGTCGCGCGGCAGATCGAGAGACCGAGCCCGGAGCCGCCGTGTTCGCGGCTGCGCGAGCTCTCGCCGCGGAACAGGCGGTCGAACAAGCGCGGCAGCTCGGCCTCGGGTACGCCGGGCGCGCTGTCATCGAACAGCAGGGTGAGGCAGTTGCCGGTCCATGCGCCTTCGACCGTGACGTCGATGCGCAGCGTGCCGCCGTCGTTGGTGTAGGCCAGCGTGTTCTCCAGCAGGTTCATGAAGACCTGGTGCAGCCGGTGCGCGTCGCCGTCGATGGTCGGCTGCGCGGAGGCGCCGATGAGGTCGATGGCGCGCCGGTCCACCGCGATGGCGCGCCTGGCGAAGCGGTCGCGCGTGTGGTCGAGCGCCTCCTTCAGCAGCGACAGCGGGAACACCGTGGTAGTGAGCAGGTCGCTCTGCGGTTCACGCATGCTGCTGCGCAGGTCGTCGACCAGCTGGCCGAGGCGGATCACCTGCCGGTGCAGCCGCAGCGCGGTGCGTTCGTCGAAGGTGCGAACGCCGTCCTGCAGCGCCTCGATCTCGGCACGCATGGCCGCCAGCGGCGTGCGCAGCTCGTGCGCCGCGTCGGCCAGCCAGGCGCGGCGCGAGGCTTCCACCGTGTCGAGGCGCTGCGCCATGTCGTTGAAGGTCCGCCCGAGCAGCGCCAGCTCGTCCGAGCCCTGCACCGCGACGCGGGTGGACAGCCGCCCGCGCGCCAGGTCCTGCGCAGCCTGCGTGAGCTCGTCGATGGGCCTGAACCAGCGGCGCGCCAGCAACCACGACAGCATCAGCGCGAAGCCGAGGCCGCACAGGCCGGTGAGCACGATCACGCCCGACTGCCGGGCGACGAAGGCGCGGTCGGCTTCGCTCTCGAGGCCCCGCATCGGCGTGAGCGCGAGGTAGCCGATGACCGTCCGGTCGCGCCGGATCGGCGTGCGCGCGGCGTTTTCCAGATCGACGTTGGCGCCCACCACGCGCGCGCCGTGCGCGTCGAGCACGGCCAGCCGCTGGAAGATGGAGTCCGGCATCTCGCGCAGATCCGGGAAGGGCCACGGCGGCGGCATGGCCGGCCCCCGGCGCGGCAACAGGTCGAGTTGCTGCGGCGGCAGGGGCGGCGGGCCGCCGTCGGCGCCGTTGTCGGGCGGGGCATCGCCGCGCATGGCGCGGTGTTCGTACCAGGGGGGCAACCGCCGCTCGTCTGCGTTGCCGTTGCCCGCGGCGCCGTCGAGCACGGCAGCCAGCCGGCCCATCTGCAGGCGGCGCCAGGCGTCGTCGTTGTCGTGCAGGCTCTTCCAGTCGCCATTGGCGACGTAGTGCTTCAGCAGCAGCTGCGAGAGCCAGTCCATGCGCCGGATCTCGATCTCGGCCACGTAGGAGCCCAGGCCGCGCTGCAGCGCAATGATCGAGAGGCCCGCGAAGCTGATCAGCAGCACGATCAACAAGGCGGCCAGCGCCAGGAAGATCTTTCTGGAAAGGGTCAGGTGAGGCATGGGCTCGGGGAAGGCATGGCCGCATTCTGCGACATGCACTGCGGGCAGGCGTTGGGGGGCTTCATGGGCAAGCGGTTGATCATCGGGGTCGAATGTGGAGGAAATTGGGAGAGAGGTTCTCCCACATTTCTCCCGAATCGAGCCGCACGATGGAGCCCATGAGCCCTCGCATGGACCTGCCGCTGCTGCTGGCGATCACGGTGTTTTTCTGGCTGGTCGCGCAGGCATGGACGCTGCTCGTCTTTTGGGCGGAAGAAGGCGCCACGCGGCCCTCGGCGCCCGTCGCGCCGCGTCCTGGGCCGATCAGGAAGGATAAGAAGCCATGACACCCCCCGATTCACAACTTCCCCTCGGGCGCCGCGGCCTGCTGGCCGCCCTCGGTGCGGCGGGCCTTTCGGCATCGGCACGCCCGGCGCCGGCCGCGCAGCGCCGGTTGCCGCTGACCGCGCAGACCACCGAGGGACCGTACTACCTCGACCTTGCGTTGGACCGCAGCGACATCACCGAAGGGCTTGAAGGCGTGCCGCTGGACGTGCGCTTCACCGTGTGCGACACCGCCGGCCGGCCGCTGCCGAAGCTGCGCGTGGACCTGTGGCACTGCGACATGCAGGGGCGCTACTCGGGCTTCGGCGAGCAGGGCGACGACCGTGCGCAGTCGTTCGAGGGCAAGACCTTCCTGCGCGGCAGCCAGCGCACCGACCGCGAAGGCATCGTCTCCTTCGGCACCGTGTACCCGGGCTGGTATGCGGGCCGCACCACGCACATCCATTTCAAGGTGATCAATGGCGCGCATGTCGTGCTCACCTCGCAGTTCTTTCTGCCCGATGCGCTGAGCGAGTTTCTCTATACGCAGGTGCCGCTGTACCAGCGTGCGCGAATGCGCGACACGCTGAACAGCGTCGACGGCATCGCGCTGAAGGCCGGCGGGACGGTGCTTGGTGCGGTGCGCGAGGAGCGTCAGCGCTATGTTGCCACGCTTGCGCTGGTGGTGGACCCGGCGGCGGTCCCGGTGATCGACCGGCCTCCGAGGCCGGGCGGTCTGCCCCCGGGTAGCCCATTTCCCGGTTCGACGCCGCTCCCTGGTGCCCGTCCACCGCGGCCCCGCGCTCTGGAAGGCTCCGCGCGCATCCGCGCGATGGTGCCGCCGCGCGCCGAAGGCTGAGCCTCGCCAGCCACATGCGCACGCGGAGTCGCGACGGCGCGCCGCCTCAGGCCGGCCGCTCCGCGAAGCAGAAGCCCACGCCATAGACCGAGCGGATCCAGTCGTGCGACGGCACGGCGTCAGCGAGCTTCCTGCGCAGGTTCTTGATGTGCCCGTCGACCGCGCGCTCGTTCACGTCGAACGCTTCCGGAAAGGCCGCTTCGAGCAGCTTGGAGCGCGTGAACACCCGGCCGGGGTCGCGCGAAAGCGCACGCAACAGCAACAGCTCGCGGCGCGTCAGCCTCAGCGCGCGCCCTTCCAGGCAGGCGTTGCCGCGCGGGTCGTCGAAGCGCACCGCGGCCGAGGGCATGGCGGCTTCGCGCCACTGCGCGTGCCGGCGCAGCACCGTGTGGATGCGCGCCACCACCTCGCGCGGCGAGAAGGGCTTGCAGACATAGTCGTCGGCGCCCAGGTCGAGCGCCAGCAGCCGGTCAGCCTCCTGCGTGCGCGCCGTCAGCATGATGATCGGGTGGTTGCCGTGCGAGCGCACCTTCTCCAGCACCTGGATGCCGTCGATGCGCGGCAGCACCACGTCGAGCAGGGTGAGCGCCGGCGGCGCGCTCAGGATGCGCTCCAGCGCCGCCGCGCCGTCTTCGATCTGCTCGACCTCATGGCCCGCGCCCTGCAGGTGGCCCAGCAGCAGCGGCGCGCTGTCGCGCCCGTCTTCCACCAGCAGGATGCGGCTCATGCTCAGGACCCTGGTGCTCAGAAGGAGGTTCCGATCTGGAACTGGAAGCGCTGCGTGCGGTCGGCCGCGATGCCGTTGGCGGTGTCGGCCTTCTGGTAGAGCAGCGGCACCGCATAGGCCAGCCGCAGCGGGCCCAGCGGGGAGATCCAGCTGATGCCGATGCCGGCGGAGGCTCGCAGGCGGTTCTGCGCCTTCCATTGCGCGTCCGTCATGCTGGCGGTGCGGTCGGCGAACACGTTGCCTGCATCGAAGAAGCTGTACAGGCGCAGCGTCTTGTCGTTGCCCGCGCCCGGGAAGGGCGTGCTGAACTCCATGTTGAAGATCGCCTTGCGCGTGCCGCCGAGCGCGCCGCCCGTGACCGAGTCGACCGGGCCGAGCGAGTTCTGCTCGAAACCGCGGATCGAGCCCAGGCCGCCGGCGTAGAAGTTCTTGAAGATCGGGTAGGTGCTGCTGCCCAGCGCGCGCGCATAGCCTAGCTGGCCGTTGATGGCCAGCGTGTACTGCTTCGACAGCGGGAAGTACTGCTGGTACTGGTAGTTGGTCTTCAGGTAGCGCAGTTCGCTGCCCACGCCCATTTCGAGGTTGGCGCTCTGCAGCTTGCCGCGCGTGGGGACCAACGCGCTGTCGCGGTCGTCGCGCGACCAGCCCAGCGTGGCCGGGATACCCACCACGCTCGAATTGGCGCAGGTCACGCTCGGCACGGTGCCCGTGCACTTGAAGTAGTCGAGGTACGCCTGCGGCGTGGCGGTGTAGACATAGGAGCCGTTGACCAGCGTGTAGGTGCCGTTGGTGCCGGGCGTGAACGACCAGCGCTCCAGGCCGATGCCGAGGAACACGGTGTCCTGCTCGCCCACCGGGAAGCCGAAGCGGACCGAGCCGCCATCGCTCGCGAGCTTGTAGTTGCCATCAGCCTCGTAGTAGGGCCGCGTGGTGGTGTGGAATACGTTCAGCGTGCGCGAGATGCCGTCCTTGGTGAAGTACGGATCGGTGGCCGTGAGCGAGATGGTGCGGTTGTACGAACTGGTGTTCACGCTCAGCCCCAGGTAGTTGCCGCTGCCGAACACGTTCTCCTGCGTGATGCCGAAAGTCAGCGAGATCTTGTCGGTCGACGAGTAGCCCGCGCCCAGCTGCAGCGAGCCGGTGGGTTTCTCGGTCACGTTTACCACCAGGTCGACCTGGTCGGGCGAGCCGGGCACGTCGACGGTGTCGACGTTCACCTCGGTGAAAAAGCCCAGGCGGTCGACCCGGTCGCGCGAGGCGCGGATCTTGTTGCCGTCGTACCAGGCGCCTTCGTACTGGCGAAACTCGCGGCGGATCACCTCGTCGCGCGTGCGGGCGTTGCCGCCGATGTTGATGCGGCGCACATACGCGCGCCGCGAGGCCTCGGCCTTCAGCACCAGCGTGACGCGGTTGTTCGTGCGGTCGATCTCGGGCTCGGCCTTTACGCGCGCGAAGGCGTAGCCGAAGGTGCCGAAGTAGTCGGTGAAGGCCTTGGTGGTGGCCGCCACGTCCTCGCCGTTGTAGGGCTTGCCGGGGCGGATGGTGACCAGGGTCTTGAACTCGTCCTCGTGGCCCATGTAGTCGCCCGCGAGCTTCACGCCGGCCACCACGAACTTCTCGCCCTCGGTGATGTTGATCGTGAGGGTCAGCGTCTGCCGGTCGGGCGAAATGGCGACCTGCGTCGACTCGATGCGGAACTCCAGGTAGCCGCGCGTGATGTAGTAAGAGCGCAGCGTCTCCAGGTCGCCGTTGAACTTGGTGCGCGAGTACTGGTTGGACTTCGTGTACCAGTCGAGCCAGCCGCCCGTGTCCTGGTCGAACAGATCGAGCAGTGTGCTCTCGCTGAAATCCTTGTTGCCGACCACGTGCACTTCCTTGATGCGCGCGCTCTCGCCCTCGGTCACGGTGAAGGTGATGTTCACGCGGTTCCTCTCCAGCGGCGTGACGGTGGTGACGACCTGCGCGTTGTAGAGGCTGCGGCTGATGTACTGCCGCTTGAGCTCCTGCTCGGCGCGGTCGGTCAGCGCCTTGTCGTAGGCCTGGCCTTCGGCGAGGCCGACCTCGCGCAGCGCCTTCTGCAGTGCGGCCTTGTCGAACTCCTTGGTGCCCACGAAGTCGACATCGGCGATCGAGGGGCGTTCTTCCACGATCACCACCAGCACGCTGCCGTTGACGTCGATGCGCACGTCCTTGAAGAGGCCGAGTTTGAAAAGCTCACGGATGGCGGCGCTGCCGCGTTCGTCGCTGTAGGTATCGCCGGTGCGCAGGCCCATGGTGGCGAAAACGGTGCCGGGTTCGACGCGCTGCAGGCCTTCGAGGCGGATGTCCTTGACGGTGAACGGCTCGACGGCCCAGGCGGGGAAAGCGGCGAGCGAGGCGAGCAGCGCGGATGCCGCTGCGAGAGACTTCGGTAAGTGCATCGCCGCATGGTCCTTGCCAATGTCGGAGAAATTTGGGACTTTTCTCCGGCTGCCCCGGGGTGCTCGGGGTCTTTACCTTACTGCAACCCCATGGCGTTTGTGGTCATCCACGCCGGCACGGTTTCGGTGCCGGCAGCCTGGCTGATTTTTTCGCGGCAGTTCTGCAGATGGTCTTCGAGCGACAGGCCGCCCTGTATCTCCAGCAGGCGCTCCACCGTGCGGTCGATACCTTCGGCATCGAGCAGCCGGCAGGTGCGCGCGGTGCGGCCGTTGTTGCGCACGAGGCGCGCGATGTAGGGCAGGTCCCGCTGCGTGATGACGGCGGCCGGCATCACGCCTTCGAGCTCGATCCCTTCGCACGGCAGCAGCACGAAGTACTGCAGCCGCAGGTCGTCAGGCAACAGGCTGCGCAGCTGCGTGGTCTTGCGCCCGCCCTGCCATGCGGGGTCTTTCACCTCGCGAGCGCTCTTGCAGCCGTTCAGGCGCAGGAACCAGCGCGGCGGGGACTGGTCCGATTTCTTGCGATAGACGAAGGCATTGCGCCAGGCCTTGATCTCGAACAGGTAGATGCCGGTCTCGCAGACCAGCACGGCGTCGATGCGCGCGGTGGGCACCGCGTGCCCCTCGGGCATCGGGATGATGAGGTTGCGAAGAATGCGCAGGTAGGAAAAGGCGGGGCTGAATGCGCTGGCGAGTTGCTGCACGCCCAGCGAGGTGGCAATGGTGCTTTGCAAGGCAATGGTCATGGAGGACTCCTTCGGCCATCGAGCATCGCGCGGCTTTGGGGAGACTTCTTGTGCAAGGTGTTTCCTGCGGTGGCGTGCAGGCAAACAACAGTCCGTGCAAAGCAGGAGGCATTCACAAGATTCCTCCGAATTTGAACGAGACGATGCGTGCCGGCTGCTCGATGGAGAGCCGCTGCAACTGGAGAACCCTGAATGAAGAAAACCCTCACGGCATTCGCTGCCCTGGCCGTCTGCGGGCTGGCCTCTGCCCAATCCTCCGTCACGTTGTTCGGCGTCGTCGACGCGGGCCTGACCTACCAGTCGGCGACCTCGCGCGACGCGACCACCGGCGCATCGGTGAAGTCCAGCAAGACCAGCCTGGCCAACTCCGGCTACAACTCCAGCCGCATCGGCTTTCGCGGCACCGAAGACCTCGGCGGCGGCCTGGCCGCGAGCTTCTGGCTCGAAGCGCCCATCACCAACGACGACGGCGCCACCGGCATCGCCACCTTCGCCCGCCGCTCCACCGTGAGCCTGTCGGGTGGCTTCGGCGAGCTGCGCCTGGGCCGCGACTACACGCCCACCTTCTGGAACGACACCGTGTTCGACCCGTTCGGCACCAACGGCTCGGGCACCAACGTCATCAGCACCGTCAGCGGCAACACCACCATCAACAACGCCAACTACGTGCGCGCCAGCAACTCGGTGGGCTACTTCCTGCCGCCGAACCTGGGCGGCTTCTATGGCCAGGTGCAGTACAGCCTGCACGAGAACGCCAGCACCGACGCGACCAGCACCACGGCTGCTTCCAGCAGTACCGCCGGGCGCTACGTCGGCGGGCGCTTCGGCTACGCCAACGGTCCCCTGGACGTGGCACTGAGCGTGGGCCGGAGCACGGTGGTGGACACCACCGCGCTGGAGCGCAAGGTGCAGACCATCAACCTGGGCGCTTCGTACGACTTCGGTCCGGTGAAGCTGTTCGGTGAGCTGTCGAACGTGAAGAACAAGTTCGACTACGCGGCAGCGGCCGACACGCACGACACCTACAACGGCTACCTGATCGGCGCGACCGTGCCGGTGGGTGCGGGCCTGATCCGCGTGGCGTACTCGCAGGTGCGCTACAACGAAGGCACGGCCGGCATCACGGGCGAGGACCCGCTGGCGCGCAAGTTCGCGGTCGGCTATGTGCACAACCTGTCCAAGCGCACGGCGCTGTATGCGACGGTGGCGCGCGTGAACAACCGCAACGACGTGAACTACACGGGCAGCCTGGTGTCGGCCAGCACCACGGGCTACGGCAGCGCGGGCGTGAGCTACACGGGCCTGCCGCGTTCTTCCACCGGCTACGACTTCGGTATCCGTCACGCGTTCTGATGCAGGGCGCGCGCCGCGCGGGACAAAAGGGCGCGTGCTCTTTTCTCCCGCACGGCTTTTGTTTTTCAGTCAGCAGTGAGATTTCCAATGGACCGAATCCGACTCTTCGCGAGCGTGCTGATGGCCGGCGGCTTGGCCGGCTGCATCATGCTGCCTCCGCCCCCTCCACCCATGCTCCATGGTCCCGCGCCGGGCTTTCGCGGCGAAGGGCCACCGATGAACTACGGCGCACGCAGGCCGCCGCCGCCCGGCTGGGAAGCCTGCGACGGCGCGCGGGACGGCTGCATGCGCGGCATGCCGGGCCAACCCGACGGCCAGGCTCCAGGAGCCCGTTGATGACCGGGGCGCAACTGCACTCCGGCAACCTCGGCACGATCATCGCCGGCGTGATTCTCCTCGGCATGGCCGGCGTGGCCTGCATGATGATTTCGCTGTTCGTCACCAACCTGCGGCAGGGCGCGAGGGCGCGCGAGCTCGCGGCGCAGGCCCGCGGCGAGGCGCAGCAAAGGCTGGGCGCGAGCCGCGTGCAAGACCTGCGGCCGCTGCTCGATGCCGCCCCGGCCTGCCGGGACATCCGCCTCGACATCCAATTGCCGCCAGAGGCCGTTCCCGTGCTGGCGATAGAGGCCGAGCTGCGTGAGCTGCTCGCCAAGGTCGCGGCATATGCGGCCAGCGTGATGCGCGCAGGCGCGACGCTGCAGGTTTCCGCCCAGGCGGAGGGCGGGCAGGCGGTGATCCACTGGCGCGACCTCGATGCCGTCGACGTGCGGCCGCCGCTGGCGAGGTTCTTCGACAACGCCCATGCGGCGGCAGCCGACGCCAGCGCCCGGGCCTGCGAGCGCATCGCCAGCCGCCATGGCGGACGCATCTACTCGGCGCCGCATGCAGGAGGCGTGCTGGGGCTGACGCTGCGCCTGCCGCTGCTGGCCGGCGAGCGCGTTCTGGGGTTGGCCGGCTGAACGGCTGACTGATCGACGCCGGCCGGCCGGAACGGGCCTCCTGGAACTCCGCGCGATACTCGCGGTCCCACGGTGCCGCCGCCTTTCTTCCCCGATGCCGAACGTGCGATCCATTGCTTCCCCGACCTCTTTTCTCCGCGCGTTCGCCGCGAGCGCGGCCCTTCTCGCCGCCGGTGCGCTGCATGCGCAGGCCTTGCCGGCGGGCGTGCACCTTGGCATGTCGGCCGAGGAACTGCGGGCCGTGCTGCCCGCGGCCGAGCGCGTGCAGCGCCCGCAGCGGCTGAGCGGCGGGCTGGCCGGCAGCTGGCGCGCGGCCCCGGTCGAGATGGCGGGGCTGCTGTTCGAGCCGACCTTCTTCTTCGCCGCCTCGGAGCTGCGCCGCGTCGAATACGTGGCAGCGGTACAGGTCACGCCCGACAACGGCGCGGCCGCCTTCGCGGCGCTCGTGCGATGGGGCCGAGGGGTGTTCGGCAATGAGCTCGCATCGCGCGACCCGGGCAGCGCGTACGCCGCATGGGTGAGCAACGACACCGACGTCTACGTGCAGCAGCAGGCCGGCGATCCGCGCCGCGCGAGCGTGCGGCTGGTCTACAAGGCGCGGCAGCTGCGCGACGGCAGCGAACTTTGAGCTTCGCCGCACCATGGGAAGTTGTCCTGCAAGCCGATTCGAATCTGTCTGGCCGGCGGCGCCCGGCCGGCGGAGAGACTGCCGTCTCCAAATTCTTCATGGAGACGACGATGCCCGAGGCCAGCGAGGTCCGCATTCCGCAGGACGATGAGCAGATCGATGTCACCGACCTGAAAGAGGTCGACTACTGGACAAAATGGTTCGGCGTGACCGAGGCTCGCCTGCGCACGGCCGTGGCGTCTGCCGGCACGCGCAGGGACGATCTGCGCGTCTACCTCGGGTTGCCCTGAAGCGGCTGCAGCCGCGCTGCTTCAGGCGGCGGCCAGCATGCCCCGTTCCTCGATGAACGCGACCACCTCGGCCACGCCGGTGAGCGTCTTGAGGTTCGTCATCACGTAGGGCCGCTGGCGGCGCATGCGCTGCGTGTCCTGCTCCATCACGTCGAGGTTGGCGCCCACGTAGGGGGCGAGGTCGGTCTTGTTGATGACGAACAGGTCGCTCTTGGTGATGCCGGGGCCGCCCTTGCGCGGAATTTTTTCGCCGGCCGCCACGTCGATCACATAGATCGTGAGGTCCGACAGCTCGGGGCTGAAGGTGGCCGCGAGATTGTCGCCGCCCGATTCGACGAACACGATGTCGGCGTCCGGAAAATCCTCGAGCATGCGGTCGATGGCTTCGAGGTTGATCGACGCGTCCTCGCGGATGGCGGTGTGCGGGCAACCGCCCGTCTCGACGCCCATGATGCGTTCGGCCGGCAGCGCACCAGCCACCGTCAGCAGGCGCTGGTCTTCCTTGGTGTAGATGTCGTTGGTGATGGCGATCAGGTCGTACTTGTCGCGCATCGCCTTGCAGAGCATTTCGAGCAGCGTGGTCTTGCCCGAGCCGACCGGGCCGCCGATGCCTACGCGCAGCGGGGGCAGTCTCTTGGTGCGATGGGGGATGTGGTGCAGGGCGGAGGTCATGGAGGGTGTGTCCGGTTCAGCTTCGGAAGAGGCGGGAATATTGTGTTTCATGGCGGGCCGACAACACCGCCAGCAGGGGCGCGAAGGCCTGGCGCTGGTCGTCGCCGAGGGCCATGGCGCGGGTCACGGCATCCGGGATTTCCTGCGCCAGCCGCCCGAGGATGCGCTGGCCCGCGCTCTGGCCGAGCGGCACGGCCTTGACGGCGGCGGCGACCATGTTCTCGGCCCAGCCGAAGGCGAAGGCCAGGCAGCCGTCGTGCACCGTGGCGCCGGTGCGGCCAACTGCGAACGCGAAGGCGATGGGGTAGCTTGCAGGCAGGTCGGCGAAGACGTCGGCGGTGTCGGCATGGTGCAGCTTGAGCCACTCGACGAAGGAGCGGCCCATCTGTTCGGTCTGCAGGAAAAATTCGGCCGATTCGCGGGTGCTTATCACCCACTGATTGAGTTCGCGGATGCGCGGCAGGTCGTTGGCGCGCCAGGCCGCGATGGCCTGCGCGAAGGCGGCGAGATCGCCACGCGCGAAGCTCAGGTGCAATTGGTCTGCGATCCATTCGGCGGCCTTGGCCTCCGAGTCGACGCCGGCCCATTCCACCGCCGCCTCTATGCCTTCGGAATACGAGAAGCCGCCCACCGGCAGGGCCGGGGAGGCGAGCCAGATGAGCTGCAGCAAGCTGTTGGCGCTGACTGGGTTGGGCATGTCAGTTTTGCACCGGGCGGCTTTGTTCGGGGTGCGTGCACAGGCCACCGGGTACTCCCCTCCGCGAATGTCCCCCGCCTTCGGCTCCTCCTTTATTTCGCTGCGGGGAGCACCCGGTGCCCTGTGCACGATGGGCGCTGCCGTTGTTTCGCTCGATCAACAAGTGCTCTGAACGATCACGACGGCGGGGTGCCTTGCGCAGCGAAATAAAGGAGGAGGCCGCAGGCCGGGGGACATTCGCGGAGCAAGGTACCCCGTCGGCGTGAGCGCGCCCCGGATCACGCATGGCCATGATCGTCGAGCAGTTCCGGCGCGAGCACGAGCGGCTTCGGCCCTTTGCTGCCGCTATGCGAGTGCCCATGGTCATGGCTGTGACCCCCGCCGTGCGAATGCTCATGCGAACCATAGGCGCCGCTCTCGGGCTCGAAGGCTTCTTCCACCGCGACGACGATCAGGTGCATCGAACGCAGCATGTCGGCCAGCACATGATCGGGCTCGATCTTCAGGTGGTCGGGTCGGAGCTCGATCGGCACATGGCGGTTGCCCAGGTGGTAGGCCGCGCGCGTCAGGTCGAAGGGCGTGCCGTGGGCCGTGCAATGCGTGATGCGCAGAACCGGCTGCGGCGCGGCGATGACGCGGACCAGCGAGCCGTCTTCGGCCACCAGCACATCGCCGCCCCGCACGGCGGTGCCGCGTGGCAGGAACACGCCGATCTGGCGGCCCTGCGAGTCGGTGGCGTCGAAGCGGCTTTTCTGACGGATGTCCCAGTCGAGTTCGATGGTGGCGGCGCGCTTGAGCAGCACGGGCGCAAGGCCGCGGCCCAGGGGCATGAGTTTGTTGGCGGTGAGCATGGTGGCTTGCGGCTCCAAATGAGGCGGGCTAATATAACGTTCGTTATAACTTCTGTTCAACGGAGCGTCCAATGTCCGCCCTCAAACTGACTCAGATCGGTAACTCTGTCGGCATCATCCTGCCCAAGGAAGTGCTGGCGAGCATGAACGTGGGCAAGGGCGACACCGTCTACCTCACGCAGGCCGCCAACGGCGGGGTCACGATCACGCCGTACGACGACGAGTTCGAGCGGCAGATGGAGGCGGCGCGCCGCGTCATGAAGAAGCGGCGCAATGTTCTGCGCGAGCTTGCCAAGTGAGCGCCGCCAACCAACACTGGGTCTGGCTGAACCTGAGTGTGATCCAGTTGGTCCATGAAGAACAGCTCGCCGAGCATGGTGGTCCCGCCGGTGTGCGTGACGAGGGAATGCTTGCATCCGCCATGGGCCGACCGCAGAGCCGCGCGATGTACGAATCTCCCGATGCGGCCACGCTGGCCGCGAGCTACGCATTCGGCATCGCCCGCAACCACCCGTTCGTGGACGGCAACAAGAGAACCGCATTCGTTGCGATGGAAACTTTCCTCGATCTCAACGGATTCGAGCTCCTCGCGTCCGACGAGGACTGCGTACTGAAGACGCTCGGCCTCGCGGCGGGGGAGATCGACGAAGCCTCCTTTGCCCAATGGATTCGCGAGAACCTCGCACCGCGCAGCCCCTGACATTCAAAACAGGAAATACCGCTGCGCCATCGGCAGCAGCTTCGCCGGCTCGCAGGTCAGCAGGTGCCCGTCGGCGCGCACCGCGTAGGTCTGCGCATCGATCTCCATCTTCGGCGTGTAGCCGTTGTGGATCAGATCCTTCTTGCGCACGTTGCGGATGTTCTTCACCGCGCTGAGGTTCTTGCTCAGGCCGTAGCGTTCCTTGATGCCCGAGGCCAGGCCGGCCTGCGAGACGAAGGTCAGCGAGCTCTTCGCGAGCGAGCCGCCGTACGCGCCGAACATCGGCCGGTAGTGCACCGGCTGCGGCGTGGGGATCGACGCGTTCGGGTCGCCCATCGCAGCCATTGCGATGGTGCCGCCCTTCAGGATGGTGAAGGGCTTCACGCCGAAGAAGGCGGGCTTCCAGATCACGATGTCGGCCCACTTGCCGACTTCGAGCGATCCGACCTCGTGCGCGATGCCGTGCGCGATGGCCGGGTTGATCGTGTACTTGGCAACGTAGCGCCTGGCGCGGAAGTTGTCGTTGCGCTCGTTGTCTTCGGGCAGCGTGCCGCGCTGCAGCTTCATCTTGTGCGCGGTCTGCCAGGTGCGGATGATGACTTCGCCGACGCGGCCCATGGCCTGGCTGTCGGAGCTGAACATGCTGATCGCGCCGAGGTCGTGCAGCACGTCTTCGGCGGCAATCGTTTCCTTGCGGATGCGCGATTCGGCAAAGGCCAGGTCTTCGGCGATGCCGGCGTCGAGGTGGTGGCACACCATGAGCATGTCGACGTGCTCGTCGAGCGTGTTCACGGTGTAGGGCATCGTGGGGTTGGTGGACGACGGCAGGAAGTTGGCCTCGCCCACCACGCGCAGGATGTCGGGCGCATGGCCGCCGCCCGCGCCTTCGGTGTGGAAGGCGCAGATGGCGCGCCCGCCCACGGCCGCGATGGTGTTCTCGACAAAGCCCGATTCGTTGAGCGTGTCGCTGTGGATGGCCACCTGCGTGTCGGTGGCGTCGGCCACGTCGAGGCAGTTGCTGATGGCCGCGGGCGTGGTGCCCCAGTCTTCATGCAGCTTCAGGCCGATGACGCCGGCTTCGATCTGCTCGTGCAGCGCGTGCGGCAGGCTTGCATTGCCCTTGCCGAGGAAGCCCAGGTTCATCGGGAACGCATCGGCCGCCTGCAGCATGCGCTCGATGTGCCAGGGGCCGGGCGTGGCGGTGGTCGCGAAGGTGCCGGTGGCGGGGCCGGTGCCGCCGCCGAGCATGGTGGTGACGCCGGAGGTCAGCGCCTCCTCGATCTGCTGCGGACAGATGAAGTGAATGTGGCTGTCGATGCCGCCGGCGGTGACGATGTTGCCCTCGCAGCTGATGATCTCGGTGCCGGGGCCGATGACGATATCGACGCCCGGCTGCACGTCGGGGTTGCCGGCCTTGCCGATGGCGGCGATGCGGCCGTCCTTCAGGCCGATGTCGGCCTTGACGATGCCCCAGTGGTCGAGGATGAGCGCGTTGGTCAGCACCGTGTCGACGGCGCCCTGCGCACGCGTGCGCTGCGATTGCGCCATGCCGTCGCGAATCGTCTTGCCGCCGCCGAACTTCACCTCTTCGCCGTAGCCGCCGGCGCGCAAGGTGTAGTCAGCCTCGACTTCGATCAGCAGGCCGGTGTCAGCAAGACGGACCCGGTCGCCCACGGTGGGGCCGAAGATTTCTGCGTAGGCGCGTCGCCCGATGGTGGCCATGTTTAGAGCTTCCCTTGAACCAGGCCGCGAAAGCCGTAGACGATGCGATCGCCCGAAAAATCGACCAGCTCGACCGTGCGCTGCTGGCCCGGTTCGAAGCGCACCGCGGCGCCCGATGCGATGTTCAGCCGCATGCCGCGCGCGGCCTCGCGATCGAAGCCGAGCGCGCCGTTGGTCTCGGCGAAGTGGTAGTGCGAGCCGACCTGGATCGGCCGGTCGGCGGTGTTCTGCACCACCAGCGTGAGGGTGCGGCGGCCGGGGTTGAGCGTGTGCTCGCCGTCGTCGGTGAGGAGTTCGCCGGGGATCATGTTCAGACGGCCTGTGCCAGCAGCGACGCACCGAGCACCACCACCGCGGCGCCGGCCACGCGCGGCAGCCATGCGTTGGCGTGGCGCAGCGCCCAGCCCACCGCGATGCCCGCGAGGTGCAGCAGCACGGTCGCACCGACCATGCCGGCCAGCGTAAGGGCCGCGCCTTCTTCGCTCGCCAGTTCGTGGCCGTGGGCCACGCCATGGAAAACGGCGAACACGCCGACCACCGTCATGGCGACCACGGCCGGCAGGTGAACGCGCGTGGCCACCAGCAGGCCCAGCACCAGCAGCGAGGCCGCGATCATCGGCTCGACCGCCGGCAACTGCACGCCGGCCAGGCCCATCAGCGCGCCCACCAGCAGCATGCCGGCGAAGGCCAGCGGCGCCCAGAGCAGATCGGGCCAGGCGCGGCGCGCGGCCAGCGCGCTCCAGAGGCCGACCGCGACCATGGCGGCGAGGTGGTCGGCACCGGTCAGCGGATGCAGGAAGCCGGTGGTGAAGCCGTGATGCAGGCCGCCGTCGACGCCGGTGTGGGCGCTGGCTGCGAGGGGCAGCACGAGGGCGGCGAACAGTGCGAGGCTTCTGGAAGCAGTGGTCTTGCGCATGGAAAAAATCCTTCTTGTTCTGGGTGTGTCAGACGATCGGCTGGTGGACGGTTACCAGCTTGGTGCCGTCGGGGAAGGTGGCTTCGATCTGGATGTCCGGGATCATCTCGGCGATGCCGTCCATCACGTCGGCGCGGGTCAGCACGCCGCGCCCGTCGCTCATGAGCTCGGCGACGCTCTTGCCGTCGCGAGCGCCTTCCATCACGGCGGCGGAAATCAGGGCGATGGCTTCGGGGTAGTTGAGCTTGAGGCCGCGGGCCTTGCGGCGTTCAGCCAGCAGCGCCGCGGTGAAGATCAGCAGCTTGTCTTTTTCGCGCGGGGTCAGTTCCATGGGATCGGCATCGGGTGGCGGAGGGTGGCGGCCATTATGGGCAAGCCGGCTTCTTTGCAACAGTCGTGCCCTGTTCGCCAAAAGTCGTACGTGTGGCACGAAAGATGCACCGAAACGGTGTGAACGCTGCCAACACACCCACCACCCCCGACGACGCGCCGCAGCGCATCGTCAAGGTGCGGCGCGACTACAACAGCTGGGTGGCCAGCGAGACGCTGGAAGACTACGCGCTGCGCTACACGCCGCAGCGCTTTCGCAAGTGGTCCGAATGGCGGGTGGCCAACACGGCCTTCGGGGCGGCGTCGTTCCTGATCCTGGAAGCGGTGGGCGCCACGCTGCTGGTGCAGTACGGCTTTGCCAACGCCTTCTGGGCGATCCTGGCGACGGGGCTCATCATCTTCCTGGCGGGCGTGCCGATCAGCGTGTATGCGGCGCGCTATGGCGTCGACATGGATTTGCTCACGCGCGGCGCGGGTTTCGGCTACATCGGCTCGACGCTCACCTCGCTGATCTATGCGAGCTTCACCTTCATCTTCTTCGCGCTCGAGGCGGCAGTGATGGCCTATGCGCTGGAACTGGCGCTGGGCATCCCGCCTGTGTGGGGCTACCTGGTGTGCGCGCTGGTGGTGATCCCGCTGGTCACGCATGGCGTGTCGGCCATCAGCCGGCTGCAGCTGTGGACGCAGCCGTTGTGGCTGCTGATGCTGGTGGTGCCTTTTGCCTATGTACTGGTGCGCGATCCTGGTGCATTCGCGGGCATCGTGCACTACAACGGGGTTCGCTCGGGCACGAATGGCTTCAATCTGCACCTGTTTGGCGCCGCGCTCACGGTCGGCATCGCGCTGATCACGCAGATGGGCGAGCAGGCCGACTACCTGCGCTTCATGCCCGCGCGCACCGTGACCACGGCGCGCCGCTGGTGGGCCGGGGTGCTGGCCGGAGGGCCGGGCTGGGTGGTGCTGGGCGTGCTCAAGATGCTGGGCGGGGCGCTGCTGGCCTACCTGGCGCTCACGCACATGGTGCCGGCCGACCGGGCGGTCGATCCGAACCAGATGTACCTCGCGGCCTACGAATACGTGTTTCCGCACTACGGGTGGGCGGTGGCGGCCACGGCGCTGTTCGTGGTGATCTCGCAGCTCAAGATCAACGTGACGAACGCCTATGCCGGCTCGCTGGCCTGGAGCAACTTCTTCTCGCGCGTGGCGCACAGCCATCCGGGGCGCGTGGTGTGGGTGGTGTTCAACGCGCTGATCGCCTTCATGCTGATGGAGATGAACGTGTTCGAGGCGCTGGGCGACGTGCTCGGTCTGTTCGCCAACATCGCCATCGCCTGGATGATGGCCGTGGTGGCCGACCTCGTCATCAACAAGCCGCTGGGGCTGTCGCCGCCGGGCATCGAGTTCAAGCGCGCGCACCTGTGGGACATCAACCCGGTGGGCGTGGGCGCGATGGCGCTGGCCTCGGTGCTGTCGATCACCGCGCACCTGGGCATGTTCGGCCCGCTGGCGCAGGCCTTCTCGGCGCTGATCGCACTCGGCACGGCGCTGGTGGCGTCGCCGCTGCTGGCCTGGGCGACGGGGGGCAAGTACTACCTGGCGCGCGGCTCCGATGAACACCACGGCGCGGTGGCCTTCGCGCCCGCCGAAGGTCCGCGCGCGGTGCGCTGGGCCAAGGTCGAGACCGGCAGCTACCAGCGCCTGAAGGTGCAGCACTGCGTGATCTGCGAGCGCGAGTACGAAGGGCCGGACATGGCGCATTGCCCCGCCTACCAGGGCGCGATCTGCTCGCTGTGCTGCACGCTCGATGCGCGCTGCGGCGACCTGTGCAAGCCGCATGCGAGCCTCTCGTCGCAGTGGTCCGGCGTGCTGCGCTGGCTGCTGCCGCGCCGCAGCTGGCGCTACCTCGACACCGGGCTCGGCCACTTCCTGCTGCTGATGCTGGTCATCGTGCCGCTGCTGGCCGTGGTGTTCGGCGTGCTGTACCAGCAGGAGCTGCGTGCGTTCGGCGAAGGCGCGCTGGAGCTGGCCTCCGAGGCCGACGTGGCCGCGGCGCTCATGGGTGTGCAGAAGCTGTCGCTGCGCTCGGGCTTCCTCAAGGCGTACATGGCCTTGCTGGTCATCGCCGGCATCGTCGCGTGGTGGCTGGTGCTGGCGCACCAGAGCCGCAAGGTGGCGCAGGAAGAATCGAACCGCCAGACCCATCTGCTGGTGCGCGAGATCGAACTGCACCGCGAGACCGACCGTGCGTTGCAAGCCGCAAAACAGATCGCCGAAGAGGCGAGGGCCGTGGCCGAGCAGGCCCAGCGCGCCGCCGACCAGGCCAACCAGGCCAAGAGCCGCTACATCAGCGCCATCAGCCACGAGCTGCGCACGCCACTCAACAGCATCCTCGGCTATGCGCAGCTGATGGGCGAAGACCATTCGGTGCCGCCGCACCGCCAGCAGGCGGTGGCGGTCATCAAGCGCGGCGGCGAGCATCTGCTGTCGCTCATCGAAGGTACGCTGGCCATCGCGCACATCGAGGCCGGCAAGCTCACGCTGCATGCGCGGCCGATGCGCTTCGCCGACACGATGCGCGAGCTGGCCGACATGTTCGAGCTGCAGGCGGCGGAGAAGGGGCTGCAGTTCCACTTCGATGCTGCAGGCGCGTTGCCCGAGGTGGTGCGCGCGGATGAAAAGCGCGTGTGCCAGATCCTCATTAACCTGCTGGGCAACGCGATCAAGTTCACGGCGGCCGGGCAGGTCACGCTGCGGCTGGCCTATGCGCGCGAGTTCGCGTCGGTGGAGATCGAGGACACGGGACCGGGCATGCCGGCCGAGGACATCGAGCGGATCTTCGAGCCGTTTGCGCGCGGGAATGCAGCGGGCGCATCGGCCGCGCCGGGCGCGGGCCTGGGGCTCACCATCGCCAAGATGCTCACCGACCTGATGGGCGGCGAGATGAAGGTGCAGAGCACGCCGGGCGTGGGCTCGCTGTTCTGCGTGCGCCTGTTCCTGCCGCGCGTGCACGACGCCATGGCCGGCACCGGCCGACCGCTGCCGGTGCAGCGCGCGCGGCGCGGCTACGAAGGCCCGCGCCGCCGCCTGCTGGTGGTCGACAACGAGGAGGCCGACCGCGACCTGCTGGGGCATGTGCTCGCGCCGCTGGGCTTCGAACTGCGCAGCGCGGCCAGCGGGCACGATGCGCTGGACCTCATCGCCGCCGGCTACCGGCCCGACGCGATGTTCGTCGACCTCGCGATGCCCGGCATCGACGGCTGGGAGACGATCCGCCGCGCGCGCAAGCTCGGGCTGACCGAGGCCTCGGTGGCCATCGTCTCGGCCAATGCGTTCGACAAGGGGCTCGACAACGACGTGGGCATTGCGCCCGAAGACTTCTTCGTGAAGCCCGTGCGCCACACCGAACTGCTCGACTGGCTCGAACGCCGGCTCGGGCTGCAATGGACCGACACCGCCGCCGGGCCTGCGCCCGTTGCCGTTGCGCGCCCGCTGCTGCCACCTTCGCTGGAGCGCCTGCGCGCACTCGAGGAAGCGGTGGGGCTGGGCTACTTCCGCGGCATCATGAACCAGCTCGACGCCATCGACGCGGCGCAGCCCGAATGCAGTACATGGACCGAGGCCCAGCGCACGCTGGCCCGCCAGTTCCAGTTCGAAGCCATGAGCCGCGCGCTCGCCGACGCCCTCGAAAGCGCCGCATGACACAGACGCCACCCCCCGCCGTGGAAACATCGCCGCTCGCCAGGACGCTGCGCGAGCAGCAGGGCGCCAACAGCGACCTCGTGCTGATCGTCGACGACGTGCCCGACAACCTCGCGGTGCTGCACGACGCGCTCGACGAATCGGGCTACACCGTGCTCATCGCCACCAACGGCGAACAGGCGCTGCAGCGCGCCGCGCAGGCGCGGCCCGACATCGTGCTGCTCGACGCGATGATGCCGGGCATCGACGGCTTCGAGGTGGCGCGCCGGCTCAAGGCCGATGCGGCCACGGCGCACATTCCCATCGTGTTCATGACCGGGCTCACCGAGACCGAGCACCTCGTGGCCGCGCTGGAAGCCGGGGGCGTCGACTACGTCACCAAGCCCATCAAGCCCAAGGAAGTGCTCGCGCGCATGAACGTGCACCTGCAGAGCGCGCACCGCGCGCGGCAGGACGCGCGGCAGGCCGGGCAGGCGCGCAATGCGCTCGATGCCTTCGGCTACGCGAGCATCACCGTGCGCCTGCCCGAAGGCCGGCTGATCTGGCAGACGGCGCTCGCACGCGACCTGCTGCAGCGCTACTGCGACACGCGCGCGCCCGAGACGCCGCCCGCGGTGCTCGAATGGCTGCGCAGCCACACGCCCGATGCGCGCCAGCGCGGCATCGAGCCGCCGGCGCTGTCCATCGTGCAGGGCGCGAGCAGCCTCACCCTGCGGCTGCACCAGCAGACCAGCAGCGACGACGAAGGCGACGAGTGGATGATCGTCATGCGCGAGGTGTCCGACACCGCCGTGATCGAGGCCATGAGCCTGAGCCTGAAGCTCACGGCGCGCGAGGCCGAGGTGCTGTACTGGGTGGTCAAGGGCAAGACCAACAAGGACATCGGCGAGATCCTCGGCAGCAGCCCGGCCACCGCCAAGAAGCATCTCGAGCGGGTGTACGTGAAGCTCGGCGTCGAGACGCGCACGGCCGCGGCCGGCGTGGCCATCAAGCGCATCCGCGAGTTGCAGCCGCAGTTCGAGCTCTGAGGTTCCATGGCCGACGGTTCCCTGCGCTGTGTCATGGCGCCTCCTTGCAGCGTCCCTAGAATGGCTCGAGGGCCACGGGACACGCGCGATGAAGAACAACAGGCACAACAGGACAACACCCCGACCGCCATGCCGCGGCTGGATGCTCGCTGCTTCCTGCCTGTTCGTGAATCTGGGCACGAGTCCTGGCGCACGGGCCGCCGGCCATTTCGACGTGGACGACGCCAGCACCCTCGACCCGGGCCAATGCCAGTACGAGACCTGGTGGAGCCGCACGGGCACGGAGCCGGTCACGGGGTTCCACCTCGGGCCCGCCTGCCGGGTCGGTCCCGTCGAGCTGGGCCTGAACTTCGACCGCACCTCGGTGCAGGGCGTGCACTCGGTCACCGGCGGGCCGCAGGTCAAATGGAATTTCTACGGACAGGCGGCGGATGCGCCGTTCAGCGCCGCCGTGTCGGCCGGCATCGTGTCGGACCTGCGGCGCGGCGGCCGCATGGGCGGGCAGTTCGTCGTGCCGGTGACGTGGCGCCCGGCCAGCAGCCTGCAGGTGCACGTCAACCTCGGTGCCGACTGGGCGCAGGGCACCGGCCTTCGCACGCCGCGCGGCGGCGCGGGCGTCGAATGGGCGCTGAACGACACCGTGTCGCTCATCGCGGAACGCAACCGCGCGGCGGGCGTCTGGACTTCGCGCATCGGCGGGCGCTTCAGCCTCACGCCGCTGATCAGCGTGGACGTGAGCGCGTCGCGCACCGGGCCGCAGGGCGTGCGCGGCTTCGCGATCGGGCTGAACCACGAATTCACCTGGAAGTGAGCGGCGAGTGCCTGCCGCCGGAGGCGCTGTATCCGATTTCCGCGAATCGCATCGATGAGCCTGGTTGTCGATCGCGTATCCGGCCCTGCGCAATTTTTGATTCCGACTGCAAAAGATTTGGTGACAACCTCCCATGCCTGATCCCGTGACGACATCGCCCGTGCTGGACTTCAAGTTCGCCGCTCCTCCCCTCGATTCCGCGGCTCATCCTTCGGGCAACCCCTTGGGCATGGCGGCGCGCAACCGGACACCCAGGCCCGTGCGCAACCCGAACCTGCGCGGCCTGCAGTGCCTGCGGTGCGATGCGCTCTTCCCCCTCGCGCTGGCGCACGACGGATGTCCCGCGTGCAGGCGCGGAGGCCTTCACGTCGCGCTGCGCGCCAGCTACCTGCCCGGCGGCGCCGAAGCGATGCCCATGCCCTACACCTCCGGCTTCGCGCTGGGCGAAGGGCAGACGCCGCTGCAGGACGTGCCCGAGCTGGCGCAGCAGTTCGACGTGGGGCGGCTGGCCATCAAGGACGAGTCCTGCAACCCCACCGGCTCGCACAAGGACCGCATGACCGCGGTGGGCGTGGCGCAGGCGCTCGATTTCGACGCCCACACGCTGGTGCTGGCCTCGTCGGGCAACGCGGCCGTGTCGGCGGCGCACTATGCATGGGCCGCGGGCCTGGGCTGCGAAGTGGCCACCTACGAAGGCATGCCGGCCACCTATGCGCGGCAGCTCGACGCACTCGGCGCGCGGCGCTATGTGTTCGCCGACAACGCGGGCCGCTGGGCCTTCGTGCGCGAGCGTGCGCAGCACCCCGGCTACTTCGCGCTGACCAACTACCGCCTGCCCGCGCTGGGCAGCGCGCCGCTGGCGATCGAAGGCTACAAGCCGATCGCGCTCGAATGCGTGGCCGATGGCGGGTTGCCGGACCACATCGTGATTCCCACCGCGCGCGGCGACCTGGCCTGGGGCATCTACGCGGGCTTTCGCGACCTGCTGGCCGCGGGGCGCATCGCACGCCTGCCGAGGCTCTGGCTCGTGGAGCCGTTCCCGCGCCTGGCGCGCGTGCTCGCGGGCGGCCCCCTCAACGACAGCTACCCGGGCCACACCGCGCAGTTCTCCACCGCCGGAGCCACCGTCACCTACCTGCAATGGCAGGCCGCCGCCGCGACGGGCGGCGGCGCGGTGGTCGTGGGCGACAACGAAGCGCGCGCCGCGCGGCGGCTGCTCTCGGCCTCCGGCATCAGCGCCGAGCTGTGCGCGGCCGGCGGCCTGGCCGCCCTGCGGCAGCTGCGAGAGAGCAACGCCGTCGCGGCCGACGCGCATGTGGTGCTGATGCTGACCGCCAGCGCGGCCGGCGATCCGAGCTGGCCCGACCGTCCTGTCTAGCCTTCGGCCTGCAGCCGCAGTAGACGGCGAGCGCCTTACTTCGCGTCGCTATAGACCGTGGCGCGCGACACGCCCATGTGCGCCGCGGCAATCTCGGCGCCGCGGCGGACCTCCAGCAGGCCGGCCTTCTTCAGTTCCTGCACCAGCTGCTTGCGGTCGGCGGGCTTCAGTGAGCGCGAGGTGGTCGCGCGCGATGCCGCGAACTCGTCGATGCGCGCATGGATGCGGTCCGAGTGGTTGCCGCCGGTCTCGAGGTGCTCGTGCACATCCTTGTCGTCGATCTTCGTGAACTGCGAGATCGCGCCCTGGAAGCTCTGGAACAGCGTGAGGTCGACGTTGAGGCAGAGCGCGGCCACGTATTCGCCGCTGTCGTCCTTGATGCCGATGGACGTGCTCTTGACCTTGCGCCCGTCGGGAAAGGTGTTGGCGTAGTTCGCGATCACCGCCGGAAACTCCGGGTCGCGGATGCGCGCGAGGCCCAGCTCGGTGACCGGCTGGCCGACCTCGCGGCCGCTCAGGCTGTTCTCGATGGCGTAGATCGCGTTCTTCGGGTTGCTCAGGTCGTGCACCACCACTTCGCAGAAGGGCGCAAAGGTCTGGCCCAGGCCTTCGGCCATGTTGCGCAGCATGTCCAGGAGCTGCTTGTTCGGCTTCTTCTTCATGCCGTGGAATGTATCCAGCTCTGGACGGACAATCCAATTCATACAAAAAGTACAGTGTTGGATGTATTATCCAGTTTTGTACTGGAGCCCGCGAATGACCGCGAGAGAACGCGCACGCTATGTCGATCCCCGCACCGGCAGGCACTACGACCTGTCCGAACGCCGATGGCGCTCCGACGACGGCCACCCGATGATGGTCACGCCGCTGCCCGGCATCGGGCGCGACGACATCGATTCGCGCGTCCGCTCGCTGTGGCGCTATCGCGCGGCGCTGCCCGTGGCGATCGACCAGCCCGCGAGCATGGGCGAAGGCTGCACGCCGCTGGTGCAGAAGCGCTGGGGCGGCTTCGAGCCCTACTTCAAGCTCGAGTGGTTCAACCCGACCTGCAGCTTCAAGGACCGCGGCGCGGCGGTGATGATGTCTTTCCTGCGGCAGATCGGTGTCGATGCGGTGCTGGAAGACAGCTCGGGCAACGGTGGGGCGGCCATCGCCGCGGCCGGCGCGGCGGCGGGCATGCGCGTGAAGGTGCTCGCACCGAGCTACACGCCCGCGCCGAAGGTGGCGCAGATCCGCGCCTTCGGCGCCGAGGTGCAGCTGGTGCCGGGGCCGCGCGAAGAGTCCGAATACGAGGCGGTGCGCCAGTCGGAATCGATCTTCTATGCGAGCCACAACTGGCATCCGTTCTTCCTGCAGGGCACGAAGACGCTGGCCTACGAGCTGTGGGAAGACCTGGGCTTCACCGCGCCCGACAACGTCGTGATTCCGACCGGCGCGGGCAGCAATGTGCTCGGCTGCTGGATCGGCTTCAAGGAACTGCTGGCGGCGGGGCAGATCGCGAAGCTGCCCCGCATCTTCGTGGCGCAGCCGCTGAATTGCTCGCCGATCGATGCGAGCTTCCTGGCGGGGGCCGACACGCTGGTGGAGCGCATCGTGCGGCCGACGATTGCCGAAGGCACGGCGATCAAGCGGCCCGTGCGGCTGCGGGAAATCCTGCAGGCGCTGCGCGAGACGGATGGCAAGACGGTGGCGCTGACCGAAGAGCAGATCGCGGCGGCGGTGCGCCGGCTGGCAGCGAGCGGGCTTTACGCGGAGCCGACGTCCGCCTCGGCCGCGGCGGCCATCGAGGTGCTGGCGCAGCGCGGTGACATCAAGGCCAGCGAGACGACGGTCGCGTTGCTGACCGGCACCGGCCTGAAATCGACGCAGTTCATGACCGAGCTGTTCGGCAGCGCCGTCGCCGTGTAGCCAGCTACCAGGGCCACGCGATGCGTGTGCCCGTACCCGTTTCGTCGGCGCGCGCATGCAGCAGGCGCGCGACGGTCAGGTCCTGCAGCGCGAGGCCGGTCATGTCGAAGACGGTGATGTCGGCAGGGCCCCGCTCGAAGGGCGTCTTGCCGCTCAGCAGGTCGCCCAGTTCGATGCATGCCGTGTCGGGCGCCCATTGGGTTTCGCCGATCTGCTGCGCCTGCGTCCGGTCGTCGACGAACAGCCGCACGCGCGGCAGCAGGCCGTCAGGAAGTTCGCGCTTGCCCCGGGTGTCCGCGCCGACGCAGTTCAGGTGCGTGCCGGGCTGAACGGCTTCGAGATCGAAGAGCGCGCCGCCGCCCGGGGTGGCGGTGATCACGATGTCGCTCCGGGCGACTGCAGCGTTGCGGTCGGTGGCCGGCACGATGTTGCAGCGGCCGGCGAAATGCGCCTCGAACGCCGCATTGCGCTGGCCATTCGCGCTCACATAAAGAACCTCGCGCAGCAAGGGCATCAGCCGCAGCGCGAAGTCGAGCTGGATGCGCGCCTGCACGCCGGTGCCGAAGAGGCACAGCCGCGTGCTGTCGGCGCGTGCGAGCTGCTGCAGGCCGAGCCCGCCTGCCGCGCCGGTGCGCACGGTCGTCACCGTGTTGCCGTCGATGACGCACAGCGGCCGGCCGGTCGCGGGGTCGATCAGCAGGATCGTCGCCTGATGCGGCTCGCCGCCGCGCTGCCGGTTGGCAGGCCAGAAGCCCGCGGCCTTGAAGCCGAGCAGGCCCTGGGCCTGCACGTCGCCGGACTTGATGCCGAACACCCCGCCCGTGCGCAGCGGCTCGCGCACGACCGGAAAGACGCGGCCCTCGCGCTCGCTGTGCAGCACGAAGGCCTCGCGCACGGCCTGCAGCACATCGTCGGGGGAGAGGAGGGTGTCGACCTGGTGCTTGTCGAGCAGCAGGAGCTGGGCATTGGAAGGCGCGATCGCGGATGTCATCTGGAAATATTATCTACTTCCAGACAAAACATCAAACTTCGACGCATTGACCGACTGTCAGCGTCCGGTGTGAACCTTGATCCGGATGGTCGCCACGTCCCATCCCCGGTTCTTGAGCCGCGTCACCAGCATCGGCGACAGCTGGCGCAGCTTGGCGGCCGCGGCGCTGCCCTTGACCAGCAGGCACCAGACGTCGCCCTCCGCCGGTCCGGCCTGGATGGCGCTGCGCATGGCCGGCGGGATCAATCCCTCGACAGCCTTGAGCCGCTCCGCAGCGTCGCGTGCGCGCGCCATCAGGCTGCCCAGGGTGGGCGAGCCTTCCGCTGCGTCCTGCAGCGAGATGGGAGGGGGCGTGCGGCGATACATGGGTAATCCAGGGGTTAGAAACAAGACAGCTAAAATGCCCGGTTTGCCGGCGTTCGCGCCGGAAAAAGGCCGCTTGCTTCAAGCTTGATTTTGAAGCGGGTGCGCCCAACTGCTTTCACCATATCTTAGGGAATCCGGTCGCAGTGCCTGCCGTATCAGGCGCCCGCCCATCTCCACCCAATGGCAACCAACTTCCTGACCCAGATCTTCGGCAGTCGCAACGACCGGCTCCTCAAGCAGTATCGCAAGACGGTGGAACGCATCAATGCGCTCGAACCCGAGTTCGAGAAGCTCAGCGACGATGCGCTGCGCGCCAAGACACAGGAGTTCAAGGACCGCATCGCCAAGGGCGAAACGCTCGACGACCTGCTGCCGGAAGCCTTCGCCACCGTGCGCGAAGGCTCCAAGCGCGTCATGAAGATGCGCCACTTCGACGTCCAGCTGCTCGGCGGCATGGCGCTGCATAACGGCAAGATCTCCGAAATGCGCACCGGTGAAGGCAAGACGCTGACCGCCACGCTGCCGGTGTACCTGAATGCGCTGTCGGGCCAGGGCGTGCACGTGGTCACGGTGAACGACTACCTGGCCAACCGCGACGCGACCTGGATGGGCCGCCTCTACAACTTCCTCGGCCTCTCGGTGGGCATCAACCTGCCGCAGATGCCGCGCGAGGAAAAGCAGGAGGCCTACCGCAGCGACATCACGTACGGCACGAACAACGAATACGGCTTCGACTACCTGCGCGACAACATGGTCTACGAGCCCGGCGACCGGGTCCAGCGCGGGCTGAACTACGCGATCGTCGACGAAGTGGACTCGATCCTGATCGACGAGGCCCGCACACCGCTGATCATCAGCGGCCAGGCCGAAGACCACACCGACCTCTACCTGGCCATCAACAAGGTGGTGCCGTTGCTCACCAAGCAGGAAGGCGAAGCCGATCCGCGCACGGGCGAGGGCGTCACGGTGCCCGGCGACTTCACGGTCGACGAGAAGACGCACCAGGTGTTCCTGACCGAAGACGGCCACGAGAACGCCGAGCGCATCCTGGGCGAACTGAAGCTGATTCCCGAGGGCGCGTCGCTCTACGACCCGGCCAACATCACGCTGATGCATCACCTGAATGCGGCGCTGCGTGCACGCCACCTGTACCACCGCGACCAGCACTACGTGGTGCAGCAGGGCGAGGTGGTCATCGTCGACGAATTCACCGGCCGCCTGATGACGGGCCGCCGCTGGAGCGATGGCCTGCACCAGGCCGTGGAAGCCAAGGAAGGCGTGGAGATCCAGGCCGAGAACCAGACGCTGGCTTCCATTACCTTCCAGAACTACTTCCGCCTATACGGCAAGCTGGCCGGCATGACCGGCACGGCCGACACCGAAGCCTACGAGTTCCAGGAGATCTACGGCCTCGAGACCGTCATCATCCCGCCCAACCGCGTGAGCAAGCGCGAAGACCAGCTCGACCGCGTCTACAAGACGACGCGCGAGAAGTACGAGGCGGCCATCCAGGACATCCGCGAATGCTACGAGCGCGGCCAGCCGGTGCTGGTGGGCACCTCGTCCATCGAAAACTCGGAAATCATCGACGGCCTGCTCACGCAGGTGGGCCTGCCGCACCAGGTGCTGAATGCCAAGCAGCATGCGCGCGAAGCCGACATCGTGGCGCAGGCCGGCCGCACGAAGATGATCACCATCGCGACCAACATGGCCGGCCGCGGCACCGACATCGTGCTGGGCGGCAACATCGAGAAGATGATCGAGGCCATCGAGGCCGACGAAGGCCGCGATGAAGCCACCAAGCAGGCCGACATCGCGCACGTGCGTGCCGAGTGGACCAAGGACCACGAGTTCGTCAAGTCGCTCGGTGGCCTGCGCATCATCGCGACCGAACGCCATGAATCGCGCCGCATCGACAACCAGCTGCGCGGCCGTTCGGGCCGCCAGGGTGACCCGGGCTCCTCGCGCTTCTATCTGAGCCTGGACGATCCGCTGATGCGCATCTTCGCGGGCGACCGCGTGAAGGCGATCATGAACCGCCTGAAGATGCCCGACGGCGAAGCCATCGAGGCCGGCATCGTCACGCGCAGCATCGAGAGCGCGCAGCGCAAGGTCGAGGCGCGCAACTTCGACATCCGCAAGCAGCTGCTCGAATACGACGACGTGTCGAACGACCAGCGCAAGGTGATCTACCAGCAGCGCAACGACATCCTCGACGCGGGCGACCTCACGGCGCAGATCGCGGCGCTGCGTGAAGGCTGCTTCACCGACCTCGTGCGCCAGTACGTGCCCAGCGAATCGGTCGAAGAGCAGTGGGACCTGGACGGGCTCGAGAAGAGCCTGTTCAACGAGTGGGGCATCGACATGCCGCTCAAGAAGGAAGTCGAAGCCTCGGACGCCATCGCCGACGAGGACATCGTCGAGAAGGTGCTCAAGAATGCCAACGAAACCTTCGACGCCAAGGTCGCATTGATCGGCCAGGAGAACTTCACCCAGTTCGAGCGCATGGTGCTGTTGCAGAGCATCGACACCCACTGGCGCGAACACCTGGCCTCGCTCGACTACCTGCGCCAGGGCATCCACCTGCGCGGCTATGCGCAGAAGCAGCCCAAGCAGGAGTACAAGCGCGAAGCCTTCGAGCTCTTCGGCCAGCTGCTCGACTCGGTGAAGAACGAAGTCACGCGCCAGCTGATGACGGTGCGCGTGCAGTCGGGCGAGCAGCTCGAGGAAGCCGCGGAAGCGATGGAAAGCCGCGGCGAGAACGTCTCGAACATCACCTACTCGGCACCGACCGAGACGGGCGAGGTCGAGGTCCGCGTCGACGAGGAAAACCAGCGCCGCATCGCGGCTGCCGGCCTGGGCGCGCTCAGCGCGGAGGCCGCGGCTTTCGCGCGCGTCGGCCGCAACGATCCGTGCCCCTGCGGCAGTGGCAAGAAGTACAAGCAGTGCCACGGCAAGCTCAGCTGACCCCGCAACCCATTCGTTAGAGAAATCGCCATGCCAGTGAATCTGTCCGCCCCCGATCCTGCCGCCTTGTTCGCGGTGCCCGGCGTCCGCATCGGCGTGGCCGAAGCGGGCGTGCGAAAAGCCAACCGCAAGGACCTGACGGTCGTGCTGATCGACGAGGGCTCGGCGGTCGGCGGGGTGTTCACCCAGAACCGTTTCTGCGCCGCGCCGGTGCAGGTCTGCCGCGACCATCTGGCCGCGAACTACGGCATCCGCGCGATGGTGATCAACACCGGCAATGCGAACGCCGGCACGGGCGAAGACGGCCTGATGCGCACGCGCTCCACCTGCATTGCGCTCGCGCGCAAGCTGGAAATCGCGCCTGAGCAGATCCTGCCGTTTTCCACCGGCGTGATCATGGAGCCGCTGCCCGTCGACCGCATCGAGGCGGGCCTGCCTGCTGCACTGGCCGATGCCGATGCGAACCACTGGGCGCGCGCGGCCGAGGGTATCATGACCACCGACACGATCCCCAAGGCCTTCAGCCAGCGGGTGCAGATCGGCGATGCCACGGCCACCATCACCGGCATCAGCAAGGGCGCCGGCATGATCCGTCCGAATATGGCGACCATGCTGGGCTTCATGGCGACCGACGCGAAGATCGATCCCTCGCTGATCCAGCCGTTGGCCAGGCTGTTGGCCGACGCCTCGTTCAACCGCGTGACCATCGACGGCGACACCTCGACCAACGACTCGTTCGTGGTCATCGCCACGCAGAAGGCGGCGCACGCCCCCATCACCTCGCTCGACTCGGCCGATGGCCATGCGCTGGTGGCCGCGATGCAGAACGTGGCGCGCCAGCTGGCGCAAGCCATCGTGCGCGACGGCGAAGGCGCGACCAAGTTCATCACCATCCAGGTCGATGGCGGCAAGGACGCTGCCGAGTGCAGGCAGGTGGCGTACGCCGTGGCGCATTCGCCGCTGGTCAAGACGGCCTTCTATGCCAGCGACCCGAACCTGGGCCGCATCCTCGCGGCCGTCGGCTATGCGGGCATCGCCGACCTCGACCAGACCGGCATCGACCTGTTCCTCGACGACGTGCACGTGGCGGTCAAGGGCGGGCGCAACCCGTCGTACCGTGAGGAAGACGGCCAGCGAGTGATGAAGCAGAGCGAGATCACGGTGCGTATCGGCCTGGGCCGCGGCAATGCCAGCGAAACCGTGTGGACCTGCGACTTCAGCCACGAATACGTGACGATCAACGCCGATTACCGGTCATGAACGAGCAGTTCCAGAAGCTGCTCGAGCGCGCCGAACAGCTGATCGGCCGCATCGAGTCGATCCTGCCGCAGCCGCTGTCGGCCCCCGCCGACTGGAACGCGTCGATCGCCTGGCGTTACCGCCGCCGCAGCTCGGGCCATGGCGTGCTCGAGCCCGTGAAGCACGTGGCCGCGATGGCGCTCGACAGCCTGAAGGAAATCGACGTCCAGAAGGAAAAGATCGAGCGCAACACGCGCCAGTTCGTCGAAGGCAAGCCGGCCAACAACGTGCTGCTGACAGGCGCGCGTGGCACGGGCAAGTCGTCGCTGATCCGCGCCTGCCTGCAGGCCTACGCGCCGCAGGGCCTGCGGTTGATCGAGGTCGACAAGGCCGAGCTGACCGATCTGCCCGACATCGTCGAGGTGGTCTCGCAGCGGCCCGAGAAGTTCATCGTGTTCAGCGACGACCTGAGCTTCGACGAGGGCGAGCCGGGATACAAGGCGCTGAAGTCGATCCTCGACGGCTCGATTGCGGCGTCGACGCCCAACGTGCTGATCTACGCGACCAGCAACCGGCGCCACCTGCTGCCCGAGTACATGAAGGACAACCTCTCGTACACCCACACCGAGGATGGCGAGGTGCATCCAGGTGAAGTGATCGAGGAAAAGATCTCCCTGTCGGAGCGCTTCGGCCTCTGGGTGAGTTTCTATCCCTTCAGCCAGAACGAGTACCTGGCGATCGTCGCGCAGTGGCTCTCGTCGTTCGACGTGGACAAGGCTGCGATCGAGGCCGCGCGGCCCGAGGCGCTGGTCTGGGCGCTGGAGCGCGGCTCGCGCAGCGGCCGCGTGGCCTACCAGTTCGCGCGCGACTACGCAGGCCGGAGCAACGCGTGACCGAAGCGCGCAAGCACACCGAGGTCGCGGTCGGCGTGCTGATCCGCCTGTCCGACGACGCACTGCTGCTCTCGACCCGGCCCGAAGGCAAGGCCTATCCGGGCTACTGGGAGTTTCCCGGCGGCAAGATCGAGGCGGGCGAGACGGTCGAACAGGCATTGCGGCGCGAGCTGCATGAAGAACTCGGCATCACCATCGACGGCGCCGAAGTCTGGAAGGTCACGGAGCACGACTACCCGCATGCGCTGGTGCGCCTGCACTGGTGCAAGGTCACGGCCTGGAGCGGCGAGTTCGAGATGCGCGAGGGCCAGCAGATGGCCTGGCAACAGCTGCCGCTGGAGGTGGCGCCGGTGCTGCCGGGTGCCTTCCCGGTGCTGCAGTGGCTGTGCGAAGAGCGTGGCCTGCCGTTCGTGGCGCCGCCGGTTGTCGCGCCGGCTTCCTGATTGATGCACCCCAAGTACCGTCCGGACATCGACGGGCTGCGCGCGATCGCGGTGGGCTCCGTGCTGGTCTATCACGCCTTCCCGAAGGCGCTGATGGGCGGTTTCGTCGGGGTCGACATCTTCTTCGTGATCTCGGGTTTCCTGATCACGACCATCATTCTCCAGAGCCTCGCGGCGGGCGACTTCACGTACCGCGACTTCTACGAGCGGCGCATCCGGCGGATCTTTCCGGCACTGATCGTGGTGCTGCTGGCGACGCTGCTTGCCGGCTGGTACCTGCTGCTGTCAGACGAGTTCGCCGAGTTGGGCAAGCAGACCGTGGGCGGCACGGCGTTCGTCGCCAACCTGGTGTTCTGGGGTGAAGCGGGCTATTTCGACACGGCCGCTGAAACCAAGCCGCTGCTGCACCTGTGGTCGCTGGGCATCGAGGAGCAGTTCTACATCTTCTGGCCGCTGCTGCTCGGGTTCGCATGGCGCAAGCGCTGGCCGATCGTGCGCATGGTGCTGGCGGTGGCGGCGGTCTCGTTCGTGGTGAACGTGGCGACGGTGCATCCGCTGCCGGCGGCGTCGTTCTACTCGCCGGCCTCCCGTTTCTGGGAGCTGATGGTCGGCGGCATCCTGGCCTGCATGCGGCTGAAGCCGCCGGCGCCGAGCGCATGGCGCAGCCATGTGCAGTCGGTGCTGGGCGTCGGGTTGATCGTGCTCGGCCTGGTGATGATCCGCAGCAACAAGGCGTTCCCGGGCTGGTGGGCGCTGTTGCCCACGCTGGGCGCGGTGAGCTGCATCGCCGCGGGGCCGGCCGGGGTGCTGAACAGGTACCTGCTGTCGAACCGGGTGATGGTGTGGGTCGGGCTCATCAGCTACCCGCTGTACCTGTGGCACTGGCCGCTGCTGGCGTTCGTGCGCATCGTGGAAGCCGATCCGCTGCATCCGGTGCCGGCCTACCGCGCTGCCGCGATGGTGGCGAGCGTGCTGCTCGCGTGGGCCACGTACCGCTTCGTGGAGCGCTTCGCGAGGAATCGCCCGGGGGCAGGCACGTTGAAGGCGCTGGGCGCCGGCATGGTGCTGGTGGCCGTGGCGGGCGCCGCGATCTTCCTGGGCGTGCCCGAGCCGCGCAACAGCAGCCCCAAGCTGCAGACGGTGGCCAACGCCACGCTGGACGCCGATTACTACGGGGGCTTCAAGCTCGACCAGATCGGCGAGCAACTGATCTACAAGGTCGGTGGCGGGCCCAAGCGGGTGCTGTTCCTGGGCGACAGCCACGTGCAGCAGTACGCGCCGCGCGTGATGGAGCTCGCACGCACGCTGGCGATGGAAGGCAAGTCGGCCTGGTTCGCGACCCAGGGCGCCTGCCCCGCGGTGCCCGGCGTGTACGCGGACAAGAACATCGGCTGCGCCGAGCGGCGCGACGCGATGCTGGCCTATGCGCTGGGCCCCGAGGTCGACTCGGTGGTGATCGGCGGCTGCTGGAACTGCTACTTCGTCGGCCAGGGCGCCACCGACTACTACTTCCGCGACAGCAGCAACAAGATCCACTCGTTCCAGAACGGCGACGGCATCGAGCGTTCGCTGGCTTCGATGGAGTTCACGCTGCGCGAGCTGGCGCGCCACAAGAAGGTCTACCTGCTGCTCGACAACCCTGCCGGCACCGAGTTTTCGCCGAAGCGCCTGATCGAGGGCAGCCGCCTGACGCACATGGAGGTCATGACCTCGACGCCGACGGCGCCGCTGCCGGCCGACCAGAAGCAGCTCAATGACCGGCTGCGCGCGATCGCGGCCGCGAGCGGGGCCGAAGCCATCGACGCGATGGCGGTGCTGTGCAAGGACGACCAGTGCCTGCGCACGATGCCCGACGGTTCGCCCGCCTACAAGGACGCCGACCACCTGCGCCCGCGCTACACCCGGGAAGAGGCGAGCTACTTCGACCGCACGGTGCGCACCGCGCCTGCCGCACAGCAGCCGTCGCGCTGAGCGGGCTCTCGCCAACCATGCATCCCAAGTACCGCCCCGACATCGACGGCCTGCGTGCCATCGCGGTGGGCTCGGTGCTGGCGTACCACGCCTTTCCGAGCCTGCTGCCGGGCGGCTTCATCGGGGTCGACATCTTTTTCGTGATCTCGGGCTTCCTGATCACGACCATTCTTTTGCAGAGCCTGGCTGCGGGCGATTTCAGCTACGGCGATTTCTATGCACGGCGCATCCGGCGCATCTTTCCGGCGCTGGTGCTCGTGCTGCTCGCGACGCTGGCTTTCGGCTGGTACGTGCTGCTGCCGGGCGAGTTCTCGCAGCTCGGCAAGCAGACCACCGGCGGGGCTGCCTTCTTCGCCAACCTCGTCTTCCTGGGCGAGGCGGGCTACTTCGACGCCACGGCGGAGACCAAGCCGCTGTTGCACCTGTGGTCGCTGGGCATCGAGGAGCAGTTCTATATCTTCTGGCCCTTGCTGCTGGGGCTGGCCTGGCGCAGGCGCTGGCCGATGCTGCGCGTGACGCTGGCGGTGGCGGTGATCTCGTTCCTGGTCAACGTGCTGACCGTGCAGCCGCACCGCGCGGCGGCGTTCTATTCGCCGCTGTCGCGTGCGTGGGAGCTGATGGCCGGCGGCCTGCTGGCGGCGATGCGGCTGAAGGCCGCCAGCAATGGTTCGGCGCAGCAGCGTCCGTGGACGAAGCATGTGCAGTCCGTCGTCGGCATGGGCCTGATCGTGCTCGGCCTCTTCATGACGCGCAGCACCAAGGCGTTTCCGGGCTGGTGGGCGCTGCTGCCGGTGCTGGGCGCCGTGAGCTGCATCGCCGCCGGCCCCAACGGCGTGCTCAACCGGTATCTGCTGTCGAACCGCGTCATGGTGTGGATCGGGCTGATCAGCTATCCGCTGTACCTCTGGCACTGGCCGCTGCTTTCGTATGCGCGCATCGTGGCGGGCGGGGAGCCGCCGCTGCAGGTGCGCATCGTGCTGGTGGCGGCTGCGGTGGTGCTGGCCTGGGCCACTTATCGTTTCCTGGAGCGCTTCGTCAAGCTTCATCTCTCGCAAGGCATGCTGCGCGGACTGGCGGGCAGCGGCGCGGCGCTGGCGCTGGCCGGCGCGCTGGTCTTCCTGGGTACGCCTCCTCCGCGCAACGACAGCCAGGCCCTGCAGGCGGTGGCCGACGCAACGCGCGAAGACAACTACTACGGCGGCTTCGAGGAGACCGCGCTGGGCGGGCAGTTCGTCTACCGCACCGGCAGCGGCAGGCACAACGTGCTGCTGATCGGCGACAGCCACGTCGAGCAATACGCACCGCGCGCGCTCGAGCTGGTGCGCACGCAGCCCGGCAAGGCCCGCACGGTGTACTTTGCGACCAAGGGCTCGTGCCCGCCCGTGCCCGGCCTGTTCAGCAGCGCCGACACGGGGTGCGAGGAACGGCGCCAGGCCGTGCTCGACCTGGCGCTCAAGCCGGACATCGATTCGGTGGTGATCGGGGGCTGCTGGAGCTGCTACTTCACTGGCGCGGGGCCCACGGTGAACTACTTCCTGGACGACAGGAAGGCCGTGCACCCGTTCCTCAACGGGGACGGCATCGAGCTGTCGCTGAAGTCGCTGGGCGAGGTGCTGAAGCGCCTGTCGGCGCACAAGACGGTCTACCTCGTGCTCGGCAATCCGGTCGGGATGGATTTCGATCCGCTCAAGCAGATCCAGGGCAGCCGACTCGGGGGCATGACGGCCGCCGGCGGACAGCTCAAGGCCCCGATGCCGCAAGACCAGGCCGTGCTCAATGCGCGGCTGAAGCAGGTGGCCGAGGCCAACGGCGCGCGGGTCATCGAGCCTTTTGCGAGCCTGTGCGCCGACGGCCAGTGCATTCGCAGCATGCCCGATGACGGTTCGCCGGCCTACAAGGACATCGGCCACCTCCGGCCCAGGTACGCACGCAGCTTCGCGACCTACATCGACCCTGCATTGCTCGACGAGGACGCCGGCGGCAAGTAGCCCTGCGGCCGCCTACTGGATCTTCGGGTCGCCGAAAGGCTCGTCGTCCGGCGGCGCTTCGGCCGGCATGCGGAATTCTTCGCTGGCCCAGGCGCCCAGGTCGACGCCCTTGCAGCGTGCGCTGCAGAAGGGCCTGTAGGCGTTGCTCGGCGCGTATATGCTGTCGCCGCCGCACGTGGGGCAGCGGACGATCCGCTCGCCCTTGCTGTTCAACCGCGTTGTCATGCGCAGAGGGTCAGCTCGAAGGGCGCGTCGTCCGAGCTTTGGTGAAGGCGATCGTCCGCGTCGTGGCGCATCAGGCGCACCGAGACCATGAGGCGGTTGCCGCTGATTTCAGGGATCAGGCCCAGCTTGGGATCGATGCGCAGGCGCAGCAGCTGGAAGCTGCGGCCCTGCGGCAGGTTCTGCTGGAACTGGCCGTTGCTGGCGATCACCTTGTAGGGCACGTCGGCATCGCGCAGCAGCTTGAGTAGCAGGTAGATCGACGAGGCCAGGGGCGAGAGCGTGTTCGACCAGCGTTCGAGATCGGCGCGGCGGCTGGCGGCGGGGCGGTGCTGCCAGGCGTAGTAGGCGGGCAGGTCGAACTCGCAGGTGCCGCCCGGAATGCCGGCGCGGCTGCGAATGCTCATGAGCCACTCGTTCTCCGTCAGCGCCTGGCCGGCCTTGCCGGCCACGCTGTTGAGGGCGGTGAAGTTGCCTTCGAGCTGGCCGACGACCTGGTCGAGCACGGCCTCGGCGATGGCCGGATTGCCCCGATAGCTGTTGAAGACGTTCTTGTGCTTGTCGAGGTCGCGCAGCACGTCGGCCTTGAGGTCGGCGCGCGCGGCGACGTCCATGATCTCGAAGATCGTGACCAGGGCGTAGTGATGGGACAGCGGCGATTCAGCGGGCACCAGTTCGCCGAGGCGGCGAAACAGGTGCTCCAGCCGCAGATACGTGCGGATGCGCTCGTTGAAGGGGTACTCGTAGAGGATCACGCGTTTCGTTTTTTCACGTCGGGTTCGGGCTCATTGCGATCTGGCCGCCGGTGCGGGCAACACCTCGCGCACAGCCTCCAGCATACGCTGGCCGAAAAGAATGTAACCCCGGGTCGAAACGTGGGTCTCGTTGGCGGGGAAAAGATCCTTCACCTTGAATCGGTTCTGCTCGGCCAGCGCAAACAGGTCCGGCCCGATATTTTGCGGGTTGAATGCGGCGCGGAATGCATCGGCATGGTTTTGTTGCAAATACACGGTGGTCTTGTTGGGCACGACCATCCACACCACCTTGTAGGGGGCGGCCGTGCGCTCGAAGCGCTTCATGAATTGCGCGGACTCGGCCGTCAGAGCCTCGTTGACGCGGTCTTCGGCGGTCATCAGCAGCTTGTTGCAAGCGCGGTGGCTGAACTGCTTGCAGCCATCGGGCACCACGCGCGCGTCGATCAGCGGACCCCAGCGCTCGGGCGTGTTGGTCCAGCTGTCGGAGGCCAGGATCTCCTTGGTGTTGTGGTACGTGAACCAGCCGCTGAGCAGCTGGGCGTCCCAGTTGAGCTGGAAGCCGGGCGCGGGCGTGGCCGGGTTCTCGAACGGCGGCGGCGTCGGCTTGAAGGCGTGCTTCATCGTCTTGCAGCTCTCGGACTTCTCGATGCGGTCCTGCAGCAGGCGCTCGATGCTCTCGACGATCACGACCTTGCCCTTGAAGCCCGACTTCTCGAGCCAGCTCGGGAAGTCGTCGCACAGCGTGCCGCCGAGATTGTCCCAATGGGTGGTCGTCATCTTGTAGCCTGCGCCCACGAGGGACGCCTGCCAGGCGTAGCGCACGGAGAAGCTGTCGCCGATCACCAGGATGTCGGATTCGTTGATTGGCCAGGTCTTGACGTCGGCATCGGGAATCGGCGGCGGTGGCACCTGCCAGCCGAACTCGCGCTCCGAGATGCGCCCGATGCGGGTCAGGTCGCCGTAGGGAACGGGGGTGAAGAGGCTGGCGACCAGCAGCGCGCAGCACACCAGGTAGCCCGCGGCGAAGATGCGAAGCCAGGTCCTGGCCGATTTCGTGTCTTCCATGTCAGAACTGGAAATAGAGGAAGGGGCTGTAGCTGCCGAACTTCGACACGCACAGGCCAAAAAGATAGACGCAACCCAGGCCCGTGACCCAGGTGGCCAGGCGCTGCAGGCGGGGGCGTCCGGCCAGGCCCGCGACGTTGGGAATCCAGCGGTCGAGCGTGATGGTGGGCGGCAGCGCCAGGCAGATCACCAAGCCGGCGAAGACGGTCTGGAAGAACTCGGGCTTGCGGAACGGCACGCGGAATTCGCTGAAGGCCGACACGGGCGCGCCGTGCAGGCCCAGCATGCCCTTGTAGATCTCGACCGCGGCCGTCATGCTGTCGGCCCGGAACACCACCCAGGCGATCATCACGCACAGGAAGGTGATGAACCAGCCGATCACGCGGCCGTACCAAGTGGTCTTGGTGTTGCCGCGGCGCACCTTGGCGTTCCAGAAGTGGTTGACCATCAGGTACGCGCCGTGCAGCGCGCCCCAGATGACGAAGGTCCAGGCCGCGCCGTGCCACAGGCCGCCCAGCAGCATCGTGAGAAAGAGATTGATGTAGCGCCGCGCCGGGCCCTTGCGGTTGCCGCCGAGCGGCACGTAGAGGTAGTCGCGCAGGAAAGTCGACAGCGAGATGTGCCAGCGCCGCCAGAACTCGATCATGTTGGTCGACTTGTAGGGCGACCTGAAATTGAGCGGCAGCTGCACGCCCACGCACAGCGACAGGCCCACCGCCATGTCGGAGTAGCCCGAGAAGTCGAAATAGATCTGCAGCGTGTAGGCCAGAACACCGAACCAGGCCGTGTACAGCGAGGGCATCACGCCTTCGTGCACGCCCTTGAACATCATGTCGGCGTACTGTCCCAGCGGGTCGGCGATCAGCATCTTCTTGGCCAGGCCGAAGACGAAGATGCCCAGTCCGAGCGCCACGTTGTTCGCGTTGAACCGGTAGGTGGCCGGATTGTTGAACTGCGGCATCATCTGCGCGTGATGCAGCACCGGGCCCGCGATCAGGTGCGGGAAGTAGGTCACGAACAGCGCGTAGTGGACGAAGCTGCGCTCATGCACCTTGCCCTGCCAGCAGTCGACCAGGAAGGCGATCTGCGTGAAGGTGTAGAACGAAATGCCGATCGGCAGCACGATGTGCACCAGGTCGATCTGCGAGAAGCCCGCGGCCGCCAGCCCGGCATCGACGTTTTCCAGGAAGAAGTTGGCGTACTTGAAGACGGCCAGCACACCGAGGTTGACCACCAGCGCGATGATCAGCAAGGCCTTGCGATGCTTGTCCTCGCGGCCCGGAGAAGGCGTCAGCCGCAGTCCGAACCAGTAGTTGATGCAGATCGATCCCAGCAGGAGGGGCAGTGCCTTGACGCTCCACCACCCGTAGAAGAACAGTGACGCCAGTGCCAGGAAACCCGCCGCCGACCGGGGGCTGCGCGTACCGATCAGGAAGAAGCCGATCAGGACCAGCGGGAAGAAAACGAAGATGAAGGGATACGAATTGAAAAGCATCGTGAGGGGCGCTGAGGCGTGCGCCGTTTGACGTGGTCGTCGTGTAGCCGTCGCGGCGTCAACCCCAAATTATCGCGTGCCTGCCCGGATCCACCGTTCCCAGAGACCCTGAACCTGCTGGCCGAGTTCCTCCAGCGTCAGGGACTCGTTGAAAATGACCGCATCGGCGGCGGCCCGGCGCGCCGGGCGCGTGGCCTGCTGGGCAATCACCGCCTTGACCGCTTCGGGGGCCCAGCCCGAGCGCGCGACGACGCGTTTCAGCTGCGTTTCCTCGGTGGCGTCGACCACCAGCACCCGGTCGACGAGGGTGCGCCAGCGGCCGGATTCGACGAGCAGGGGAACATCGAACACGACGACAGCGTCCTCGCCGGCCGCCGCGGCCAGGCGCTGGGTTTCGGCGCCGATCAAGGGGTGGAGGATGGATTCGAGGCGGGCCTTGGCACCTGCATCCGCGAACACGATCTGCCGCATGGCGGCCCTGTCCAGGCCCCCATCGGAGGCGATGATTTCGGCGCCGAAAGCGGCTTCGAGGGCCGGCATGGCGATGCCGCCCGGGAGCGCGATGGCCCGCGCGATGGCGTCGGTGTCCACCAGCACCGCCCCCTGGGCCACCAACAGCCCCGCGACGGTACTCTTGCCGCTGCCGATGCCGCCCGTCAGGCCGATGCGCCGCACCATGCGGTGTGTCAATGGATCAGTGCGCCGAGGGGAAAGGCGAACGGAATCCATTGCCTCACGATTTCGGGGCCCGCCACGAGGCAGACGAGGCCCGCGCCGGCCAGGAAGGGGCCGAAGGCGATGGGAATGTCCTTGTGCGCCAGTTTGCCGGCGACGCGCAGCGTCACGCCGATCACCGCGCCCACCAGCGAAGAGACGAGGATGATCGCGATGAGATAGTCGGCGCCGAGCCAGGCGCCCAGCGCGGCAAGCAATTTGAAGTCTCCATAGCCCATGCCTTCCTTGCCCGTGACCAGGCGAAAGCCATGGTACACAAGCCAGAGGCTCAGGTAGCCGAACACGGCACCCCAGACGGCAGAGTTCAGCGGCACGCCGGTCCAGCCCATGGCCGCACCGACCAGGCCGAGCCAGAGCAGGGGGTAGTTGAGCGAGTCGGGCAGGAACTGGGTGTCGAAATCGATCAGGAACTGACAGATCAGCAGGGCGCCGAATGCGGCCCAGAGCACCCCGGCCGGCGTGATGCCGAAACGCCAGGCGCAGAGCGCGAACAGCGCGCCCGTGACCAGCTCGACCAGCGGGTAGCGAGGACTGATCGAAGTCTTGCAAGACGCGCAACGCCCGCGCAGCACCAGATAGCTCAGCACGGGAATGTTCTCGTACCAGCGGATCTTGTGCCCGCAGTTTCCGCAGCGCGATGCGGGGCGCGTGAGGTCGAAAGGGGGCTGCGCTTCGAGGACCGCGGCGGCCTTGTCGGCCGCCGCTTCCAGCCCCGCGGGAGGCGACACTTTCGGACCGAAGGCCAGCGACCACAGCGAGGGCGCATCCTTCGACGGCATGAGGTTGGCAACGGCATCGGCGAGCCAGTCGCGATACATCATCACCGGCGTGCGGTAGATGACGACGTTCATGAAACTGCCGATCAATAGCCCCAGCACACCGGCGAACGCGGTGTCGAACTCCCTCGAAACGAGCATCAGACGACCTGGCCGAGCTTGAAGATGGGCAGGTACATCGACACCACGATGCCGCCGATGATGGTGCCGAGGAACACGATGATGATGGGCTCCATCAGGCTCGAGAGGCCCGCGACCATGTCGTCCACTTCGGATTCGTAGAAGTCGGCGGCCTTGCCCAGCATGTGGTCGATGGAGCCCGACTCTTCGCCGATGGCGGTCATCTGGATCACCATGGAGGGGAACAGATTGGCGTTGGTCATGGCCGAGGTGAGGCTGGTGCCTGTGGAAACCTCCTGCTGGATTTTCGCCGTGGCGTCGCCATAGACGCTGTTGCCCGAGGCGCCGCCCACCGAGTCGAGGGCTTCGACGAGGGGGACGCCTGCCGCGAACATGGTGGCCAGCGTGCGGGTCCAGCGTGCCACGCAGGATTTCTCGATCAAGGTACCGAAGATTGGAATGCGCAGCAGCAGGCGGTCCATGACCTTCTGCACGCGCTCGTTGCGCTTCCACGCCTGCATGAAGAAGTAGAGGCCGCCGCCGATGCCGCCGAAGATCAGCCACCAGTACGAGACGAAGAATTCGCTCATGGCCATCACGAACAGCGTTGGCGCAGGAAGGTCGGCTCCGAACGAAGTGAACACCTGCTTGAACGCAGGAATCACGAAGATCATGATGATCGCGACCACCACGAAGGCCACGACCACCACCGAGGTCGGGTACATCAACGCCGACTTGATCTTGGATTTGATCGCCTCGGTCTTCTCCATGTACGTGGCAAGGCGGTCCAGCAGGTCTTCCAGAATACCGGCCGCTTCGCCGGCCTCCACCAGGTTGCAGTAGAGATTGTCGAAATACTTCGGGAACTTGCGGAAGGCGGCCGACAGCGAGGTGCCGGTTTCCACGTCGCTGCGGATGTCGTTGAGGAGCTTGGCCACGCTCGCGTTCGCATTGCCGCGCCCGACGATGTCGAAGGACTGCATCAAGGGCACGCCGGCCTTCATCATGGTCGCCAGCTGGCGCGTGAAGATGGCGATGTCCTTGGGCTTGATCGCCTTGCCGGAGCGCATGCGGCGCTTCTTGATCTTGGAGGCGAGCACGCCCTGGCGGCGCAGTGCGGCCTGTACCTGGTTTTCGCCGGCGGCCCGAAGTTCGCCGCGCACCGCCTTGCCGTTGCGGTCCTTGCCTTCCCATTCGAAGACAAATTCCTTGTGCGTGGGCTGGGAGCGGGTGGATGCCACTGTTGCCATTCGATCTCCGGTTCTCAGTGTGTGTTCGTTATTCGTTGGTGCAGGCCACCACTTCTTCCAGCGAAGTGAGACCTTGCATGACTTTTCGCAGACCCGACTGGCGCAGCGAACGCACGCCTTCTTTTTCGGACTGCTGAGCGATGTCGAGCGCGCTACCGTCGCGCAGGATGATTTCCTGGATGGCTTCCGAGATCGGCATCACCTGGTAGATGCCCACGCGGCCCTTGTAGCCGCCGTTGCAGGCGGAGCAGCCGACGGGGCGGTAGGGCTTCCAGGTGCCGTCCAGATCTTCTTCCCTGAACCCTGCGTCGAGCAGCGTTTCGCGCGGAACGTCGGCCGGCATGCGGCAGAGGGTGCACAGCCGCCGGGTCAGGCGCTGTGCGGTGATCAGGATCACGCTCGATGCGATGTTGAACGGCGCGATACCCATGTTGCGCATCCGCGTGAGCGTCGTCGGCGCGTCGTTGGTGTGCAGCGTGGAGAGCACCAGGTGGCCCGTTTGCGCCGCCTTGATCGAGATGTCGGCGGTTTCGAGGTCGCGAATTTCGCCGACCATGATGATGTCCGGATCCTGCCGCAGGAAGGCGCGCAGCGCGGCCGCGAAGGTCAGGCCCGCCCGTTCGTTGACGTTGACCTGGTTGACCCCGGGCAGGTTGATTTCCGACGGATCTTCCGCCGTCGCGATGTTGACGCCCGGCTGGTTCAGCAGGTTCAGGCAGGTGTAGAGCGACACCGTCTTGCCGGAGCCCGTGGGGCCGGTCACCAGGACCATGCCGTAGGGCCGGCCGATGGCGTGAAGGAGCCGTGCCTTTTCGTCTGCGTCGTAGCCCAGAGCGTCGATGCCCAGGCGCGCGCTGCTGGGGTCAAGGACACGAATGACGATCTTCTCGCCGAACAGCGTGGGCAAGGTGCTCACGCGGAAGTCGATGACGCGATCGGGCCCGATCTTGAGCTTCATGCGGCCGTCCTGCGGCACGCGCTTTTCCGAGATGTCGAGCCGAGAGATGACCTTGATGCGCGAGGCCAGCTTGTCCTTGATGACGGTGGGCGGGCTGGCGATTTCGCGCAGCTCGCCGTCGATCCGGAACCGCACGCGGTACTGGTGCTCGTAGGGCTCGAAATGGATGTCCGATGCGCGCATGCCGATCGCGTCGAGCAGCATCTTGTGGAGAAAACGCACGACCGGTGCGTCTTCGACTTCGGCGACCGCCTGCTCGTTGCTGTCGCCCGAGGTGTCGGCCGTGACGTCATCGAACTCGAACTCGCTGCCGACGATGTTGTTGATCGTTTCCGCTGCACTGACGGCGGCGGCTTCGATCATTCGCGACAGCTTGTCGTATTCCGCGATGACCCAGTCGACGCCCATCTGGGAAGCGAACTTGATCTTCTCTGCCGCCTGTTGGTCCGAGGGGTCGGCTGTTGCAACAATCAGACGGTTGTTGCGCTTGCTGAGGACGACGATGCGGTACGCGTGGCACAGCTTCGGGTCGAGCAGGTCCTTGGGCAGGCGCTGGGGATCGATTGCGTCGAGGTCGAGCAGCGGGGCGCCGAAGGCGGTGGAAAGGGTGTGGGCGAGATCGGCGGCCGAGACGGCGCCAGAGCCGGTCAGCTCCGCGATGAAGCTGGTGCGGCCGCTCAGGGACTTCTGGTAGATGTCCTCGGCCGCCCTGGCAGGAAGCTTGCCTGCCGACACCAGGGCGCGAGCAAGCCCGGGGAGGGCAATCTGCGAGGTTTCTTTAACTGGAAGTTCGGCTGCGGCCATTCAACGAATGAAAAAGATGTGAAAAAATGCTTCACGATCATCGCTGAACAGGCCTTTGCTGTAAATCGCTACACAGCAACAGGCATGGCCATTTATTTATGCCAGCCAATGGCTGGTCGGGGTGAGAGGATTCGAACCTCCGGCCTCTACGTCCCGAACGTAGCGCTCTACCAGGCTAAGCTACACCCCGATGGTTGCAAGAAAAAAGAAATCGTCCTAGATGCCAACTCAGGTGAGGTGTTCAGGCACGTCGCTCAAGCAACTGAGCCGCCAATTGTAGCAAACCTGAAGCGTGCAAATTGGACGGGAGGTCCTTCAATGCATGAATTGCTCGCTGTGCTTCGGCGGCGGCGGCGGCGCGCGAGGCAGCAAGGGCGCCGGTTTCGCGCACGATCTCGACGACCTTGCCCAGCTGGGTGGTGTCGCCCGCTTCGATGGCGGCGCGCACCAGTTCGCTCTGCGCCGGGGTTCCGTGCTGCATCGCGAAGATGAGCGGCAGTGTGGTCTTGCCTTCGCGCAGGTCGTCGCCGACGTTCTTTCCTGTCTCGTTGGCATCGCCCGCGTAGTCCAGTACGTCGTCGATCACCTGGAAGGCGGTGCCGAGCGCCTGTCCGTAGGTGGCGCAGGCTTCCTCCACTTCGGGGGTGGCGCCCGCCAGCACGGCCGCCAGGCGGGTGCTGGCTTCAAACAGCTTCGCGGTCTTGGAGCGGATCACGCGCAGATAGGCGGCCTCGTCCAGCGATGCGTCGTGCATGTTCATCAGCTGAAGCACCTCGCCCTCGGCGATCACATTGGTTGCTTCGGCCAGGATCTGCATGACGCGCATGTTGTTGGCATCCAACATCATCTGGAACGCGCGCGAATAGAGAAAGTCGCCGACCAGCACGCTGGCCGGGTTGCCGAACGATTCGTTGGCAGTCGCCCGGCCGCGCCGGAGGGTCGATTCATCGACCACGTCGTCGTGCAGCAGGGTGGCTGTGTGAATGAACTCCACGACAGCCGCCAGATTGAAGCGCTGCTCGCCCGTATAGCCCAAGGCGCCCGACATCAGCAGCAGGAGCGCCGGCCGCAGGCGCTTGCCGCCAGCCGAGATGATGTATTTGGAAACCTGGCTGACCAGCGGCACGCCCGTGTCGAGGCGGCGGGCGATCACACGGTCGACTTCGACCATGTCGCCGGCAATCAGGTCCAGCACGGTGGCGGTGGGGGAGGTGTCGGCGGCGGGAACTGGCAAGGCGAAGGCGCTGCTGAAGATAAGGGCAGCCCAGTCAGGAAACGGGCCGGAAGGCGCAAATTATAGGGAGCCGGCGTGGTTTGCCGGGGCCGTTTGGCGCCAAGGGTGGTTAGCGGGCGCAAACCGCGCTATAATCTTGGGCTCTGCGGAATTCGCTGCGGAGACTCATTTCTAAGAGGTTTACATGTACGCGGTCATAAAAACCGGTGGCAAGCAATATCGCGTTGCTTCCGGCGAGAAAATCAAAGTAGAACAGATTGCTGCGGACGTAGGCCAGGAAATCGTGATCGACCAGGTTCTGGCTGTCGGCAACGGCGCTGAAATCAAGGTTGGCACGCCCCTGGTGTCCGGTGCAACGGTGACGGTCACGGTACTGTCGCACGGCAAGCACGACAAGGTTCGCATCTTCAAGATGCGCCGTCGCAAGCACTATCAGAAACGTCAAGGCCATCGCCAGCAGTTCACCGAACTGCAAATCGGCGCGATCGCGGGCTAAGGAGAAGATTCCATGGCACAGAAAAAAGGCGGCGGCTCAACGCGAAACGGGCGCGATTCCAAGCCCAAGATGCTCGGCGTGAAGGCTTTCGGCGGCGAACTGATCAGCGCAGGCTCGATCATCGTGCGCCAGCGTGGTACCCAGTTCCACCCCGGCGTGAACGTCGGCGTGGGCAAGGACCACACGCTGTTCGCCCTGGTCGACGGCCACGTGTCGTTCGGTACCAAGGGTGCGCTGAACAAGCACACGGTCAACGTGACTCCCGCGGCTTAAGCCCCGAGTCAGCCCCGACCATCCCGAGGCCCCGCATTGCCGGGGCCTCTTCATTTGTAAACTAGACATCCCATGAAGTTCGTCGACGAAGCCTTCATCGACATCGCCGCGGGCGATGGCGGGAACGGCTGCGTGTCGTTCCGTCATGAGAAGTACAAGGAATTCGGCGGCCCCAACGGCGGAGACGGCGGCCGTGGCGGCCACGTCTTCGCGGTGGCCGATTCCAACCTCAACACCCTGGTCGACTTCCGCTATTCGCGCCGCCACGAGGCCAAGCGCGGCGAGCACGGCATGGGCTCCGACATGTTCGGCGCCGCCGGCGACGACATCACGCTCAAGATGCCGGTCGGAACGATCATTTCCGACGCCGAGACCGGCGAAGTGCTGTTCGAACTGCTGAAGGACGGCGAGGTCATCACCATCGCCAAGGGCGGCGACGGCGGCTTCGGCAACATGCGCTTCAAGAGCGCGATCAACCGTGCCCCGCGCCAGAAAACCCCCGGCTGGCCTGGCGAGAAGCGCAGCCTCAAGCTCGAACTCAAGGTGTTGGCCGATGTGGGCCTGCTCGGCATGCCGAATGCGGGCAAGTCGACGCTGATCAGCGCCATCTCGAACGCCCGCCCGCGCATCGCGGACTACCCCTTCACCACGCTGCACCCGAACCTGGGCGTGGTGCGCGTCGGTCCCGAGCAGAGCTTCGTCGTGGCGGACCTGCCCGGCCTGATCGAAGGCGCATCCGAAGGCGCCGGCCTCGGTCATCTCTTCCTGCGGCACCTGCAGCGCACGCGCCTGCTGCTGCATGTGGTCGACATGGCCCCGTTCGACGACAGTGTCGACCCCGTGGCGCAGGCCAAGGCCATCGTGGGCGAACTCAGGAAATACGACGCCGACCTGTACGAAAAGCCGCGCTGGCTCGTGCTGAACAAACTGGACATGGTGCCCGCCGACGAGCGCGCCGCGCGCATCAAGGACTTCGTGAAGCGCCTGCGCTTCAAGGGCCCGGTGTTCGAGATCTCGGCGCTCACGCGCGAAGGCTGCGAGCACCTGGTGCAGGCCATCTACCAGCAGGTCAAGGCCGAGCAGGTGGCCGAGCACCAGACGGTCGAGGTCGATCCGCGCTTCGTGCCCCTGCCTCCCGAAGGCTCCTGAGCGGCACCTGCCGCAGCAGCATCGACGGCCGGCCCGAGACGGGCCGAAGACAGCAACCCGAGCAGCATCCAAAGACCGTAACACCCCAAATGACCTCGTCGAACTCCGGATCCACTGCCTTGCGGGATGCCCGCCGTATCGTCGTGAAGGTGGGCTCCAGCCTCGTGACCAACGAGGGGCGCGGTCTCGACGAGGCCGCCATCGGCGAGTGGTGCCGGCAACTGGCCGCGCTGGTGCGCGACGGGCGCGAGGTGGTGATGGTGTCGAGCGGCGCGATCGCAGAAGGCATGAAGCGCCTTGGCTGGCGCACCCGGCCGCACGAGATCAACGAGCTCCAGGCCGCTGCCGCGGTCGGCCAGATGGGCCTGGCCCAGATGTACGAGACCAAGCTGCGCGAGAACGAGATCGGCAGCGCCCAGGTGCTGCTGACGCACGCCGACCTGGCCGACCGCGAGCGCTATCTCAATGCCCGATCGACGCTGGTCACGCTGCTCAAGCTGGGCGTGGTGCCGGTCATCAACGAGAACGACACGGTCGTCAACGACGAGATCAAGTTCGGCGACAACGACACGCTCGGCGCCCTCGTGGCCAACCTGGTCGAGGCCGATGCGCTGGTCATCCTCACCGACCAGAAGGGCCTGTACACGGCCGACCCGCGCAAGGACCCCGACGCGAAGTTCGTGCACGAGGCCGCCGCCGGCGACCCGGCGCTCGAGGCGATGGCCGGCGGCGCGGGTTCGAGCATCGGCAAGGGCGGCATGATCACCAAGATCCTCGCGGCCAAGCGCGCGGCCGGCTCGGGCGCCTCCACGGTCATCGCCTGGGGCCGCGAGGCCGACGCGCTGCTGCGGCTGGCGAAGGGCGAATCCATCGGCACGCTGCTGGTGGCGCAGACCGCCAAGCACCAGGCCCGCAAGCGCTGGATGGCCGACCATTTGCAGCTGCGCGGCTCCGTCGTGGTCGACGCGGGCGCGGCCGCCAAGGTGCGGGCCGAGGGCAAGAGCCTGCTGCCGATCGGCATGACCGGGGTCTCGGGCGAGTTCTCGCGCGGCGACGTGATCGCGGTGCGCGACGCCGACGGTGTCGAGCTGGCCCGCGGCCTTGCCAACTACTCGAGCGTGGAGGCGCGCCTGCTGTGCCGCAAGCCCTCGTCGGAGTTCGAACGCCTGCTGGGCTATGTGGCGGAACCGGAAATGGTCCACCGCGACAACATGGTGCTGATGCCGGGCTGAGAGGCCTCTGGAAACAAGAAACGGGGCCCGCGGGCCCCGTTTCTGCGTCTTTCAGCGCGGATCGCCTATTGCACTTCCCGTACCGGATTGCGGATGTTCTGGACCATGTCGCCCACCGACGGCCGCGGGGCGTTGCCGCGGCACAGGGCCTGCGTGGCCAGCTTGCGCGTGTAGCTGGAGTTCATGTCGCCGAGCTTCTTCCATTCGGGCTTCGCGACGTCCTGCCAGCTGCCGTTGTTGTAGCGCGCGTAGCTCTTCATCTCGGCCGTGGAGCAGCGGATGCCCTCGTAGAAGGCGTTGGTCGCGCCGCCGCTGCGGTTCTGGGCCACCACCACATAGCGGACGATGCCGTCGCCCGTGATCGTGATCGTCTGCGGGTCGACGCCGAACTTCAGGCTCATGTAGGGCGGCATTTCGATCGGCAGCAGGCGGCTTTCGCTGAAGGCCGGCGGGGGCGGGGTGGCCGTTTCTTCCCACTCCTTGTCCGTCTCGTACCGCTTGGGCGGGGGCGGCAGGCCGGCCTGTGCCCAGTCGGGGTTGTCGGTGTCGTGGGGGCCCGAGGCGCATCCGGCGAGGATGCCGAAGCAGGCCAGCAGGAGGACGCGCTCAGCGCTGCGTCGGAAGGGGCGGGGGTGCCTTGTTGTCTTGGACAGGAGGTTCATTGCTCGCGGAAGGAATGTCGGGATGCGGATCGAAGCTGCCGCCGGGCGGCAGATCGAGTCCGGGCGGCGCCCCGGCGTCCGGCGAATGGCGCTCGAATTCTCGGGCGCGCACGTTGCTGCGCAGGAAGCGGTTGCGGAAATCCTGCCTGGGCAGGTAGCGAGCGAGCTCGGTGAGCGCCATCTCGTAGACGCCGCGCTTGAACTCGACGACCACGTCGAGCGGCACCCAGTAGTCATGCCAGCGCCAGGCGTCGAATTCGGGATGGTCGGTTGCACGCAGGTTGAGATCCCAATCGTGGCCGATGAGTTGCAGCAAGTACCAGATTTGTTTCTGGCCCTTGTAGTGGCCCCGTGCGTCACGGCGAATGAACCGATCCGGCACCTCGTAGCGCAACCAGTCGCGGGTACGGGCCACGATGCGCACATGCTCCGGGTGGAGTCCCACTTCCTCGTGCAGTTCCCGGTACATGGCCTGCTCGGGACTTTCGCCGCGGTCGATGCCGCCCTGCGGAAACTGCCAGGAGTGCGTGCGTATGCGTTTGCCCCAGAAAACCTGGTTTCTCTGGTTGAGCAGGATGATGCCGACGTTGGGCCTGAAGCCGTCCCGGTCGAGCATAATCAAACCCCAATTTTTGAACTGAGTCGATTATGCATGCCGGGTTGCCCTCGGCAAGCTGCCGATGCCAGGCTCTCAGGGTCTCTCCGGGGGAGCAGTCCCCCACTTCCAAACTTCGAATCCAGCGAATCCATCACCGCAATCCCGATGAAAGCTTCCCGATTTTTTGTCTCCACCCTCAAGGAAGCGCCCGCTGACGCCGAGGTCGCGAGCCACCGGCTCATGATGCGCGCCGGCATGATCAAGAAGCTCGGCACGGGCATTTACACCTACATGCCCATGGGACTGCGCGTGATCCGCAAGGTCGAAGCCATCGTGCGCGAGGAGATGAACCGCGCCGGCGCCGTCGAGATGACGATGCCCGTGGTGCAGCCGGCCGAGTTCTGGCAGGAGACCGGCCGCTTCGAGAAGATGGGCCCCGAGCTGCTGCGCATCAAGGATCGGCACGACCGCGACTTCGTGATCCAGCCGACCAGCGAAGAGGTGGTGACGGACATCGCGCGCCAGGAAATCCGCAGCTACAAGCAGCTGCCGAAGAATTTCTACCAGATCCAGACCAAGTTCCGCGACGAGCGCCGTCCGCGCTTCGGCCTGATGCGCGGGCGCGAATTCATCATGAAGGACGCCTACAGCTTCGACCGCGACCTCGACGCCGCCAAGGCCAGCTACCAGGTCATGGCGCAGGCCTACCGCAACATCTTCGACCGCTTCGGCCTGCGCTATCGCGCCGTGGCGGCCGACAGCGGTGCCATCGGCGGCGACCTGAGCGAAGAGTTCCAGGTGATCGCCGCCACGGGTGAAGACGCCATCGTCTATTGCCCCGACAGCAATTACGCCGCCAACATGGAAAAGGCCGAGGCCCTGGCCCCGGCCGGCCCGCGCCCCGCCGCCGCCAAGGCGCTCGAGAAGACGCCCACTCCGGGCAAGGCCACCTGCGAAGACGTTGCAGTGCTGCTCGGCGTGCCGCTGTCGACCACAGTCAAGTCGCTCGTGCTGGCCACCGACATCGTCGACGACGCAGGCAACCTCAAGGGCTCGCAGGTCTGGCTGCTGCTGCTGCGCGGCGACCACGAGATGAACGAGATCAAGGTCGGCAAGCTGCCGGGCCTGGACAAGGGCTTTCGCTTCGCGACCCTGGCCGAGATCGACGAGCACTTCGGCTGCAAGCCGGGCTACCTTGGCCCGCTGAACCTCAAGAAGCCCGTCAGGATGGTGGCCGACCGCGAGGTGGCTGTCATGGCCGACTGGATCACGGGCGCCAACGAGATCGACTTCCACATGACCGGCGTCAACTGGGGCCGCGACCTGCCCGAGCCCGACCTGGTCGCCGACCTGCGCAACGTGGTCGCCGGCGACGCTTCGCCCGACAGCAAGGGCGTGCTGGCCATCGAACGCGGTATCGAGGTCGGCCACGTGTTCGTGCTCGGCACCAAGTACAGCAAGGACATGAACGCCACCTACCTCGACGAAGGCGGCAAGCCGCAGTTCCTCGAGATGGGCTGCTACGGCATCGGCATCACGCGCCTGCCGGCGGCGGCCATCGAACAGAACCACGACGAGCGCGGCATCATCTGGCCCGACGCGCTGGCCCCGTTCACGGTGGTGGTCTGCCCGATCGGCATGGACCGCAGCCCCGAGGTCAAGGTGGCGGCCGAAGCGCTGTATGAGCAACTGCTCGCTGCCGGCGTCGACGTGCTGCTCGACGACCGCGGCGAGCGCCCCGGCGCGATGTTCGCCGACTGGGAGCTCATCGGTGTGCCGCACCGCGTGGTGATCTCGGACCGCGGCCTGAAGGAAGGCCAGCTCGAATACCAGCACCGCCGTGACACGGCGGCCACCAAGGTGCCTGCGGCCGGCATCGCGGAGTTCATCACCGGCAAGCTCGCGAAATGAGCGTGGAGGGCGGCCTCTCGCGACGCCAGTGCCTGGGCGGCGCCGTGACGGCAAGCGCCCTCGCCATGCTGTCGCTGCCTCAGACCGCCCTGGCCGGTGCGCAGATCGAGGAGCCGCTGATCGACTCGGTGCGCACCGCGCTCAGTTCGGCCATCCACAACAAGGCACCGCCGGTGCCCCAGTTCGCGAACACCGAGGCCCGGCTCGCCTACCTGCGCTGGCTGGGCGAGATGAGCGAGCGGCTGCGCAAGAAGGTTGCCGATGCGCCGTCGCGCATCGAATTCCTCCAGACCGCCTGGTACGAAGCCAAGCGCTCGGGGCTCGACGTGAGCCTGGTGCTCGGGCTGGTCCAGGTCGAGAGCAATTTCCGCAAGTTCGCCGTGTCGAGCGCCGGTGCGCGTGGCTACATGCAGGTCATGCCGTTCTGGACGCGCGTGATCGGCGACGCCGACCCGGCCAAGCTGTTCCACATGCAGACCAACCTGCGCTTCGGCTGCGTCATTCTTCGCCACTATCTCGACCGCGAGAACGGCGACCTGTACATGACGCTGGGCCGCTACAACGGCAGCCGCGGCAAGTCGCCATACCCGAACGCGGTGTTCGCGAACCAGCGGCTCTGGGTGTTCAACGACAGGGAGCGCGAGAAGGACCCCGCCTCCGCAGGCTGAGCCTCCGTCAGCCGGCCGGCGCCTTGGCGGTGGCCGAGCCCTTCGTGACCATCACCTGGTCGATGCGGTAGCTGTCCACGTCCATCACCTCGAAGGTGTAGCCGCCCCAGGTGACGTTGTCGGTGCGCTTGGGTACGCGGCGCAGCATCACCATCAGGAAGCCGGCCAGCGTCTCGTACTCTTCCGAGTGAGGCAGTTCGTCGATGTGCAGCGCGCGCTGCACGTCCTGGATGGGCGTGACGCCGTCGATCAGCCACGAGTTCTCGTCGCGCTGCACGATCTGCTCCTCGTCCGGCATGGAGACGAGGTCGCCCATCACCGTACTCATCACATCGTTGAGGGTGATCACGCCCACCACGAGGCTGTATTCGTTGACGATGATCGCGAAGTCCTCGTGCGCCTGCTGGAACTGCTCGAGCACTTCGGTGAGCGACAGGCGATCGGGAATCACCAGCGCCTTGTGCAGCGGCAGGCCCTGGTCGAAGGCCAGCGGCTGGCCGCTGAGCACACGCTGGAACATGTCCTTGGCATCGACGTAGCCGAGCACGTGGTCGATGTCGCCATCGCACACCGGGTACGCCGAGAAGGGCTCGGCCACGATGCGCGCACGCAGCACCGTCTCGGGGTCGTCGTGCAGGAACCAGGCGATGCTGTCGCGCGCCGTCATCACACTGCTGACCAGGCGCGTCTCCAGCTCGAACACGTTGGCGATCACCTGCTGCTCGCGCACCGCGAGCACGCCGGCCCGTGCGCCGGCCTCGGTCATCGCGAGGATGTCGGCCGAGGTGATCTTGTCGTCGCGCGCCATCGGCATGCCGAGCACTTTGAACAGCAGGTCGGTGCAGCGCGTGAAGAACCACACCAGCGGCTTGAAGGTGGTGATCAGCACCTGCATCGGTCCGACCATGCGCACCGCCAGTTGCTCGGGGTTGCTCATGCCCAGCCGCTTGGGGAACAGGTCGGCGAACACCAGGAACACCGCGATGATGATGACGAACGAGCACAGGAAGGCCGCGTTGGTGGAGGCCTCGGCACTCAGCCATTTCTCGAAGAAGACCGCGAAATACGGGCTGAGCGAGCCCTCGCCCACGACACCGCCGAGGATCGCCACCGCGTTCAGGCCGATCTGCACCACGGTGAAGTAATGGCCGGGTTGCTCCTGCACGCGCAGCACCTTCTCGGCCCGGGGGTCGCCCTCGTCGGCCATCTGGCGCAGGCGCAGGCGGCGCGAGGCGGCCAGGGTGATTTCGGCAAGGGAGAAGAACGCGCTCATCGCGATCAGCAAGGCGATGATGAGCAGGCTTTGGGTCAGGGTCATGGTGGCACGTCGAAGACGGCCACCATGGTGCCATGACTCGGCACCCGAAAAGTGCTCAGACCCCGCCCTGCGGATGCGTGGGGTCGACCCAGAGGACCGATTCGGGTTTTTCGACGGGTTCGATGTCGAGGTTGACCGCCACCGCTTCGCCATCGCTGCGGCACAGCACGCATTCAAGCGTCTCGGTCGCGCTGGCGTTGATCTCCTGGTGCGGCACGTAGGGCGGCACGTAGATGAAGTCGCCCGGTCCGGCCTCGGCCGTGAACTCGAGCTTCTCGCCCCAGCGCATGCGGGCCCTGCCGCGCACCACGTAGATCACCGATTCGAGGTGCCCGTGGTGATGGGCGCCGGTCTTGGCATCGGCGTGAATGGTCACGGTGCCGGCCCAGAGCTTCTGCGCGCCCACACGGGCGAAGTTGATGGCCGCTGCCCGGTTCATGCCGGGCGTCTGGGCGGTGTTGGCGTCGAGCTGGTTGGCCGCGATCACGCGCACGCCGTCGTGCTTCCAGGCCTGGTCGCCTTCTTCATGCGAATGGCCGTGATCCGCGTGATCGTGGCTCATTGCGGGCCCCGTGGAATCAGGCCGCGGCGTCGCCGCCGATGACTTGCTGCAGTTCGCCCGATTCGTACATCTCCATCATGATGTCCGAGCCGCCGACGAATTCGCCCTTCACGTAGAGCTGCGGAATCGTGGGCCAGTTGCTGTATTCCTTGATGCCCTGGCGGATGCCGTCGTCTTCGAGCACGTTGACGGTCTTGAGCGTCTTCGTGTCGACACCGACCGCCTTCAGGATCTGGATCGCGCGGCCCGAGAAACCGCACATCGGAAAGCTTGCGTTGCCCTTCATGAAGAGCACGAGGTCGTTGGTTTTGACGAGGTCGTCGATGCGTTGCTGGGCGTCGGACATGGGGACTCCTGAAAAGTGGGCTGGGGGGATTATTTCACCGTGCGCCAGATTCCGCCGGAGCAGCGCTGGATGCCGGCGAGGTCGTCGCGGCTTTGCACTTCGGCGAAACCGCGCGCGGCGAGCAGTTGACGCACGGCCGCGGCCTGGTCGTGGCCGTGCTCGAGCAGCAGCCAGCCGCCTTCGGCGAGGTGGCCGGGAGCGTTCTGCACGATCTGGCGGATGTCGTCGAGGCCGTCGGCGCCCGCGACCAATGCGGAAACGGGTTCGTGGCGCAGGGCGGGCAGGTGCGGGTCGCCGGCGGCGATGTACGGCGGGTTGCTTGCGATCACCGTGTAGCCGCTGCTGGCGCCGTCGAGCCAGCTCGCTTCGGTGAAGCACACCGGCAGGCCGAGGCGCTGCGCGTTGGCCTGGGCGACCGCCAATGCGTCGGCGCTGGCGTCGACCGCGTCGACTTGCGCATCGCGGCGGGCATGTTGCAGGGCCAGCGCGATCGCACCGCTGCCCGTGCCCAGATCAAGCACGCGCGGGGCGACATGACCTTCGAGGCACTGCAGCGCCCATTCGACCAACGCCTCGGTGTCGGGCCGCGGCACCAGCACGCGTGGATCGACCTGCAGGGCGAGGCCGTGGAACTCCTTCTCGCCGAGCAGGTAGGCGACCGGCTCGCCCGCGAGGCGGCGTGACAACTGCGCGGAGAGCGCGGACCACGCCGCGTCGGGCATCGCATCGGTGTCGTGCGCCAGCAGCCAGGCGCGGTCATGCGGCGCCCGGCCCAGCGCGTGCAGCAGCAGCAACTGCGCGTCGAGCCGCTCCACGCCCAGCGCGACGGCCGCGGCCAGCGCCTGCGCCACGGTGGACGGCTTCGGGTCGTCGGCGGTCATCACGCTGGCAGGCTCGATTCCAGCTCGACCAGCTGTTCGGCCTCACGCGCGGCGCGCAGCGCGTCGAGCACGTCGCCAAGGTCGCCTTCCATGATCGCGAGCAGCTTGTAGAGCGTGAGGTTGATGCGGTGGTCGGTGAGCCGCCCCTGCGGAAAGTTGTAGGTGCGGATGCGGTCCGAGCGGTCGCCGCTGCCGATCAGGCCCTTGCGCATGGCCGCGTCCTTGGCCGCTCGCTCGCTGCGGTCCTTCTCCTGGATGCGCGCCGACAGCACCTGCAGCGCCTTCGCCTTGTTGCGGTGCTGGCTGCGGTCGTCCTGGCACTCGGCCACGATGCCGGTCGGGATGTGCGTGATGCGCACGGCCGAGTCGGTCTTGTTGATGTGCTGTCCGCCCGCGCCGCTCGCTCGGTAGGTGTCGATGCGCAGGTCGGCCGGGTTGATCTGCACGGCCACGGTTTCGTCGGGCTCGGCCAGCACGGCGACCGTGCAGGCGCTGGTGTGGATGCGGCCTTGCGTTTCGGTCGCCGGCACGCGCTGCACGCGGTGGCCGCCCGATTCGAAGCGCAGGTGGCCGAACACCTCGTCGCCGATGATGCGGATCACCACTTCCTTGTAGCCGCCGAGTTCGCTTTCGCTTTCGCTCACCACCTCGCAGCGCCAGCCGGCACGCTCGCAGTAGCGTGTGTACATGCGCAGCAGGTCGCCCGCGAACAGGGCCGATTCGTCGCCGCCGGTGCCGGCGCGGATTTCGAGGAAGGCGTTGCGCGCGTCGTCGGGGTCCTTCGGCAGCAGCAGGCGCTGCAGTTCTTCCTCGAGCTGCACCAGCTCGGCTTCGGCGCCCGCGATTTCTTCCTTCGCCATCTCGGCCATGTCGGGGTCGTCGAGCATTTCCGTGGCACCGGCGATGTCAGCCTCGCGCTGCCTGTAGCGCTCGTAGCGGCCGGCGATCTGCGTGACCTCGGCATGCTCGCGCGAGATGGTGCGGTACTGCGCCATGTCGCTCATGATGTCTTCGCGCGAGAGCAGGAAGTCGAGCTCGCCCAGGCGTTGGGCGTAGCGTTCGAGTTGGTGGCGCAGAAAGGATTTCACGGAGGAACGGGGCTCGAAAAAATGGGGAGGTGCTGCCGCAAAAGGGCAGCGCGCATGAAGACCGCGGCCGATCGGGCCTGGCGACGACGAGCGCCGCTAACGCTCTTTGCGCAGGAACAGGCGCGAGATGGCCTGCGCCGTCTGTTCGCGCGAGGCGGCATCGCCCGCGTGCAGCTCGGCCATGGCGCCGTGCATCATCTTCTGCGTGAGCCCGCGCGACATGGCCTCGAGCACGGCATCGACCGATTCGCCCCTGGCCAGCAGCTTGCGCGCGCGCGCCATTTCGGCGGCACGCCATTCGTCGGCTTGCGCGTTGAGCTGCTGGATCAGCGGCACGGTGCCGCGCTGGCCCAGCCAGTGCATGAAGCTCTGCACGCCCGCGTCGATGATGACTTCGGCCTGCGCGACGGCCGCCTGGCGGTTGGCCTGGCCCTGTTGCACGACCTGGGCGAGGTCGTCGACGGTGTAGAGATAGATGTCCTCGAGCGCCTTCACTTCGGGCTCGATGTCGCGCGGCACGGCCAGGTCGACCATGAACATCGGGCGGTGCTTGCGTGCCTTGAGCGCGCGCTCCACGGCGCCCAGGCCGATGATCGGCAGCGTGCTCGCCGTGCAGCTTACGATGATGTCGAACTCGGCGAGCCGCGACGGCAGGTCGGCCAGACGCATCGCTTCGGCGCCGAAGCGCGAAGCCAGTTTTTCGCCGCGCTCGAGCGTGCGGTTGGCAATGGCGATCGACCTGGGTTCCTTGGCCGCGAAGTGCGTGGCCGCGAGGTCGATCATTTCGCCTGCGCCGACGAACAGCACGCGCGTTTGATGAATGTCTTCGAAGAGCTGGCCAGCGAGCCGGACCGCTGCGGCGGCCATGCTGATGGAGTGCGCGCCGATCTCGGTGGCCGTGCGGACTTCCTTGGCCACCGCAAAGGAGCGCTGGAACAGCTGGTTCAGCGTGCTGCCGAGCGCGCCGGCGGTTTCGGCCGCGCGCACGGCGTCTTTCATCTGGCCGAGGATCTGCGCTTCGCCGAGCACCATCGAGTCGAGCCCGCTGGCCACGCGGAAGGCATGGCGGGCGGCTTCGTCGTCCTGAAGCGTGTAGGCGTGCGATCGCAGCAGGGCCGGGGCCACGCCGCCGCTTTGCGCCAGCCAGCCGAAAGTGTGGTCGAGTGCGGCGTGTTCCGAGGCGCAATAGATCTCGGTGCGGTTGCAGGTGGAGATGATCGCGGCCTCGACCTGGGGGTGGCGGCCGGGGGCAAAGGAACTGCGCAGGCTCTGCAGCGTGGGGGCGATCTGGTCGAGCGCGAACGCGAAGCGACCGCGCAGGTCGAGCGGCGCGGTCGTATGGTTCAAGCCGAGAGCCCAGACTGACATGGCCGTGATTATAAAATCAGCAGCCGCATGAGCTTTGCGGAGGGACAAATGGCTTTCCCTATGACAGCCATATCCTTCGCCGCATATCCCGGCGCATGCGCAATCCCCTCCGATGGACCTGCTGGCCCTCCTCGATCACCTGCTCAATTTTGTCGCTCCTGCGGCCTTCCTGGCCCTGGTGCTGGCTCTTGCCGGCCGGTTCCTGGGCAGCGGGCGCACCGGCGTCCCGCGCTGGTGGGTGCAGTGGGCGCTGACCTTTGCCGTGGGTGTGGGCGTGTCGGTGATCGGCCTCGTGGTGTTCGGGCGCGACGGGATGATGGCGACCTACGCTGCGCTCGTGGCGGCCTGCGGCACCGTCCAGTGGCTGGCGATGCGCGGCTGGCGCCGCTGAGGGCCAGCCAGCCCCGAACCTGGCCTGCCTTGGCGCGCTGCCGCCGCAGCGAGGCTCAGGTCGGCATGCCGGGGATCGGCGAGTTGGACGTCGCGGGCGCCGGCGCTGCCGCGGCCGGCTCGGAGGGGGCCATCATGAATGTGGTCGGCGTCGCCATCGGCAGCGCGGCCTTCCTGAGCTCGTCGAGGATCACGAACAGCAGGTCGCTGCGCACGCCGCCCGCAAGCCGGGGGCTCGCCACATAGGCGATCGCCTGGAAGATCAGCAGCCCGTTCTCGATGCCCTCGAGCGTGAGCGATGGCGCCGGCGTTTCCAGCACGCCTTCGTGCCCCCTGCAGGCCGCGAGGATCAGATCGCGCACGCGCTGCGCGTCGGTGGTCAGCGGCATCGGCAGGCGGATCAGTACGCGGCCCTCGGCATTGGCCAGCGTCATGTTGCGAACCGTCTTGGTGATGAACTCCGAGTTCGGCACGATGAGTGTCGAACGGTCGCCCAGCTGGATCTCGGTGGCGCGCACATTGATGCGCCGCACGTCGCCCTCGGCCGTGCCCAGCACCACCCAGTCGCCCACCTTCACCGGCTGCTCCGCCAGCAGGATCAGCCCGGAGATGAAGTTCTGCACGATCGCCTGCAGGCCGAAGCCGATGCCCACCGACAGTGCGCTCGCCACCCACGCGATGCGCTCGATGCCGATGCCCAGTGCCGACAGGGAGAACGCGATCACCAGAATGCCGCCTACGTAGCCCAGCAGCGTGGAGATCGAGCTCTGCATGCCTGGTTCGAACTGCGTGTTCGGCAGGTAGCTGCGCGTGAGCCAGCGCTTGAAGATGCGCAGCACGATCAAGCCCACCACCGCAACCGTGATCGCGCTCAGGATCGCGCCCGGAACCAGCTGGAACTCGCCCACCTTCACGCCGGTTCCGAGCTTGCCGCTGCGCTGGAACACTTCGCTCGGAGATGTGCCCAGCGGCGCGGCCAGAGCGATCAGCATGTAGACGAACAGCGCCACGCGGCTGATGCCCGACAGCACCGTGGCCGCCTGGTCCAGCGTCTGCGGTGCGAGGCCGAAGCTCTTCTGCAGCTTCTGGCCGAAGGTGCTGCGCGAGGCCACGCTGGCCATGAACACATCGTCGGCGAACTTGAACAGCACGTAGAAGGCAGCGGCCACGATGCCGCTCCAGGTCAGCTGCGAGGCCAGGAAGCTGCCCAGCGCCACGTAGCCCAGCGCCACCAGCACCCAGATGGCGATCATCAGCATGCCGATCAGCGCCACCAGCAGGCCGACCCACATCGGCCGCTCGGGCAGGCCGGCCTCGGGCGCGTCGGCGCGCAGCGCCTTGAGCCGGTAGATCACCGTGCCCACCAGGGCGGTCAGCACCAGCGCCGTCAGCACATGCGTGGTCACCACGGCGGCGAAGCTGGCGTCGATCAGCGCATTGATCTCGGCCGGCGTCCAGGCCAGTGCCGCCACCAGCGCCACCAGCCAGGGCAGCGCGGCAAGCCGGCTGGCCGTGGCGTCGGGGATCGGCGGCAGCCGCCACGAGGGGCGCGAAGTGGCCAGCAGCGCGCGGCCCAGGCCGATGACGAAGGCCATGAAGGTCAGCGCCTGCGCCGCCGATTGCAGCGCCTTGCGCGCCTGCGGGTCCCAGGTGGCATAGGTCTTGAGCACTTCCACGAAGCCGTGCGCGGCCACCGCCACCAGCAGCACGTGGCTCGCGACGATGGCGATCACCAGCAACGAGCGGCGCAGCCGGCCGGCCGGCAGCACCCGCATGGAGAGCCGCGCCAGCAGGTGCTCGGCGCCCCAGACGCCCAGGAAGGCCAGCAGCAGGGCGCCGATCAGCGCGGCGATCACCGCCGTGCGCGACGCGGGTGCCAGCGCCTGTTCGATGCCGTCGCCGAGGGCCGTGCCCATGGCCTGCAGCCGCGCCAGGTCATCGGGCCAGGCCTCCTGCAGGTCGTTCCAGAAGGCCTCGGTGAGCGGCGAGGCCGCGCGCTCGGTGAGCTGCGCCTCGAACAGCGCGCGCCGCTGCGTGACCAGGTCGGCGCCGCGCTGGCGCACGTCGATAGACAGAAGCTTCGCAAGCCGGATATCGGCGTCGAGCGCGTTGCGCTCCTTCGTCAGCTGCGCGCGCTGGCGCGTGATGCCGGGGTCTTCGGTGGTGCCGGCAGCGGGCGGGTTGCCGAGCTCGCCCAGGCGTGCGTTGAGGTCTGCGAGGTCGCCGGTGCGCGCGGCGACGAATTTGTCCGCCTGCGCGCCGATGTCGTTGATCTGCCCGATTTGCTTGCGCGGGTCGTCCTCGGCGTCGCCGCCCTTGCCCGGGTCGGCGGTGAGCTTGTTGAATTGCGCCCGCAGCTCGGCCACGGTGGGCGCGGGGGCTGCCGCGGCGGCGGTGTTGGCGCTGTTGTTGGGATTGCCGGTGCCGGCGTTCATGCTGGCCTCGGGCTGCGCGAACGCGCCGCACACCGACAGGGCCAGCAGGATGGCGAGGCCGAAGCCCGCCAGGCGAGAGGTCCGATTCATGGCCGCATCATAGAAGCGGCCATGAGGTAAGAGCCTGTAAGAAGCGTGCGCCTCAGCCGGCCGGGCTGAAGAGGTCGACCCGGTCGGTGATGATGCCGTCGGTACCCAGGCCGATCAGCCGCTGCGCCGCCCATTCGTCGTTCACCGTGTAGCTCAGCGCGCGCATGCCGGCGCCGTGCACCTGCGCCACCACTGCGGCGTCCCACAGCGCGTGGTTGCAGACGATGGCCACGCAACCCAACTGCTGCGCGGCTTCGAGCCAGCCGTTCCACAGCGTGTCGAGCAGCAGGCCGCGCGGCAGCTCTGGCTGCACCGCTTGCGCGCCTTTCAGCGATTCGACCTCGAAGGACGTGAGCAGCGGCGGCACGGCAGCGCCTTGCCACAGGCGCGCAGCCTCACGCGCCACCACCTCGCCGGTTTCGCGCTCGACGCCCGGCGTGGGTTTGATCTCGATGTTCAGCAGGTGGCCGTTCGCCAGGCAGTAGCGCGCGAGGTTCTCCAGCGTGGGCAGCGGCTCGCCCGCATGGGCGCGTGAGTGCCAGCTGCCCGCATCGAGGTGCGCCAGCGCGCTCCAGGGCTGCGCGCCGCCGGTGCCATGGCCGCTGGTAGTGCGGTCGAGCGTGGCGTCGTGCATCAGGAAGACAACGCCGTCGGCGCTGAGCTTGGCGTCGCACTCGAACATGCGGTAGCCGTATGCCGCGCCAAGCCGGAACGCGGCAAGCGTGTTCTCGGGAGCCAGCTTGCCGGCGCCGCGGTGAGCGACCCAGCGGGGGTAGGGCCAGGGTTTCATGAGCATTTCTTGAGTTGGCTTTCGGCTTCTTCGTGGGACACCGCGGAACCGGCTTTGCCGGGCCGCTGGTGTCGCCCCCGGTAGGGGGTAGGAGAAGCGACACGAAGTGCGCGAAGCCTGGGGGCGAGCATTAATCCGCGCGCTTGCCGGAGCCGGCGTCGAACCAGTGCAGCTTGTCTTCGCGCGCGGCGATCTTCACCGTGTCGCCTGCCACCGGCGGATGGTCGCCTTCGTCAGTGCGCATGATGATCTGCTCATCACCGATGCGGCCGTACACCAGGCGCTCGGCGCCCAGCAGCTCGACCTGCTCGACCTGCACCGTCCAGCCGCTCTCGTCCAGCTTCAGATGCTCGGGGCGAATGCCCAGGATCTGGCCCGGGCGCACGCCCGGCGCGTGCTTCAGCAGGTTCATCGGCGGCGAGCCGATGAAGCTCGCCACGAAGGTGGTGGCCGGTTTGGAGTACACCTCTTCGGGCGTCGCGAACTGGTCCATCACGCCGCCGTTCATCACGATGATGCGCTGCGCCAGCGTCATCGCTTCGACCTGGTCGTGCGTGACGAACAGCGAGGTGATGCCGAGTTCGCGGTGCAGCTTCTGGATTTCGAGGCGCGTCTGCGCGCGCAGCTTGGCGTCGAGGTTCGACAGCGGCTCGTCGAACAGGAAAACCTGCGGCTGGCGCACGATGGCGCGGCCCATGGCCACGCGCTGGCGCTGGCCGCCGGAGAGTTCGCGCGGCTTGCGCTCCAGCAGGTGGCCGAGTTCGAGGATCTTCGCGGCCTTGTCGACGCGCACCTTGATCTCGTCGACCGGTACCTTGGCGATCTTCAGGCCGTAGGCCATGTTCGCGAACACGCTCATGTGCGGGTACAGCGCGTAGTTCTGGAACACCATGGCGATGTCGCGCTCGGAGGGCTCGAGCTGGTTCACCACCTTGCCGCCGATGGCGATCTCGCCGGCCGAGATTTCCTCCAGGCCGGCCACCATGCGCAGCAGCGTGGACTTGCCGCAGCCCGAAGGGCCCACGATCACGATGAATTCATGGTTGGCGATCTCGGCGCTCACGCCGTGGATGACCTGGTTGGCTTTCGGCCCGTGGCCGTAGCGCTTGATGACGTTGCGTAGGGAAAGTGCAGCCATGTTCTTCTCGATTTCGGCCTCGACCACGAGGCGCTGTTATTTCCAAAACCACCGCGGAACCGGCTTTGCCGGGCCGCTGGTGGTGCCCCCGGCAGGGGGAAGGCGTAGCGACACGAAGTGCGCGAAGCCTGGGGGCGAGCCTATTTCTCTGTATCAACAAGGCCCTTGACGAACCACTTTTGCATCAGCACAACCACCAGCGCGGGCGGCAGCATGGCGAGGATGGCGGTGGCCATCACGACGTTCCATTCGTTCTGGCCGTCACCGCCGGCGATGAGTCGCTTGATGCCGACCACGATCGGGTACATGTCCTCGTTGGTGACCGCCAGCAGCGGCCACAGGTACTGGTTCCAGCCGTAGATGAACTGGATCACGAAAAGCGCGGCAATGCTGGTCTTCGACAGCGGCAGCAGCACGTCGAAGAAGAAGCGCATCGGGCTCGCGCCATCCATTCGCGAGGCCTCGGTGAGTTCCTCGGGCACGGTCAGGAAGAACTGGCGGAACAGGAAGGTGGCCGTGGCCGACGCGATCAGCGGCACCGTGAGGCCCGCGTAGCTGTTCAGCATGCTCAGGTCCGACAGCACCTTGTAGGTGGGCAGGATGCGCACTTCCACCGGCAGCATCAGTGTCACGAAGATCGCCCAGAAGCAGATCTTCTTGAAGGGGAAGCGGAAGTAGACGATGGCGAAGGCTGACAGCAGCGAAATGGCGATCTTGCCGATGGCGATGACCAGTGCCGTTACCAGGCTGACCCACATCATGTGGGCCACCGGGGCGTTGGAGCCTGCGCTGCTCGCGCGGCCGAAGAGCGCGCCCTTGTAGCTGTCGAGCATGTTCGAGCCTGGCAGCAGCGGCATCGGCCGCTGCACGATTTCCTGCGCGGTGTGGGTGGACGCCACGAAGGCGAGGTAGATGGGGAAGGCGACGATCAGGACGCCGAGGATCATCACCACGTGGGCCAGGACGCCCTGAGTGCTTCTTCTTTCAACCATGTCAGTACTGCACCTTTTTCTCGACGTAGCGGAATTGCACGATGGTGAGCGCGATCACGATCACCATCAGCACGACCGACTGCGCGGCCGAGCCACCCAGGTCCAGCGCCTTGAAGCCGTCGTGATAGACCTTGTAGACGAGGATTTCCGTGTCCTTGCCCGGACCGCCTTCGGTGGCCGCGTGAACGATGGCGAAGGTGTCGAAGAACGCGTAGACCACGTTCATCACCAGCAGGAAGAAGGTGGTGGGCGACAGCAGCGGGAACTGCACCGTCCAGAAGCGGCGCCATGGGCGCGCGCCGTCGATGGCCGCCGCCTCGATCAGCGACTTGGGAATGGACTGCAGGCCGGCCAGGAAGAACAGGAAGTTGTACGAGATCTGCTTCCACACCGCGGCCATCACGATCAGCGTCATCGCGTGCTTCGAATTGAGCAGGTGGTTCCAGTCGATGCCGATCTTGCCGAGCGCGTAGGCGACCACGCCCAGCGAGGGGGAGAACATGAAGACCCAGAGCACGGCTGCCACGGCGGGCGCCACGGCGTAGGGCAGGATCAGCATGGTCTTGTAGAACATGCCGCCGCTCACGATGCGATCGGCAAAGACGGCCAGCGTCAGCGACAGGCTCAGGCCTATGGTGGCCACCAGCACCGAGAAGACGGCGGTGGTCTTGAACGACTCGCCATAGGCCGGGTCGTCGAACAGGTCCTTGAAGTTCTGCAGCCCGACGAAGTCGACGGATGTGCCGAATGCGTCCTGCTGCTGGAGCGATTGCAGGATGGCTTGCCCTGCCGGCCAGAAGAAAAACACGAGGATCACCGCCATCTGCGGTGCCAGCAAAAGCCAGGGCAACCAGCCCGAGCGAAAGAAAACGCGTTTTTCCATGAACCCTCTACATAAAAAATCCCGCCCAGCCCACTCTTGCGCAAGAGCGGACGGGGGCGGGCGATGTTAGCCGGACACGCGAGGGGTCCGGTCGTCGATCGTCAGCTCTTGTTGGCCTTCTGGAAGCGTTCCAACTGCTCGTTGCCGCGGGTCACGATGGCGTCGAGGGCTTCCTTGGCGGTTTTCTTGCCGTTCCAGACCTGTTCGAGCTCTTCGTCCTCGATGGCGCGGATCTGCACGTAGTTGCCCAGGCGGATGCCGCGACTCTTGTCGGTGACCTTGCGGATCATCTGCGTCACGGCCACGTCGGTGCCGGGGTTCTGCTTGTAGAAGCCCGATTCCTCGGTGAGCTTGTACGAGGCAGTGGTCACCGGCAGGTAGCCGGTGCGCTTGTGGCTGGCCGACTGCACTTCAGGCGTCGAGATGAAGCTGAAGAACTTGGCCACGCCCTTGTACTCGGCCGGTTTCTTGCCCGACATGACCCACAGGCTGGCGCCGCCGATCACGGTGTTCTGCGGTGCGCCCGGCACGTCCGGGTAGTAGGGCAGGGGAGCCAGGCCGTAGGCGAACTTGGCGTTCTTCGCCACGTTGCCGTAGAAGCCCGAGGACGTGTTGATCATGGCGCACTCGCCAGAGACGAACGAGGCTTCAGGCACGTTGCCGCGGCCCTTGTAGATGAACAGGCCCTGCTTGGCCATGCTGGCCAGGTTCTCGATGTGGCGCTGGTGCAGCGGCGAGTTCACCTTCAGGCGCGCGTCCAGGCCCTGCAGGCCGTTGGCCTTGCTCGCGAACTCCACGTTGTGCCAGGCCGAGAAGCTCTCGACCTGCGTCCAGTTCTGCCAGGCCGTGGTGAACGGGCACTTGTGGCCGCTGGCCTTGAGCTTGGCGGCGGCGGCTACGACTTCCGGCCAGGTCGACGGGGCCTTGTCGGTGGGCAGGCCGGCGGCCTTGAAGGCGTCCTTGTTGAAATAGAAGATGGTGGTCGAGCTGTTGAACGGGAAGCTCAGCATCTGGCCGTTGGGGGCGGTGTAGTAGCCGGCCACGGCGGGGATGTAGGCGGCCGGGTCGAACTTCTCGCCCGCGTCCTTCATGACCTGGCCCACCGGCACGATCGCGCCCTTGCTGGCCATCATGGTGGCGGTGCCCACTTCGAACACCTGCAGGATGTGCGGCGCGTTGCCGGCACGGAAAGCCGCGATGGACGCCGTCATCGATTCGTCGTACGTGCCCTTGAAGGTCGGGATGACCTTGTATTCCTTCTGGCTCTCGTTGAACTGCTTGGCCAGGTCGTTGACCCACTCGTTGTTGACGGCGGTCATCGAGTGCCACCACTGGATCTCGGTCTGGGCCTGCGCCACGTTGAACAGCGTGGTGGCGGCCAACGCCGATGCCAGCGCGAGCGTCTTGAATCGCATGAAGACTCCTGAAGGGAAAAATGGAAAGCGCGGATGCTAGGGCATGTGGATGACACAGCCGCGTCACATTGGCGCACGGAGCACGGGTTTCCTCCAATCGGGGAAACCCCTTTGGACCCTTCGGCCTTCCCTTGCCTTTTCGGCCGGATTTGGCCCTGTTCGCAGCAGGCCCGGCAGGGGGCGAGGCCCCTCTTGCTGCGCCGCACCATGCTAGCATCGCCCTCCCTTTTTTCGGCCTAGCCTGTCGCCGTGGCCGGGGCTTCCAAGAGACCTCCATGAGCAGCAAAACCTCCCTCGACAAAAGCAGGATCAAGTTCCTCTTGCTCGAAGGCATCCACCCCTCGGCCGTGGAGGTGCTGCGCGCCGCCGGCTACACCAACGTCGAGTCGCTGCCGGGCGCGCTGCCCGATGCCGAGCTGAAAGAGAAGATCGCCGACGTGCACTTCCTGGGCATCCGCTCGCGCACCCAGCTCACGGCCGAGGTGTTCGCTGCGGCGCACAAGCTGGTGGCGGCAGGCTGCTTCTGCATCGGCACCAACCAGGTCGACCTGGAAGCTGCCCGCGAGCATGGCGTGGCGGTGTTCAACGCACCGTACTCCAACACCCGCTCGGTGGCCGAGCTGGTGCTGGCCGAAGCCATCCTGCTGCTGCGCGGCGTGCCCGAGAAGAGCGCGGTGGCGCACCGCGGCGGCTGGCTCAAGTCGGCCGAGAACGCCTACGAGATCCGCGGCAAGACGCTGGGCATCGTGGGCTATGGCTCGATCGGCGCGCAGCTGTCGGTGCTGGCCGAGGCGCTGGGCATGCACGTGGCCTTCTACGACGTGGTCACCAAGCTGCCGCTGGGCAATGCGCGCCAGGTGCGCGACCTGCACCAGCTTCTGGCCCAGAGCGACATCGTCACGCTGCACGTGCCCGAGACCCAGGCCACCCAGTGGATGATCGGCGCGGCCGAGATCGCCGCGATGAAGCCCGGCGCGATCCTCATCAACGCCTCGCGCGGCACGGTGGTCGAGATCGAGCCGCTGGCCGAGGCGCTGAAGGCGCGCAAGCTGCTGGGCGCCGCCATCGACGTGTTCCCGGTGGAGCCGCGCAGCAACAAGGACGAGTTCCAGTCGCCCCTGCGCGGCCTGGACAACGTGATCCTCACGCCCCACATCGGCGGCTCGACCATGGAGGCGCAGGCCAACATCGGCCTGGAAGTGGCGGAAAAGCTGGTCAAGTACAGCGACAACGGCACCTCGACCTCGTCGGTCAACTTCCCCGAGGTGGCGCTGCCGGCGCACCCGGGCAAGCACCGGCTGCTGCACGTGCACCGCAACGTGCCGGGCGTGCTGTCGGAGATCAACAAGATCTTCTCGGACAACCACATCAACATCTCCTCGCAGTTCCTGCAGACCAACGAGAAGATCGGCTACGTGGTGATGGACATCGACGCCGCCTCCTCCGACCTGGCGCTGGAGAAGCTGGCGAAGGTGGGCGGGACGATCCGCAGCCGCGTGCTGTTCTGACCCGGCCTCCCGGGGGGAGGTGATTCCCCCGGAAGCAGCGCCTACCACAAGGCCGCAAGCACGGTCACGAGGCAAGACCCCGAGCGCTGCAATAAAATCCCCAGCCCGGCTATGGGCGCGCAGCGCCCGGCCGAGGCGCCCCACCCGATGAATGCTCCGACCGCGTTGAATACGCTATTGGCACAGGCCGCAGAGCCTGTCCGACTGCGCGAGATCCCGTACAACTACACCAGCTTCTCCGATCGCGAGATCGTGATTCGCCTGCTGGGCGAACGCGGCTGGGAACTGCTGCAGACCCTGCGCGCCGAGCGCCGCACCGGCCGATCGGCGCGCATGCTCTACGAGGTTCTGGGCGACATCTGGGTGGTGCAGCGCAACCCCTACCTGGTCGACGACCTGCTCGACAACCCGCGCCGCCGCGGCCAGCTGGTAGATGCCCTGAGGCACCGCCTGGCCGAGGTGCAGAAGCGCCGCACCCCCGACAGCGACCTGCCGCGTGACCAGCTCGTGGGCGAGCTCACCGGCCTCGTGGGCGATGCGGTGGCCGCCTTCGACACCAAGTTCCGCGACGTCGCCGCCCTGCGCCGCAAGGCCACGCGCGTGCTGGGCCGGCTCACCGCCAAGGACAACATCAAGTTCGACGGCCTTTCGCGCGTCGCCCACGTCACCGACGCCACCGACTGGCGCGTGGAGTACCCCTTCGTGGTGCTGTGCCCCGACACCGAGGCCGAGATGGCGCTGCTGGTGAAGGGCTGCATCGAGCTGGGCCTGACCATCATCCCGCGCGGAGGCGGCACCGGCTACACCGGCGGCGCCATTCCGCTGACCTGGAACAGCGTCGTCATCAACACCGAGAAGCTGGAGGCGATGACCGAGGTCGAGCACGTCGCGCTGCCCGGACTGGCCGACCCGGTGCCCACCATCTGGACCGAGGCCGGCGTGGTCACCCAGCGCGTGGCCGACGCGGCCGAGCGCGCGGGCTTCGTCTTCGCGGTCGACCCGACCTCGGCCGAGGCCTCGTGCGTGGGCGGCAACGTCGCCATGAACGCGGGCGGCAAGAAAGCCGTGCTCTGGGGCACGGCGCTCGACAACCTAGCTTCGTGGCGCATGGTCACGCCGCAGGCCGAGTGGCTCGAGGTCACGCGCATCGGCCACAACCTGGGCAAGATCCACGACGTCGACAGCGCCGTGTTCGAGCTGCAGTACTACGCCGCCGATGGCAGGACCAAGCTGCGCAGCGAGCGCCTGGAGATCCCGGGCCGCACCTTCCGCAAGGAAGGCCTGGGCAAGGACGTGACCGACAAGTTCCTCTCGGGCCTGCCGGGCATCCAGAAGGAAGGCTGCGACGGCCTCATCACCAGCTGCCGCTGGGTGGTGCACCGCATGCCGGCGCACACCCGCACCGTCTGCCTCGAATTCTTCGGCAACGCGAAGGACGCGGTGCCCAGCATCGTCGAGATCAAGGACTTCATGTTCGCCGAGCAGAAGCGCTCGGGCGTGCTGCTGGCCGGCCTCGAACACCTGGACGACCGCTACCTCAAGGCCGTGGGCTACGCCACCAAGTCGAAGACGCACGGCGGGCTGCCCAAGATGGTGCTGTTCGGCGACATCGCGGGCGACGACGCCGACGCGGTGGCGCGCGTCACCTCCGAGGTTGTGCGCATTGCCAACTCGCGCAGCGGCGAAGGCTTCATCGCCATCAGCCCCGAGGCGCGCAAGAAGTTCTGGCTCGACCGCAAGCGCACGGCGGCCATCAGCCGCCACACCAACGCCTTCAAGATCAACGAAGACGTGGTGATTCCGCTGCCGCGCATGGCCGAGTACAGCGACGGCATCGAACGCATCAACATCGAACTGTCGCTGCAGAACAAGCTCGCGCTCACCGACGAGCTCGAAGCCTTCCTCACGCGCGGCAACCTGCCGCTGGGCAAGACCGATGACGCGCACGAGATTCCCGCGGCCGAGCTGCTGGAAGACCGCGTCGCGCAGGCGGTGGCGCTGGTGCAGGAAACGCGCGCGCTGTGGGCCGGCTGGCTGAAGGACGTCGACGCGCTCTTCCCGCAGCTGCAGGACCACTCGTTGCGCGCGAGCTGGAAGACCCAGCTGCGCCAGCCGCTGCAGGCCATCTTCACGGGCGCGGAGTTCGCGCCGATCCTGGCGGAGTGCACCGCCATCCACAAGCGCGTGCTCAAGGGCCGCGTGTGGGTCGCGCTGCACATGCACGCGGGCGACGGCAACGTGCACACCAACATCCCCGTCAACAGCGACAACTACGACATGCTGCAGACCGCGCATGCCGCGGTGGTGCGCATCATGGCGCTGGCGCGCAGCCTCGACGGCGTGATCTCGGGCGAGCACGGCATCGGCATCACCAAGCTCGAATTCCTGAGCGACGACGAGCTGCGCCCCTTCACCGAGTACAAGGCCAAGGTCGACCCCGAAGGCCGCTTCAACAAGGGCAAGCTGCTGCGCGCGCCCGCGGGCAAGCCCGAGACGCTGCACGCCGACCTGACCAACGCCTACACGCCGAGCTTCGGCCTCATGGGGCACGAGTCGCTCATCATGCAGCAGAGCGACATCGGCGACATCGCCAACAGCGTGAAGGACTGCCTGCGCTGCGGCAAGTGCAAGCCCGTGTGCGCCACGCACGTGCCGCGCGCCAACCTGCTGTACAGCCCGCGCAACAAGATCCTCGCGACCTCGCTGCTGGTGGAGGCCTTCCTCTATGAAGAGCAGACCCGGCGCGGCGTGAGCATCAAGCACTGGGAGGAGTTCGAGGACGTGGCCGACCACTGCACCGTTTGCCACAAGTGCCTCACGCCCTGCCCGGTGAAGATCGACTTCGGCGACGTGTCGATGAACATGCGCAACCTGCTGCGCAAGATGGGCCAGAAGAGCTTCCGCCCCGGCAACGCGGCCGCGATGTTCTTCCTGAACGCGACCAATCCGCAGACCATCAAGGCGGTGCGCGCGGGCATGGTGGGCGTGGGCTTCAAGGCGCAGCGCCTGGCCAACGACCTGCTGCGCGGCCTCGCGAAGAAGCAGACCTCCGCGCCGCCGGCGTCGCTCGGGCCGGCTCCGGTCAAGGAGCAGGTGATCCACTTCATCAACAAGAAGATGCCGGGCAACCTGCCGAAGAAGACGGCGCGCGCGCTGCTCGACATCGAGGATGCGGACTACGTACCGATCATCCGCAACCCGAAGGCGACCACCTCCGAGACCGAGGCGGTCTTCTACTTCCCGGGCTGCGGATCGGAGCGGCTGTTCTCGCAGGTCGGTCTGGCCACGCAGGCCATGCTCTGGCATGCGGGCGTGCAGACCGTGCTGCCGCCGGGCTACCTGTGCTGCGGCTATCCGCAGCGCGGCAGCGGCCAGTTCGACAAGGCCGAGAAGATGATCACGGACAACCGCGTGCTCTTCCACCGCGTGGCCAACACGCTCAACTACCTCGACATCAAGACGGTGGTGGTGAGCTGCGGCACCTGCTACGACCAGCTGCAGGGCTACCAGTTCGACAAGATCTTCCCGGGCTGCCGCATCGTCGACATCCACGAGTACCTGCTCGAAAAGGGCATCACGCTCGCCGATGCGGCCGGCGGCGGCTACCTCTACCACGACCCCTGCCACTCGCCGATGAAGCAGCAGGACCCGATGAAGACGGTGAAGGCGCTGGTGGGCGACAACGTGCTCAAGAACGACCGCTGCTGCGGCGAATCGGGCACGCTGGGCGTGTCGCGGCCCGACATCTCCACGCAGATCCGCTTCCGCAAGGAACAGGAGCTGAAGAAGGGCGAAGCCGCGCTGCGCGAAGCCGGCAAGGTCGGCGAGAAGGAGAACGTGAAGATCCTCACCAGCTGCCCGAGCTGCCTGCAGGGCCTCTCGCGCTACGGCAACGACCTGAACAACGGCCTGCTCGAAGCCGACTACATCGTGGTCGAGATGGCCAACAAGATCCTCGGCGAAGACTGGATGCCGAACTACGTGGAAGCCGCCAATCAGGGCGGCATCGAGCGGGTGCTGGTGTGACGTCGAAGGTGCAGGGCTGCGTGCTGTGCGAGGGCCCGGGCGGGCGTCTCGTGTTCGAGGGCGCGAAGCTGCGCGTGATCCATGCCGAGGAGGCGGGCTTCCCGGCCTTCTATCGCGTGGTGTGGCGCGAGCACGCGCCGGAGTTCTCCGATCTCGACGCGGCCGACCGTGCCCTGTGCATGGAAGCGGTGACAGTGGTCGAGCAGTGCCTGCGCGAGCATCTGAAGCCGGCGAAGATCAACCTCGCCGCGCTTGGCAACATGGTCGCGCACCTGCACTGGCATGTCATCGCGCGCCTCCCGAACGACAGCCACTTCCCCGGCTCGGTGTGGGCGCCGGTGCAGCGCGAGCGCGATGCGGCGCTCGAAGCTGACATCGCCGCGCGCCTGCCCGCCGTCGAGGCTGCGATGATCGAGCGATTGGGCAACAGGAGCTTCTGATGGCAGGCTTGAAACCGGGCGCACCGACGCCGCAGTCGATCACCGTGCATGGCCAGTCGCGCGTGCTCGAAGTGGGCTTCTCGGATGGCGCGACCTTCCGCATTCCCTTCGAGCTGATGCGCATCTACTCGCCCTCGGCAGAAGTGCAGGGCCACGGCCCCGGGCAGGAAGTGCTGCAGACGGGCAAGCGCGACGTCGAGCTCGTCGAGCTCGAGGCAGTGGGCAACTACGCGGTGCAGCCGACCTTCAGCGACGGCCACAACACGGGCATCTACTCCTGGGACCTGCTCTACGAACTGGGCGAGAAGCAGGCCGAGCTGTGGGCTGCCTATGAGCGCCGGCTGGCCGAGGCGGGTGTCGACCGCGACGCGCCGATGATCGAGAAGGGCGGCCACGCCTGCGGCAGCCACTGAGGCCTTCGATGCAGCGCAAGAATCCGCCGCTGCTATTGAAAAGATAGCCCTACGCCCAGAAAGGGCGGGGCTGAAAAAGCAACAAATGTCCGCCGTGGTCGCGGGGTCGTCGACTTGATGTGAAGGCTTCCGGCCTAACATCGGTCGCATGAGTACCACACACTTCGGCTTCGAAACGGTCGACGAAAGCGAGAAGGCCCGCCGCGTTCGCGGTGTCTTCGATTCGGTCGCATCGCGCTACGACATCATGAACGACCTGATGTCGGCAGGCCTGCACCGCGCCTGGAAGGCGTACACCGTCATGGTCGCGAACGTGGGCGAAGGCTCGCGCGTCCTCGACATCGCGGGCGGCACCGGCGACCTCGCGCTGGCCTTCGCGAAGAAGGTCGGCGCCAGCGGCCAGGTGGTCCACACCGACATCAACGAAGCCATGCTGCGCACCGGCCGCGACCGGCTGCTCGACGCCGGCGTGGTGCTGCCCACCATGGTCTGCGACGCGGAGAAGCTGCCCTTTCCCGACAACCACTTCGACGTGGTCACCGTGGCCTTCGGCCTGCGCAACATGACGCACAAGGACATCGCGCTCAAGGAGATGAACCGCGTGCTCAAGCCGCGCGGCAAGCTGCTGGTGCTCGAGTTCTCGAAGGTCGCGAAGCCGCTCGCGAAGGCCTACGACTGGTACTCCTTCAACGTGCTGCCGAGGCTCGGCAAGCTCGTGGCGGGCGACGATGCGAGCTATCGCTATCTCGCCGAATCCATCCGGATGCACCCCTCGCAGGAGGAGCTCAAGACCCTCATGAAAGAGGGCGGTTTCGGACATGTGGACTATCACAACATGACTGGGGGAATCGCTGCCCTCCATGTTGGAATCAAGTGTTGAAAAGCGGATCTTTCGCTCGAGAGGAGACGACGATATGAAGAGTTTGGGTTCTTTGTTCCTGGCAGCCGCGCTGGTCCTGGTCAGTGTCCAGGCCGAGGCTGCGCGCATCGGTGGCGGCAAGTCGATGGGTCGCCAGTCGTCCAACGTGACGCAGCGCGAGTCCGCAGCGCCTTCGGCACCCGCGCAGCAGAACGCGACCAACGCGGCAGCGGCCAAGCCCGCAACGCCCGCGCCCGCGGCAGCTGCACCGAAGCGTCCCTGGGGCGCGATGCTCGGCGGCCTGGCCGCCGGCCTGGGCCTCGCATGGCTCGCCAATTCGCTGGGCCTCGGCGCCGGCTTCGCCAACATCCTGCTGATCGGCCTGCTGGTGCTGGCAGGCGTGGTGGTGTGGCGCATGATCAAGTCGCGCTCGCAGCCCGTTGCCAATCGCCAGGGCGGCTTCGCCTTCCAGGGCGCCGGTGCCAGCCCGAGCAGCGCGAGCGCTCCGGCGCAGTACAGCCCCAACAACGTGGGCAACGACGCATCGGCGCGCCCCTGGGAGCGCAACAACGCTGCCTTCGATGCCACGCCGCACGGCAGCAGCCTTTCGGCGGCTGGCGCAGCGGCAGGCGGCAGCATGATCGGCTCGGCACTCGGCGGTTCGCAGTCGTGGGGCATTCCCGCCGGCTTCGACGTCGACGGCTTCCTCGGCGCTGCAAAGCGCAACTTCGTGACCCTGCAGGACGCGTGGGACCGCGCCGACGTGTCGACGCTGCGTTCGATGATGACCGACGGCATGGTCGACGAAATCCGTTCCCAGCTGGCCGACCGCGCCAGCCACACCGGTGGTGCCTCCAACAAGACCGAAGTCGTGATGCTCGACGCCAAGCTGCTCGGCATCGAGGAGCTGCCAGACGCCTACATGGCCAGCGTGGAGTTCTCCGGCATGATCCGCGAAGACGCCTCGGCCGGCCCGGGCCCGTTCCGCGAAGTGTGGAACATGACCAAGCCGGTCAGCGGCAACAGTGGCTGGCTGGTCGCGGGCGTACAGGCACTGCAGTAATAAAAAGCTGAAAAGCGGCCCTCACGGGGCCGCAACGCAGGCGGGATAATGGGGACATGGCCACACCATCGTCCCCATTTTCCTTTCTAGGCGATCTCTTCAACACCATTGGCGAGCGCCTGCAGCCCCCGGACTGGGCGGTCCACGAGATCCAGAACCGCGCGGTCCTGTTCCTCAACCATGTGCTCCAGCAGGAGCCCGAGGCCCAGCAGCGGCTGCTGCGCCAGCAGGGGCGGGTGGTGCGCTTCCAGTGGCGCTTCGTGACCATGGAGCTGGTGGCCACGCCGGCCGGCCTGCTTGACCTGGCCCCGGCCGGTTCGGTGCCCGAGCTGACGCTCACCGTCACCGACGACTCCCCCTTCGACATTGCCCGCGCCGCGCTTCGAGGCGACAAGCCCGCCGTGCAGATCATCGGCGACGTGCAGCTGGCGGCCGAGGTCAACTGGCTGGTCGACCATGTGCGCTGGGACGTCGAGGACGATCTGGCCCGCGTGATCGGCGACGTGCCCGCGCATACGCTGGGCAACGCCGTGCGCCGTGTTGTCGGTGCGCTGCGCCAGTTCGTCGGCAACCGCACGGCCGGCAAGGCCGGCGGTTCGGCTGTCGGCCCCGCAGGCAACGCCGAATGAGGCGCTTCTACCGCGGACTTTTCATCGTCTGGGTCGCGCTGCGCTACGGCCTCGACGAGCTGGTGCTCTCGAGCTTCCAGAAGCCCTGGGTGCGCGGGGTCACGCGCGTTCTTTCCTTCGGGCGCAACCTCGATGCGCCGCGCGGCCAGCGGCTGCGCGAGGCGCTCGAGCGCCTCGGCCCCATCTTCGTGAAGTTCGGCCAGGTTCTGTCGACCCGGCGCGACCTGCTGCCGCCCGACATCGCCGACGAACTGGCCTTCCTGCAGGACCGGGTGCCGCCGTTTCCCTCTTCCGTGGCCATCGCCACCATCGAGCGCGCGTTCCGCCGCCCGGTGAGCGATGTGTTCGTGCAGTTCGACGAGACGCCAATCGCCAGCGCATCGATCGCGCAGGTGCACTTCGCGACCATCCGCACCAACGAGGGCGAAGAGCGCGAGGTGGCGGTGAAGGTGCTGCGCCCCAGCATGCGCGGCGTGATCGAGAAGGACCTGGCGCTGATGGCCATGATGGCCGGCTGGCTCGAGAACCTCTCGGCCGACGGCAAGCGCCTGAAGCCGCGCGAGGTGGTGGCCGAGTTCGACAAGTACCTGCACGACGAGCTCGACCTGGTGCGCGAGGCCGCCAACGCGGCCCAGCTGCGCCGCAACATGGCCGCGCTCGACCTGGTGCTGATTCCCGAGATGTTCTGGGACTTCTGCCACCCCGAGGTCATCGTGATGGAGCGCATGAAGGGCGTGCCCATCGCGCAGATGGACCGCCTGCGCGCGGCCGGCGTCGACATTCCCAAGCTGGCGCGCGACGGCGTGACCATTTTCTTCACGCAGGTGTTCCGCGACGGCTTCTTCCACGCCGACATGCACCCGGGCAACATCCAGGTGAGCCTGGAGCCGGAGACCTTCGGGCGCTACATCTCGCTGGACTTCGGGATCATCGGCACGCTGACCGAGTCGGACAAGGAATACCTCGCGCAGAACTTCGTGGCCTTCTTCCGGCGCGACTACAAGCGCGTGGCCGAGCTGCACCTCGAAAGCGGCTGGGTGCCGGTGGGCACCCGGATCGATGAACTGGAGGCGGCCATCCGCACCGTGTGCGAGCCGTACTTCGACCGGCCGCTGAAGGAAATCTCGCTGGGCATGGTGCTGATGCGCCTGTTCCAGACCTCGCGGCGCTTCCACGTCGAGATCCAGCCGCAGCTGGTGCTGCTGCAGAAGACGCTGCTCAACATCGAGGGCCTGGGGCGCAACATCGACCCCGAACTCGACCTCTGGGCCACGGCCAAGCCCTTCCTCGAGAAGTGGATGGTCGACCAGATCGGCCCCAAGAAGCTGCTGCAGCAGCTCAAGGCCGAGGCGCCCAGGTACGCCAAATTGCTGCCCCAATTGCCTCGATTACTGCACGATTTCCTGGAGAATCGCCCGGTCGACAACCGCCGCGAGCTGCTCGAGCTGCTGGCCGAACAGAAGCGCACCAACCGGTTGCTGCAGACCATCGTCTACGGTGGCATAGGTTTTGTATTGGGGTTGCTCGCCATGCAATTGCTGGTGCGCGTGCGTCTGTTCTAGAGGAGTCTGTGCCGTGTTGTTGACGCTGGTCATCGTCTATCTGCTTGTCACCATCGCGATCGGCCTGTACGCCGCCAAGCGGGTGAAGAACACCACCGACTTCGCCATCGCCGGGCGGCACCTGCCGCTCTACATGATCGTCACGACCACCTTCGCGACCTGGTTCGGCTCCGAAACGGTGCTCGGCATCCCGGCCAAGTTCATCGAGGGCGGGCTCAACGGCGTGGTCGAAGACCCGTTCGGCGCCGGCACCTGCCTGATCCTGGTGGGCCTGTTCTTCGCCGGCAAGCTCTACCGCATGACGCTGCTGACCATCAGCGACTACTACCGCGAGCGCTACGGCCGCGGCGTGGAGGTGGCCTGCTCGCTGATCATCATGCTGAGCTACCTGGGCTGGGTGTCGGCGCAGGTCACGGCGCTGGGGCTGGTGTTCAACCTGCTGTCGGGCGGCGTGGTCAGCATCCCGGTGGGCATGGTGATCGGGGTGATCTCGATCCTGGCCTACACGCTCTTCGGCGGCATGTGGTCGGTGGCGGTCACCGACTTCATCCAGATGATCATCCTCGTGGCCGGCCTGGCCGTGATCGCGATGTTCGCGGGCAACATGGCCGGCGGCGCCGACAAGGTGGTGGCCTTCGCGGTCAGCAAGGACCTCTTCAAGTTCTGGCCCGAGCCGAGCTGGCACGACATGGTGTTCTTCTTCGCCGCGGCCATCACGATGATGCTGGGCTCCATCCCGCAGCAGGACGTGTTCCAGCGCGTGATGTCGGCCAACAGCGTCAAGGCTGCCCGCCGTGGCCCGGTGATCGGCGGCCTGGCGTACATCCTCTTCGCCTTCGTGCCGATGTTCCTGGTGGCCAGTGCGCTGCTCATCATGCCGGAGCAGACCGGCGCGCTGCTGAAGGAAGATCCGCAGAAGGTGCTGCCCACGCTGGTGCTGGAGAAGATGCCCTTCGTGATGCAGGTGCTGTTCTTCGGCGCGCTGCTGTCGGCCATCAAGTCGACGGCCTCGGCCACGCTGCTGGCCCCGAGCGTCACCTTCACCGAGAACATCTGGCGCCAGTTCCGCCCGGCCGGCACCGACCGCCAGAACCTCATGACCATGCGCATCACGGTGCTGCTGTTCAGCGCCGCCGTGCTGGCCTACGCCATTCGCATGCAGGGCACGCCGATCTACGAACTGGTTTCGGGCGCCTACCAGGTGCCGCTGGTGGGCGCCTTCGTGCCGCTGGTGTGCGGCCTGTACTGGCGTCGGGCCACCACGCAGGGCGCGGTCGCCTCGATCGTCCTGGGCATCGGCGTGTGGCTGCTGTTCCTGCAGGTGCCGTCCTGGGGAGCCGTGTTCCCGGCCCAGCTGGCGGGTGTTCTGTGCTCTTTCGCGGGCATGGTGGCCGGCTCGCTGCTGCCGCAATGGTTGGCGAACACTCACACGCCGCACCGCCCGCTGGCCACGGAGCCGGCCTGAAGCCGGGGCCCGCCGGCCGGGCCGGGCGTCCTTTCACGGGGGCGCCCCTATAATCGAGGGCTTTGCGAGCGGCCGCTGCGCCGCTTTTTTGACCTCATTTCCCATGCCCATCTACGCCTACAAGTGCAGCGCCTGCGGCTTCGCCAAGGACGCTTTGCAGAAGATGTCCGACGCACCCCTCACGGTGTGTCCGGCGTGCGGCGCGAGTGCGTTCGAAAAACAGGTCACGGCCGCCGGCTTCCAACTCAAGGGCTCGGGCTGGTACGTGACCGATTTCCGTGACGGCGGCGGCAAGAAGTCCGAGCCGGCCACGTCGCCCGCCTCCGGCGAATCTTCGTCTTCCTCCTCTTCTTCCACCACGTCAGCCGCGCCGAGCCCCGCTCCGGCGCCCGCCGCACCGGCTCCCGCGCCGGCCGCGACGAGCGGCGACTGAAACGCCCCCCGACCGCCATGCTCGCCCTGCGCAAATGGTTGCTGTCCGGCCTGCTGGTCATCGTGCCGCTGGTCATCACGCTCGGCGTGCTGAACTGGATCATCGGCACGCTCGACCAGACGCTGTGGCTGCTGCCCGAGCAGTGGCAGACCTGGCTGAGTGACCACAAGGTGCGCGGCTTGGGCGTGCTGCTCACGCTGGCGATCCTGCTGGTGGTGGGGGCCACGGCCAGCAACTTCGTCGGCAAGCGCCTGCTCGGCTGGGGTGACGCCGTGGTCCGGCGCATCCCGGTGGTGCGCTCGATCTACTCCAGCGTCAAGCAGGTGTCGGACACGCTGTTCTCCGAGAACGGCAATGCCTTCCGCACCGCGGTGCTGGTGCAATGGCCGCGCGAAGGCGTGTGGACCATCGCCTTCGTGACCGGCGCGCCCGGCAACGAGGTCGCCGCGCATCTCGGCGAGGGCGAGTTCCTCAGCGTCTATGTGCCGACCACGCCCAATCCCACGGGCGGCTACTTCGTGATGCTCAAGCGCAGCGACTGCATCGAACTGAAGATGAGCGTGGACGAAGCGCTCAAGTACATCGTCTCGATGGGGGTGGTCGTTCCAGGCGGCCCCGCCACGGTGGCGGTGAAGTCTTCCAACTCATAAAAACGAACGCGCCCACAAGGCGCCGGAATAGATTCTTATGGCCATGCGTACTCACTATTGCGGTCTCGTGACCGAAGCCCTGCTGGGCCAGACCGTCACCCTGTGCGGCTGGGTCAACCGCCGCCGCGACCATGGCGGCGTGATCTTCATCGACGTGCGCGACCGCGAAGGCTACGTGCAGGTGGTGTGCGACCCCGACCGCGCCTCGACCTTCGCCGTCGCCGAGAACCTGCGCAACGAGTTCTGCGTGCAGATCACCGGCCTCGTGCGCGCACGTCCCGAAGGCACGACCAACGACCAGCTCAAGAGCGGCAAGATCGAAGTGCTGTGCCATGAACTCAAGGTGCTGAACCCCTCGGTCACGCCCCCGTTCCTGCTGGACGACGACAACCTGTCGGAAACCACTCGCCTCACGCACCGCGTGCTCGACCTGCGCCGCCCGGCCATGCAGCGCAACATGATGCTGCGCTACAAGGTGACGATGGAAACGCGCAAGTTCCTCGATGCCAACGGCTTCATCGACATCGAGACGCCGATGCTGGGCAAGTCCACGCCCGAAGGCGCGCGCGACTACCTCGTGCCCAGCCGCGTGCACGACGGCAGCTTCTTCGCGCTGCCGCAGTCGCCCCAGCTCTTCAAGCAGCTCTTGATGGTGGCCGGCTATGACCGCTACTACCAGATCGTGAAGTGCTTCCGCGACGAAGACCTGCGCGCCGACCGCCAGCCCGAATTCACGCAGATCGACATCGAGACCTCGTTCCTCGCCGAAGAAGAAATCCGCGAGATGTTCGAAGGCATGATCCGCAACGTGTTCCGCAACGCCGCGGGCATCGACCTGCCGGTGTTCCCGACCATGACGTACGGCGACGCGATGTTCAAGTACGGCTCGGACAAGCCCGACCTGCGCGTGAAGCTCGAGTTCACCGAGCTCACCGAACTGATGAAGCGCGTGGAATTCAAGGTGTTCTCGAATGCCGCCACCATGAAGGGCGGCCGCGTGGTCGCGCTGCGCGTGCCTGGCGGCGGTGCCGAAGGCGGCCTGTCGCGCGGTGAAATCGATGCGTACCAGGAGTTCGTGAAGATCTACGGTGCCAAGGGCCTGGCCTACATCAAGGTCAACGACGCAGCCGCCGGCCGCGAAGGCCTGCAGAGCCCGATCGTGAAGAACCTCGACGACAGCTCGCTGGCCGAGATCATCGCCCGCACGGGCGCGCGCAACGGCGACATCCTGTTCTTCGGTGCCGACAAGGAAAAGGTCGTCAACGACGCCATCGGCGCGCTGCGCGTGAAGATCGGCCACAGCGCCTTCGGCAAGAAGGCGGGCCTCTTCGACGACCGTTGGGCGCCGCTGTGGGTGGTCGACTTCCCGATGTTCGAGTTCGACGAGGAAGGCCAGCGCTGGAGCGCCGTGCACCATCCGTTCACCGCACCGAAGGACGGCCATGAAGACCTCATGGACACCGCGCCCGAGAAGTGCATCGCCAAGGCCTACGACATGGTGCTCAACGGCATCGAGATGGGTGGTGGCTCGGTGCGTATCCATCGCGAGGAAGTGCAGAGCAAGGTGTTCCGCGCGCTCAAGATCAGCGCCGAGGACGCGCAGCTCAAGTTCGGCTTCCTGCTCGACGCGCTGCAGTACGGCGCGCCGCCGCACGGCGGCATCGCCATCGGCCTGGACCGCCTCGTCATGCTCATGACCGGCGCCGAGTCGATCCGCGACGTGATCGCCTTCCCCAAGACCCAGCGCGCGCAAGACCTGCTGACGCAGGCGCCGAGCCCGGTCGACGAGAAGCAGCTGCGCGAGCTGCACATCAAGCTGCGCAACACGCCCCAGGCAGCCTGATACGGCCATGACGACCAGCCCCCGACCCTGGAAGATCCCGGAGTCGGTGCTGGTCGTGATCCACACGCCGGCGCTCGATGTGCTGCTGATCCGGCGTGCGGATGCCGAGACCGACTTCTGGCAGTCGGTCACCGGTAGCAAGGACGCCGCCGACGAGCCCCTCGCGCTCACCGCGGCGCGAGAGGTGGCCGAGGAAACCGGCATCCGGTGCGGCGAGGGCACTGCGCTCGCCCCGCAGCTGGCCGACTGGCAGCTGCGCAATGTCTACGAAATTTATCCACGGTGGCGCGCCCGCTATGCGCCCGGCGTGACGCACAACACCGAGCACCTGTTCGGCCTCTGCGTACCCGATCGCCTGACGCCCACGCTCGATCCGCGCGAACACACCGACTGGAAGTGGCTGCCGTACCGCGAAGCGGCGGACGCCTGCTTTTCCCCGTCGAACGCCGAAGCCATCCTGTTGCTGCCAGAATTTGCGCGATGAACCAGCCGGCAGCCACATCAGCGCAGAACCTCCGGGTCGCGACCTACAACATCCACAAGGGTGTGCAGGGCATCGGGCCCGCGCGACGGCTCGAAATCCACAACCTGGGCCACGCGATCGAGCAGCTCGACGCCGACATCGTCTGCCTGCAGGAGGTGCGCAAGATGAACCGGCAGGCCGCCACGCGCTTCGCGCACTGGCCCGAACTGCCGCAGGCCGACTTCCTCGCGCCAGAGGGCTACACCGCGGTCTACGAGACCAATGCCGTCACGCGCCACGGCGAGCACGGCAATGCGCTGCTCACGCGCTGGCCGGTGCTGCGCACCAGCCACCAGGACATCTCCGACCACCGCTTCGAGCAACGCGGGCTGCTGCACGTGGTGATCGACGTCGAGGGCCGCAGGGTGCACGCCATCGTGGTGCACCTGGGGCTCATCAGGGGCAGCCGGGTGCGGCAGGTCGCGCGCCTGCGCGAGTTCATCGACCGAGAGGTGCCGCCCGAGGAGGCCGTGGTGGTCGCGGGAGACTTCAACGACTGGGGTGCCCGCATGCGCTACGCCATGAACGCCATGGGACTGCGCGACACCAGCGATCTGCGCGGTGCGCGCACGCTCACTTACCCCTCGCGCCTGCCGGTGGCGCAGCTCGACTTCGTCTACGGGCGCAGGTTGGAGCCGCAGGCCTGCACGGTGCCGCGTGGGCCGATCTGGGCCCGCATGTCCGACCACTTGCCGCTGGTGGCTGATTTCTCGCTCCTCAATTGATAGCATTGCTCCAAGAAGGGACGGGCGTTGCGGGCCCGAATGTCTGGAGCCATTCACTGGTACGATCCCCGCCATGCTGAGGAAAACCGACGTCGACCCGCGCCCCGATCGAAACGACGATGACGAGGGCACGCCCGTCTCCGTGAAGATCCGCGAGCGCATCACCGCAGCGCGCAAGCGCTTCAACGCCAACGACAACATCGCCGAGTTCATCGAGCCCGGCGAGCTGGAGACCTTGCTCGACGAGGTCGAGGTCAAGATGAAGGGCGTGCTCGAAAGCCTGGTCATCGACGTCGAGAACGACCACAACACCGACAACACCGCGCGCCGCGTCGCCAAGATGTACCTCAACGAGGTGTTCAAGGGCCGCTACGTGGCGCCACCCTCGCTCACCGAGTTTCCCAACGCCGAGCACCTGAACGAGCTGATGATCGTCGGCCCGATCACCGTGCGCAGCGCCTGCTCGCACCACTTCTGCCCGATCATCGGCAAGCTGTGGATCGGCGTGATGCCCAACGAGCACACCAACGTGATCGGCCTGTCGAAGTACGCGCGCCTGGCCGAGTGGGTCATGGGCCGTCCGCAGATCCAGGAAGAAGCCGTGGTGCAGCTGGCCGACCTGATCCAGGAAAAGACGCAGCCCGACGGCCTCGCGCTGGTCATGGAAGCCGAGCATTTCTGCATGGCCTGGCGCGGCGTGAAGGAAATGGACAGCAAGATGATCAATTCCGTGATGCGCGGCGTGTTCCTGAAAGATCCGAGCCTGCGCCGCGAATTCCTCTCTCTCCTGCCAAGAAAGGGCTGAGCCATGCTGGTCCGACTTCTCTACGCCAGCCGCGCCGTCGACACCAGCCCCGAGGCCATCGAGGCGATCCTTGCGCAATCGCGCTCGCACAACACGACATGCGGCATCACCGGCATCCTCTGCTACGGCGCGGGCACCTTCCTGCAGGCCATCGAAGGCGGCCGCACGGCGATCAGCGAGCTCTACGGCCACATCCAGCGCGACGGGCGCCACAAGGACGTGGTGCTGCTGCACTACGAGGAGATTTCCGAGCGCCGCTTCGGCGGCTGGACGATGGGGCAGGTCAACCTGTCGAAGCTCAATGCCTCGACGCTGCTGAAGTATTCCGAGAAACCCGAGCTCAACCCGTATGCGGTCTCGGGCAAGGTTTCGCTGGCGCTGCTAGAGGAACTGATGGCCACCGCGGCCATCGTCGGCCGCCACTGATCCAGGGGTGCCGCTTTCCGCGTTCGCACTGATCCTGCTCGCCGGGATCATCCATGCAGGCTGGAACATCGTCGCCAAGAAGGCGAACGGCGATGCGCGCTTCAGTTTCCAGGCCAGCGTGTTCAACATGCTGGTCTGGGCCCCCGTGGGCATCACGCTGGGCTGGAACGTGGTGCCCGGCTGGGGCATGGCCGAATGGGGCTTCGTCGTGCTCAGCGGCGTGCTGCACGTCTTCTATTTCATCGTGCTGCTGCGCGGCTACCGCAGGTCGGACCTGACCGTGGTCTATCCGCTCGCGCGTGGTTCGGGGCCGCTGCTGTCGTCGCTGGTGGCGGTGCTTTTTCTCGGCGAGAAGATCAGCCTTTTCGGCGTGGCCGGCATCGCAGGCGTGGTGCTCGGCGTGTTCCTGGTGGCGGGCGGCCCGAAGCTGTGGCGCAAGGCGCACGACCCGGTGCAGCGCGAACGGGTGCACAAGGGCATTCGCTATGGCGTGCTGACCGGCGGCTTCATCGCAGCCTACACGGTGGCTGACAGCTATGCGGTCAAGTTCCTCGTCATGTCGCCGATCCTGCTCGACTACTTCGGCAACCTCGCGCGCATCGTGCTGCTGCTGCCGGTCGCGCTGAAGGACCGCGCCGCGACCGCGCGCATGTGGCGCTCGCAGTGGAAGTATGCGCTGCTGGTGGCGGTGTTCAGCCCCGTGTCGTATGTGCTCGTGCTCTACGCGGTGCAGCAGGCGCCGATCTCGCACGTCGCGCCGGCGCGCGAGGTGTCGATGCTGTTCGCCGCGCTGATCGGCGGCCACCTGCTGCGCGAAGGCGACCGGCTCTTGCGGCTGCTGGGCGCGCTGTTCATCGCCGCCGGTGTCGTGGCGCTCGCGATGGGCTGAGGCCGTGGTGCTGTTCGGCTGCGATTTTTCCAGCGCGCCGACGGCACGCAAGCCGATCGTGGTGGCTGCCGGTGAACTCGCCGATGGCAATCGCGTCGTGCTGACTGGCTTGCAGCGCTTCTCGACTCTCGGGGCATGGGGCGAATGGCTGTGCGCCACGCCCGCCTGGACCGGCGGTTTCGACTTTCCATTCAGCCTGCCGCGCGAACTCGTCGAGCATCTTGGATGGCCGGTGCAATGGGAGCCGTTGATGGCCCATTACGCCAGCCTGAGCCGCGCCGAAATCCGCGAGACCTTCGCCGCATTCTGTGCGGCGCGTCCCGTCGGCGGCAAGTTCGCCCGCCGTGCGACCGATGGGCCCGCAGGTTCAAGCCCGTCGATGAAATGGGTCAATCCGCCGGTAGCCTACATGCTCCACGCAGGCGTGCCGCGTCTGCTGGCGGCCGGTGCACGCATTCCCGGCCTGCACGCCGGCCCTGGCGCGGACCGCATTGCGCTGGAGGCCTATCCCGGCCTGCTGGCGCGCGAACTCATCGGGCGCCGCAGCTACAAGAGCGACGAGCTGCCGAAGCAGACGCCCGAACGGCTCGCCGCACGCACCGATCTGCTGGCCGCGCTCGAAGCCGGCACCTCGCGCCTCGGCCTGCGGCTTGGCGTCACCGCGCCGCAGCGCGCCGAACTGCTGGCCGATGCCCGCGGCGACGACATCGACGCGGTGCTGTGCCTCGTGCAGGCGGCCTGGGCCCTGCAGCGCGCGCAAAGCCCCGGGCCCGGCCATGGCCTGCCGCGGGATTTCGATCCGCTTGAAGGATGGATCGTCACCGCCTGAGCCTCGTTGTCCTACACCGCTTCGGGCTTCCGTCGGCGTTCGCGACCGTCGGCCAAAGCCTAGATTGAAATCGGCGGGTCGTTCCGGCCCACGCATTTCATCACCCGATCAGGAAGGAAGCGACATGAACAAGGACCAATTGGCAGGCCGCGTAGAAGAAGCCAAGGGCAAGTTGAAGGAAGTGGCCGGCAAGGCCATTGGCAGCGAAAAGCTCGAAGGCAAGGGCATTGCCGAACAGGCCGCCGGCAAGGTGCAGAAGACCTACGGCGACGTCAAGGAGCGGGCCAAGGACGCCATCAAGTCGGGCGCCAACAAGCTGTGACGCCCATTTCCCGTGCGCAATCGAGCGACGGACAGGAGGATTTCCATATGAACAAACACACTACCCCCATCACCATGCCGCATTCGCGCGTGTGGCTCGCCGTGCTCGTGGCCGGCGCTGCGCTGACGCTGGTCGGCTGCGACAAGTCCGACAACCGCACGGCGGGCGAGAAGCTTGACAGTGCGGTGAGCAAGACCGAGAAGGCCGCCGATACCGCGGCGGCCAAGACCGGCGAGGCCGTCAGGGATGCCAAGGCCAAGGTCGAGTCGTCCAGCACCACGGCCGAGGTGAAGGAAGGCATGGCCAATGCCAAGCAAGCCGCCAAGGACGCCGGCGCCGCAATGAGCGCGACGGTGGACGATGCCGCCATCACGGCCTCCGTGTCCGCAGGCCTGGCCAAGGACCCGGACCTCAGCGCGATCAAGATCGACGTCGACACGAAGGGCGGCGCCGTGAGCCTGAAGGGACCCGCACCCACCGCTGCGGCCAAGGCGCGCGCCGAGGAGATCGCCAAGGGCGTGCGGGGCGTGACATCGGTGAACAACCAGCTCGAAGTGAAGGGCTGATCGCCATCGTGCGCCAGCCGCAAAAATGAAGAAGCCCGGTCTCTGCCGGGCTTTTTCTTTGGCGAGAGCCCTCCAGGCCCTCGGCTCGATGGCTCAATGGCCGAGCCAGTCCTTCAACTCGTCGGCATGCTCTTCTTCTTCCGAGAGGATGTCCTCGAGCATGCGGCGCGTGGTCGGGTCCTTGTCGCCGATCAGGGTGATCATCTGGCGGTACGCCTCCACCGCGATGCGTTCGGCGACGAGGTTGGCGCGCACCATCGATTGCAGGTCGGTCGACTCGTCGTAGGCCGCATGGCTGCGGTCCAGCAGGTGGCCGGGTGCGAAGTCGGGCTCGCCGCCCAATTGCACGATGCGCTCGGCGATGCGGTCGGCGTGTGCCGACTCGGCGTTGGCATGCACGAGAAACTCGTCTGCAATGGCGGGCGACTCCACGCCGTTGGCGGTGAAGTAGTGGCGCTTGTAGCGCAGCACGCAGACCAGCTCGGTGGCGAGGGCGTCGTTCAGCAGCTTGACGACGTCGTCGCGCCAGGGGCCATAGCTGGGCGTGACGGCGCCTTCGTCGAGGCTGTTGCGCGCGGCGTCCAGGCCGCCCTGGTCCAGCACCAGGTGCTTGTGCTGAGCCGCCTTGGAGGATGAGGAAACATCGACTTTCATGGAGGGTCCTTTCGTGGGGGGCTTGTGGTCTTGCGCATCAACGTGTTGACGAGGTCGGCCACGTCGGATGTCTTCAGTACCGCTGCAAGCACGGCCGTGGTCGACAGCAGGCGCCACGGCTTCACGAGTACCAGCACCGCGCCTGTGGCCGCGGCCGCGGCCATCAGCTTGGCCGGCTCCTTGCGAGCGTAGTGTTCGAGCAGCGGGCGGGCCAGTTGGCCGACCGCGTGTGCCGGATGCCGGCGCCACCAGCGTTCCACCACGCCGCGGCCCATCGAGAGCCACACGTTGTTTCGTCCCCGCCGCGGGTTTTGCAGGTGCCGGTTGCGTCGCGGCGCGGCGGCCGATGTGTCGTCGAACGCGTATTCCAGTTCGTCCTCGGGCTCGCGGCCGCGTTCCGCCCGGAGTTGTGCGTCGTCGTTCGCGGCGTCCGCATCGCCGTTCAGCTGCCGCACCAGCGCGCGCCGCGAGAGGGCCAGGCGCTGCTGCGGGGTGAGGGGGGAGCGTTCATCGCTGTTCATGGGCAGCTCCGGCGTCGCGCAAGGCCTGCAGGTCGGCACCGAGCTGCGAGCGCAGATCGTCGAAACCGTAGCTCGGAACGGACTTCATCGCGTACCACGTACAGATGGCCGCTATCACCAGCGCCACGCCCGGCACGGCCACGAGCACCCAATGAAAGCTGCCGTGCATCACGCCCAGCAGCACGGCTACCCCCGTCAGTCCAAGGGTCAGCGCGGCGCAGGCCGCAGCCAGCACGCCTGCGACGATGCGGGCGACGAGCCCGCGCCCCGCCTGCGCGGATTCCTGGCGCACGAGGGCGGCGTAGTTGGCGAGGTGTTCAGCGACCAGTTCCGGATGCCCGAGCACCGTGGAGAAAATCGGATGAAGCATGGTGCCGGGATGGGTGGAGCGAAAAAGGTCGGCGGATCAGTAGTCGTCCCGGCTGCGGCGGCTGGCCAGCACGATGAGCGCAGTGATGGCCGCGCCGGCGGCTGCGGCCAGAAGCACCGAGCGCACCGGCTGGTCGGAGATGTAGCGGCCCGTGACGTCGGCAGCCTGTTCGAGTCGGCGCTGCGCACGTGCGCTGGTGGTGGACGCGGCGTCCAGCCCGCGCTGAACGGCCTGCTGCACGCGGGCAGCCAACTGCTCGACGGCGGGTTCGGCATCGCGTTGCAGGTCGCGGACCTTTTCGCCCGCCGCATTCACCGCGTTCTGTGCATAGGCGCGGGTCGTTTCGACCGCTTCGCGCGCGGTCTGGCGGGCGTCGTCGGCGAGTTGCGAGGGAGTCTTGGTCGTCGTGTTCATGTGAAAGTCCTTTCCGGAAAAATGAAATGCGCAAGCCTGTTGATCGTAACGACGCTACTTGCGTCGTAGCAAGCCGGCAAGGAAGCTCGCAATCGCGAGGATCGCGAAGATCACGAAAAGGATCTTGGCAATGCCGACCGCGCTGGCGGCGATGCCACCGAACCCGAACAGGGCCGCGATCAACGCGATGACCAGAAACACCACGGCGTAATGCAACATGCGGAACTCCTTCGAGGCTGCCCTCGTTGTGTTGTAAGCGGCGCATGCCGGACCCCGCGGAGGAAGTACCGGATGGCACAGGTGCAACCTTAAGTGGGGCACTGCCGCAGACCTGTCAGCGGCCGGGGGCGGGGTGCGTAGGAGATGGCCGAGTCGCCCTGCGCCGATGTGTGAAGGAGTACCGCTGTCCGGCGTCTCAAACGGGTTTGACGATGGGCAGCATGGCACTCAGGCGCGTGCCCCTGCCCGGCGTCGACGACACCGTGAGCTTGCCGCGCGCCGCCTCCACCCGATGCCGCATGCCCGCGAGGCCGTGCGTCGATGGCCGCATGCGCTGCGTGTCGAAGCCCTTGCCGTTGTCCGCCACTTCCACGATCACGTGGTTTTCATAGTTCTTCAGCACGATGGTGGCTTCGCTGGCCTCGGCGTACTTGCCGATGTTGGTGAGGCTCTCCTGCACCATGCGGTAGATGGTGAGCTGGCGCGATTCATCCATGGTCACCGGCTCCAGCGCCATCTCGATCTGCAGGCCCGAGCGCTCCCCGAATTCGCGCCCCAGGATCTCCAGCGATGCGACCAGCCCCAGGTTCGAGAGCGACGACGGCCGCAGGTCTTCGATGATGCGGCGCTTGAGCGCGATGCCGCTGTTGAGCAGCTCGGTCAGATGCTGCAGCCGCTGGGTGGCGTCGGGTGCGTCCGTCAGCCGCGACTTCAGCCGCGCCACGTCCAGCTTGGCGGCGGTGAGCAGCGAGCCCAGTTCGTCGTGCAGCTCGCGCGCGAGGTAGCCGCGCTCGGTTTCGCGCACATCCTGCAGGTGGGTAGCCAGTTCAGCCAGCGAGGCGGTGCGTTCGAGCACTTCGTCTTCCAGCGCATTGCGCTCGCGCTGCAGGGCCTCCTGCTGGCGCTCGCCGATGGAGCGCAGCGCATGCGTCTGGCGCAGGTACAGGAAGAAGGCGATCAGCGCCGCCAGCGCCACGATGGCGGTGCCGATGCGCGCCAGCTGAAGCGAGCGCAGCACCTGCTGCTGGCTTCGCTGCAGGGTGTTGTTGCTGGCCTTCACCAGTTCGCTCGCTGTCGTGCGGATGGCGTCCATCTCTTCGCGGCCGACGTCGGTGGTGATGACGAATTTCCAGGCGTCGTCCTTGCCGTCCTGGCGCAGCCGCACGCTCATGTCCATCTCGGCCACCTTGCGCAGCACGTGCTTCGACAGTTCGGCCTGCTGGGTGAGTTCGGCCGGCTTGGCGGCGTACAGCCGGCGCAGCGTGGCGAGATGGCCGTCGACCTGCTTGACCGCGTCGTCGTAGGGCTTTCGGTAGCTCGCCTCGCCGGTCAGCAGGTACCCTCGCTGGCCGGTTTCGGCATCCAGCATGTTCTGCAGGATCTGGTTGAGCGTTCCGCGCACCTGCTGCGCCTCGTCGATGTCGGCCAGGGCGCGGCTCGACTGCCGGTAGCCGGCCTCGTTGATGCCGACGAGGGCCAGTGCAGCCAGCGCCGCGAGCAGCAGGCTCACGGCCATTCGTGGAGGGGCTAACCAGTGCATGAAACTTTCAAGGTCGCTTGACGCGCAAGTTCGTGAATAATTGATAACAATCAGGGACCGGTATGTTGCGACCCGCATGCCCGCAACACAACGACGAAAGTAACAGATGATCAAAATCGGAATTGTGGACGACCACGCCATCGTGCGATCGGGCCTCCGGCAGTTCTTCTCCGAGCACGTGGACCTGCGCGTGGCGGGTGAAGCGGCCAGCGGGCGCGAGGCCATCGAACTGGTGCGCACCACGGAGCTGGACGTGCTGGTCATGGATCTTTCGATGCCGGGGCAGAGCGGGATTGACGCGCTCGCGATGATTCGCGCCAAGGCGCCGGACGTGGGCATCCTGATCCTCAGCGGCTACCCTGAAGAGCACTACGCGATGAACCTGATCCGGCAGGGTGCGAGCGGTTACCTGAACAAGGAATGCGATCCCATCGAGATCGTCAACGCCATTCGCACCATTTCGCTGGGCCGGCGCTACATCACGCCCGCTGTGGCCGAACTGCTGGCCCGCCAGCTCGACCGCAAGGACGACGCCGCGCCGCACGAGCAGCTCTCGGAGCGCGAGTTCCAGGTGTTCCTGAAGCTCGCCAAGGGCGAGACCGCCGGCGACATCGCCAAGACGCTGTCGCTGTCGGTAAAGACCGTGAGCACCTACCGCACGCGCCTGATGGAGAAGATGAACCTCTCCTCCAACAGCGACCTCACGTACTACGCACTGAAGAACAAGCTGATCGATTGAGATCGGCCAGCGAGCGGGAAGGGGCCCCATGCAGCGGCTCCTTCTTCAACCCGTTCCGGACGAGGAATGCAGCGCCTTGGCCTGCCCGATGCAGAAGTCGACCAGCGCGTCGATTTCGTTCGACTTGTCGAACACCGCATCGACCCCGAACTCGGCGCAACGCCGCCTGATGTCGGGCGTCGCATAGTTGCTGAGAACCACTACCTTCTGCACGGGCTTGCGCGACTGGCAGGCCTGGAGCACCCCCAGGCCGCTGCCTTGCTTGAGAAAGAGATCGACGATGACGAGGTCCCACTCGCCATCGTGGCCGAGCAGCCATGCGCGGGCGCCGCTTTCGGTTTCGGCGAAGCCAACCACCGTGGTGCAGGTAAGTTCTTCGAGCGTACCAATGAGGTTTTCACGGATCGTGAGGTTGTCTTCGACGACGTAGGTCTGCAATCTGGAATGCATGCCGAACCGCGCTTCCTCTGAGGTTGGCAGGCGCATTCGCGGCGCCTAGCTCCATGACCGCCTGCATATCGAGTGTGGGACGCTTCTGTCGCCCCATCATGCAAGCTTCGGCGTGCGGCTGTTGTAGGCGGGTTCCGACGCGTACACCCGCCCAAGTCTGCAACGCACCTTCGTAGGCGGCGCCTCACGGTTTTTGCGGCCCGCCGCCGACCCGGACGACGCGATGCCCGGAGTGACAATGACCCATGGCAACGATGATCCTTCGCAACCGGCCTCTCTGGCAGAAGCTGCTCGCATTCGTCGTGCTGCTGTTCGCGGCGCTGCTCATCGCGCTCGTCTTCTTTCCTTGGGACACGCTGCGCGGACCGGTCAGCCGCTATGTCAGCGAGCAAACGGGGCGCAAGTTCGAGATCACGCGGCGGCTCGACGTGGGCCTTGGCTGGGGGCAGGCGACGGTCAAGCTGGACGGCATCGAGTTTGCCAATCCCTCCTGGGCGCGCGACCCGTACCTGGTCAAGGCGGACCGCGCCGAGTTCGACATCCGCGTCTGGCCGCTGATCAGGAGCAAGGTCGTCATTCCGCGGCTGTTGCTGTTTTCGCCCACGCTCGGGTTGCAGATGGAGGCCGACGGGCGCCGAACCTGGGCGCTCGGCAAGGACACCTCCGACCCCGGCACGGTGCCCGACATCGGCCTCATCCAGGTCGATACCGGCGTGGTCGACTTCCTTGCCAAGCACCTGGCCGTCGACCTGCATGCCGACCTGAGCTACGACAGCAGCCGCGGCGAAATGCCGCTCGACTACCGCATCAAGGGCCGCTACAAGGGCCAACCGCTGACCGCCAGTGGCCGCACCGGCAACGTGCTGCAGATCAATGCCGCGGGTGCGCCGCCATTCCCGATGGAAATCAATGCGGCCGCCGGCCAGACCCAGCTGAAGGCCGCCGGCACCGTGGCCGAGCTGTCGGGGCTCGACGGCATCGACGCCAAGTTCGAGATCAAGGGCCAGACGCTGGGCGCGCTGTACCCGCTGCTCGGCATCGCGCTGCCGCAGACTTCGCCCTATGTCCTGAGCGGCAAGCTGGGCAAGCGCGGCAAGCTGTGGCAGGCCACCGGCCTCAACGGCAGGCTGGGACTGTCCGACATCGCCGGCGACATGCGCTTCGACCAGGCCGGCCAGTTGCCGTACCTGGCGGGCGAGCTGCGGTCGCGCGTGATGGACATGGACGACCTCGGCCCGTTGATCGGCCTGCAGCCCACGGCGCGCACTGCCAACGCCGTGGAAGGCGTGGCCCCGCCCCCGACCATCACGCAGGTCAGGCGCCCGGGTGGCAAGGTGCTCCCCGCGACCCCGCTTGACTTCGAGCGCGTGCGCGCGATGAACGCCGACGTGAAGTACACGGCCGACCGCATCCGCAACGTGCGCGACATCCCGCTCGAGCGCGGCAGCGTGCAGGTCAAGCTGGCCAACGGCGTGCTCACGCTCGATCCGCTCGACCTCGGCATGGCTGGCGGCAGGTTCGCCGGCGCGATCCGCATCGATGCCTCGAAGAACCCGGCGGATATCCGCGCCTCGCTCGACGTGCGGGCGATGCAGCTGGCCCGCCTCTTTCCCAAGCTCGAAACGACGGGCAACAGCGTGGGGCGGCTGGACGGGCGCATCAACCTGTCGGGCTCCGGCAGTACCGTGGCCAACTGGCTCGGGGGCGTGTCGGGCGACGTGGCGGTCATGTCGGGGCGCGGCCAGTTCGGCAACCTGCTGCCGGTGTTCGCGACGCTGGTGGGCGGTGACATCATCAAGTTCGTGCTGCGCGGCGACCGCAACGTCGAGCTGCGCTGCGCGGCGTTGGCCTTCGACGTGAACAAGGGGCTGATGACGGGGCGCACGATGATGGTGGACACGACCAACGCCGTGTTCATCGCCACCGGCCAGGCCAACCTGGCAACCGAGGGGCTCGACTTCGTGATCCACCCGGAGCCCAAGAGCAAGAACATCCTGTCGATCCGCACGCCGCTGGTATTGAATGGCACCTTCGGAGCGCCGAGGGGCGGCCTGCAGGCGGGGCCGTTGGCGGGACGCGGTCTGGCCGCGCTGGCGCTGGGCGCCGTCAATCCGCTGCTGGCACTGGCCGCGACCGTCGAAACCGGTCCGGGCGCGGATTCCGATTGCAAAGGCGTGCTGGCTCAGGCGAACACCCCCGCGGCCGGGGCGCCCGCCAAGGGTGCAGCCCGCGCGAAGGGCGCAAAGCAGCCCTAGATGACGCCGTGGACGGGTAGGGCGGGGCGCTGCGCGCAGACGCTGCAGTGCGGGTCGCGCGCCACGCGCAGCGTGTCGAATGAGGTGCTGCGTCCGTCGAACATCAGCAGCCTGCCCGCCAGCGACGGCCCGATGCCGGCCAGCAGCTTCAGCGTTTCGCTGGCCTGCAGCGTGCCGATAGTCCCGACCACGGGGCCGAACACACCCAGGACGGCGCAGCGCGTTTCCTCGAAGGCCGCATCGGGCGGAAACAGGCAGGCGTAGCAGGGCGAGGCGGCGTCACGCGTGTCGTAGACGCTCAACTGCCCGTCGAAGCGGATCGCCGCACCGGCCACCAGCGGCCTGCCATGGGCCACGCAGGCGCGGTTGACGGCATGCCGCGTGGCAAAGTTGTCGCAGCAGTCGACCACCACGTCAGCCTCGGCCACCAGGCGCGACAGCAGCGCCTCGTCGGCGCGCAGGGCGTGGGTTTCGATGGCGATGTCGGGGTTGATGTCGCGCATGGCCTGCGCGGCCGATTCGACCTTGGCGAGGCCCACCCGCGCATGGGTGTGGGCGACCTGGCGCTGGAGATTGGTGAGATCGACTTCGTCGTCGTCGACCAGCGCGATGTGGCCGACGCCTGCTGCCGCAAGGTAAAGGGCAACCGGCGAGCCCAGCCCGCCGGCACCTATGACAAGAACTCGCCCGGCACTGACGCGCGCCTGCCCGTCGATGCCGAACTCCTCCAGAAGGATGTGGCGCGAGTAGCGCAGCAGATCGCTATCTTCCATGCGCCGCCCGGCTCAGTTCTCTTTCTTTTCTTCCTTGTTGTCGACGATGACCTGCGTCTTGCTCACGAGCACCGGCTGGCCCTTCAGGCGGTTGAGCGCCTGCACCAGCGGGAAGTCCTTGTCGGTGCCGAATTCGGGCACCTTGCGGTCCTGCGGCGGCTTCTTGGCTTCTTCCTCGAGGCGCTTGCGGGCTTCGTCGCGGGCCTTTTCACGTTCCGGGTCCTTGACTTCGGGGCCCTGGCCGCTGGCCAGGTGCTTCTCGAGGTCGGCTTCGCGCATGCGCAGGGCGGCAAACGGGCTGCCTTCGGCGCTTTCGTCGATCAGCACGTTGGGCACGATGCCCTTGGCCTGGATCGAGGTGCCGCTCGGCGTGTAGTAGCGCGCCGTGGTGATCTTCAGGCCGGTGTCGGGGCCCAGCGGGCGCACCGTCTGCACGGAGCCCTTGCCGAAGGTCTGGCTGCCCATGACGGTCGCGCGCTTGTGGTCCTGCAGCGCGCCGGCCACGATTTCGCTGGCCGAGGCCGAGCCTTCGTTCACCAGCACCACCAGCGGCACGTTCTTCAGCGCGGCCGGCAGGCTGCGCAGCGGGTCGCTTCCGGAGCGGCGCTGGTAGAACTCCGGCGCCGCCTTGTAGACCGACTTGCTTTCGGCCAGCTGGCCGTCGGTGGTGACCACCGTGACGTTCTCGGGCAGGAAGGCCGACGACACCGCCACCGCCGCGTCGAGCAGGCCGCCCGGGTCGTTGCGCAGGTCGAGCACCAGGCCCTTGAGGTTCGGATCTTCCTTGTACATCTCGTCGATCTTCTTCACGAAGTCGTCGACGGTGCGTTCCTGGAACTGCGACAGGCGGATCCAGCCGTAGCCGGGCTCGATGATCTTGCCGCGGACCGATTGCGTGCGGATTTCCTCGCGCGTGATCGTGACCGGGAAGGTGCGGCTCTCGTCCTTGCGGAAGATGGTCAGCAGCACCTTGGTGTTGGCTTCGCCGCGCATGCGCTTGACCGCCTCGTTCAGCGACAGGCCGCGCACGGCGGTGTCGTCGATCTTGGTGATCAGGTCGTTGGGCTTCAGTCCGGCGCGGAAGGCCGGGGATCCTTCGATGGGCGAGACGACCTTGATCAGGCCGTCTTCCTGCGAAATCTCGATGCCCACGCCGACGAAGCGGCCGGTGGTGCCCTCTCGGAATTCCTTGAAGGACTTCTTGTCGAAGTACTGGGAATGCGGGTCGAGACCGGCGACCATGCCCGAAATGGCGTCGGAGATGAGCTTTTTCTCGTCGACCGGCTCGACGTAGTCGCTCTTGACCATGCCGAAGACGGCAGCGAGTTGCTGCAATTCCTCGAGCGGCAGCGGCGCAAGCGATCCGCGTGCGACGGTCTGCAACGAGACGGTGGTCAGGACGCCGGCAACGGCGCCGGCGGCGACCCAGCCGGTGATCTTCAGTTTCTGGCCCATCATGAGTGGTTGTCCTTGTCGGCGGCTGTCAAACCAATATACACAGCTTGGAAGCAATTTGCCTGCCGGGGTTCCACGTAGGGACCGGCAGAAAAGGGTTTCTTCAGCCTTTACCTTGCGAAGCCACCGCGGCGGCGGCCTTTTCGGCGGCCGCGGCATCGCCCAGGTAGTAGTGGCGCATGGGCTTGAGGTCGTCGTCGAGCTCGTAGACCAGCGGGATGCCGTTCGGGATGTTCAGGCCGACGATGGCGTCGTCGGAGATGCCGTCGAGGTATTTCACCAGCGCCCGGATCGAGTTGCCGTGGGCCGCGACGACCAGGCGGCGCCCGGTGCGGATGGCCGGCGCCATCGATTCGTTCCAGAACGGCAGCACGCGCGCCACCGTGTCCTTCAGGCACTCGGTCAGCGGGATCTGCTCGGGCGACAGCTTGGCGTAGCGCACGTCGCTGCGCTCGCTGCGCGGGTCGTCGGCTTCCAGCGGCGGGGGCGGGGTGTTGTAGCTGCGGCGCCAGACCAGCACCTGCTCGTCGCCGTACTTCTTGGCGGTTTCGGCCTTGTTCAGGCCCTGCAGGCCGCCATAGTGGCGCTCGTTCAGGCGCCAGGAATGGACCACCGGCAGCCATGTGCGGTCGAGCTCGTCGAGCGTGTGCCACAGGGTGCGGGTGGCGCGTTTGAGGACGCTGGTGTAGGCGACGTCGAAGTCGTAACCTTCTGCTTTGAGCAGCCGGCCGGCCTGCTTGGCCTGCTCGACGCCGGTTTCCGTCAGGTCGACGTCGGTCCATCCGGTGAAGCGGTTTTCGAGATTCCAGGTCGATTCGCCGTGACGGATCAATACCAGTTTGTGCATGTGGGAGGCCTTTGGCTGCGCTTGCGAAACCTCGCATTCTAAAATCCCCGGTTTGCCATTCAAGGAACCCCCGTGAAATTGATCGAATTCGTCACCGCGAACTGGATGCTGATCCTGATCGCGCTCAGCTCCGGCGCCATGCTGGCCTGGCCGCTGGTACGGGGTGCGGGCGGCGGAACGCTCACGGCCCAGGGCGCCGTGCAGCTCATCAACCGCGAGCGCGCGGTGCTGGTCGACGTGCGCGAGCCGGAAGAATTCGCCACCGGCCACATGATCGGCGCCAAGAACGTGCCCCTGAACCAGCTCGAGGAAAAGCTGACGGGTGCTGTCAAGAACAAGACCGTGCCGCTGCTGCTGGTATGCGCCACCGGCACCCGCGCCCAGCGTGCCGTGGCCATGGCCAGGAAGCTGGGCTACGAGCAGGCCCAAGCCGTGGCTGGCGGACTCAAAGCCTGGAAAGACGCTAACCTGCCGGTTGAAAAAGCCTGAGTCTTCCCAAGGTAGAGAGCATGCAAGCCGTCAAGATGTACACCACCGCCGTCTGCCCCTACTGCATTCGTGCGAAGCAAATCCTGAAGTCCAAGGGGGTCGAGCAGATCGAGGAGATCCGCATCGACTCCGACCCGCAGGCCCGCAACACCATGATGGAGATCACCCAGCGCCGCACGGTGCCGCAGATCTTCATTGGCGACACCCATGTGGGCGGCTGCGACGACCTGATGGCCCTCGACGGCCGCGGCGGCCTCGTGCCCCTGCTGCAGGGCGCGTAAATAGGCTGCTCTCCCCCAGGCTTCGCGCACTTCGTGTCGCTTCTCCAACCCCCTACCGGGGGCAACACCAGCGGCCCGGCAAAGCCGGTTCCGCGGTGTTTCACGGATGAGCCTCATCGTGGGGCGATAATCTTGAGTCCATTCATCTGCAGCCCGCTGCGGGAACCTCTCCCCGGCGGGCATTGTTTTGATCCTCGAAAGTTCAGTCATGGCCGACCAGCAAGCCCAAGATCCCGTGTTCCAGATCCAGCGCGTCTACCTCAAGGACCTGTCGCTCGAGCAACCCAATTCGCCCGCGATCCTGCTGGAACAGGAACAGCCCACGGTCGACATCCAGCTCGGCGTGGACGCCCAGCCCGTGACTGACGGCATCTTCGAGATCACCGTCTCGGCCACCGTGCAGACCAAGATCGGCGACAAGACCGTGTTCCTGGTCGAGGCCAAGCAGGCCGGCATCTTCGAGATCCGCAACCTGCCGGAAGACCAGATGGGCGCGATCCTGGGCATCGCCTGCCCGCAGATCGTCTACCCGTACCTGCGCGGCAACGTTGCTGACGTGATCCAGCGCGGCGGCTTCCCGCCCGTACACCTCGCCGAGATCAACTTCCAGGCGATGTACGAACAGCAGCAGGCGCAGGCCGCCGGCCAAGCCGCGCCGACCCTCGCGCAGTAAACCGGCACAGACGCCGCCAACGCCGATGAAGATCTGCGTTCATGGCGCCGGTGCCTGGGGCACGGCAGTCGCCGTCAACGCGGCGGCTCGCCACGAGGTCACGCTCTGGGCGCGCGATGCCGCCCAGGCCGACGCCATGTCGGCCGCGCGCGAAAATACCCGCTACCTGCCCGGGCTGGCTTTGCCGGCCTCGCTCGCCGTGCGCGCGGGCGACATCGGCCAGGCGCAGGCCGGCGCCGACCTCGTCATCGTGGCCACGCCCATGGCCGCCCTGCGCGAACAGCTCGTCGCGCTGCGCGGTACCACCGCGGCGGTGGCGTGGCTGTGCAAGGGCGTCGAGCCCGCGCTCGACAGCTCTCCCGAATCCTTTGGCCTGCTGGCCCACGAAATATGGGCGCAGGTTGCTCCTGATTTGAGAGCGGGCGTGCTCAGCGGCCCCAGCTTCGCGCAGGAGGTTGCCGAAGGGCGGCCGACCGCGCTGGTGGCCGCCAGCCCGCATGCCGCCGTGCGCGACACACTGGTCGACGCCTTCCACGGACCCGCGCTGCGCGTCTACGCCAACGAGGACATCGTGGGCGTGGAAGTGGGCGGCGCGGTCAAGAATGTGCTGGCCATCGCCACCGGGCTGTGCGACGGCCTCGCGCTGGGGCTCAACGCCCGCGCGGCACTCATCACCCGCGGCCTCGCCGAAATGACCCGCTTCGGCCTCGCGCTGGGCGCCCGCGCCGAGACCTTCATGGGCCTTTCGGGCCTGGGCGACCTCGTGCTGACCTCCACCGGCGACCTGTCGCGCAACCGCAAGGTCGGCCTGCTGCTGGCCCAGGGCCGCACGCTGGCGCAGGCCGTCGATTCGCTGGGCCATGTGGCCGAAGGCGTGTATTGCGCCCGCACCGTGGTGCAGCGCGCGCGCGGCCTTGGTGTCGAGATGCCGATCGCCGAGGGCGTGGTCGCCCTGCTCGACGGCCGCGTGAGCCCGCAGGACGCCGTGGCCGCCCTGACGGGCCGCGACCCGGTGCCGGAATCGGTCCAGCCAGGCGCCGCGGCTTCCCCTCGTCAATCCTCCTGAAGAAAAAACGCAGAGACAAAGAGCCATGAGCCTTCGCTTCGATTTTTCAGCGTCGGCCGTGGCCGCGCTGGCCCTGTCCGATGCCACCCGCGCATTGCAGGAAGACGTTGCCGACGGCGACCTCACCGCGTCGCTGGTCGATCCCGTCCGCACCGCCCGCGCCCGCGTGCTGGCGCGCGAATCCGCCGTCGTGTGCGGCGCGCCCTGGGTCGAGGCCACGCTGCGCCAGCTCGACCCCGGCGTGCGCATCCACTGGCTTTGCGCCGAAGGCGAGCGTTGCGCGGCCGACCAGACCGTGCTCGAGATCGAAGGCTCTGCCCGCGCACTGCTGACGGCCGAGCGCACCGCGCTCAATTTCCTGCAATTGCTGAGCGGGGTTGCCACCAAGACCGCCCTGTATGCCGACGCCGTGCGTGGCACGCGCGCCCGCATCGTCGACACCCGCAAGACGATTCCGGGCCTGCGCCTCGCTCAGAAATACGCCGTGCGCACCGGCGGTGGCCTGAATCACCGCATCGGCCTGTACGACGCGGTGCTCATCAAGGAAAACCACATCGCCGCAGCTGGCGGCGTGGCGGCCGCCCTGCGCGCCGTGGCGCCGGTGGCTGCACAGGCCGCCTTCGTCGAGGTCGAGGTCGAAACGCTGGCCCAACTGCACGAGGCGCTGGACGCCGGCGCGCGCATGGTGCTGCTCGACAACATGGATTTGCCCACGCTGCGCGAAGCCGTGCGCATCAACGACGAAGCGGGCGAAGGCCGCAAGGCCGTGCTGGAAATCTCCGGCGGCGTCACGCTGGACGGCCTGCGCGCCCTGGCCGAAACCGGTGTCGACCGGATATCGGTGGGCGCGTTGACCAAGGATGTCAAAGCCATCGACTATTCGATGCGTTTCCAGGAAGGCTGATCCGCCCATGTCGTCTCCGGTCATCGACATCGACTACGAACAGCCCGCGCCGCAAGGCTCGGCCTGCGACACGCGCCACGCCTGGGCCCGCGTGCCGCCCGAACCTTCGTCCCACGAGCGCATCGCGCTGAAGGAGCGCATTCGCCGCCTGCTGCGCGAACGCAACGCGGTGATGGTTTCGCACTTCTACGTGCATCCCGACCTGCAGGACCTGGCCGAGGAAACCGGCGGCATCGTGAGCGATTCGCTCGAGATGGCGCGCTTCGGCCGCGACCATGCCGCGCAGACGCTGGTGGTGTCGGGCGTGCGCTTCATGGGCGAGACCTCGAAGATCCTGTCGCCCGAAAAGCGCGTGCTGATGCCTGACCTGGACGCGAACTGCTCGCTCGACCTGGGCTGCCCGGTCGAGCAGTTCAGCGCCTTGTGCGACCAGCACCCCGACCGCACCGTGGTCGTCTACGCCAACACCAGCGCGGCCGTGAAGGCGCGCGCCGACTGGCTCGTCACGTCGAGCTGCGCGCTCGACGTGGTGAGTGCCCTGCACGCGGCGGGCCAGAAGATCCTCTGGGGGCCCGACCGCCACCTAGGCGACTACATCCAGCGCCAGACTGGCGCGGACATGGTCAGCTGGAACGGTGCCTGCATCGTGCATGACGAATTCAAGGCGCTGGAGCTCGAGCTGCTCATGAAGGAGCACCCGAAGGCGAAGGTGCTGGTGCACCCGGAATCGCCGTCGGACGTGATCGCGCTGGCGGATGCGGTGGGTTCCACCTCGGCCATCCTGAATGCCGCGCGGCGCATGGACGCCAGCGAATTCATTGTCGCCACGGACACCGGCATGCTGCACAAGCTGCGCACGCTGAACCCCGGCAAGACCTTCATCGAGGCGCCAACCGCCGGCAACGGTGGCACCTGCAAGAGTTGCGCGCATTGCCCGTGGATGGCGATGAACGGGCTGGTGGAGCTGGCGAATGCGTTGGAGAGCGGTGCGGGCGAGATCCATGTCGATCCGGCGCTGGGCTTGCGGGCGCGTGTGCCGATCGACCGCATGCTGGCGTTTACTGCCGGGCTGAAGAACGGCCAGGCCCCGGGCAGCTTGGTTGCCGGCATCGGCGCGGCTTGACCCCGTCTTGCTCCTTCCCCCTCTGGGGGAAGGTCGGGATGGGGGCAGGCAGAGCGCTCGATGGTGACGCCGCTTGCCCCCACCCCGGCCCTCCCCCAGCGGGGGAGGGAGAAAAACCTAGAAATCCACGGTGCAGGAGTCGCCCAGCGCCTCCCGCCACACCTTCACGCGCGCCAGCGACGGCCGCAGGTCCGGCAGCGCATCCGCGATGAACACGCACAGGTTCTCCAGCGTCGGCGGATGCAGCCCCGGCACGTCGTCCAGCAGGTGATGGTCCAACTGCTCGCGCACGTCTTCCAGCCGACGGCGCAGCAACCCAAGATCGATCACCATCCCCGTCACGGGATCGCGTTCCCCCGCGAGCCAGACCTCGGCGTGGTACGTGTGGCCGTGGATACGGCGGCTGCCTTCGATTTCGATCTCGCGCTTCAGCGTGTGGGCGGCGTCGAAGAAAAAGCGTTGGCTGATGGTGAAGCGCATCGTCAAAAAGGAAACTCAAAAATAAGGGCCGTCACTCAGCGGATGCCAGTGATCTTGTGCGTCTGGACGCTGAGCCGCCACACGGGTTGCTTCATGCATTCGGCAATGCAAAGCTCGGTGTTCGCGACCCGGTCGGGGTCGTCCATGGGTTGCAGGAAGCGGTGCGTGAACTCGCCGGTGCGTGCCATCGTGTCGAGGTCGAACTCGGTCTGCGGCCACACCAGTTTCAGTTCCTGGCCGCGCTGCTGCACCCACGGCGCACCGGCCTTGGGGCTAATGCACAGCCAGTCGATGCCCTCGGGCGCCTCGACGGTGCCGTTGCTCTCGACCGCGATGCGGAAGCGCCGCGCATGCAGCGCATCGACCAGCGCCGTATCGACCTGCAGCAGCGGCTCGCCGCCGGTCAGCACCACGAGGCGATGCTCGGCGTCGTTCGCCGGCCATTGCGCGGCGATGGTGTCGGCGAGCTGGTCGGCATTCTTGAACTTGCCGCCCAGCGTGCCGTCGGTGCCCACGAAGTCGGTGTCGCAGAAACGGCAGATGGCCGAAGCTCGATCTTCCTCGCGGCCGGTCCACAGGTTGCAGCCCGCAAAGCGACAGAACACGGCCGGCATGCCGGCCTGGCCACCTTCGCCCTGCAGGGTGTAGAAGATTTCCTTGACGCTGTAAGTCATAAGGCGGAGGGAGCTTCGATTTCCAGGTTGTCGATCAGCCGCGTGGTGCCCAGGCGCGCAGCGGCCAGCGCCACGAGCGGTTCGCTGACGGCCGGTGCCTGCAGGTCTGAGCGGCGCCGCAGCACCAGATAGTCCGGCTGCCAGCCGCGCTGCGTGAGCGTTTGCATGGCCCGCGCTTCGATCGCGGCCAGGTCGCGTTCGCCCGATCGCACCGCCTCGGCCATGGCCTTCAGCGCCTTCGACAGCTGCACCGCCTCCGCGCGCTCGTCCTTGCTCAGGTAGCCGTTGCGCGACGACAGTGCGAGCCCGTCCTCCGCGCGGAAGGTCTCGCCGCCCACGATCTCGATGGGTAGCGCGAACTGCCGCACCATGTGACGGATCATCATCAGTTGCTGGTAGTCCTTCTTGCCGAACACGGCCACGCGCGGCTGTACGCACTGAAAGAGCTTCATCACCACGGTGCACACGCCGATGAAGAAGCCGGGGCGAAAGTGCCCTTCGAGGATGTCGGCCAGGGCAGGGTCGGGGTGCACCTTGCAGGTCTGTGGTTCGGGGTAGAGCGCCCTTTCGTCGGGCGCGAACAGCACGTCGCAGCCGGCGGCGCGCAGCTTCTCGCAGTCGCTGTCCCAGGTGCGCGGGTAGGTGTCGAAGTCTTCGTGCGGCAGGAACTGCAGGCGGTTCACGAAGATGCTCGCCACCGTCACGTCGCCCAGCGGTTTCGCCTGCTTCACCAGGGCCAGGTGGCCGTCGTGCAGGTTGCCCATGGTGGGAACGAAGGCAGGGCGCTTGAAGGCGGCGAGGTGGTCGCGCAGTTCGGCGACGGTGTGTGCGATGTACATGAGCGGTTCCTTACCAGGCGTGGCGTCGGTCGTCGGGGAAGCTGCCGTCCTTGACGGCCTGCACATAGGCCTTGAGCGCGGGCAGCACGCCCGGCGCATCGGCCATGAAGTTGCGCACGAACTTCGGCATCTTGCCGAGGTTGATGCCCAGCATGTCGTGCAACACCAGCACCTGGCCGGCGGTGGCCTTGCCGGCGCCGATGCCGATGGTGGCGCAGTGCTGCAGTTCGGCGGTGAGTTCGGCGGCCAGCGCGGCCGGAACCATCTCCAGCACCAGCATCGCGGCGCCCGCGTCCTGCAGCGCATGGGCCTGCTGCTTCAGCAGTGCGCCGGCGGCGTCGCCCTTGCCCTGGACGCGGTAGCCGCCCAGCGCATGCACGGTCTGCGGCGTCAGGCCGAGGTGCGCGCACACCGGGATGCCGCGCTCGACCAGGAAGCGCACGGTCTCGGTCGTCCAGCCGCCGCCTTCGAGCTTGACCATGTGCGCGCCGGCCTGCATCAGCACCGTGGCGCTGCGCAGGGCCTGTTCGCGCGACTCCTGGTAGCTGCCGAAGGGCAGGTCGGCGATCAGCCAGGTCGTGCCCTGCACGCGGCGCAGGCCGCGCGAGACGCTGTCGGTGTGATAACGCATGGTGTCCAGGCTCACGCCCACCGTGCTGTTCAGGCCCTGGCAGACCATGCCGAGCGAATCGCCGACCAGCAGGCAGTCGATGCCCGCTGCATCGGCCATGGCCGCGAAGGTGGCGTCGTAGGCCGTGAGCATCGCGATCTTCTCGCCGCGTGCATGCATGTCGGCCAGGCGCGGCAGGCTCACGGGCTTGCGCGAGGCGAGCGGGGAGGCCGGCGGCAGCGTGCCGTAGGGCGAGGACGGTGGTGCCTCGGGTGCGGGGGGTGTGGTGTTCGACATGGTTGGGTTTCTCCCTGCGGGCGTCGGTGGCCGGGCATCCTTGAGTGAAGAAGACAACGAAGCGGGTGGGTCGATCAGTCGGCCGGCGGCACCAGCACCGTGGGCGCGGTGGGCTCGGCGAGCGAAGGATAGTCGCGGCTGAAATGCAGGCCACGGCTCTCGTGCCGGGCCTGCGCGGAACGCACGATCAGCTCGGCCACCTGCACCAGGTTGCGCAGTTCGAGCAGGTCGCGCGTGACGTGGAAGTTCGCGTAGAACTCCTGGATCTCGGCCTGCAGCAGCGCGATGCGGTGGCTCGCGCGCTCCAGGCGCTTGTTGGTGCGCACGATGCCGACGTAGTCCCACATGAAGCGGCGCAGCTCGTCCCAGTTGTGCGAGATGACCACGGCTTCGTCGGCATCGGTGACGCGGCTCTCGTCCCACGCGGGCAGCTCGGTGCGTTCGCGCACCGGAGTCGCGGCAATGGCGCCGGCCGCCGCGCGCGCGAACACCATGCACTCGACCAGCGAGTTGCTCGCGAGGCGGTTGGCGCCGTGCAGGCCGGTGCAGGCGGTCTCGCCGATGGCGTAGAGGCCCGGGATGTCGGTGCGCCCGCTCAGGTCGCTGAGCACGCCGCCGCAGGTGTAGTGCGCGGCCGGCACCACGGGGATGGGCTCGCGCGTGATGTCGATGCCCAGCTCCAGGCAGCGCGCCAGGATGTTGGGGAAGTGTTCCTTGAGGAAGGCGGCCGGCTGGTGCGAGATGTCGAGGTAAACGCAGTCGAGGCCGTGCTTCTTCATCTCGAAGTCGATGGCGCGGGCCACCACGTCGCGCGGCGCGAGTTCGGCGCGCTCGTCGTGCTTCGGCATGAAGCGCGTGCCATCGGGCAGCTTGAGCAGCCCGCCTTCGCCGCGCACCGCCTCGCTGATCAGGAAGGACTTGGCGTGCGGGTGGTACAGGCAGGTCGGGTGGAACTGGATGAACTCCATGTTCGACACCCGGCAGCCCGCGCGCCACGCGGCGGCAATGCCGTCGCCGGTGGCGGTGTCGGGGTTGGTGGTGTACAGGTACACCTTGCCCGCGCCGCCCGTCGCCAGGATGGTGTGCGGCGCGCGGAAGGCCAGCACCTCGTCGGTCTTGTCGTCCAGCGCGTACAGCCCCTGGCACGACGGATCGTCCAGACCGAGCTTGGTGCCGGTGACGAGGTCGACCAGCGTGTGGTGCTCGAACAGCGTGATGTTGGGCGTGCGGCGCACGCGCTCGATCAGCACCTGCTGCACGGCCGCGCCGGTGGCGTCGGTCACGTGCACGATGCGGCGCTGGCTGTGGCCGCCTTCGCGCGTCAGGTGCAGGTCGCCGCCTTCTTCCGAGAACGGCACGCCGAGTTCGCGCAGCCAGCCGATGGCCTCGGGCGCATGCTCGACGACGAAGCGCGTGGCTCCGGGGTCGCACAGGCCGGCGCCGGCCACCAGCGTGTCTTCCACGTGCGCGTCGAAGCTGTCGCCAGCCGCCAGCACCGCCGCGATGCCGCCCTGCGCCCAGGCACTGGAGCCATCGTTCAGCGCGCGCTTGGTCAGCACGGCCACGCGGTGCGTGGGGGCCAGGTGCAGCGCGGCAGAAAGACCGGCGAGGCCGCTGCCGACAATGAGGACATCGAAGTCGCGAACGGCGGAAGTCACAGGCGTGGGAATTGGTTGGGTCAGGCCGGCGAGTAGGCCAGTCGAACGTAAATAGGGGCGAAGGCTTCCGCCTGCGTGATGTCGATCAACGTCTCCTTCGCGAGCTCGAGCATCGCGATGAAGGTGACGATCAGCACCGGCGTGCCGCGCGACACGTCGAACAGCTTCTCGAACTCCACGAAGCGCTGCCCCTGCAGGTGGCGCAGCACGATGCTCATATGCTCGCGCACGTTGAGCTCCTCGCGCGAGATCTTGTGGTGCTGCACGAGCTTGGCGCGCTTCATGATGTCGGCCCACGCGTCACGCAGCTCGACCACGTCCACGTCGGGGAAGCGCGGCTTCAGTGACTGCTCGATGTAGACCTGTGCCTTCCAGAAGTCGCGGCCGTAGGTCGGCATGGCGCTGATGGCGGCGGCCTGCAGCTTGGTCTGCTCGTACTCGAGCAGGCGGCGCACGAGTTCGGCGCGCGGGTCTTCGGCCTCCTCGCCGTCGGCCACCTTCTTGGGCGGCAGCAGCATGCGCGACTTGATCTCGATCAGCATCGCGGCCATCAGCAGGTACTCGGCCGCGAGTTCGAGGTTCGTCTGGCGAATCTCGTCGACGTAGCTCAGGTACTGGCGCGTGAGCCCCGCCATCGGGATGTCGAGGATGTTGAAGTTCTGCTTGCGGATCAGGTAGAGCAGCAAGTCCAGCGGGCCTTCGAAGGCCTCCAGGAACACCTGCAACGCCTCGGGCGGGATGTACAGATCCTTCGGCATCGCGAACAGCGGCTCGCCATAGAGCCTCGCGAGCGCGACCTGGTCGACCACATCGGGCATGGCGACCACCAGCGTGCCGTTGTCCTCGTCTTCGCTCATCGGTCGATCACTATTGTTTTAATAGCGACCGACGCAATGCGGACGGGCATTTGCTGCCAATTCGGCATCAAGAAGATTACTTGGATTGCGTCTGGTAGACGTAGGGTTGCATCGGGATGCGGGCTTCGCTGTACTCCTCGAGCAGGCTGCGGTCGAGGTGCTTGTCCCAGAGCAGGGCGCGGCCGGCGCGCTGTTCGGCCTCCAGCGTCGGCTTCTTTTCCTTCATCTCCTCGATGAAGTTCGTGATCTCGGAGGTGTAGTGGGGGCGGCGGAAGATGGACATAGACTGGACCTTTATGGCGCGAATTTTACCGGGGACGGCATGAAGCAACGGCAAGGGTGGCGGATCGGCATGGCAACAGGGTTTCTGGCAGCGGTGATCGGGCTCGCGGCATGCGACCCGAAGAACATCAGCGAACTTGAAGAGGGCGTCTCCACCGAGGCCGACGTGCGCGCCCGGTTCGGCGAGCCCGAGAACATCTGGGACGTGCCGAACGGCCGCGTCCTCGAGTACAACCGCCAGCCGCAGGGCCAGAAGAACTACATGATCACCATCGGCGCCGACGGCAAGATGAGCGCGCTGCGCCAGGTGCTCACGCCACAGAACTTCGCCAAGGTGCAGCCCGGGATGATGATGGAAGACCTGCGCAAGCTGCTCGGCAAGCCCGCCAAGATCACGCCCTATGCGCTCAAGCGCGAGACCGAATGGGAATGGCGCTGGGTGCAGCCGCCGAACTCGGCCATGGTCTTCACCGCCACGCTGAACGACGACCAGCGCGTGGTGCGCAGCGGCTCCTCGCCCGACCGCGGCACCGAGGCGCCGTAGCGTTCAGGCGCCGTGGCCCGCGCCGGGCCGGCCGGTCGTCAGTTCCTCGGCGAAACCCGAGCGCTCCAGCACTTCCAGCGGCTGCGGCTGCAGCGACTCGATGCGCAACTGCCCATCGCGCGCCAGCACCGCGCGGTGCAGCTGCCGCAGCGCATCGACGCCCGTGGCATCGATGTAGATCAGGTGCGTGGCGTCCAGCACCAGCGTCATGCCGCGCGGCGCGCGCTCGGCGGCGTTCACCGCCTCGTCGAGCTTCGCGGCTGCACCGAAGAACATCGCGCCGTAGAGGCGGTAGGTGATCACCGGCGGCTGCAGCGTCACCAGCTCGACGCCGAACAGCCCGCTCATGCGCCGGATGAAGAGCGCGCAGGCCAGCACGATGCCTGCCTGCACCGCCACCGTCAGGTCGAACACCACGGTGAGGAAGAAGGTGCCGAGCATCAGCAGCCGGTAGTGCCGGCTGAAATGCCGCAGCTGGGTGGGCGTGAACTCGCGCCATTCGCCCATATTCAGTCCCACGAACACCAGGATGCCCGCCAGCACCGCGAGCGGCACGTGGCGCGCCAGCGGCGCGGCCAGCAGCACCACGGCGAGCAGCGTGAGCGCATGCACGATGCCCGCGATCGGCGAGGTGCCGCCCGAGCGGATGTTCGTCACGGTGCGCGCGATGGTGCCGGTGGCCGGCATGCCGCCGAAGAAGGGCGTGACGACGTTCGCGATGCCCTGCGCCATCAGCTCCTGGTTGGGGTCGTGGCGCGGCTGGCCGCTGAGCTGGTCCGACACGCGTGCGCACAGCAGCGACTCGATGGCGCCGAGCAGCGCGATGGTGAGCGTGGGCGTCACGAGCTGCTTCACCGTTTCCCACGAGAAGTCGGGCAGCGCGAAGCCCGGTACGCCTTCGGGAATGCCGCCGAAGCGCGTGCCGATGGTTTCCACCGGCAGCGCGAAGCCCCACGACACCAGCGTCAGCGTGACCAGCGCCACGATGGGCCCTGGCATGCGTGCACCCACCTGCACGGCGCGCGTGCGCGCCACGCGGCCCGCGACGCGCAGCACCGCGGTGCCCACCTTCGAGTCGCCGCTCAGCAGCAGCGGCCACAGCGCCAGCCCGGCCACGCAGGTCACGCCGAGCGCGAAGGCATAAGGGTTGAAGGTGCCGATCTGCAGCGCCATTGCATGCAGCTGCGAGAACACGTCGGCCGGCATCTTCGCCACCGTCAGCCCGAGCAGGTCTTTCAATTGCGACAGCAGGATCAGCACCGCGATGCCGTTGGTGAAGCCCACCACGATCGACAGCGGCACGAAGCGCACCAGCCGCCCGAGCCCGAACAGCCCCGCCATGAACAACAGCACGCCTGCGCAGGCGGTCGAGATCAGCAGGTTCGCCACGCCGTAGCGCTCGACGATGCCGTAGACGATCACGATGAACGCTCCCGCCGGCCCGCCGATCTGCACCGCCGAGCCGCCCAGCAGCGAGATCAGGAAGCCCGCGATGATCGCCGTCCAGATGCCCGCCTCGGGCTTCAGCCCCGAGGCGATGGCGAAGGCCATGGCCAGCGGCAGCGCCACGATGCCGACCGTGGCGCCCGCGCCCAGGTCCTTGAAGAAGCGCTCGCGGTTGTACCCCGTGAGCGAGTCCATCAGGCGTGGGCGGAAACGGGTGAGGTTTAGCGGGGATTGCATGGGATGCCCATTGTGGACTGCCGTTCCCGTGCGAACTTTCGATTAACTTATCCAATTTCTTCGATGCCCGCGAGCCGCATGCGGGGGCTGAGGTCCGCCTTCGTGCGCAAGGAGAAGGCGCCGCACACGCCGCCGCACCTGGCCCGGCTGGGCCTGGCGGACTGACCGAGTTCCCGCCTACTCGCTGTCGGGAATCACCGCATCGGCCGCCGCGCCCACGGCCTTGCCGGTGATGCGCGCGGTGCCGATGGCCGCGTCGGCTGCGAGGCCCACCACGCCGGCGCCCACGCTCACTGCGGTGCTCGCCACCGACACCACGGCGCAGCCGCTCAACAGGGCGGAAAGCGGGAGAAGCAGAAGGGCGCGATGCAGCAGCGTGGCCATGGCGATGTCCTTTGCGATCAGCGAACCCGCATGCCCGGCGTTGCGCCAGGCCACGGTTCCAGCACGTGGATGCCCGGATGGGCCTTCTCGTCGCCGTGGCTGGCGGCCAGCACCATGCCTTCGCTGATGCCGAACTTCATCTTGCGCGGCGCCAGGTTGGCGACCAGCACCGTGAGCTTGCCCACGAGCTGCTCCGGCTGGTAGGCAGAAGCAATGCCGCTGAACACGTTGCGCGTCTTGCCTTCGCCGGCGTCGAGCGTCAGGCGCAGCAGCTTGGTCGAGCCCTCGACCTTCTCGCAGGCCACGATCTTCGCGATGCGCAGGTCGATCTTCGCGAAGTCGTCGATGGTGATGGTGGGCGCGATGGCTTCACCGCCTGGCAGTGCGCCTTCCGAGGAGGCGGCAGCGGCCGGTGCGGGTTCGGGCGCGTCGAACAGCTTGTCGACCACCTTGGCGTCGGCGCGCTGCATCAGGTGCTTGTACTCGCCGATGGCGTGGCCCGCCGGCAGCGACTGCGCGGCGTCCGTCCAGGCCAGCGGCGAGATCTTCAGGAAGGCTTCGACGTTCACGGCCAGCGCCGGCAGCACCGGCTTCAGGTACAGCGTGAGCAGGCGGAAAGCCTCGATGCAGACCGTGCACACGTCGTGCAGCCGTGCCTCGGCGCCTTCCTTCTTGGCCAGCTCCCAGGGCTTGTTCTGGTCGACGTACTCGTTCACCTTGTCGGCCAGCGCCATCACCTCGCGCAGCGCGCGGGCGTAGTCGCGGCCGTCGTACAGCGAATGCAGTTGCGAAGCCGCGTCGCGCAGCGCGAACAGCAGCGCGTCGCCGTCGGCCGACACCTCGCCGAGCTGGCCGCCGAAGCGCTTGCCGATGAAGCCGGCCGCGCGGCTCGCGATGTTGATGTACTTGCCCACGAGGTCGCTGTTGACGCGCGCGACGAAATCCTCGGGGTTGAAGTCGATGTCCTCGTTGCGGCCATTGAGCTTGGCCGCGATGTAGTAGCGCAGCCATTCGGGGTCGAGCCCGATCGACAGGTACTTCAGCGGGTCGATGCCCGTGCCGCGGCTCTTGCTCATCTTCTCGCCGCTCACCGTGAGGTGGCCGTGCACGTACACGGCGTCGGGCGCCTTGCGGCCGCTGAAGTGCAGCATCGCGGGCCAGAACAGCGTGTGGAAGGTGATGATGTCCTTGCCGATGAAGTGCACCTGCTCCAGCTCGGGGTCGGCCATGTACTCGGTGTACGAGATGCCGTCGCCGCCGAGCTCGATGCAGCGCTTGTCGAGCAGGTTCTTGAGCGAAGCCAGGTAGCCCACGGGCGCGTCCAGCCACACGTAGAAGTACTTGCCCGGCGCATCGGGGATCTCGATGCCGAAGTAGGGCGCGTCGCGGCTGATGTCCCAGTCGCCGAGGCCGCCCTTGCCTTCGTCGTCCTTGTAGAGCCACTCGCGGATCTTGTTCTGTACTTCGCTCTGCACGTGGCCGGCGGCCGCGGTCCATTCCTTCAGGTAGGCCTCGCAGCGCGGGTCCGAGAGCTTGAAGAAGAAGTGGTCGGAGCTGCGCAGCTCGGGCTTGGCGCCCGACAGTGCCGAGTAGGGGTTGATCAGCTCGGTGGGCGCGTACACGGCGCCGCACACCTCGCAGTTGTCGCCGTACTGGTCCTTCGAGTGGCAGTTGGGGCACTCGCCCTTGATGAAGCGGTCGGCCAGGAACATGCCCTTTTCGGGGTCGTAGAACTGCTCGACGCTCTTGGTCTCGATGAGGCCGTTGGCGCGCAGGTCGCGGTAGATGTCCTGCGCGAGCTGGTGGTTCTCGGGCGCGTCGGTCGAGTGCCAGTTGTCGAACGAGATGAAGTAGCCGTCGAGGTAGGGCTTGCGGCCCGCGGCGATCTCGGCCACGAAGGCCTGCGGCGTCACGCCGGCCTTGTCGGCCGCGATGGTGATGGCCGCGCCGTGCGCGTCGTCGGCGCAGACGAAGTTGACCTCGGCGCCGTTCATTCGCTGGTTCCGCACCCAGATGTCGGCCTGGATGTACTCCATCATGTGGCCGATGTGGAACTTGCCGTTGGCGTACGGCAGGGCGGTGGTGACGAAGAGCTTGCGCGGGGCGGACATCGGGGAGGGCGCTTTCGGGAGTGGCTGACGGGAGAACCGCGCATTTTAGGTGGCGGCGTCGACCGGTGTGTTTGACGGCACTTTCGCGTACCACAAACACCTCAAGCAAAAACCGTCTTGAGCACCGGGCCACTCGGCACTGTCTCGTGCGCGACGTATGCTCCAGCCCCCGATACACAACGCGAGACGCAGCCGATGACCACTTCCATTCCCGCAACCCTCATCCCCGGCGACGGCATCGGCCCCGAAATCGTCGACGCCACGCTGGCCGCGCTCGATGCGCTGAAGGCCCCCTTTGCCTGGGACACCCAGATCGCCGGCCTCGGCGGCGTCAAGGCTTCGGGCGATCCGCTGCCACAGGCCACGCTCGACAGCATTCGCCGCACCCGCCTCGCCCTGAAGGGCCCGCTGGAGACGCCTTCGGGCGGTGGCTACCGCTCGTCGAACGTGCGGCTGCGCGAGGAGTTCCAGCTGTATGCCAACCTGCGCCCGGCGCGCACCATCATTCCCGGCGGCCGCTTCGACAAGATCGACCTCGTGGTCGTGCGCGAGAACCTCGAAGGCCTCTACATCGGCCACGAGCACTACGTGCCCATCGACGGCGACCCGCACGCCGTGGCCATGGCCACCGGTATCAACACCCGCCAGGGCAGCCGCCGCCTGCTGGAGTACGCCTTCGACACCGCCGTGGCAACGGGCCGCAAGAAGGTCACGATCGTGCACAAGGCCAACATCATGAAGGCGCTCACGGGCATCTTCCTGGAGACCGGCCTCGACCTCTACGAGAAGAAGTACAAGGGCAAGTTCGAGCTCGACACGGTCATCATCGACGCCTGCGCGATGAAGCTGGTGCTCAACCCCTGGCAGTTCGACATGCTGGTCACCACCAACCTGTTCGGCGACATCCTGTCCGATCTCGTGGCGGGCCTGGTCGGCGGCCTGGGCATGGCGCCCGGCGCCAACATCGGCACCGACGCGGCGATCTTCGAGGCGGTGCACGGCTCCGCGCCCGACATCGCCGGCAAGGGCATCGCCAACCCGACCGCGCTGCTGCTGGCCGCCGCGCTGATGCTCGACCACGTGAAGCTGCCCGAGCTGGCCACGCGCCTGCGCAAGGCCATCGACGAGACGCTGAACATCGACAAGGTGCGCACGGGCGACCTGGGCGGTACGGCGGGCACGGCGGCGTTCACGACGGCGCTGGTCAGCCGCATCAACGGCGGTTGAGCGGCGCAGGGCTCGCAGACGCTGTATGAAACGGCTTCTGCTGCTCCTGGCGGCCCTGCTGTTTGCAGGACTCGCGGCGGCGGACCGGGGCTTCACCGTGGTGAGGGTCGACCTGCGCACCGAGCGGCTCGAGCTGTTCCTGCGCGACGACGCAGGCGTGCCGTTCAAGCGCTTCGACCGGCTCGATGCCTGGCTGAAGGAGCACCACCGGCAACTGGACTTCGCGGTGAACGCCGGCATGTACCACGAGGACTTTTCCCCGGTCGGCCTGCTGGTGCGCGACGGCCGCGAAGAAGCGCCGCTCAACCTGGCGGATGGCGCGGGTAACTTCTTCCTCAAGCCCAACGGTGTGTTCCTCGTGTCGGACGCGGGGCCGCGGGTGGTCGAGTCGTCGGAATATCCGGCGCTGGCCAAGGGCGTGCGCCTCGCGACGCAGTCGGGTCCGCTGCTGCTGCGCCATGGGGTCGTGCATCCCGCCTTCATTCCCCATTCCGATTCGCGCAAGATCCGCAACGGCGTCGGCGTGATCGGCCACACGGCCATCTTCGTGATCAGCGAAAAGCCGGTGAATTTCCACGAGTTCGCGCTGTACTTTCGCGACGTGCTCCACTGCCGCGATGCGCTGTACCTCGACGGCACGGTCTCGGCCCTGCATTCGGCAGCGCTGCACCGGAGCGACTTCGTGCGGGAGCTGGGGCCTATGCTCGGCATCGCGTCGCCTTGAATGCGGTTGCCGCCCTTCGCGTTTTCACCCTCGATCCTTGCCTGAGCCATGTCCACCCCATCGCTGCCCGTCCTGTCCCTCCTCGAAACCCGCGTGCTCGGCGTGCTCGCCGAAAAGCAGCGCACCGTGCCCGACAGCTACCCGCTCACGCTCAATTCGCTGGTGTCGGGCTGCAACCAGAAGACCAGCCGCAACCCGGTGCTCGAGCTCACCGAGTCGCAGGTGCAGGCCGCCATCGACAGCCTGAAGGGCTACAGCCTCGTCGCCGAAACCAGCGGCGGGCGCGCCTTCCGCTACGAGCACAACGTCGACCGCGTGCTGCGCATTCCGTCGCAGTCGGTCATCCTGCTCACCGTGCTGATGCTGCGCGGGCCGCAGACGGCGGGCGAACTGCGTATCGCCTGCGACCGCATGCACAACTTCGCCGACATCTCGTCGGTGGAAGGCTTCCTCGACGAGCTGGCGGAGCGCCCGGCCGGCGCGCTGGTGGTGAAGCTGGCGCGCCTGCCCGGCGCGCGAGAAAGCCGCTGGGCGCATCTGTTGAGCGGTGCGCCGGCCGAAGAGGTGGCAGGGCCGGCGTCCGAGGCATCGCACGCCGGTCACGATGTGTCGCTCGGCGAGGTCGCGGCGCTGAAGGCCAATGTGGCACGCCTCGAAGCCGAGGTGGCATCGCTGAAGGCGCTGCTGGGGCGAGTGTGTTCCGAGCTGGGTATTTCCGAAGGGGGCTGAGCACGCCCGCCAGACAGCCGGGAAGCGGGGCTCACGTCGCGGCGAGCGTCTCCCACCCGAAGAACCGGAGCACTTCGTCGCGCTGCCGCATCGCATCGGCGCGTCCGAGCGCCATCAGGTCGCGCGTGTACGCCGAGTCGAACAGCAGGTAGCTCGCGAGCGCGCCGCCCTTCACGTCGGCTGCAACCTTCGAGCCGCCCAGCAGGTGCCGCACCGCGCCGGGCAATGCATCGACGTGGCGCGCAGCGATCACGTCCAGCCGTTCCGAGGGCGAGATCACCAGCAGGTCGAGCGGGCGCAGCGTGCTCGCCGCGCGCGCCTCTTCGGGAACCAGCCCCAGCGTGTGGTTGATGCGGCGCAGGCGCTCGATGTCCACGGCCAGCGCATCGAGAAAGATGCTCGACAGCGCATGGCCCGCGATCTGCGCCATCGTCGGATAGCCGCTGTGGGTGTTGGGCGCCGTGGTGTCGCGCGGCTCGTGCATGCGGCCCGCGCCGATTACCACGATGCGCTGCGCGCCGAGGTGGATCGCTGCCGCGATGGGCGCCGACTGGCGCATCGAACCGTCGCCGAAGTATTCGGTATGGCCTTGCATCGGCAGGGCCGTGGCCGGAAACACGAACGGAATGGCCGACGACGCCAGCAGGTGCGCATGCGTGATGCGGTCGCGCACCGACAAGCGCTGCGATCGCACCCACGGCTCCATCGGTACGGCGGCCTCGAAGAAGGTGACGTGCTCGCCCGAGCTGTAGCTCGATGCGGTCACGGCCAGCGCCTGCAGGTGGCCGTCCTTCATGAGCTGCGGCAGCCGCTCGAGCGGCACCATGCGCTGCAGAAGCTCGGCCAACGGCGCGTTGTCGAGCAGCGACTTCGGCTTGATGCGCATCCAGTTGGCCGCGAAGCGCCCGAACCCGAGCAGCATGCGCCAGCGCGTTCCGCTGCCGATCACCGAGAGCGAATCGGCACGGTACACCTGCTCGGCGCGGAACCGGCTCCAGACCTCGGCGATGTTCGCCACCACCTGGTCGAAGTCGTCGGCGCCGCAGGCCAGCGCGGCCGCGTTGATGGCGCCGGCGGAGGTGCCGGTGATGACGTCGAAGGGATTGCCGGTGCCGGTGGCCGCCGGTCCGGCCGCGCGGCGGATATCGGCAATGGCTTCGAGCACGCCGACCTGGTAGGCGGCCCGGGCGCCGCCCCCGGTGAGCAGGAGGCCGGTGGCGGGACTGGTCTCTGTCATTTTGTCGTTGCCATGAGCCATTGAAAGAAGACCTGGATTCCCCGTTTTCTTGCGGAACACCGCGGAACCGGCTTTGCCGGGCCGCTGGTGTTGCCCCCGGTAGGGGGCGGGAGAAGCGACACGAAGTGCGCGAAGCCTGGGGGCGAGCCACTAGACTACCGGCCATTCAGGAGTTTGATCAATGGCACTCACCCCAGAAGGGCTCATGGACGCGCTCAAGGCCGTCACGGACCCTAACACCGGCAAGGAATTCGCGGCGAGCCGGTCGCTCAAGAACCTGCAGATAGCGGAGGGCGACGTCTCGTTCGACCTCGAACTCGGTTATCCGGCGAAGAGCCAGCACGCGGCCATCCGCAAGGCGCTGGTGGCGGCAGCCAAAGCGGTACCGGGCGTGGAGAACGTGTCGGTCAACGTCGTCACCAAGGTCATCAGCCATGCGGTGCAGCGCGGCGTGCAGCTGATGCCCAACGTCAAGAACATCGTCGCGGTGGCCTCGGGCAAGGGCGGCGTGGGCAAGAGCACCACGGCGGCCAACCTGGCGCTGGCGCTGGCGTCCGAGGGCGCCACGGTCGGCCTGCTCGACGCCGACATCTACGGCCCGAGCCAGCCCATGATGATGGGTATCGAAGGCCGCCCCGAAAGCGCCGACGGCAAGACCATGGAGCCCATGGAGCGCCACGGCGTGCAGGTGATGTCCATCGGCTTCCTGGTCGACCCCGACCAGGCCATGGTCTGGCGCGGCCCCATGGCCACCCAAGCGCTGGAGCAGCTGCTGCGCCAGACCAACTGGAAAGACCTCGACTACCTGATCGTCGACATGCCCCCGGGCACCGGCGACATCCAGCTCACGCTCAGCCAGCGCGTGCCGATGACCGGCGCGGTGATCGTCACCACGCCGCAGGACATCGCGCTGCTCGACGCGAAGAAGGGCATCAAGATGTTCGAGAAGGTCGGCGTGCCGATCCTCGGCATCGTCGAGAACATGGCGGTGCACATCTGCTCGAACTGCGGCCATGCGGAGCACATCTTCGGCGCGGACGGCGGCAGGAAGATGGCGGCCGAGTACCAGATGGAGTACCTGGGCGCATTGCCGCTGGACATCAAGATCCGCCTGCAGGCCGACAGCGGCGCGCCCACCGTGGTGTCCGATCCGGACGGCGATGTGGCCGGCATCTACAAGGCGGTTGCACGCCGCGTGGCCGTGGGCATCGCCGAGAAGGCGAAGGATTTTTCCTCCAAGTTTCCGACGATCTCGATCAGCAAGAACACCTGAGGGATGAAGCCCTGCTTTTCGATTGGGTGCGTTGCGCGTGATGTGTGTCGTTGTTCGGGGCGCGCTCACGCCGACGGGGTACCTTGCTCCGCGAATGTCCCCCGGCCTGCGGCCTCCTCCTTTATTTCGCTGCGCAAGGCACCCCGCCGGCGTGATCGATCAGAGCACTTGTTGATCGGCCAGCACAAGAGCAGCGCTGGTTGTGCACAGGGCACCGGGTGCTGCCCGCAGCGAAATAAAGGAGGAGCCGAAGGCGGGGGACATTCGCGGAGGGGAGTACCCGGTGGCCTGTGCACGCGCCCCGGACAAGAGCCTCAGAAACACAAGCACCCCGCGACACGACACGCGCCGGAGCCACAGGCATGAACCTGCTCGCCTCGATGCGCTATCTGGTGGCGCTCAACGAGCACAAGCACTTCGGCCGCGCCGCGCAGGCCTGCCACATCACGCAGCCGGCGCTGTCGAACGCGCTGCGTGCGCTCGAAACCGAGTTCGGCGTGGTCATCGTCAAGCGCGCGCGCGTCTATGTCGGCCTCACACACGAAGGCGAGCGCGTGCTGGCCACGGCGCAGCGCATGCTGCGCGACAACGAAGTGCTGCTGCAGGAGCTGCGCAGCGACGTGGACAACCCGCACGGGCGCCTGCGCATGGCCGCGGTGCCCACCGCCATTCCGATGCTCTCGCGCTTCGCAGCCATGCTGAACCAGCGGCATCCGGGCATCCTGCCGGTCGTGCTGTCGATGAGCTCGCAGGAACTGGAGACGGGGCTCGAAAGCCTGTCGATCGACCTTGCGCTCGGCTACACGGAGCGCATGCACCTGCCGGGCATCAAGCTCACTGCCTGGCCGCAGAGCGTCGAGCACTACTTCCTGCTGCGGCGTGCCGAAACGCCCTCGGTGGACGAACTGCGCATCGGCCAGCCCGTCACCTGGGCCGAGGCCGGCAAGCTGCCGCTGTGCCTGCTCACGACCGACATGCACAACCGCGCCATCATGGACCAGGCGCTGCGCGAAGCCGGCGTTCCGGTGGCGCCCGCCATCGAGACCAACTCCGTGCTTGCGCTCGCGCTCGCGGTCAGCGCGGGCACGGTCAGCAGCGTGCTTCCGGGCGCCATGGTCGCGGCCGTGCGCAGCCATCGCGAGCTGGAGGCGCTGCCGCTGGTGGCGCCCGAAGTGCTCACGCCGATCGGCTTCATGACGCAGGACGGCGTGCGCTCCTCGCGTGCGCTCGAAGCCGCGCTGGCCTTCCTGCAAACCGCCGAGTGGCGTGAGCAGGTGCGCATCCACAGCGGGGCGCTCGGCGACTGAGCACTGGCTGGGCATTTAATTATTGAATCGGCCGATGCGCCGAACGAATTTGACGGAGTGTGAAACGTTCTGACACACTCCGCGGCCCGGATTCAAACACAAGAGTTACAAATCCGGCCAACAAGGAGAAATATGGCAGGCTCAACTGCAGGCGTTCTCGATGGAGATCGCATCGTCGGAGGAGGGGCGCAACCGCAACCTGGCTTCCTGGAAAAGGAACGCATCATCGCGGGCCCTGGCTTCAACCGCTGGCTGGTGCCCCCCGCCGCACTGGCCATTCACCTGTGCATCGGCATGGCGTATGGCTTCTCGGTGTTCTGGCTGCCGCTGTCGAAGGCGCTCGGCACGGCCGGCACCGGCGCCCAGGCCTGCGCCAAGGACATGAGCTTCTTCGCCGAGCTCTTCGCCACCAACTGCGACTGGCGCGTGGCCACCCTCGGCTGGATGTACACGCTGTTCTTCGTCTTCCTCGGCTGCTCGGCGGCCCTGTGGGGCGGCTGGCTCGAACGCGCGGGCCCGCGCAAGGCCGGCGTGGTGTCGGCGCTGTGCTGGTGCGGCGGCATGCTGCTGTCGGCACTGGGCATCCACCTGCACCAGTTCTGGCTGATGATCCTCGGCTCCGGCGTGATCGGCGGCATCGGCCTCGGCCTGGGCTACATCTCGCCGGTGAGCACGCTGATCAAGTGGTTTCCCGACCGCCGCGGCATGGCCACCGGCATGGCCATCATGGGCTTCGGCGGCGGCGCGATGATCGGCTCGCCGCTGGCGGTCGACCTGATGAAGCGCTTCTCCACCGCCACCGACGTGGGCGTGATGCAGACCTTCGTGGTCATGGCGCTGGGCTACTTCGTCTTCATGATGGCCGGCGCGCTGGGGTACCGCGTGCCGCCCTCGGGCTGGAAGCCCGAAGGCTGGACGCCGCCTCCGGCGCAGGTCAGCAACACCATGATCACGCAGCGCCACGTGCACGTGCGCAAGGTCTGGGGCATTCCGCAGTTCTGGCTCGTGTGGCTGGTGCTGTGCATGAACGTGAGCGCGGGCATCGGCGTGATCGGCATGGCCTCGCCCATGCTGCAGGAAGTGTTCGGCGGCGCGCTGATCGACCTGCCGGCCAAGTACGGCGAGCTCGACAAGACGCAGCTCGCGGCCATCGCCGTGGTGGCGGGCGGCTTCACCGCGCTGCTCTCGCTCTTCAACATCGGCGGGCGCTTCGTGTGGGCGAGCATGTCGGACAAGCTGGGCCGAAAGCTCACCTATACGGTGTTCTTCGTGCTCGGCGGCATCCTGTACGCGAGCATTCCCTCTTCCGCCGGCGCGGGCAGCAAGCTGCTTTTCGTGGGCGCGTGCTGCGTGATCGTGTCGATGTATGGCGGCGGCTTCGCCACCGTGCCGGCCTACCTGGCCGACCTCTTCGGCACGCAGTTCGTGGGCGCCATCCATGGCCGCCTGCTGACCGCATGGGCCACGGCCGGCATCCTCGGCCCGGTGGTGGTGAACTACATGCGCGAATACCAGCTGGGCCTGGGCCTGCCGCGCGAGCAGGTCTACAACCAGACCATGTACATCCTCGTGGGCATGCTGGTGATCGGCTTCATCGCCAACCTGCTGGTGCGCCCGGTGGCCGACAAGCACTTCATGACCGACGCCGAGCTGGCCGTCGAGAAGAAGCTGGCGCATGAAAAGGCCTCTGCGGCCGAAGTGGGCAGCGGCTCTGGCCGCGCCGACACGGTGAGCCCTGCGGTCGTGGCGCTGGCGTGGGTGGCAGTGGGTATTCCGCTGGCTTGGGGCGTCTACAAGACGCTGGTGAGCGCGGCGAAGTTCTTCAACTAGGAACGCTTTCCCGGGGCTTTGCGAAGGGAACCGAGCCTTGCGGCATGGTTTACCCTTCGCGCCAAATGAAATCCAAAGTCCAGTTCCGTCTGCGCGTCTATCGAGACGACGCCATCGCCATCGGCCCCGGCAAGATCGCCGTGCTCGAAGCGGTGGCCGAGACCGGTTCGATCTCGGCGGCGGCCCGCCTGCTGGGCATGTCGTACCGCAGGGCGTGGATGCTGATCGACGAGATGAACCAGGCACTGGTCTCGCCCGCCGTGAACACCGCGGCCGGCGGCTCGCGCGGCGGCGGCACCGCGCTCACGCCGGTGGGCGAGGAAGTCGTCAGGCACTACCGCGCCATCGAAAACGCGGCGAAGCTGGCCACGGCTGCGGACATCCGTGCGCTGACGCGGCTGCTGGCACCGTAACGCTATATCGATCGGTATATGGGGCAGCTCACGCCGTGCATCTTTGCGGTGTGGCAGCGTCCGTCGTGCAACAATCCCGTCGTATCCCAATGAATACGACGAATGCCTTCATCGCCTCGACCGACTGGTCACCCCTGGCGCTGTCGCTCAAGGTCGCCGCGGTCGCGACCGTGCTGGCGCTGATTGCGGGCGTGGCGCTGGGCTGGGTGTTCGCACGCAAGAAGTTCTTCGGTGCCACCGTGCTCGAAGCCGTGTTCATGCTGCCTCTGGTGCTGCCGCCCACGGTGATCGGCTACGCCATCCTTGTGGCGGCCGGGCGCCGCAGCCCTCTGGGTGCGTGGCTGCGCGAGCACCTCGACTACACCATCATCTTCAGCTGGCACGGCGCCGTGGTGGCCTCGGCCGTGGTGGCGCTGCCGCTGGTGCTCAAGTCGGCCAGCGCGGCATTCTCGGGCGTCGACCGTTCGCTCGAAGCCGCGGCCAGCACGCTGCGTCAGTCGCCGCTGTCGGTTTTCCTGCGCGTCACGCTGCCGCTGGCATGGCCCGGCATCCTGGCCGGCACGCTGCTCGCGTTCGCACGCGCGATGGGCGAATTCGGCGCGTCGCTGATGGTGGCAGGCTCCATTCCCAAACAGACCCAGACGCTGTCGATGGCCATCTACGACGCTGTGCAGGCCGGTCACGACGACCTCGCGCTGCTGCTGGTCGTCGTGACCTCGCTGCTGTCGATCACTGTGCTGGTGCTGTCGAGCCGCTTCTTCTCGCTTCGCTGATTTCGTTTCCATCATTCTGGAGTTCTTCATGCGTCCGTTCCGCCTTCTGTCGTTGGTTCTCGCACTCGCCCTGCCGCTGGCTGCAGGCGCGCAGCAGATCACCGTGTCCGCCGCCGCGAGCCTGACCGACGCGTTCAAGGAAATCGGGCCGAGGTTCGAAGCTTCCAAGGCCGGCGCCACGGTGCGCTTCAACTTCGCCGCGTCGGGCGTGCTGCTGCAGCAGATAGGCCAGGGCGCGCCGGTGGACGTGTTCGCCAGCGCCGACCAGGAAACGATGAACCGCGGTGTCGAGCAGAAGGCCGTCGACGCCGCCACGCGCAAGGACTTCGTCACCAACAGCCTGGTGCTCATCGAGCCCGCCAAGGAGGGCGTGGGCGTCAAGACGCTGCAGGACCTGGGCGGCGCGAACGTGAAGAAGATCGCCATCGGCAAGGTCGCCACCGTCCCGGTCGGCCGCTACACCAAGCAGGTGCTGGACAACGCCAACCTCTGGACCGCGCTCGAACCGAAGTTCGTGCAGGCCGACAGCGTGCGCCAGGTGCTCGACTACGTGAGCCGCGGCGAGGTCGAGGCCGGTTTCGTCTACCGCACCGATGCAGCCGTGGCCGGCGACAAGGTGAAGATCGCCTTCACGCCCAACGGCCACACGCCTGTGACGTATCCCATCGCCGTGGTGGCCGAGAGCAGGCAGAAGGCTCTGGCCGGTGACTTCATTGCCTTTCTTTCGACGCCTGCCGCGCAGGAAGTGCTTACGCGTTACGGGTTCGGGAAGCCGTGACTCCCGAGATGAGATCCTGTTGCTTCATGCGTCGCGTTGTGGGGGCTTCGGGGTGCGCTCACGCCGACGGGGTACCTTGCTCCGCGAATGTCCCCCGGCCTTCGGCCTCCTCCTTTATTTCGCTGCGCAAGGCACCCCGCCGGCGTGAGCGTTCAGCGGAGCGGTCGAACGGCCGGCACAAGCGCCGCGTCCATCGTGCACAGGGCGTCGGGTGCTCCCCGCAGCGAAATAAAGGAGGAGCCGAAGGCGGGGGACATTCGCGGAGGGGAGTACCCGGTGGCCTGTGCACGCATCCCGGAACGAAACAGGTACCGTGCCCCAGAACAATGGAGCAGCAAGGATGATCGATGTCGACCTGAAGCTCACGGTAGCCGACGGCAGTCGACGCTTCGATCTGGCCGTGCGTTTCGCAACGGACGTGCCCTTCGCCGCGCTCTACGGCCCTTCGGGTGCAGGCAAGTCGCTGACCCTGCAGGCCATTGCCGGCCTGCTGCATCCCAGTGCCGGCCACGTGCGGCTCGACGGCCGCACGCTGTACGACGCGGCCCAGGGCATCGACGTGCCCGCGCCGGCGCGGCGAATCGGCTACCTGTTCCAGCACTACGCACTGTTCCCGCACCTGAGCGTGCGCGAAAACGTGGGCTTCGGCTTGACCGCATGGCACCGTCGCAAGCCGGCCGCGCAAGACGCCGAGCGCGTACAGGCCCTGCTCGAAAGCTTCGGCCTCGCCGCACTGGCCGACAGCCGGCCGCAGAACCTCTCGGGCGGCCAGCAGCAGCGCGTGGCGCTCGCGCGCGCGCTGGCCTGCGAGCCGCAGGTGCTGCTGCTCGACGAACCCTTCGCCGCACTCAACCCCATGCTGCGCGCGGAGTTGCGTAACGAACTCGCGCAAGTGCGCAGGCAATGGGGCATTCCCGTGCTGATGATCACGCACGACATCGAGGACGTGCTCGCACTGGCTGACGTGGCCTTCGTCTACAAGGACGGGCAGGTGGTGCGCGAGATCGACTTGCACAACGCCCAGAGCCGCGACTTTGCGTTGCGGGATATCGCTGGTGTGCAGGATGCCGAAGACACGCCGCTGCGCAGCAAGTTGCGCAGACTGCTGATGCAGGACGCACGCGGTTGACGATCGTGTATCGCATACGCGATACAATTTGGCGATGAAAACCGCCACCATCCCTTCTGTGCGTGTGGAGCCCGAGTTTCGGGACGAAGTCGAGCAGGTACTCGGCGAGGGCGAGTCCTTGTCGCAGTTTGTCGAGGCTGCGGTGCGCGCTTGCGTTTCGCAGCGAAAGAGTCAGGCCGAATTCATTGCGCGCGGCATGAAATCGCTGGCCAGCGCGCGCCGCAGCGATGAATACTTCGATGCAGGCGAGGTGATGCGTCGCCTCAAGACAAAACTCGATTCGGCGAAGAAGCAGCAGAGTCAGGCGCGCCGGTGAGTTATGCGGTCCGGTTTACCCGGGAGGCGGCCGAAGACCTTGAACGCCTGTACGACTTCGTGATCGAGCGGGAGCTCGCCAGGGGTGGTGATCTGGCATTGGCCGCCCGCGCCCTCGAGGCCATCGAAAACGGCATTGCCGCGCTCAGTTTTTCACCATTTACTTGCCGCAAGGCGGGCGACAGCCCATTCATTCGCGAACTCGTGATTCCATTCGGCGGAAGCGGTTACGTTGCATTGTTCGAAATTGAGGCGAACGACTCGATCGTCGTCGCCGCTGTCAGGCACCAGCGAGAAGACGACTACCACTGAGCGAGGATGCATGCCGCTGCGGCGGTGCCCTTCATTTCCTTTTTGAATCACCGCATGTCCCGATTCAATTTGACGCTCTGAAGGCCCACGGCGAACACTCGCTGCCATGAGCAGTGAGCAGAAGATCGAGTTTTACAAGGGCCCCGCGGGCGGTTGGGGCGCGTTGCGCAGCGTGACCAACGCGCTGCTGCGGCAGGACATTCCCATCAAGGGCGCGAAGACGCTGCTCTCGGCCAACCAGCCCGACGGTTTCGACTGCCCCGGCTGCGCATGGCCCGACCGCAACCATGCCTCCACGTTCGAGTTCTGCGAGAACGGCGTCAAGGCCGTGGCCGCCGAAGCCACCGCGCGGCGTGCCGGCCCGGAACTCTTTGCAAAGCACACCGTGGCGCAACTGGCCGAGCAGAGCGATTTCTGGCTCGAAGACCAGGGCCGCCTCACGCACCCGATGGCCTACGACGCGGCCAGCGACAAGTACGTGCCGATCGAATGGGACGACGCCTTCGCGCGCATTGCGAAGCACCTGAACGCGCTGCCCGACCCGGACCAGGCCATCTTCTATACCTCGGGCCGCGCGAGCAACGAGGCCGCCTTTCTCTACCAGCTGTTCGTGCGCGAGTACGGCACCAACAATTTTCCCGACTGCTCGAACATGTGCCACGAGCCCAGCGGCAGCGGCATGCGCCCGCAGTTCGGCGTGGGCAAGGGCACGGTCACGCTCGATGACTTCGAGAAGGCCGACGCGATCTTCATCTTCGGCCAGAACCCCGGCACCAACCATCCGCGCATGCTCGGCGAGCTGCGCGCGGCCTCGAAGCGCGGCGCGCGCATCGTGAGCTTCAACCCGCTGCGCGAGCGCGGGCTGGAGCGCTTTGCCGATCCGCAGGACAAGCTCGAGATGGCCACCATGGGCTCCACGCCCATCAGCACGCACTACTTCCAGCTGCGCGTGGGCGGAGACTTCGCCGCCGTCAAGGGGATGATGAAGCACGTCATCGAGCGCGAGGACGAAGCCATGGCGCGCGGCGAGCCTCCGGTGCTCGACCATGAATTCATCGCCACGCACACCACCGGCTTCGAAGCGCTGGCGGCCGACCTGCGTGCCGAGTCGTGGGACATCCTGGTGCAGGAGTCGGGCCTGAGCGAAGCGCAGATCCGCGCCGCGGCCGACGTGTACCTGGGTGCGAAGAGGGTCATCGCCTGCTGGGGCATGGGCATCACGCAGCACCAGCATTCGGTGGCCACCATCCAGATGATCGGCAACTGGCTCATGCTGTGCGGCCACATGGGGCGCGAAGGCGCGGGCGCCTGCCCGGTGCGCGGCCACAGCAACGTGCAGGGCGACCGCACCATGGGCATCTGGGAAAAGCCGCCTGCCGCGCTGCTCGACCGGCTGCAGCAGGTGTTCGGTTTCGAGCCGCCGCGCCGCAATGGCGTCGACACGGTCGAGGCCATACAGCTCATGCTCGAGGGCAAGGGCAAGGTGTTCTTCGCGCTCGGCGGCAACTTCGCGGCGGCCACGCCCGACACCTACCAGACCTGGAAGGGCCTGCAGAAGTGCGATCTCACGGTGCACGTGACCACCAAGCTCAACCGCAGCCACGTGATCCACGGGCGCGAGGCGCTGATCCTGCCGTGCCTGGGACGCACCGAGATCGACATGCAGGCCGGCGGCCCCCAGGGCGTGACGGTGGAAGACTCGATGAGCATGGTGCACATCTCGATGGGCATCAACCCGCCCGCATCGGAGCACCTGCTGTCCGAGCCGGCCATCGTGGCACGGCTCGCCGCGGCCACCCTCGGCGCGCGCAGCGGCACGCCGTGGCTGTCGCTGATCGAAGACTACGCGCGCATCCGCGACAAGATCGAAGCCGTGTTCGACGACTTCAAGGATTTCAACGCGCGTGTCGCGCACCCCGGCGGCTTCCGCCTGCGCAACACCGCGAGCGAGCGGGTGTGGAACACCGCATCGAAGAAGGCCGTGTTCTTCACGCACGCCGTGCCGCTGGACACCCATTCGCACCGCGCCCGCGCGCGCTTTGCGAAGAAGGGCGACACCATCGTCTTCACGCTGCTGACCACGCGTTCGCACGACCAGTACAACACCACCATCTACGGAATGGACGACCGCTACCGCGGCGTGTTCGGCCAGCGTCGCGTGGTCTTCATCAACGCCGAGGACATTCGGGCGCTGGGCATGAAGGACGGCGACTGGGTCGATCTGCAGACGGTGTGGAACGACGGCCAGGAGCGCCGCGCCGACCGCTTCAGGCTGGTGGCCTACGACATCCCGCGCGGCAACCTCGCGGCGTACTACCCCGAAACGAACCCGCTGGTGCCGCTGTCGTCGGTGGCGGAGAACGCGGGCACGCCGACTTCCAAGTCCATTCCCGTGGTGCTGGTGCCGCACGAACTGCCGATCCAGAAACTGGCGGAGGACGAGGCCGCTGCGGAGGCGCTCGAATGAGCGCATTGCTCGAAGACAGCCTGTCCGTGGCGATCCTGCGCATGCTCGCGCAGGCGCCGGACGACGCTGGCGTCTCGCTGCCGCGCCTGGGCAAGCGGCTCGGGCAGGGCGCGAGCGTGCTGATGCGCCGGCTCACGCTGATGGGCGATGCGGCCATTGGCGGCGTGCGCGGCCCCGGCTGGGTGCGCGTGGTGCAGCACGACGACCGCTGGGTGGCACACCTCCAGGCGCCCGGACGGGCCCAGGTGCAAACGCTGCCGCCCCTTGCGGACGAAAACCGCGACTGAGCAGACAATGGCAGGCCCACCCGGAGCCACCATGTCGAAGCCAGACCTCGCCAATCTCGCCGATCCCGAAGACACCCTGCCGCCGCTCTCGCGGCATGCCGTGCATGTCTTCGGTGAGCGCGGCGTTGCGCCCGAAGGCGTGGTGCGCGACGACACGCTGGCGGCCGAAGTGCCGGTGGCGCTGGTGTTCAACGGCGTCTCGCACGCGGTGATGATGGCCACGCCGCAAGACCTCGAAGCCTTCGCGCTCGGCTTCGCACTGAGCGAAGGCATCCTCGACACCGCGGCCGATTGCCGCGGCATCGAGGTGCGCACGGTCGATGCCACCGACGCGGGGCTGCCCGAAGGCATGCCCGGCATCGAGGTGCAGCTCGAGATTTCCACGCGCAGCTTCGAGCGCCTGAAAGACCGCCGCCGCAGCCTCGCGGGCCGTACCGGCTGCGGCGTGTGCGGTGTCGAGAGTTTCGCGGGGCTGGACCTCACGCCGCAGCGCGTGCCGCAGCGCGACTGGATCGAGCGCATCGATCTGGCCACCGTGCTGCGCGCCTTCGCCGCCATGCCGCCGCGCCAGATCCTCAACGCCGAAGCCGGCGCGATCCACGCTGCCGCGTGGGCCACGGTCGGCGGTGAACTCACCGACCTGATGGAAGACGTCGGCCGCCACAACGCGCTCGACAAGCTGCTCGGCAAGCTCGCGCTGGCGGGCCGCCTCGAGGAGCCGGGTTTCGTGCTGATGTCCAGCCGCGGCAGCCACGAGCTTGTGCGCAAGTGCGCGCGCCTGGGCATTGCGGCGATGGCGACCATCTCTGCGCCGACCTCGATGGGCGTGCGCATGGCCGAGCTCAGCGGTCTGCGTTTCTGGGGCCTGTGCCGCGCACCGCGCGGCGTGCTCTATGCCGACGGGCTCGCGGGTTCGCCGAGCGCCAGCACCGCATCGGCCACCGCCTCGATGCCCTGATCCGACAGGTCGGGCGCCGCCACGCGCTGGCGCTGCGCCCAGGCGCGGAAGTGCAGCTCCTGCGATTTCTGGTAGTGCGGGTCGTAGTGCAGCGCCATCAGTTCCGCGAACAGGTGCGGCAGGTCGGCCTCGTGTGCCCACTGCTGCCAGCGCGCCACCGTTTCCTTGCCCTGCAGTTCCTTCAGCACGCCGAGCTTGTCGGCCAGCGCGTTGCGGTCGTCGCCCAGGTAGGCGTAGTCGCGCAGCAGGTAGGCCAGGCGTGCCTCGGGCGTGGCGGACACCTCGATGCACGGCGCCGCGCGCATCTGCGCCACCAGCGACAACGGCAGCGACAGCCGCCCGATGCGGATGCTCTCGCCCTCGACGTACAGCGGGCGCGACAGGTCGATGGTTTCGAGCACGGCCGCGATGCGCGTCTCGAAATGCTTTTGCGACGGCTGCGGTACGCCCGGCAGCGAACCCAGCAGCGAGCCCTTGTGGCTGGCGAAATCTTCGAGGTCGAGCACCTGCGCACCGCGCGCGGCCAGCGCATGCAGCACGCGGGTCTTGGCGCTGCCGGTGGCGCCGCAGATCACGCGCAGGTCGAGCTTGGGCGTTAGTGTGTCGATTTGCGAGATCACGTGGCGGCGAAAACTCTTGTAGCCGCCCGCGAGTTGCTGTGCGTCCCAGCCGACGAGACGAAGCCACGTGACCATCGAGCCGCTGCGCATGCCGCCACGCCAACAGTAGACCAGCGGCTTCCAGTTCTCGGGCCGGTCGGCCAGCGTCTCGCGCAGGTGCCTGGCGATGTTGGCCGCGACCATCGCTCCGCCGATGCGCCGGGCCTCGAAGGCGCCGGTCTGCACATAGACGGTGCCGACGATGTGGCGCTCCTCGTCGTCGAGCACGGGGCAGTTGATGGCGCCGGGAATGTGGTCGAGCGCGAACTCGGCCGGCGAGCGGGCGTCGATCAGCGTGTCGAAGGCGTGGCGGTCGGCGACTCGTACGGGCTGGCGGTGACTCATGGCTGGAACCTCATGGTGTCGATTGTCGGTCTTGCTGTTCGGGGCGCTTGCACAGGCCACCGGGTGCTCCCCTCCGCGAATGTCCCCCGCCCTTCGGGCTCCTCCTTTATTTCGCTGCGGGGAGCACCCGGTGTCCTGTGCACGAGGGCACGCTGCTGGTTTGCGGCCGATCAATCAGTGCTCTGAACGATCACGCCGGCGGGGTGCCTTGCGCAGCGAAATAAAGGAGGAGGCCGCAGGCCGGGGGACATTCGCGGAGCAAGGTACCCCGTCGGCGTGATCGCACCCCTGACCGGGAGCACATCAAGCGTAAGCAGGCCCCAGTCCCTTGCGCAACCGAGCGCTGGCAAGGTCGACAAAGGTGACCAGCACGAACATCGCGATGAGCACCGTCATCGCCTGCTGCTGCTGGAAGATCGACAGGTGAAAGTACAGCAGCTGCCCCAGCCCGCCGCCGCCCACGAAGCCCAGCACGGCCGCCATGCGGATGTTCATCTCCCATCGGTAGAGCGTGTAGGCCACCCATTGCGGCAGCACGATGGGCAGGCTGGCGTAGCTGAAGGCGGTGACCGCGTTGGCGCCCGAGAGCGTCAGCGCATGCTCGGGCTCGCGCGGCGCGTTTTCCAGTGCTTCGGCGAACAGGCGGCCCAGCACACCCGTGGTGTGCAGCGACAGGGCCAGCGCGCCGGCGAATGGGCCGATGCCCGCGGCCAGCACCATCAGCGCGGCCCACACGAGTTCGGGCACGCTGCGCAGGAAGTTCAGGACGAAGCGCGCCACGTGGCTTGGCAGCCAGCCGGTGCGGCCCGATGCAGGCAGCGCAAGCACCGCTCCCGCAATGGCCGCCAGCACCGTGCCTAGGGCCGACACCGCCAGCGTCTGCAAGGCACCGTTGCCCACCTTGGCGAGGAAGTCCGGCGAGTGGTCGGGCGGGAAGAACTCGGCGATGAACTTGCCCATGAGCCGGAGCGACTCCGACGAGCCGAGCGCGCGGTAGTCGATGCCCAGGTAGACAAAGCTCGCGACCACCGCCGCGCCGATCAGCAGCAGCGCGATGCGGCAGCGCCAGCACGGCGGCGGGCGCGGGGGCAGCGGCGCGGTCATGCCAGCAGCCTCCGCAACGCATTGCTCAGCAGGTCGGCCAGCAGCACCAGCGCGAGGAACACCAGCAGGATGCTGCTGGCCTCGCCGCCGTTGAGCATCTTCATCGACTGGTCCATCAGCTGCCCCAGCCCGCCAGCGCCCACGAAGCCCATCACCACCGAGGCGCGCACGGCGCATTCCCAGCGGTAGACGGTGTACGAAGCCAGTTCCTGCGCTGTGTTCGGCAGCAGGCCGTAGCACAGCGCCACGACCCGGCCGCTGCCGCTTTCGAGCAGGGCGCGCGCGGGGCGCGTGTCGGTCGATTCGAGGATCTCCGCGTAGACCTTGCCCAGCATGCCGCCGTAGGTGATGGCCAGCGCCAGCACGCCCGAGGCCGGGCCGAGCCCGAGCGCGCGCACGAACAGCAGCGCCCAGACGATTTCCGGAATGGCGCGCAGCACCATCAGCAGCCAGCGCGCGGCCTGCCGCACGATGCCCGCCTGCACGCGGCCGGGCCCGGGGCCGATGCGCGAGATCGAAAGCGCGCGCGTCGTCACGAAGCCGAGCGGCGCACCGATCAGCAGCGCCAGTGCGGTGCCGGCCGTGGCCATGGCCAGCGTTTCGAGCGTGGCCTTGAAGAGCATCGCGAGGAATGCGGGCGAGCCTTCGGGCGGAAAGAAGCCCGCCAGGAATCCGCCGATGACGGCGAGGTTGCCGCTGCCGAACAGTGCCCACGGCTTGAACTCCGACAGCGCCAGCATCGGCCACGCGATGACGAGCGCGGCGAGCCATCCGGCCAGCCGGCGCGCCGCATGCGGGTCGCGCTGCGCGATGGCGTTCGAGGTCAAGGGCAGTCCGGCCGGTGGAAGGCCGCCTCCATCGCAGCGCCCGCCGGCAGCGGCCGCTGCGTGGCGATGCCGCCTTCGCTCGCATACAGCGCGTCGAGCATCGCGGCCGTGACCTGCGTGGCAGGCAGGTCGAACATCACCTGCCCGTTGCGCATGCCGACGATGCGCGGGAACCAGCGCAGCGCCAGGTCCACCGCATGCAGCGAGGCCACCAGCGTGGCCCCTGTCGATTCGCTTTGCGCAACGAGCTGGCCGACGGCGGCATCGGCCAGCGTGGGGTCGAGCGCGGACACGGGTTCATCGGCCAGCAGCAGGGCGGGGCGCTGGTACAGGGCGCGCGCGATGCCGACGCGCTGCAGCTGCCCGCCCGAGAGGCGGTCGCAGCGGTCGAACAGGCGGTCTTCCATGGCCAGCCGCGACAGCGCTTCGTGTGCGCCGGCAATGTCCGACGGATAGAACAGCGAGCCCAGCGCGCGCAGCGTGGACCATTCGCCGAGCCGGCCCGCGAGCACCGCGGTGACCACGCGCAGGCGCGGCGCGATCGGCGGCGCCTGGTGCACGGTGCCGATGCGGGTGCGCAGCTTCTTCAGCGCTGCGGCCGGCAACTGCCAGGGCTGTGCGCCCAATGCCTGCACTGCGCCCTCCGTCGGCCGCAGCGCCGCACCGAGTACGCGCAGCAGCGTGGTCTTGCCGGCGCCCGAAGGGCCGATGACGGCGATGCGTTCGCCGTCCTGCGCGGCGAGCGTCACTCCGACCAACGCGCGCTGGCCGTTGGCGTGGACCACGCCGATGGCATCGAGGGAGAAGCTCACGCTGTGGGGCTTTCGGGGGGCGCCCCCGCCTTCCACAAACTCACTTGATCAAACCCGCCGACTTCCCCGCCGTCTCGATCCCGTCGTAGTTCGACGCCTTCGTCGGGATGAACTTGCTCGCGCGCTGCAGCGCCATGATTTCCTTGTGCGCGGGGTTCGCCGGATCGAGCTTCAGGAACGCGTCGGTCAGCTTCTTCTGCAGCGTGGCGTCCATGCCCGGGCGCACCGTCCAGTTGTAGTCGTAGTAGGTCGGCGTGGTCGCCAGCACGCGCACCTTGGCGGCATTGGGGTTCTTCGATTCGACCAGCTTGTCCCACACCGACGCGTTGAGCACGCCCGCTTCGGCGCGCGACGCGGCCACGAAGGCCACGGTGGCGTCGTGCGCGCCCGAGAACGCGACGGTCTTGAAGTCCTTCTCGGGGTTGATGCCGGCCTGCAGCAGGAAGTAGCGCGGCATCAGGCTGCCCGAGGTCGACGAGGGCGCGCCGAAGGCGAAGGTCTTGCCCTTCAGGTCTGCCAGGGTCTTCGCGGTGCTGTCCACCGGCACGATGAACTTGCTGGTGAACACCTCGTCTTCCGCGCGCTGCACGATCGGCACCGCGCCGCCGTTGGTGCGGATGCGCGCCTGCACGAAGGTGAAGCCGCCGAGCCAGGCCAGGTCGATCTTGTTGGTGGCCAGGCCTTCGACCACTGCGGCGTAGTCGGTCACGGGCGTGAACTGCACGTCCATGCCGGTTTCCTTCTTGAGGTAGTCGCCCAGCGGCGTGAACTTGCGCTGCAGCTCGGTGGGCGCCTCGTCGGGAATGGCCGAGACGCGCAGCACGCCCTGGGCGAGCGCGCCGAAGCTGGCGACGGAAACGGCGAGCGCGAGCGCCAGCTGGGTGAGAGTTGTCTTCTTCATGGATGTGCCTCGAAAACGTGCAGCGGGTGCGGGAAAGGTAAGGACGGGATTGTAGAAAGCGGGGCCGCTTCGATAATCGGCCCATGAACCCAACGCTCATGAACCCGCTCGCGCCCTTGCGCCTCACGAGCTTTTCGCATGGTGGCGGCTGCGGCTGCAAGATCGCGCCCGGCGTGCTGTCGCAGATCCTGAAGAACCACGCCGGCGGCATGATTCCGCCCGAACTCATGGTGGGCATCGAGACCGCCGACGACGCGGCCGTCTACAGGCTCAACGACCAGCAGGCACTGATCGCGACCACCGACTTCTTCATGCCCATCGTGGACGACCCCTACGAGTTCGGCCGCATCGCCGCGACCAACGCCATCAGCGACGTGTACGCGATGGGCGGCCGGCCGATCATGGCGCTGGCCCTGGTGGCCATGCCGATCAACCAGCTGCCGGTGGAAGTCATCGCGGAGATCGTGCGCGGCGGGCAGGACGTGTGCCGCGCGGCCGGCATCCCGATCGCGGGCGGCCACACCATCGATTCGGTCGAGCCGATCTACGGCCTCGTCGCAATGGGGCTGGTGCACCCGGATCGCGTGCGGCGCAACGCCGATGCGAAGGCGGGCGACGTGCTGGTGCTGGGCAAGCCGCTGGGCGTGGGCGTGTTGTCGGCCGCGCTCAAGAAGGAGCAGCTCTCCGAGACGGGCTACCGCCAGCTGATCGAGAACACGACGAAGCTCAACACGCCGGGCATCGCGCTGTCGGCGCTCGACGGCGTGCACGCACTGACCGACGTCACGGGCTTCGGGCTGGCGGGCCACACGCTCGAACTGGCGCGAGGCGCGAAGCTGACGGCAGTGGTCGAGTGGTCGAAGGTGCCGTTGCTCGACAACGTGGTGGCGATGGCTGGCGCGGGATTCGTGACTGGCGCCTCGGGGCGCAACTGGGCGGGCTATGGCACCGAGGTCGAACTCGCAGCCGGCCTGCCGGCCACTGCGCAGAACTTGCTGAGCGATCCGCAGACATCGGGCGGCCTGCTCGTGAGCTGTGCGCCGGAAGCGGTCGATGCAGTGCTGAAGATCTTCCGCGACGAAGGCTTTGCGCGAGCGGCAGTCATAGGCCGTGTGGAGGCTGGCGAACCCTCGTTGCGCGTGATTTCGTAGGCCCCGGCATTTCTCCCTCCCCTTCCGGGGGGGCAGGGGTGGGGCAAGCGGCGCTCGATAACCGGATCTGGCGGCCGGCGCTACTTGGGCGCCGCAGCGTCGCCGCCGCTCGGCGCGGGTGCCGCGCCGCCGGAGGAACTGCCGCCATTCGGGCCGCTCATGCCGCCGACACCGGAGTCGGCGGGCCTGATGCCCGCCGGGCTCGCGCCGGTCACCTTCGGTGCGGGGGGTTTGGGATCGCAGGCACTGGCCAGCACACCTGCAACCAGGCACAGGCCGACGATCTGCAAGCGCTGGCATCGTGGCATAGACACTCCTTGAGAAAGGATGGTCCGACAAACAAACAGGCTGTTTTTCTTGCCTCGTCCGTCGCTCGCCGAATGCCCGGTTTGCGACAGAACGGGGCGTGTTTGCCGCATCATGCGGCAGCATCCTGTCGGGATCAAGGGGCGCAAGGGCGCAATAACCCTTGGAGCCGGCCGTGCCCCCGACTGTCGGCTATCGTTCGCGCCATGAATGCCTCCCTTCGCCTGGGTTGGCGCACGCTCTGGCGCGACCTGCGCGCCGGCGAGTTGCGCCTGTTGATCGTCGCCGTGCTGCTGGCCGTGGCTGCGCTCACGGCCGTCGGCTTCTTCGCCGACCGGCTGCAGGGTGGGCTGAAGCGCGATGCGCGCCAGTTGCTGGGCGGCGATGCGGTGATCGTCAGCGACAACCCGACCCCCGCGGCCTTCGTGGCGCAGGCCAGGGCGCTCGGCCTGGAAGGTTCCGGCACCTACGGCTTTCCGACCATGGCCCGGGCCGAAGACGCGCAGGGCGGCGCCAGCAAGCTGGTGGCGCTCAAGGCCGTGGCCGCGGGTTATCCGCTGCGCGGCAGCCTTTTGACCTCGGCCACCCTCGAAGGCCCTGGCAAGGCCACGCGAGACATCCCACTGCCGGGCGAGGTGTGGGTCGATGCCTCGCTGCTCGACGCGCTCGCGCTCAAGGTCGGCGACACGCTGCTGCTCGGCGATGCCGGCCTGCGCGTCGGCCGCGTCATCACGCTGGAACCCGACCGCGGCGCCGGCTTCATGAGCTTCTCGCCGCGCGTGATGATCAACCAGGCCGACGTCGCGCGCACCGCACTCGTGCAGCCGGCCAGCCGCGTCGGCTACCGCTATGCGGTGGCGGGCAGCGACGCGGCGGTGAAGCGCTTTTCCGACTGGGCCGACGCCACCATCAAGAAGGGCGAGCTGCGCGGCGTGCGGCTCGATTCCTTCGAGAGCGGCCGGCCCGAGATGCGCCAGACGCTGGATCGCGCCGAGAAATTCCTGAGCCTGGTCGCGCTGCTCGCCGCGCTGTTGTCGGCCGTGGCCGTGGCGCTGGCCGCGCGCGGCTTTGCGGCCAGCCACCTCGACGACTGCGCGATGCTGCGCGTGCTGGGCCAGAGCCAGCGCACCATCGCCGTCGCCTATGCCTTCGAGTTCGCGGTGATCGGCATCGTGGCCAGCGCGCTGGGCGTGGCGATCGGCTTCGCGGTGCACTACGTTTTCGTGCTGCTGCTGGCCGGGTTGGTCGAAACCGCGCTGCCCGCGGCCACGCTGTGGCCGGTGGCCTTCGGGCTGGGCATGGGGCTCACGCTGTTGTTCGCCTTCGGCCTGCCGCCGGTGCTGCAGCTGGCCCGCGTGCCGCCGCTGCGCGTGATCCGGCGCGACGTGGGCGGCCTCAAGCCCGCTTCGCTCGCGGTGCTGGGTGTCGGCGTCGCGGGATTCGCGGCGCTGCTGATGGCGGCGAGCAGCGACATCAAGCTGGGCCTCATTGCCGTCGGCGGCTTCGCGGGCGCGGTGGCCGTGTTCGCGCTGCTGAGCTGGCTCGCTGTGAAGGTGCTGCGCCGCAGCGTCAACGAAACCACCGCGCCGCGCTGGCTGGTGCTGGCCACGCGGCAGATCTCGGCGCGGCCGGCGTATGCGGTGGTGCAGGTCAGTGCGCTGTCGGTGGGGCTGCTGGCGCTGGTGCTGCTGGTGCTGCTGCGCACCGACCTCGTCGCGAGCTGGCGCCAGGCCACGCCGCCCGACGCGCCGAACCGCTTCGTCATCAACGTCATGCCTGACCAGAGCGACGCCTTCCAGAAGTCGCTGCGCGACGCGGGCGTGCGCAAGTTCGACTGGTATCCCATGATCCGCGGCCGCCTCGTGGCCATCAACGACAAGCCGGTGTCGCCCGACGACTACGCCGAGGACCGCGCCAAGCGGCTGGTGGACCGCGAGTTCAACCTCAGCAACAGCGTGGCCGCGCCCGCGCACAACAGCATCACGGCCGGCAGGTGGACGCCCGACGCGACCGGCGAGGTGAGCGTGGAAGAGGGCCTGGCCGAGACGCTGGGCCTGAAGCTCGGCGACTCGCTGCGCTTCGACATCGGCGGCATGCAGAGCGAGGCGCGGATCACCTCGCTGCGCAAGGTCGACTGGGGTTCGATGCATGCCAACTTCTTCGTCATGTACACGGTGGCTTCGCTGGCCGACGTGCCCACCACCTACATGGGCGCCTTCCGCGCGCCCGAGACGCGAGGCTTCGACAACGCGCTGGTGCGCAGCTATCCGAACGTCACCAACGTGGACATGAGCGCCACCATCAACCAGGTGCAGCGCGTGCTCGACCAGGTGATCCGCGCGGTCGAATTCCTGTTCGGCTTCACGCTCGCGGCCGGGCTGGTGGTGCTGTTCGCGGCTGTCACGGCCACGCGCGAGGAGCGCGCGCGCGAGTTCGCGGTGATGCGCGCGGTGGGCGCGCGCGCCAGCCTGCTGCGGCAGGTGCAGCGCGCAGAGCTGGCGGGTGTCGGGCTGCTCGCGGGTTTTCTTGCGAGCATCGTGGCCTCGGCGATCGGCTGGGCGCTGGCGCGCTATGTGTTCGAGTTCACGTGGAGGGCCTCGCCCATCGTGCCGGTGGCCGGTGCGCTGGCCGGCGCGGTGCTCGCGCTGGGAGCCGGATGGTGGGGCCTGCGCGACGTGCTGCGCCGCCCGGTGGTCGACACGCTGCGCCGCGCTGCCGAGTAGCAAACTTTTTCTTCGGATGCGGGCCGGACGGGGCCGGGGAATGCAATACATTCCCCGGCCCCGTATTCAATTCAGAAGAAGCTTTCTACATGCGCTTGGCGTCATTCCAGATCACCAACTTTCGCTCGATCAACGACAGCGGCCTCATCGATTCCACACAGCAGATCACGGCGATCCTCGGACGGAATGACAGCGGCAAATCGAACCTGCTGCGCGCACTCCACAGCCTGAACCCGGCAGAGGGCCTGGCCGAACTCAGCCCCATCAAGGACTTTCCGCGCCACCGGCGGCTTGAGGAGTGCACTGGCGATACGCCGGTCGTCTTCACGCGCTGGCGCCTCGACGAAAGCGAGCAGGCTGAACTGGCCGGGATCCTCCCGCGCGCGTCAGGCGTGCGCTACGTCACGGCGGCCCGCGGCTATGCCACCGTGCGCCGGGCCGGGCTCGAAGGGCTCAGTGCGCTGTCGCTCGACGTGAGCGACATCAAGGGCAAGGTCCGCAAGATCGTGCCGGCCGTCAAGGCCGCCGCCGAGAAGGTCGCCGAGGAAGCGAAGGCGACGCTGGAGCAGGAGGCCGACACCTTCGACGCCGCGATGATCATGAGCCCCGACTACATCAAGTGGTCGGCTGGCGCGGTGCAGGCGGCGCAGGCCTTGCGCAAGGCGCTGGCCGTGGCGCGCGCCGAACTCAGCGACAAGCAGGAGCAGATGCTGGCCGAGCTCGAGGACATGGCCCTGTCCATCGCCAACGACGCGCCCGCGCTCGCCCGCGCGCAGGCCTGGGTGCTCGAGAAGCTGCCGCGCTTCATCTACGTCGACGAATACCCGACGCTGCCCGGCCGCCAGAACATCGCCGAGTACCTGGGGCGCGAGGGCTGGGGCCAGCTCACGCCCGAGCAGCAGAGCTTCGGCAGGCTGTGCAAGGTCGCGGGGCTCGACCTGCGGCAGCTGCAGGCCCTGCTGGAGAAGAACGACCAGGCCACGCGCAACCAGCTCGTCAACCGCGCCGGCTCGGTGGTGACCGCCGAGATCCGCCGCCTGTGGAAAGACCGGGCGCTGAAGGTGCGCTTCAACCTCGACGGGCAGTATCTCGACACGCTGGTGTCGGACCCGAACGGCGCCTACGAAGTCGAAGTGAACCTGGAGGAGCGCAGCCGCGGCTTCCAGTGGTTCTTCTCGTTCTACATCGCGTTCTTCGCCGACACCCGGGGCGGCCGTGCGGAAGACGCGATCCTGCTGCTGGACGAGCCGGGCCTGCACCTGCATGCCCATTCGCAGGCGGATCTGCTCGCGCATTTCGAGAAGGACTTCGGCAACCAGATCGTCTACACCACGCACTCGCCGTTCATGGTGCCCGTGCACCGGCTCGACGCGGTGCGCACGGCCAGCCTGGACGAAGCCACCGGCACGACGGTGAGCAACACCGCGCAGGGGGATGCGCGAACGTTGTTTCCGCTGCAGGCCGCACTGGCGCTGGGCCGGATGCGGAGCGAGCCCGCGAAGGCGCCGCCGCAGGAGGCGCGCGTCGAACGCTCCGAAGCGCCGGCCAGCACCATGAATGAAGAGGCTGCCTAACAGGCACCGGCCGCCTGCTCAAGCGCCTGCGACCAAGCGTCGCATGAGCAGGCCTTTCAAATCTCTTCGTGTATCGCAGACGACGTGGATGTAGGCAGTGTCTGCTCTCACTTCGTAAATGATGCGATTCATGCCCGCGATGACTTGCCGGTATTGGGCCGCGTTCAGGTTTTCGAGCTCTTCGGGAATCCGGCCTGCCTGCGGATGTGCTTCGATCATCGCGACGGACTTCCTGATCTTCCCGTAGCTGGACGCCCAGGCCTCCGTGCCGAAATTCTTGATTACGTAGCGCCTCAGGTCCTTCAGGTCGGTTTCTGCGGAGCGCAGGAACACAACTTTCATTGCGCGTCTGCTGCGTCTTCTTGGTCCAGATCGGCAAATACGTCCGTTGCGGACCGGAACTGGCCCTGTTCGATTTCCCTGTTGCCGAGTGCCAGGACCTTGAGAAGCGCGAGCGTGGCTTCTTGCTCTTCGTAGGAGCGAACGTCCATCACGACGAGCTTGGCTTCACCATTCTGGGTAATGAGCAAGGGTTCGCGGGTATCGGAGAGAGTCTTCACGATGTCCGCGGCGTGGCTCTTGAGATAGCTGATGGGCTTGACTTGAGTTGAAAGATTCATGGCGCGTCATCCCGGTGCCGTTGTCGATCGGACTCATTATGGTCCGAATTCAGTCCGACTCATCGCGCCGGAGCTTTGTACGCTCTTCCTGTCCAATAGCGCCATGGAAAACCCACCCCACGACCTTGCGGAACGCCTGACCGAACTCGAAATCAAGTCGAGCTACGCCGAAGACCTGCTCGACCAGTTGAACATGACGATCTACCGCCAGCAGCAGCAGATCGACCGGCTGATCCTGCAAGTCACCCAGCTCCGGGAGCAGAGCCAGAACGTGGCGCAGGATGGCTCGGCGCGCAACCCGCGCGACGAGCTGCCGCCGCACTATTGAAGGCAGGTCAGCCGTGCGAGTGCCAGAGCACGGCGAAGAAATGGCAGGTGCTGCCGGCCAGCACGAACAGGTGCCACACCGAATGGGCGAAGCGCACCTTGTTGTCAAACAAGAAGACCACGGCCCCAGCCGTATAGAAGAGCCCGCCGGCCACGAGCCAGCCCAGCCCCGCCGGCGACATGCGCTCGTACAGCGGCACCGCCGCCATCAGCGCCATCCACCCCATTGCCACATAGAGCCCGGTCGACCACAGTGGATGCTGGAGCCGGTTGAACAGCTTGGCGCTCACGCCCAGCACGGCCGCCGCGCAGATGGCGCCGAACAGGGTCCACCCCAGCGGACCGCGCAGCACGCCGAACACGAAGGGCATGTAGCTGCCCGCGATGAACAGGTAGATGGCCGCGTGGTCCAGCCGGTTGAACCAGGCCTTGGCGCGACCCATGGGCAGTGCGTGGTACAGCGTGGAGATCAGGTACAGCACGATGGCCGTGCCCGCGAACAGGCAGGCGCCGACTATGCCCGCGGCCTGCCCCTTCTGCGCCGCGCTGTAGACCAGGATGGGCAGCGCGGCGATGGCCAGCGCCAGGCCCAGGCCGTGGCTCAGGGCGTTGAAGAGCTCCTCCATCGCCGTCTGGTTGCGTGCCGCCAGGGCGGAGGTGCGTGGCGAAGTTTGCGTCCGGGAAAGGGCTGTCATCGGGACCTCATGCGAGTTGGATGGTTGGGCTGCTCGGCTACTTGACCTGCTGCTTGCCCAGCTTGCGCGCCAGCGTGCGCCGGTGCATGCCGAGCCTGCGCGCGGTCTCCGAGATGTTGAAGCCGGTTTCGGCCAGCGTCTCGTGGATGCGCTCCCATTCAAGCGTCTTGATCGAGGTGGAGCGGTTGGTCAACTCCACCTCGGTGGTGCCGGTGGCGCGGCCGAAGGCGGCCTCGATGTCGTCGGTGTTCGACGGCTTGGCAAGATAGTGGCAGGCGCCGAGCTTGATTGCTTCCACCGCGGTGGCGATGCTGGCGAAGCCCGTCAGCACCACGATCAGCATCTTGGGGTTGTGCCGGTGCAGCATCTGCACGCAGGCCAGGCCCGAGGCCTCGCCGTTGAGCTTGAGATCGACCACCGCGTAGCCCGGCGATGAGGTGGCGAGCAGCGCCTCGACGTCTGCGAGGTTGCTGGCGAGCGCCACGGCATAGCCGCGCCGCTCGAAGGAGCGGCCGAGCGTGCGCGCGAAGGCGTCGTCGTCCTCGACGATCAGCAACTGGCGCTCAGCTCCGGTTTCGGTCATGGCCTTCCGTTTCGATGGTCTCGCCGGCGAGGACTTCTTCGTCCTCTGCTTCCTCTTCTTCCAGCACGATGGCCGCGAGCGGCAGCGTGATCGTCACGATCGCGCCGCCCTCGGGCCGGTTGGCCGCCGCGACGCGGCCGCCCACGGTGCGCGCCACGTTGACGACCAGGAACAGCCCCAGCCCGCCGCCGGGGCGTCCCTTGCTCGACTGGTAGGGCTTCCCGAACTCCTTCAGGATGGCCGGCAGGAAGCCGGGGCCCGCGTCGGTGACCGTGATCGTCAGCGCGTCGGCGTCATGCGCCGCCTCGAGGCGCAGCCAGTGCGGCGACGCCTCCAGCGCATTGTCGAGCACGTTGCAGATCATCTGCTTCAGCGCCGAGTCCGAGACCATGGGCAGGTCGCGGCCGAAGCGGTTGTCGTATTCGAAATCTTCCACCGGGCGGGTGGTGCGCCACTCTTCGATCAGGTCGTCGAGGAAGGTGCTGACGGTGGTTTCCTCGGAAGACTCGCCGCGCGCCTCGCCGGCCGACAGCAGGATGCCGCTCACGATGCTCTTGCAGCGCTGGATCTGCAGCTCCATCTCGGCCACCTCGGTCAGCAGCTCGGGGTCGGAGCTGAAGTGCGGCAGCCGGCGCCAGTCGCCGAGGATCACGGCCAGCGTCGCCAGCGGTGTGCCCAGCTCGTGCGCCGCGCCCGAGGCCAGCAGGCCCATGCGCACGATGTGTTCTTCCTCCGAGGCGCGCTGGCGCAGGTCGGCCAGCCGCGCGTCGCGCGCGCGCAGGTTGCGGCTGATGCGGGTGATGAAGATCACGAGCAGCGCCGCGTTCAGCGCGAAGCACACCAGCATGCCCTGGACGAAGGGGCTCCAGAGGCCGCGGTCGTGGTCCAGCGGCAGCGCGAGCGGGCGCGAGAACAGCGCCAGCCCGGCGAAGCAGATGCTGGTGATGACCACGATGGTCCAGGTCGACCATGGCTTCAGCAGCACCGCGCCCAGCGTCACCTGCAGCAGGAACAAAAACACGAAGGGGTTGGTGGCGCCGCCGCTCAGGTAGAGCTGCGCGGTGAGCGTGGCCACGTCGACCAGCAGCGCGAGGAACAGCTCGCCGTTCGCCACGCGCCGGTGGTTGCGCGAGCGCAGCAGGCTGACCATGTTGAAGAGCGCCAGGCAGGCCAGCACCTGCAGCATGTGGTCCAGCGGCAGGCGGATCGCGAAGCCGTAGTGCACCACCAGGATGGTGACTACCTGCCCGACCACGGCGAACCAGCGCAGCTGGATCAGCTGCTGCATGTTCTGGTGGCCGGTGGCGTTGTCGAGGCTCGCGACACCGGCGCGGGGGGCGTGCAGCTCCCCTGCGATCGCCTCAATCGCGGCGGGCATCTTCGGCGGGGCGGGTGTCGGCATGGGCCGCATTTTCGCTGCGCCGCACGAACCAGGCGGCGATCAGCACCATCAGCGCCAGGCCATACCAGGTCAGGGCATAGACGAGATGGCTGTTGGGGAAGGCGATGACCGTGAGGCCGGCAGCGGGCCACGCGGGGGTGTCGGCGTTGGCCATGGCTTGCGCGGGGGGCGCCTCGGCATCGACGAAGTAGGGCGCGACGTCGTTCAGGCCGCGCGCCGCGGCGATGGCCTGCACGTCGCGCGAGAACCAGCGGTTGCTAGCCGGATCGTTCTTGCGCAGGAAGCCGCCCTTGGGCTCGGTCAGGCGCAACAGGCCGGCGACGGTGGTTTCGCCCTGCGGCTCGGGCGCGGTGCGGGCCGGGCGCTCGCGCGCCTCGGGTGGCACGAAGCCGCGATTGACCAGCACCACGGTGCCTTCGGTCGTGCGCAGCGGGGTCAGCACCCAGAAGCCCGCGCCGAGCTTCGTGCTGGCCTGCACCAGCGTTTCCTTGTCGTGGAGGAAGGTGCCGGCGAGGCGGACATGCCGGTATTCGTCGTTGGCCGCGTTGACCGTGGGCCATTCGGTTCGCCCTGGAGCCGTGGCGGCCGGGGCATGCACGCGCTGGTCGACGCGGGCGATGAGATCGAGCTTCCAGGCCCTGCGCTCGACCTGCCAGGTGCCGAGCGCGAAGAAGCCTGCGAAGGCGAGGGCGGCGCAGACCGCCAGCGCTACCCGCGCCACCCGCGAGGTATCGGAACGCTGGCGCGCGGCCCGCTGCGCCATCAGGGCATGTTCTTCATGTCGTGCATCGAGTGCGGCATCATGTTGGTGTTCATGTGGTACATGACCCACAGCGAACCGGCCAGCGTGATGACCACGAGCACGAGCGTGAAGATGAGCGCCAGCATGTTCCAGCCACCTTCGGACTTGGCGTCCATGTGCAGGAAGTACACCATGTGCACCACGATCTGCACCACGGCGAAGGCCAGGATGACGAGGGCGGTGGTGTTGGGCTTGTCGAAGACCTTGGCCATCACGAGCCAGAACGGAATGGCGGTGAGGATCACGGCCAGCACGAAGCCGGTCATGTAGCCCTTGAAGGTGCTGTGGCTCACCGGGCCGTCGTCGTGGCCGTGGTCGTCATGGCCATGGGCACCATGGCCGGCGGTTTCGATATGCGCGCTCATTGCAGCGATCCCATCAGGTACACGAAGGTGAAGACGCCGATCCAGACCACGTCCAGGAAGTGCCAGAACATCGACAGGCACATCAGGCGGCGGCGGTTGGCGGCGGTGAAGCCGTGCTTGGGCAGCTGGATCATCAGCACGATGAGCCAGACGATGCCGAAGGTCACGTGCAGGCCGTGGGTGCCCACCAGCGCGAAGAACGATGACAGGAAGGCGCTGCGCTGCGGGCCCGCGCCTTCATGGATCAGGTGCGCGAACTCGTAGAGCTCCAGGCCGATGAAGCCCGCGCCCAGCAGGCCGGTGATGGCCAGCCAGATCAGCATGCCGCGCATGCGGCGCTTCTGCATCTGCAGCATGGCGAAGCCGTAGGTGATGGACGACAGCAGCAGCAGAGAGGTGTTGATCGCCACCAGCGGCAGGTCGAACAGGTCGGCGCCCGAGGGGCCGGCCGCATAGCTGCGGCCCAGCACGCCGTACACCGCGAACAGGCAGGCGAAGATGAGGCAGTCGCTCATCAGGTAGAGCCAGAAGCCCAGCAGCGTGCCGTTCTCGGGGTGGTGGTCTTCGTTGCGGACGTTGAACACCTCGAAGGTGGGCACGCTCGCGGCGTTGCCCACGGTGTTCGTGTGGCTGGAATTGAGGGCGGTACTGTTAGACATTGGCAGCCAGCAGGCGCGTGCGCGCTTCTTCGGTACGGACGACTTCTTCCGTGGGGATGTAGTAGTCGCGCTTGTAGTTGAAGGTGTGGATGATCACGGCGGCGAGCATGGCGACGAAGCCGATGCCGGCCAGCAGCCACATCTGCCAGATCAGGGCGAAGCCGCACACCGCGCTCAGCGCCGCGATGATGAAGCCGGCGGCCGTGTTCTTGGGCATGTGGATCGGGCTGAAGCCTTCCAGCGGACGCTGGTAGCCGCGGGCCTTCATGTCGGACCAGGCGTCGTTGTCGTGCACGCGCGGCGTGAACGCGAAGTTGTAGGCCGGCGGCGGCGACGAGGTCGCCCATTCCAGCGTGCGGCCGTTCCACGGGTCGCCCGTGGTGTCGCGCAACTGATCGCGGCGGATGAAGCTCACCACCAGCTGGATCAGGAACGAGGCGATGCCCAGCGCGATCAGCACCGCGCCGAAGGCGGCGACCTGGAACCAGATCTGCAGCGACATGTCCTGGAAGTGGCTCATGCGGCGGGTGACGCCCATCAGGCCCAGGATGTACAGCGGCATGAAGGCGAACCAGAAGCCGACGATCCAGAACCAGAACGAGCACTTGCCCCAGAACGGGTCGAGCTTGTAGCCGAAGGCCTTCGGGAACCAGTAGGTGATGCCCGCCAGCATGCCGAACAGCACGCCGCCGATGATCACGTTGTGGAAGTGGGCGATCAGGAACAGGCTGTTGTGCAGCACGAAGTCGGCCGGGGGAACGGCCAGCAGCACGCCGGTCATGCCGCCGATCACGAAGGTGATCATGAAGCCGATGGTCCACATCATGGGCAGCTCGAAGCGGATGCGGCCGCGGTACATGGTGAACAGCCAGTTGAAGATCTTCGCGCCCGTCGGAATCGAGATGATCATCGTCGTGATGCCGAAGAACGAGTTCACGCTGGCGCCGGAGCCCATGGTGAAGAAGTGGTGCAGCCAGACGAGGTACGACAGGATGGTGATCACGACCGTGGCGTACACCATCGAGGCGTAGCCGAAGAGGCGCTTGCCCGAGAAGGTGGAGACCACTTCCGAGAAGATGCCGAAAGCCGGCAGGATCAGGATGTACACCTCGGGGTGGCCCCAGATCCAGATCAGGTTCACGTACATCATGGCGTTGCCGCCGAGGTCGTTCGTGAAGAAGTTGGTGCCTGCGTAGCGGTCGAGCGACAGCAGTGCCAGCACGGCGGTCAGCACCGGGAAGGCAGCGACGATCAGCACGTTGGTGCACAGAGCGGTCCAGGTGAAGACGGGCATCTTCATCATGGTCATGCCGGGCGCGCGCATCTTCACGATGGTGGCCAGCAGGTTCACGCCGGACAGCAATGTGCCCACCCCCGCTATCTGCAATGACCATATGTAGTAGTCGACCCCCACGTCGGGGCTGAACAGGATGCCCGACAGCGGCGGATAGGCCAGCCAGCCGGTCTTGGCGAACTCGCCGACGAACAGCGACGCCATCACCAGGCCGGCGCCGAAGGTGGTCATCCAGAAGCTGAAGTTGTTCAGGAACGGGAAGGCCACGTCGCGCGCGCCGATCTGCAGCGGCACCACGAAGTTCATGAGGCCCGTGACCAGCGGCATCGCCACGAAGAAGATCATGATCACGCCGTGGGCGGTGAAGACCTGGTCGTAGTGGTGCGGCGGCAGGAAGCCGGCGTTGTCGCCGAAGGCCATGGCCTGCTGGGCCCGCATCATCAGGGCGTCGGCGAAGCCGCGCAGCAGCATCACCAGGCCCAGGATGATGTACATGATGCCGATCTTCTTGTGGTCGATGCTGGTGATCCAGTCGCGCCACAGCATGCCCCACAGCTTGAAGTAGGTCAGTGCGCCCAGCACGGCGATGCCGCCCAGCACCACGCCGGCGAAGGTCGCGAGCAGGATGGGTTCGTGGAAGGGAATCGCCTCCCAGGAGAGGCGGCCGAAGACGAGCTTCGTCAGGTCTAGGTTCTGCAACATCTTATTCTTCGGTGGTGCACATCGCGGTGACGTACTTGCGCTTGGGCGAATCGAGGGAGTCGGCCTGCCAGGCCTGCTTGGTGGCGACGTTGAAGGCACCGGGCTTGCCCAGGCCGCCGTCGGCGTCGATGGCCATCATTTCCTTCATGCACATCTTGTTGCGGTCGACGCACAGGTTGAGGATGGCGTCGTACAGCGCGGGGTCCACCGATGCGTAGTGGCGCACGGGCTCGCGCTCGCTCGGCACTTCGAGCTTCTTCTGGTAGAGCTCGCGCGTGAGTTCACCGTCCTTGCCGGCCTTGACCTTCTGCACCCACTGGTCGAAGTCGCCGTTGCTCAGGCCGTGGAACTTGAAGCGCATGCCCGAGAAGCCGGCGCCGCTGTAGTTGGCGGAGAAGCCTTCGAACTCGCCCGGCTTGTTGATCACCGCGTGCAGCTTGGTCTCCATGCCCGGCATGGCGTAGATCTGGCCGGCCAGCGCGGGGATGAAGAAGGAGTTCATGACCGAGGAGGCCGTGATCTTGAAGCTGATCGGGCGGTCCACCGGGGCGGCCAGCTCGTTCACCGTGGCGATGCCCTGCTCGGGGTAGATGAAGAGCCACTTCCAGTCGAGTGCCACCACTTCGACCACCAGCGGCTTGGCTTCGGCCGGGATTGCGCGTTGCGCGTCGAGGCGGCGCAGCGGCTGGTAGGGGTCGAGCGTGTGGGTGCTGATCCAGGTGATGGCGCCCAGCGCGATGATGATGAGCAGCGGTGCCGCCCAGATCGCCAGCTCGAGCTGGGTCGAGTGGTCCCAGTCGGGGCTGTAGGTGGCCTCCTTGTTCGACTGGCGATAGCGCCAGGCAAAGAAGATGGTCAGGGCGATCACCGGGATGATGATGATCAGCATCAGCACGGTGGAGACGACGATGAGGCGTCCCTGCTGATTGGCGATGTCGCCGGAGGGGTTCATCAACACCGTGTTGCAGCCCGCCAGGAGCATGGCGGAAAGCAGCAGGAGTGATCGGCGAAGGTTCTTGAGGATGTGCATGCCGGGGGAAAAGAGGTGCAGGGGCGACGCAAAAAGACCCCACAATCTACGCTCGAAGACGGGTTTCGCCTATTGGACGTTTTGTCCTATGGCGGTAAATGTGTTTCGGTGCGACGCTCTAGGTTCTCCATGGTCTTATGTGTCGCGTCCAGGCGTGACACCTGAATTACAGCAAGCAATGACGACGTCCAGCATCAGTCCGCAAGGCGCACAGCCGCTGCCGAACTCGCCCGAGCAAGGCGGCGCCCGGCAGGGCGACGACCACTCGCACATCGCCCCCGGCGAGATCGCGGTCGGCGTGATCATCGGCCGCGCCTCCGAATATTTCGACTTCTTCGTCTACGGCATCGCCTCGGTGCTGGTGTTCCCGGCGGTCTTCTTCCCCTTCGAGCAACACCTCGAAGGTGTTCTGTACTCGTTCCTGATCTTCTCCTTCGCCTTCATCGCGCGTCCGTTCGGAACTGTCATCTCGATGATGATCCAGCGACGTTTCGGGCGCGAGGCCAAGCTCACGCTGGCGCTTTTCGTGCTGGGCACCTCCACCGCCGGCATCGCCTTCCTTCCGGGCTACGCGAGCCTCGGCTTCACGGCCATCGTGTTGCTGTCGGTGTTTCGCTTCGGCCAGGGCCTGGCACTGGGCGGCTCGTGGGACGGCCTGCCTTCGCTGCTGGCGCTGAATGCGCCCGCCAACCGCCGCGGCTGGTACGCGATGCTGGGCCAGCTGGGTGCGCCCATCGGCTTCTTCATTGCCAGCGCGCTGTTCGCCTATCTGTATTCGAGCCTGCCGTCCGAGGACTTCCTCGACTGGGGCTGGCGCTATTCCTTCTACGTGGCCTTCGCGATCAACGTGGTGGCGCTGTTCGCCCGCCTGCGCCTGGTGGCCACCGACGAATACTCGCGCCTGCTCGAGGAACGCGAACTGGAGCCCACCAGCGTGACCGAGCTGGTCCGCTCGCAGGGCGCCAACCTGCTGATCGGCGCCTTCGCCGCGCTGGCCAGCTATGCGCTGTTCCACCTGATCACCGTGTTCCCGCTGTCGTGGATCACGCTGTACTCCGATCAGTCGGTCAGCGAATTCCTGGTCGTGCAGATGATCGGCGCGGTGCTGGCCGCAGCCGGCATCGTGGCCTCGGGCCTGCTGGCCGACCGTATCGGCCGCCGCTTCACGCTGGGCGGCCTGGCTGCCGTGATTGCCGCATTCAGCGGCTTCGCCCCCACGCTGCTCGACGGTGGCCGTCTCGGCCAGGACATCTTCATCCTGGTGGGCTTCGTGATCCTGGGCCTGTCGTACGGCCAGGCGGCCGGCGCCGTGACCTCGAACTTCGCGCCCAAGTACCGCTACGTCGGCGCGGCCCTGACGGCCGACCTGGCCTGGCTGATCGGCGCGGCGTTCGCGCCGCTGGTCGCGTTGGGCCTGTCGGCCCACTTCGGCCTGGCGTACGTCAGCGTCTACCTGCTGTCGGGCGCGGTCGCCACGCTCGCGGCGCTGGGGCTGAACCGGGCGCTGGCGCGCGACTGACCGGCTGCGCAGCCGTTTCTTCCAAAAGGGGCCGTTTCGGCCCCTTTTTCATTAGGATGCTCCGATGTTCGCCGCCGCAATTTTCGACATGGACGGGCTGCTGATCGATTCGGAGCGCCCCATCATGGCCGCCTGGATCGAGGCCGCCCGCACGCTCGGCATCGAGCTTTCGCATAGCGAGTACCTGCAGGTCGTGGGCCTGGCCACCGCCGAGTCCGAACGCATCCTCGCGTCGCTGCTCGGCGGCCCGGAGGCCTACCGCCATGCCATCGGCCATGTGCGCCAGCGGCTGCAGCTGGCGCGTTCCGACGGCACGCCGCTGTTTCCCATCAAGCCCGGTGCGGGCGAATTCCTGGCGGCGCTGCGCGAGCGCGGCACGCGCTGCGCCGTGGCCTCGTCGTCGACCAGCGGGCAGATCCAGGCCTGTCTCGGCAGCCTCGACGTGCTCCATCACTTCGAGGCCTTCGCGGGCGGCGACGAGGTGGCGCGCGCCAAGCCCGATCCGGCGCTCTACCTGCTCGCGGCCGAGCGCCTGGGCGTGGACCCGGCGGACTGCATCGCCTTCGAGGACAGCGAGAACGGCGCCAAGGCGGCGCTGGCGGCCGGCCTGCGGGTGGTTGTGGTGCCCGATCTCAAGCATCCGCCCGAGTCCATCGTCGAGCAGGCCTTCCACGTGCTCGATTCGTTGCACGACGCGCTGGGGCACCTGCCGCGCTGGTTTCCGCAACAGGCGGCGCAGAAGGCGCAACCCGCATGATCAAGATCGGCACGCTCTGCCACGTGGTCGACAGCTGCCTGGCGTCGCCTTTCACCGAGCGTGCCGTGGGCCGGATTGTGGAAGTGGTGTCCGCGCCCTACGAAGCGCCCAGCGAGCGCTACCTGCCCGGCACCTACTACGACGTGCTGTTCGAGGGCTGGACCTTCTACTGCCGCAGCGACAAGCTCGTGCCCATTTCCGACCCCGACGCCGAAGTCGAGCGCTGGGAGGACGTCTTCCTCGAAGAGCCCGGCCTCCTGCCTGCGCCTGCTCCTCAGAGCACCTCGTCGCGCAGCTGCGGAAAGACCTTCGATACCTTCGCCAGCAGGTAGTCGCCATAGCGCCCGCTGAAGGCGTGCACGTTGGCACGGTCCCAGCGCTCGGCGCTGTCGTCGCGCGCTTCGGCACCTGCAAGGCCGTCGATGCGCTGCACGCGAGCCTCGAAGTTCGGATCGAAGAACAGCGGGAACGACAGCCGGTCGTGCCCCGAGGTGTTGCGCTTCACGCGGTGCGGCGTCGACTTGTAGAGCCCGCCGGTCATGCGGTCGAGCATGTCGCCGATGTTGCAGACGAAGGAGCCGGGAATCGGCGGCGCGTCGATCCATCCGTCCGGCGTGTGCACGGCGAGGCCGCCTACGGTGTCCTGGTGCAGGATGGTGAGCAGCCCGTAGTCGGTGTGCTCGCCCACGCCCCATTGCACGTCGAGCCCTTCGGGCACTGGCTGCGAGGGGTAGTTGAAGAGGCGGAACAGGATCAGCGGGTCGGCCGTGTAGCGTTCGGCGAAGTAGCTCGCGGGCAGGCCCAGGCTCAGCGCGATGCCTTCCATCAGCCGGTGGCCGAGCTGCGTGACGGCCGCCATGTAGTCGAGGATGGTCTCGCGAAAGCCCGGCACATCGGGGAACAGGTTCGGCCCGTGCACCGGTGTCTTCGCCTGCACCAGCGGATGTGTGGCGGGCAGCTCGGTGCCGAGGTAGAGGCCTTCCTTCCAGTCGGGCCGGCCCGAGGTCAGCTCGCCGCCCAGCGGGAAGAAGCCGCGCCAGGCGCGCCCGCCGAGCGCCATGCGCCACTGCATCTTGGCTTCTTCAGGCAGGTCGAAGAAGCGGTGGCTCAGGTCTTCGAGCCGCTGCACCAGCGCGGCGTCGACGCCGTGGCCGGTCACGTAGAAGAAGCCGTGCGCGCGGCAGGCGGCGCCAATCTGCGCGGCCACGCCATCGCGTTCGGGCGCACCGGCCACGAGGGGCGAGACGTCGATCACGGGCAGCGAGAGAAGGGATTCGGATGTGGACATCGTCGTCGAAAGCATGTCACGCGTCCCGCGCGAACGGCGAGCGGATGTCCGAAAGAAACTGCTGCGCGCGTGGGTGCTGAGGGCGGTTGAAGAAATCATCGGGCGTGGCGCGTTCGAGCACCTTGCCCTCGTCCATGAACAGCACGCGGTCGGCCACCTCGCGCGCGAAGCCCATCTCGTGCGTCACGCAGACCATCGTCATGCCGTCGCGCGTGAGGTCGCGCATCACCAGCAGCACCTCACCGACCATCTCGGGGTCGAGCGCGCTGGTGGGTTCGTCGAACAGCATCAGCGGCGGCTGCATGGCCAGCGCGCGGGCAATCGCCACACGCTGCTGCTGGCCGCCCGACAGTTCGCTGGGCCACGCGTTCGCCTTGTTCGACAGGCCCACGCGCTGCAGCAGCGCCATCGCGCGCTCCTCGGCCTCCTTGCGCGTGAGCCCGCGCAGCTGCATCGGCGCCATGGTGCAGTTCTGCAGCACCGTGAGGTGCGGAAAGAGGTTGAACTGCTGGAACACGAAGCCGATGCGCGAGCGGAAGGCGTTCACATCCAGGCCGGGCGCATGGATGTCCTGGCCGTCCACCGCGATGCGGCCCGACTGGATCGGCTCCAGCCGGTTGAAGGTGCGGATCAGCGTCGACTTGCCCGAGCCCGAGGGCCCGCACACCACGACGACTTCGCCCTTGTGGATGGTCTCGGTGATATCGACCAGCGCGTGGTAGCTGCCGTACCACTTGTTGACTTTTTCGAGTTCGATCATGCGGACACCTTGGGTGCGACGGTGGACATGCCGCGGCGCGCGAGCCGGCGTTCGAGCCAGTAGGCGAAGCGCGACAGGCCGAAGCAGAGGATGAAGTACGTGCCGCCCAATATGAGGTAGATCTGCGCGGGCTTGGTGAACACCTGGGTGTTGATCTGCGTCGCGATGAACGACACCTCGGCCAAGCCGATGATGTAGCCCAGCGAGGTCTCCTTGATGGTCGAGACGAACTGGTTCACCAGCGAGGGCAGCATGCTGCGCAGCGCCTGCGGCAGCACCACGAGGCGCATCGCGCGGCCATAGCCCAGGCCGAGCGCGCGGGCGGTTTCCATCTGCCCGCGCGGCAGGCCCTGGATGCCGGCGCGCACGATCTCCGCGAGGTAGGCGGCGTCGAATATCACCAGCGCGATCAGCATGGTGGTGAACTGGTCGGTCTTCACGCCCGTGACGCTCGGCAGGAAGAAGTAGGCCCAGAAGATCACCATCAGCAGCGGCAGGCCGCGCACCACGAACACGAAGCCCGTGACCGGCCAGCGCAGCCAGCGCCATGGGCTGACGCGCGCCAGCCCGAGCACGATGCCCAGCGGCAAGGCGAGCACCAGCCCGCAGGAGGCCAGCAGCAGCGTGAGCACCAGTCCGCCGAGCGGGCCGTTGGGGTACTGCCCGATGAGGAAGTAGACCCAGTAGTCGTTGATGATGTCGAGCATCAGCGGGCTGCCTTCATATGGTTCTCACCGGAAAGCGGTGGTGATACCAGGTCGCCAGCCCCGTGATCGCCAGCGACACCGTCAGGTAGGCCGCGCTCGCGAAAGCGAAAGACTCGAAGCTGCGGAAGGTCGCGCTCTCGACCTGGCTAGCCTGGTACATCAGCTCGGCCACACCGATCACAGTGGCGATGGAGGTGTTCTTCCAGAGGCTCAGCGTCTGCGAGATCAGCGGCGGCACCGTCACGCGCAGCGCCTGCGGCAGCACCACGCGGCGCATGGTGGCGAGGTAGCTGAAGCCCATCGCGCGGCCGGCCTCGAACTGCACCGTGGGGATCGCGCGGATGCCGCTGCGGATGTCCTCGGCCATGAAGGCCGCCGTGTACAGCGACAGCGCGATGACCGCGCTGTAGGCCTCGATGTGCCCCGCGTAGAGCCATTGCTTGATGTCCTCGGGCAGCAGCTCGGGCGCGCCGAAGTACCAGAACAGCATGTGCGCGAGCAGCGGGATGTTGCGGATCGACTCGACGTACGCGAAGCCGAGCCAGCGCAGCGGTGCGAAGGGCGAAAGGCGCAGCAGCGCGACCACCAGCGCGAGGGGGAGCGCCAGCACCAGCGCGGCCGCGAGCAGCTGCAGCGACAGCAGCAGGCCCGCGACCAGCATGTCGTGGTACTTGCCGGTGAGCAGCAAGGAATAGTCGAACAGGGGCATGGGGGGCGACAGTATCACCGTCGCAGAGGGAATTTGCTCCCTCCCCCGCTGGGGGAGGGTTGGGGTGGGGGCACGACGGCGATCGAAACGTCATGGCCTGTGCTGAGGCCGCTTGCCCCCATCCCGGCCTTCCCCCAGCGGGGGAAGGAGAAAGACCGAAGACCGGGCTCAGTCGATCTTGTCGCTGTCGAGCTTGAAGTCGCGCGACTGGAAGCCCGAGGCCGTGTTCGGGCCGTACCACTTGATGAAGATCTTCTGCGCCTCGCCCGACTTCTCGAGCTCGCGCAGCGTGTCGTCCACCACGGCCTTCAGGCCGCTCTCGCCCTTCTTGATGCCGATGGCCAGCGCCTCGGTGCTCAGGTTCTGCTTGAGCACCACGTACTGCGCCTTCTGCGGGCCGAGCTTGGCGTAGCTGCGCAGCAGCGCGGCCTCGTCGTCCACATAGCCCACGCCCTTGCCCTGCTGCAGCGCCTGGAAGGCCTGCTGGCTCGTGTCGAAGGTCACGACCTCGACGTTGGGCACGGCCTTGCGGATGTTGGGTTCCTGCGTGCCGCCGCGGATGGTCAGCACCTTCTTGCCGGCGAGCTGCGGCACCTCGGTGATGCCGCTGTCCTTCTTCACGATGGCCTTCTGGCCGGTCACGAAGGTGGTGAGCGAGAAGTCGATTTGCGCCTCGCGCTCCTTGTTGTGCGTGAGGCCGGCGGCGACCAGGTCCACGTGGCCCTGCTGCAGCTCGGGAATGCGCGCGGCCACCGCGATCTGCTTGAGCACCGGCTTCACGCCGATTTTCTTTGCAATGGCGTTCACCAGGTCGACTTCGTAGCCGACGATCTGGCGCGTCTTGGGGTCGACGAAGGTCGCGGGCTCGTCGGTGCCGAGCACGCCGACGACCAGCTCGCCCTTTTTCTTGATGTCGGCCAGCTGGTCGGCGTGGGCGAGGGTACCGAGCATGAAGGTGGAAGCGGCGACGGCCGCGGCGAGCAGGGTGTGGCGCATGGGTTGTCTCTCTCCTGGAGGAAATTCAGGGCCGAACCATATCAACAAAGCCCTGGAACCATAAATCTTCAATCGACATATGCATATGGGTAAGCTGAATACGTTCGTTGCAGGCTGGGTTAAATTCGCGGCCCAAAAAGCGCGCGTCCACCGTCTTCTTCCCGCATCTCATCCAGCGAGATCCCCATGATCATCAAACCCCGCGTGCGCGGCTTCATCTGCGTCACGACCCATCCCACCGGCTGCGAAGCCAACGTCAGGCAGCAGATCGACTACGTCAAGGCCCAGGGCCCCATCGCGGGCGGTCCGAAGAGGGTGCTGGTGATCGGCGCATCGACGGGCTATGGCCTGGCCGCGCGCATCACGGCAGCCTTCGGCTGCGGCGCCGACACGCTCGGCGTGTTCTTCGAGCGCGCGGGCAGCCAGAGCAAGCCCGGCTCGCCCGGCTGGTACAACACCGCCGCCTTCCACCGCGCAGCGGCCGCCGAAGGCCGCTATGCGAAGAGCATCAACGGCGACGGTTTTTCCGATGCGGTGAAGCAGCAGGCCATCGACACGATCCGCGCGGACCTCGGCCAGGTCGACCTCGTCGTCTACAGCCTGGCTGCGCCGCGCCGCACGCACCCGAAGACGGGCCAGGTCTTCAACTCGGTGCTCAAGCCGGTCGGCAAGTCGGTGAACCTGCGCGGCCTCGACACCGACAACGAGACCATCAAGGAAACGGTGCTCGAAGCCGCGACACAGGAAGAGATCGACAACACCGTGGCCGTGATGGGCGGCGAAGACTGGCAGATGTGGATCGACGCACTACAGCAGGCCGGTGTGCTGGCCGACGGCGCGAAGACCACGGCCTTCACCTACCTGGGCGAGCAGATCACGCACGACATCTACTGGAACGGCTCCATCGGCGCCGCCAAGAAGGATCTCGACCAGAAGGTGCTGGGCATTCGCGCACAGCTGGCCGCCAAGGGTGGCGACGCGCGCGTGTCGGTGCTGAAGGCGGTGGTCACGCAGGCGAGCTCGGCCATTCCGATGATGCCGCTGTACCTGTCGCTGCTGTTCAAGGTGATGAAGGCACAGGGCACGCATGAAGGTTGCATCGAGCAGGTGCACGGGCTCTATGCCGACAGCCTCTACGGCAGCGCGCCGCACCTCGACGAGGAAGGCCGCCTGCGCGCGGACTACAAGGAGCTGGCGCCGCAGGTGCAGTCGCTGGTGCAGGCGCAGTGGTCACAGGTGACCAACGACAACCTCTACGAGCTCACCGATTTCGCCGGCTACAAGACCGAGTTCCTGCGCCTCTTCGGCTTCGCGGTGGAGGGCGTGGACTACGAGGCCGACGTGAACCCGGATGTGGACATTCCGGGCCTCGTGCAGGTCTAGGAAGCGACCGGAGGGATACTCCCGCCCATGCAGATTCAAGAAAAGCCGCCCGCCGGCACGCCGTTCGACTGGATCGGCGGCGAACCGAAGGTGGAGGCGCTGGTCGAGCGCTTCTACGACCTGATGGACCTCGAGCCCGCGTATGCGCAATTGCGCGCCGTGCACGGCACCAGCCTCGACAACGCGCGCCAGCGCCTGTTCTGGTTCCTCTGCGGCTGGCTCGGCGGGCCGCAGCACTACACCGACCGCTTCGGCCATCCGATGCTGCGCGCGCGCCACCTGCCGCAGAGCATCGGCGGCCACACCATCGGCATCAAGGAGCGCGACCAATGGCTGGCCTGCATGGACCAGGCCATGGGCGAGACGGGTGTGCCCGAGGACTTGCGCGCAAGGCTGCGCGACTCCTTCTTCAAGACCGCCGACTGGATGCGCAACCGCGGCGAGTGACCGACCCCACAACGATTCCGAAAGACGTTTCTCTCATCATGAATTCCATCGTCATCATCGGCGGCGGCCATGCCGCGGCCCAGCTCTGCGTCGGCCTCGCTGAAGCCGGGCAGGGCGCGCGCGTGCACCTCGTGTGCGAAGAGGCGTGCGAGCCCTACCACCGCCCGCCGCTGTCCAAGGCCTTCCTCAAGAGCGCGGAGGAAACCACGCAACTGCACAAGGCCGCCGACTGGTACCGCGAAGCGGGCATCACGCTGCACCTGGGCGACGCCGCCGTGGCGATCGACCGCGAGGCGCGCACCGTCACGCTGCGTTCGGGCGCGGTGCTGCCGTGGGAGCGCCTGGTGCTGGCCACCGGCACGCGCGCACGCCAGATGCCCGATCTGAAGCCGGGCCTCGAAAACGTCGCGAGCCTGCGTGCTGCCAATGAAGCGCACCGCCTGCGCGAGCGGCTTGCATCGGCCGAGAAGGTGACCGTGCTCGGCGGCGGCTTCATCGGGCTCGAGGTGGCGGCCACCGCCAAGGCGCTCGGCAAGTCAGTGCAGGTGATCGAAAGCGCGCCGCGCCTGCTGGGCCGCGCCGTGTCGCCCGAGCTGTCGGCGCATGTGCTCGCCACTCATCGCGCGGCCGGCATCGACATCGTGCTCGGCGCGCAGACCGGTGCCTTCGAAGTCGAAGGCGACCGGCTGGTGTCGATCCAGGTCAACGGCGTGAAGCAGCCGGTCGACCTCCTGCTGCTCGGTATCGGCGCCGTGCCCGAGACGGCGCTCGCACAGGCGGCCGGCATCGAGTGCGCCGACGGCATCGTGGTCGACGGCCACATGCAGACTAGCGCGGCCGGTGTGCTCGCGGTGGGCGACTGCACGCGCTTCCCCGATCGCCGCGCGGGCCGCGCGCTGCGGCTCGAATCGGTGCAGAACGCCAACGACCAGGCGCGCACCGCGGTGGCCACGCTGACCGGCGCGGCGCGTGCGCACGACGCGGTCGCGTGGTTCTGGTCCGACCAGGGCGGCATGCGACTGCAGATGGTGGGCCTGATGCCGGCCGAAGGCACGCCGGGCCTGAGCAGCGTGCGCCGGCCAGGGCCGAAGCCCGATGCGTTCTCGCTGTTCCACTATGTCGATGGGCAGCTCGTGTGCGTGGAATCGGTGAACGCGCCGGTCGACCACATGATGAGCCGCAAGCTGCTTGAAGCGGGGCGTAGCCCTGATGCTGCGGCGGTGGCGGATGCGGCGGTTCCCTTGAAGAACCATTTGGCTTAAGCCGCCTGCGTGTCTTGCTCCCTCCCCCGCTGGGGGAGGGTAGGGGTGGGGGCACAACGGCGGTGGATGAGGCGCGGCCCGTGCAAAGGCGGCAAGACCCCATCCCAGCCTTCCCCCGGAAGGGGAAGGAGCAAGGCAGAACGCGTCAGCGCCGCGTGGGCGCCAGCAGCACGACGAGGGCCCCGGCGCCGCCTTCCGCCGGCTTCGCCTGCACGAACGCGATCACCTCGTTCTTCTGGATCAGCCAGCGCTGCGCCTTGGTCTTCAGCACCGGCTGCCTGCCTGGCGAGCCCAGGCCCTTGCCGTGCACCACGCGCACGCAGCGCAGCCCCTGCTTGCTGGCATTGCGGATGAAGCCGCCGAGCGCCTCGCGCGCCTCGTCGCTGCGCAGCCCGTGCAGGTCGACCTGCCCCTGGATCGCCCATTCGCCCTTGCGCAGCCGCGCCGTCACGTCGGTGCCGATGCCGGGTCGGCGGAAGCTCATGGCGTCGTCCACGTCGAGCAGCGTGGTCACGTCGAACTCGTCGGAGAGCGACTCGCGCAGCACGCGCTGTTCGTCGAGCTGGTGCTGCACCGGGATCGGTGCTGGCGGCAGCGGCGCAAGCGGCACTGCGGCCTTGCGGCGCAGCGGCTCGGTGGCGCCGATGGCACGGGCAAAGAGGTCTTTCTCGGCGGCGAGCTTGCGTTCGGCCGCGGCCTTTGCGGCCGCCTCGGCGGCTTCGCGCTCGCGGGTTTCGGCGAGCGTGCGCTGCACCTGCTTGAGGTCGGCGAGGTTCTTGAGAGACGGGGCGCGTGCGGCCATCAGAGCACGCCCTTCTCGGCCATCGAGAAGCTCTGTCCGGGGCTCACGATGATGTGGTCGAGCACCCGCACGTCCACCAGCGCCAGCGCGGCGCGCAGCGTCTGCGTGAGCGACTCGTCGGCGCGCGAGGGCTCGATGTTGCCGCTGGGGTGGTTGTGCGCCAGCACCACGGCCGCGGCCTGGTGGTGGATGGCGCGCGTGACGACCTCGCGCGGATAGACGCTGGTCTGCGTGAGCGTGCCGCGGAACATTTCCTCCAGCGCGATCATGCGGTGCTGCACGTCGAGGAACACCACCGCGAACACTTCGTAGGGGCGCGAGCCGATGTGCAGCTGCAGGTACTGCTTGACCGCGTCGGGCGAGTCGAACACCGTGCGCTCCCGGAGCCTTTCACCCATGGCGCGGCGCGCCAGTTCGAGCACCGCGATCAGTTCGGAGCGCTTGGCGCTGCCGCCCATGCCCTTGATGGTCTTGAGCTCTTCGGCGCCGGTATGCAGCAGGCCCGAGAGGCCGCCGAAGCGCTCGAGCAGCTGCTGCGCCAGCTGCAGCACGTTCATGCCCGCCACGCCGGTGCGCAGCAGCAGGGCCAGCAGCTCGGCGTCGGCCAGCGCGGATGCCCCTCGCGAGATGAGTTTTTCGCGGGGACGGGCGTCGAGAGGGAGATCCTTGAATGCCATGAAACCCTGGGGTGAAACCTTGGCGGAGCCGGGTGAAGCCCCGGTCCTTAAAATGAGGTCCAGTTTATCGGGACACCCACCTTGTCTTTGCCCACCTCCGTTGCCCCCATGTCCCAACTCGTGACTTCCGGCTCCTTCCTGACCCTGCACTACCGGCTGGCCGGCCCGGCGGGCGACATCATCAACACCTTCGCCGACAAGCCCGCGACCCTGTCGCTCGGCACCGGCGAGCTTTCTCCAGCCATGGAGCAGCGCCTGATGGGCCTGGAAGAAGGCACGCATGCCACCTTCGAGCTGCCCGCCGGCGAGGCCTTCGGCGAGCGCAACCCCGACATGCAGCAGTGGGTGGCCAGGAAGCTGCTCGCGCAGATGGGCGACCCCGACGAGCAATACGCCACGGGCGACGTCGTGCAGTTCCCCACGCCCGACGGCACGGGCAGCTATGCGGGCGCGGTGATCGAATCGAATGACACGGCGGTGCGCTTCGACTTCAACCATCCGCTGGCCGGCCAGCCCGTCACCTTCGAAGTGAAGCTGATCGGCGTGCTATGAACCCCGATATCTCGGAAGTCATCCTTGCCGAACCGCGCGGCTTCTGTGCGGGTGTCGATCGCGCCATCGAGATCGTCGAGCGCGCCATTGCCAAGTTCGGCGCACCGATCTACGTGCGCCACGAGATCGTGCACAACACCTACGTGGTGAACGAGCTCAAGGCCAAGGGCGCGATCTTCATCGAGGAACTGTCCGACGTGCCGCCCGGCGCCACGCTGGTGTTCAGCGCACACGGCGTGAGCAAGGCGGTGGAGCAGGAGGCGCGCGACCGCGGCTTCGAGATCTTCGACGCCACCTGCCCGCTGGTGACCAAGGTGCACGTCGAGGTCGCCAAGCTCGCGAAGGAGGGCTTCGAGTTCATCATGATCGGCCACAAGGGGCACCCCGAGGTCGAGGGCACGATGGGCCAGCTCAGCAGCGGCATTCACCTCGTCGAAGACGTGGCCGACGTGGCGAAGGTCTCGCCCTCGCAGACCGAGAAGCTCGCGGTGGTTACGCAGACCACGCTGAGCGTGGACGACGCGGCCGAGATCGCCGCCGCCGTGCGCACGCGCTTTCCGGCCGTGCGAGAGCCCAAGCAGCAGGACATCTGCTATGCCACCCAGAACCGCCAGGACGCGGTGAAGATCATGAGCCCGCAGGTCGACCTCGTGATCGTGGTCGGCAGCCCCACCAGTTCCAACAGCAACCGGCTGCGCGAACTGGCGCAGCGGCTGGGCACCGAGAGCTACATGGTCGATTCGGCCGAAGAGCTCAAGCCCGAGTGGTTCGAGGGCAAGACGCGCATCGGCCTCACCGCCGGCGCCTCGGCCCCCGAGGTGCTGGTGCGCGAGGTGATCGAGCGCGTGCGCGCGTTCGGCGCGGTGTCGGTCCGCAAGATGGACGGCATCGAGGAAACCATCAAGTTTCCGCTGCCCAAGGGGCTCAAGCTCGACGACATTCCGCCTCCAGGACACATCTCTTGAACGACAAGAAAACCCCCGACTGGCGCTCTGAAATAGATAGCGCCTCCCGCAGGCTGAGCGAGCGTGCTGGCCACTTTTTGCGCGAAACCCCGCTATGGAAGCTGCCCGCGGCCGCCTTCGGCGTCGCGGCGCCGGGCGCCGAGATCTGGCTGAAGCTCGAGCACATGCAGGTCAGCGGCAGCTTCAAGGCGCGCGGCATGATGAACCGGCTGCTGGCCAACGACATTCCCGACAGCGGCGTGGTTGTGGCCTCGGGTGGCAATGCGGGCATTGCCACGGCGGCCGCGGCGCGCGCGCTGGGCGTGCCTTGCCAGGTGTTCCTGCCGGGCGTGTCGCCTGAGGCCAAGCGCGCGCGGCTGCGTGCGCTGGGTGCGGAAGTGGTCGTCGTCGGCGAGCTCTACCCCGATGCGCTGGCCGCCTGCCTGACGCGTCAGAAGGAATCCGGCGCCTTGCTCACCCACGCCTACGACCAGCCCGAAGTGGTGGCCGGCGCGGGCACGCTCGGCCGCGAGATCGAAGAGCAGGGCGGTCTTCCCGATGCGGTGCTCGTGAGCGTCGGCGGCGGTGGGCTGATCGGCGGCCTCGCTGGTTGGTTCGAGCAGCGCGCCCGTGTGGTGGCGCTCGAACCCGAAAAAGCGCCCACGCTGTTTCGCGCTCGCGAGGCCGGCGAGCCGGTCGACGTGGAGGTGGGCGGCATCGCGGCCGATTCGCTCGGGGCGCGCCGCCTCGGCGCCATTTCGTGGGAGATCACGCAACAGCAGGTGCGGCACGCCCTCCTGCTGTCCGATGAATCCATCCGCGCCGCCCAGCAGTGGCTGTGGAAAGAGCTGAAGCTGGCGGTGGAGCCGGCCGCAGCGCTGCCGCTGGCCGCGCTGCAGACCGGTGCCTACGTGCCGAGTGCGGGCGAGAAGGTGTGCCTGATCATCTGCGGGGCGAACGTCGACCCCGCGACGGTCGCCTGAGAGTCGAAGGCCGCCGCCGCCGGGCCGCCCCAAGGCGAGCCGCGCCTCCCCCTTGGGGGGTGGCGAATTACACGGAGCGAAGCGCAGTGAAAAGCCGGGGGGCCTTCATTTTTCGCAGTTCACCATCCACGCCACGCCGAACTTGTCGGTGAGCATGCCGAAGCCCTTGGCCCAGAACTGCGGGCCGTAGGGCATCGTGACCTTGCCGCCTTCGGCCAGCGCGTCGAACAGCTTCTTGCCTTCGTCCACGCTGTTCGCCTGCACCGAGAGCGAGAAACCCTTGTAGCCTTCGAAAGGCCACTCCGGCGGGGCGTCCGAGGCCATCAGCTTGTGGCCGCGGGCCTCGAGGGTGGCGTGCATGATCTTGTCCTTGTGGCTGGCCGGCGTCTGGGCGCCCATCGGGCTCTCGCCGAAGGTCATGCTGAAGGCGACCTTGCCGTCCAGCGCCTTGGCATAGAAGGCGAGCGCTTCGGCGGCATTGCCGTTGAATGTCAGATAGGCTTCCATCGTTTTCCCCTTCGAGGTGGGTGAGTGGGATCGCGATGCTACGCCCACCTAAAATCCCCCCATGCTTGACATCACCCTGCTCCGCAAAGACCTGGCCTCCGCCGTGGCCGGCCTCGAAAAACGCAAGAAGAACCAGCCGTACCTCGACGTGTCGGCGTTCACCGCGCTCGAGGCCGAGCGCAAGACGCTGCAAACCCGCACCGAGGAAATCCAGGCGCGCCGCAACACGCTGAACAAGCAGATCGGCCCGCTCAAGGCCAAGGGCGAATCGGTCGATGCGCTGATGGCCGAAGTCAACGCGCTCAAGGCCGAGCAGGAATCGCAGTCCAGGCGCCTCGAAGAGATCCAGCCCGCGCTGCATGCGCTGCTGCTCGCGGTGCCCAACCTGCCGCACGCCAGCGTGCCGGTGGGCGAAGACGAGGCCGGCAACGTCGAGATGCGCCGCTGGGCCCCGAAGGGCGGCGCCGGCGCCAGCGCCACGCTGCTGGGCTTCGCGCCCAAGGACCACGTCGACCTCGGCGCGCCGCTGGGCCTCGACTTCGAGATGGGCGCCAAGCTCTCGGGCTCACGCTTCTCCGTCATGAAGGGTCCGATCGCCCGCCTGCATCGCGCGCTCGCGCAGTTCATGGTCGACCTGCAGACCGAACAGCACGGCTATACCGAGTGCTACGTGCCCTACGTGGTCAACGCCGCCACGCTCAGCGGCACCGGCCAGCTGCCCAAGTTCGAAGGCGACCTGTTCGCCGCGAAGAAGGGCGGCCAGGACGGCGAGCCCGCGCCCGACCATTCGGCGCTGTACCTCATCCCGACCAGCGAAGTGCCGCTGACCAACTTCGTGCGCGACGAGGTCGTGCCCGAGGCGCAGCTGCCCATCAAGCTCACGGCCCATACGCCATGCTTCCGCTCCGAGGCCGGCAGCGCCGGGCGCGACACGCGCGGCATGATCCGCCAGCACCAGTTCGACAAGGTCGAGATGGTGCAGGTCGTGCATCCTGAGAAGAGCTACGACGCGCTCGAGCAGATGACCGACCACGCCGAAGCCGTGCTGCAGGCGCTGGAACTGCCGTACCGTGTGGTGCTGCTGTGCACCGGCGACATGGGCTTCACGGCCGCCAAGACCTACGACCTCGAGGTGTGGCTGCCGGCGCAGGACACCTACCGCGAGATCAGCTCGGTCTCGAACTGCGAAGCCTTCCAGGCGCGCCGTTTGCAGGCCCGTTTCAAGAACGCGCAGGGCAAGAACGAACTTGTGCACACCCTCAACGGCTCCGGCCTGGCGGTGGGCCGCGCGCTGGTAGCCGTGCTGGAAAACCACCAGAACGAAGACGGCTCCATCAACGTGCCCGCGGCGTTGCGTCCGTACCTCGGTGGGCTCGAAGTTTTGCGCGGCTGAGACGCGAGGCCTCGAAGACTCGTTTTTCTCGGCTATAATCTGAGGCTCGACAGCACCGGAGAGGTGGCAGAGTGGTCGAATGTACCTGACTCGAAATCAGGCGTACTAGCGATAGTACCGAGGGTTCGAATCCCTCCCTCTCCTCCAAGAAGTCAATAAACAAGCGCCTTTCGGGGCGCTTTTTTATTTTCTGAACCGTTGTTTCCATCCGCATTCTTCGCTGTTGGCAAAGAACGCCCAAAGGGCGCTCGGGGCGGAGACTAGGGCCGCTGCATGACTTCCCGTTGACTTCGCTGCCCGGTCCGAGCTGCCTTCCCCGGCTGTCGCCGTCGCGCAAGAGCCAGGTTGGCCGTGATCATGGCCGCGACCAGCGTGATCAGCCACGAGAAGTACACCCACAGCAAGAAGATCGGAAATGCCGCGAACGCCCCGTACAGCGCCTTGTAGGTCGGCACCTTGACGAGGTAGGTGGCGAAGCCCCGTTTGCCCAGCTCGAAAGCCGCGCTGGCGATCAAGCCGCCCGCGATGGCGTCGCGTAGCCGCACCTTCGTGTTCGGAACGAAATAGAACATGCTCGTCAGCGCGGTCACGCCGAGCACGAGCGGCCCGAGGTCGAGCACGAAGGCGAGCGATGGTGGCAAGGCGCCGATCAGACCCAGGGAAACGCCCAGCACGTACGACGTTGCCCACAGACTCAGACCCATCACGGGTGGCCCGACGGCCAACATCAGCAGGTACAGGCCGACCCTTCTGAAGAAGGGCCGATTCCTCCTCACTTCCCACATCTGGTTCAACGCGTTCTCCACGGTCAGCAACATCGCGACGGCGGTTCCCAGCAGGAAGAGCGAGCCGACCCAGGTCAGGCTGCTGGCATTAGCGGCGAACTGGTCCAGATACTTGAGGACCGTGCGCGCGATGTCTGGCGGCAGCAGCCTGCTCAGCAGGAACTCATGAATCGCGTCTTTGAATCGCTTGAAGATCGGGAATCGCGTGAACAGCGCGAAACTCGTCGCCAGCAAGGGCACGATGGACAGCAAGGTCGTGAATGTCAGGCTTCCGGCGACCTGGGGCAGGCGTTCTTTCCTGGCGCGGTGGATCGTCAGGCGGGTCAGAGTGAACATGTATCGCTGAAAGAGGAGGGGGCGGCTGGCTTCGCGGACGGACAAGCCGCTGCATGCGATTTTGAGGCCTGCAGCTGACGCCTTTCGGCAAGGCCCACCTTCGATGCGTCGTAGATCGAGGCATTCACTCAGCCGCCCCGCTGCCGGATCTTCGGCAAGCACGACAGCAGCGCCTTCACCTGCGGCGAATCGTCGGACTTGCGCCAGATGGCGACGGTCTCGACGATGGTCTTCTCGCCCTTCATGCTGGTAGTCCTCGTGAAGGCGCGCAGCATCGGCGGCAAGAATGAATAGGCCGGCAGGCTGATGAAGCCGAGCGGCAGCGAACCCATGAAGCACGCTTGCGCATGGTGTCGGCCGGCGGCCAGCACGGCGCGTGCGTCGCGGCGGCCCCGAAGCACTAAGCTTCTGCCCGGCCCGCACGTGACCTTCGAGGTCAGGCTCGAGGAATGGCTGCCGGCTTCCGGATCCCGAGTTCCTTTTTTCCCTTCAACCCAACGCACCACATCATGAGCACCACATCACCAGCCCGCATCGCCGTCGTCACCGGAGGCGCCCGCGGCATCGGCCGCGCCGTCGGCGAATGGTTTCTTCGCCACGGCTGCAAGGTCGCCTTGCTCGACTGCGACAGCGCAACGCTTGACAGCACGATCTCGGAGATCGCCCGCCCCGGCGATCTGCTCGGCATCCATTGCGACGTGTCCGATCCGGCGCAGGTCGACCGCGCCGTGGCGGCCGTCGTTGCAAAGTTCGGCCGCGTGGACGCGCTGGTCAACAACGCCGGTGTGGCCATCTTCAAGCCGGTGCTGGAAACCTCCTTCAAGGAATGGCGCACGGTGATGGCCACCAACCTCGATGGCGCCTTCCTCTGTACCCAGGCGTTCGGCGCGGTGATGGCCGGCAACGGCGGCGGTGCCATCGTCAACGTCGCCTCGATCTCCGGGCTGCGGGCCAGCACGCTGCGCGTGGCCTATGGCACCAGCAAGGCCGCGCTCATCCACATGACGAAGCAGCATGCGGTCGAACTCGGCGATGCCGGCGTGCGCGTGAACGTCATCGCCCCCGGCCCGGTAGAAACCGAAATGGCCAAGCTCGTGCACAGCGTGGCGATCCGCTCCGACTACTACGACGCGATTCCGCTGAACCGCTACGGCACCACCGAGGAGATGGCGAATGTCATCGGCTTCCTGTGCAGCCCCGAAGCGAGCTTCATCAACGGCCAGGTCGTGGCCGTCGACGGCGGCTTCGACGCGGCGGGCGTCGGCCTGCCAACCCTTCGCCGCCGCAAGGCCGAAGCCGGGGCGGAACTGCCAGGGGCCAAGGCATAACGAAACTGCCGTACATCATCGGCTGGGGCCACACGCGCTTCGGCAAGCTCACCAAGAACGACATTCGAACGCGCCTCGTCGAGCACGGAGAATCGCAGCCGGCCATGCACGGCTGAGCCACCGATCACAATTACGAACCACCAAGGAGACAAACCATGAGCATTTCCCGTCGCACCATTCTTCGCAGCGCCGCCGCGGCCGCCGTTGTCGCCGCCCCCGCGGGCAGCGCCTTCGCGCAAACCAAGGCCGAGTTCACCTACAAGTACGCGAACAACCTGCCGGTGACGCATCCGATGAACCTGCGCGCCAAGGAGATGGCCGATGCGATCCGCACCGAGACCAACGGCCGCGTCAACATCCAGATCTTCCCGAACAACCAGCTCGGCTCCGACACGGATGTGCTGAGCCAGCTGCGTTCGGGTGGCGTCGAGTTCTTCACCCTCTCGGGCTTGATCCTCTCGACGCTGGTGCCGGCGGCATCGATCAGCGGCGTCGGCTTTGCGTTCAAGGACTACCCGAGCGTGTGGAAGGCGATGGATGGCGAACTGGGCGCCTACATCCGCGCGCAGATCGCCAAGGCCGGCATCGTGCCGATGGAAAAGATCTGGGACAACGGCTTTCGCCAGATCACCTCGTCGTCCAGGCCCATCGCGACGCCCGCCGACCTGAAGGGCTTCAAGATCCGCGTGCCGGTGTCGCCGCTGTGGACCTCGATGTTCAAGGCCCTCGATGCGGCGCCGGCGTCGATCAACTTCGCCGAGGTCTATTCCGCGCTGCAGACGAAGATCGTCGACGGGCAGGAGAACCCGCTGGCCATCATCTCGACGGCCAAGCTCTTCGAGGTGCAGAAGTACTGCTCGCTGTCCAACCACATGTGGGACGGCTTCTGGTTCCTGGCCAACCGCCGCGCCTGGGAGAAGCTGCCGGCCGACCTGCGCGCCATCGTTGCCAAGCACATCGACGCGGCCGGCCTGAAGGAGCGCGACGACGTGGCGCAGCTCAACGCCGGGCTGCAGACGGAACTGGCCGGCAAGGGCCTGGCCTTCAACCAGCCGGATGCCGCCGCCTTCCGCGACCAGCTTCGCAAGGCCGGCTTCTATGGCGAATGGAAGGGCAAGTACGGCGACGAGGCATGGGCCCTCCTGGAACGCTCCGTCGGCAAGCTGGCATGAGCGCGATGAGCCCCACCGGCCACGGCGTGCAGGCGTCGCCGGCGGTGAGCCCCGCTTCGCCGGCGGCGCGCATCGACCGCGTTCTCGGGTTCATCGTCGAAGCGTCCGCCGGTGCGCTCGTGCTGGCGGACATCGCCGTGCTGCTGGCCGGCGTCGTGGCGCGCTTCGCGTTCCACAGGCCGCTGGTCTGGTCCGACGAACTCGCCTCGATGCTCTTCATCTGGCTGGCGATGCTCGGTGCCGTGGTCGCCCTGCGGCGCGGCGAGCACATGCGCATGACGGCGCTGGTCTCGCGCCAGGCGCCAGCGCGCCAGCAGTTGCTCGAGGCCATCAGCGTGTGCGCGTCGCTGGCCTTCCTCGCGATGGTGGCCTGGCCGGCGTGGGAATACGCCTCGGAGGAGCGCTTCATCACCACGCCGGCTCTCGAGATCTCGAATGCATGGCGCGCTGCGGCGCTGCCTTGCGGCATCGCCCTGATGATGCTGTTCTCGGTGCTGCGGCTGTTCAAGGAGGCCGACTGGCGCACGGGCACCAAGGCCTTCGCCGCCGTGGCCATCGTGATCGGCGCCTTCGCGCTGGGCCGCGGCGTCTTCGAAGACCTGGGGCGCTACAACCTGCTGATCTTCTTCGTGGGCGTGGTCGGGGCAAGCGTGTTCAGCGGCATTCCCATTGCCTTTGCGTTCGGCCTGGGGACCATCGGCTACCTGGCGCTGGGAACGGACACCGCGCTGCCGGTGATCATCGGCCGCATGGACGAGGGCATGTCGCACCTGATCCTGCTGGCCGTGCCCCTGTTCGTGTTCCTGGGGCTGCTCATCGAAATGACCGGCATGGCCAAGGCCATGATCGCCTTCCTCGCGGGCCTGCTGGGCCACGTGCGCGGCGGCCTGCAGTTCGTGCTGGTCGGGGCGATGTACCTCGTCTCCGGCATCTCGGGGTCGAAGGCCGCCGACATGGCCGCGGTGGCGCCGGCGCTCTTTCCGGAAATGAAGAAGCGCGGCGCCAGCGAGGGCGACCTGGTGGCGCTGCTCTCGGCCACCGGCGCGCAGACCGAGACCGTGCCGCCGAGCCTGGTGCTGATCACCATCGGATCGGTCACGGGCGTCTCGATTGCGGCGCTGTTCACCGGCGGGCTCCTGCCGGCCGTGGTGCTGGGGCTCACGCTGTGCGTCGTTGTCTGGCTGAGGGCGCGGGGCGAGGATCTCAGCCATGTGGAGCGCCCCTCGCGGCGGCAAGTGGCCAAGCTGGCGGCGATTGCAGTGCCGGCGCTGGCATTGCCCTTCATCATCCGCGCGGCTGTCGTCGAAGGCGTGGCCACGGCCACCGAGGTCTCGACCATCGGCATCGTCTATGCCGTGCTGTCGGGCCTGCTGGTGTACCGCCAGTTCGACTGGAAGCGCGTCGGGCCGATGCTGGTGGCGACGGCATCGCTGTCGGGCGCGATCCTGCTGATCATCGGCACCGCGACGGGAATGGCCTGGGGACTGACGCAGTCGGGCTTCTCCAGCTCGCTGGCGCAGGCCATGACCGGGCTGCCGGGTGGCGCGCCGATGTTCCTGGCCGTTTCGCTGGTCACCTTCGTGGTGCTCGGCTCGGTGCTCGAGGGCATCCCGGCCATCGTGCTGTTCGGCCCGCTGCTGTTCCCGATCGCCCGCCAGCTCGGCATCCACGAGGTGCACTACGCCATGGTCGTCGTGCTGTCGATGGGACTGGGGCTGTTCGCGCCGCCGCTGGGCGTGGGCTACTACGCGGCGTGCGCGATCGGGCGGGTGCATCCGGACAAGGGCATCCGGCCCATCGTCGGCTACATGCTTGCGCTGCTGGTCGGCACGGTGCTGGTCGCCGCGGTGCCGTGGCTCTCCATCGGGTTCCTTTGATGGAGCCTGCTCAAGGCGTCGCCGCGCGGCACTGGTAGCTCGACGCCTGCATGCGGTCGCCACCTGCGTAGTGCGGGTACGCGGGGTAGCGGCACATCGGTCGAGACGCCTGAACGGCAAACGGCGGCAGCGGCGCGTTGACCGTTTGCACCAGCGCGTCTGCGGGCGCAGCGCCCGTGCTCACCCATCGGTCCAGCGGATCCAGGAGGTCCACCATCGTCGGCACCGGCGCGCCGCCTCCGACCGCCCGGGAATTGCCGCTGTGTGTCGAGCCCGGTGAAACATACAGCCGCACGGATCTTTCCACGGCCGGTGCTCCCATGCGCGCCACGAGCGCACCGTGGTACTGGATTCCCATGAGGGGGCTCTGTGCGCGGTCGGCGGCGTTCTCGCGCACGATCAGCTTGCCGCCGCGAGCGAAGAATGCCGAAAGGTCCGGGTCGGTGGCGTCGATCATCGCGGAGGTCTTCTGGACCTGCGCCTGGAACTCCTGGGGACGATAGCGGCGCACGTCGTAGTCCTTGTCGCGGGCGACGGCGTAGCGGATCCAGTTGCTGCCGTAGATCCACTGCGTCGAATGGCGCGCCGCATCCGGAGGAGCAATGGGCGCCGCCGTGCCGGAGACCCAGCGCACCATGTTCAGGGCGGAGGGACCGTCGAGGCTGTCCTCATGGCCGTACAACCACTGCGGGTAGGTGGTGAGCCCGTTGGCGATGGGAAAGGGAAAAACATACGGCGAGTGGATGCCGCGGACCAGCCGCAGCTGCGCGTCCGACAGGCATTGCAAGCCTGCATCGCCGCCGCCGGGGCAGCGCAGCGCCTGCAGGTCGACGCGGGCCTGGCAAGCCATGTAGTTGTTGACGACGCCGTCGGCCAGCCCGTCGAGCGCGTCGCAGGCATCGGAGGTGGCTTTCGCGATCAGCGGGACCTTGCCGGCCTGGAGCCAGTCGTCGTGCTGCGGCACCTGGTTGCGCACGAATGCATGGAACAGGCCGGTCCAGTTGATGACGGGCACCACGCTGACGATGCCGTCGTAGTCGGCCGGGAACCGCTGCGCCATCATCATTCCTTCGCGCCCGCCCTCCGAGCCGCCGAAGTAGTACGTGCGCTGCGGCGGTCGTGCGTAGTAGGCGCGCATGAGGTCCACGGCCGCGTCCTTCACCTTCTTGTACGAAGCGAACGCGAAGTTCTCGAGCATCTCGTCGTTCAGCGCAAAGGCGCCTGGCTCGCCGGGAGGGAAGGCGCTCGCCTGGTGGCCCGAGTCCTGGCCAAAGGTCGCATAGCCCCGCGCGATGGGCAGCGGGTCGCCCGGCGCGGCGTCGCGCAAGGGCGCGAGGCCGGTGATCAACACGCCGTTGAAGCCACCGCCGCCGTATTGCAGGGCCTTTCCGTTCCATTCGGTCGGAAGGTTCAGCTGGAAGTTGATGACTTGCGCGGCAGGGTCACGCGATGCGATCGTGCCCGTGACCTTGCAGAACCGGGGAAGGGCCGGCACAAATGCACCGGCGTTGTCCGCTCCTGCCGTGGCGGGCGCCAGCACGGCGGAGGTGACCGAGGCCCTGCCGCTGGGCAAGCCGATGGCGCCCGGTTCGATGACATGGCGTGCCAGTGACGCACAGGAAGTTGCCAACTGCTCGGCGGTCGGCGGCACGGTGCCGCAAGCCGTCAGCGAGAGCCCGGCCGCGGCGAGGGCGGCGTGAGCGAAGGCACGGAGGGTGAAATGGGGCATCGTGTCTCCAGACACCGCTCTGCGGCGGCGCGGCGCCATCTTACGGTCGAAACTGCCGGCGGGCCGTGCGTTCGGCATGGCCCGCCACGGAGTTCACCGCTGCGCAGACACCTCGATCTCCACGCGGCGGTTCGGGGCGAGGCAGTCGATCAGGTCCGAGCGCCTCGTCTGCGCGCAATGCACCTTCGGCTCCGATTCGCCCTTGCCCTGCACCTGCACGGCCTGCGCCGGCACGCCGGCCTGCACCAGGTAGTCGCGCACGGTGTTGGCGCGCGCCAGCGAGAGCGCCTGGTTGTAGCTGTTGCTGCCGAGCCGGTCGGTATGCCCGGTCACCCTGATCGAGTCCACCGGCCTGGCGCTGTTCCTGAGGTCGCGTGCCAGTGCGTCCAGCTTGCGCCGTCCCTCGGGAAGCAGGTCGGCCAGCGAGCGGCCGTCGAAGCGGAACAGGCCGTCGGCGCCGAGCGTCGTCTTTGCAGGCAGAACCACCTGCTGGACGGTAGCGGCCGGCTTCGCCGCGGACATCGGCTTGAGCAGGTCCGCGCAGCCCGGTCCCTTCCAGTACATGCCGTCGGTCAGCACGTCTGCATTGAAGCGGACCATGTACTGGCAGGTGATGTATTCCGGGCCGGCGCCGGTGCGGAAGTGGAAGATGTAGTTCCACTCGCGCACGCCGCCCAGGCCTTCGCGAAAGTGCGGAAAGCCCAGCAGCTCGCGCACCTGGTCCTTGCCCATGCCGGTGCGCATGGCGCGCAGGGCCTCGGGGCTCGGAAAGGCGCCTTGCTGCCATTTGGCCGAGTCCAGCGCGGGGAAGTCCTCGTCCTTCGGCGGTGCCGGGTTCTCCGAAGCGGCCCTGGCCTGCATCTCCGGCGTGATGGTGTAGCTCGGGCTGGCGCAGCCGCCGGCCACGAGTGCCGCGAGGCAGAGTGCGGCGAGCGGTGCGGTACGGACCGTGAAGAAAGTCTTGGCTTGAAGAGGCTTGTTCATGATGGAGTTCGTCCAGTTCATCCGTATGGCGATCAGTTGAAGACCCATTCCGCGCCAACGGTGGCGCCCACCCCGGCACGGCTGGTGGCCACGCCGCCGGTGATGCTCCAGGCGTTGTTCTCGGAGGTGCGCCGGAAACTGATGCCCACCGCGCCCTGGCCCTTGAAGGAGCCCGCGCCGATGCGCATGACCGTCTTGCCCGGAACGTAGCTCGCAGGCATTTGCAGGGCCATGGCCGCGGCAACCCCGGCATAGGCGTTCTTCTCGACGTTGTCGATGCGGCTGTTGGTCGCATCGATGCGGTTGTTCAGGCCGCCGCTGACCGCGTTCAACTGGTTCACGTTGACGGCGTCGGTGCCCGCCACGCCCGGCGCCACGTTGTGCACCGTGACCGGGCCGGTGGCGTTGCTGCCGCCCATCGTCACGCTGTTGTGGTTGATCGTGCCGTCCGCGTTGCTGTCGTACTTGACCGCCGACTGGTCGATCGCAGCGACCGTGCCCTGTACACCCCGCAGCTGCGAGACGTTGACCGCATCGCTGTCGGCCGTGCCCGCGGCCACGCCGCTGATCTGCCGGAACTGGCCGCTGGCTGCATTGCCCACCGATACCGCCGCCAGCGTGCTGGTGGTCGCGCCGATGGCAATGCGCTGCGCGGCAGTGGCGGTGGGCGGGATGTAGCCGGCCACGCCCGCGGCGGTGGAGGCCACCGAGCCCGCGCCCAGCGCCACACCGCCGGCCTGCGTCACGCTGGTGCCCGCGCCCAGCGCCACGCCTTGCACGGCGGCGGCCGACGACTGCGTGCCCAGCGCGATGGAGTCGGCCATGTGCGAGGTCGCGCCCTGGCCGATCGCAATGCCGCCCGGCGCGCTTTGCTGCACCACCGCGCCGTTGCCGATGCCCACGCCGTTGTTGCCGTTGACCACCGTCTGCGGGCCCACGGCCACCGACTCCGCGCCGATGGCCAGCGAGTCCGCCGCGGCGGAGTTGGCGTGGAAGTACAGCGTCGGCGTCACCGCGAAGGACGTCAGCGCGCCCGACAGCTGCCGCACCGTGACCGCGTCCTGCGCTTGCGTGCCGTCGGCCACGTTGGTGATCTGGCGGTAGGTGGTTGCACTGCCGACCGACAGTGCGCCCAGCAGGGTGCGGTCGGTGGTGTTGTAGGAAATCAGCGAACTGCCGGCCGGAATGCTGCCGGTGGAAGGCGCGACCGCCCGGTCGGAGACGGCACCCGAACCGATGGCCACTGCACCGGCAACCGTTGCGCTCGCATCCTTGCCCGACGCGATGGCATCGGCACCCGTCGCACCGAGGTTGTCTTCGTTGCCGCCGCCGGTGGAGTTGACGCTGTAGTACCTGATCTTGTTGGCCGTGACCGTGGTGCTGAGGTTCTCGATCGACTGGTTGGTGGCGAACAGCTGCGAGCCGTTGATGGCATCGGTGCTGGTGCCGGAGATCCGACCGGCCGCCACGTTGGTGATGGTGCGTTCGGCACCGACCGTGCCCACGCTGACCGTGCCCACCGGGGTGGTGCCCTGGAAGTTGTAGGTCGTGCCGTTGATCGTCGTGCTTGCAGTCCCCACGGCAGCGGCCGTGGCCGAACCCGCGCCCAGCGCCACGCTGTTGGCGTCCGCGGCCGTGGCCCCCAGGCCGATGGCCACCGCCGAAGCGCCACCCGCCGCCGCGTTCTTGCCCGACGCGATGGCGTTGGTGCCGGTGGCGCCGAGGTTGTCTTCGTTGGTGCCGCCGGTGGAGTTGACGCTGTAGTACTTGGTCTTGTTGGTCGTGACCGTCGTGCTGAGGTCTTCGATCGACTGGTTGGTGGCGAACAGCTGCGAGCCGTTGATCGCATCGGTGCTGGTGTTGGAGATCCGGCCGGCGGCCACGTTGGTGATCGTGCGCTCTGCGCCCACCGCACCCACGCTCACCGTCGAAGTCGGCGTGGTGCCCTGGAAGTTGTAGGTCTTGCCGTTGATGGTCGCACTGGCCGTGCCGACGGCCGCCGTGGTGATCGAGCCGGAGCCCAGCGCCACATCGCCCGCACTGGCAGTCGCCGTCGCTGCATCGCCGATGGCCACGCTGCCGGCCTTGCCGGCCGTGGAGCCGTTGCCCAGTGCCACCGAGCCCTGGCCGATCGCCTTGTTGCCATTGCCGATGGCGACTGCACCGTTGGCCTGGTTGGCCGCGGTGGCCGAGGCCGTGCCGTCGCTGTTGGCGATGTTGTTGGCACCGCCGGTGAAGGCCCCGGTACCGCTGGCATAGCTCGGATCGCCGATGGCAACCGCCCCGTCGCCGTAGGCCGTGTTGCCCGAGCCGATCGAGATGGCCTTGCCGCCCGTGGCCTTCGCGTTCTTGCCGATGGCCACCGCCTCCGCCGAATCGGCCGTCGCAGTGCTGCCGATGGCGATGGTGTCCGCGGCGCTGGCGCGCGCGCCGTTGCCCATGGCAATACCGCTTGCACCCGCGGCCAGGGCGTTCACGCCGGCAGCCAGGGCATTGATGCCCGTGGCGCCGTCGTTCGCATAGTTCCCCTGCTGCGTGCCGTTGTCGTTCACGCTGTAGTAGTGGATCTTGGACGCATTCACCTGCGTGGTCAGCTGGGTCACGTTCACCGCATCGGTGGGCGCCACGCCGGGCGCCACGTTGGTGATGACCGTGTTGCCGGCATTGATGCCGGTATTGGTCACGCTCGGTCCGCCCGTGATCGTGAGGCCGTTGTTGTTCAGCACCGTGCCGCCGGTGGTCACGCTGGTGAAGTTGGGCGTTGCGCTGGTGGCGATCTGCACCTCCGAGCCGTTCTGCGTGATGGCGACGTTGTCTCCCGCCGTGTAGGTGGCGGTGCCGCCCGGTGCGATGTTCTGCACGCTGGTGCCCGTCGCCGTGCCCGTGCCCGTCCGGGCCGTGGTCATGTTCCAGCCCTTGCTGGCCGTGGAGCCGATGTTGGCCAGCTCGGCGTTGGTGGCGAACAGCTGGCTGCCGTTGATCGCGTCGGTGCTGGTACCGGAGATCCGGCCGGCCGCGACGTTGGTGATCGTGCGCTCGGCGCCCACTGCGCCCACGCTCACAGTGCTCGTCGCGGCGGTGCCCTGGAAGGTGTGGACCGTGCCGTTGACGGTCGCGCTAGGTGTGTTGACCACGGCCGCCGTGACCGAGCCCGAGCCCAGTGCCACGTCGCCCGCGTTGGTGCCCGCCGACGCGCCGGTGCCCAGTGCCACCCCGTTGACGACGCTGGCCGCGGCGCTATTGCCCATGGCCACGCTGCCGGTGGCTGCCTTGGTGGTGCTCGCGCCCACGCCCGCGGCGATGGAGTTGATGCCCAGTGCGCCGTCGTTGTTCACGTTGGCACCGGCCACCCCGTTGTCGTTCACGCTGTAGTACTTGGTCTTGCTGGCTGCCACCGTGCTGGTCAGCTGGGTCACGTTCACCGCATCGGTGGGTGCCACGCCGGGCGCCACGTTGGTGATCACCGTGTTGCCGGCATTGATGCCGGTGTTCGTCACGCTCGGCCCGCCCGTGATCGTGAGGCCGTTGTTGTTCAGCACGGTGCCGCCGGTGGTCACGCTGGTGAAGCTGGGTGTGGCGCTGGTGGCGATCTGCACCTCTGCACCGTTCTGCGTGATGGCGATGTTGTTGCCCGCCGTGTAGGTGGCGGTGCCGCCCGGGGCGATGTTCTGCACGCTGGTGCCGGTGACCGTGCCGGTGCCCGTCTGGCCTGTGGTCACGTTCCAGCCCTTGTTGGCCGTGGTGGCCACGTCGTCGATCGCGGCGTTGGTGGCGAACAGCTGGCTGCCGTTGATCGCGTCGGTGCTGGTGCCGGAGATTCGGCCGGCCGCGACGTTGGTGATGGTGCGCTCGGCGCCCACCGTGCCCACGCTCACCGTCGAAGCCGGCGTGGTGCCCTGGAAGTTGTAGGTCTTGCCGTTGATCACGGTGCTGGCCGTGCCGACCGCAGCGGCCGTCGCGGAGCCGGAGCCCAGTGCCACGCTGTTGGCGTTCGCAGCCGTCGCGCCCAGGCCGATGGCCACTGCCGAGTTCCCCGCCGCCGTCGCGTTCTTGCCCGATGCAATGGCATCGGTGCCCGTGGCGCCGAGGTTGTCCTCGTTGCCGCCGCCGGTGGAGTTCACGCTGTAGTACTTGGTCTTGTTGGCCGCCACCGTGCTGGTCAGCTGGGTCACGTTCACCGCATCGGTGGGCGCCACGCCGGGGGCCACGTTGGTGATGAAAGTGTTGCCGGCATTGATGCCGGTATTGGTCACGCTCGGCCCGCCCGTGATCGTGAGGCCGTTGTTGTTCAGCACCGTGCCGCCGGTGGTCACGCTGGTGAAGTTGGGCGTGGCGCTGGTGGCGATCTGCACCTCCGCACCGTTCTGCGTGATGGCGATGTTGTTGCCCGCCGTGTAGGTGGCGGTACCGCCCGGGGCGATGTTCTGCACGCTGGTGCCCGTGACTGTGCCGGTGCCCGTCTGGCCTGTGGTCACGTTCCAGCCCTTGTTGGCCGTGGTGGCCACGTCATCGATCGCGGCGTTGGTGGCGAACAGCTGGCTGCCGTTGATCGCGTCGGTGCTGGTGCCGGAGATCCGGCCGGCCGCAACGTTGGTGATCGTGCGCTCGGCGCCCACCGCGCCCACGCTCACCGTCGAAGCTGGCGTGGTGCCCTGGAAGTTGTACGTCTTGCCGTTGATCACGGCGCTGGCCGTGCCGACGGCCGCAGTCGTGGTCGAGCCGGAGCCCAGTGCCACGTCGCCTGCATTGTTGGCGACCGAATTCGAGCCCAGCGCCACGCTGTCCGCCGCCTTGGCGCTGGCCGTGTCGCCCACGGCGACGCCGCCCGCAGCCGCGACGGACGAGGCATTGCCGAGCGCCGTGGCACGCGCTGCCGCGGCGTTCGCGCCGGGGCCGACGGCCGAGGCGTTCACGCCGGATGCGCTGGCAAATTCGCCGACCGCCAGGCTGTTGGTGGCGCTGGCGGTGGAGAAGGCGCCCACCGCCGTGGAGCCGCTGACGCCCGATGCCACGGCGTTGACGCCAATCGCGGTGCTGCTGACCGCCGACGCCTTGGTGCCGGTGCCGATCGCAATGGCGTCGCCGGCCGATGCGCTCGACTGAAAGCCCTGCGCCACGGACTGATCGCCCGAAGCCGACGCGGCGACGCCCGCTGCCAACGAATTCGCTCCGGTCGCGCCGTTGTTCGTGTAGTTCGCCTGCTGCGTGCCGCCGTCGTTCACGCTGTAGTAGTGGGTGGGCGTGCTGGCCGCGATGGCCTGCACCGCCTGGTTGGTGGCGTAGAGCTGCGAGCCGTTGATGGCATCGGTCGAAGTCGACGAGATCTGCCCCGCCGCCACGTTGGTGATGGTCCGCTCGTTGCCCCCGCTGCCCACGCTGATCGTGCTGGTTGGCGTGGTGCCGGCGAAGTTGTAGGTGGTACCGCCGATCACGGCGCTGGCCGTGCCGACCGCAGCGGCAGTCACGGAGCCCGAGCCCAGCGCCACGTCCCTTGCATTGTTGGCAATGGCCGTATCGCCGAGGGCGACGGCGCCCGCCGCCAGCGCCTTGCTGGTGCTGCCGAGCGCGACGCTGCCCTGGCCGACCACGGTGTTCTGGAAGCCGATACCCACCGCGCCGCGCGCCGCCGTGCCGGCGGTGCCGACCGCCTGGCCGCCGCCGCCGACCATGTTGGTGTTGCCCATGGCCACGGAGCCGTCGCCCGTGGCTGTGTTGTCCAGGCCATTCGCAATCGCGCCGTTGCCGGTGGCGGTGTTCGGGTCGCCGATCGCCACGGCGCCATTGCCGTTGGCAACGTTGCCGGCGCCGATGGCCACTGCTCTGCCGCCGGTGGCCGTCGAGCCGGTGCCGATCGAGACTGCATCGCCGGAATTGGCGATCGCGCCGTTGCCCATGGCGATCGCATTGAGCGCCGAGGCCTTGGCGCTGCTGCCGATCGCGATCGCCTGCGCTGCAGTTGCACTGGCGAGCGCGCCCAGTGCGGTGGCGTTCTGGTCGGACGCCAGTGTGCCGAACCCCAACGCGGTTGCGCGTGCGACAGTCGCCGTGGCGTTGTTGCCCATTGCCACGGTGCCGTCGGCCGCGGCATTGGCCCCCGACCCTGCCGCGACCGAACCCACGCCACCCGAAACAGCCTGATTGCCCATGGCCAGCGAGAAGTCGGCCGAGGCATTGGCGAGGTTGCCGAGCGCTGCTGAACTGATGCCTGCCGCGTTGGCCCGTGTGCCGATGGCCGCGGAATCGGTGCCTCCCGCCTGAACTCCCCAGCCGCCGGCGAACGCACGCGCACCGGTGGCCGTCGAGCTGACGCCGACCGCGGTGGAGTTCGTGCCAGCGGCATTGGCGAAGGTGCCCAGGGCGCTGGCGCCGGCAGCAGTAGCTTGCGCGGCGGCGCCAAGCGCGACTGCGTTGGTGTTGCTCGCGACTGTGCCGGAGCCAAGCGCCACTGCTGCGGCGCCCGAAGCCGCGGCGTTCGGGCCGAGAGCTGCCGAATTCGCCGCGGTTGCTCTGCTCTGGAAGCCGAGGGCGGTAGTGTTGGTCTGGGATGCCGTCACGTCGGTGCCGATGGCAACGGCACCGACCCCTGTGGCCCCCGTGCCCGCAACCGTGCGCGAGCCGAGGTAGAGCGAATTCAGCTGGGTCGCGATCGACTGGAAGCCGATGGCAACGGCATTCTGGGCTGTCGCGGTGGCGGAAGTACCTTGGGCGACGGTATCCAATGCGGCCGCGTTCACCTGGTACCCCAGGGCGACGCTGCGCAATCCGGCCGCACTTGAGCCTGCGCCCAAGGAGACGGCGTTGGCCCCGCTGGCAACCGCAAGCGTGCCCATTGCAACGGCATTGCCGCCGCTGGCGGTCACGTCCGTGCCAATTCCGATGGCGCCGCCGGCGAGTGCACCTGTCGTGGGTCCGGTACGAGCGCCCAGATAGATGGAGTTGATGGCCGAGGAATAAGCCTGAAAGCCCAGGGAAATGGAATTCTGTCCGGAGCTCAGGGAGGCATATCCCACTGCGAGCCCGCCGAGCAATTGGGCTTGCGCGCTAGCACCCAGCGCGGTGGCTCCGATCCCCGATGCCGCGGCGCCAAAGCCCATGCATGAGGCGGTGCTGTTGTACGCGTTGTAAGGCGCTGGAGTGCAAGTCACCGACTGTGCCAGCGCCAGCGAAGACCACCCGATCCCGCCTAGCGCCAGCAGCGCGCTCACGATCCCGGCCCTCAAGTGTCCCGATGCGGGCGATGTCAGCGCGCCGGTCGCGCCGGCGGCCGCCACGGAACTCCCGCTGCGCTTGCCACAGGCCCGTGTGTTTTCCGACGCGGCGACCCAGGCGCCAAGGGATTCATTCCAGAGTGAGCGATAAGTTCTATTCATGACCCCATCCATCCAATTAAAAAAACAGTGATCGGTCCTAGGACCTTGTCCCTGCGCACTATTTGTTAGTTATTGCAAACAAATGTTAATTGGAGGGTGGGCGATTGCAATCTGCCTTGTCGCTTTTAGGAGGCAGTTTGTCGAATTGATTTAAATTTTCAAACGCAGATTATTTATTAATAGTAATAACAAGTTACTAAAGAATTGAATGTTTACCATGGAAACTTCCTTTGTCAATCGTAGATTTTGGTGGTAATGAATATCTGTTTCTCGCAGGAGAAAAGGAACCGATAGCTCTTTTTAGTGCATCGTTCTACTTGCGAGATATTTATGGAAACGATGTTCCATGGCAGTCATGCCGCTTGACAAGGCCCGCGATCGGCCTCGTGCGAAATTTGGAAGACCGTTCCGCCCCGGGGAGTCAACCGACCGGCGACCGGCGCGTCACCGCGCTCTGGAACTCTTCGACCGAGGCAAGCAGCGGCGATGCCTTCCAGCACACGAGTTGCACGCCTTCCTCCGGTTGCATGCGCTCCAGGCAGAGGGCGACGGCATGCGCGTTGTCCGGCTGGAGCTGCCAGAACTGCCAGCGCGCAGCTGAATCGTCGAGGTCGTCCTCGAAGCCGATTGCCACCTCATGCGCGCCTTCGAAACCGAAGGAGAACCGGTCCAGCGGAAGCGACAACCCCATGCCGCGCGCCTTGATGTAGCTTTCCTTGAGCGTCCAGAGATCCCAGAACCGGGAGGGCTGAAGCTCGGCCGGAAGCTGCTGCAGCGCCTGCGCCTCGTGGGCGGAAAAGAACTGCTGCGCAACCTCCAGCGGGGCGGCCCTGGCCGTGTGCTCGACGTCCACGCCCACTTCGCGCTCGACCGTCAGCGCCACCACGATGAGCGAGGCGCTGTGCGAAATGTTGAAGCGAAGACGCTGCGCCTGCGGCAGCGCATTGGCAATCCGCGGGCGCCCATAGGCGTTGGTTTCGAACCGCCAGTCGCGCGGCGCGATGGGTGCGTAGCGGGAGAGCAGCGAGCGGATCAGCCACCGCGTCATGAGGTACCGGCGCCTGTCGCGGGCGAAGTGGAAGCGCCCGTGCTTTTCGCGCTCTTCGGGCGTCAGCAGGGCCATGCGTTCTTCGTGGGCGGGGTCGTCCTGTTCGGGAACGTACAGGTGCCACAGGTGGACCTGGCGGGAGTCGATCTGCAGTTGCATTCGCAATTCTTGCTTGATTTTTCAACTCGTCCGGCGGGTTCTTCAGCTGGGCTTAAGGTGGCCCGCCCATACTGGTGTGGACGGTCTGCTGGCGTTGGTAGAGGTCGCTCAGGCACCCGCCCATTGGTGGTGGTTCCTCGAGGCCGGCGATCGTCACATTTTCAGGAAAAGGCCCTTGGCACCGCTGGCTGGAACATTGAGCCGCGGCTACCGGAGAACTATTCTTCGATCTGCCATGGCCCACGAATTCCCCGACTTCGATCTCCCCGAAGGCTGGACTTGCCGAGTGGACCTCAAGAAGGCCCCGGAAGGCACCTACGCCGGCAAGGCCGAACTCCGCCAGGGGCGGGTGCAGCGCTGCGTGTTCGTGCTGGCGCAGCAGCCGTCGCGCGAAGCCGCGCTCGAACGGGTCAGGTTCCGTGCACGGTTTTTCGTGGACGAATGGATGACCCGCCCTGGGGGGCGTGATCCTCAGGCCTGACACGCCCGCGAAAAGGCGTTGTCCGTCAGCAATCCGCGCCTGCCGCTGGCGCACCCCGCCCGCGCGCGCGAAAAGACTCGGGCTCTTGCCAAAAAACCCCAAGCACCCCTCCGGACGGCTCCATGCCGACCGCCCCATCGGCGACTACGCGCTCATCGGCTCGACCCACAGCGCGGCGCTGGTGCACCGCGGCGGCGACATCGAGTGGCTGTGCCTGCCGCGCTTCGATTCCGCGGCCATGTTCGCCAGCCTGCTCGGCGACGAGCGCAACGGGCACTGGACGATGCGTGCCAAGGACCGCAATGCGCGCATCACCCGGCGCTACCTGCCCGGCACCGTGGTGCTCGAGACCACGATCCGCACGGCCAAGGGCGTGGCCATCGTCACCGACTTCATGCCCCGCCCCGCCATCGACGGCACGCACGAGGTGGTGCGCATCGTGCGGGGCGTGCGCGGCATCGTCGCCATGCACACCGAGTTCCGCATCCGCTTCAACTACGGCGAGTGGTGCCCGTGGATGGAGCGGCGCGACGGCGCGGTGTTCGCCACCGCCGGGCCCGACTCGGTGCGCATCAGCTCCGGCGTGCCGCTGACCAACGAGAACTTCGCGAGCTTTGCCGACTTCTCCGTGTCGGCGGGGCAGTCGATCGCGTTCAGCCTCGACTGGTTTCCGTCGCACCTGAAGCCGCCGGTGACGCGCGACGCCAGCGCGCTGCTGGCGCGCACCGTGATCGAGTGGAGCGCATGGACCGGGCGCTGCGGCTACGGCGGCGAATTCCACGAGCCGGTGATGCGCTCGCTGCTCACGCTCAAGGCGCTCACCTACGAGCCCACCGGCGGCATCGTTGCCGCGCCGAGCACTTCGCTGCCCGAGCGGCCCGGCGGCGAGCGCAACTGGGACTACCGCTTCTGCTGGCTGCGCGACGCGGCGCTCACGCTCTACGCGCTGATCGGCTCGGGCTACGTCGAGGAGGCCAGCGTCTGGCGCTGGTGGCTGATGCGCGCGGTGGGCGGCTCGCCCGAGGAGCTGCAGGTGATGTACGGCCTGCACGGCGAACGCTCGCTCACCGAGCTCGAGCTCGGCTGGCTGCCGGGCTACGAGAACAGCCGGCCGGTGCGCATCGGCAACGGCGCGCACGGGCAGCGGCAACTCGACGTGTACGGCTCGGTCATCGCGGCCTTCCATGCGGCGCGCAAGGCCGGGCTGGCGGACATGGACAAGGTGTGGCCGCTGGAGCGCGCCATCGCGAAGCAGCTGACGGCGCTGTGGAAGGAGCCCGACTGCGGCCTCTGGGAAGTGCGCGGCGAGCCGCGCCACTTCGTGCACTCCAAGATCATGTGCTGGCTGGCCTTCGACCGGATGATCGCGAGCGCGACGGAATACGGGCTCGAAGGCCCCGTCGAGCGCTGGCGCGAGGTGCGCGACGAGATCCACGCCGAAGTCTGCGCACGCGGCTACGACGCCGGGCGCAATTCTTTCGTGCAGTTCTACGGCGCTGACACGGTGGACGCGGCGCTGCTGTGGATGCCGCTGATCGGCTTCCTGCCCATTCACGACGAGCGCGTGCAGGGCACCATCGCGCGCATCGAGAAGGAGCTGATCTTCAACGGGCTGGTGTACCGCTACCGCACCGAGAAGGGCGTGGACGGCCTCGAAGGCGGGGAGGGCGCTTTCCTCGCGTGCAGCTTCTGGTTGTCGAACGTGTACGTGGCCATGGGCAGGATGCGCAAGGCGCGGGCGCTGTTCAAGCGCCTGCTGGCGCTGGGCAACGACCTGGGCCTGTTCGCCGAGGAGTACGACCCCGTCGCACAGCGGCAGCTCGGCAATTTTCCGCAGGCGTTCTCGCACATCGGGCTGATCAACAGCGCGCATGCGCTGGTGTCGGCGGCCGGCGGCGTGTGGGAGTTGGCGGACCTCGACGGCAAGGCGCAGCCGAAGAAGCCAAACAAGACGGCGAGGAAGAAGACGCCGCTCAGGCGGCCGCGAGCGCGAACTCCTCGGCGCTGAACACGGTGTGGAAGACCGTGCCGTCGAACATCTCGAAGAGCTTCTTCGAGACCTCGCGGCTCTCGTAGCGCACGGGCGAATCGAGCGCGATGGCGATGTCCTCGCGGCTCGCATAGCGGATCGACAGCACCATTGCCAGTTCGGGATCGCTCACGTCGCTTTCGAGCTGGCGCAGCACGCGCACCTCGAGCGCGCCGGGGAAGCGGGTCCACAGCGGCACGAGCTTTTCGTGCACGTGGCGGTCGAATGCTTCTTCCATGCCGGCCTTGACCCGGCCCCTGAAAAACGCGCAGCGGATGAACATGGGTTTTCTTCTTTCCTGGTTGAAATCCGTGGGTGCGGCCGTTTCAGCCGCGGGCGTAGCCGTCGAACTGCCGCATCATGGCCGCCGTGTCTTCGGCACCGAGCCCGGCCGCAACGAAGCTGCGGTGCAGTTCCGAGACGGCGCCCGCCAGCGGCATCGGCAGGCGCTGGCCCTGCGAGAAGGCCTGCACCGCCTCGAGGTCCTTCAGCATGTTGTCGATGCGCCCGGTAGGCGTGTAGTCGCGCGCGGCCATCTTGGGGCCGAACTCGCGCAGAATCTGGCTGTCGGCGCGGCCGCCGGCCAGCGCGGCGGGCAGCTTCGAGGCATCGACGCCGCCGGCCTCGGCCAGCCGCACCGCCTCGGCCACGGCCTGGAAGCCGATGGCGCAGAGCAGCTGGTTGACGAGCTTGGTGGTCTGGCCCGCGCCGCTGTCGCCCATGCGGGTGTAGTTGGCGCACAGGCTGTCCATCACGGCGCATGCGCGCTGCACGTCTTCGGCGCTGCCGCCGGCCATCACCGTGAGCTGCCCGAGCAGCGCCTTGGGCGCGCCGCCGGAGAGCGGTGCGTCGACGAAGCCCATGCCCGTGCGCTCGCGCAGCGACTGCGCGAGCCGGCGCGTGGACGGCGGGTCGATGGACGACATGTCGATCAGCAGCCGCTTCGCATCGACCGGCGCAGTGGCGATGCCGGCCTCGCCGAAGATCGCGCGCTCCACCACCGCCGCCGAGTTGAGGCTGGTGATCACGAAGTCGCTGGCCGCTGCTGCCGCCTGCGCGGTGCCGGCGGCCTGCGCGCCATGCGCCTGCAGCGCCGCGACCTTGGCCGTATCGAGATCGAACACGTTCACCCGGTGCCCGCATTCGAGCAGCCGGCGCGCGATGGCCGTGCCCATGATGCCCACGCCGATCACGGCGACGCGCTGGCTGGGGGCAGGTGCGGTCGTCATGCGGAGGCTTTCATCATGCAGTGCACGGTGCTACAGGCTCGCGGTGATGCCGCCATCCACATACAGGATGTGGCCGTTGACGAAGCTCGACGCCTCCGAAGCCAGGAAGATGGCCGCGCCGCCCAGCTCTTCCACGTCGCCCCAGCGGCCGGCGGGCGTGCGGCCCGAGAGCCACGCCGTGAAGGCCTCGTCGGCCACCAGCGCCTGCGTGAGTTCGGTCTTGAAGTAGCCCGGCCCGAGGCCGTTGACCTGGATGCCGTGCTTGCCGAGGTCGATCGCCATGCCCTTGGTGAGCATCTTCACTGCGCCCTTGGTGGCGGCGTAGGGCGCAATGCCCGGGCGGCCCAGCTCGCTCTGCACCGAGCACACGTTGATGATCTTGCCGCGCTTGCGCTCGATCATGCGCTGGGCCACGAAGCGGCCGACCAGGAACACGCTGTCGATGTTGGTGGTGACTATCTTGTGCCAGGCATCGACCGGGAATTCGGCGAACGCGCCGCGGTGCTGCATGCCGGCGTTGTTGACGAGGATGTCGATGGCGCCGATGTCGGCCTCGATGGCGGCCACGCCCGCCTCCACCGCGGCGGCGTCGGTCACGTCGAAGGCCATGGCCTCTGCCGCAATGCCCTTGGCGCGCAGGGCGTCGCGGGCGGCGGTGAGCGCCGCTGCGTCGCGTGCATTGAGCACCACGCGCGCCCCGGCGTTGCCCAGCGCCGCGGCCAGCGCGAAGCCGATGCCCTTGCTGGAGCCGGTGATGAGGGCGGTGCGCCCGGAAAGGTCGAACAGTTTCAAGGGAGGCTCCTGGTCCATGACAGCCGGAGAAGTTACCGGTATCTTTTGGAGTCGTCAATGGGTAAAACCTGCGCTGGCGTTATCTCTTGCGGGCGATTAAAGTTACCGGTATCTAATTGAATCGACACCCGCAGGAGAGACCCGTTTGAACGCTACCGCTACATCCCCGCACGTGCTGATGCCCGGCGCCTACCCGGAATGGGACATGGCGCCGATGCAGGCCGCTTACACGCTGCACCGCCTGTGGGAAGCGCCCGACCGGCAGGCTTTCATCGCCGAGCACGCGCCGCACATCCGCGCGGTCGCCACGCGTGGCGAACTGGGCGCGAATGCCGAGCTGATCGCCGCGCTGCCGAAGCTGGAGCTGATCGCCTGCTACGGCGTGGGCACCGACGGCATCGACCTCGCCGCCTGCCGTGCACGCGGCATCCGCGTGAGCAACACGCCCGACGTGCTCAACGGCGACGTGGCCGACCTCGCCGTGGGGCTCACGCTCGCGCTGCAGCGCCGCATTCCGGCGGGCGACCGGTTCGTGCGCAGCGGCGCATGGGCCAACGGCGGCATGCCGCTGACCAGGCGCGTTTTCGGCCAGCGCATCGGCATCGCGGGCTTTGGCCGCATCGGCAGCACCATCGCGCGCCGGCTCTCGGGTTTCGACGTGGAGCTGGGCTACTTCAGCCGCACGCCGAAGCAGGACAGTCAGCATCGTCACTTCGCCAGCTTGCCCGCCATGGCCGACTGGTGCGACGTGCTCATCGTCATCCTGCCGGGCGGCGAAGCCACGCGCGGCATCGTCAATGCCGAGGTGCTGCAGGCGCTGGGCCCCAAGGGCTGGCTGGTGAACGTGTCGCGCGGCACCACCGTCGACGAAGGCGCGCTGCTGCAGGCGCTGGAGGCGCGCGCCATTGCCGGCGCCGCGCTCGACGTGTTCCTCAACGAACCGCGCATCGACCCGCGCTTTGCCGCGCTCGACAACGTGGTGCTGCACCCGCACCATGGCAGCGGCACCGAACAGACGCGCCGCGCCATGGGCGAACTCGTGCGCCGCAACCTCGAGGCCCACTTCGCGGGCCAGCCCCTGGTCACTCCCGTTGCCTGAAGGAAGAAACATCATGCGTTTGCGTTGTATGTGCCTCGTGATCCACGCCCCCGACGACCTGCGCCTGGACGAACAGGACGCCGGCGAGATCGGCCCGGGCCAGGTGCTGGTGAAGGTCGGCATGGGCGGCATCTGCGGCTCCGACCTGCACTACTTTCACAACGGCGGCTTCGGCACCGTGCGCATCAAGGAGCCGATGGTGCTGGGCCATGAAGTGGCCGGCACCGTGGTGGCGGTGGCGCCCGGCGTGGAGAGCGTGCGCATCGGCGACAAGGTGGCCGTCAACCCGAGCCGCCCGTGCGGCGCCTGCAAGTTCTGCCTCGAGGGCCTGCCCAACCAGTGCCTCGACATGCGCTTCTACGGCAGCGCAATGCGCACGCCGCACGTGCAGGGCGCGTTCCGCAACATGCTGCTGTGCGAGGCCACGCAGTGCGTGAAGGTGGCCGAGCACGTGCCGCTGCGCCTGGCTGCGCTGGCCGAGCCGTTCTCGGTCGGGCTGCACGGCGTGTCGCGTGCCGGCCCGCTGCTGGGCAAGCGCGTGCTGGTGTCGGGCTGCGGGCCCATCGGCGTGCTGGCCATCGCGGCGGCGCGCGCGCACGGCGCGGCCGAGATCACTGCCACCGACGTGGTCGACGAGCCGTTGGCCATCGCGCGGGCCATGGGTGCCGACAACGTCATCAACGTCGCGAAGGAAAAGGCCTGGGTGTCGCGCCATTCGGCCGACAAGGGCACCTTCGACGTGATGCTCGAATGCTCGGGCAACGAGCGCGCACTGCGCGACGGGCTCGAGGTGATGCGCCCGCGCGGCGTGGTCGTGCAGCTGGGGCTGGGCGGCGATGTGAGCATTCCGCAGAACATGGTGGTGGCCAAGGAACTCAGCATCTGCGGCTCGTTCCGCTTCCATGCGGAGTTTGCGCTCGCGGTGCGGCTCATCAACGAAGGGCGCGTCGACCTGTCGCCGGTGGTGACGCACACCTTCCCGATGCTGCAGGCGCGCCAGGCCTTCGAGCTGGCGAGCGATCGGCAGAAGGCGATGAAGGTGCTGATCGATTTCGCGGATGCGGGTGCGGAAAGCGCGGAGGCTGCCGCGGCCTGAGTCGCGAGGAATGCAAAGGCCGGGGAAGGGCTTTTGCCCCGCTCATCGATCCGTCGTCAGTCCTGGACCTGGGATTGGCGATGGGCATCCTGAAAGATCCGATGGATCAGCTCCCTGAACCATTTATGGCCGGCGTCCTGGTCGTTGCGTGGATGCCAGACGGCGTCGATGGACAGCGCCAGTTCAGGCAGCGGGAACGGAAAGGCGACGCAGCCCGAGCCTGAAAGCACGCTGCCCATCCAGTGGGCCGGCATGGCGGCCACCAGGTCGGTGGATTCGATCACCGGCACCATGCCTTGCCAGGTGGGCACCTGGATCATGACCCGGCGTGCCAGTCCGCGTTCCGCCAGCAACTCGTCGATGATGCTGCTGCCCACGCCCGAAACCTTCAGGTGCCCCAGTTCGAGGTATCTCTCGAGGGTCAGCGGAGCCGACGCAGCAGGATGGTCCTTCCTCATCAACACCATCCATCGGTCATCGAGTATTCGTCGCGAGGCGGAAAGCACGGACTGCCCCCGCGAAACCGAGAGCCTGATTTCGACCCCTTCGTATTCCACACGGTCCGTGGGCTGGCGCATCTCGAACGATTGCACCGACAGACTGACGCCCGGCGCCACGTGGCGCAGCTCGGTGCACAGACGCGGCAGCAGCAGGACGCCGACGTAGTCCGACACGCGCAGGAGGAAGGTTCTTCGTGCCGTACCGGGATCGAAGTCTCCTGCGACGCCGATCGCGTTCTCGATTTCGCTGAAGGCCTTTCGAAAGCTCTTCGCGAGGCGAACGGCTTCCGGCGTTGGAACCATGCCTTCCGCGGTTCGCAGCATCAACGGGTCTGCGAACTGCTCCCGGAGGCGGCGAAGTGCGTGGCTCACTGCCGAAGACGTCAAGTTGAGGCGGGCCGCTGCCCTGGTCACGCTCCGCTCTTCGACCAGCGCTTCGAACATCACCAAGAGGTTGAGATCGATCTTCCGAAGGTTGATGCCGGCGCGATCTTTGCTCTCGGAATGCTGAATGTTATTCATTTTAATGATGATAACAATGAATTTGACTAACCTCCTGCGCGGCCAAAACAATCGCTCTGCATTTGAAACAGGCGGTTGGAAACGATGGAAATCACAGGTCAGGGCGGCTCCGCGTCACAGGCATCAGCCCGTGAACAAGAACGAATCTTCGCGAAGGGGGCCTGCGATACGCACCTGCATGTCTTCGGATCTGCAGAAGAATTTCCGCTGATCCCCGAGCGTTCGTACACCCCGGCGCCGGCCACGATCGAGCAGTACTGGGCCGCCTATCGGCCTCTCGGCGTCGATCGGTGCGTTCTCGTCCAGCCGAGCGTGTACGGCCGCGACCACTCGCTCCTGAAGCGGACATTGCGCCAGGCCGCCGAGGGCAGCATGCGCGGCGTGGCCGTGATCTTCGAAGACACGCCCGACGACGAGCTGGAGGAGCTGCATCGAACCGGAGTCCGCGGCGCCCGATGCAACGCGCTGTTCAATGGCGGGGTGTCGGCCGCCAGCCTGCTGTCGATCGCAGACCGGGTGAAGCAGTTCGGGTGGCATATCCAGTTGCTCGTTAACGTCGATGTGGACATCAGCCTAGTCCAGCGCCTGTGCGAGATGGGCACGACCGTCGTGGTGGATCACTTCGGCCATCCATCGAACTGCAGCGATGCCGAGGGCAGGGGCGTCAGGAGCCTTCGCAGCCTGCTTCGCGAGGGATGCGCCTGGGTCAAGTTCTCGGGCGCCTACCGGCTGTCTGCGACGGCTTCGGGTGTCGATCCCGCCGTGCTGCCGCTCGCGCACAGCCTGGCAGAGGCGAATCCCGATCGCATCCTCTGGGGATCGGACTGGCCTCACCCCGGCATCGACGCCAAATCGACCGCCAGCATCGAGCTGGCAAACCTGATCACCCGCTGGTTTCCCGAGGAAATCAGACACAGGGCCTTGGTCGAAAACCCGACCCGGCTCTATTGGAAAGACTGATTTCTAAAAGGAGACATCCATGTTCAATCAAAAGTCCAGCCGCAGAAACTTCTTGCAGGGTGCAGCGTCGCTCGCTGCCTGCGCAGCGATACATCCGGCCGTTTCACAGAGCCGTTTTCCCTCGAAGCCGATCATCCTGGTGGTTCCCTTCGCGCCTGGAGGGAACGTGGACATCGTCGCCCGGTCGCTGAGCGTGCCGCTGATCAGGCTGGTCGGCCAGTCCGTGATCATCGACAACCGTGCCGGCGGCGGCGGCGCCGTGGGAACGGGCGCGGTTGCGAGAGCCGAGCCCGACGGGCACACCCTGCTGGTAGCGACGCCCGGTCAATTGGGAACCCTTCCGGAGATCATCAGGCTGCCCTACAAGGCCGACAGTCTGACGCCGGTTGCTTTGCTCAGCCGTACGCCCGTCGTCGTGGTCGTGCGCGCCAACGACGCACGGTTCAAGACCGCTGCGGACTTCCTCAAAGTCGCCAAGGCTGCCAACCAGAGTGTGACGGTCGGTCACGCAGGCCCCGGCTCTCCCAACCACCTGGCGCTGCTCCAATTCGAGGATTCCGCCAAGGCGCAAGTCAATGCCGTGCCCTACAAGGGTTCGGGCCCCGCCCTGGTCGATCTGATGGGCGGCCAGATCGACGCCGTGGTCGACCAGATCACAAGCTCCACCCCGCACATCAAGAGCGGCGCGTTGCGTGCTCTCATCGTGCTGGGCCCTCAGGGCGGCGGGCTTCTCGCCAACGTCCCGACACTTGCTCAACTGGGCCTGCCGGTGTTCGACGCAACCACCTTCGTCGGATTGTTCGTGCCCCGTGGCGCGCCCGCCGCCAGCGTCGCCAGCCTGCAGGACTGGGCCGCCAAGGCCGTGGCCCAGCCGGAGTTTTCCAACGTGATCAGAGACCTGGGCAGCGAGCCCGTGGGAGGCACCGGCGCTGCACTCCAGAAGCTGGTCAGCGCCGAGGAGGCCCTGGCTGCGCAGATGGTCAAGCAGGGACGCCTGAAGTCCGACTGATCGGCACCGGATCGCCTGGCGCGAGGATCGCGAGGCGCATGACTTCTTGGAAGGAAAGCGGCCGTGCGGGCGCTGCCGGTTGGCGCAGGCTCTTGCGGCTTTCCCGGCCGCGACCTTGCAAGCACAGGCGGGCCGGCCGACTGCCCCTCGCAACCGTGGGACCCCGAAATTGATTGAGATCATTCCCGCCCCAGTCGCGCTGCAAAGCGGCTACCGGCGCTTTCTTCATGCATTGGCCGCGGCAAGCTTCCGGGGCGAGATATCGCCGCGATACGCCGACCGCACCGTCCTCGCCACGGACAATTCGATCTACCAGCGCCTGCCCCAGGCCGTGGTCTTTCCGCTGGATGCGGCGGACGTCGAAACGCTCACAAGGCTGCTCGCCGCGCCGGAGCATCGGCAGGTGGTCGTTTCCGCGCGAGGCGGCGGGACGGGCACCAACGGGCAGTCACTGACGGACGGCATCGTGGTGGACCTTTCCCGGCATCTCAATCGGATTCTCTGGATCGATCCCGTCCGGCGAGTGGCGAGGGTGCAGGCGGGCGTGGTCAAGGACCAGCTCAACGCGGCGTTGCAGGAGCACGGGCTCTTCTTTGCCCCGGAGCTGTCGACCTCCAACCGCGCCACGATAGGCGGGATGATCAACACGGACGCGAGCGGCCAGGGAAGTTGCACCTACGGCAAGACTCGTGACCATGTGCTCGAACTGGACGTCGTCATGCTGGGCGGCATTCGCTTCTCGAGCAGGTCTGTCGATGCCGGCGAACTGCAGAGGCAGCTGCAGCAAGACGGGCCGGTGGGCGCCGCCTGGCGCTGTGCACACCGGATCGCCACTCGGCACGCCGACTTGATCGCCGCACGCTTTCCTCCCCTGAATCGCTGCCTCACCGGCTATGACCTGGCGCACCTCAAGGAACCCGGCGAACGCTTCAATCTCAACAGCGTCCTGTGCGGCGCCGAGGGGTCCCTGGGATTCGTCGTCGAGGCCGAAATCGGGCTGCTCCCCATTCCCCGGCATTCGATGTTGGTCAACGTGCGATACGCCGGCTTCATGGATGCGCTGCGGGACGCACGATTCCTGATGCAGCATCGCCCGCTGTCGATCGAAACCGTCGATTCGCAGATGTTGAGCCTGGCGATGGGCGACATCGTGTGGCAGGACGTGGCGGAGTATTTCCCCGTCGATGGCGACAGGCTGCCGACCCGTGGGATCAACCTGATCGAATTCTGTGGCGACTCGGAGGAGGAACTGCGCGCACGCGTGGCCGCCTTCGTCGATCGTCTGGCCGACGACGCCGCTACAGCTCGCATCGGCCACACGGTCGCTTCGGGCAAGGCATGCGTCGAGAAGGTCTACGCCATGCGCAAGCGCGCTGTCGGATTGCTGGGCAACGTGCCGGGGGAGGCCCGACCTCAGCCTTTCGTCGAAGACACCGCAGTGCCGCCGGAGAAGCTTGCCGACTACATCGAAGAGTTCAGGTCGTTGCTCGATGGGCATGGGCTGAGCTACGGCATGTTCGGCCATGTGGATGCGGGTGTGCTGCATGTCCGGCCGGCGCTGGACCTGAGAAACCCAGCCCACGCGGCGTTGATCCGCACGATCTCCGACGAGGTCGCCAGGTTGACGCTGAAGTACGGCGGCGTGTTGTGGGGGGAGCACGGAAAGGGAGTCCGCTCCGAGTACGCACCCAAGTATTTCGGTCCGCTGTATCCGGCACTGCAGGAACTCAAGGCTGCGTTCGATCCGTACAACCAGTTGAATCCGGGAAAGATCGCCACTCCCGCGGGGCAGCCGGCGCGGTTGCTGCGCATCGACGAGGTCCCTTTGCGTGCCGACGCCGATCGCCAGATCGACGAGCGCGTCTGGCAAAGCCATGCAAGTGCGGTTCGCTGCAATGGCAACGGCGCCTGCTACAACTTCGACCCCGACGATGCGATGTGCCCGTCATGGAAGGCCACGCGTGAACGCAGGCATTCGCCGAAGGGCCGTGCGGCCCTGATGCGGGAGTGGCTGCGTTTGCAGGGCAATGCGGGGGTCGACGTACTCGGGGTGGCCGCGCAACGGCCTTCGTTCGTCGCCGGATTCGTCAGCCGCTGGAAGAGCGGCCGTGGGCGCATGGCGGCCGGCAATGGTTCCGATGATTTTTCCCACGAGGTCTACGAAGCGATGAGCGGCTGCCTGGCCTGCAAGTCGTGCGCGGGGCAGTGCCCTGTCAAGGTCAATGTCCCGGATTTCCGCTCGCGCTTCCTGGAGCTCTATCACTCCCGCTACTCGCGACCGATGAAGGACTACCTGATCGGCTCGCTCGAATTCAGCGTGCCGTTCTTCGCGCGGGTTCCGTGGCTCTACAACGGCGCGATGTCTTCGGCCCTGTTGCGCCGCATGCTCGAGCGCTATGCGGGCATGGTCGACAGTCCGCTGCTGAGCCGCTTCGACTTCCAGGCCACGCTGCGTCGCTGGGGCATACGCAGGGCCACTGCGCGATCGCTGGCAGCGCTGACGGATGCGGAACGGGGCAGATCCGTCGTCCTCGTGCAGGATGCCTTTACGCGCTATTTCGATACGCATGTGTTCTCGGCCCTCATCGAGCTCGCTTCACGGCTGGGGTACTCGGTGTGGCTGGCGCCCTTCATGCCCAACGGCAAGCCGCTTCATGTACTGGGGTTTCTGCAGGGGTTCGGCCGTGCGGCGCTCAAGAACGCGGCGATGCTCGACGAGTTGGCGTCGTGCGGCGTGCCGCTCGTCGGCCTCGACCCTGCCATGACGCTCGCGTATCGACAGGAATACGCGAAGCTTCCCTCGCTGGAAAAGCCTCCCGCCGTGCTGCTTCCGCAGGAGTGGCTACTGGATGTCCTGCCCCGGAGGAATCCGGAACCCGCATCGGGAGACTTCCGGCTTCTGGGTCATTGCACCGAAAGGACGAACGCCCCTGCAGCCGCGGCGTTGTGGCCCGAGGTGTTCGCCCGCGCCGGATTGAAGCTCCAGCCGCAAGCCAGCGGCTGCTGCGGTATGTCGGGTACCTACGGCCATGAGAGCGTGAACGTCGAGACTTCCCGCCATATCTACTCCCTATCCTGGGAGCCAATACTGAAGGACGGGGAGACGCGGAAGACGGAGTTCCTGGCCACGGGCTACTCCTGTCGCAGCCAAGCCAAGCGAATGGAAGGCCGGCAGCTTCGGCATCCCGTGGAGATACTGCTCCAGCTCTATGCCCAGCCTGCGTCATCCGCAACGGGCCAACGGCACTGACCTGCGCTGCGCGATGAGGGATGCGGGCGCCGAAGCTGCTGCGGCCTGACGGGGCTCTTCCGCTGAAATCCTGGAGGAAGTTGTTTCGGGCATCGCTATTCCTACGTGAACTGGCGCAAGAGGCCGGCGGCGCGGTGCGAACCGCAGGCTCAGGTTGCTGCATATCGACGTTCAACAAAACGGAGGTATGCAGATGTCCAGACTCAACGACGAATGGAAGGTCGAGAAGCACGGCCCGCTCGAAATGCTCGGCGAAGGCTTGCACACCGTGGCGGGCGAAATCGTCATGCCGCTCGGCCATTTTCCACGCCGGATGACCGTGCTCACATTGCGGGGCCGGCGACTCGCCGTGTGGAGCGCCATTGCGCTGAGCGAGCCGCAGATGGCGCAACTTGAAGCGCTGGGGTCGGTCGACTTTCTGATCGTGCCCGGCGCATCGCACCGCCTCGATCTCAAGGCCTGGAAGCGGCGCTATCCGAACGCGAAGGTTGTCTGCCCGCCCGGCGCGCGCGAAGCCGTGGCCGAGGCCGCGCCGGTGGATGCGACCACGGACGTGCTCGACGACCCGACTGTGGCGTTCCAGACCGTGCCGGGCGTCGGCGACAAGGAGGCCGCCCTGGTCATCCGGCGCGCGGACGGCACCTCGCTGGTCGTCAACGACATCATCGCCAACGTGCACCATCCCGACGGCCTGGGCGCCAAGGTGATGGCGCGCCTCATGGGCTTTGGCGTCAAGGAACCGCAGATGCCCTGGGTGGGCGAAAAGATGTTCGTCAAGGACCATGCGGCGCTGGCGGCTGCACTGCGTGCCTGGGCGGCCGAGCCGGCGCTGGCGCGTATCGTGGTGAGCCATGGCGACGTGATCGCCGAACGACCGCGCGAGGTGCTGGAGAAAATCGCAGCCGACATTGCACAGTGAGGCTTGAAGTGCCGCGGCGCCCCTTCGAGCCCCGGTCGCCCTCTAACGGGTCATCAACGTATTCGACGGCAGCGTCTCGTCCAGCAGCTTGCGCGCCGTCTCGATGCCCGCCACCGGCAGCAGCTTGGCGTCGAGCAGGCCGACCTGCACCAGCACGCTGGCCTGGTCCCAATAGATGTGCTCGTGATAGAGCTTGTTGCCGCGGAACTTGATGACGGCGAGCAGCGGTATCTCCACGCGCTTTCCGGTCGGCTTGACCCCCGGCAGCATCCACGGGATCTCGGTGGTGTGCGTGAAGCAGAACAGCATCTCGTCGACCACCTGCGTGGCGCCCACCGTGCGCGAGATGGGCACCAGAGAGGTGTCGGGCGGATTGCTGTTGACGAAGTGGTTCGTATAGAACGCATGCAGCGCCTTGTAGCCCACGCCGCCGGTCATCGTGGGAATGTGATTGACGTACGGCTCGGCCACCATGGTGCTCATCGTGTCGTCGACGTTGCGCGTGGCGAACTCGTATTCGCAGTGCTTGTCCCACAGCGCCGAGAGGTCGTAGTGCGGGCCGATGGCGTCCTTCAGCGTGGCGATGCTGCGCTCGTGCGCCATCAGCGCGGAAGGCTTGTGGAAGTGCTCGCCGCCGGCGCGCGCGAAGGCGTGGTCCATGCCCGGATACACGTACAGGGAAACGCCGGGGCGGCCCTTGAGCGTGGCGACGATGCGGTCGCGCGCCTCGGGCGGGCAGAACTTGTCGAGCTCGGCGATGTGCAGCGTGAGCGGCCGCTTGATTCGGTCGGCCTCGCCGAGCGCGGCGTCGATGCCCACGCCGTAGTAGCCGACCGCCGCGTCCGCGTCGGTGCGGCATGCGGCCAGGTACGCGAGCTTGCCGCCAAGGCAGAAGCCGAGCACGCCGACCTTCTTGCCGGGCACCTCGGCGCGCGCGCGCAGCGCATCGATGGCGGTCTGCATGTCTTCCATGCCCTTGGCCTCGTCGAAGCCGCCGTAGAGCGCGAAGGCGCGCTGCCAGTCGGCCTCGCTGTAGCCGAGCTCCACGTTCGGCTCCTGCCGCCAGAACAGGTCGGGCACCAGCGCCACGTAGCCTTCCTCGGCGTAGTAGTCGGCCACCTCGCGCATGGTGTGGTTGATGCCGAAGATTTCCTGGGCGATCACCAGGCCCGGGCCAGTGCCCGCCGCGGGCAGCGCGAGGTAGCCGCGGAAGGTGCCGCCGCCGTCGGCGGCTTTCATTTCGATGTATTGGCCTGAAGCCTGAGCTCTCTCTTGCATGTGGTTCTCCGTGTGCGTTCTATTGCAAACATTCCGGGTGCCGCGTCGTCACCTGGTAGTAGCCCGAGTGAAAGACCAGCGGCTCGCCGTCGAAGCGGTCGTAGCGCTCTACTTCGCCGATGAAGATGAGGTGGTCGCCTCCATCGTACTGCCGCACGTTGCGGCAGACGAATCGTGCGATGACGTCGTTGAGCAGCGGCACGCCTGCCGTGCCCTCGCAGCAATCCACGCCGCCGAACTTGTCGGCCTGCGGCGTCGAGAACTGGCGCGACAGGTGATGCTGGTGCGCCGCCAGCACGTTGATCGCGAAATGGCTGGCGCCGGTGAAATCCGCCACGCTCGGTGCGTTGCGGGCCAGGCTCCACAGCACGAGTGGCGGGTCGAGCGACACCGACGAGAACGAGTTGGCCGTCATGCCCACGCGGCGCCCGTCGATGGCGCGCGTGGTGATGACGGTCACGCCGGTCGAGAACTGGCCCAGCGCCTTGCGGAAGTCGCGGCGGTCGAACCGGTCGACTGCCGCCTCGCGGGCCCTGGCTTCCAGGAAGCGGTCGGCCTCCGCGGCATCGAACCACCAGGGCGCGAAGGTGCGCGGATCGTCGAAGCCGTTGACCAGCGTGCTCGCCACCGGGGGCATGTGCGTCGCGCTCTGCAGCAGCTTGTGCACGTGGGGCAGGGGCGGCGCGAGCAGGCTGTGGGTCCATGCGGTGGCCCAGCGTGCGTAGCCTTCCCAGTAGCGGTCGAAGGTCTGCTGCATCCACTCGGCATCGAATGGCGCGTGGCCGTGCTCGAGGATGCGCTTGAGATAGATGTCGGCGCTCTTGGCCGCGTTGTTCGAGCCCTGCCCGGTGATCGGGTCGTTGAGCACCACCACGTCGGCCAGGCCCAGCACCTTGCGCCCGGAAGGCAGCGTGGCCACCGGCTTGCGCACCGTCGGTGCGAAGCTGCCGACGAGCACGCCGTTGTCGTCGGCCAGTTCGATGTGCCGGCAACGCTCGGCTTCCCAGGGCAGGAAGGTGTCGAGGATCCACTTGCTGCGCGCGAGGTGCTCCTGCGGCGTCTTCACATCCGCCCAGCAATCCATCGGACCGCCCCGCACGCCTTCGAACACCATGATCTCGCACGGACCGGTGGTGGTCAGCGCAGGGAACACGAAGTACTCGCCGACACCGGGAATCAGGTTGAAGCACACCCGCGCATACGGCTGCGCCGGCAGCATGCCCTTGACGTAGGTGAGGGCCAGCACGCGCTGCGGTGCGTCGAACGGGGAGCGCTCGGCATCGCGCTCGAACAGCTTCGAGATCTCGCCCTTGCCGCTGGCCACGACCACGAGGTCGTGCGTCTGCGCGCATGCCTCCAGGTCGCCGAGGCCCACATCCTGCAGCACGAGGCGGCCGCCGCGTTGCTCGAACTCGTTCATCCATCCGGGGATCTTGATGCGCTGGTCGACCGACTGCGCCGGCCCGTCGAGCCTCGCGCTCCATTCGATGGCCTTGCCGCCCTGCGGATTGCGCACCGTCATGCCGATGCCTTCCACGCACGGGCATTCACCGGCCCAGAAGTCCAGCCCGAGCTCGCGCTCGGTCTGCAGTGCGGTCTCGAACATGCACTGGCTGGACATGACCGGCCCTTCGAAGATCTCCCGCGCCGTGCGGTTCGAGAAAACCGTCACCTCGTGCCCGGCCCGCTGCAGGCCCAGCGCGAGTTGCATGCCGGACTGTCCGGCGCCGACGATGGCCACGCGTCTTGTCATACGCTGTACCCGCGTCAGGCGGCGGCCGCCCAGGTCTCGATGTAGCGGTCCGCCTCCACCGAGTCCGCGAACCACGGGAAGAAGGTGCGCGGATCGTCGAAGCCGTTGGCGATCGCGCTGGCCAGCGGTGGCATTGCACCGGCGCTGCCTAGCAGCTTGAGCACGTGGGGCGGCGGCGGCGCGAGCAGCATGTTGGTCCACTGCGTGACCCATTGCGAGTAGCCGAACCAGTAGCGGTCGAAGGTCTGCTGCATCCACGCCGCATCGCCGGGACCGTCGCCGCGCGCGAGGATGCTCTTCAGGTAAGAGTCGGCGCACTTGGCCGCGTTGTTCGAGCCCTGTCCGGTGATCGGGTCGTTGAGCACCACCACGTCGGCCAGGCCCAGTACCTTGCGCCCCGAGGGCAGGGTGGCCACCGGCTTGCGCACGGTGGGCGCGAAGCGGCCTGCGAGGATGCCGTTGTCGTCGGTCAGCTCGATGTCGCTGCAGCGCGCGGCCTCCCACGGTGTGAAGGTGTCGACGATCCACTTGCTGCGCGCGAGGTGCTCCTGCGGCGTCTTCACGTCCGCCCAGCAGTCCATCGGCCCGCCGGGCACGCCTTCGAACACCATGATCTCGCAGGGCCCCGTGGTGGTCAGCGCAGGGAACACGAAGTACTCGCCGACGCCGGGAATCAGGTTGAAGCAGACGGCCGAGAACGGATCGCGCGGCGCCATGCCCTTCACGTAGGTCAGCGCCAGCGCGCGCTGCGGCTTGTCGTAGGGCGACTTGTGGGCATCGCGCTCGAACAGCTTCGAGATGTCGCCCTTGCCGCTCGCTACCAGCGTGAGGTCGTGGCTTTGCGCGCAGGTCTCGAGCTCGTCGATGCCCGCGTCCTTGAAGACCAGTTCGCCGCCCTTGCGCTGGAACTCCGCCATCCACGCCGGGATCTTCACGCGCTGGTCGACCGACTGCGCGCTCGAATTCAGCCGGGCCGCCCAGTCGATGGCCTTGGCTCCCTTCTGCTCGGGATGCGGCACGGCCAGGCCGATGCCGTCCACCGTGGGGCATTCCTTCGCCCAATGGTCCAGCCCCAGGTCGCGCTCGATCTGCAGCGAGGTATGGAACATGCACTGGCTCGACATCACCTTGCCGTGGCGTATGTCGTCGCCCGTGCGGTTGCTGAACATCGTGACCTCGTAGCCCGCGCCCAGCAGGCCTAGCCCCAGTTGCAGGCCCGACTGGCCCGCGCCGACGATTGCGATTCGCTTCATTGCCTTGCTCCTTGTCTGTTTGCTTGCTTGCTTGCTTGCCGGTCAGTCCATCAACCTGGGAATGGCGGGCACGGCCTGCTCCGGGCCCATGGCGGCGTAGCCGCCGTCCACCGCGTAGTCGGCGCCGGTCACGAAGCTCGCGTGGTCCGAGCACAGGAACAGCACCACCTGCGCCACCTCGTCCGGATCGCCGACGCGCCCCAGCAGGTGATAGGGCGCGGCCACGCGATCGGTCTTGGCCCGGTCGCCGCCGGTGAGCCGGTCCATCACGGCCGACCACGTCCAGCCCGGCGACACGCTGTTCACGCGGATGCGGTCGGGCGCAAGGTCCATCGCCATGTTGCGGGTGAGCTGCGCCATCGCGGCCTTGCTGACCGGGTAGAGCCATCGCCCCGTCTGCGCCACGCGCGACGAGATGCTCGTGAAATTGACCACCGCGCCGCCGCCCGCCGCGACCATGTGCGGATGCACCGCCTGCAGCATCGCCACCGCGCTCGCCACATTCACGTTGAACGATGTGAGCCAGTCGGCGCGCGGCGACTTGAAGCCGTCGTCCACGTACGAGCACGCGAGGTTCACGAGAAAGTGCACGCCGCCGTGCCGCTGCACCGCCTGTGCCACGCACGCCGCCACCTGCGCGTCGTCGGTGATGTCGGTGTGCACGAAACGCGCGCCAGTGCCGAGCGAATCGGCCAGCGCCTGTCCGTTGGCGGCGTCGATGTCCGCGATCACGACCTTCACGCCGGCCGCGTGCAGCGCACGCACCACGCCGGCCCCTATCAATGTGGAGCCACCGGTGACGATGGCGCTCCTGCCTTCGAGTCCCTTGAACATGACGCTTGCTCTCCTTGGTGGATCGACCGGGCCGGGCTGGCCCGTGGGTCGTACCTTAGGAGGCGAGGGGGCGCCGGCGCATCCCGCAAGCGCAGGCCCTGTCCCTGGCGCGCATGTTTTTGCCGAGGGGCGATCCGAATTGTGGGCTGGGATGCTTTTTGCTAGGGTGACCTGGCCCCATGGAAACCGCTGCCATGACCCCCCGGCTGCCGCTGCAGCGCTATCGATTGTTCGAGAGCCACGACATGGACGAGGCGCGCGAAAGCGTGGCCCGCGTGTTCTGCCCGCATGGCCTGACCATGCTGCGGCCCCGCACCGAGCTCGACGCCTGCCACCACAGCGCGCGCCTGCACCGCGACGTGAGCCTGAACTATGTGCAGTACGGCCCGGGCGTGCAGATCGAGCCGGGCTATCTGCAGGATTTCTTCCTGTTGCAGATTCCGTTGCGCGGCGGCGCCGAAATCCGCTGCGGTGCGCAGCAGGTCGACGCAACGCCGAGCCTCGCCTCGCTGCCGTCGCCGACCGAGCCGCTCTCCATGCGCTGGGCCGACGACAGCCCGCACCTGATCGTGCGGCTGGCCCGGGCGGCACTGCTGTCGCGGCTCGAGTCGCTGCTGCAGGCGCCTGTGCGGCAGGCGCTGGTGTTCGACCTCGGCGTGCCGCTCGACAACCCCGCGCTCGCGCCGCTGGTGCACTTCATCGACTACCTGCGGCTCACGCTCGACGCTGGCGGCAATGCGCTACAGGCGGGCAACCGCCTTGCGGAGCACGCCGAGGAATACCTGATGTCCAGCCTGCTGATGTCGGCGGGCCACAACCACTCGCGCGCCCTGGCCAGCGATGCGCAGCGCAGCCTGCTGCCGCGCGTCGTGCGAAGGGCGCAGGAATTCATGGCGGCGCATGCCGAGCAGCCCGTGTCGCTGGCCGACGTGTGCCGCGAAGTCGGCTGCAGCGCGCGTGCGTTGCAGCTGGCGTTTCGCCAGCACGCGGACCAGGGGCCGATGGAATTCCTGCGGGAGCTCAGGCTCGACAGGGTGCGGGCCGAACTGCTCGTGTCGGCGGCAAGCAATGACGGCGGTGTGCGCGAAGCGGCGGAGAAATACGGCTTTCTGCACCTGGGCCATTTCGCTGCGCAGTACCGTGCGCGCTTTGGGGAGCGGCCGTCGGAGACTTTGGCGCGCGGAGCGCTCGCTCGCGACTAATGCCCAACCTGCGCTGCTTATTTCAAACCGCTTCTCCAGCGTGAGCCGTCAACTGCGCCTCGGATCGGAGGAGCCGCTGTTTATGCACACATTTCTGTACCGCTGCGCACCAGTCGGCCGACGGGCGGCCTGGCCTATTCAACGCTGCCGGTAAGCCGGATATTGCCCTGCAGCCTGCCCTTCGGGCGCCTCGTCGAAGCGCTTCTGCGATTCCGCGATGGTCGACTTGTTCTGCTCTGCCCAGACCACCAGCGCCATCACCGGCTCCAGAAGCGTCTCTCCCAGCTCCGTAAGCTGGTAGTCCACGCGCGGCGGAATGGTCGGAAACATCGTCCGGGTGACCAGGCCGTCGCGCTCGAGCCCACGCAATGTCAGCGTCAGCATGCGCTGGGAGATGCCCTCGATCTCGCGTCGCAGTTCATTGAACCGTCGGGTTCCGCTGCGCAGCGTGGCGATGATGTACAGGCTCCACTTGTCGCCGATGCGGTCCAGGATTTCGCGCGTTGTCTCGCATGCGCGATCGGAAGGCTTGGGAATCTCGGAGAGGTCGATGTGACTCGGTGACATATTTGTACCTTCTTGTGGAGCTTCGGTAGGAACCATACCATCCTTTGTACCGATGGGTAATCAAGTTCTTCTTGATTATCTGGTTCCTTTTTTAGCCCTCAAGAAGTTCATGAGTCACATCCTTCTCGTCATCTCCAGCCCCCGCGGCTCGGAGGCCCTGTCCACTCGGTACGCGACCCAATTGGCGAAGCAGCTTGCAGCGCGGCGCCCAGGCACCACGCTCACCGTCCGCGACCTGGCAGCGGCCCCGCTGAACCACATCGGCGAGGCCTACGTGGTGGGCCGCGCCACGCCTCCCGACGCCCGAACGGCGTCGCAGGCTGAGGCCGTCCAGTTGGCCGAAAGCCTGGTCGCCGAACTGGCTGCAGCGGACACCATCGTGATCGGCTCGGCCATGATCAACTTCGGGCCGCCCACGCCCTTGAAGGCCTGGTTCGACTACGTGACCTGGCCCGGTGTCACCTTTCGATACGCGGGCGGTTCGGTCGAAGGCCTGCTCAAGGGCAAGAAGGTCTACCTGGTCACTGCCAGCGGGGGCGACTTCTCCAAAGCGCCACTCGCCGCCTGGGACTACCAATCCGGCTATCTCAAGCACCTGCTCGGCTTCATCGGCTTGACCGACATCGAGCACCTGCGCGTCGAGGGCATGGCCTACGGGCCCGAGGCGGCCCAGGCCGCCCTTGCTTCGGCGGACGACGCCTTGCAATCCCTGCTCAAGCAGGCCGCCTGACCCGGAGCACCCCATGCCGAACGTTCGATTGATCAGCCTGCCCCCCTCCGCATCTCGGGCATGGCGGATCGGACCCTGGACCGCGCAGATGCCCGGCCTGAAAACTAGCGCGACCCTTGGCACCGAACGCGGCTGCCCGTTGACCGCACATCCCGACCGCGTGGAGGCGACGCGATGAGGATCGCCCTCTTTGGCGCGACCGGGCCCACCGGCAAGTTCGTGATCGAGGAAGCGTTGCGACAGGGGCACAGCCTGTCGGTCTACACGCGCGACGGCAGCAAGCTTCAGGCGTTCAACGGGCGAATCGACGTTGTCGTGGGCGATCTGCAAGACAAGGGCGCGATCGCCAGGTGCGTGCACGGTGGCGACGCTGTCATAAGCGCGCTTGGCCCCAACGGCCTCAAGGTGCAGGGCGACCGGCCCGTGATGCACGGCCTGTCCAACATCATCGCGGCCATGAAGCAGTCGAACATCCGCCGCCTGATCCAGATCTCCACCGCGGCCTATCGCGACCCGAAAGACGGATTCGCCTTCAACGTGCGCGCCTTCGCGCTGCTGTTCAAGGTCATCGCCCGCAAAGGCTTCGAGGACATCAGGGCCACCGCCGAACTGATCGCGCAGTCGGACCTCGAATGGACGCTGGTGCGGATCCCGAACCTCAAGGACGGCCCCGAGGCGGGCGCGATCGACATCGGTTGGTACGGCAAGACCGGGCTCGGCATGAAGCTGTCGCGAGGCAACCTGGCCAAGTTTCTGGTCGACCAGGTCGACGACACCCGGTTCATTCGCTCGGCCCCTGGCATCGCGGACCACTGAGAAGGAAAGGCAATCATGCTTCACATCGACCTCTACGCCGAGATCACGTGCCCGTGGTGTTTCGTCGGCCTCCATCGGCTCGACAAGGTACTGCAGGAGCACTTCTGCGATGTCCGCGTGGCCATCCGGCATCGTCCGGTCGTGCTGCTGCCCGACGCACCCGCCACGGGACTCTACATTCCCGAATTGCTTCATTCGCGCTATGGTGTGACCGATCCGAAGACGGCGTTTGCGCGACCCGAGGCCGCGGCGCGCGCCTCCGGCTTCGGCCTCGAACTCAGTCGACAGTTGTGGACATATCCGACCCAGCCGGCTCACGCCCTCATCCTTGCCGCCGCTGAGCGGGGGACTCAGCATCAACTCGCGATCGCCATCACCGACGCCTACTTCCTCGATGCGCGCAACATCGGCGACGTCGATGTCCTCGCGGACGTTGCCGTACACCATGGATTCGATCGCCAGGAAGCCCGTGCGGTCACGCTCGATCCTGCGGCGCGCAAACAGGTCGAAGAAGAAGTCGCCACGGGCGCCGCTGCGGGCATCCGATCTGTCCCTCACTTTGATTTCGGTTCTGGAGTCGCCATTAGCGGCGGCCGGAGCGAAGAAGAAATAGCGGCGGCAGTTCGCGAAGCCATCTATCGCCGAGCTTCGGGGCGGCCGCATTCTGCCCGTCGGACGCTTCATCCCACATCAACATCGCGGGCGCTCCATGGCGGTCGTTGAAGCGCTGAAGCCTAGCTTCGCGAAGAACTCGGCGGCACCTTCTCTTCCTGCTCGAAGCACCCATGTGATGCTCGGTTCAGACCCGACGAGCCGCTCGACGAGTGCCCGTCCGATGCCTCGCGTGCGATGCGACTCAGCGACCACCACCATAGACAAGTACCCATTGGAAATTCCATCGGTGATTGCGCGGGCGAAGCCGACAATTTGGTCATCTGCCACCGCAACCAGCGCTCGCTGCGACGCCGATATCAGTCGGCCGAGATCCTCAACGTCACCGACCCGATGGGCCCACCCGTTGCTCACCAGCAAGCGATGGACTGTGTCGAAATCGGCAGGGGCAATGCTGCGAACTAGCATCCCTGCTCCTCGTGAAAACTTGCGTGACTGCGCCGTTGTTGGGAAGGTCCGGTTCAAGCGCCGATGGGCGAGCAAAGCTCAACAAGTGCACCATCCGGGCAGCGCAAGTAAGACACGACCTGTCCCCAGGGCTTAGTACGAGGCGGGGCCAGTTCTATTGCACCAGCCGCCAGCGCTCGCGAATGCGCAGATTCAACATCGTCGGTGACAAAACCAAGCTCCATCCCCAAAGGCTTCGTCGATTCCGAAGCGGAAACATGACCGCCTTCGAAGTTCGCGGACGCCAACTCGTGTGCGGCAAATGCAAGGGTCGTCCCCCCACTCTCCAATTCACCATACGTGCCGGATTCATGCAGGAAGCGCTTGGAGAAGCCAAATGCCTGCTCAAAGAATTGAAGCGAAGCCTTGACGTTTGGCACGTAGATGATGGTGTATCCGAACTTCATTGAAGATTTGACTGTTGGTTCGCCTACCAGCCCGATGCTGCGGCGCACAGTTCGATCTTGCCACGTCACTATCGGTAAGGATGCCTCGAACGTCCGGGCGGCCTCCGTCAACACTTCCGCCAGTGACTCCGCCTGCGGCCGGCCTGGCCGCAGGATCTGTTGCAGCGGAACGGCCCCCGTCTCGAAGAAGACCGTGCCCAACAGGTGCGCTGCCAATGATCTCACTCAGCGCAGTTCAGCATCCACTGAACACCGAAACGATCGGTCAATTTGCCGTAGTAGTCGCCCCAGGGCTGGATGCCCAAGGGGGTTGTGATTGTCCCGCCAGCACCCAGGGCCAGGAAGAGCTTGTTCGTGGAATCTCGGTCGTCCATCGCGAGCAAGTGCGCGGAGCCCCGCATCGGCTCGGCGTCTTCGTTGTCTGAGGCATAGAAGAGCAGGCCTGGCCCCTCAAACTTGGCGTGCATGACCTTGCCGCGCATGGCCTCGTTCTTCACGGGCATGCCATCGACTCCGTAGCGAAGCACCTCGACGACACGGCCAAGACCGCATTGCGCATAGAAAGACAGGGCCTGATCGCAGGTTGTGGTGAAGAACAGATAGTTCGAGAGTTGCATGATGGCGTAGTTGATGTGAGTGGGGCTACGACAAGGTCCGCACCAGTAGGGAGACCGCGTTGCTGCCCCCCCGGATGTGTCAGGCCGAAGCGGCCCCTTCGCCGAGCTGCGCATTGGTGAGGGCCATCCCGGCAATGCCCCAGGCCCCGTCCACCGCGTGCACCACGTTGACCCATATGCGCTCCTTCGGGTGGCGCGCGCCAGACAGCTCATGAATGATGCTCGTGGCCTCTTCGATGTAGCCGACTTGCACATCCCGACTGGCGAACGCAAAGGATGGGACCTTCCATTCGACGAAGGCCACGGAGGCCTCCTTTGATCCGGAGTAGGTGTGCTCCTTCGGCAAGACGTGGATCGAGCCAACGATGTTGGGCGTCAACGCCTTGTTTCCTGCGAGGCCGTGCCACTTGAGCATGGCATCGGACAGGCGGCTGAACGCGACTTTCTCCTGGCCTTTCGGGAGAACGCCCTCGGTGAGGGTGAGCGTAAGTGGCATGGGTACTCCAAGTAGAAGGAACGGCGTCGACTCACACGCTGCGATCTGCAGGGCATTTCAAGTAACGACCGTTATTCGATAATACATAACGATCGTGTTTTGAACAACTACAATCGTCGACTTCACATGTCGAAGGAGCTCCTCGTGTCAAGGTCCGAACAGAAGGTGCAGACGCGGCAACGCATCCTTGAGGGCGCAGGTCGCGGGTTTCGCAAAGCTGGATTCGGCGGGATCGGGGTGGACGGCCTGGCGAAGGAGGCAGGCCTGACATCGGGTGCCTTCTACGTTCATTTCGACTCGAAGGCCGACGCATTCCGAGAATCGGTCGCACAAGGCATGGCCGAATTGCGGGGTGGCGTGCTGTACTTTCAGGAAAAGCACGGACGCGCTTGGTGGGCGGAGTTTGTACGCTTCTATCTCAGTGCGAAGCGCACCTGTGACTTGTCAGAGAGTTGCACGCTGCAGACGATGCCGGCGGAAGTGGCGCGATCGGACGAAGCCTCCCGTACAACGTTTGAGAAGGCTTTGCGCGATGTTGCGCAGGCGATCGTCGATGGTCCCGCCTCACCCGCTGCGCCGCGGGATATCGGAGCCGCTTGCGCCGCCCTCTCTTCGCTGGCGGGCGCTGTCACGCTCGCACGTGCCGTTGGGGGCGGCGCCTTCGCGGACCAGATCGCTGCAGGGACGGAACACGCGTTGCTCGGCGCATCAGGCGGAAAGAGTCGGTCAAAGCCAGTTTCTTGAGAGTCGCTTGCTGAGCCTCATTCACCATGAAATATATTCGCCACCTTCTTGTTCTTTTCGCCGCGGTCGCGTGCACCCACATTGGCGCCCAAACGACGGGCGCCGCGTCGCATGGATCCATTTCTGAATCCAATGCCGCAGTGTTCAAAGCTTGCGCCGTCGCTCCGAAAGCGAATGGAGCGTGTCCGCTCGATGCGGTCTTCGGCCTCTTCAAGCTCGCGCCGAACAACGACGTGCTGGACTTCAAGGTTTCGAACACCGTCCCTCGGGTCGTCAACCAGAGCTACGGTTGGATCCTGAAACTCAACCAGAAGACTGGCAAGGTCCGCGTTCTCGAACGCATGACATTGCCGGAAACCCCGAAGACATGGGGCGCCGGTGGCCAGCCTTATGGCATGTCAACGGATCGGAAGACTCTTTCGCTGGACGTGACCCTGACCATCTACGACGGCACCATTTCGAAGTCTTGGAGCGTGGCCAACGGCGACCCTCCCGGCCACTACCTGATCAGCGCCTACGTCGAAGGCTCCGCCCCGGTGCAGTTCGAGTTCGACGTCATCGATCCAAGATGACCAACTGCCGTAAACCTGTGGGTTGAACTCGTTTCAACTCCACAGATTTCCGACTGGGTCGAGGCCGGGCTACGACGCGGCAATGGCCTGCTTGACGAAGTCGGCGTATTTGCGCAGAGGACGGCCGAGCATGGCCTGCAGGCGATCCGCTGCGCCGTCCGCGCCATGCATGCCGAACTTCTGAATCCCCGCCATCATCAAGCGCATGTCGTAGGCAAGCCAGGACGGCGCCATCGAGGCCATCTGTCCTTCGAAGGCCGCCACGTCGTCTCCGCCATAAGTCACTTCGCGACCGAGCGCGGCACTCCAGATCCTGGCCACCGACTCTCCGGTCAGCCGCTCGGGCCCGACCAGCTCCAGCGTCGCACGTGGCAGCGGCGCGGGGGCGCGGTCGCGGCGCAGCAGTTCGGCAACAGCGACGTCCGCGATGTCTCGTGCATCGATCATCGCGACGCCTGCCGAGCCGATCGGCATCGGGTAGACGCCGTAGCCCTGGATCACCTGCTGGACCATGCGATCGTTCTGCATGAAGTAGGCAGGGCGAAGAATGGTCGCCGGAATGTCGAGGCTCTCGATCATTCGTTCGACCGTGTGCTTGCCGGTGAAGTGCGGTACGTTGGTGAACTTGTCCGCGTGGATGACCGACAGGTAGACGACGCGCTCGATACCGGCCTCGCGCGCCAGGTTCAGCGCGACGAGGGCTTGCGTCACTTCGTCGGGCGTGACGGCGTTCAGCAAGAACAGCGTGCGCACCGACGACAGTGCCGCGCGCAATGAGGCCACGTCGGTCAGGTCGCCGACGATCTCCTTGACGCCCGCCGGAAAGCTTTGCTTTCCGGACGTGCGAACGAACGCACTGACTTCGGCGCCGGCGGCGGCCAGGCCTTGGACAACGAGGGAACCGATGGTGCCGGTGGCACCGGTGACGAGAATGCTCATGGAAGTCTCCAGGGGTGGTCGGGGGTAAATCAAAGTGAAAAGTCCGCGACGACCTTGCCGATGCGAGGGTCTGTGCGATTGCGTTCGATGGCCGCGGGGATGTCGTCGAAGCCCACGACTTCGCCGAGCTTCGAGATCAGCGTGCCTTGGGCGATTTCCGCCCCCAGCCGCTCCAGGAGGGCGGTGTCCGGCTTGTTCATGAACCACAGTCCGCGGCGGCCAGGAGGCGTGCGTGCAAGGATGTCGGGCGAGGTCGTGCCGACGATCGCGCCGTCCTTCGTCAGCACCTGCCACGAGCGATCGAGCACTTCGCCGCCGACATAGTCGAGCACCAGATCGATGTCCCGAGCGATCGACTCGAAGCGTTGGGTCCGGTAGTCGATGACGTGGTCCGCGCCCAGGCTGCGCACATATTCGACGTGTGCGGTCGACGCCGTTGCGAAGACTTCGGCGCCTGCCTGCTTGGCGTACTGCACGGCATAGCCGCCCAGCCCGCCCGCCGCACCGTGGATCAGGATCCGCTGGCCTGCGGCGATCGGGCCCGCGTGGTGCAGGCTTTGCCAGGCTGCCACGGCCGCTACCGGGACGGCGGCCGCATGGATGTCATCCATGCCTTGGGGCGTGCGCACCAGGTTCGCCTCGTCGACGGCCACGACATCGGTATAGGCACCGAGGCCGCCCAATGGCCCCATGACGCGATCGCCCACGCGAAAGCGCGAGGTGCCCGGGCCGAGCGCCTCGACGGCGCCCGCGAGTTCGATACCCAGCACGGCGGGCAGCTGAAGCGGGAATGCCTCCCGGACGAAGCCTTCACGAACCTTCCAGTCGATGCCGTTCACGCCGGCGGCTCGAACGCGGACCAGGACCTGGCCCGGTCCGGCTGCGGGCCGCGCGATCTCGGCGATCTCGGCAGCGGCAGCACCGCCATAGGCCCGGATCAGCACAGCGCGTTGCGTGGTGGTGGTCATTTCAATTTCCTCATCTCGAAGTTGCGATGAGGAGAAGATAGGCCGTTGCATCGGCAAAACGAAGACGCGAAAATGAAGACACCTCGTCTCAAATTCGGAACACATGGACCTGAACGCATTGACCGACTTCGCACTCGTCGCAGCGAATGGAGGCCTCGGAAAGGCAAGCCGTGCGAGCGGAAGATCGAAGGCCACCCTGTCCCGGCGCATCGCGGACCTGGAAGAGCAGCTCGGTGTGCGGCTCATCGAGCGCAGCGCCCGCGGGCTCAAGCTCACGGAAGCCGGCCAGATGCTGATGGATCGCACCGAAGGGCCGATGCACGAGGTGGCCGACGCCATGACGTCCGCTCGCGAGGGCTTGTCGATACCGCGCGGACGCCTGCGCGTTGCTTCGCCGGTGCTGTTCTCCCAGCTTGCGATGGGGCGCATTTCCGCCGAGTTCTGCGCGGCTTACCCCGACGTCACGTGCGAGGTGGTGGCGGACGATCGCCTGGTCGACCTCGTCGAGGAGCAGTTCGACGCCGCGATCCGGATCAATCCAAGCCCTGACAGCAGCCTCGTAGGTCGGTGCTTCGCGAAGGACCGGCTGGTGGTCGTGGCCGCGCCATCCGTGCCCATGCCCAAGCCAGGCAAAGGCAAGGTCAGCCCTGTTCCCAGCGTCGTTTCAACAAGCTTTCAACCCACGAATTGGACGCTCGACGACGGACGCCTTGTCCTGGAGCCGATCCCGAGGCTGAGACTTTCCTCGTTCCTGATGATTCGCGACGCTGCGATTGCGGGTGCGGGCGCCGCCCTGATGCCGCAGTCCATCGCGTGGAACCAACTGACTCGCGGAGATCTGGTTCAGTGGGGCACGGTTTCGGGCGTGGAGGTCGCGCTCTGGGTCCTGCATACATCGCGACGGCTTCCCGCGCCGAAGGTCCGCGCGTTTGTCGAATTCATGTGCGGGCGATATCCGGAGGGGTCTCTCGTACTGAACGGCTAGAAGACCGGTCGGTCGAATTCGCGAGGGAAGTGATGGACCTGGTACAGGTCTGCGCGCTGCGAGAGCGCTGGGCCTACGAACTCTCCCGCTGCTCGATGTGGAACGGAATCAGCACCGTCTCCGCAGGCGGCCGATGCCCTTCGCGCGCACCGTCGATCACGCGCAGCAGCAGCTCGCCGGCCGCCTTGCCGATGCCCACGCAATCCACCGCCACGGTGGTGATGCGCGGATGGCAGGCGCGCGCCACCTCGAAATCGCCGAAGCCCGCGATCGCGATGCGGCCCGGCACGTCCCAGCCGCGGCGCTGGCATTCCATGAGTGCACCGAAGGCCGAGAGGTCGGACACGCAGATCACGGCATCCACGTCGGGCCACTGCCGGATCAGCTGCGCCACCGCCTCGCCGCCTTGTGCCATCGAAATGGGCGGCTGGCCGAAGCTGATGACGTGGCCGTCGGGCAGACCCAGTTCGCGGATCGCCTGCGCGTAGCCACGCTGCCGGTCGGCGCCACGCGTGTCGCGGTTCGAGGTGCCGCCGATGAAGGCGATGCGCCGGTAGCCCTTGCTGTGCAGATGCCGCACCATCGAGGCCGCTGCCTCCGCGTTCGAGAAGCCGACCGTGTGCTCGATCGGCGTGGCGGGCAGGTCCCAGGTCTCGACCACCGGCACGCCGGCCGCCTGCAGCATCGCGCGTGCGGCGGGCGTGTGCGAGCCGCCCGTGAGGATCACGCCCTCGGGCCGGCGCGCGAGCATGGCGCGCAGCAGGCGCTCTTCGGTTTCCACGCGGTAATCGGTGTAGCCCAGCAGCACCTGGAGGCCGCGCGCTTCCACGGCCGCGGTGATGCCCTGTGCGGTTTCCGAAAAGTTGGAGTTGTTGAGCGAGGGGATCAGCACCGCGATGAAGCCCGAGCGCTTGCTGGAGAAGGTGCGCGCCGTCTGGTCGATGACGTAGCCCATTTCCTCGCAGGCCTGCAGGATGCGCTGGCGCAGCGCCTCGGAGGTCACGCGGTCGCTGCTCGCGCCCCGGTTGAGCGCGCGCGACACCGTCATCTTCGACACGCCGACGCGCGCGGCCACGTCGGCCATCGTCGCAGGACGGGCGAGGGGGGCGGCGGTGGCTTTGTTTGGAGGCAAGGGGCTTCTTTCTCTCTCGGAAATGCGGGTTCGAGGATATGCGACGCAAGAGCGACGTGTAATCAGATACCGATAACCAATGACGTGCAGAAATCGATGCACAAAAGAATACGGCGAATCAGGATTTTCCAAGAGTGAAAAAGGCGCAACAGGCATACGGGAAAAGCCTAAGTTACCGGTATCTTTTTGAGTGCCACACTGCGAGCCCCAAGTTCAGGGAAACCAGCGCTGTGGCCATGACCATCGAAGTCTTCGACTCCCGTTTTGCCTCCGTTGCCCGCGATGCCGGCCCGCTCGAGCGCCTGTGCACCGGCGCTGCCTGGAGCGAAGGCCCGGTGTGGATGCGCGAAGACGGCGCGGTGCTGTGGAGCGACATCCCCAACAACCGCATGCTGCGCTGGCATGCCGAGGCCGGCATGAGCGTGTGGCGCGAGGGCGTGGAGTTCACCAACGGCCACACGCGCGAAGCCGATGGCGCCCTGCTGCACTGCTCGCACGGCCGGCGCGCCATCGTGCGCACGCGCTTCGGCTCGGGGCTGCTGCCGCAGGACGACGAGGTGGTGGTCGACCGTTACCAGGGCCGCCGCCTCAACTCGCCCAACGACATCGTCGTGAAGCGCGACGGCAGCATCTGGTTCACCGATCCGCCGTACGGCATCGTGTCCGACCATGAAGGGCACAAGGCACAAAGCGAGCTGGGCCGAAACCATGTGTTCCGCTTCGATCCCGCGAGCGGCGCGCTGCGCTCGGTGAGCGACTTCGTCGAGGAGCCCAACGGCCTGGCCTTCTCGCCCGACGAAAGCCTGCTCTACGTGAGCGACACGTCGGCCGCGTTGCGCACCGACGGCTCGGGGCATCACCACATCGTCGCCTTCGACGTGATCGGCGGGCAGGACCTCGGCAACCCGCGCGTGTTCGCGGTCGTGGCGCCGGGGCTCGCGGATGGCTTTCGCGTCGACGTGCACGGCTTCGTCTACACGAGCAGCGCCGACAGCGTGCAGGTCTACCACCCCGACGGCACGCGCATGGCGCGCATCGCGGTGCCGGAGAAGGTGGGCAACCTGACCTTCGGCGGCAGCGACGGCGACGAGCTGTACGTGTGCGCCTCGACCTCGCTCTACCGCATCCGCCTGAACACCCGCGGGGCGGCCGGCGCATGAGCACCGCCTCTCCACTGCTGCAGTTCCAGTCGATCAGCAAGCGCTTCGGCGGCACGCAGGCCGTCGACAGCGTCACGCTCGACGTGCGCGCCGGAGAAATCATCGCGCTGCTCGGCGAGAACGGCGCGGGCAAGTCGACGCTCATCAAGCTGCTCGCCGGCATCTATCCCGCCGACCAGGGCGAGATTCTTTTCGACGGCAAGCCGCAGGCCGACTGGCGGCGCAGCGACCGGCGCGAGCAGCCGGTCGCCTTCATCCACCAGGACCTGGGCCTCGTCGAATGGATGACGGTCGCCGAGAACGTGGGCCTGGGCACCGGCTATCCGCGCCGCTTCGGGCTCATCGACTGGTCCGCCGCGAACGACACGGCGCGCCGCGTGATGGCGCGCGTGGGTTGCGACATCGACCCCGGCCGCCGTGTGTTCTCGCTCACGCGCGCCGAGAAATCGCTGCTCGCCATCGGGCGCGCGCTCGAGGTGAAGGCGCGGCTGCTGGTGCTCGACGAGCCCTCGGCCAGCCTGCCGATGAGCGACGTGGAGCGCATGTTCGGCGTGCTGCGCGAACTGCGCCGCCAGGGCATGGCGATGCTGTACGTGTCGCACAGGCTCGACGAGGTGATGGCGATTTCAGACCGCGCGGCCGTGATGCGCGACGGCAAGCTGGTGGCCGTGAAGACCACGGCGCAGACGAACGAGGGCGAGCTTGTCGGGCTGATCGTCGGCAAGGCGCTGTCGGCTTCGGTGCAGAAGGCGAAGGCTCCGGCGCGGCGCGAGCCCGTGCTGCAGCTCGATGGCGCGGCCAGCGGCAACGCCGGACCATTGAGCCTCGCGGTGCACCGCGGCGAGGTGCTGGGCCTCGTCGGCCTGCGAGGTGCGGGCCACGAGGCCATCAGCCGCGCGATCTTCGGCCGCGAGCCGCTGTCGGCCGGCCGCATGCAGCTGCTCGGCAATGCATGCGATTTCACCTGCCCGGCGGACGCCATTCGAGCGGGCGTGGCCTACGTTGCGGGCGAACGGCTCGAGGAGAACCTCGCCGGCTCGATGACCGTGCTCGAGAACCTCTTCCCCAACGCCGCGTTGCACGGCGACCGCGGCCTGGCCTTCGACCGCCCGCGCCGCGAGAACGGCCACGCGCTCTCGCTCATCGCGCGCTTCGACATCAACCCGCCCGCGCCTTCGGCCGAAGTGCAGCAGCTCTCCGGCGGCAACCAGCAGAAGGTGGTGCTGGCGCGCTGGTTCCATCTCGACAAGCCGCTGGTGGTGCTCGAGGAGCCGACTGCCGGCGTGGACGTCGGCGCCAAGCGGCAGATCTACGGCGTGCTGCGCGAGCGCGCAGAGGCCGGCACGGCGCTGGTCGTCGTCTCCACCGACTTCGAGGAAATCGCGACTGTGTGCACGCGCGTGCTCGTGTTCCGCGACGGCCTGATCGCCGCCGAACTCGCGGGCGAGGCGATCACGGTCGAAAGACTCCTGGCATTGGCAGCAGGCGCGGCAACGCGCGAGGAAATATCAGCATGAGCAGTTCGATCAAGTCCACGGCGCTGGAGCCCGACAAGTCCCTCGACGGCGAAGCCATCTCCCTCGCGCAGAGCATCGGCCGCGCGATGCCGGTCTACGGGCTGGTGGTGCTGATGGTGGCGCTGGCGCTGCTGTTCTCGCTGCTGCTGCCCGACACCTTCCCGACGCTGTTCAACCTGCGCGCGATCCTGGCCGACAAGTCGGTGATCGCGCTGCTGGCGCTGGCCGCGACCATCCCGATGATCACCGGCAAGATCGACCTCACGGTGGGCTACGGCATCGTGCTGTGGCACATCCTCGCGATCAGCCTGCAGACGCAGCTCGGCCTGCCGTGGCCGGCGGCGGTGCTCGTCGTGCTGCTGTGCGCGGCGCTGTTCGGCGTGCTCAACGGGCTGCTGGTCGAGCTCGCGCAGATCGATTCGTTCATCGCCACGCTGGGCACCGGCACCGTGATCTACGCGGTGGCCATGTGGCACAGCGGCGGTCGGCAGGTGGTGGGCGAACTGCCCGACGGCTTCGTGGGCATCGCGGGCGGCAGCCTGCTGGGGCTGCCGGTGGGCGCGTTCTATGTGCTCGCGGTGAGCGTCACGCTGTGGATCGTCACCGAGTTCACGCCGCTGGGCCGCGCGCTGTACGTGATCGGCGCGAACCCGAAGGCGGCGCAGCTCAACGGCATTTCGGTGCGCAGGCATGTGATGGGCGCGTTCGTCGCCTCGGGGCTGCTGTCGGGCTTCGCGGGCGTGCTGCTGGCCTCGCGGCTGCAGATCGGGCAGGCGAGCGTGGGGCTCGAATTCCTGCTGCCGGCGCTGGTCGGCGCCTTCCTCGGCTCCACCACCATCCGGCCGGGCCGCGTGAACGTGTGGGGCACGCTGGTCGGCGTGGCCATTCTTGCCATCGGCATCTCGGGCATCCAGCAGTTCGGCGGCGCCTTCTATGTGGAGCCACTGTTCAACGGCCTGACGCTGCTGGTGTCCATCGGCATCGCGGGTTGGGCGCAGCAGCGGCGCAACCGTTCGATCAAGCGGCGCATCGCCGAGCGCCAGCTCGACCACGCGCAGCCCGTTCCCATCACAACCACCGGAGACAAAGCATGAAGAAGAGTGTTCTCGCGCGCACGGCCGCCGCCGTGCTGGCCCTGTGCGCCGCCACGCTGGCGCATAAGGCGATGGCCGACGACTTTCTCGCAGCGGCGAAACAGAAGGTCGAGGTCGCGACCATGACCAAGGAGAAATGGGACGGCCCCACCGCCGGCCCGAAGGCCGCCGCCGGCAAGACCATCGTCTTCGTCGCGGGCGACATGAAGAACGGCGGCATCGTCGGCGTCAGCAAGGGCGTGGAAGAAGCGGCCCGCGCCATCGGCTGGACGGTGCGCGTCATCGACGGGCAGGGCACTGTGAGCGGTCGCACCGCCGCGCTCAACCAGGCGCTGGCCGTGAAGCCTGCGGGCATCGTGGTCGGCGGCTTCGACACCACCGAGCAGAAGGCCGCGTTCTCGGGCGCGGCCAAGTCGGGCATTCCGCTGGTCGGCTGGCACTCGGGCGAGCAGCCCGGCCCGAACGACAAGGCGGGCCTGTTCGCCAACGTGACCACTGTGACCGACGACGTGGCCGACGTTGCCGCCTCGTGGGTGGTGGCCGACTCCAACGGCAAGGCCGGCGTGGTGATCTTCACCGACTCGCAGTACGCGATTGCGCTCTACAAGGCGCGGGCGATGGAGGCCGTCATCAAGAAGTGCGGCGGCTGCACCGTGCTGAGCTTCGAGGACAGCCCGATTGCCGAAAGCTCCACCCGCATGCCGCAGCTCACCACCTCGCTGCTGCAGCGCTTCGGCGACAAGTGGACGCACTCGCTGGCCATCAACGACCTGTATTTCGACTTCATGGGCCCGTCGCTCACGGCGGCCGGCAAGAAGGGCGACGCCAACCCGAAGGCCGTGTCGGCCGGCGACGGCTCCGAGGCCGCGTACCAGCGCATCCGCACGCAGCGCTTCCAGGCCGGCACCGTGCCGGAGCCGCTGAACATGCAGGGCTGGCAGATCGTCGATGAGCTGAACCGCGCCTTCGCCAAGGAGAAGTGGTCGGGCTACGTGCCCAAGGTGCACCTCGTGACGGTGGGCAACGTGGGCAAGGACGGCGGGCCGAAGAACGTGTTCGATCCGGACAACGGGTACCGCGACAAGTACAAGGCCGTCTGGGGCAAGTAGGGCGCGTCGCTCGATGTCTTTCGCCTGAGCGCGAAGGCGCTCAGAGCCAGTTGCCGCTCTGCGGCATCTGCACCTTCTCGGCCGGGTCGCTGCCCGTGACGAACGAGCCGATGAAGATGCTCAGCAGCGAGATGAAGATGCTCGCGAACAGCGCGGTCCAGAAGCCCGACACCCGGAAGCCTTTCACCAGCGCGGCCACCAGCAGGATCATCAGCGCATTGATGACCAGCAGGAAGAGGCCGAAGGTCACCAGCGTCAGCGGCAGCGTGAGCACGATCAGCAGCGGCTTGACGATCGCGTTGGCCAGGCCCAGCAGCAGCGCCGAGACCACCAGCGCACCGGTGCTGTCGAACTTGAGCCCGCGAAAGAGGTGGCTGGCCACCCACAGAGAGAGGGCGGTGATGGCCCAGTGGATGAGGAAGGGGGTCAGGTTGTTCAGCATGGGGTTCGGGTTGCACAAGCAGATGCCATGTTAGCCGGGTGCCCGTGCCCACCCCGTCCACCGGCAAGGGCATGAACTCTTCCTGCTTAAGGGCCGGATTGGCGGGTGCCGTTTTCGAAGGTTACGTGGTGAAACGATGTCGGGCGGCCCGTTAAGATCCCCGGTCTTATGGCCAATGCGTCTATCGCCAGCATGACCCCCGCCCCGGCTTCGGCCGACGAAGCCGAATCATGGGTGCGCGGCGAACTCATTCGCAGCCTCATGCGCTCTGCGAAGGGCTCGTATTTCGTTTCGGGTGCGCTGATGCCGGCGATGGTCGGCCTGAGCTGGGCCTACGTGCCCCGCTGGGAGCTGCTCACCTGGCTGATGGCAGGCTTGCTCGCCACTGCATGCCGTGCCTGGGGCGCACAGGTCTACGCGGTGCGCTATGCCGGGCGCAGTGCGGCGGCGCAGCAGCAGTTCACCGAACGCTATGGCTTCGTCTGGAGCACCAGCGCGGTGGTGTGGGGCCTCTCGGTGCTGCTGTTCTTCGAGCGCACGCCGCAGGTCAACCAGTTCATGAGCTGGCTCATCGTGGCCGGCGTGGGCACCTTTCCACTGAACGGGCTGGCGCTGCATCCGCCGCTGCTCAAGCGCTACGTCAACACGCTGTTCATCACGATGCTGGGCGCGGTGCTGATCCGGCTGGTGTCCATCACGCTGCAGCATCCGCAGTTCCAGTTCGGCTACCTGATGCCGGTGCTGCCGGTGCTGCACTGGTTCCTGCTGCTGCGGGCGGGGAGGCACATCCACGAGACGGCGCGCAACAGCCTGGAGCTGCTGTTCCATAACCATATCCTGATCAAGTCGCTGACCCAGCAGCGGCAAGCGGCGGTATCGGCCGTGGCCATGAAGAACCGCTTCCTGGCCAGCGCTGCGCACGACATGCGCCAGCCGGTACTGGCACTTTCGTTGTATGCGGATTGGCTGCGCAACGAGCCTGAACTGGTGCTGGAGCTCGCGCCCAAGATCGTGCGCGCCACGCACGCAGTGAATGCGTTGTTCGACTCGATGTTCGACCTGGCGCGCATCGATTCGGGCCAGGTGCGCCTGCACGTCGAGCGGGTCGACATGTCCGAGCTACTGCACGACCTCGAACTGCAATACCGCCCGGTAGCCGAGAGCCGCGGGCTGGACTTCCGCGTGCACGTGTGCGAAGGCTCGTTCCTGACCGACCCGATCCGCGTGCGCCGCATGATCGGCAACCTGCTGGCCAATGCGATCAAGTACACGACGGAAGGCGGCGTGCTGCTGGCTGCGCGGCAGACGCGCGACGGCCTGCGCGTGGAGGTGTGGGACACCGGCATCGGCATCGCGCCCGAGCACCTGCGCGATGTGTTCCTGGAGTTCTACAAGGTGGCAGACCATGCCGGCACCTCCGACGGCTTCGGCCTCGGGCTGGCCATCGTCGCGCGGCTGTCGCACGTGCTGGGCCACCCTGTCAGCGTGCGTTCGCGCCTGGGCCGCGGCAGCGTGTTCCGGGTGGCGCTGCACGACGCCGACGAGGCGGTGGCACAGGCGCGGGTGAGTGCGTCGGGTGGTTGAGCAATCGTCCTCCAGCGCCCTTGTGCCGCCCATAAAAAAACCGCGCAGATGCGCGGTTTTTCATTTCCAGAAACACCGAGGAACCGGCTCCGCCGGGCCTCAGGTGTTGCCCCCTGCAAGGGGGTTGGCGCAGCGACACGAAGTGCGCGAAGCCTGGGGGTCAACCAGACAACAAACCGTTCGTGCGCGCGTAGTGCAGCGCCTGCGTACGGCTCTTCACGCCCAGCCTGCGGAACAGGCGCCACAGATGCACCTTCACCGTGTGCTCGCTGATCTCCAGGTCAGTGGCGATGTCGCGGTTGCTCATGCCCTTGTCGAGCATGGCGATCAGCTGCGTCTGGCGCTTCGAGAGCTTGCCGCTGTTGGCGGCCGGCATCTCGTCGGCTTCATCTTCCGAGCCTGCCATCAGCAGGCCGCGCAAGGCCGCCGCCAGCTCGTTGGAGCTGGCCGACTTCTCGATGTAGGTGTCGGCGCCGGCCTCGATGCAGGCGTCCTCCATGTCCGCGGACGGCGCCGCCGAATACACGGCGATCGGCACGTTCGGATAGACCTGCTTGACCGCGATCACGCCCGACACGCCATTGGTGTCCGGGAGCTTCAGGTCCAGGCAGAAGAGGGTCGGCGCGCCACGCTGCTGCACAGAGCCTGCGAGCTTGTCGAGGCGCTCGAGCTCGACGATGTTCTCGGCCGGGCGCAAGCGCCGCAAGACCATCACGATCGCGTCGCGCATCAGGGGGTGGTCGTCGATGACATAAATGCTCATGTTTTCTTCCTTTGTGATCGCACCGTCTT